>Ga0208297_1000027_pt1 | contig 417927 bp, 347 predicted proteins | sample LMS_cellobiose_e_FD_187367 | JGI IMG/M metagenome (GOLD analysis project Ga0208297, IMG submission 187367) | Rumen-fistulated moose microbial communities from Alaska, USA - LMS_cellobiose_enrichment (SPAdes) (version 2) | ecosystem: Host-associated > Mammals > Digestive system > Stomach >...
AGTGTGGCGGCCATAGCGGCAGGGTCACTCCTGTACCCATCCCGAACACAGCAGATAAGCCTGCCCACGTTCCTGACTGTACTGAAGTGTGCGAGCCTTCGGGAACTCAGGATCGCTGCCATGCTCAACCTATCACTCTAATCTTTTCTAATCAAGCCCTGCTTTTACACCTTTTATTACGGCTTCATCTTTTTCCCAAAATCTGTGCTTGAACCTGCGTAAGAAATTTCATGTTCTTTTCATTTTCTGGGCAGGGTTCAGAATCAGTTTCAGAGCCAGTTTCATAGGCAACGATTAATGATCTCAGGACGCTTCAATTTTGAGCTTGAAAACTTAAGAAGCATACCTGTACCTTGCCAGAGTTTTTGAACCCCATAGGAATATTACGAGTACAGCCGTGATTGCAGTGAGCAGTCCGGTAATAGCTGGGTCATAATGTGAACCATTATTCGGGAATAAAGACCAGCTGACATTGTCCATGTCATGAAAGAGGGCTGCTGCAAATATGCTATTTCCGGTATTATTATAAATCCATACAATCAGGATACGAAACGCAACCGAATAGACACCCCGTTGCCATACTATCCATGCCAGATCATGATGAGCCTGGATATCGGGTACAACATGTAATAATCCCCACACCAGCCCAAGAACAATGCCAGTCGTCAATGCACTCCACCGACATCGCATAGAATCAGCGGCATATCCCATCCAGCCCAGTTCTTCACATACAGCGGTAATAAAGAACCCGATGAAAAGGATCGGTATTGTCATAAATGGAATTTGTGGTTCCGGAAGTGGCCTTTCCAGGAGGCGCATGACCCCATAAGACAGCAAGTATATAATAGGCAACAGGAAAATAATGGGCAGATACCAGAGCTTTGGCTTGATTTTTTTATAATCAAATATTCTCTTAAATAATTGTTTTATTCCAAAGAGTTTACTTTTTCTATAGGTAAGGACCAAAGCCGCAATCAAAGGACTAACGAATGAAAGCGCACTCACAGGAAGATTCATCGGAACTGGAAGTCCCTTCTCAACCATAGAGCCAATTAACCAGAATGGAATCGAAAGTGAGAATACCAGTAGAAAGAAATCTAGAGGTTGTCTTTTAAATGGAATGCTGGTGTTCATGACTTTTAGTTTCCTTGACGGTTCTTGACAGCTCATTGTTGACTCTCCCACTACTGAGCGTAGCTGACTAAGCTGTTGAGCGGGCATGTCTGTAATCTGCTAGTGTTTTTGGTCCCCATAGGATTGCCACAATCAAAGCTGCGACCGCAAGGATTGAATAATGAATGCCTGGATAGTCGACCAGAGGATTATGAGTTTTATCAGCTGGAAATGCAACCCTACCAACATTGGCCATAGCATGAAAGAAGATAACCGCAAACAGGCTCTTTCCGGTGTTATTATAAAGCCAGACAATAAGGGTGCGCATGCCAAGCATACCGAGAGTGCCCCATGCTATCCATTTCAGGTTACGGCCCTGTTTAATCATTGACGGATAATGCGCTACCGACCACACCGATCCAAGAATTATACTGGTTGTCAGTGCGCTCCACCGTTCCTGCATGGGATCAACGGCATATCCCATCCAGCCCAGCTCTTCACCTGCAGCAAGGGCAAAGAACATAATAAAAAATAGTGGTATCGTCAGAAATGAAATATGCGGTTCCGGAAGTGGACGCCCGGTCAGGCGTATTGCTCCATAGATCAGCAGGTATAGAAGAGGCATCAACAGAGCGACAGGCAGATACCAGATCTTCTTCCTGATCCTCCTGAAATCCAGAACTCTCTTCAACAGCTTCCTTACGCCATCAAGTCCCTCATTTTTATAAATAAGGATTGCAGCCCCTGTCATCGGCATAAATGCGAGTGCAAAATCAGTAACAGGAATATCAAGTGGAAGTCCTTCGACTTTTATTATGAAGTTAAGCATCCAGAATGGAATGGCAAGAGCAAAGGTCAATAGAAAAAATTTTAGAGACGACCTTTCAGGCAATTCATCGGCATCCATGATTTGCAGTCTCCTGGGCGGCTTGATCTGGTTTTGATTGGATAGGAGTTTTTTGCGTTACACTGCATCAAAAATTAAGATTCTGGTTTAGCTTCATCCATTCTCCTGGGCATCTTAGTCTTTGATATATGATTTTATAATCCTTATTATTTGATGAAAAATGTTTAATCAGTGTTTTGCATAACTTAAATTAGAGAATTTGTAAAAATATAAAGATCTACAGAAAAAATCAGAGAATTCATAAAATGACAAAATAAGGCAGCACCAGATGAACTATTAGAATTGATAGGAAAGTAAAGTGCATCAAGAATCAACGACTCAATCCTGGAAGTTTTTGGTAATTTTCTTAGTCGAGTATAATGTCTTCAGTGAGAACATAATAAACTATTTATTAATGTTTATCCAATTACTGGTTATGGATAATAAATATTATTCATACTGGTTAGCTTTGATCACTCTTTCTGGCATATTTTATATTATCTTTGGAACATCGTATGCCCTTTTAGGCTTTCATGGCTTTCTAATTATTGCAGGTGTTCTTTTTTTGTTGAGTATTATATATGGTCTCTGGTATTCTATTTCTCGTGAGTCCCATGATTTAGAGAAAGATTAACTGTTTTTGAATGTTGAGTCTCTAAGGAAGTATGGAGAAAAAAGGATATTACAATAGGCACAGAGCTTTGAGACCTTATGTAATCGAGGATGTAATGAGTATGACCTGAAAACATTTTTTTATTTTTCTTTAAGCGTTAGCTAAAACAGGGCATCCGTATTTCGAGATCGATTTTCAATCTGTTCTGGCAAGGTCTTCAATACGTTGATACTCATAAAAGTCCCCAAGGTTCCCACGTGCTTTTGTAAAATTTTCCAGCAAATAGGCGTCTCTCAGTTTTTCATCGGCTTTAAATCCAATAAGAGCGACTTCCATGTTTTTTTGTACATCCACATTGCTAAGAGATTGTTTGATCTTATTTCCATCAAGCTCCATATAACAGATAAGATCGGGAATAAAAGCTAAAGGTTTTAATTTATTGTTTTCTTCAATAAGAAAAGCACTGAGATTCTCATTCTGATGAATTAGAAGATATCCCTTTATATGTTTCTTTTCTTCAAGCTTCTTTAGGAAATCAGTAGCATTTGCCCCCTGACTTTCCTTTATTATTTTTCCTACATCTCTTGCTTGAGTTAACGTATTTCTTACAATTGTCTTTTTCATGGCTTTGCCGTTCATAGCAAAGCATGCAAACGAAGCTATCTCATTGAATTCTTTACATCCTATTATGACTCTTGAGATCTCGTCTACAACTGAAGGATTATTCTGGTAAAGCACTATCTCGGTGCTCCTTCGCCGACGCGTTTACTATTTACAAGAATTACAGGAGAAATAGGGATTTCTTCAGGATTACCTGCAAAAGTAGCCATTTGCAGACTTGGGAACGCTCTTCCTGCTCCATTTCCATCTACTACGGGAATACTTTTTTGCAATGTTACTAACATAGTGATAAACTGAGATACAGCGCCTGTTTCTCCTGATAACGCGCAGGAAAAAGCACTCGATAAGGTGTCAAAAGCTGACACTTTTTCAAGGAGCTCAAAGGCTCTTCTGGCTGAGTATTGAAACCCGAATTCTCTGACAGCTTCAGGCGCTCCAATACCTCCAACTACTGCCATAAATTCCTCATCATCTACATCCTCTGGAGAAATATATTCTACTCTTTTTCCTTCATCCAGAATAGCTTTCATTAAAGACTTTCCGTCTTCTCTAGCTCCTCCTCCCCCGCTTGCAAGTAAAACTGTGCCTTCAAGAATATTTTCAAGGTATTCTTCAGTAAAATATAATTTTTCTTTATTTATTTCATCCACTCCTGCTGAATTTGTGATGAAATTTTTCAGAAATAGTGTCAGTTTTGGGCAATAAAACAATAATATCATTACAAAATATATAATTCAACCGAAAGAGAATTTTAACAGCATTATTTTGAAAAAGTCGACTGTATATCTCTACGCTTGAGTACGAAGTTTCGGCTTATTTTCGTCTATAAGCCAGTGCGATCAGAGGTTCGAAAATTATAAATCATCTGCATTAAATCTTGAATCTCAGCGAGATCTTGTTTGCAAATAGGGGTCTTTCAGACTATTAATTTTGCCGGGATCAAGGTTTAAGGGGGCGTCGAATATCTTCTATTCTCGATTTTATCTATGAAATTACGCACAACGGCAAGATACTCCCCTGTTTTTTCAAGATGATGTTGATGCGATGCATCCTCAAAGATAACAATCTCAGAGCCTGGAAGCATGCTGTGATAGTATGCAGTTGTAGACGGAGTAGCTTCATCATAGCGTCCGCAGGTGAAAAGGGTTGGGACAGAAATTTCTTTCAGCCGATCCACTCGCTCATAGTTTTCAAGCGTTCCTGTGATTGTAAACTCGCTTGGACCCCACATTTGCTCATAGACTTCATGCCCTAACTTTTCCATAGTTCTGTTCAGGCAGTCTGGCAAGGGGTCCAGGCGGCACATATGTATCTTATAGTAGCTCAGCATAGCATCCTGGTATTCTCTGGAACTGAAACATCCAGACGCTTCGCTCTCACTAATTATTCTCCGGAGAGCATCAGGAAGCTCCAGAAGATAGACTTTCTGATCTGAGGTGAAGTGAGATGTACTGAGGCAGGGACCTGAGAGAATCAGGCTCATTACATTCTCCGGTTTCTTAGCTAACATAAAATCGATTGCTAACATAGTTCCCCAGGATTGGCCAAGCAGATGCATCTTATCGAGGCCCAGATAGGTGCTGACTTGTTCAAGCTCATTTACAAAACGCTCGATAGTCCAGAGGGATGTATCACTGGGCTTATCGGAGTTTCCACAACCGAGTTGATCATAGAAATATCACTGGTCTTTCAGTACTCAAAGCCTCAAGGGGTTCAAGGTAGTCATGAGGAGCGCCAGGGCCGCCGTGAAGCACCAGGAGTGGAATGTTTTTCCGGTTTGCCCCGACAATTTTATACCATACATTTCCACCAGTTACTGGAATATAACCTTCGATAACAGTGGTACTATTGTTCTCTTCATAAATCATAATTATCCTCTGGTGGATATGCCAGCATTATATAAATAACACCTGGACTTGCCAAGCTCCTCCAGACTGTTCTCAAAACAATCAGAGTAAGTTCCAAATCAAGCCTGAGCTTCGAATCTTAAGAGTAACATACAAAGATTAGTACATGGAATGTAACTAGAACTCACGAATTCCTGAAAGGCTAAATTATGAAAATTGCAGGTTGTGATTTTGTAATTTCAAATATAGAATTACATTGAAGTTCCGTATCAAAGTTAAAATGTTGATAATAGCTTTAATAAAGTATACTCTTAATTGATTGTATTTAAATAGCAGAAAAGCAAAAAATAAAAAAAATTTAAAGATACTTTAAAAGTTGGAGGCTATTTAGCCTCAAAAATTAGAGATTTGGATCTATAATAAAGTTTGATCCAATTACACAGAAGAGCGTTTTTAATTCATACTGCAAGAATGCTGTTTGCAGATTTATCTATTTCATAAAGACTCTGACGTGAGTCAAGGAAATAGAAGCGTTCCATCAGAATCTTTTCTTCCTTCAGTCTGTTTAATGCATACCTTACTGTGCGCGAAGGAAGTACTGTTTCACGAATTATGTCCTTCTGTGTCATCTGCCCTTTGGCTTCGAGAGTTTTAAAGACCAGTTTTGCCGACGGGGGCAGCTTTTCAAGTTTTTCATAGTTTATATCGTTCAGAGTTTCATTAACAACAAAAACGATCCCTCATAGTGAATCACCATTGCAATAGAAGAGTTCTTTGTTTTTAAACCTTTTGGCTCAAATCCTGCATGTAAGTACAAAAAGGATATTCAAGATCTCAATAATCACAAAATGATCTTTTTAATTGCATCCTTTTGCACAAATGTACCTTCCAGTATCTCAATTGTAGAATAGCCTGTAAGCCGACTTTACTTTTCTTTAACAGGATAAAAACCTGAAACGGGCACTTAGATTAGACCAATAGTTAGCTGATAACAATGAGTTCAAATGTCCCATCCATACATGCGACTGCAAATTCATGGAATTGCTTCATATTATCGGACATTTCCTCATAAACTGAAGGGGAGACATAAATCATCATATGAGGTTGTTTTTCAGAATCCGTTTTAAGTCTCAGATAAAGATCCTTAAAGATCTCCATAAGCGTCTTCAAATTAATACGTCTGAGTATCCTGATATGGCCTGTGCCTTCCGAATCGATCATAATCCGGTAGTTTTTACTCTCTTTTAAATTTTGATCACTCAACCCCATTGTTCTTGCCAGGTAAATTTGATCTTTATAAATTGAGATTAAATTGAGATACTGATAACCAAATTCACAATTGTGAACTTAAGTTATAAAAACATTGTGTTTCCATGAAGCTTTTGGAAATACTTAATTCAACCTCAAAATAAGGGCTTGTACCGAAATTTAGCCGTATTTTCCTGGAGAAAGGATGGAGAAAATCTAAAGAAAGAAGGGAAAAGATAGAGACAAAAAAGATGGAGAAAAATCTATAGAATATGAAAGAGAAAAAGATGAAATTTAAAATCATAGTACTTGCCAGCCGAGGGTTTCTTGTTTCCGAAGCAGTCGATGAGGTTTATATCTGCAGAGGAATTATATGAGGACCACAGATATTGAGCTATGCAATGGGAATTATAATTCATTGAGCTACTATAAGTTCGAAATTTCTGCTGTAACTTTCTATACAGCAGAAATTTAAGCGGTAAGTTACTATGCTAAATACTGTAGTTTTCGACTTTTTCATGCAAATCTCAGGCTTCGAGACCTACCGGGTTTCCTCCTATAATGTGTTTCACCTGTCCTTCCTGTTCGCGCTCCTTGAGAAGTATATCTGACCAGCTTTCAGCCCAGGTTTTGAGCTCTTCAGACTCAAGAGGTGCAGGCACGTACTTATTATCGTTGCTTAAAATGCTTCTTGCCAGTTCCCTGTATAACTCAGCCTGTTCGGATTCGGGTGCGTGCTCTACCACAGTCTGCCCTCTGAGTTCACTTCGGGTAACGTCAAGCGAACGGGGCACAAAGCCTGCAATCGTTGTATTTGTTTTTAGTGCAAAGTCGTTTATAATCTCCTTTTGAATAGGCTGGTTCATTGAGTTTGCGATTATTCCACTGAACAGAGCACCGCCGTTGTTTGCATATTTTCTGATTCCCTTGAAGAGGTTATTAGCTGCGTATATCGCCATGAAATCCGACGATGCGACGGTGTAGACCTGTTCTGCAACGCCTTCACGGATAGGGATTGAAAATCCTCCACAGACGACGTCTCCAAGCACGTCGTAGATCACAACATCGGGGTTGAACTCCTCAAAAACATTTTTTTGCCTCAAGAGTTCGATTGCAGTAATAATTCCCCTGCCCGCGCATCCTACTCCTGGCTCCGGGCCCCCTGCTTCCACACATAAAATTCCATTGAAGCCTTCATAGACGATATCGCTAACCTCAATTCTTTTCCCGCTTCTCATGGCATCAAGGACTGAAGGAATTGATTTGCCCCCCCTCAGGTTATTGGTGGAATCGCTTTTTGGATCACAGCCAATCTGCATTACTGTAAGACCCAAATCCGAAAGAGCTGCTGAAAGATTCGATGAGGTAGTCGATTTTCCGATACCTCCTTTTCCGTAAATTGCAATGTTTCGTGCTTTTGTCATTTCATCACCATACACGGAAACAAATCGAATCGATTTATACGCTTACACTTCAGCAATAATTGACAACGAAATTCTGTTTTTCTGAATTTTGCGGCAAAAATTCCCGCAATTATTACCAAAATTTTCGAATAATGGATTGAGATTCTAATGATGCGTTACGAGAAAAGGCTAGGAATTGCGGTGATTGTCCGCAAATCCCCTGTAAAACCTATGTTTCTTTAAAGGATCCTTCTTTGCGAGAAGTATACACGATTTAAATTAGTTTCATAAAATAAAAAGATGAAAAACTTAAATATTCAGATTTGGTAATTAAATATAGTTGTATATTACGATAATCTATATTTTTGCATGAATTGCCCAAGATGTAAGAGTTCTAATCATAAAAAGAACGGTATAGTTGCTGGACGTCAACGCTACAAATGCCATGATTGTGGATATAACTATTCAGTAGAGTTAAAATCAACTGCTAGTTCCAATTCTGTTAAAAGACAGGCTTTACAACTTTATCTTGAAGGATTAGGTTTTCGCCCAATAGGGCGATTTTTAGGAGTAAGTCATGTTTCTGTCCAAAAATGGATAAAGAAATTTGGTCAGGACTTAGAGAACCTAAAAAGTGAAAAAGAGATAGCTATTGTTGAACTGGATGAAATGCACACTTACATAGGTAACAAAAAAAGTATTGCTGGATCTGGATTGCTGTTGATAGAGCTGGGAAAAAGTTCATCGACTGCTCTTTTGGTAGCAGAGGAACAGAAACTGGACAACAACTCTGGGAAAAATTAGAGAATAAAGGGATTGGAGAAGTAATGACCGATCACTGGAGAGCATATGCAGAGTTTCTTCCAGAAATGATTCATACTCAGTCCAAAGCAGAAACGTATACAATTGAAGGATATAACAGCATATTGAGGCACTTTCTGGCAAGGTTGAGACGAAAGACAAAGTGTTATACTAAGAGTTTTGAAATGCTAAAGTATTCTGTTCTTCTCTTAATGAAATACAGAAATAAAGAATTAGCTATATTTAGTTAACAATACCTAATGCTTTTTTAAGCTTTTATTCCTGTTTTACTCTCTTTTACTTCTTTCTTTTTCCTTATTCTTTCTTCTGCTTTTTGTGCAGAGCCGCCAGACAAGCTGGCGGAGGTTTCTATGTTTATTCGTGAATAAAAAAATCGTTCTTGGGTTAAGTAAAATATTTCCTGAAGACGGAAATAATTCTTTAGGATTTCTTCTTTCTACCTACAATACTGGTTTGTATGTTATCTTCCTTAATCGGCAGGTGGGTCTCTAGCCTGCGCCGCCAAGGAGAGAAAATTTCCTTTTTTGCCGCAAAAATTCGGATAATGAGAAACTAGATCACATTTTTGCTGAATTCCCGATTTATATATTCATTAATACGAATGGAGGAGGTGATGTCAGGAGCAGAACATAACGGAGACGAATTAATTACGAATAATATGTCTCCTACGGAGCAATATTAATGTCAGGAACAGAACTAACTGAAAATGAATTGATCGAGGAAAGGATCGACCTATCACGGGCTACATGTCCCAACAGAGAACAAAGGGCAGGCGGTATAAACGTCTGGTATGGAAAAGCAAGCGACCTTGCAAAAGAAGCCCGCAATGGTTGTCTCAGGCAGAGGGAGAGGAATTTCCAGCAGTCAAGTGGTTGTGTTCTGAATTTCTATCTTTCAGTACGGATCGGAACAATCCGTGATGCTGTGGCTATATACCATGCACCTGTAGGCTGTTCGTCAGCAGCACTCGGATACCGTGAACTCTACAGGCACGTGCCTGTTGAACTTGGCCGCCCTGCAAATTACGACCTCCACTGGATGACAACAAATCTCAGGGAAAAAGATGTCGTGTACGGTGCAGGTGACAAGCTTGCAGCAGCAATAAAAGAAGCTGAGAGACGGTACAATCCGAAAGCAATCTTCATACTCACATCCTGTACTTCAGGAATAATCGGAGAGAACATCGAAGGGGTTGTCGCACAGGCCCAGCCCGAAATAAAGGCAACCATAGTCCCGATTCACTGTGAGGGTTCACGCTCAAAGCTTGTCCAGACAGGGTATGACGCCTTCTGGCATGCTGTTTTGAAATACCTCACAAAAAAGCCGGAAAAGAAGCAGAATGATCTCGTAAATGTAGCGAGCATGCTCTCGTATACCTGGCAGGACAGGCTGGAGATAAAACGCCTGCTTGGGAAAATTGGCCTGAGAGTGAATTTCGTTCCCGAATTCGCATCAGTAGAACAGTTTGAACAGCTCTCAGAAGCTGCTGTTACTGCACCCCTGTGCCCAACTTACACAGACTATCTCGCACGCGGGCTTAAGCAGGAATACGGAGTGCCTTATTTCCTCTATCCATCGCCTATGGGTATCGCAAATACAGATGAGTGGCTGAGAGAGATCGGAAGGCATACCGGAAAAGAAAAGGAAGTAGAAGCCCTCATCGAAGAAGAACATCAAAAGTGGCTTCCAAAACTGAAAGCAATCAAACATGAGTTTGAGAACTTCAAAGGCGATGGAGAGAAAGTAGAAGTGCTGGGCGCACTTGGACAGGGAAGGCTTCTGGCACAGGTACCGTATTTTGACGAACTCGGGCTTAAATCTTCAGCCGCAATGTGCCAGGACTTTGACAACCTGATTCTCCGGGATCTTGAGAGGTTGCTCTCCCAGGTAGGGGATTTCGACATTCTGGTAAATACCTTCCAGGCTGCCGAACAGACGCATATAACAAACCAGAGAAATCCCGATATTGCAATGACCTGCCCGTTCCAGGGAGGAGCTTTCAAGCGTGACAAAGGTGTGACAAGAGTGCATGCCTTAAGGTCCGATGCGCATCCCTGGAGCGCCCAGAGCGGGTATACGGGAGCGATTGCATTTGGGAATTTCCTTTTGCAGTCTTTAAAAAGCCATTCCTATCAGCGGACAATGAAAGAAAAGACTCAGAGTACATACAAAGACTGGTGGTACAAACAGCCGAATTCTCTGTATTATCTTGAAGCTGAGGACTGAGAAGAGGATAAGCAGAGGATAAACAGAAACTGACCAGAAAAATATAAAGGTGTAATCATGGGAATCAGTGAAACTTTAGAGACAACTAATCTTATATCAGGTGCAATCGAAGCCCCTCGCTACTCCTGCGCGCTTGGAGGGGCATATGCAACCGCAGTTGGCATATTCGGAACCGTACCTATCCTTCATTCAGGCGCAGGATGTGGAATTGGACAGCTTTTCGGCCAGTTCTACGCAGGCGGCCAGAACGCAGGAGGACCTTTCGGAGGTACAAGTACTCCCTGTTCATCTCTGGTTGAGGAACATGTGATTTTCGGCGGGGAGAAGAAGCTTGGAAATCTCATAAAATCCACAACTGAGCTTGTAAACGGAGAATTATTTGCAATCATTTCAGGCTGTGTGCCCTCCCTCATAGGAGACGATGTCGAATCCGTTGTCAGGGCTTTTAAGGAAAAGAATCCAGGAATCCCAATCATACATGTGAATACCTCGGGCTTTGCAGGAACCTCGTATGACGGTTATGAGTACTTCTTCGATGCAGTCATAAATCAGCTTCTTGAAGAGACTGCAAAAGAGAAAGGGCTTGTGAACGTGTTCGGAATAGTTCCTTCTCAGCATATCTTCTGGAAAGGCGAGGCAAATGCAATAAAGAAACTCCTTGAAAGAATAGGCTTGAAGCCGAATCTCATTGTAGGGGAATTTGACGCGCTCAAAAACCTGAAAAAAATCCCGGCTGCGGAACATAATATCGTCCTCTCTTCCTGGATCGGGCATAAAACCGCACAGAAACTGGAAGAAAAGTTCGGTACTCCTTATATCTCCTTCCCTGGGGTGCCGGTCGGGCCCAAACAGACCTCGGAATTCCTGAGAGTCGTCGGTGAAAGATTAGGTGTTTCATCCGATCTGATTGAAGATCTGATCGCTACCGAGGAAAAGCGGGCTTACAGGTTTGCAGAATATATCGGGGACGTGCTTTTGATCGCCAGGCCGCATCCTTATTTTGCAGTGGTTGCTGACAGCAATTCAGCTGTAAGTATTACGAAATACCTTGCGAATGAGGTGGGATACCTGCCCGATATTGTCCAGATAACGGACAATCCGCCTGAGGAAGCCCGTGAACTGATACATGAGGAACTGACAGCCGGCCTTGAAACTCCAGCCTGGCCTGAGATTATCTATGAAGTGGATGCCTACAGGATTCGGGAGAATTTAAAAGATAGAAATTTCATGTTCCTGCTTGCAAGTTCCCTTGAAACTTTCATATCCGGCCCAGAGTTTAATGCCATACACCTGACGGTTTCATTCCCTTCCTATGACCGCGTGATACTTGAGCGCAGTTATGCAGGGTTCAGCGGTGGGCTTACCCTAATGGAAGATATTATGAGCAAATACGCAGGGCCTCTGTGAGTGGATTTTGCCTTTATTTCCACTCATTTCTGTTCTGGAAATTTTAACCCTGCTTCTTAACTTCGTATGCATCTGTCCAGCAATTGCTCAGTTTCAGAATAGAGTCGGGCAAGAGGTGAGGCGGACTTAATTTAGTTTTACCCGAGAGATTTATCCACATTTTTTCCTATTGATCGAAGCGAATCGCAACCTTTTTAAGTTCACAATTGTTACTATTCATCTGTTCACAATTGTTAACATCTCCAACCAGGTTTCAAAAATCTCCACACCAATTTCCAGTATTATCAAGAACTGACACGAGCAAACACAACGCAGTATTCTACTTTTCCGAAGGGTAAAATTATGGATGCTGAACTTAATGCAACTATAAAGGCAGACCTGATAAGCATAGGAAGTGCTCGGGTAGATAGTTCGCTTCTTCCTGACCAGCACAGCAATATTGCTACAGCCGGACCCGGAGCAGGCGGTTCCTCAGTTTTTCTCAGATCAGGAGACAAAAGGGTCAGGCTGACAATCAATGATTCTTCTCCTTTGCGTATTATGCCTGAAGATGAACAGGTAGTCGTTGTCAAAGGCGAAGATGTAATTGCCAGGGGCGTACTTGAGCGTCCTCTCTGCCATTGTCCGGAACAGGCATACATTACCCTCTCCGAAAAGTGCATATATGACTGCCAGTTCTGCCCGGTACCTAAAATGCAGGGCGGAATAAAGGACAGCGCAAAGGTCCACCGGATGGTTGCCGAGGCTTATGCAACAGGGCAGTTAAAGGCGATTTCTCTTACCAGCGGTGTAGCAGTTTCACCGGAAAAAGAGGTAAGGAGGGCTGTAGAAATCATAAAGCAGCTTACACGTGAGTATGATATCCCTATCGGTGTCTCGGTGTATCCCACAAAAAATTCTTCCGAGGAACTTTATTCGGCAGGGGCATGCGAGATAAAGTACAATGTCGAGACTATGGACCCCGTGCTTTTCCGCCGCTTCTGCCCGGATCTTTCACTGAGTTCTGTGCTTGATTCTCTTGATACAGCAGTGGATGTATTCGGCCGAAATCGGGTTTCTTCGAACTTCATAATTGGCCTTGGGGAAAGTGACGAGACCGTCCGAAGAGGTATTAAACAGCTTACTGAGCGATGCATAATTCCTATTCTCAGGCCTATATCCCCTCATCCTCTCAGAAAAGATGTGAAAAATATTAGCAGACCGGATGCTGCACGGCTTCTAAAACTTGGGAATATGTTGAGGGATATGCTTGATCGCAACTCTCTCTGTGCAGATAAAGCGCAGACAATGTGCCTGTTATGCACAGGCTGCGACCTTACACCTCATAGAGATCTTTGAAACTGTACTTTGCAGCTCTACTATGTGCTGAATGTTGAGCTTAAAAAGTCCTTAATTGAAAAAAATCATGACAAGTAGATTCAGAGATTATTCAGAAACATTGCTTCATTTTGATAGATAAAAATAATAGATAAAAAAGGAATGGAAAAGATAAATTAGAATTATGGCAGCGGATCTTGCAAAGCATCTTTTACTGGCGAATTAACATTCGAGTCAATATTTGATAAAAAAGTGAAAAATAAGAGAAAACAGGTCAGTAATCGACCTGCTCTGCTTCTTTTATCTTCTCCCTGAACAGAGTATAAACCCACAGCTGGTAGATGATAACTATGGGAACGAATACCAGTGCTCCTGCCAGCATAACGCTTAAGGACATGTGGCTTGCTGCTGCCTCAAAGATATCTATTCCGTACTCAAGAGAAATAGAGGACTTAAGCATGTAAGGATAGATACTTGCAAGCCCGCTTTGAACAATGAAAAGGAGCGCCAGAAGATTGCTGCAAAATGCCAGGAGACCCCTACCCTCTTTTGCAAAGAAAACCGCAAGGACAGCTGCCACTACCGCAAGAGCCGGTAACAAGTACAGAATTGGTGTGGCTGAATAGTTGGTTGTAAAACCTTCTATACCTGCAAAAGAATATGCCAGATAGACAAGAGCAAGTGCAAGTACAATAAGACTGCTCTTCTTTGCCAGATCACCTGCTTTTGCAGCTATGGCACCTTCGGTCTTGAGATTGATCCAGAGCGCACCTGAAGTAACGCTCATAAGCACGAACAGGATACCGCCTATCAATGCATACGGGCTGAAAAGCCCAGGAAGATTACCTTTATAAACTCCTCCTGAAGCTATTTCAAGCCCCTTAAAGAAGTTTGCAAATGCAACTCCCAGAACCAGAGAGGTCAGCAGGCTTCCAGCGAACCATCCCCAGGTAAAGACTTTTTGTATCTGGGGATTTTCATCCTTATGGAGATATTCCACGGAAATGCCCCTTGCAATCAGGCCGATGAGCAGCAACATCATAGGAAGATACAGGAAAGTAAACATCTTCGAAAATACCAGAGGGAATGCAGCAAATGTTCCACCCGCAGCGAGGATGAGCCAAACCTCATTACCGCCCCAGAAGGGGCCTACAGCTTTCTGGATTTGTATTCTCTGCACTTTATCTGTGGCAATAAAGGGTGCCAGAAGACCTGCCCCAAGGGAAAATGAGTCTACAACGAAGTAAACTCCCCATATGACACACCACAGGAAGAACCAGATAATAGCAAGCATATCACGAGTAAGGAAATCAAACATCTTACTCAACCCCTGTCGCATTAACTACTGTTTTCTTTATGAGGTATATCTCAAAGACCATCAGGATCAGATATATTGCACTGATAATGACAATACTTAAAAGCACATTTGCTGTGGGAACAGATGATATACCCTTTGCTGTCTTTAGCAGACCATATACTATCCACGGCTGCCTTCCTACTTCGGCTACAATCCAACCAGCAATAATGGCTATGTATGGGAGTGGTATCGACCATATTAGCAGCTTCAGATACTTATCCGATGTGTACAGCTTACCTGACTTCTGGAGATATAAGCCTGCAATAGCTTCTACTATAAACAGGGATCCCAGAATTGTCATCAGCCTGAAGCTCCAGAATACAATTCCTACTGGTGGTAATTCATCCTGAGGCAACTGGTTAAGTCCTGTTATCGTTCCGCTGAAACTTCCTGTATACAGGAAACTTGCAAGACCTGGAACTCCAAGCAGCTGAATGCTGTTGGAAGCAGTGTTTGGATCAGGCACCTGTATCAGATACAGGGGCTCTCTTGAGCCTGTTTCCCATATGGCATCCATTGCCGCTCCTTTAGCAGGCTGAAGCTCAGTAACATATTGAGCATAACCATGACCAAGAACTGGGAGCATGACTGCAGTAGCAAGTGCTATGGCAACTGCTATGCTAAAAGACCTCTTGAACACTTCATTGTTGTTTCTTTTAAGGAAATGGCATGCACAGACTCCCATGATAAGGAATGAGGTTAACAGGTAAGCTGCAAGCAGAGTATGTACCAGCATGTACCACACATAGCTGTTCGTAAGTAGGGCAAAGAAATCTGTCATAACCACCTTGCCCCCATCAGCAGCCATCTCATAGCCGACTGGATTCTGCATAAAACCGTTAGCAGTGATAATCCATAATGCAGACATGTTAGTACCCAGAGCGACCATCCACATGGAAAATGCTTTTAGTTTCTGACGTGAGCGATCCAGGAATATCCATGCGCCAAAGAAAGTACCTTCAAGGAAAAAAGCCAGTAATGCTTCAACAGCTAAAGGCGGTCCAAAAACATCTCCCATGAATTCCGAATAGGCACCCCAGTTCGTACCGAACTGGAAGGTCATCGCAAGCCCTGTTACCAGACCTATTGCAAAGTTTATCTTGAATATCCCACCCCAGAAGTCGGCCATCTTTCGCCAGGTTTCAGCTTTGTTTCTGTAGTACACTGTTTCCATGCCTGCTACTAACAGTGCGAGTCCCAGTGTAAGTGGAACGAAAAGGAAATGGAACGCAACTGTTATGGCAAACTGAAGCCGGCTTAATAAAAGCAACTCAACCACTCGCTATCCCTTATTTTTTTGAATCTCTCGATATTTTATGACCTTCACTTTTATTTAATTATGTAAATTGTAACGCTTTAATATTATTAAGCTAAATTTTTTTATGGGCAAAGACAACAAAATAATAGACAAATCAATGATAAAAATGTATTTAAGGCTATATTAATCCCTTTGCTGTAATATAAAGTTCTTTCCACTTTAACTGAAATACTAGAAATGGAGTGTCTCCAGTGGTTATTTAGAACAGGAAATAGGCTTTAAATTATTGAATACTCTCACTATCAATTATTCCCTCTGGCTCAAGCATATCTTTTTTACTCTTGTAGCATCAATAATGTATATTCCAGGGAATAGTCTGGCTATAAAGTATGGGTCTTTGTTATAAAAAATGAGGAGCAGTAGTCATGAATATAAATGTAAGCTGGTATCTTAATAGTGATCCAGAAAGTGGTTTAAACCCTCTTTTAAAGTTTGTTAATTCAAATAGTGACGAGGAAAACAAAGCAATAATTTCATGGGCAGACGAAAACGGTATAGAGTTAATTGACCTTAAAAACCACACAGAAGCCGAACTGATTAAGAAGAGGAATGAATACAGGCAGCTATTAGAAAGAGTATTAACAGGTACAAATCTTGAGGAAGACGATTGCTGCCTTCGTGGATTCGGGACACTTGCAGAAAACAAGCTTTTCAGTGAAATATTTGAAGATCAGAAGCATGGTTATCACGAATTTAACGCAAATAAAAATGCCTATTGGGAAGAAGTAAGACAGGCTGAGTACACGGAATTAGGGCTTAATCCGGATTTGTCCAGAAGACGTGAATTTGAACGTATCTTAAAATTAAACTCGACTTCACAATTCGAATGAAGTTAACATTTGACCGAATATCTTTAAATTATGTCTTTACCTGCCTGTTACAAAGATTAAATTACATTAGAGGCTAAGTTTACATTAGAGGCTAAGTTCGGGGATAAGATAGATAAACCCCCTGGGTTTTATCTCAAAAATATGAACTAAATGTTACTAAACTAGGGATGCGTTTTTAAGTATTCGTTTTTTATATTTTCACAGTCTTTCGGTTTCAGCATCCTTTACAATATTTAGTATTCAGTGGTTTCTTCAGGATGCGCAGTGAAAGGGAACGCTTCAGCCCATCCAAACCCCCCAGGAATAAGGATCTGGAACGTTTCCCTTCTTTCCCCTTTTTCTACTTCCAGCTTTTCGATATTATTCAGATTTGTTTCAAAACCCTTTTCAGGTTCCTCGAAACCCTTGATATCTTCAAGGTCAAGTACTCCATTAGAGCAGTACAGCATTTGAACATTATCTAAAATCCATCTCTTACTCACTGATACCATAATCCCACCACTCACCATTTAAATTTTGAACCTTTAAAACTCCCCTTGGTTTTTCCTCAAACTCCGAGCATGACGCACTTAGTTTATGATAAAACGTTTATCTGAATCTATATTTAACTTTAAGGATCTAAAAATTAATGGAATTCCCCTTCACAATTAGGTAGGCGAGTGTCTGGTCTAACTGGTGCACGCCCCAGTATAGGAAATCTACTGAAAGCAGACCAGATTCGCCAGCGTGTAGCACACTCACCAATTAAGTTCAATTTGCGTGTTCAGATATCAGAATCGGGAGATAAAATATACGACCTTTCAATTGCGTGGCCTGACACAAGCAAGATCGCCAACGTAGGCATCATCGAGATCATCAACAACACACTGGAAAAGAGGAAGTCACTGAAGGATAAATCGTAAACAGTAATCTCCTGTTTCCCTCTATTAATACTTATGAATACTATTAATACTGGCGATTTAGAGGCTGGTGATTTGAAGGGGTAATTACTAACTTTATGAGCAACTTCTGTAAATTTAAGATGGTTTTCACGTTTACTTATCTCCAGTACCTTTGATTTGAATGGGAAATCCTAGCATATTGAGGTCAATTAAGAAATATACAAAGGATCAACCTAATCTGTTTAGTTATTTAAAGGATCAACCTAATCTGTTTAATTATTTTCCGTCATTCATAGCACCCTTAATAGTTTTAATTATTTCTTCAAACTCACCATCATCAGGCATATGTTTTGCAAACTCAACGAGACTGGTCAATTGTAAGCATCTATCAAATTTCACATATTCTACACCTTCACTCTTCAGGTAATTTATCAGTTCGGAATTTGTAACTTCTCTCTTTAAGCCATATTTATAGCTCAGATATAACCGCAGAGCCTGTGCAGCAGTTCCATAAGCATCCTTGAACTGTTTTTCTTCATAGAGTGTTATTGCTTTTTCCACAAGTTTTCCTGCTTCTTCCCTGTAGTCAAAGTTTTTTTCCTGAAGTGGTATATTCTCTCTAACTAATTCTCTCTGTTCCTTTTTACCTGAAAACCTGTTGTATATAATATAACCAAGAAGAAGAGGTATAAGAACTCCCATAAAATATACAGGGTAAAGGTTTCTTTCCTGCTCTCTTACAAGTTCAACATGCTCAACACTGCCGTTTCCAAATCTGGCATTTATCTGAGCGGTTTCATTTTTGGAATTCTTGTATTGTATCTGAAGCGCTGTAGTATTATTCTCGCGTGAGAAAGTTGAATTGACTTCTTTAAAGCCATCATCTTGCAATTGTCTAAGGTACTTATTAAAGCCGTTGTTCTGAAAAAGCAAGTCCCTCAGTTTTTGTCTGTCTTCTGCCGTATCAATCTGCAGACTTTTCATTTTACCATTACTCATTTCTCCTTGAATGCTTGCCTTCTCACCATTTTGTTTCTCATAGCTCACCGTGAAAGTTCCTGTGTTATTTGATGATGGATTAACACTGAGAGAAGTCAAATTGTATCCAAGACCAGATAACTCTTGATTTGCCTTCTGGAAGTCCTGGCTAGTTGCAATTTGCTGCTGGAACTGCTGCTGCATTTGTTGCTGTTGTTGTACCTGTTTTTGCATCTCCTCTTTCAGTGATGAAATATCCTGATTTGGCTGATTATTTTGCGAGACCCGCTGGGGAGTTTGCACTACATACTGATGATTTATCATCTGTTGCATTATTTGCTGTATTTGCTGTTCTTGCTGTGCTATACGCTGTTCTTGTTGCGTAAATGGGTCCGTTATTTGCTGTGTAGCGGATGCTTCCTGTGAAGAACTCTGAATCGGATTGGCTTTATTTTGTTTATCAGATTCATTTTCAACAAAGTGTATGTTAATGTCCTCTATGCTGACAATTTTGCTTCCTTTATCATCGTAATTGAAAATTAGCGATACACTTAAGTTCTCAGGCTTATCGCTGCTCCCAAACCCAATGTTAACTGTGGAATTACCTTTACTTATCTGAAAGCTCGTAGATCTGGTATTTGAACTTGAGAAGTGAACTGGTCCACTATTAATTTTCTGTGTGATCGTGTATCCAAGGATGCCGTTTATATCTTTATTGTATGAATTCGTGATATTGAGAGGAATATAAGCTTGTTCTCCGACAAGGAAATAATAATCCTTCTGAGGAACTGAAAATATTATGTTCTCCTCGGCATAAGCTATGGGTACCAGTAGCAAGAAAAGTGAGAAAATGGCAATGGCTTTTCTTATCATTGCAGTATCCTTCCTTTTCCGTATCTATAATACATCTGGATAAGTAATGTCAGAAACGCTGCAAAGAAGAACCAATCCTTGATGTTCGTTTCTTCTTTTTCTCTTTTTATATTCTCGCCGATGTTCCTGTAAATTTCATCTAACGTTTTATCATCGACGGATTTGAAGTATTTTCCTCCAGTACTCTTTGCAATGGTTTGCAATGTAGTCTCGTCAAGTTCTGCATATTGAGGGTTACCAAACCAGTCATATCCAAGTAATACCTGGCTGTTTGAACCCATGCCGATAGTATAAACCTGAATTTTGTTAGCTTTCGCATACTGGATCGCTTCATCAGGGCTAATATAACCAGCATTGTTCACACCATCACTTATTAAAATAATTATTTTTTTCATGTTTGGAATGGACGAAGCCATATCAATTCCAAGGCTAAGCCCATCCCCTATAGCAGTGCTGCCTTCTTTCTGTGCGATATTATGAAGTTTTTCTATCACTTTTTCTTTATCAGGACTCAGGTAAGCTGCAGTAGTAGCCCCAGACTCAAAAGTGACAATTCCCACATAATCTTTACTTTTAAGGGAATCAATCAGTATCTCAGCAGATGATTTTGCGGCTTCCAGTCTTGATGGGGTGTAGTCTTCTGCCTGCATACTTCCTGAAACATCCATTACCAATACAACATTTACTCCTTCTTTGGTCTGTTCCAGGGGAATGTGAGGGTTTGCAAAACCTATTATCATGAGACCGATGGCTAGTAACGATAAATAAAAAAGATGTATATCTCGTTTTGACTTTTTAGTGTCACCCAATGCGGATTTAATAAAAGCAAGATTGCTGAACTTTATTGCTTCGTTCTTTTTCTGGATTCTTGCCTTTTTATGCAAATAATAAATAAGTGGAATTATCAGCAAGAGTATAAGAATATGAGGGGAGCCAAAACCTGTCATTATCTTATCTCCTCACTTTTCTATCCCTGAAGAATTTCTTCAGTGCAATTTCATATGGTTCATCTGTAACAAAGTCAACCATGTCGATTTTCATCTTTCTGAACAGTTTTTTTAATGATTCATCATGTTCCTTGACAAGTTCTTTATAGCGTATCCTGAAATCTTCGTTGGAAGTATCAACAAGAAGTTGCTCGCCTGTTTCCTCGTCTTCAAGTTCGATAAGACCAATGTCAGGAAGTTCTTGTTCACGTTTGTCAGTTACTCTTAACGCTACGACATCGTGTCTTTTTCTCATTACTTTAAGAGGCTGTGAGAAGTCATCAGAATAAAAATCTGAGACTACAAAGACAAGACTTCTTCTTTTGAGCAGTGTGGCAATAGCCTCCATACTGTTCATGATGTCTGTCTTTTTTGTGACAGGCTCATAGGAAATCAATGTGCTGAGTAATTTAAGAACATGTTTCTTGCCTTTTCTGGCTGGAATATACTTCTCAATTTTTTCAGTAAAAATGAATAGTCCGACATTATCATTGTTTTCCATGGCTGCAAACATCAAGCTTGCTGCGATATCTATTGCTTTTTGTTTCTTTGTGATGTTACTTCCGAAACTTCCAGAAGCCGACATATCTATAGCAAAATAGACATGCAGATTTCTTTCTTCAATAAATTCTTTAATGAATGGACGATTGAATCTCGCAGTAACCTTCCAGTCAATTGCACGGACATCATCACCAGCCCTGTATTCTCTTATTTCAGAAAAGTCAATACCCTGGCCCTTGAACACAGAGTGATAATTTCCAGTGATCAGTCCCTCTACCTGTTTTTTTGTGCTAATCTCTATGCGCTTTACCTGCTTAATTACTTCTTTTGCACGCTGCATATAGCACACAACCCACACTATGATTTGCATACTTTTTTACCAGTGAAAATCTCAACCTGGTCTATCAGGGAACTTTTACTTTGTTCAGTATCTGTGTAATTATCTGGTCGCTGGTGACCTCTTCAACTTCAGCTTCGTAGTTAAGAAGTATGCGATGTCGAAGCACGTTGTATGCAACAGCTTTTATGTCCTCAGGAACCACATATCCTCTTCCATCGAGCATTGCATGCGCTTTTGCAGCAAGTATAAGCCATAAGGATGCACGTGGAGAGGCTCCGTACTCAATGTATCCCTCTACATCAACATCATAAGCCTGCGGGTGTCTCGTTGCATCCACAATCCGCGCTACATAGTCTTTGATCTTTCTGTCAGCATATATCAGGGGATTGAAGTCCTGGATTTCAATAATTTGTCTGGATGTGAGCACTCTCGATACCTGTGGTCTTATATCCTGGGTAAACCTCTCAATGATCTCAATTTCATCGTCCTTCGTGGGATAATCGATAATGAGCTTGAACATGAATCTGTCTACCTGTGCTTCAGGAAGCTTATAGGTACCTTCTGACTCTATAGGATTCTGTGTTGCCATTACAAAGAAAGGGCGCTCGAGTTTGAAGGTTTCTCCCTGTATGCTTACCTGTCTTTCCTGCATCGCTTCTAAAAGCGCTGACTGGACTTTTGGAGGGGCACGATTTATCTCATCAGCAAGGACAAAGTTAGCAAAGATCGGGCCTTTAAGTGTGGAAAAGGAAGCTTCGTTGTGGTTGTATACTTTGGTACCGGTTATATCTGCCGGCAAAAGATCCGGCGTGAATTGAAGTCTCACAAAATCACAATCAAGACATTCTGCCATTGTCCTGGACATGAGGGTCTTTGCAAGTCCAGGGACCCCTTCAAGCAGAATATGACCCTGGGAAATCAATGCTATGAGCATGTTGTCTATAATATCGTTTTGCCCGATTATTCTATTTTTGATTTCGGCTCTTAGTTTTGAGAGCTGCTCAGAATAGTAGCTCGCTCTTTCATTGAGCTTCTGAATATTTTCGTCCATTTACTCACACCTGCATTAATTTTACTCACACTTGCATTAATATTCCAGTGTCTTCAGTTCTTTTGCCTGGGTCTTTCGTGAGAAGGTGGACACTGCGGACGCAAAATATGTATTTTAACTTAATAAAGTTTATTCGATAATTTCAAATCTATGCAAAATTAAGTCCTAAAATAGCTTCTAATAAAATTACACATCAATGAAAGAGATAAACTCATTTATGGCCCTGTAATTTTTACCCTTTCACGCAAAGGAAGTTTTAACGATTTCGGAACTTTCGACATGGAACTACCATGTAGATATGGATTCTTAAGATACCCCTAAGACATCTTGAAGTTTTTGTGCCTGAGCATTTTGATATATTAAATCAGCTTTGGTTTTCCAGAATGCTTCCTCTTAATAAATGATCTTAGATTCTTTTGTGTTCATATACGCTGAATATAAAATTAAATAATTAAATATTGAATTTATGATTTGGGGATTAACGTTTCTTAAATGAATAAATGGGGAAGAAACTGGTGAATATTAACAAAAGATCATATTCGATAGCTTTAGCTTCAATAATTTTGTTTTTTGTGTTTACAATTTTATTTTCAACCGTAGCGTCAGCAGCGCAGGTGACAAAAATTGGCAATGGATCTGATCCTGCTGTTCATGGGAACAAAGTGGTATGGACAGACAATGGTGTTATTCACGTTTATGACCTGATCGTCAGAACAGACACCGCAGTTAACTCTTCTGCAGCATCTCATCCAGCTATCCATGGAAACAAAATAGTGTGGCACGATAATAGCAGCGGAACACCAAGGCTTGCTGTATACGATATATCTACAACTACAAAAACTTACATAACACAGAATGTGGATCAATCCAGCAGACCTGCCATTTACGGCGACAGAATCGTGTGGAGTGCGGATTACAACGAAACCAGCTACAATTATAGCGTATACATGAGGGATATATCAACCTCAACACAGACTAAAATTGCGGAGGGTAATAGCCCTGATATATACGAGACCAGGATAGCGTATGGTTATGCTGATGACTATGGGCGAAACATTGTTGTTTATGATGTTAAAACTAAGGAGACCATAAATTTACACCGCTCCGATCAGGTATTCAGTCCGCATATATATGGTAATAAAGTGATATGGTCAGACTTCTATAACAGAGGCGGATATATCCAGATGTATGACCTTGCCACCAAAAAAACTATAGATGTTACCAGCGATAATACAGGTAATACTTTGTATGGGCCTGATGTCTTCGCTGAAGCTGGAGAAGACACTGGCACTCACCCCAATATAAATGGGGACAAAATTGTATACTCAAAAACTGGCGATGACCAGTTTGGTTATGCGGGTGTATATGTTTATGACATTCCTTCGGCAAAAAGCACTCCGGTCTATATTTATCCAGAGGGAACCTACACAACACCTGATATTTACAATGATACTATTGTATGGGGAATGGACAGTAACTATGGTGCAGTTAATGATACTGGCATCTATATCTGTGATCTTTCTGTCACAAACACCTTACCACCTGTAGCTGAATTTACTGCAAACACAACATATGGAGCTGCACCTTTAGCAGTGTTATTTACCGATACCAGCACTGGAGGAGTACCGACTTCCTGGATTTGGGATTTTGGGGACGAGATTTACTCAAAACATGCCATGAATGCAACCCACACGTTTACAAAACCAGGGAATTATACAATCAGTCTGACTGTGGGAAATGACGCAGGTAATAGTAAAGTAATGAAGCCAAATTACATTGTTGTTACTAATCCATTTCCTATTGCAAACTTCAGTAGCAACGTTACCCATGGTTACCCTCCTCTCTCAATTCAATTTACTGACCTTTCACAAAATGCAACTGGATGGTGTTGGGATTTTGGAGATGGAAATAATTCTACACAAAGGAATCCAGTTCATGAATACACAGATCCAGGAATCTATTCAGTTAACCTGACAGCAAGCAATGAAAATGGTACAGATTCAAGGTTAGCTACAATAACAGTAATGCAGCCAGTCGGTGTAGGTCCATTTGCTTATATTGCGAACTCCGGCGACAATACTGTATCAGTAATTGACACGGCTACTAACAACGTTACAGCCATAATTCCGGTAGGAAACTATCCCAGGGGAGTTGCAGTCAGCCCGGATGGAAAAAAGGTATATGTGACTAACTTTTTTGACGATACTATATCTGTAATTGACGCAACAAAAAATAAAGTTACAGCCACAATTCCTGTAGGAGATGCTCCTCGTGGAGTTTCAATAAGTCCGGATGGGAAAAAAGTATGTGTTCCACATTCCGATGTGGGAAATCCCAGCAACAATATGATTTTAATTATAGATACGGCTACCAACGAGGTTGAAGCCACAGTACTTGTAGGCGTAGTTCCTTTTGGAGTTGCTGTTACACTGGACGGGAAAAAGGTGTATGTGACTAATCTCGATGACAAAACTGTCTCGGTAATTGACACAGCAACAAACACTGTTATAGCTACAATTCCTGTAGGAAACCATCCTCGTGGAGTTGCAATAAGTCCAGATGGGAAAAAGGTATATGTGGCGTGTGACGAAGGAAGCAACAACGGATATATCTATGTAATTGACGCAGTAAAAAACAAGGTTACAGCCACAGTACCTGTAGGGAAATTTCCTTCTGAAGTCGCTGTCACACCGGATGGAAAGAGTGTATATGTGACTAATGGTCTTAGCAACACTATATCTGTAATTGACGCAACAAAAAACAAAGTTACAGCCACAATTCCTGTAGGAAATAGTCCGAGTGGAGTTGCTGTTACACCGGATGGATCAAAGGTATATGTTACTAACTACGCCAGCAATAATGTTTCTGTAATTGACACATCAACAAACAAAGTTACAGCAACTATGAATGTAGGACGTAGTCCTTATTCCTTTGGGCAGTTCATAGGTTCTCTTCATGCATAACCAATATTCCTTGCTGCATACTTTATCGCCAGCGCTACCAGCGGTTATTCTCCTCTAGCTGTCCAGTTTATAGACTATCGGAAAATGTAGTGTCAAAGAGCTGGGATTTCAGTAATGATGGAATTACTGACTCTGCAAAAATGAATCCAGTTTATGAGTTCGTAACTCAAGGAAATTATACTGTTAATCTGACAGTAAAAAATGTGAACGGTGCAAATTCAAAACTTGCTACAATAAATGTACTGACAAAAAGCAACTCTAGCGGTGGGAGCAGCGGTAGAGACTTTGGTGGAATCAGTGAAATCAGTGGAATCAGTGGAAACAGTCACAAAAGTGGCGGCATTGGCGGAGTTTCTCCTGAAACTGTAAGGAATGTCCAGGTCAAGGAACTTTTTCAGGCATTTATTACAAGTGGAAAGCTTGTAAAATTTGATTTCACAAAGAATGCAGCCTATGTTGTGTATGTGAGCTTTGATTCAAAGAGAATTTTTGGCAAAACCGCTACCATTGCAGAACAACTTAAAGGTAAATCTGCTCTGTTTCCGGACTATTCAAAGGTGAAGTTTACAAGTCTTTTCACCCGCGAAGGGTGCGACCTCTAAATAAATCGTGGCGTTTTTATATATTAAGGTATATTTCAATCCACACACCCGCGAAGGGTGCGACTCCGCTCCCCAAATAGATTTTTCGTGATTGATGCATTTCAATCCACACACCCGCGAAGGGTGCGACAAATATCGAAGCCGACGCGTGATAAACCCCATGTATTTCAATCCACACACCCGCGAAGGGTGCGACATTTCATAGTCGTCTAGTTTAGTTATCCAGTTTATTTCAATCCACACACCCGCGAAGGGTGCGACGTCTCGCGGTCTATTCCGTAGATTCCTGCCGATTTCAATCCACACACCCGCGAAGGGTGCGACTGATAAGTTGAGGATGATTACACATGACAAATGAATTTCAATCCACACACCCGCGAAGGGTGCGACGGTTAGTATCCTCGTCTGCCTTCGGGACAATGTGATTTCAATCCACACACCCGCGAAGGGTGCGACTATGCCAAATTCCCGTAAATTATGACCCTAAAGCAATTTCAATCCACACACCCGCGAAGGGTGCGACTGTCCTCCGGAATGACACAAAGAGGACAAAACATATTTCAATCCACACACCCGCGAAGGGTGCGACGCTTGACCGCTTGCATACAAGTTCAACAACTTCGAATTTCAATCCACACACCCGCGAAGGGTGCGACCAGGATTTCGTTAACCGTTGGCTCGTATCTAAAGGATTTCAATCCACACACCCGCGAAGGGTGCGACTTCTTATCTTCGAGTGCCTTGATAGCTATTCTTAATTTCAATCCACACACCCGCGAAGGGTGCGACGAGTGTACGGGAATTACAGCACAGAGGATGGGCTATTTCAATCCACACACCCGCGAAGGGTGCGACTTTCGGGAAAATGGCAATTAATACATTCGCCTCTATTTCAATCCACACACCCGCGAAGGGTGCGACACGAGTTTAACCTGATCTTCCTCTTCATTGAGATTTCAATCCACACACCCGCGAAGGGTGCGACGCTTGAACTTCTTTCCAGTGGTCATGTCTTTGTCTATTTCAATCCACACACCCGCGAAGGGTGCGACCCGGTTTCCACATACGCTAACTCCTGTTATTGTATTTCAATCCACACACCCGCGAAGGGTGCGACCTTCGAATTCTTCCATTTCTAAGGATCCGAATTATTTCAATCCACACACCCGCGAAGGGTGCGACTTGGGACGGTTCAAACTGGACGTGTGGTTCTCCAGATTTCAATCCACACACCCGCGAAGGGTGCGACACCTCGACAAGCGCTGATATGCTGGAAGCTGCAAATTTCAATCCACACACCCGCGAAGGGTGCGACAATGGTTTTTAGAGGTCGCTAACTGGTGTATTGAATTTCAATCCACACACCCGCGAAGGGTGCGACTGCGGCTAATCAGGGCATGGGTGTAGGAATCAGGCCCATTTCAATCCACACACCCGCGAAGGGTGCGACGGCGATCTCCGCATGGCAATAGCGAAAGCAGGTCAATTTCAATCCACACACCCGCGAAGGGTGCGACAGGCAAACTACCCACAAGTAAAAGCAGCAGTGGGATTTCAATCCACACACCCGCGAAGGGTGCGACGATCAAATTAAGAAAATGATTGTATCTAAAGAATTTCAATCCACACACCCGCGAAGGGTGCGACTTGAGAGTACACGGAATAGTTACTCTATCTCCTGCTATTTCAATCCACACACCCGCGAAGGGTGCGACCTTCAAGAATTAATAAGCTTAGACGGTGGGCTAATAGATTTCAATCCACACACCCGCGAAGGGTGCGACCATCTCTCCAAAATCCCTCTCTACAAACTCAAGCGAATTTCAATCCACACACCCGCGAAGGGTGCGACTCTTCTGTGGACTTCAAGACCTGGGAGATATGCAAATTTCAATCCACACACCCGCGAAGGGTGCGACTCTTCTGTGGACTTCAAGACCTGGGAGATATGCAAATTTCAATCCACACACCCGCGAAGGGTGCGACCGAAGCTCCGGTCCCTTCCTTTGAGAGCTCGACTAATTTCAATCCACACACCCGCGAAGGGTGCGACTCTCTTCTGGGTGCTCGTACCGCCTGGCGAACACACATTTCAATCCACACACCCGCGAAGGGTGCGACGCTTTGAAATGACTAATCAGGATATGATCTAAATATTTCAATCCACACACCCGCGAAGGGTGCGACCAGGTTCTTATTTGGAATTTGATTTGCTCTTTAACATTTCAATCCACACACCCGCGAAGGGTGCGACGCTTAAAGGGATTCATGCAGCCGCGAAGTATGCTAGGATTTCAATCCACACACCCGCGAAGGGTGCGACGCGGATCGTGGGCACGTAGTAACCAGCGATCAGAAATTTCAATCCACACACCCGCGAAGGGTGCGACGATGGGGCGGCGATCTTATCCAGCGCAACGAATCTATTTCAATCCACACACCCGCGAAGGGTGCGACCTGGCAAAACAATAGATGCTATAAATAGCATCAGTAATTTCAATCCACACACCCGCGAAGGGTGCGACGATAGCGTTTTTTTAAATTTTGTCGAAGACTATAATTTCAATCCACACACCCGCGAAGGGTGCGACGACCGGACTGTATTTTTCATTCAGGGTCTTCGAGATTTCAATCCACACACCCGCGAAGGGTGCGACGACTGATTAATTTAGGGTGGTCTCTTTCTCTGAATTATTTCAATCCACACACCCGCGAAGGGTGCGACTTTTTATTTACCGGCACGTTTTTTTAAGTTTTTTATTTCAATCCACACACCCGCGAAGGGTGCGACACCTAGCTTAATCGAGTCTCCTTCTTGTGGCCTATTTCAATCCACACACCCGCGAAGGGTGCGACTTGATTCTCATTGTGTCGGTTCTGATTGGGAATGGATTTCAATCCACACACCCGCGAAGGGTGCGACCTCATGGATGCAATACAATAAACAAAAAAATTGAGATTTCAATCCACACACCCGCGAAGGGTGCGACGACTGAGGGCGATTTATTTGAGACTAAAACTTTATTGATTTCAATCCACACACCCGCGAAGGGTGCGACATATCTGCATGTCGTGGATCTTGATATTATTGCAATTTCAATCCACACACCCGCGAAGGGTGCGACTGTCGCCGTACTTAATGAGATAAGCTTCATTGAGATTTCAATCCACACACCCGCGAAGGGTGCGACGATAGAGTCCTCACCTATGGAAGACGCACACAGGATTTCAATCCACACACCCGCGAAGGGTGCGACAATCATCACCACTATACATTTTTTCCCTTTCTTCCCTATTTCAATCCACACACCCGCGAAGGGTGCGACTAAAACAAGACTCTACATACTGAATATACATAAATTTCAATCCACACACCCGCGAAGGGTGCGACAATCCAGCCATGATTTTTGTAGTCTTCCTAGGAATTTCAATCCACACACCCGCGAAGGGTGCGACAAGAGTTATAATTATAACAGGAGCCAACCTTTGATTTCAATCCACACACCCGCGAAGGGTGCGACCAATTGTGGCTTTTACATCTTTTTTACTCAGCCTATTTCAATCCACACACCCGCGAAGGGTGCGACCTCAGAAGCGAGCGAATGATCTGGAAGACAAATTTCAATCCACACACCCGCGAAGGGTGCGACTGCCATGTTCGTTAGGTTCCTTGTATTTCCATTGAATTTCAATCCACACACCCGCGAAGGGTGCGACTTAGCGGTTCTGTGCCAGAAGTCTGATCTGCTGTATTTCAATCCACACACCCGCGAAGGGTGCGACCTTTTCTCGCTGTCTCTCTGGTTTACTGTATTCTATTTCAATCCACACACCCGCGAAGGGTGCGACGAGATACGCTTACAGGAGAACACAGGTAAGCCTATTTCAATCCACACACCCGCGAAGGGTGCGACTGAGTGCACAGAGGACCAGGCCGAAGAAGTAAGAATTTCAATCCACACACCCGCGAAGGGTGCGACACTGCACCGAGGGGAATGTACAATCCAGATAACGAATTTCAATCCACACACCCGCGAAGGGTGCGACTCATAATCGGTACGTTTTCCTGCTTGAATATTATTATTTCAATCCACACACCCGCGAAGGGTGCGACCCTGGAAAAGGCCAAAATGAGCGAGGAGTTTATGACATTTCAATCCACACACCCGCGAAGGGTGCGACCTCCTTGATTTTTTAGTATGTGACATTTAGCACATTATTTCAATCCACACACCCGCGAAGGGTGCGACTAGCATATAATTCCGGTATAGCTATTGGAGGGTGATTTCAATCCACACACCCGCGAAGGGTGCGACTCCAAATTTTGAAGTGACTCAAACGAAAGAAATTTCAATCCACACACCCGCGAAGGGTGCGACGTCTGGTTGCAGTATCTATTAAATAATCCAGTTATTTCAATCCACACACCCGCGAAGGGTGCGACCCGGAGATCTTCGAGGTTACTGCCTCCGTGATAGGATTTCAATCCACACACCCGCGAAGGGTGCGACCCTAGCGTTCTGCATATCCATTAACCGTGTCAGGAATTTCAATCCACACACCCGCGAAGGGTGCGACAGCCTGGATAAAAGAGTACAGTGGGTAAAGGATAAATTTCAATCCACACACCCGCGAAGGGTGCGACCCGGTGAATACATCCAGTCTTTATCCTCTCCAGTATTTCAATCCACACACCCGCGAAGGGTGCGACCTGGATACAAGTTCTGAGGCTCTATCGCCTTTGCGAATTTCAATCCACACACCCGCGAAGGGTGCGACGTAAGTCGTTTCAAATACCGGATTTGTCGGCATTTCTATTTCAATCCACACACCCGCGAAGGGTGCGACCTGATAAAAGCGGAATAGATTTAGAATTTTGTAATTTCAATCCACACACCCGCGAAGGGTGCGACTGCCTGAAACCTGCGGAACTTGTCTCTCATACTCAATTTCAATCCACACACCCGCGAAGGGTGCGACTCCACCCACGACTTAGACTCGGAAACTGGAAGAGATTTCAATCCACACACCCGCGAAGGGTGCGACTGAGTGCACAGAGGACCAGGCCGAAGAAGTAAGAATTTCAATCCACACACCCGCGAAGGGTGCGACACTGCACCGAGGGGAATGTACAATCCAGATAACGAATTTCAATCCACACACCCGCGAAGGGTGCGACTGTTGTGGTTAGGATTTGAGCCTGGGCTGTGTCATTATTTCAATCCACACACCCGCGAAGGGTGCGACGTTTTGTAGGGGTACGTTTCCTTTGCATCCAGTGATTTCAATCCACACACCCGCGAAGGGTGCGACGTTCTTGGATATTTAATTACAAAGATGTTTTCAAAATTTCAATCCACACACCCGCGAAGGGTGCGACACGAAGGATACCAAACTCTAAAAGCTGACCTATTTATTTCAATCCACACACCCGCGAAGGGTGCGACAATTTAATTGCTAAGTTTGGCAACAAGAAAATATTTCAATCCACACACCCGCGAAGGGTGCGACATCATTTCATAAAATGTCACCGAGTGCTGGCAAAAAGATTTCAATCCACACACCCGCGAAGGGTGCGACGCAAGGTTTTAGATATGGGGTCCCTCTTACTCCAATTTCAATCCACACACCCGCGAAGGGTGCGACACAAGTCTTCATAGATTCAAGACACAGGGAATAGAGATTTCAATCCACACACCCGCGAAGGGTGCGACATTATGATAAATATGCTTCACTTGTAGGATACGAAATTTCAATCCACACACCCGCGAAGGGTGCGACTCCGCTCCCCAAATAGATTTTTCGTGATTGATGCATTTCAATCCACACACCCGCGAAGGGTGCGACAAATATCGAAGCCGACGCGTGATAAACCCCATGTATTTCAATCCACACACCCGCGAAGGGTGCGACGATTACCGAGCATATGACGGCAAAAATGTATATCAATTTCAATCCACACACCCGCGAAGGGTGCGACGCCTTGAACGGTCTATAAAGAGAGGGGTTCGGGATATTTCAATCCACACACCCGCGAAGGGTGCGACGTCATCAGTTTAGGTCTTTCCTTCTTAGTATCTCCAATTTCAATCCACACACCCGCGAAGGGTGCGACGTCCCGGTGTAAGGGACTATATCAGGATTGATAATTTCAATCCACACACCCGCGAAGGGTGCGACTCCTTTCCTTCATTTGATTTCCGGAGTTCTAAAAATTTCAATCCACACACCCGCGAAGGGTGCGACAACCGCGCTTGTTCAGGTTTGCAGCTTTCATCGTATTTCAATCCACACACCCGCGAAGGGTGCGACCAGTAGTTGCCTCGGACGGTACTACAATCCTCGACTGATTTCAATCCACACACCCGCGAAGGGTGCGACGCATGAGACATTACCAGAGAGTCCTTCCCTCCTATTTCAATCCACACACCCGCGAAGGGTGCGACGATCCCCTTTGGGATTTATGCGTTTATGTTACGAGATTTCAATCCACACACCCGCGAAGGGTGCGACCCGGATCTGCAAATAAAACCCGTCGAATCTTCAAATTTCAATCCACACACCCGCGAAGGGTGCGACTGGCAGGAGCTTCAAGCCTGCTTGCTTCATGGAATTTCAATCCACACACCCGCGAAGGGTGCGACATCAGCAAAAGCCTGTCTTATGGGTTCAACATATTTCAATCCACACACCCGCGAAGGGTGCGACGCTAGTACATTGAGCGCATTGCTTAATACAAGCGATTTCAATCCACACACCCGCGAAGGGTGCGACGCAAGTCTCGGACGGCTGGACCCGGCAAGTATGATTTCAATCCACACACCCGCGAAGGGTGCGACCCGGTGCGTTTTTCTGTTGCGCTTTTAGCGAAGGATTTCAATCCACACACCCGCGAAGGGTGCGACATATTGTGTGCCGCCCTCTGGGGTATTACCTTTTTATTTCAATCCACACACCCGCGAAGGGTGCGACATATTGTGTGCCGCCCTCTGGGGTATTACCTTTTTATTTCAATCCACACACCCGCGAAGGGTGCGACCTTCAGACCTACCTTTTTGTCGACTGTTACAATGATTTCAATCCACACACCCGCGAAGGGTGCGACCTCATGGAAATAATACAAAATGACTCTAAAAAGTATTTCAATCCACACACCCGCGAAGGGTGCGACTTGATTCTCATTGTGTCGGTTCTGATTGGGAATGGATTTCAATCCACACACCCGCGAAGGGTGCGACGATCCTAATGAGTTATCCATTCTTTCCGGATCAAAATTTCAATCCACACACCCGCGAAGGGTGCGACTTCAATTACTCTAATATACGGACTTCCGCATTCAATTTCAATCCACACACCCGCGAAGGGTGCGACCGCCGTCGCCCTGCGTGTTTTCTATGACTACATTTTATTTCAATCCACACACCCGCGAAGGGTGCGACTTCCTCGAATCGCTGAAGGTCCGGGAATTTATCCAATTTCAATCCACACACCCGCGAAGGGTGCGACGTCAATTTATTTCATGAGGTGCTTTTATGGGTATAATTTCAATCCACACACCCGCGAAGGGTGCGACGGGATGTATAGCCGATATAGGTATCAATGGATCTATTTCAATCCACACACCCGCGAAGGGTGCGACGACTTCGAAAAAGCAACCATCCCGCTTAAACCTATTTCAATCCACACACCCGCGAAGGGTGCGACAATCTGTTTCCTTTGAAGATGTTGAGGATTAAAGATTTCAATCCACACACCCGCGAAGGGTGCGACTATCGCGGATAATCAACTTGCTAAACTCGCAGAAATTTCAATCCACACACCCGCGAAGGGTGCGACTCACCATTCCATATGGTTTTAAAAATTTAGTAAGTATTTCAATCCACACACCCGCGAAGGGTGCGACGCGGAACATGCTTCAGGGTCAATACTGCTTTGTGATTTCAATCCACACACCCGCGAAGGGTGCGACAAATTGTGGCAACTGCAGAATCTGCAATAATGGAATTTCAATCCACACACCCGCGAAGGGTGCGACTTGAAGAGATAAAATCACTTAATACTTATGCAATTTCAATCCACACACCCGCGAAGGGTGCGACGTTAGGTAGCGGACCGTGCTGGCCTGCTGCTTTTCATAATTTCAATCCACACACCCGCGAAGGGTGCGACGGCAAAAGTAACAGCGGTTGCCCGGGTCGGAAATTTCAATCCACACACCCGCGAAGGGTGCGACGAGGGATGACGGCGGCGGGTGTTTTAAACACGAATATTTCAATCCACACACCCGCGAAGGGTGCGACCATCAAGGATTAGGGGTACGTGATCCGGGTCTGAAATTTCAATCCACACACCCGCGAAGGGTGCGACTATTTTTGCAATGCATAACGCAGATGTTAAATATAATTTCAATCCACACACCCGCGAAGGGTGCGACCTATCAGTTGCTTCGTTTGGAGTATCAAGCAGAAATTTCAATCCACACACCCGCGAAGGGTGCGACGGTGTAAGCGCATAATTTCCCAGGAAATAAAGGTATTTCAATCCACACACCCGCGAAGGGTGCGACGTTTCCACTTTGACTTTATAAATAAATGCCAACAGATTTCAATCCACACACCCGCGAAGGGTGCGACCTGCACACATACCGCCCTAAATCACTCGAATATAAATTTCAATCCACACACCCGCGAAGGGTGCGACGGTATGAGCTCTTATTCATGGACCCCGGAAGAGAGATTTCAATCCACACACCCGCGAAGGGTGCGACGGTATGAGCTCTTATTCATGGACCCCGGAAGAGAGATTTCAATCCACACACCCGCGAAGGGTGCGACTCTCCATCTGCAGAATAGGTGTTACCCCATTCTGTATTTCAATCCACACACCCGCGAAGGGTGCGACGATAGAGTTGTTACAAAAACCAAATAATTCTGAATTTCAATCCACACACCCGCGAAGGGTGCGACAATGACGTTTCACTCAAGCGCAACAAAGGGCGCAAATTTCAATCCACACACCCGCGAAGGGTGCGACCATCAATCAGGGTACTGATGCTCTTCGAAATATGATTTCAATCCACACACCCGCGAAGGGTGCGACCTCCAAATTTTGAAGTGACTCAAACGAAAGAAATTTCAATCCACACACCCGCGAAGGGTGCGACATTCGTAGACCCTCTTAAAGAGTGGTTCACATGATTTCAATCCACACACCCGCGAAGGGTGCGACGATATATTATGAATACCAGCAACAGAAGACCAGATATATTTCAATCCACACACCCGCGAAGGGTGCGACCCCAGCTTAATGAGAGCCTCTGTATGCGCCGAATAATTTCAATCCACACACCCGCGAAGGGTGCGACGCGAGGACGTCCCACAGCCGGACGGATCCGTAAAATTTCAATCCACACACCCGCGAAGGGTGCGACTGTCGCATTTGCTGCCGGTCCAACATCAAGAAGGATTTCAATCCACACACCCGCGAAGGGTGCGACTTTTTCTAGTGCCATGTCTCAAGTCGTCCTCGTTATTTCAATCCACACACCCGCGAAGGGTGCGACGGGTTGGCGAATGTTATTCGGAGATGGGAAAAATTTCAATCCACACACCCGCGAAGGGTGCGACTGCGGGAAGGGGTACGGGCTTCTTGCAAGGAAATTAATTTCAATCCACACACCCGCGAAGGGTGCGACTGTTTTTGTGGGAATTTGCTTGGACATCTACTTTATTTCAATCCACACACCCGCGAAGGGTGCGACGTGAGGTGGTATAGATGGCAGCAATTGGATTAGATTTCAATCCACACACCCGCGAAGGGTGCGACTTTTGGTTCCGCCCTAAATCCCATATAAGAGATTTCAATCCACACACCCGCGAAGGGTGCGACGGGCGACGTGTGGCAGATGCACCCCGAATGGCTGATTTCAATCCACACACCCGCGAAGGGTGCGACTGTAAATAAATTAAGGTTATACTTCTACCATTTTGTATTTTTCTGCCTTAAAAAATTTTAAGTATTGGATATAGATATAAACCGTCACAAAAATTAAATATTATGAACAAATTTTTCCTGCGAACCCCCCAGGGAATCGATGTTTACTACAGGTTCGCAGACATCATGCAAGTAATAAACCTTCTGGGTCGTACCCTTTTTTCGCGCCAAAATGCTCCACTCGATTTTTCCAGTTTTTACCCAGATAGTAAAATCTGAGACTATCTTTATCCTCGTCCATAATATCACATAAAGAGTGTTTAAGTTCTGCAAATTGCGCCGGATCCACAAGGCACTCAAAAACAGAGTTCTGAACCCTTTGTCCGTAATTTTCACACTCTTTCGCCACTTTTCTCAGCCTGTTTTTTCCGCCTTCTGATTCTGTATTCACGTCATAAGTTACCAGTACCATCACTATAAAACACCTCAATTCATAAAAAATGGCGGATAACCGTCTATGTCTCCTCTTAAATAACGAGCCAGCAGCATCGCCTGCACATATGGGATTAGCCCAACCTGGATCTTCTCATTTAGGTATGGGTGAGTAATCTGATCCTGTTTTCTCTTCTGCCAGGCAGCAAGTATGTTTTTTCTTCCGTCTTCAGTCATAAGGACAGCTCCGTTTTCCTTTTTAAGGAAGTCTTTTCCATCAACCTGCTTAAGGTTAACCATGCTCAACGCGAGACGGTCAGCCATGAAAGGTCTTAGTTCTTCCATCAGGTCAAGCGCAAGACTTGGTCTTCCAGGGCGGTCAGTATGGAAAAAGCCGACATACGGATCAAGTCCAACAGTCTCTAAAGCGGATTCAACATCATGTGCAAGCAGCGTATAAAAAAAAGACAACAAAGAATTCATATTATCTAGAGGAGGCCTCCTGTTCCTCTCAAAAATGAAAAAACTGTCTTTTTGCTTAAGAATGAGTTCGTCCAGTGCGTCAAAATAAAGTTTCGCACAATTTCCTTCAATGCCGCGAAGAGAATCTGGATTTAAACAAGAATCAATACTCTTTAGGTTCTCAATCAGCAAATCACTAACTGAACGGATTTTATCTGCATCGATTACATCTCCGTGGTCACGGATACCCCTTCCAAGAACCGTCCTGCAGTTGACAATTTTTCCTATAATAAAGCATTTGGCGAGATCCAGAGAATCCTCTTTGCTATCCGCTTTTCGGTACTGAGTACGCCTCAGCAGAACGTTTCCTCTAATTTTTCCATTAACACGTGCCAGGAATTTCCCATTCGGGGTCAAAAAAGACAGTCCAACTTTATTGTCAGTACAGAGTTGCATCAATTGGGGGCTTGCACCCATATATGCAAAGCAAACTATCCCCTCAAGATTATGTATGGGAATACGAAATGTTTCGACGTCTTTTACCTTAACAACAACGTTTTCCCCATCCCTTAGAAGATAGGATTCCGGGGTTGTGACATATAACGTATTCAGCAGTTTTCTCATGGATTAAGACCCCTTTACTAAGCTGAAATCCGAATAGAGGAATGCTTCTTGGCATATATCTCTGGAGATTTGATTATCTCATATCTCACCGTTACATGCCTTATCCAAATGGTTTCTGACATATTTGCGGGCGGAAACAGATTTCTTCGTTAACTTAGGAACACAGACATCTACAAGAGAACAGTATTTGCAGTTCCGGGATTTTTCAGCAGATGGGGTAAGCTCTTTCTTAAAGAGATTATGCATCTCGTCGGATAAAGTAACCACAAGATTTCTCAATTCTTCGGTAATTTCAAGCTGAATTCGTCTCCTTATTTCATTATAATAGAAATCAGCAGAGTTTATAGTTACATTAAACATCTCTTCGAGGCACATTGCTTGTGCACAGAGCTGCACTTCATCCCGCTCGTCAATCTTTGGTTTGCCCCTTTTATATTCAACTGGACGCATTTTCCACAAACCTTCATAACCAGGAAGAGAAATACCATTTTCAGATCGGACATACTCAATAACATCCGCAACACCATAGAGTCCAAGTTGATACGAAACCAGTGGAAATGCTCTTGACAACACAACATCGCCTCTGCTCTCTTTAAGGAATGGATTATCCACGCGCTCATGGAGAAAGCGGCCTTCAGTTGTCTGAAGATTTTCTTCCCACTGGCGTTCAATATGAATTAAAGCCCATTGGCGCTTGCAAAAATGGAAATGTTGTATGCCGGACAACGAAAGCAATTCGTCTTCAGCATATTTCTTTTCGATCATAATTTCTCGATCATCTCAACGCCGTTCGGCATGTCAGCTGAAATTGTTACTTTGTAATCCGCAAAAGAACGAGCAGGCATATCACGGGAAAGCCTCTCCACCTTTACCTTATCAAACAGTTTATGAGACTGACAGCAGCCAAGTTCGCTGTTATGCTTGAAAACAATAAGTTTTCTTGCTGATAATTTTCCCCTTGCTGCCGAATGGTCATGCTCGAACATATTTATCAGGCTGTCCCAGAGAAGTTCCAGGTCATCTTCCTTAAATTCGGTCTTTTTAGCCAGATGGGCGGAAACGTATCCTTCTGCACGGTATAAGCCATAAGGTACAATCTGTTTTTTGCCCATGGTCTGGCCTTTTTCAGCATCTTTCTCATTGGTAACAGCGCATCGAGTGACTGTTACTTCTTGCTGAAAAATCGGGTCAATGCTGCGGGCAAAACTGAACTGTACAGGTCCCCTTACCTGACCACAGTTTACTTCCGTTGTCATCACTGCACCGAAAGTACGAATGTCATAAAAATTCTGACACATGAATTTTGTTAGTTCCTCTTCTTTTGGTTTTTTGGAATCCGGGTTTATTCCAAGGTAATCATAGGCCTTTTTGTGCTGGTTATTGAGAACTGCACCGGATTTAACATATATGTCATAACCCGCGTTTCCGCTTTTCAGAAGGTCAACATAATCTCTGACCTTTCTCTTGAGACAGACATCAGTGACAATTCCGTTTCCGGTCTGGGGGTCAACCCTGGGCATATTACCCATATCAGGATCACCATTCGGGTTTCCATTTTCTACATCAAACAGCAGCACAAATTCATATCGATTCTTGATGATTTCGCTCATAATGACACCTCCTCATTTAAAGGAACCTCTTTTTTCGTGAAAAAAGCCTTACGCTGGTGATAGTAACCAAGCATGAACATACCCTGATCTTCGAGATTCAGGTATGCAGGGAACTCATCCACACCTGCCAGAATCTGTTCGATTAGCTGGTTGGACCTGAAGCCCCATTCGGACTTGGCAATGTGGTGTTGTGCAAGTTTTAACAGCACCGGAAACACAACTGCGGGTGTTGATGAAGCGCTGCTGAAGTACTTGCTGTTAATGGTGCTCTTCATCTCTCTATTCGTGTCATTTTGTGCCTTTTCAAGAGCGGCAAACAACCTCCCAAGGCGGTATGGCACACTTAAACTCTCCTCGTTTAAACTCATGGTAATCAAATCCTGATTCAAATTCGATAATCCAGCTCTGCTCAATCTGAGCAGATACGCTTTGATAAAACCAGCTCTGACAAAATTTATTGAACCATCTACTTTTACACGGCTCAGGATCGCATTATATAACGAGATCGGATAGCCTGTACCGGTAAGAATAGAGCGTAAAATAAGACCACCAAGGAGTGGAGAAACTGTTTTTTTGTCGGAACTCTGAGGGACTGTCTCATTCAGCAGGCGGTATATTGAGATGCACCGTGGACCATAATAATCTCTGATGATCTCCATATCCAGATGGTGACGGGCCACTTTTTCAATCAAATTTCCAATACTGTCAATATACCAGAAACGGACTGCAAGCCGTGCATTATTAGGAGACAAACCAAGAATGTAGAAGTTGGTCTCAGGATCTGTCCCAATATCTTCTTGATTTACTTTCTTGCCGATTCTGATCTTATTGAGAATTCCCTCTATCTCTTTAATTCTAGTGATGTCCTGTACTCGAGAACCCTCGATGTTTTTTTCTTCTTTCTTCTCTGGTTCCGGAGGGTCAAAAAAGAATTTGACAAGTTCTTCACAGGATTTTTCGCTTGTCTCAGCCCAGAAAACAACTGTCGTATCAGCGATCCTTATCCTATTACTCTGGCTTGAAAGAAGGTGATTCAGGGCAGTTGTATACTTAAACATCGCGTATTCGCTAATTGGAGAATTAAAACTCTGTTTTTTTCCATAAGAACAGAAAGCATCGTTATTGAAACTGACAATTGAAGCACCTGCCGATTGAGCCCCAACAACTCCCTTTATTTTTTGATGTATCTTAGCTACCGGCTCTACTTTTCCACTTATCAGGCATTGGGAAAATGTGTTGTCAGTTTCATTCTGAGAGTAAGTTTCCCAGGCATTTCTAACCGCACTTTTCTGATGTAAAAAATTCCCATCACACTCAAAAACACAGTTTCCACCAGCAAGAAGGTCATCTTTATATTCTCTGGTCTTTGGATTTTCAAGGAATTCTTCTGGATTCCATCCGTCCAGAAAAGCAAGGAATCCACGGACCTCTTGATCGTCAAGACCATCCAATATACTATGGTGAAGGGTTTTGAAAGTCTCAAAACACTCTCTGGAACGCCGATGAACAAGAGTGACTTCTTTGTCATTCTCTTCTAATACCGTATGTTCAACAGAATTCTCTTCAGATGAAGCAAGATTAAATTTTTTCTCAAATTCACTTCTCTTTACTTTTTCTACACCAAAAACATACTTTGCATTATCGCAGACAAAATATGGAAACACTCCACTAGCACGGGATTTCTGGATAGGAACATCCATATCTTTGGGTTTTGGCTTCTTGTCATCACTTCTCAGATCAACAATATGGGAAAGAAAGCCATCAGGAGTAATGACAAGGGCAAATGAGACCTTAGCGTTACTATATCCAATCTTTGGAATATTGACATTCTCGTCTCCTTCAAGAACATCGTAATGGCGGCAGAGTGATTGGATGATCATGAGACTCCCCCATTAGACAGGCATTTCTGAACATCAATAACTCCGTCCACCATACAGGCACGGAAAAAGACGGCTTTCATCTCATCAGAAAAGTCAATATCATAAAGCATGAATCCAAGATCTTTTTCTCCCTCTTTTTTTCCATAATAGTAAGACACAGGAATTTCGTCATCAATTAACTCAAACTGGACGGGAAACTCACGACAGCCAAAATAAGGATAGTGGAAACATTGTCCTTTTCTCATCCTCCGAAGTGCAATGTTGTAGTGTTTTTCTACGGTATCATCGGACCCTGCACGGTCTGTCATCTCAAAATGTGCCTCGACTACATAGCAGACATCACGCAGAACAAGGGATGCCCTTTGAACAGTATCCTCTGTGGAATCCTGATATAGAGCAACATCGCCTCCTTTGAGCGCAGCTTTTACTTTACCTGTAGGTATTTTTCCTGGTCTTTCATTTCTGCGGATATTGTCAAACTTGATCGGGTTCAAAACATGAATTCTATCAATTTTCCAGAAAATCGCAGGCTTCCAGTAAATTGCTTCAAGAATTCCTCGCGCTGCTGAAGGAGTTATCACATCGTAACTTACACGTTCAACTTTCATTTCCGGTCGTGTGAAGCAGGCATAATCTCCCCATACTTTCAATTTGATTCCAAATCCTATTCCAACCACCTCCTTAAGCAATCAACAATAAGTCTTCACCATTGTATTTTCGATTTAAAAGTCCAGTATCTTCAGAATAATAATCTTCCAGTTTATTCAAAACAAAAAATCTATCCGCTATTGAAGAAATCGCATTGTCTTTTTCGAGGACCTTGAACTCTTCAACATAAATGCTTACTGTATATCCCTGTAAATTTCGAGCATATTTCCCAGGAAATCCAGTCTGTTGCATCTGTTTGATTATTGATCTCGCCTTATCATCATACGGGATAATGATATCTCTCGTATCATTCTCAATAAGATTGAATGCATTAGCCACATCCTCAAATGGAAATGCAACATCTCTTAATCTTTCTTCAAAAGAAGGAAGAATTCTTTTTTTATCAAGCCCATCGCCCTCATAGGAATAAAGTTTCTCAAAATAGCTGTCCACTGCAGGGAGTGAGAGAGGATCGTCCCATTCTTCAAAGATCATGCTCCCAATTTCGGCAACCCGGCTCTGCCAGTGCGTTGCTTTCCCATAGTCTTCAGTAGATCGAAAGATATACACTTCTCCAGAAGCCATTTTTCCTTCACGGTTACATCTTCCAGAAGCCTGACAGACAGAATCAATTCCAGAAATTGCTCGATACACGGCAGGAAAATCGATGTCAACTCCAGCCTCAATCAATTGGGTGGAAATGACGCGGCATTCAGCTCCGTTTTTCAACAAGCTTTTGATTTTCTTCAGTTTCTTTCTCCTATGAACCGGACACATTCTCGCACTCAGGTGATAACAACTTTTCGATTTAGAAAGTTGCCCATAAAGATTCTGTGCATGTTTACGTCGTGTGTTGGCAATACACTGAACTTGTTTATTCGCTTTTAACTGAGCTGAAAGTCTTGCACTTATATGATAACGGTTATTTGATTTAGAAAGTTGCTCATACAGATTTTGTGCGTGCTTACGGGTATTAACTATGCATAAAACTTGTTTATGTTTTTTTAGCCTAGCTGAAAGTCCGCTATCGGATATATCTTTCAAATCCGTTACATGAACTCTCCTGAAGGCTTCGTACAGCTTCTGAGGTGAGCGTATAATCTCAACAGGCTTTACATCTTGGTCTAGAAGACCATCGAGATTAGGCTGAGTAGCCGTACATATAACGACTGTAGATCCATAATTGACTACAAGTTCAGAGAGTGCAGCAAGGCAAGGTTTTAAAAAACCTGTAGGTAGCATCTGAGCTTCATCAAGAATAATAACACTCTTTGCCAGGTTATGCAGTTTCCGACATCGAGAAACTTTGTTGGAAAAGAGAGACTCAAAAAACTGGACATTGGTTGCAACGATGATAGGAATATCCCAGTTTTCAGATGATAGTTTCAGTTTCTCCTGTGTACGATCATTATTTTCAGATCCTTCATTTTTTGGGTCATAGTTACTGTGGTGTTCAAGCACATTTTGATTTCCAAAAATCTCACGAAATACATCTGCATTCTGTTCTATAATGCTCGTGTAAGGTATTACATAGAGAATTCTGTTCAAATTATGTTTTCTCAAATGATTCAGAGCAAATGCCATTGATGAGAGTGTTTTTCCTCCACCGGTAGGGACAGTCAAAGAAAAAATCTGTGGCGGCAATTCTGCCATCTCTATACATTGTTCATAGATTTCTCTTCGATATCTATTGATAGGATTTTCTTCAGATGTTGAAAGTTTGGCTTTCATGTAGTTGTCAAATTTTAAAAAAAGATCATCAAACGGCTCATATTGCCCTCTTAAAGAGGATTTGTCAGGCGAAAGAAATCGTTCAGTATCAAGAAAATCAGCATCAACAAGGCATGAGAAAAGCATACGGATATAAAATGAAATTGCAAACCCCAGCTTATTGTTAATAGGAGTAAGACTGGGGCGAACTTTGCTCAGGTCTGGAGCTGAGATCTCATTTTTGTATGCAGAATAATCCGATAAAACAGGCCTTGATAAACGTTCATCGAGTCCGCATTCTTTAGTCCCATAATTGAGAAGGCCTCCATGGTGTCCCGTTATGACATATTCAAGTATACGGCTCTGAAATATTCCATAGAGTTTTTTAGCTTCTAATGCGCCGGCAGTAGAATGATCAACTCTGATCTTGGCGCCATCTAAACGTCTCTGAAATTCAGGCGAGTATTTCCCAATATCGTGCAATAAGCCCGCAGAGTATCCGAATTCTTTGGCATTAAATTCTCTAGAAAATCCTGAAGCAATATCTGCTACATTTTCTAGGTGATCTTTTAGGAATTGCCAGTCATACTTATCTTGTCTGTCTGTAGAATGGGCATAATACATGGTATATCACATAATGATCGTTCATTAACTGCTGATAATGTCTCTTAATACCAAATTAAACACACAAAATAAAACGAACACTTAGGATTGAAAAAAAATCGAGATCTAGAGTATGGTTCTGATTCTTAAATCTATGTAAGATAAGAAACTAAGGTTTCATATCAAGAGATATCCTTTATATTGGAAAAACTTCTCCACTCTTAATAAAATAATTTATTTATTTAATAATATGCATTATATATTTTCATAGATATCACTAAATGGGTAATCTCAGTTTTATTTATTGATATTCATTAATTAATCGTAACATATTAGATAGGTTCTCTTAAGATATTTAAATATTGAGTTTTTCATTTTTAACTAATATTTTTTTAAGGGTGATTGAATATAAGGCAAGATTAAGTTTTAGTCAAAGATTTATGCTCTTATTTCCAATTTTACTGCTTAAGTTCCAATAAAAAGAGATTAATTAATAACTGTTTAAAGAATTAAAAAGTTTAATACCCAAACCTTTCTCGATTCGTTTATCTTTTATGAAGTACAGACGTCTATATTAAACTTGAATCTAGCTCCTTGACATGACTTTTACAAGCAGTTAAGGTTTCAAATAGAAGAATTTGATTTAAAATTTCCTTTGAATTTCTATCAATAAACTTGCTAATTCACAATTAAATCTCTGAAAGTTTAACGAGAAATTTCAGCAAATTTTTAGTCTTTGGTATTCTGACATATTGACAATACAAATCTGTACACAAAAATTTAGGTGTTTGAAACACTCAAATTTAGTTTCTAATAGTTTCAAAGATCTGAAATAAAATTGAATCTCGAAAATAACTAATAAGAACGGAAGTAAGGATAGAAGCTACTAATGATTAAGAAAAAAGGAAGAGTGCGAGGGGTGCGATTCGAACGCACGAACTCCTACGAGACTAGACTCTGAATCTAGCGCCTTTGACCTGGCTGGGCAACCCTCGCACGATATAGCTTATGTTGCAGCAGCAATAGTAGTGCTCTTTGTTCTTATACTTTTTCCTTGAAAGCCTGTTCGGAGGGCGAAATTTGTCAGAACTTTTTTAATAATTCTTTTTTCCATGTGCCGAGTTTAGTCAGTTTTAAACTTGACTTTTTAAGCTTATACTCAAAAAGCAGGAGCCGGAAAACCTTTTCATATCTATAAATTATATAAAAAGGTTGGAATTGATGAAATTTTCATCTCATCAATTTTAGAATAAGGGCTTTCTGTGCATGCAGGCGGTTTTCGGCTTCATCAAAAATTACAGAATTTTTGCCGTCCATAACGTCATCCGTAATCTCAAGCCCGCGCCTGGCTGGGAGGCAGTGCATAACTATTACATCCGGTTTTGCGACTCCAAGGAGTTCGGTGTTGACCTGGAATCTGGCAAAGTCCTTCAGGCGCTTCTCCTGTTCGGCTTCGTCACCCATTGAGACCCAGACATCCGTATAGATAATATCTGCGTCTTTTGCAGCAATTTTCGGGTCATCTGTAATTGTGAACTTTCCTCCGAGGGTTTTTGCTTTCTCAAGGAACTCGGCTTTTGGCTCATATCCCTTCGGGCAGGCTACAGCAAATTCCATCCCCATAATAGCCGAACCGAGCAGGGCAGAGTTGCAGACATTGTTTCCGTCTCCCACCCAGGCGAACTTCAGGCCTTCGAATTTCTTTTTGTATTCCATTATTGTCATGAAATCGCCCAGAATCTGGCAGGGGTGTTCCAGGTCCGAAAGCGCGTTGATGACGGGTATTGTTGAGTATTCGGCTAACTTCTCTACAGTTTCGTGTTTCATAACTCTAGCCATAATTCCATGAAGGTAGCCTGATAGGGTTCTGGCAGTATCCTCAATAGTCTCTCCTCTTCCTATCTGGATATCCCTGGAGTTAAGGTATAGGGCGTGTCCCCCAAAGTCAGTCATTGCAACTTCAAAAGACACCCTGGTTCTTGTGGAAGATTTCTCGAAAATCATCCCGAGGCTTTTGTTCTTCAGGAACTCTGTAGGTTCTCCTGCCTTGCGTTTTGCTTTCAGGTCTGCGGCCGACTCGAGGAGCTCATATATCTCCTCTCTGGTTAGGTCAGTTATTGAAAGTACATCCTTCTTCATCGCTTCAACCCCGACATTATTCTAGCAAAGCTACTCCATTAGCTAAATTTGCTTCATTCTGGCTGAACTTAAACTTTATATTACTGCCATAGTACTTATTTGCACGCTGCACGTCTGCAGGACTTTTTCAGGCAGTTAATATTATTATTTTTCAGGAGGTTTGCCTTAATTTCCAGCGGTCAGCCCCTGAGTTCTTTCATATGGTCAATTCTCTTCTGGATAAGGGCAGCAGTTCCAATGTCTCTCCGGAAGAATAGCTTTCCGTGGAGGTTTTCAAGGGCATTTTGGGCAATCTTTTCGGCTGCAGCTATAGTTTCTGCAATCCCGACGACCGCAATTGCACGGGAAGTGGTTGTGTAAACTTTTCCTTCTTTTTCATAGACGCTGGCATAATAGATGGAAGCTTCCCCTATATCTCCTACAGTTACCTCGCTGTCCTTCTCAGGCTTATCAGGATAACCGGCAGGAACTGCATATTTACACACAGTTGCTTTCTTGCTGAAGCTTACAGGCAAATCTCCAAGGGTACCTTTAACCACTGCAGACATAATCTCCACAAAATCGGTCTCAATCAGGGGAATTACATTCATGGCTTCGGGGTCGCCGAATCGTGCATTGAATTCCACGACCTTGGGGCCGCTGGCTGTAAGGATAAACTGCCCATAGAGCACGCCCTGATACCCGGATCCTGTTTCCTCGTAAAGCGCCTTCACGGTATCCTTCATGATCTTCTTTGCTTTTTCAAGGTCGTCAGGAAGCATAAAAGGCAGGAGCTCTCCGGCGTCGCTATATGAGCCCATGCCGCCTGTATTGGGCCCGACATCTCCTTCATAGGCTCTTTTATGATCCTGCACGGCAGGGAAGAAAACAAGGCTCTTTCCGTCCACAAAGGCCTGAAGTGTGAATTCCTCTCCTATAAAACGTTCCTCAATGACTACAGGCCCCTTCTCAAGAAGCTCGCTTGCATAGGCTTTAGCAGCTTTAAGATCAGGAAGCTGATCTCCCATGACTTTTACGCCTTTGCCCCCTGTCAGGCCTGAGGGTTTAACAGCCACATCGCCAAGTTTTTCTATAAAAGCATGCGCAGGTTTTTCCTCTGTGAAAACCTCATAGGCAGGGCAGCCTTCAATTCCGTATTTTTTCATGAAATTTCTTGCCCAGGCCTTGTCAAATTCTATAATTGCACAGGCTTTTTTAGGCCCTACAACCGGAATCCTGGCTTCCCAGAGGGCATCTGCAGCTCCTGCTGCAAGGGGGGCTTCAGGGCCTATGAAAGCCATTTCGATATTCTTGGCTTTTGCATACTCGACGACTTTCTCAATTTCGGTTTCCTTCTCAAGGAGAAAATCCTCACAAAGAGCGGCAATTCCGGGATTTTTTTTCGCCATTAACGCATAAAGGGAGGGTTTATGCTTGCTTTTCTTGATTCCTTCGGCGATTGCATGTTCCCTTCCGCCTCCACCGATAAGCAAAATTTTCATCTTTATTCTCCTGGTTAAAAATTACTTTATTCTATTCAGGTTTAATTTCAATGTGTATTGATGATGAGATAAGAAAAGGTAATGAATTTTCAGTCTTCAAACCCTTTCAACATTACTTTAAGAACCTGTCTGTTTTTATTGGCAATACTTTTAATCAGGAATATACTGGAGGACTTCCTAGTTCTTTATTCTTCTGATAAATATCTTCTCATTGTCAGCTTCGAGTTTAACTGAAAAATCTTTCTTTTATTATATCGTTCGTAGATTTACTAAAATTTCAATGGTTGCACTTAATGTGATCAGGTTCTTACCCTAAACCAGAAATGCCTGAACTTCCTTATGGGTCCAAACTTATACTCTGCCTTAAATTAAACTTAATTTGCTTTGTAGAAAATCTATCAAAAATCATCTTCAAGAAGTTATATAAAAACTAGTTATTGAGTAAAAACTAGCTATTGAGTAAAAATTAGCTATTAAGTAAAAATTAGTTATTAAGTAAAAATTAGTAAATTCTCTTCAGGAGACGATAGATATGAACCTGAATCCATACTTGTTAAAGTTCTCGAGTGTCTTCCTGCAGCGATAGAGGGTTTTGAGAATAAAATCTGAATAACTCATTAAAGGAAGGTGTTCTCGCACTTTCCTTATTTTAAAAGATCGCTTGCGCTCACAAGAGGAATAAGTTCCGTACCTGCTTTGTTCAAGTTTTCTTTCGCTCCTTCTTCTCTGTCCACGACACTGATAACGTATTTTACGTTTGCTCCAGTTTCCCTGATAACATCAATTGCATCCCTGACCGAGCCTCCGCTTGTGGTCACATCTTCAAGCATTACAAGCCTGTTTTCCGGTTTAATGTCACCCACAAATCTGCTCTTTGTACCGTAGTCCTTTACAGCTTTCCGGACTATGAGCAGAGGAAGTTCGGTTTCCAGGGAAACCGCGGTTGCAAGCGGCACACCTCCAAGCTCCACCCCTGCTACTATGTCCACATCCATTTGTTTTATCCTGAATGCCGCCTGCTGCGCTATAAGTTTCAGGGTTTTGGGGTCAGTACTGGCCTTTTTAATGTCTATATAGTACTTGCTTTTCTTTCCCGAGGCAAGCGTGAAGTCTCCGTAGCGGACAGCTCCACAGGCTTTGAGGGCTGCGATCAGTTCCTGCTTCTGCGTCTCTAATTCACTTTCTGTTTCCGATTTTTTCATGGTCTCACCGGTTTGCAGTCTTATAGCTACCTGTCTTTTATTAAATCTTATCTGACCAGTATTACCACGGTTCTTTCTTTATGCCTGTAAGGTATCCTATTACATTCGTTGTAAGGTGCAGCAGAGGTGTAGTTATAAGAATTATTATCATTATTGAGGGCGTAAAATTGCTTACAAACCATTCCGGTGCTGTAAGGTATGCAAAGACCCAGGCTCCGATTACAAAGTCCAGCTGGTCTACGAGAGGAAGCGGAGCTCCTCTTTTCAGGCCCATCCTGCGCTTGAAGAAGCTTTTGAACAAATCTCCGAAAAGCGAGCCGCAGGCAAGTGCCAGGACAACTTTGAGAGCTTCTGTATAGTTCGGGCCGAAGGGCGGCATCTCGATTCCAAAAATCTCGAACCCTCTAAAACTCAGCCAGATCTGGATGGTACCTGCAAGCACTCCGAAAAAAACGCCTGAGAAAAACCCTCTGTAAGTTTTTCCATCTCCTATAATCCTTCTCCCATCCTTTAGAGTCCTGCCTCCGTCAATTGGCTTTCCGCCGCCGAAAACAGCTGCAAAAGGGTTGGGAAGATATGCAGGAATCATCAGCCAGAACGCTTTAATTATTAGCTCGATCGTGGTATCAACTCTTTGTATTAGTTTTGTCTTCTTTGAATTGAATTCAGCTTCCGAACCTTGCTGTACTCCTTATTCTCCTGTGATTTTCCCACAAAACATGCAATTAACTCGTGCTTGCTGTCATGTAACTGTTGACCCTATTTAATTGTATTTATTTATTGAGTCTTAATCTCAGTTGATGCCTGTCAATGACTTCTTATAATCGTTCTCCGAATAGTTATCTCTGACATATAAATGTCAGAATATGCCCTGATAAGAAAAATTGGCTAATATAAAAACCTATAAAAATAAATATTTCCAGTCTTCATTTTTTCAAGATCAATTTCAATTTTTATTGCTTAGATTATTAAAATCAAGACATTGTCATTTTTATAATTTTTACCTCTCGAATTTTTAAATTTTATCTGTCTTTTTAGAGAAATGGTTGATATTAAAAAATTATAATAACATTTAATTCACCCAATTCGGTCATTGCTCTCCTTCGGCTGGGCTTGAAATATCAGGTTCTAATCTGTTATCTAATCCTTTTTCTCCTGAAACTGAAGTCCAAATTATTAAACAGTTGAATTATAATATTTTTATGATTATGATCGAAATTTTTTATTCGAATCAGGTTATTTAAATATATTTTACATTTGAATATTTTTACAAAGTATCATATGTCAGGAGTGATTGAAAGTTTTTTCAATTCCTTTTTAATATATACAACTTTAAATAGTATGAGTACATTATTAATTGTTGGAGATGAATAACCTTCTAATTATATACGTATACAGGTTTAATTCTTGAACCTGTACGCCCTTCCCATCAATCTCATAAAACGGGGCTCTAGTAGTCGGTTATGAACATATCATATTTGTTTCCGATAACCGGTTGTTGGACTTAAAACGAGAACAATCTGCTACATCACGTAAAAACGATTTTTATCTTTAAAAATTCAAAACGGAATACGTTATCGTATAAATATATCCACAGTGTATATATTTAGGAGATGTTGTCAGTTTTGAAAGGTGATTATAAAAGAAGTCTTTAAAGGTCTAAACATAATTATCTTGAAATTATTTTTACTGACCAACTTATTCGTTAAACTACAAGTATGAAGGGGTTATCATGAAAGACTATGAAGTAAAAGTGCTGGACGAAAACGACCACATTTTTATTGAAACGTTAAGGAACCTCGGGATGTCCAGAAATGTCGCTACGACCATGGCATATCTTATGAATGTTGACGAGGCATCATCCCGTGAAATCGAAATCAGTACCGGACTAAGACAACCCGAAGTAAGCCTTGCAATGAGGCTGATGCGCAACCAGTCCTGGGTCAGCGTTCGTTCGGAAAAAAAACCTGGTAAAGGGCGCCCTATAAAGATTTATGCTCTTGCAGCTCCCGTTGATGAGATCATAAGTTATTACGAAGATAAAATTTATAAAGAATCTCAGGCAACCATCTCAGCAATTAAGAAGCTGAAGGTCATGAGTAAAAAGGTGCCTCTTTTTCCCTCAAAATAAAGACCCTCAAACAGAATTTGCTCCATAATGGCTGACAATCCCTCTCTGGAATTCGCCCATTATGGAAGTAAATATCTTCTCATCATTTTTTTGTTCTATTTCTTTACTCTCCTTGATCCCCTCAGGACACTCAATAATTTCGTATTAAAAACCAATTCTATTTCGAATTTTTGCAGCTCCTACTGCAGTTTCTGTTCTTTTTCGCCCGTTTAGCATCAATCTTTGCGCCGCTTGATCACACTGTTTTAGTTAAAGCATGGTTTTTGATCAAACTTTTTTCTAAAAGTTTTCGCTCAAGCCTTTTTTGAAAAGGCTTGTGATCAAGCACTCTTATAAAAAATTTGCGTTTGTGAAAAGGCTTGACAAGAAAAGGCTTGATAAGAAAAAGGCTTGATAAGAAGATGTCCTGGTGATAAAAACTTTATAATAAGCTCAAAAAAGGTGGAAAAAAGGAATTGTAATAAAGGAGGGTTGTGCCTTTTGCTGGCAGGTCAGCCACCTGTGACAACCCTAAGGATTGTAAGTCTGTCGGAACTGACTGCTCCATCTAGGGGGACAGCATTCCCTCCGTTTAATACAAGTACTGTTTCCTGATTTATGTCCAAAGTGTTTAGCAGGTCTTCGTAGGTAGCGCTCTCAGCTATTTCTACGGTCTGCTCAGAAATCTCTCCAGCCTGGATTGTTATGTGTACTTTTTTACTCACTCTATAGATCCACCGCCGCTTACCTGAATTTCGTTTACGACTTTCTTTATTAACTTCTGCTCCAGTTCATATTCTTTTCTGATGCCTTTCCTTTCTGCATTTCTTTTCTGGAACTTTCCTGTCATTTTCAAATCTCCTACGATTTTTCAGGTTTGCAACATAGTTGGTATAGATCTCTTCAAGCAGACTTGTCTCTCTGTCTTCTAGAGATGTATATCCAATAATTATAATGATTTTATGTTTTAATTAATTTTTTGGTTAACGATGAATGGTTAACGTATTTAATTTTCCAGATCTATGTCTGTTACTATTCTAAATTCTAATTCTGATCATTGGTTAACATTGAACCTGATGTCATTCAAAAACTCGACAAAAATATCTAGTGTAGAATTATTAAACTAAATAAACAGTATATTTTTCCAACATCTTATGCTTTTTTTGGAAATTCGGACAATAAAATATTCATTTCAAACTCAAAACAAAAAACTTTAATACATGTTAAGTTGGAAGACCAGAACTTCCAGAGAACAGTAAAAGAAAAGGAAATTGTTAAAAGAAATTAACAAGGAAGAAAAGAAATTAGCAAGAAAGAAAAAGAAATTAATAAAAAGGTGGAAAATCGATAAAAATAAGAATGTAAAAAATTAGACTGATTTGACTATTTTTTTGGCATAATTGAATTATAATTCAATCTGCCTGAGTGCAACCATCGTGCTTTAACCGTTGCGCCGGTTGATCATCAACCATTGCGCTACTTGACCACACCGACAACGTTGTTTTAGCTAAAGCATTGTTTTCGCTCAAGCCTTTTTTTAAAAGGCTTGCTATACATCAGCCGGGATTCGAACCCGGGTTCGAGCGTTGGCAACGCCCGGTGATAACCGCTACACTACTGATGTGCTATGGTGCCCAGACCCGGATTCGAACCGGGGACAACTGCCTCTTCAGGGCAGCGCTCTCCCACTGAGCTACCTGGGCAGGCAAAATTACCATTTAAATATAAATGGCAGCCTGTTTTTTACTTTCCGGAAAAATCTCCGGAAATTTTTTGAGTGGGCCCGCTGAGATTCGAACTCAGGACCTCCGCCATGTCAAGGCGACGTCATAACCATCTAGACCACGAGCCCTTTATGTTTTATTTTTTTCTTCAGGAAATCTTTGCCCGGATATTTGTCTTTAAAAAAAGTTTTTACTCAAGCCTTTTTTGAAAAGGCTTACGTTACGCCGATTGACCATGCCGTTTTTGATCAAACTTTTTCTGCAAAAGTTTTCGCTCAAGCCTTTTTTTAAAAGGCTTGCTATACATCAGCCGGGATTCGAACCCGGGTTCGAGCGTTGGCAACGCCCGGTGATGACCGCTACACTACTGATGTGCTATGGTGCCCAGACCCGGATTCGAACCGGGGACAACTGCCTCTTCAGGGCAGCGCTCTCCCACTGAGCTACCTGGGCAGGCAAAATTACCATTTAAATACAAATGGTAGCATGTTTTTACTTTCCGGAAAAACCTCCGGAAATTTTTTGAGTGGGCCCGCTGAGATTCGAACTCAGGACCTCCGCCATGTCAAGGCGACGTCATGACCATCTAGACCACGAGCCCAGTCGTTTATTGTTCCCGTTTTTCGCACCAAAGTGCAACTCCATAGTACGCATCATCATTTATATAAGTTTTGGGTGGTCTGGACTTCTTCTATTCAAATCAATCTCAAAAACATAAATAATTTTGCTTTGTGGTAACTAATTTTTAACTTCTGCCTCAAATTTTGCATTCTAGGCTCAAATTCTTAAGCTCTGCTCAATTCTTAAAAGCTCTTTATACCTTTAACCCTTCCACCCCTTACTTACTTCCTCCATTTCTTACTTATTTTTTCCAGCTTTTTCTTTATCTCTTTCCTTTAAACACTGCTTTAATTTGCTTTCAGGTTTTGTTTTCATAATTGTGCTATCTATAGTTATAGCAAACATGCTTCTAAAATAGGATGAATTCAATATCCCGGTTGAGGTAACATGAACGGAGCACTTGATGACACAGGGACATCCCGCACAATCCTGGAAATTCAGGATAAAATCGATGCCGGAGACGCCGTGGTTCTAACGGCAACAGAAATTTGCGCGAGGATTCGGGCAGGAGGGGCGATAGGGTTCGAAGATGTGGATGTTGTAACTACCGCAACGCGCGGCATTATGAGCGGAACATACGCCGTACTTTCGTTCAAAGTTTCAGAGCCTGACTCATTCGTCAAAGCTTCTAAAGTCCTGCTTAACGGTGTGCCTGCAGTTGTGGGTCCCTGCCCTAACGAAAGGCTCGGAGTCCTTGATCTGATCGTACTCGGAACCGCTCATAGCGAGTTCGATCCCAATTACGGAGGCGGACATCTATTCAGGGAGATGGTAGAAGGAAAGACTATTAAAGTTGATGTAACTACCAGTGAAGGAAAACACTTCTCGGTGGAGACACAGCTGTCTGAAATCCCCTATGCAAAACTCCATGCGACAAGGCACACTTTTAAGAATTACCGGGCTTTTGTAAATCCCGGGAAAGAACCTATCAAAACTATCTTCCATGCCCTGCCGTTTGAAGGTGAGTTTAAAGAAATGACTTTTTGCGGCTGTGGCGAGTTAAACCCCATTGAAAATGACCCCAGGCTCGAGACTATAGGAATCGGGACAAGAGTGCTTATCAACGGAGCAGATGGGTTTGTCACCGGTGCGGGCACTAGAAGCGCTCCGGATAATCCCAACCTTACAGGTTTTGCGGACATGCACGATATGACTCCTGAATACATGGGAGGCTTTGTGACATCTGCAGGCCCTGAAATTATCAATACCTGGGCTGTCCCGATCCCTATTCTTCACGAAGGGATGCTGGAAAATATTCTGAAGCTCGATAAGGAAATCCCACTTAAGCTGGTAGACCTTGCAGGCCGAATCCCGCTCTGTGAGATTACCTACGGTGATGTCTGGGATAATGCGGACCTGAATATTAAATATGAGCCCGAAGAATGCATTAATTGCGCGGATTGCCTGGTAATCGAAGCCTGTCCGATGGGTGCTGTAAGACGTGGGGAAACCGGAGCTGTACACCAGCCTGAACTTTGCTTTAACTGCGGGCTCTGCGTTTCAAGATGCAGGGGAGAAGCATTTACTGCAAATCTGGGTTCTGTCAGATGTGCAATCGGAGGGTGCTTCAGGGATATTAAAGTGACCCTGCGCCAGTCTGACCGTGCGAGGGCAATTATAGCCGCCAGGGAACTTAAAGAGAAAATCCTCACCGGGAGATTCAGGCTTACTGAGCCTGTAGAGAAAATTAGCTGGAGAGAGTAATAATAAAAAAGCTGATGGGAATTTAGAAACTATAAGTAAAAACTCAAGTTGAGGAAGTGTAATAACTTCAAGCCGGTAAGCTGAAAAAACCTGGTAAGAAAAAACCTGGTGTAGAGAAAGTACGGCTAGAGAAAGCAATCATCGCCCTGTGCGTTTTCTCTTGCCTCTCTCTGCTTAATACTCCTGGAATTTCTGAATCTGGTACTTCTGGTTACCTTCTCTCATAGCGTTTCGTTTTCAAGGCTCTTTATCTTTTTCTTCCTATAACTTCTTTAGCTAAATTTCTTTAGCTAAATTTCTTCAGCTAAATTTTTTAGCTAAATTTTTTCAGCCGGTTTTCCGGTTTTTAAATTTCCTTTATATTTTCGGCTTTTAAAGTTTCTTTAAAGCGTTTTGTAATCTCCTCAGGGCTCAGTGGGATATTCGGAGCTTTTGTATTTCCGGGTTTCAGGATTACATGTATAAAGGAAAGTTCCTGCATGCTTCGAAACTTCCTGAAGGCTTCGATTAGCCCCTCTCTGCTGTTTACTTTAGCCGTGTTCTGAATTCCACAGGCATTAGCGAGAATCTCCAGGTCAATATATCGTAGAGCGCAGGTTTCCTGTGAACCTGTGGAGCCGTATGCACCATTATCAAGGCATATAATTATCAGGTTTTTCGGGGCTTCTCTGGAAATCTCAAGCAGAGCATTGGGGTTCATAAGCAGGCTGCCGTCCCCATCAAAGGTCACAACTGTCTTTTTAGTTCGAAGAGCTATGCCAAGCCCTATAGACGAGACAAGCCCCATTGAGCCGAACATATAGAAATTAAGGTCCCTGTCCCTGCAAGCATAAAGCTCCTTGCAGGGCACTCCCAGATTTGTTACCGTAATTTCGCCATCGAGTTCGGAAGCAATTGCGCAAATCGCATCGTTCCTTAACATGAGTGGCCTGAGGTTTTTCCCTGTAAAACTAAACCTGCATGTCCTTTCCATAATCTCTGGCTTTTCCGGCATTCCTGCAGTTTCCCAGGCACAGCACTCCGAGCCTTCCCAGACTTTGGGTGAGATCAGGGCTATATGCGGCCTTAAGTTCTCAAACGCATCTCTTATCACGTTTTCAAGGAGAGGGAGTTTTTCAGCTTCATGGATTACTGTATATTCCAGCCCTGCTCCATCAAGGATTGCTGGCAGATGGACACCAAGCGGAACCTGTGCTTCTATGCCTTCTCCATATACTCCGCGCCAGCTTGTCAGCACAGGCAGGGGGATCTTACATATTACATTCAGTGACTCCAGGGCATTTATCATATTTCCTAGCCCTGTGCTCTGGATAAGCATCATGGGACTCCCCCCTGCAAGGTAAGCTCCCGCACAGATGCCCACACCGTTCTCTTCTCTTGTTAACCGGATTTCTGGAAAATTCTCCGAAACCAGGGGAAGCAGATTCTTGATTCTGTCACAGGGCAGAGTCGCAGTAAGGTCTATACCTGTTTTTTTCATAATTGCTATAACTTCTTCTTCCGGATTTACCATGGAAGCACCCTCTTTAGCTTTCTTTCTCTTACTTTGCTGTAACTTTCTGAACACAGCTCAGATCTTTCTTAGCTCAGATCTTTCTTTAATCAGGTTTTTTCCCAATCAAATCTTCTCCAGACCGGTTCTTTTTCCTAATCAAAGCCTTTCGGATCATATATTCAGTTCTTCGAGAGGCATGTCAGGGTCTCTGGCAGTAGCTACTGGCGGTATCTGGAAAAGGTTGAAGTCCTCTTTAAGGCGTTTATATCCCCCACCTGCAACATTCAGGAGAATGGTATCATCCCTCGAGACCTTTCCTGCCTCTACGGCTTTTAACAGGGACGCTGCTGCAACTGCCGAAGGGGACAGGATATCGATTCCTTCCAGGGATTCAAAAAGGGACTTGGCTTCAAGGGCTTCTTCTTTCGTAATTGCATACATTATTCCATCAGTGTCTACAAGAGCATCATAAAGCCCGCCTGTAACCCCGTATGGGGGAGCTCGATTGGTAAGTACTGTGGCATAAGTTTCCTCGATCTGTTTCTTTGCATCCTTCATATCAAGTTCGGGAATAATCTGTCTTCTTCTTTCCTGCCAGGCATTGTACATTGGCACAAAAGGAAGGTTCTGGGCAAGCTGAAGTTTCGCAAGTTTTTGCCCGAACCGCCCGTCATCCCTGAGGCGTATTGAGGCTTCCCATGCTGAGATTCCTCCAGTCCCGCTTCCGACAGCCTGGAAATAATGGTCAGGAATCCTCCCTATGGTTATTGCTGCATCCAGCATTACAGTGCCCATCCCATCTCTTCTGGCGACATTTCTAGCTCCACCTTCGGGAACCATGCCAGGCAACTTTGCAATCCGGCCTGCAAGATTGATAGCATCAGTGTAATCGTTTCCGGGGCTCATGCGTATAAGATGAATGGATTCGGTCGGTTCTTCGGGCAGCCAGAGCTTTGAGATTCCTGAATCCGGCACCACTATATAAACATCAATTCCTGTCAAAGCCGAGACGTGTGCAAAAGCCCGGCCCGTATTTCCGGCAGAGGCAAGAACTATTGCTTTTCCACCGGTTTCTTTCAGAAGCTGCATGGTCGGGTAGGCTTCAAGTTCTTTGAAACTGCAGGTTTTAACGAACGCACCCCTTTCGGGCCAGTACCCACTGAACCCTATATAAAGGTTTGAAAGCCCGAGTTCCCTGGCAAAGGCTTCGCTTTTGTAAGTTATAGGCCCTGCATCCGTGGTAAGCTCTTCCTGAACCGGAAGCCAGGAATGGAACCGTCCAATACCTGGCTGGTTTCTTAGTTCCAGCTTTTTTTCGAGGTATTCTGCCCGTAAAAAGGAATCATCGTTCTCACAGGTGAGCCTGAATTCCTGGCCGTATTCTCTTCCGCACTTGAGACATTTAAGTTTGAATCTTCCCATCGCAATCAAAGAAAATTGGGTTTCTTATTAAATATATATTCCTGAAACGTGTACAAAATCGTCTTTTTGTACCACGTCATAAAATTAATATCCTTAAGCGGATATTCTTTTCTTCAGAAAGGAAGAAAAATCTCCTTCAAATGTATAAAACTAGAAAAATAAAATCGACCGTAAAGAGATGAGTGGGGTAAAAAGGAATGGAAAAACTACTTAATGGGAGTGAAATTGGAACATTAAGTGCCGGATCACTAAGTATCAGTTAAAGGTTAATTAAAAGCTAATTGAAAATTAATTAAAAGCTAATTAAAAATTAATTAAAAGCCAATTGAAAATTAATTAAAAGCCAATTGAAAGTTACTTAATGGCTACTTAAAAGCTATACTGGGCTTTCTCAAGCATCGTAAAATATATTCGGAGTGGAGTCTGCGTTTTCACTGTTTCTCCTGGCACCATTGGGATAAACCACAGTAAGGATATCAGGCGACATTCCGAATTTTCGGGACTCATGCAGGTAGTTCTCATCACTCCGCCTGGAGATGCCCTTCACCTCAATTATTGCACTGCTTTTCCCTATCTCCTTGACTTCCACATTTTCAAAGTCATAAAAAATCTCCTTTATTTTGGGCTCCAGATGCTTACTCCCAAAAAGAAATATATACGCCTGGGCAAAAGGGCTCAGATGGTACTCAATACTGATTCTCGCATCAGTTTTACTGAACGCGATTTCCATGCTATCAAGGTGGATGTACTTCCCTTCCCTGAACTGGTCAGTATTAACAATCCCCGGAGATAACTTTGCAGCCATCAGGGCAGCCGAAATTATAAGCGCAATCGCTATTATAGCTTTTATTTTCATGGCTCTTACGCAATAATTATTCTTTAATCTAATATTTCTTTCCTCTATTTTTGCAATAATATTAAATATCGCCAGTGTAAAGCTACTCCTGACTAAATGACAAACTCCAGTAAGATCAAAAACAACGAGACAAGAAAATGAGCAGAAATATTAACTTCGTGTGCCCCAAATGCGGTAATAATTCATACGAAACCGGCGAGATCCGCACTACAGGCGGCTTCCTTAGTAAACTCCTCGACCTCCAAAATAAAAAATTCACCTACGTCACCTGCAAGCGCTGTAAATACACCGAATTCTACCAGGCTGACAGCAGCATGCTTGGGAATATTTTCGATTTGTTTACGTAAAGTCAAGCCGCAAAATGAATTTTCTGGCGAGCTTGCCAGCCTTCTTACCTTTTTTACTGCTTTAAGTACTTATTATCCGTAGCTGGAGAGTAGCGTCTTTAACGGAGCTTGAGGAGGTTTTGAGAGATTAATAAGGATAGTTCGTAGAAGTTTCCTTCCAATTTTCCTTTTTGCATTAAGGACAATACCTTTTGAAAACGTCTTTTGCTTAATCTCTCAAACGCTCTGACATAGTAAAAGAATTAATTCTCAGGATAGCTTAAATATTGTGTTTTTTTACGCTGTAATTGTAGCAAAAAGTGTGAATAAGAGATTGTTTGCTTCTTTTTCTTTGCACGCAGGGAAAAGCCGCGCCGAGGCGCGTGGACAAATTCGAGCTCAGACGGTTGATTACGGTTGCCGTGTTCAGGTCTCAAACATTCTATCTCTTCGCCGCCCGAAAATTAACCCATGCTTTTTTAACTATATTTTTTAATAATTTGCTGTTTATTGATCTCTGAAAAGGGCATCTGGGAAAAGGTAAATATGTTAATGGAGAAATAAAGAAGAAAAAGATACGGAGTGTTGGGGGAAGGGTAGAATCGAGATTTCTGAGATTAGAAAACGAGAAAAAATATACCTTCTACTTGTGGGCATCTTTCTTGCAGCTATCCTTATTTATACCCTCTATATTGGGCAGCTTCTCTGGGGCATAATTATCGATATTCTGATCCTGAGGCTTTACTTCCTGCTGAAGTGGGAGAGAAGTTACTTCACGGAATGTTACCTGGATGAAGAAGAAGCCGGGACACCGCATGACCCCAGAATGAGAAGGAAAGTCAGGCTTGCAAACATCACAATTACCCTTTTCGCGCTTGGGCTAGTCATCTATTCGTACTTTACTTTCCAGTTTATCTGGGGGGTCGTTGCAGGCCTTCTGGTTTTACTTTATATGCACATGCTGCTGTTTTCGGAAAAAAATCTTTAAATCTGGTAATATCAGGTTTTGAGAAACCTCAGGTCTCGGGGAGTTGCAGGCTTTAAGATTTTAAGATTTACATGTTCTTTACTGCTGTGCACTTAATCTGAATTCGATTTGAGAATCTCAAACCTCTTCCGTACTTTCTGCTTTTTCCAAATTATTCGGGTTCTCCACAATCTCCTGTCTTTCCGCATTTTCCAGTTTTTTCAGCCTTTCGCGGGTTAAAGCAATCGCTTCTACTACATTTTTATTTTCGGGCTGCTGGATGAGGAGATTTTCCTGCATGGCAAGGGCTTTTTTAAGGTTTGATTTTGCAGAATCATGCTTTTCCGGCCCCTGCTGGATAAGGCAATTTCCAAGCTGGCTGAGTGCGACTGAAAGTTCCGCCTGGTAGCCGAGGTTGTCCGGCTTTTCTTCGAGGAGCTTTTCGTAAAGCTCAATTGCCTGCCTGAGAACCTCATGTGCTTCTTCAAAAGAGCCCATGTCCGCGAGGAGAGCAGCATAATTATTCAGGTTCTCGCCGGCATAGGATCGGAAAACCGCATTCTCAGGCTCTTTTGCCAGGAGGTTTGCATAGGTCTCACGGGCTCGGGTGTAATATTCGGCAGCTTGTGAGATTTCACCTTTCTTTTTAAGCAGGTTTCCGGTATTGCTCAGGGTTGTGCCCATATAGTGCTGGTAATCGATATTCTCAGGATCGGCTTTAAGTAGTTCTGAACCTGCGCCAAGCGCCCTCTCATAGGTCTCAAGGGCATCATCATATTTCGCCGCAGTATAAAGAATGCTTCCGCGCGTAAAAAGAATATAATAGAGGGCATCAGTGGAGTTTGACTTTCTTGCCGAGTTTTCGGCTTTATCTAGGGTTTCAAGGGCTTTATCCAGCTTACCTTTTTTGATATGGGCTACAGCACTATTAATCTGCTTAAGAAGGAGAAGATTTCTTACCTTGCTTCTGGACATAAATGAAAAATGCCCCTTGTTTTTTTAAATAGCTATCGATGCCGGTTTATGGGCAACCAGAAGGAGATGGCATTGAATTAACCTTGAATCAGCTTTGAATCGCCCTTGAATCAGCTTTGAATCTACCTTGGGTCAACTTTGAATCGACCTTGTATCAGCTTTGAATCAACTCAGTCCAGCTTTGAGTTGGTCACGAGTTGATGCACATGCTCAATGTATATATAGGGGAGATATCATAACAGATTTGAGACTTCTTAAACATTGATTTGAGAATTAATTTTCGATTACACTTTCGAATCAGATGGATGTCCAACTAGCAAATAGTATATAATAAGAGGTTTCTATATATTGTATATACAATGGTAGGTTAATTTTATATACAGTAAGTTTATATAATTAGCCGAAAGTATGGAGAGGGTGCAGTAACTTTAAAAATCAGTTATTGTAACATCCGCTTTTTACACATCATTTTATCACTAATCCCATTATTTTTCGAAAATTTCAAGTATTTATATTTATCAGTAACGTCTATTCAACAACGTTCGAATATGTGAGCTAACCATGGTGAATAATAGTAATCAGAATATAGACGAGTCTTCGGGGAAGATGGACGATCCCGCCCAAAATATGGGCGAGCCCGTTCAGGACGTAGACAAGTCTGCGGCCAACCAGGAGAGGGATGAGTCCGGTAGGGGTATGACTGAGCCTGAACCCAACCAGATTAAGGCCGTGTCTGAGTCCGATCAGGACATGGATGAAGATGAAGATGAAGATATTGACATTGGCTTCAAGTTTGAAGACACTTCTAATATAGATGTACCCAAACTTCTTATCGACCAGGTGCTGGGGCAGGAGCATGCCGTAGAAGTCGTGAAAAAGGCAGCCAGCCAGAGACGGCACATCATGATGATAGGGACCCCAGGCACAGGGAAATCCCTTCTTGCAAAAGCTATGGCAGAACTTCTTCCTAAAGAGGAGCTCAAGGATATTCTTGTATACCCTAACATGGAGGACCTGAACAATCCCAAAATAAGGGAGGTTCCTGCCGGAAAGGGTAGAGAAATCGTCATGGCTCACAAGATGGAAGCCAGGAAGAAAGCCCAGGCCAGAAATATGCTTATGATGCTTTTTGTTGTGGGCATTATTATCTACTCTTATTTTGTTGCCCAGTTATTGTGGGGTATTATTGCAGGCATTATGATTCTCATGTTAACCCGCCAGTTCTTGCCTAAAGAAGAAATGATGATTCCGAAAATGGCGGTTTCCAATTACGACAAAGAGCATGCACCCTACATCGATGCAACCGGAGCTCACGCAGGAGCCCTGCTCGGCGATGTAAGGCACGACCCATTCCAGTCAGGCGGGCTTGAAACTCCTGCTCACGATAGGGTAGAGGCAGGAGATATCCACAAGGCACACAAAGGTGTGCTCTTTATTGACGAAATCAACACTCTCAGGCTGGAATCCCAGCAGAGCCTTCTGACTGCGCTGCAGGAGAAGGAATATCCAATTACCGGACAGTCCGAGAGAAGTTCGGGAGCACTTGTCAAAACCGAGCCTGTACCCTGTGACTTTATCATGGTCTCTGCAGGAAACCTGGATGCCGTGCAGAAAATGCACCCTGCGCTCAGGTCGAGAATAAAAGGCTACGGTTACGAAGTCTACATGCGGGACTCGATGGAAGACACTCCTGAGAACCGGAGGAAAATGGTCCGTTTCGTGGCTCAGGAAGTTGTCAGAGACGGTCATATCCCTCACTTCGATGAAGGCGCAGTAAAAGAAGTGATCCGTGAAGCCAGAAGGCGGGCAGGCAGGAAAGGACACCTTACCCTCAAGCTGCGTGACCTTGGCGGTCTTGTGCGTGTGGCAGGAGATATTGCTCATTCCGAAGGCGCTCCATTGACAACCGCAGAGCACGTACTTGCGGCAAAGAGAATTGCAAGATCTATTGAACAGCAGCTTGCAGACAGCTACCTGGAACAGCGCAAGGATTACGAATCCTTCCTCAGAAAAGGTTCTGCTGTGGGCAGGGTTAACGGGCTTGCAGTCATGGGCGGAGACTCAGGGATTGTACTCCCTATTGTATCCGAAGTCACTCCTGCAATTTCCGGAGCCGAAGGAAGAATTATAGCAACAGGCAAACTCAAGACGATTGCAAAAGAAGCGGTGCAAAACGTCTCTGCTGTGATTAAAAATATGACCGGTACGGACATCTCCAGACATGATGTTCATATCCAGTTTGTAGGAACCTACGAAGGTGTAGAAGGAGACAGTGCGTCGGTTTCCATTGCAACTGCTGTTATATCTGCCATCGAAAAGATTCCTGTGGACCAGACTGTAGCAATGACAGGTTCCCTTTCAGTCAGGGGCGATGTCTTGCCTGTAGGCGGAGTTACCTATAAGATTGAGGCTGCAGCTCAGGCAGGCCTGAAGAAAGTCATTATTCCTAAAGCAAATGAGGCAGATGTTCTTATCGAGAAGTCATATAGGGATAAGATTCAGATTATCACTGTTTCCTCTATTGCTGAGGTAATGGAACACAGCCTTGTAGGTCCGAAAAAGAACTCAATTATTGAAAAACTTCGATGTATTACAAGGCTCAGCTTTGATATTCCTGAAGTTTCACCTGCTTCCGTACAGGCTAAGAATCTTTTTGGGTGCAGGAACTGATTATGACAGATATTATGCAGTACATTAAATTTTATGACTGCAGGATAATTGAGGGCAGTTCCACCTCAATTATTCTGGATAACGGAAAAATTGAGGAGATCTCCAGAAACTTCACAAGAGGAGCCGGCGTAAGGGCTCTCTGTGGAGGTTCTTGGGGCTATACCTCGGTAGAAGGGGATATCGACCTTAAAAAAGGAGTCGATGCTGCCTCAAAACTTGCTTTTTCTATGAATGCCACTACCCCAAAGGAAGATGTAGAACTTGCGGCCATAAATCCTCCTGAGGTGAAGGATCTTCCTGAAATCAGGATTGACCCGAGGGATGTCTCTATTGAGGAAAAAGTCGATCTTTTAAAGAGCATAGAAAACAGTGCAAAAGTAAAGGGCGTTAACAGTACCAAAGTGATGTACCTGGAATCCGAATTTAAAGTCGAATACAGGAGTTCAGAAGGTATTGAGTCGGGTTATGAGCTTATGAACGTCGGTTTTGTGGTTTCTGCGGTTGCCTCCGAGAACGGCGTGTATCAAGCAGGCAGGGAGAGCCGTTTTGGGTATGGATATGAACTTTTTGAAAAGGAAAATGTTCTGGAACTTGCCGGCAAGGCAGGAAATACCGCAGTTGAACTTCTCAATGCGAAAACTCCTAAAGGCGGAGAAATGCCTGTAATCCTTGATCAGGAACTGGCTGGCGTCTTTGCCCACGAAGCCGTTGGGCACGCATCCGAAGCTGATCTTGTCCTTGAAGGAGATTCTATTCTTGAAAACAGAATCGGAGAACAGATTGCATCTCCTCTTATTACAATTATCGATGATCCTACCCTCCACGAGTTCGGATACTATCCTTTTGATGCCGAAGGGGCACAATCAAGAAAGACAGAAATAATCAAGAACGGAGTCTTTAATTCCTATCTTCATTCCCGTGAAACCGCAGCAAAACTCGGAGGAACTCCAGGGAATTGCAGGGCCCAGGGCTATTCCATGCCTATTGTCAGGATGAGCAATACCTTCATAGATAACGGGGATGCCAGATTTGAAGAAATGCTTGAAGAGATAAAGGACGGGATGTATCTTATAGGGTCCAGAGGAGGACAGGTGAATACCGGGGAAGGAATTTTTCAGTTCAATGCTGAGAAAGGATACCTTATAAAAAATGGAGAACTCACTGAACTTATAAGGGATGTTTCTCTCTCAGGTAAAACCCTTGAGATACTCAACCACGTAGTTCTTGTAGGCAACGACCTGAAAATGACCGCAGGGAGATGTGGAAAAGCCGGGCAGCTTGCACCAGTGTCAGATGGTTCTCCCCATCTGGCTATCTCAAAAGCCCTTGTTGGAGGCGCCTGAATATGTACGAGCTTGCAAGGAAAGCTCTCAAGCTTGCGGAAAGTGCAGGGGCCGAAGAAGCAGAGATCTTTTACGCTGCAAATCGCTCAACAGGCGTGAACTTCAAAAAGGATGCCATAGAGCACGCTAAAGACCGTTTTTCGGAAGGTATAGGAATCCGGGCTATAGTGAACGGAGCCGTTGGCTTTGCCAGTACGAATTCAGCAGCGCAGATAGAAAACGCCGTAAAGGTCGCTGTTGCTGAAGCAAAGGTAAGGGAAAGCGACCCTGATTGGGTGAGTCTTCCTTCTAACGGGAAATATCCCACGGTTTCTGGTATTTTTGATAAAAAAGTTGAGGCTCTGGAACTTGAAGCCTGTATTGAATATGCCCTTGCCCTTATTGAAGGCACAAAAGAAGTTCCGGGCACGCTTCCAACTTCAGGAGGCTTTAACCGTGCAAAAGGTAAGCAGCTTATTCTGAACACAAACGGCATAGAGATTGAAGAGGAATCAACAGCTGTTTCCGGTTTTGTAGATGTCATTACGGTTAACGGGCAGACTTCGACAGCTTATGACTTCGCGGTATCACGTTCTCTTGATATTGATTTCTTTGCCCTCGGAAAGAATGCAACCGAACTTGCACTGAAATCTAGTGGTGGTATAAAAATCGAGCCTCAAAAGACTGACGTGATTTTCCATCCGTTTGCTTTATCCGACATTATTGAGGAAGCGCTTGCCCCTTCCCTTGATGCGGACAATATCCAGAAGGGAAGATCAGGTTTGATAGATAAACTCGGGGAAGAGCTGGCTGCACCGGAACTGAATATCTATGATGACGGGCTGGTTGAGGCTGGAATTGAAACTTCAGCTTCGGATGACGAGGGTGTACCTTCGCAGCGCACCACTGTAATTGAAAAAGGCGTGCTTGAGAATTATCTCTATGACAGTTATACCGCAGGAAAAGCAGGCGTAAAGAGCACAGGAAACGGCTCAAGGTCTTCTTATGCAAGCCCACCTTCTGTAGGGCTCAGGAACTTTATTATCGATTACCCTCAGACTGATGTTATTGCTGACACCCAATCCGGGGTCTTCGTAAATACGGTAATCGGCGCACATACGGCAAATTCAATTTCAGGAGATTTCTCCGTAGAAGCCAGAAATGCCTTCACGATTAAAGACGGGGCTCTTGATAAACCTATAAAATCGCTGATGATTTCGGGCAATGCTTTCGAACTCTTAAAGCAAATTACAGGGGCAGGCTTTGATGTCAGGAAAGTCGGAGGAATAATTACGCCTTCCATCCGAGTTTCAAATATGAGCGTAGTAGGTTAAAGGCTCCTCAAGAGCCTTTTTTCCAATAATTGTTACGTTTTTTTCCAATAATTGTTACGTTTATTACTAATGATCCAGGTATAAAAATAACTTTCTTGATCATTTCGCCTCTTAATCGAATACAAATGAAAGTCTCTTATTCTTATCATTTTTCGACTTTACCTGGATTTTTCGCCTTTTACAACAAGCACAGGTATCTTTGAGTGTCTGATAACGTTTTCGGCTACACTTCCAAGCAGAAACCTATCAAGTCCTGTTTTTCCAAGTGTCCCCACAACTATCAAATCCATGCCATTCTGCTCTGCAAACTCTACGATTTCTTCTGCCGGATGTCCTTCAAGTATTACAGATTCAACCTCTACGTTTGCAGCTTTAGCGATTTCTTCCACGAAAGCTGTAGCTCTTTTCCCTTCAGCTCTGAAGTTTTCTATGCTGGCTCTCACCCATCCAAGATCCCTTGCAGTATAGGCTACAGGGGTTACTACATATACGGCGTATACTTTTGCTCCGCTTAGTCTTGCAATGTCAATTCCAGTTACAACTGCTTTTTTACCGAATTCTGAACCGTCGGTTGCAATCATTATTCTTTGATAAGCCCCCCCTCTCATACCAATCCCCTCAATTAATCTATTTTAGGCGCAGTTTTAAGCTTCTGCTCTTTAAAATGTTTCTATAGGGTGTGTTTTGATAAATATGTTTTAATAAAACTCAATTTGAGAAAGAATTTTCCCTTATTTCTCAGCCTCGCCTTTTACGACCATGACCGGGATCTTTGAATGCCTTATCACCTTCTCAGCTACACTCCCGAGCAGGAATCTGTCAAGCCCAGTTCTTCCAAGTGTTCCCATAACTATCAAGTCCATGTTTTCCTGTTCTGAAAACTCCAGAATTTTGTCTGCAGGATGCCCTTCAAGAATTACGGGTTCAACCTCAATGCCTGCGGCTCTTCCAGCATCCACAACAAAATTAACAGCTTTTTTCGCTTCCAGCTCCAGAAATTCTCTCAATGATGCTTCCCAGCCGAAATCTCTAGGAGTATAGCCTGCAGAAACGATTACGTATACAGCGTAAAGCTTTGCTCCTGCGAGTTTAGCAAGCTGGATTCCTGCGTCAATTGCTTTCCTTGCATGTCTTGAGCCGTCGGTTGCAATCATCACTTTTGTATAATTCTTGCCTTCCACATTAAGGTCCCCCGGTTATTATACATCTTTATATTATTTTTAAATTTGAGTTTTTGCATTATACTCTTGCATTAGAGTTTACTCGCAGCTTTTAAATAATAATTTTTTCTTTAATTTTTTCTTTAATACTTTCTTAATGCTTTTTTAATCTTTTCTAACGTTTTATAGCATTATTTTAGTATTTTTTTAATAATGTTTTAATAATGTTTTAATAATATTTCATATAATCATGAGGACAAAAACACTTAAAATCCGATCTATTCCAACTTATTCTGGCACAAAAAGCTAATACCTTTTTGAGATACCAAAATACATATATACAGCTTAACCTACAGAGGGAAGTAGTGAACGGGTAAGCTCAAAATCAAATATTATTGACAATAATTATATCCAACATATTTTAACCTCCTTCAAAAACCCCCGTTCACTGCTGTGTTTTTTATATCTTTATTAAGTTTACGCAAGTAATTTTTAGTTACTTTTCTCTATTTTTCTTCCTTTTAAATGATCTTTTCTATTTTTTAGAGATTCTTTAAATAGAGTTTCTATTTTTTAGAGGTTCTTTAAATAGAGTTTTTATTTTTTAAAGGCTCTTTAAATAGAGTTTTTCAGCAAATTCTATGCTTAATTACTTTACCCGAGATTCCGGTGCTGATGACCCTTACATTGGTAATTTCTATATAGCTTACTTCTGCCTTTCCTATATTATGCAATGCTTAGTAGTAATAACAGGATTACAAGCCTTACGAGCACGCTTATTGCAGTCGAGTAAACGACAATCTGGACACCAAGGCGTGCACCGAAGATCGCTACTTTACTTGGGATCTGGCTGCGAAGCGCAAAAATTGGGAGCATAAACATGCTGCCAAGCATGAGCACAATCATAGCCTGTATGTTTGTTATCTCCCCTGAGTGAATCATGGGACCCAGAAGTGAGATTCCAAGGATAGGGCTGGCTACGTAGCTTGTCAGTGGGACAATTGACACGTCAGGGATTTTAAAAATCTCAGCAAGCGGCAGCACGCTGAAAATTTCGAAAACTCCTTGTTCCTGAAGTACGAAGACAATTGTAGTTGCAATAAGGTAAACCCCTGCAATCTTTAAAAAAGCCCTGAACTCTTTCCTGAAAGCCCGGCTAACCGCAGTTTTTACGGATACCTTCTTCCTGGCTTCCGGTTCAGGAACCCTGCAGGAGTTGCCTTTAAGAAACAATTTGCTTGCAATCGCAATTAATAGGATTTTAACCACTGCAGTGATTATAAACACAAGGGAATAGAATCCCCCTACCACAAAGCCAAGAGCAGGCAGGACTACTGGAATCTGGTAGGTGAAAAGTTCCCGAAAATAAGCAGGCGTAGCATTCATCATCGAGCAGAGCAGGACTTCCCTGTCCTCCAGGCAATTTTCTTTCTTTGCCTGGAGAAGCATGCTATTTGCAGCTACAGTAGACCCTATTGATACCAGGAAGGCTGAGGCGCATGTATCGGGCAGGTTGGTGTAGGCGAAAATAGGGCTTACAAGTTTTGAGAACTTCTGCATGAGACCCAGTTCTACAAGTATACCTGTGCCTACAAGCCCCACAAAAATCATTGCAAGTACGGGAAGCGCAAAATCAAGTACCTGGATTAAAAGGTCTATCATTGTTAGTTTATTTGTATAGGGAAGTAAATTAATATATCCGGAAAGGCTCCTGGATTCTTTCTTTGAAAAATTTTAGTTTTTATGTTTATTTGCCTTTTCCGGCGGTTTATCCTCTTACGACAAGTACTGCCTTTTTCGAGTGCCTCATCACATTTTCAGCCACACTTCCCAGCAGGAATCTTTGAATTCCAGTTCTTCCAAGTGTACCCGTAACAATAAGGTCAATATCGTTTTCTTCAGCAAATTCGACAATCTCATTCGCAGGATTTCCTTCCAGAAGTACAGATTCGACATTAACATTTTCAGCTTTCGCCACGTTTTCGACATAAGCGGTCGCTTCCCTGCCTTCGGTCCTGAAATAATCGAGAGCGACTCTCTCCCATCCTACATTCCCGGGATAAGTTATCGAAGGTCCTCCATAGTTGATCACATACACAGCATACAATTTTGCTCCGCTTATTTTTGCGATTTCAACTGCTGTTTCGACTGCTTTTCTGACATTTTCCGAACCGTCGGTTGCAACCATTATCTTCCTGTAAATACTGTTTATCATGCCTGACTCCTTATTTTTAAGTTCCTCATTTTATAGGAAATGCTACTTCATATATTCTTATTCGGGAAAGGAACAATGGCGCAAGCAGACTCTGTTGTCCGGAGCAGAATGCGCCAGTCGATTTAGTTTATTCTAAGAGTTCCTGAGCATTTCCAGGTTATTTCATCTTTTAACTCTCTTCCGTCTCGAACAAAGTAAGGGCATGTGTTGGGCAGGCTTCTACACAGGCAGGCAAAACCCTGCCTTCACAGAGATCACATTTTATTCCTGTTTCTGCTTGCCTGCTGATAACTCCGCGATTTGATAACATGGAACTGGTCCAGCAGCCCATAACAAGAATCATCTGGTATAGAGAATTGAAACGGGGGCATACCGTAGAACAGACCCAGCAGTTTACACAGCGATCAGGGTTATGACTTACTGTGCTGGTAATCTCATCCTGGCAGAGGGCATTTGTAGGACAAGCCGAAACACAGGGAGCATCCTTACAATGGCGGCAGGTAATGGGAAGAGAGGTTTCAAGGTCAGGGACGTACTCCAGATTAATGCGTTTTTTGGGAGCTGGCTTTTCTCCTATAGCTGAAAAGAGATTCTTGCTCTCGGAATGTGCAACTGCACAGGCAATCTCACAGGAGCGACAGCCCAGGCAACGTTCGGGCCTAATCATTACATCTCTCATTATAAATCATCTCTCTGAGGTCAGGCCAATTGCCTTTCTTTCTCTGTAGTCAAGCCCAGTGCTTCTCTTTTTCCGTCAATGTGCTCAAGCATAAGACCTGCGGCTTTGAGAGGATCGGGCTCAACCGCGAAACTTGCCCCGACCACATCGTTTAAGCCTCCTGTCAGGAGGGACGTAACAGCCTGGCTTCCAAGCACAGCTGGAACAGTGCCGAGAACGGTAAATACGCCTGATGAAACAACATAAGCCCCGATACTGACTGCCTTTTCGCTCATCCATTCTGGAGCCGCTCCCGCTGCCGGGAGGTCACTTATGTCTACACCCAGGCGGTTTGCAAGTGCAGATGAAAGCACAAGGATACGGCTGATATCAACACAGGAGCCCATGTGCAGAACCGGAGGTATTCCAAGGGCTTTACAGACAGCTTTCAACCCGTCGCCCGCAAGTTCGGAAGCTTCCGGCAAAAGCAGACCTGCCTCAGCACAGGCAATTGCATTGCAGCCGGTTGCCACAACGAGCACGTTATTTTTGATCAGTTCCTTAACAAGATTAACATGCCCGTAATTATGCTTCACTTTTACATTGTTGCAGCCGACAACAGCCCCAACTCCTCGAACTGCCCCACTTTTTATCGCCTCAATGAGAGGATCAGGGGTTCCTCCAAGCGCATTCAAGATGGCTTCGGCACTGAAACCGACCATACACTCCTGCTTTTCATCAGGTATGGCGACCTTTTCCGGAACTCTATTGGGGAAGTTCTCAACGGCTGCCCTTACAATCTCTTTTGCAGTTTCATAAGCCCTGTCTTCATGGAATTCCATTCTTACAGTATTTGGAAAATCAGCTTTTGGAGATGTAGATATAAACTTCGTATGATAGCAGCCTGCAAGCTCTCCAAGTGACGGCATGACACACTGGACATCTACTACCATAGCCTCTACAGCTCCTGTAATTACTGCAAGCTCCTGCTGGAGGAAAGTTCCTGCTATGGGAGTCCCGTGGCGCATTAGGGTCTCATTGCCAGTACAGCAAATCCCAGCAACGTTGATACCTGCTGCACCCTTTTCCTGTGCAAGTTTGAGAAGCTCGGGATCTTCCGCAGCTTCCACGATCATCTCTGAAAGAATTGGCTCATGCCCGTGGACGATTACGTTTACTTTGTCCCTGGACAGCACTCCCAGATTAACAGTACTTCTTCTCGGCTGCGGAGTTCCGAAAAGTATATCCTGAATATCAGTGGCGATCATCGAGCCTCCCCAGCCATCCGAAAGTCCTGTACGCAGCCCTTGCAGCAGGATATGAACTGCATTATTATCCACACCCATGTGCGTCCTGTGCATGCATTCCACGATTTCGCGGTCAATTCCCCTTGGCTCTATTCCAAGCTCTGCCCAGAGTTTGAGCCTTGGTTCGGGGGCTCTTCTGGTACACAGGAGGTGTCCTTCCTGTTTTCCAAACTCAAGAAGTAGTATGTCGGCTAGTCTGGATGCTACTTCCTCAAGGCTTCCCTGTTCGGAGGAAATTCCATATTCCGATGCAAGGGATAACAGTTTTGCTGTGTCTTTTATCCTGTAACTTCCAGCCTCTCCTTCACTCATCTTCTTAAAGGTCAGCACTGCATCTCTTGCATGATCGGAGTGAGCTGCTGCACCTGCAGCAATTGTCCTCAGAAGGTTTCTTGCAACTATTATATCTGCAGTAGCGCCGCATATTCCCCTGTCGGCTTCTTCCCCGAAAGGATCTATCCGGCATGGACCCATATTGCAATTCCGGCAGCAAATTCCTAGCTGTCCGAAACTGCACTGAGGTAATTGCTTCTCATACCTTTCCCAGGCAGTTTCAACGCCTTCTTCTTTGGCTTTCTGAAGCATAGTCAGGGTTGCAGGGTCAATGCTTCTCTCGTATACTTCCTGTTCCATTTCCTATCCCACAATTTTCTTTATACTTTGATATATCCGCGATTTTCGGTTCCAGTACCCGGATTTAGGCAACGAACTTCCTTAAATATAATATTAATCTTAAGTATATGTTCCTGAATTGAATTAAATCCTGAATTAAATCCTGAATTGAATTAAATAGCCTGAGCACCTCTCATTTTTCTAAGATAACATTCTAATTCCTGATTCCGTTCTCCATACTTTGTACTGAGTTCTATGTGATCTAAAAACCGGCTAATATAAAAACCCTTCAGAATTATCAAATGTTACTGTTTTATAAACTTTTTGAAAATGCCGCATTTCGCCTCATATATAAAGTAGTAATACCCGATAAAACTTATAAGAACTGAAATCATAAGTGCCGGTAAAAAGTGCCGGTAAATATAGATTACATTAAATAAGAGGATGAGTTGTATACCGTAAATAGCAGGATAAACTCACAGGATTAAAAGAATGTGAGGAAAACAATAAAATATTCCGACTATAAATAAAATTCTCTCTTCCCTATAGGAAAAGCGGCTTTAGCGGTGAATTTTAGTGAAAAAAGATCTTATGGATGTTCTGGCTTGCCCTGTATGCAAGGGCGACCTGATATTGAACGTTGTTGAAGAAAATAAAGAAGAGGTCGTCTCAGGAACCCTGTACTGCCCCGTATGCAAGGAGCACTATCCAATAGATGAGGGAATTCCAAACCTGCTTCCTCCTGACCTCAGGAACTGATGTGAGGGTTAAACTTGCAGCAGATATTCCAGAATGTTATTATTAACCGACAGGAACTAAACTCAATTGAGTTTGAAGAGGAAAGCATCGAGATTCCTCTTTCTCCCGGAGAAGAAGAGACCTTTGAGATCCTGATAACAAACTACGGGTCCCCTACTCATATTCATCTCTCGGTAAGTGAAGAATTAAAAGGCCTGATTACTTTTTTGAGGGATAACCCGTATGTGCTTCAAAAAGAGTACGTTTCTGCAGTTGCAAGAATCCCGCAAGAAGGAAGGATACTAACCAAAGGGCAAATCTATATCACAGCAGGTTACGGATCAAGAAAGAGAGGTTTCTCAGTTCAGCTTGGAAAGACAGACCCAAAACCGCAGGAGAATCCGAGGGACGAAGCCTATGCAGTAGTGGATGAGGAAGAGGAACTGAATTCTCAAAAGCCTGCAAAGAGGATCTCTGGTTTCAGATCTACAAACGGGTCTGGAGGGTTTTCATCTTTTATTCGTAAAAGCTTTACAGGAGGATTTCCGGCTTCAGCAGGAAGAAGAACTTACAGGAATGTAAGTGGGAACGAAAGGCTTTCTTTGAATATAGCTTTCGGAGGCATGTTGTTACTTATAGGCATGTTTTTCCTCTACTTTATTCTGCCATCAGGTCTGCAATTCAAAGTTAGTTTTGTGCAGTCGCTTTTATTTTCAATCCTGTTTGTGACCTGTATGACATATATCCTGTTAAAGATTGCAGAGGAAGGTTAAACCCTCATAAAAACTCATTTCGATCCCGTTTTACACCTGTTAACTCGGGTTTACAGTCGAGAAAAGCATGGAAACTATTCCAAATATTCACAATCAAGGGGTCACCAAATTACCTGGAAATTGTACTCTTTTGTACTTTCCTCTTCCTCTCCGGGTTTTTCCTGCTGCTTCACTTCACATAAATATTCTAAAATAATCAGAAAGGTTATTCCTCTTTATGCAGGTCTATTCTCTTACTTCCACTTCTTATTTGAGCCTGTACCTTTTTAGAAGTAGAGAGTGTTTTTTATACAATGAGGATATTGGTATTGTGTTCGTACCAGAGAATTAATGACAGATATCTTAAACGTTATTAATTTGATCATTTTCCTGTCTAATTCAACATAATTATCTTTTAGTCTGAAACCGTTATTAGGAAAATCATTGAGGAAGTTCCCATGAAGTACATAGTAGTTACCGGTGGAGTGATGAGCGGGCTTGGAAAAGGCATTACCATCGCATCCATTGGCAGAAATCTTAAAAACAAAGGTTATAAAGTTACAGCTATTAAAATCGATCCTTACATCAATATAGATGCAGGCACCATGAGCCCCTACCAGCACGGGGAAGTCTTCGTGCTCAAGGACGGGGGTGAAGTTGACCTGGATCTTGGGAATTACGAGCGTTTCCTTGATACAGAACTTACAAGGGATCATAACATTACTACAGGCAAGATTTACCAGGAAGTAATTTCCAAAGAGAGAAGAGGGGACTATCTCGGAAAAACTGTCCAGATTATTCCTCATGTCACAAATGAGATCAAAAGCAGGATCAGGAAGGTTGCAGCCCGGAGCGGGGCCGATATCTGTCTTATTGAAATCGGAGGCACAGTTGGGGATATTGAGAGCATGCCTTTCCTTGAGGCTGTACGCCAGATGCATAGGGAAGAGCCATCCGAAAATATTGTGTTTATTCATGTGACCCTGGTTATGGAAGATCTTCAGGGTGAGCAGAAAACCAAGCCTACCCAGCACTCTGTAAAGGAACTCCGAGCCCTTGGTCTCAGCCCAGAAGTGATCGTTGCAAGATCAAGAACTCCTCTTCAGGAAAATGCCAAAGAAAAAATTGCGCTCTTCTGTGATGTGCCTCAGGAACTGGTTATCAGCGCCTACGATGCCGGCGACATTTATGAGGTGCCTCTTTCGATAGAAGAGCAGGGCCTGACCACCCAGCTTATGAAACACCTGCAACTGGAATCCAGCATCGAAAACGGCGGGTGGAAAGAGATGGTCGCAAAGATGAAGTCCACAACCAATACGGTTAGACTGGCAATTATCGGTAAATATACCAATCTTGAGGACTCTTATCTCAGCATCCTTGAGGCTGTCAAACATGGAGGGATTGATAATAAGTGCAGGGTTGAAGTTAACATGGTTGAAGCCGAGACCCTGGAAGAGAACCCTGCCGAAATTGAGAAGCTGAGACAGTACGATGGGATTCTTGTTCCGGGCGGCTTTGGAGAGCGCGGCACTGAAGGGAAAATACTGGCAATTAAGTTCGCCAGGGAAAACGATATTCCTTTCCTGGGAATTTGCCTGGGAATGCAGCTTGCAGTCATCGAGTTTGCGAGGAATGTGGCTAAACTTGAGAATGCAAACAGCACAGAGTTTGACGAAGATACTCCTTATCCTGTGATTGATATCCTGCCTGAGCAGACCTGTGTTGCGGACATGGGCGGTACAATGCGTCTAGGGGACTATGAGGCTATTCTTAAGGAAGGTTCGATTGCCTCAAAAATCTATGGGACCAATTACATTGTGGAGCGGCACCGCCACAGGTACGAAGTTAACCCTGAGTTCGTGGACAAGCTTGAGTCCTTTGGTATTATCTTTTCCGGTAAAAACAAGAACAGGATGGAGATTGTTGAGATCCCTGGCAAGCGTTTCTTTTTTGGTTCACAATTCCATCCCGAATTCAAGTCAAGACCGGGCAGGCCGTCTCCCCCATTCTACGGGTTTGTTGCAGCAATGTGCAAATACAGGAAGGAGAGAGAAGGTCAATAAAGCAGGTAAAAGTTAATTAAGGGAACCTGTTGTCTTTAATTCCCCCCTTCTTGTATTCTTTTTTAATCCAATATCGGATAATTGGAAGCTCCAGATAACCTGGCGCTCTTTGGGAATATCTTTATCTGGCGGGAAGCTGATAAATACTTTAAAACTGAGAAGGATAATCTACGCGATAGCTGTTAAGGCACTTCACATCTGTAATGCCTACATACATCACAACTTCACTAAAATTATGAAGGTACGCACTATGGCAATGTCTAAAAAAGATATGGAGAAGAAGAAGAACGCTAAGAGAGAAAAGATTGCAGAGCTTGAAAAGCTTGCTTCTTCAGGCAGCAAGGATGCTAAGAAGAAACTTGCAAAGGAAAAGAAGAAAAAATAATCCTTAATAAGTGTTTCTTTTCTATGTAGTGTGTGAGAAGGTTGTGGGATAATTCCCGCCGCTCCCACCAATTTTATTTTGAGAATTTTGAATAAGTATTCTACTGGTTTATTTCTTATCAACTTGAAGTATTCCGTTCTTTATTCAAAATTCCCAAAACTGCTTTTTCTAAATCTATGTATCCTTTTTCTGCGAAAAATAAGTAATTACGAAAAAATGGGTAATTACGAAAAAATAGGTAATTACGAAAAAATGGGTAATTCTAACGTTTAGGATTTTTTAATTATTTAATGTGATAAATTTTTGTTTCAATTCTGTTTTAGAGTATTATAGAGACTGTAATTTGTAAAAACATTCAATTTATTTTCACAAAGATTCATATATTTTAAAGACTTAGTAGTTTTGGGTGATTACGTGGATAATTTCTTCAGAAAACAAACTATTGGGTCTTTTTTTGAGTTCCAGCTGCTGGATATTGTCAGGGATAACCCGGGAGATTATATCATGGCAGTGCTGAAGCAATATGCTCTCATTATTGTTTTCTTAATCCTTTCAATTATACTCGTAGGAATACCAGCCATGCTCTTTACAAACTCGATATTCATTGCAAACCTCTACGGAAGGCTTGTTGAACAGAGGCATAACCTCGCCTTAAAAACTCGATCGGATGATCCTGTTACAGTATAACCAGGATGGATTCTATTGGCAGACCAGATTTTTTCCTGGCTGCCGAGTATTTTTCATTCTATAAAAGGAGCTGAAAACTACAAAAGCTGAAGTAAATAAGGAAACTGAAGGATCGGCAGAAGCTTTGCAGGTGTCTGTCAGTATCTCAACTTCGGGGAAATGCTTACTTTTTTGAGAGACACTTAGAGAAAATTATTTGAAGTATTACGAAGAGAGTACAATTTTTGAGGACGTTTATGGGAAGAAATTTGCTCTATCTTACACTACTATTATTTGTTTTTTTATTTGCTTCTGTTTCAGTTGCTTCTGCGGCCGATATAGTTCTTGACACCGAACATCACCACCTTGGGGATAATTTTAAAGAAGAATTGAACCCTGGTGACCCGGAAGGGCTGGTTTACACAGCTACTTTTACCCTGGACCCTTCAGTGGATATAGAAAGTGCAGAACTTACAATGACAGGAAAAAGCATTGTTCCGGGGCCGACAAAAGAATTTCTGGATAAGGTATATCTCAATGAAATAGAAATCGGAACCCTTAACGACTATGTTCCGGCAGAAACCCCGGATTCTACCTCGGTGAGCATTAAAATTCCGGTTCATCATTCTCTTTTCGATTCGGGAACCAACATCATAAAAATTAGCGCCGGGAGTAACGCTAACCGCAGTAATTATGATGACTTTGAGTTCTATAATCTTTCACTTCATTTAAGTGAAGTCGAACCTGTAACTCTGGCTCCGCCTTTAGAAGTCGCCTGGACCTATAAATTTCCGTGGAGATTAATACACGGGGCACCGGAATTCGAAATTCTTGCTGCGGATGGGGTTCTCTACATTTGCCAGGGTTATTCTGAAACCAGTGTTACAGCGATTGATGCGGAAACAGGTGAGTTACTCTGGGATAAGAATCTTACAGGGCAGGGTCACCTCGGGTATAAGGATGGGGTTCTAATTGTTTTAAGCTATCCAACTGTTGATGCACTGAATGCAAAGAACGGTGAACTTTTATGGAGTAGAGGCTATCAGGGTGGTTGGCCGGATATTCCCCTTATTTTTGGGGATACTTTGTTTGTGAGCGAGTATGGTAGCAGGTATGTGACTGCCATTGATATTGAGAGCAGCGCCCTGAAATGGGACTATGAAATTAATTCAACAGGCTCTGGAAATAGAAATACTAATAGTTATTATATATCAGGTCTCCAGACAAACGGAAATGTTCTCGCACTTCGATATAATATATATGATATTCCTTACGAACATGGTTTAATCTCACTCGATATAGATACAGGAAAAGAGGTCTGGAGATATACGGATTTAAGAGAACACTCCCCTGATCCTCTCTTCTACAAAGATTTGATCTATATTGGAGGCGAAGAAATTGTTGCGCTATCTGCTAAATCGGGTGAGGAAGTTTGGAAAACAGATACTAACGGATGGGTAATAAGTACTGAAATAAAGAATGGTAAATTAGTTGTTAAGGAGGAATTATCTAACTATTCCCGCAGGTCCGTAGTTTTAGATGTGAACACAGGAGAAATTTTGGAAGAGCTCCCCTGTTCAGAACGGTATTTCTCGTCGTCCGCGGTTACTGATGAATATGTATATTCCACATCAGGGTGCAAGATAAGGGTTTTCGATCCCGTCACAGGGGAACCTGTATGGAGCAGCAGCAGGATAAAAGGTGCTGCACTATCAGAACCAACACTTTACAAAGATAAATTGTATCTGGTCTCAAGTGACGGAGTATTATATGCCTTTGAGCACGGGGAAGGGGGATTATTCTTTACCAGAGGCCTCGAAGATTCTGCTATCCTTTACTTGCCCCCACTTGCTACTGCTGGAATGCTTTTTCTGCTGCCCTTCCTTCTCAGAAAAAATGAAAACAAAACCCTTGTTCTTGGTTACTGGTTGATAGCTCTTGTGGGAGTTCTTTTGCTTTCATTTATAGCTATACAGCCATATTTCATTGCATGGGATATATTCGGAATGCTGACTTTTCTGGTCTTATGTGCCCTGGGTGTGATATTGCTGTTTGGCATTATATTTCTTGTCTTTGGGCTCCGGAAAAGGGGGAAATAAAGGAGAGTAGAAAAAAATCCCCCATTTCTGAAAATAAACTAATTAAACTCCCAGGAAAACTGCTTGCCTTTCGCGTATACGAATCCTGGTACCGGGAAGTAAGAAGCTTCCCGGGTTAAAAAGAGCAGTTAGATAGCTGGATTAACCAGCTTCTCCTTTAATTTAACCTTCTTTTGAGTCATCAACCTCTCAGCTCATCTGCAGAGGATCTACCTTCATATATTCCCTGAGTACGGTTGTTGCATAACTTCCCTTAGGCAGCATGAATTCAAGCACAGCCTTTGATTTCCCAGGGTTAAATTCATCTTCGTTAACCTCAAATTTCGGTTCAACCTGAAGGAGGATTTCTCTCCTGGCGCCTTTCGAACTCATTTCCGGAATTTCTTCAATATTGAAACCCTGCAGAGGAACTTTTAATTCTTCAAGAACCGCCTGCTCGATCTCTCCCGGAACGCCTGAAGCAAATTCCGTATCATAGCCCGGAAGGGGAGCGGTTATGAATGCACGTTTTCTTTTAATCAGGCGATTCATGGCATTTACAGTTTCAGCGGTAACTTTTTCGGTTTTTGATGGATCAGGCAGACCGATCTCATTCTTAAAACAGACAATATCGCCCTCAACAGCCTGGTTTAAGGGAAGACCTTTTTCGATTCGCCTGCAAATAATTATGTTATATATATATGACTGGTATCCATGCACGAACATTTTGTAGAGATTTTTCGGGAGCACCAGAAAAGCGCCTGCGAAGTCATCAGGGTTAGCTATCAGATGGTTCATCATTGCCCTTTCGTGCCCAAGACGTAGAGGGTAGGTTCTTAGACCCTCCTTAAAATTACGGGTTTCCTTAACGAACTGGCGAGCCTGTTTTGTTTCTACTGGCTCATCAGGGAAGGGCTCGGCAATATAGAGCATGGCGGCTTTTTCGAAATTTCCCTCTACAATGGCTTTCCCTACCAGATGTGTAACAGGGCGTACAGAGCCAAAACGCTGTATTCCGAAGAAGTTTGGGACGCCGCCTTGAGCTACGATCTCTTTTGTAGTCTTTTCTAACAATTTGCCTGCTTCCTCAGTCGAACGGGCTATGTTCCGTATAGTAATTATGAAATCATTTCCCCAAAGGTCTCCTAATTCTACGGATTTACGGGAGCGGCCCAGGACTTTCAGCTGTACATCTTTTAAATGGACTTTTTCAATTTCGGAGGCATCAATATCAAAAATGCTGATTTTCTGAGCGGTAAGTGCACGTTTATCTTTTGTGCCTGCAACACTGATCTTTTTCTGGCTTATCTTAAGAATTTTCGCAAGGGTTCGGGTAAAATGGTGCGTATCCCAATCTCGTTTTACGAGCTCAAGGATAAGATATTTTCCTTCCTGTCCTTCCTCCCTGTTCGTAATCTCTTTAACAATAAAATCTTCCACTTCCTGGCGGAGCTGTCCCCCAAGACCATCGGTATCTGTGGAGTAAAGGTTTACTCCTATCTGTTTTTCAATTTCCGGCACTTGCATGATTAAAAAGCTCTCCTTTATTTATGTATCTGGTGAAGTTATAAAGGCCACCTTGGATCGATATCAATAACCCTTACTTCACTCGTGTTTACGAAAGTCCAGCTCCTGTATGCTTCATCTCCTTCATTTGCCTTAATTCTCACCTGGGCTGTTTTCCCGGGAAGTCCGCCTGCATAAAGGCTTGACGTTGGGTCGAGCATTAGCCAGGAGCCGTATTCGTCAGTAAGGTAATTCACATCGACGTCTCCGTAATAAGCTCTGATTCCTTCTACTGCGGTCTCTGTTGCATTGGTTCCATTACCTATATAAACAGCTGCAAAGGCATGGGTGTTGGTCAGGTAAACCCGGGTTGTGCCTCCTACAGCCTCAAGCATGGATGAAAGAAGGATTGCCTGGTCTTCACAGTCTCCGGCTTCTATTTTCAGAGTAACGTTGGCAGGCTCCCAGATATCATTACCCCTTGGGTCGCTGACATATTCGATTTTCTCTTTTACCATGTCAAAGAGGGCGCAGATCTGATAGATATTATATGCTCCCGGATATACACGAGCCACTTCGGCTGCCTTTCCCCTTACATTAGGTTCGGCTGGCTCAACAAGTCGGTTTATGGTTTTAAAGCAAGAAGCAGGATTGTACAGGTAAACTGGAGCCGATTTCTCTGGCATTGGTTTCAGGTTTACAGTGAAATCTTTAAGGGGATAGGACTCGTACTCATGCCATTTACCCTCAGAAGTGGAGGCAAGTAGCCAGAGGACAATCCTGAAACTGGCGCTTTCTTCTTCAGGAATCTGAACTGCGATTACTCCAAGGTTTTTCTCCTCACCTGGAGGAATCAAAACTCCACAGTCCTCAGAATAAATCCGGCTTTCGGAAGCATTAACCGAAACACCGTACCTATCAATAAAAATAGGATTCCGCCCTTCATTTTTAATGCTGGTCCTTATATACCCCACCCCTCCCTGGAAAAACTCTGAGGTCTGGTAGTTGCTGCTCAGAGAGAAACCAGGCTGCAACGGTGTTCGCAGGACTGGTGTGGGTTCACTTTTCCTGGGAGAATATTTGGGTATTGCAGGAGAAGTAAATAAAGCCGGCTCAGGTGTAAAAACAACCTCCTGGCTTCCGGGTTCCAGTCCTGATATAATATAACCTGTTACTTCATCTTTAAAGTTCTCAATAGAATCCGAAGGCAGTACCCCGGTAAGTGCGGCAAGTATAAGGCATACGCATAAAACAGCAATTATTATGGCTGTCTCCTTTCCCGAATCCCCTGATTCTCTCATGAGCCCTCCTGACCAGATGCCAACAGAATGTCTGTCATCGGAGAAGCTATCGTATTGATAGCTCCTACTATTTAATTTCAGTGTAGCTTCTAAACCTGGTTTTCAGGTTTCGGGCACTCAAACAAGTTTAAGATCCCGCGTAATTTTATCTATAAGCTCTTCCTTTGCCGGCCCTATTCCTAGAGCTGTAACAGTTCCCGGTGGAATTTCCGTAAGCCCTGCATCCTGTATAAGGGCAGTAGGAAGTCCTTCCCGCCTTGCCTTTTCCTTAAGCTCATAAAGATCTTTAATTGTAGGGACCCTCAGGACAATTTTCTTCTGCCCGCCTTCCTTCCACTTTTCAAGATCACTTTTGCTTGCCCACTCGGCAGCAGAAATGGCAGCATGAGCTACCTGTACTGCAAACTTGCCTTTAGAAAGTTTCAAATCGTCCCTCGTGACTATACACTGTTTATACTCACTCATCCTTTGCCTCGGGTTTATTCAAAGTACATCTATTTCTTAAAGGTTTTTGATACGATTGCCGAATCCATCTACATCTCGGTTTCTACATTTATTTTCAGATCATTTCAATTGTGGTCGGCCCGGCTACATTAAAAATAATAAAACTTAAGGTCTTTACTTGAAGAGCTGATTTCAGTTATATATATGGAGAATTTCATTTATAACTCTTTCACAAAATACTTACAATGTATTCCATGACGTATTCTGCAGGGTTTATTCCCCAGGCATCAAAAATACCTTTTCCTGACGGGGTTCCGTTGACCTCAAGAATTTTAGGACTTCCTCCTGTCTGGCTGGAATGCACCTTAACTTCTTTTCCTATATTGTCAGTCATACCTTCTACAATATCTACACCTGCAAAAGCCGTGCCTACTGCCAGTGCAGCTTTCTCAGCAATTTCTTTTTGCTCTTCTGTAAGCGAACACCGGTCTGCGCTTCCTCCCTGGCTAAGATTGTTAATCCAGGAGCCGGATGCCGCTTTACGGTAAATGGCACCTATAGCCTTCCCGCCAACGACAAAGGCTCTAATATCCCTCCCAGGATTCTCTATAAACTCCTGAATATACAGCATGCCTCTCTCTTCAAGCAACTTATTGAGGATTGCTTCCAGGGATGAAGATTCTATCTTTCTGTCCGAAAACCTGACTTTCCCATGCTTTACTCTTGCAATGTCCTTTCCCTTATACCCGAATACAGGCTTTATAACGGCATCTCCGAACCTTGATATTACCCTCAGAGCCGACTCTACATCCTGTACTGCCACAGTTTCGGGCACTGGCAGTCCGGCCCTTGCCAGAAGATAGGAAGCATGGTACTTATTTGCGGCATTCCGGATCGCTTCAGGGGAATTGACAACAGGGATTCCTTCGGCTTCAAGTTCCCGCAGAATATCAAACCTTAAAGACACGCCTTCAAAGGCTCCTGCGCCTACGTCCCTTACAATTATAGCATCAAGATCTCTAAGATCTATATTTCCTACTTTAAAGACTGTCGTTAATTTCCTGGCTATTGGCTCGTCAGTTATCGTATTAATGCCGACCTCTGCAGCCCTGAGGTCCAGAATAAAAGGAGAAAAACCTTTCTTTCTTGCTGCATCAGTAAGTGCTCTGGCTGTCCAGTCTCCAGGGTCAGTAATTATAATTCCTACTTTTTTCATGGAGTATCATCGGGAGAATACAAGATCAACTTTACGATAAGTAAGTAAAGCAGATACGGATATGTAAGCAGATGAGGAATACAGTACATCTAAAAGGTTTTGTGCGTCTCTTGTGTAAGTATGGTAAGGGAAGCGGCTTTTTCAGTAAGCTTAAAAGTTAAATCGGGTAGATTGTTTTTTGTTCTTTTCTTTCAGTCCTGCTCCGGAAGTGTTTCCAGCCCCTGCTTTTTCCTGTAATCGTTAATTGCCCTGTGGATAGCTTCCCTGGAAACGACTGAACACTCCAGTTTGCCTGGAGGCAAGCCTTCAAGAGCTTCGGCAACTGCCTCGTTTGTCAGGTTCCAGGCTTCTTCCAGGGTTTTGCCTTTTATCATTTCAGTCGCCATGCTGCTGGATGCAATCGCTGCCGCACAACCGAATGTCTTGAACTTTACGTCCTCAATGCGGTTATCCCTGATTTTCAGGAAAATCTTCATGTGATCCCCATGTGGGTTTCCTGCTTCTCCAACGCCGTCAGCATCCTCAATTTCCCCTACGTTCCTGGGATTCATGAAGTGATCCATAACTTTTTTATTATACATATAGTTCCCCAGACCTTGTTATTTTATACGTCTTTTTATTTCTCACATATATTTTCTGGTTTATAGAAAGGAGATATAGCTCTGAGTTTTTCAACAATTTCAGGCAGGGCTTCAAGTACATAATCAATGTCTTCTTCAGTATTTTCATCCCCAAGTGTCAGGCGAAGCGTACCCTGAGCTATTTCCGGAGGCAGCCCTATTGCCCTGAGCACATGCGAGGGATCAAGGGAACCTGAAGAACAGGCACTGCCTGTAGAACAGCAGACTCCCATCTCGTCAAGCATAAGAAGCAGGGATTCCCCTTCAATATATTCAAAACTTAAGTTGATGTTGTCTGGAAGGCGTTTTTCCGGGTGTCCGTTTAACCTGCAATGAGGAATTTCCAGAAGTCCAGCAAGAAGCCTGTCTCTCATTTTTCTCATCTTCCTGTCGTGCTCCTCAATATTTGCTGCTGCAAGTTCTATTGCTTTTCCCAATCCAACTATACCTGCAACATTCTCGGTTCCTGCTCGTTTTTTGCTCTCCTGGCCGCCTCCGTGCATGTAGTTATCAATTTCTGTCCCTTCCCGCAGAAAGAGAGCTCCAATTCCCTTGGGCCCATAGAACTTGTGAGCGGAAAGGGAAAGCATGTCAACGTTCCTCTCTTTCTTTTTCATCTCCAGGGGGATTTTACCTATCACCTGCACAGCATCGGTATGGAAAGGAATCTCATGCTCTTGTGCGATCTCACCTATCTCAGAAATCGGCTCTATTGTCCCAATCTCATTGTTTGCATACATTACCGAGATAAGAATAGTATCCTCCCTGATTGCAGCCTCAACCTCTGCAGGGTCTACAAGTCCGTACCCATCTACAGGCAGATAGGTAACATCAAAGCCCTGTGTTTCCAGATATTCACAGGGGTAAAGCACGGCATGATGTTCGATTGGCGTTGTGATGATGTGTTTTCCTCTCTTTCGCCTGGCAAAAGCCGTTCCTTTAATAGCCCAGTTATCGGACTCTGTTCCACCTGAAGTAAAATATATCTCTTCAGAATTAGCCCCCAGAGCTTTTGCAAGCTGCTCACGGGCGGCTTCTACTGCCTCTTTACCTTCTCTCCCTATTGAATACAGAGAAGAAGGATTTCCGAAATGTTCCTTTAAAAAAGGCAGCATAGCTTCAACCACTTCAGGTTTTGTAAAGGTAGTGGCTGCGTGGTCCATGTAAACAAAGCGCTTTTCTGCCATCAGAACTCCCCTATGAAAATAGGAATTTGCGCAATATGAATTTATTGTATATTTTGCTTCCCTGAACTGTGTACTAGTCCATTTTATATAATAATCAATATATATACAAGCACAGGTCTGAGTTAAAGCGCTGAGCAATATGGCATACAGTCATGAAAGGGCATAGGGTACAGGTCTGAGACTGCTCTGCTGAAATGACCGGTGTACAGCAGTCTATTTTTTTCTAGCTATCGATTCTTTCAAGAGTATGTGAGAACTGGGAGCTTATCGGATAACTGCCTGGAAGAACTTATCTGAAAACTGCCTGCTGAAGATTCTGTGGCGCTCATGCTCAATACCAGCAGGAATTCGTACCTGCATAGGTCGGGATAAGGAGAATCATTAGAGGGGGTAATTTATAGTTATTCTCTCAACAAATTACACTTCTAATTTGTTGTTGAAATTTTTCTATCCACTTTTTTGCAAATGATAGTGACCCTTCTATCCTGATGAATTCATTTTTGATTATATCCCTCAAATGTTCTTTTGATTGAACAAATCTGACCGATACTTCTCTTTTAATTGTCTTCCATATAAATTCTACAGGATTTAGGTCTGGTGAGTAAGGCGGAAGAAACACAAGTATAATTCCCAGTTCTCTAGCTTTTGTTTTTGTTTTGTCTGCCTTATGTGCTTTTGAATTATCGAGTATAAGGATTATTATTTTTTCTCTGTTTTCTTCCACTATTTCTTCAAGAAATTCACAAATACTTTCTGCTTTTGAACTTTCTTTAAAATCAATGAGATTACTTCCATTAATTGAGTAAAAGGCAAATGCATTTGCCTTTATGTAATCTGTGTTTTTGAGCATTAGAGACTTTTTAAATGCCCATAAACGTTGTGTATTTGCTTTTGTTTGTGGCGAAGATTCATCAAGGAAACCTATCACATATTTCTAATCTGGACAAACATATTTTGGAATTGCTTCACTTAGCTTTTTTTAAAATTTCTTCTGCATCTTTAGGTCTTCTGTAGTCAAGAGTATATGGTTTTGAGTGATGCATTCCAAAGTTTTTCAATATAATCCCTATTCTCTTCAGAGAGTATTCTATGCCATATTTTTCCTTTATTAACTCTAAAACTTCTCTAGTAGTCCAGTAATCTCTACTTTTTAATAAACTCTTTAATTCTATCATTTGTTCATCAGTAAGCTTGGACTTTCTTCCTCCACTAAATTGTGGTATCAAGGCGACGTAGCCGCCTTTATTCCAATAATCTTGCCAATAATAGCCACATTTCTTAGTTACTCCAATTTTAGTAGAAGCTTCTTCAACAGAATCTCCTAAATACCTAAATTTGATAAAATAGAGCCTCTTTAAAACTCTAGAGTTATTTTCATGTTTAATTAAAGAGTTCAGCTCATCAAGACTTAACTTCCGATCAATAGCAATTTGTTCTTTCCCCACCATAATAGCATATAAGAATTAATGTGTGTAATACATTACGTCAAGAACTATAGACGGCAATCTATTCGGTTCAAATCGCTGCTAGAACTCTTGAAGAATTGAGGGCTCTGGATAAATTCGAGCTTGATTTAAAATATAGCTCTGCGCGGCAACTGTCTGCTGATCGTTTTATGGTTCCGGGCATTTTAACGGAGGAACAGGTTCGGCAGGTTGAAGCGGCAGGCTACATCGTGGAGAAAGTCTCCGACCTTTCACAGGTAGCTGAGGAACGAGTGCAGGAAGTCTCGCATGTTAACCGCTTTGCCGAAATTGCCGGGCTTTTGGGATTTGAGAAACGTGTGGTAATGGGCTACATGACCGCAGATGAGGTTGAGTCCGCACTTGTCAATCTCCAGGCTCTGCACCTCGATCTTGTAACTCTCATTGAACTCCCTCATCTTACCTGGGAGAATAGAATATCTCATGCTGTCCGTATACGCGCTGGAACGAACACAGACCGAATTGGTGTACTGTTCACCGGCAGTATACATGCGCGGGAATGGGGCGGTTCGGATATCTGCGTAAACTTTCTGGTCAATCTCATCAATGCTTACCGTGCCGGCAGCGAGCTAACCTACGGAGGGAAGAGTTTCCCTGCAGATCAGGTTCGCGCAATTCTTGAAAACCTTGATGTGTTTGTTTTTCCTGATGTGAATCCGGATGGCAAGCACTACAGCCAGACATATGATCCAAACTCGGGTGGTCACCAGCATTTCTGGTGGCGTAAGAACCGCAATCCGAATACCAACGCTGGGACTTCTTCTCAGGGTGTGGATTTAAACCGGAATTTCGATTTCCTGTGGAGCAGCGGAATTGGAACCTCCTCAAACCCATCGAGTTTCACGTACAAAGGGCAGAGTGCATTTTCCGAGCCAGAAACCCGCAATGTACGCTATCTCTTTGATACTTACCCGAATATCGGTTACTTTGTGGATGTGCACAGCTATGGCGGACTTATACTGTATAATTGGGGAGATGATAATAATCAAACCATTGATCCAGAACAAAATTATTTGAATCCTATATATAATGGAAAACGCGGAAATCTAAATGACACAATTTACGGAGAGTTCATATCCACTCAGGATAAAGACAGGATTATAAGACTAGCCGAACGTATGAACAACGCACTGGCGGCAGTACGTGGGGAGAATTACACCGTTCAACAGTCTGTAGGGCTCTATCCGACATCCGGGACATCAGACGACTATGCCTTTAGCCGCCATATAGTAAACAGACTTCACAGGAAAATTTACGCTTATACTATCGAGTTCGGGCAGGAATTCGTTCCACCTTTCAGTGAAATGAGCAATATTATTCAGGATGTCTGCGCCGCCATGAATGAACTTTGCCTGGCTGCAGCAGGACAGTAATCCTCGATCTTAACGGCATTTTTCCAGGGTAAAGATCCTGAAGGAAGGACTGATTTTCGTGGGCTATTATATTGTAAGGATACGCACCGATACATGGGACCGGTTGCGCGATCTTCAAAGCCTGTATGATCTTGATGTCTTTGGCCAGACGGCAAAACAGCTTGAGGATGGTTCATTTGAGATCCAGGGAGTACTCTCGAAAGAACAAATTGGGGTTCTGTCTGAGAAAGGGTACCGGATAGAGATCCTTGAAGACGCTGAAAAGATAGCAAAAGAACGGGTGAAAGATGTGGCCGATCACGGCTCATCGGTCGGAGATCAATCAGACAAGTAGTAATGAGGCAAATAACTTTAATAGAAGGATTTGCACTGCTCCTTTTCATATTATACTTTTTCTACCTTTTCAAAGCAGGAGTTGCCAGATATTTCATCCGAGTTGTCAGAACAAGCTTAAAACGATTAATGAGTTTTTGATTCTTTTGTCAGGGCAAAAGTGAATACTTAAAGTTATCGAAAATTAGTATACATCCTCATCTGCCACTGACCGCTCTGTATCTTTTTTCTTATAATCCCTTTTGCAAATTCCACATAAATTTCCCTCATCTGGGGTATGAGCATGGAGAGCCCTATTATATCGGACAGGAAACCCGGAGTTAGAAGGGCAAAGCTGCCAACCAGTACGAAGAACCCGTGAAGAAGTTCATTTCCTGGCATGTAGCCTCTGCTCGTTGCCTCCTGGATCTCGCGGAGCACGCGGAAACCCTGGGATTTTGCCAGATAAGCGCCCAGGCTTGCAGTTATTAAAATAATGAGCACGGTATTTAATGCCCCGATGACTCCCCCTATTTTGATGAGTAAGTAAAGCTCAATAATTGGGATAATCAGGAAAATAGACAAAAGTTTAAAAAACATACTGATCATTTTCAGGATTTTGGGTATTTATCAGTGTTGAGATGTACTTATTAATAATTCTCTATATGTGTTAGCAATAGTTTAAATGTTTGTTTTAAATCTTACAGTGAGGAGCTACTATCCTTCTATGTTAGTCAATTGTATTTTCTTTCATTTTTTACAAAAAATAATAATTGCCTTATTTTATAAATTTCTATTAATTTTTTAAGCCGTCTTACTTTAATAAGGCTGCCCTTATCATGAAAAGCCTGCTTTGTCAGGAAAGTGTTGTTGCTCTAAGCAGGCAACTGTTTTATTTTGCGAGAAAAAGGGATAGCCTGTTATATGATAGGTATAATACTATGTTCGTAATCTAACGCACCATTTATAAAATAATAATATACACCAGATACTTTGCAATACTCACTCACTAATATATTCTATCAAATGTTAAATATAGTCCGGATGTTACAGAGATAGTTTCACTTACCCCCCTAAAAAAATGGTTTTTCTGAGGTGCCGGATGTATGGACTTCGATGCAATTGATGACTTTGTATATAATGTTGTTGGAATAATTGGATCCTACCAGAAAAATCTGTGCTCTGCAGTTAATTTTGCCCTGGAACTTGCGGAAAGAAAATCCATTTCCCCCACAATCTTGCTTGATCTTTCCAGTGCCTGCAAGCAGCAGAAAATGGTCATGGAAGAATATGTTTTCGCAAAAGCATGCTTTACTCGAGCCTCTGGAAAACTCCGTGAGGATGCCTGCTTTGCACTTGGCACTGCGGCTCATGTTCTGGGCTTTTTCCCTGAGGCGGAGGCAAGTTATCTGGAGGCTCTGAAAGAAAGTCCAGAGAACGGAGATGTAAGGTGTGCCTACGCTGAACTTCTTTTGGAACTCGGAAAGACTGAGGATGCCGAGAAGGAATATGAAACCGTACTTAAAGCTTCACCACAGCATGTAAAGGCGAATGCAGGATACGCACATCTCCTGACCGAGTGCGGGTATGTAAGGGAAGCTGAAGAGTACTATTTAAGGGCGCTTACGGTTGACCCTGACTATGTCCCTGCGCGAGGCGGGTACGCAAACCTGCTTTTCGAGCTGGGAAGACTGAGGGATGCGGAAAAGGAGTACAGGCGTGCAATAGTACTGGACCCTGAAGATCCAAGCCTCCACCACAACTATGGAGTCCTGCTCTCTTTCCTGGGGCGCTCTTCAGAAGCCGAAGTCGAGTACAGAAAGGCTCTCTCTCTCAACCCCAGGCACAGGCGAACTCTTTTTAATTATGGGAACCTCCTCGCAAGAGAAGGCAGAGTCTCAGAAGCTGAGGCTCACTACATGGAAGCTCTCGCCCTTGATCAAAACGATGCAAAAGTCCATTCCAATTATGCAAATCTCCTTGCCCGTTTTGGGAGGCGGTACGAAGCTGAAATGGAATACAAGAAAGCGCTCAGTCTGGATCCTGAGAGTGCAGAAGGACATTACAGCTACGGAAACCTTCTTTCAGAAATTGGACGCTTATCCGAAGCCGAGGACGAATATAAGAAGGCACTTGCCCTAAATCCGTATTATCCTCCCCTTCACTACAACTACGGCCTTCTTATGAGAAAAATGGGTCGCTTTGACGAAGCCAAAAAGGAATATATGAAGGCTATGCAGCTAGATCCAGATATAGGAAGCAAGATGACAGAAACCTGGATAATTCTGGACTAAGATAAAAGTCTGGATCTTTATGTCATCAGGCTTTTCGAATCTGTTATCCTGCCTATAATAGCATCCAACCCGGCATTTTCTTTTTTACTTTGATTAATCCCAGGATATAAAACGAGATTCTCGGGCATTCCCGAGTAGAGTTCTCAGAAGATATATTACAGATAGAATTTTTTCTGGAAATTAGTGGTTCAATAAGAGTAAACTTTCTCTTATTCCTGCTGATTCCCGAAGACGAACAGCTTTATATTCTCTTTTTCAAACAGGGCAAAAGCTGCTGCATTCCCAAGTCCGACATAGTCCGGGCAGGAAAAAAGTGAGAGCAGTTTTCCATCAAACCACCACCTGTACCCTTTGTCAAGGGCTGTATGACCTCTCACTATTCTTTTCAGGTGGTTTGTCTTTAAAAATCCATCTACAATGTCAGGCCCGAATTCCCTTACAGTTGAACCTCTCCTCGAAGTGGTGAGTCCGGGACGGTTCGAAGGATCATTCCAGAGATAGGGAAAAGCTTTTTCCTTCCTGATATCATTAATGCTGCCTGTCCCATTGATCCCTCCATGTACGCAGAATGTGTGCTCTGATAGTACAGCCGCTATCGGCATTTTATCATATGTCTGGCTTAATCTAAGGAGAAATTCCTCATCAAAACCGATCTCCTCTAAAAAACCATAGTAGATATTCATATCCACAGTTTCGTGATTTCCCCTTAGCAGGAAGATATGATCCGAGTCTTCAAGCTTCATCCGGAAAAGCCTTATAAGAACCTCGGTACCCTGAGGTCCTCTATCCACGTAATCCCCGAGAAAAAGAAGATTCTTACAATTCATTTCTTTCCTTTTTTCTATTATGTATTCCAGTGCATGTAAATTCCCGTGAATATCCCCTACGATCATCACCGGCTCAGTATCAATTCTAAACACAGCAGGTTCCGAATCAAAAATGCGGTCTATCTCCGGTAAAAGGAGAAGCAGCTCTTCTTTTGCGGCAATTTTCCTGGAAACCTTTTTTGATACCACAGGGTCACCTCTACTCAAGAGCCTCCCAGGGAGGCAAATCCGAGTTTTTCTTCCATATACAAAATGAATCTTTGCACAATAAACGTTTCCAAACTTCAAGAGAAACTCTTCGAGCACCCAATACGCTATCAGGTTTTCAATCTCATTTTTGTAAAGGCAGGCTTATAAATGTCAAAGTCTAAAATTAAGTATTAATAAGCTTAAAAATCCAGGCGATCTGAAGTCAGTCAATTAGAAATCCAGATAATCAAAAACCTACTTAATCAAAAATTCATTCAATTAAAAATCCACTCAGTTAAGAATTCAGTTGATTAAATATTCAATCAATTAAATAAAATCATAAAAGTCTTTATCCTAAATGCACACCGGGGGGCAGAATAGTGGAACTTGATATTAATGAGCAGGATCCTGAAGACATGGATCTTACGGATGTTGTACTTGAGTACGATGATATTGTCTCTGCAATCTCGATTCTGGAGAAGCGCAGAGAGGAATTGAGAAATCGTATCCTCAATACCCTTACAGAAAAAGATATCGATGTGTTGAGAGTAGGGAACGTAGAAATCAAGCGGCAGAAGGTTGAATGGAAACTCTGGCGCATCAACAGGTTAAAACCCTACCTTATGAAGAAAGACCTCTGGGATATAGTCGAATCGGTTGACCGAAAAACTCTCAGCAGATTGATTGATAAAGGAATCTTGACCGAAGAAGAACTTAAAGGTACATATGACGTAGAAACGCGCTACAGTTTACATGTAAGCAGAGTCTAAATAGACGGAAAGAGCTACCTGAGTGGGTCCGGAAGAAGGGCAGAGCGTCAGGACACAGCCAGTTTGTGTAAGCAGGAACTGAGTAATTTAGAGAATCTTCAGGCAGAGATCAGGCAGGGGCAGTCCATTTAATCTTTTCTTTCCAGTATCTCGTTTTTCAAACTGTGGTTTTTGATTTCCTCATGACATTGTGAGGGGCAAACATTCATTATTTTTTAATATACTTATACAGCCAACTATTTATATCCAGCCGGATAAACTCTCTTTAGAGGTAAATTTCAGGAGGTTTTTAGGCATGGAGATTGATGCTGTAAACAAGCTTGTTTTTCATGTAATTGAAGACGTTGCAGCCGATAACTGTGACCTGGATGAGGTCATTGAGTTTGTCGTTTCCTTCTCAAATGAGCATGCGCTTTCTCAGGAAACCCTGCTGAAACTTTCATCTATTTTTGGCAAAGACTCTATGCACAGGGAGAAATATGTAATTTCCAGAGCCTGTGCTTCTCTATTCTCAGGAAAAACCCGGGAAGATGCGCTTATGGAAGCGGGGAAAACAGCTTTTCTGCTGGGATTTGACGAACTTGCTGTACGCGAATTCAAAGAAGTGCTCGCTGAGAATTCTGAAAATGTCGAAGCGCTTTGCGGATACGGAATAGTCCTGGCGAGAAAGGGGGAAACTGAAGCTGCACGGGTTCAGTATGAAAAAGCCCTCAAACTTAACCCTTTCCACGTGGAAACTCTTTGCAACTACGGCTGCCTACTTTACAGGCTCAAAAAAACAGACGAAGCCGAAGAGATGTACAGCAGAGCTCTGCTTCTTGATAATGAGAATGTAAACGCCCATTGCGGGTACGGGATTCTGCTTTCAAAACGAGGGGAAAGCACCGAGGCAAGATATCACTATACTCAAGCTCTTAAGCTTGAACCTGATCATGTGGAATCCAATTTCCGTTATGCTCGCCTCCTTGAAGAAAATGGGGAACCCCTTGATGCTGAAAAACATTATATAGTAGCCCTCAAAGCCGATCCTGATGATCCGCGCCCTCATATTTTCTATGCCCGTCTGCTTGCAGAACACGGGTTCATTCATGGGGCAAGAGTACACTTCAGGTGTGCTCTTAAACTGAACCCTGAAGATGTTGAAGCTCATTGCGAGTACGCCAGGCTGCTTGCGAGGTTCGGGCACAGGCACGAAGCTGAGATCCAGTATAAAAAAGCCCTTGAGCTTGACCCGGGACATCTCGGAACCCTTCGTGGGTACGCGGATTTGCTAAAAGAGAAAGGACAGTACGCAGATGCCGAAGAAATTTACAGGCAGGCTGAGTTGTTTAAACGAAGTGCCTGGTAACCGATCAATACAGCCTGACCGGCTCAATTTTCATTTTTTCCATCAGGCAGGCAGGAATATCCAGCACCTCTTTGACCGAATCTATGATAATTCCGTCGGAAGTTGCCACAATCACATTCCTTTCTGGATTTTCTCCTTCGGTTTTAAGTTCAAAATCCGCGATTTTTGAGGTCTTTGCCTCGCCTGAAATTTTATATTCTTTCAATTTATGGCGGGTGAAACCTGCAAGTTCCCCGCTGCGACTGATCTGGGCGTCAAAAAGAAAAAAAACTGATTCTGGGCTGGCTTCGGAAAGAAATCCCAGGACTGCATTAAGGGCTTCTCCAATATCTTCAGCCTGTTTTGCCTTGCTGAAATAGTATCTGGTGTCTCTTATATACCCGTCATCGCAGAACCACATGGGTTCTTTTTTTAGCAAGCTGTCCACACTAAGGAGAACATTGTACCCGTCAATGAGAATTTTTCTATCTTTTATGCCTGAGCAGTCGATTTTCTTGCTGATCCTGGAGACGATCCTGTCAGGGGGCATAATTACCCTTGAGAGAATATGCCTTTCTTCCAAGCTGAGCTGAAAATGGTCAGCCACAAATCGGATAGTCGAAAACTTGGGATAGCCCCACCGGAGTATGCTCCTGATATCCCGCGCAGGCCTGAGCAATTTTTCTTTGAGCACTTCCTCTTTCATACAGGAACCTGAAAAATCAGCTGAACTTCCATGCATATCTCTCATTAACGGTTGTCTCCTTTTAGGAAGGGAGTTCTTTAAATGAGTGAAGATATGTTATATATACATATTTGCGCAAATAAAAATGATAATGTGTGGTCTCAGATCGTCGGTTTATATCTTAGGTTTTTGTTTCAGTTCTGTTCAATTTTTATCTTGGTTTTCAGCTGTGAGCCAGCTCACGGTTCAGGCTGGAGGGTTATATTATGGAAGTATTATGGCTGGCTCAAGAAGAAGTAAAAAGTGTTATGGATATGAGTTCTGATATGCAGGTCGTGGAACAGGCTTTCAGGCAGCATGGGCTTGGCAGAGTCCAGATGCCTCCCAAATCGTATCTCTATTATACGGCCTATAACGGAGACCTGCGTACAATGCCCGCATATCTTGAGGAAGAGAATATTACTGGCGTGAAAATTGTAAACGTCCATCCTGGAAACCCTGCTCGAGAACTCCCCACAGTAATGGCGCTTATTGTCCTCATTTCCCCGGAAACAGGTGCTCCTGTAGCAGTTATGGACGGAACCTACCTGACCGATGTCCGGACCGGAGCTGCAGGTGGGATAGCCGCAAAATATCTTGCAAGAAAGGATTCGAAGATTATAGGCATAGTAGGAGCCGGAAACCAGGCAAAGACCCAGCTCGAAGCTCTATGCGAGGTTTTTGAGCCCGAACTGGTAAGAATCACCTCCAGGACAAAAGAAAGTTCTGAGCAGTTTATCCGGGAAATGGCAGACATTACCCCCTGTGAAATTCGTTATGAAGACAGTATTGAGAAGGTCTGTGATTGTGATATTCTCGTCACGACTACTCCTACCCGGAAACCTATAGTAAAGGCTCAGTGGATCAAAGAAGGCACTCACATAAATGCAATAGGCGCTGATGCTGTAGGAAAAGAAGAACTTGACCCCGAACTTTTAATTCGGTCCAAGATTATTGTGGACGATATGGTCCAAGCCCTCCATTCAGGAGAAGTAAATGTCCCTCTCTCAAAACACTACATTTCGGAAAACGATATTCATGCCCAGCTTGGCGAGGTGATTGTCGGTCTGAAACCAGGCAGGACAAGTGAAGAGGAAATTACTATTTTTGACTCAACAGGTCTTGCCATTCAGGATGTTGCAAGCGCGCACCTTGTTTATGAGAGGGCTATCAGTAATGGACTCGGCATGAAGGTCAAGATGTTCTAAAACCCGAGTACCGTCTCACCCGAATTGCGCCCCGAATTGCGCCCCGAATTGCGCCTCGGAAGTACGCCCCGAATTGCGCTTCGGGAGCACGCTGCCCTTTTCGCTCACTTCGTTCGCTCAAGAGGGCTTATTATGGAATAGAAACTTTACTTATTTTCTCCCAAATCCTATAAGTCTTTAAGAAAAAGTTTGATCACAAGCCTTTTTTCAAAAGGCTTGAGCGAAAACAGCGAACTTTTGGATTTGAAAACCTTATCCCCTAACCCCATCCGGCGTGATAAACCGGCGCAACGGTTTTCAGGTCAACGGTTTTGATTCAACAGTTTCGGATCAATGGATTATGCATCTTTCTGGTCAGGAGATTTCGGGGGATTTTAACATAAATGTTAAAATTTGAAATTATAATCGAGCAAATTCATAATATATAAATAATTAGCAGTAAATTATTTATTATTGAGCGGTTTCCAGAGGCCGGTTACACCCTCCGCGAACACTGTACCTATTCCCCAATTATATAATCTTTTGTCCCAACTATTCCCAATACTCTCCTGAAAACCGCTCAATCCTTTTCTAAAATAAGCTTTATCAGTTTTTTCCATCTGGTAGATCCTGATTATTTTTATATTTTATATTTTACATTTATACAATGCATACACACTGTAAAAACCGTTTTTAGACCCCGATTATCTCGTAGATTTTTTTCATTTCAAGATTCTGCTCGACTACATTTGCGAGTTCTTCATAGGCATCGTTTTCGGTCATGACATTATCAGGCCTGTACTCAAGCCCTTTTTTCTCATAGAGGTATCTCATGAGTGCATCTCTTATATTTTTGTTGTCAAAGAGCCCGTGCAGATAGGTGCCAATTACCAGACCGGCTTCGTCAATTGCACCATCATCCCCGAAGACATTGCGGTAGGAGTCGGTTGTTCCCATATGGATCTCATATCCTTTGATCTCCTCGCCGTCTATAGGAGCCAGTATGGGGCCATAAGCATTCACTTTCTTCGTAACCTGGACAGTTCGCTTTTTGTATTCTCCGAACTTTGTCCTTATATCCAGAAGTCCAAGACCTTCAAATTGCGCTTCAACTCCGTTTTCGACTCCGGAATCGTAAATTGTCCTGCCAAGCATCTGGTAGCCGCCACAGATCCCGAAAATCGGGACTCTTCCCTTGAAGGCTTGAATTTTTTCAGCCATACCGCTTGCCTTAAGGTCGAGCAGGTCATTAACTGTATTCTTTGTGCCCGGGATCATGATTGCGTCCGGGTTTCCGAGATCTTCGTCAATCTCCACGTAACGAATCTTAGCAAATCTCTCCAGGGGTTCGAAGTCCGTAAAATTCGAAATCCTGGGCAGGCGGATAACTGCGATTTCTATCGGTTTTTCGTTTTCTGTCTCTTCTTTATCCTCAATCGAGACCGAGTCTTCCGAGGGGATATTGAGCTTGAAATAAGGAAGGACCCCAAGTACAGGGATGCCTGTCATTTCTTCAAGCTGCTTGAGGCCTGGTTTCAGGATTTCCAGGTCGCCTCTGAATTTATTGATAATAAAACCCCTGACATTTTTCCGTACATCCTCAGGAAGAAGTGCAACTGTGCCGTAAAGGCTTGCAAAAACGCCTCCTCTTTCTATATCCCCAACAAGGATTATGGGAGCCTGCGTAAGCCTTGCAGTGCCAATATTCACGATATCCCTTTCATAAAGGTTAATCTCTGCAGCTCCCCCAGCCCCTTCCATAACAATAACATCATGTTCCCTGTAAAGTCTTTCGAGAGCACCTGCGAGAACTTCATTCATCTCTGCAATGGAATCGTAATACTGACCTGCACTCCTGTCAGCATAAGGCTCCCCAAGCAGGATTATCTGGGAAACGCAGTCTCCTTTGGGTTTGAGAAGAACAGGGTTCATATCGGCAGTGGGCTCGATACCTGCGGCTTTTGCCTGGATTGCCTGGGCAATTCCGATTTCCTTTCCATCCTTTGTGATCCAGGAATTCAGGCTCATGTTCTGAGCCTTGAAAGGGGCAACCCTGTACTCTCTCGACAGGATCCTGCATATGGCAGTCACGATTGAACTTTTCCCAACGTGGGAGGCGGTTCCCAGGATCAAGACGCTTTTCTTTTCCATTTTTTACTACACCTTCTGCTCGAAAACCTATTTTTAAAACTTATTTTTATACTTACGTTTGTAATTTTAATAAGTTGACTATTGTTTTCTCCTGAGGATGCAAATCAAGTAAACTTGTTTATTTTTAATATTCCTCCTCATATACCTCAACTAAAGAATAAATACTTTCGGATTCAATGCAGGTTTTGTTTATTTACTTTATAAACTGACTGATTTCAGATATTTATCTTCGAAGTTTGTTTTCTTATTTTTGCCTTTAACCTGGTGCTTCCTTTCTCATTTTCCATCCCTGATCGGCTTATGTTTTTCTCTAGACCGAAAAACTATCTTTCCTCAAAAAACTATCTTTCCTCAAGTTACATTTCTTTTAAATAACATCAAAACAATCTTTCTGACAATTGAATCGGGGAAAAAAGACAATGAAAGCCGTGCTTTTTTTATTTGTTTTATCTATCCTTTCCGCCATTCCAGCATTTGCAGCAGACGTTTCTCCTTCCGGAGAGAATAATACGGTTCACATAACCGAACTTTATAGTGATATTGAATCCTTTGATGTTACTCTTTATTCGACCCAGCCCGAAGAAAACCTTAGTCTTGAGGTACTCCTTGTAAGTTCCGAAAGGATGCGTGAGAGAACGCTTGACAGACAGGTGCTTTTACTTGGCAGTTTTCCTGCGGGTGTCGAAGTTAGAAAGGTTGGTTTCTGGAGCGTCAGCAATCCTGAACGCGGAGCTTATATAGCAAGGGCTCGGCTTCTTGACGGGAGGCAGGTTGTTTCAGAGATGGAATATAACTTTGCTTACGGCAGCATTTCTGCTTCAAGGCTAAAGGTCAATGATCTGGTCCCTAATTCCCAGGGAATAAGTGTTGCACTTTCCCCAAAAGAAGCCTCACTTTTTGACATCGAATACATGCTTATAAGCGGCTCAAACGTTGTTTACTCCACAAAGTCCGAAAAATTATCTCTTACCAGCGCTCCAGATGTCTTTTCCGCTCCCTGGGGTACCCTTCTTGAGAACAATAAGGAATATGTGGGACGGGTCAAAATTCAGACATATTCCCCTCAAAGGGAATTTATAAGCTCAAGCGAAAGGTTTACTGCCAGGGACGATGCCGAGATTACCGATATCTACGAAGATGAGACCGGAGCCAGTGCAACGGTTTTTGGGCGCTCCCAGGTGCCCTTTAAGGGAAACCTGGTATTTTCTGTGTATGGACTGGCTGAAAATTCAGGAGATAGAACCTCAGGGCTGATAGAATCTATCCGAACAAGGGTTCCTGTGCTCCTGAACAATGACGATGAAACCGTTGAGGTTGCCTGGAGTAAGAGGCTTCCGGAAGGAGTTTACAGGCTTGAGATCGAGCTTCTGGGAAACGACGGTGACATTATTGAGCGCAGGGAAACTATAATCGAATCCGACCTTTCAACGGTCTCAAATGTAAGTCAGATAAATGATACTGACAACGGGACAGTAACCCCGGGTGAGAATGATGAAGATGGAATTCCCGGGTTTCCTTCAGTTGCGGGAATTATAGGACTTATTCTGGTGTCGGTCTTTTTGAGGAAAACCCGGAGATGAATCTGTCATTTAAGTATAAGATTCAAAGAAATAAGCTCAAAGAAATAGATTCAAAGAAATATAAAGTTCAAAGCGACATAAACTGAGAAAACTCCAAAATAGGAATGACAGGGAAACTTAAGAAGCAGAGTTGTGAACCAATGCGCTACGAACTCTTTATTTCGTTAAGGCAGATACGGGCAAGAAGATTTCAGACAATTCTTTCAGTTGGAGCGATAGCTCTCGCCGTTATGATACTTACCGTTTCCCAGGCGCTTATGGTTGGTTTCACGGACGAACTCTACGACACTACAGTGGATAAACTCCCTCACGTCTTAGTCTCACCGAAGGAAGGTGAAGACTATATCTATCTTTACAGGACCCTGGTAAACGATATATCTAAGATCGAAGGTGTTTCTACGGTTTCTCCCTTTCTTACTGGAGAAGCTTCTTTCAAGTTCAAGACAAATTCACTCAACGCCGAGCTAAGAGGTGTACTTCCTCAGCAGGAAAACAATATCAGTGATATTGAAGCCGATATGGTAGAAGGAGACTTCAGGGAACTTGAATACTCCAGAAACACGGTAGTAATCGGCTCGACGCTGGCAGATAAACTTGAGGTTAATCTGGGCGATTCCGTTGATGTGTCTTTTCCCAATGCAAACCCTCTTTCTCTGAGGGTTGTCGGGATCTTTCATACCGGCTCTCCTCTGGATGAATCCCTCACTTATACTTCCCTGGATACCGCCCAGGAATTTTATGATACTGCGGATGTAATTAACGGACTTTCTGTAAGGCTTGAAGATTTTAACAGGGATAGAGAAGTAGCTACCGAGATCGAAAAAACAGGCTATGAGGCAAGAGGCTGGACCGAAACTAATCCCGAAATTCTCAGGACTATTGCCATTGAGAGTACCTCTAATACCGTCGTGCTCGGCCTGATTGTCGTAATAGCTTCTTTCGGTGTGGTCAGCACATTGAATCTGGCAGTTATAGGCGCGACACGCCAGATCGGTATGCTTCGCGCTATGGGTGCCACAGTTTCGAGTATCCGGACAATTTTCCTTCTTCAAAGCGGCATTCTCGGCTTGCTGGGAGCTCTTGTCGGTACCCTGACAGGGGTTGCAATAGCTCTGGCAATAGGTCAGTATGAAATCCCAGGTGCTTCTTCCGAACTCTACGGAGGCCTTACTACAATTCCTGTCATAGTTCGGGCACAGGATATTCTATTTATTATAATTGCGGTTTTCCTTCTGAATTTAATTGCGGGTATATATCCTGCTCAGCAGGCAGCAAAACTCGATCCAGTAAAAGCCATAAGCTCAAGATGAAGCCATTAAAATGATATGGGTCATTATGTTGTTACCTGCAAGTTTAAGTTAAAATTCTTTAAAGATTTTGCAAACTCCAGTATCTTTTCTTTTTCTCTATTTCACCTCTTTTTTTGCGCTTTCCTCCTAAATAATTTACTCCAGCAAAAAATTAGCAGCATGGTTAAAATAATCGCTCCAATTAAACATTTCAATGCCGACTAATATCTCTCCGGGTTTAAAATTTAATTCCCGTTAATTATATATCGTTTTTAGCTATTGTTTTACATACTAGAGCATAGCGAACAAGACCTTGTGCAGGAATTCTCATCAACTGATCACTGTATGAGAATTCTATTTTCTTATTTTCTCGTTTTGTATGATATTTTGCAGTATTTTTACACATTCTTCAGAAGCACTTGATTAATTTTTTATATAATAGTTTCCTAATGTAATAGTTTCCTCATAATTATTTTGCACATGAAAATTTTGCAGTTTCTCCTGTAACCTGTAGATTCATTAGTTTTTTTATTAGACTTATTAGCTTTTTTTAACCTTCGAAAAAGCTCAGGAAAATTTACGGCTGGATGTACTTAATATGTTTTAGTTCATAGTACAATACAAATATTTATATTGATTGGTAGATATTTATAATGTAATGGAAAATAATATAGAATACCAGCTTTACCTTGAAGCTCTGGATGAAGAGAGATCAGCATGGGGAAGGAGAACGGCAGTAAGGCGGCTCTGTGACTGTAAAACTGAGGAAGCTCTGTACTATTTGAATGAGCTTATAGTTGACAGATACTGTCTGGTGCCTGAATGGCTCAAGAAGATCGCAAGAGAGTACTATGTATCGTTATGTCTTGAATTTCTTTGATGTGGATCTTTAATGAGTCCGATTATGTGGATCTTTAATGAGTCCGATTTTGTAGATGCCTTCTGACAAAGAAATTTCCACTAAATAAAAATAATTCATTTAATCAGAGAGTAACAGGATATTTAATTCTAAGGTGGGAAGTCCCCTCCCTCGGAAGCTTCCGATGAGAACCGGAAGATTGCAGGTGGAGATGAAAGCTGTCAACTTGCCAGCATACTCTTGATATTGATTCTGCAAAGTACTTTAGAGCAGGTATTTATTTAGATATTAACCTGCTTGCTTAAAATATTGGTATAATTTTTGGTACATTTTTAGTATAATTTTTAGTATAATTTTTGGTATAATTTTTAGTATAATTTTCAATAATTATTAGTATGCTATATTAAAGGTGGAGTTTAGTAATATTACAGCGTACGCTTTCTTTGCTGTTCTAAACATTCTGTTTTCAAAATTTGAGTTTCCCGGTTTATCTGAACCTGAGGAATTTCAATTACCTAAGATTTATATGCAATTACCTCAATTCTTTGATAAATCACAGAAACCATTACGCTTGGCTACAGATTTACGTTATTCATGAGTTTTAGCATCTGGTTTCGGTTATGGAAACAGTCTATTTCATTAAAATTTAATTAGTTTATTCGGGAATTTGGTATTATAGGCCTTTAAACCTTAATTTAACGACTTGTTTCAGGATGGATTGGACAATGGTTAGGGATACTGGAAAAGCTTTAGGAGGCCCGGCAATAGTCTTGCTGGCCGTTGGAGCTGTACTTAACATTATTTTGTTCATTTTAATGTTTAGATTTGCTGACGAGGAAAACCTGCTTATGGTGCTCTTAACTGCAGCGCTTATAGGAGTTATTTCACTGGTGGTTGCAAAAGGGCTTGTTTCCATATCCAGGCGTAACTACGGTAAATAACAAGATTAGTAAGTGACCTGAGTAATATTGATTATAGCAGTTGCATGGTGACGAGTTATACTGGATATTAAACTGTAGCCAAATTAAGCTAAAAAGGTAGCAAATTAAGCTGGAAGATAATAATGTATAATGTAATCCTAATGTATAATGTAATCCGGAAATTTAATTCGGAAACGTGGAATAATTTCAGTAGAATAAAATAATGAACCAGTATTCTTGGACCAATCATAAATATAACTAAACAGTAGCAGATTGGCAATCCATGAGTAATGACTGACTAATAGCTAAACAATGCCTGAATTATGGCTAAATAATTAGTAATATTGGCACACCTATTGATCTTCCTTTTATACAACTTTTTTTATCTTCTTTTTACTGGTCTTAAAGTCTTTGCGGATTTACTTAAAATAATATGAAGGTTAATGTTATCTCAGTTTAATATTTATTATTTACATTTATCACAGGTATATATCTACAGGATTTCTCAGGCCGAGCTGTCAGTTTCCTGATGGAGAACAGGCATAAAGTCGAAGCTCAGGGAAATGAATTATAGTGACAAATTCGCAATTATAATGAGAACGAAATGGAAGGAGTTTACTCATGCAGTTGAAGCTTGAACCTTTTAATATAAAAATTGGGCAACACAAAGTGTTGCTAAATGTTGTCGATGCGAGGGAACTGGGGGTTAATCCGGGAGATAGGGTTCGTATCCGTGGGCATGAAAGTCTTTCTGCCATTGTGGATACAACGGATGATATGGTTCCTCCGGGCACGCTGGGAATTTTTTACGAAGTATATGAGCACTTTCGGGACTGGGATAAACCTGTTGAGGTTGTCCCGGCATACCGCTCAAAATCTGTATCTGTAATCAAGAGACTCATGGATAAAAAACCTGTAATGCAGGATGATATTAAAATACTCGTAAACGATATCGTGGAAGAGAATCTCAGTGATATCGAACTCTCCGCTTTTATAACATCTTCTTATATCCACGGAATGACAGATGACGAGGTTGAATGGCTGACAAGGGCTATGATCGAGAGTGGGGACACGATTGAATTTGATACTCACCCAATAATGGACAAACATTCAATAGGAGGAGTTCCCGGTAATAAAATCTCCTTGCTGGTTGTCCCTATTGTAGCTGCAAACGGACTTCTTATTCCGAAAACAAGTTCCAGGGCTATTACAGGGGCAGGCGGGACTGCCGACCTCATGGAGGTGCTCTGTCCTGTAGAATTCAGTTCCCAGGAAGTCAAAGAAATAACCGAAAAAGTAGGGGGTGCACTTGTCTGGGGTGGAGCCACCAATATCGCGCCTGCTGATGACAAACTCATCAGGGTTGAATACCCACTCTCCATTGACCCTTACTATCAGATGCTTGCCTCGATTATGGCAAAAAAGGGAGCCATAGGAGCCGACAATGTGGTGATGGATATCCCTGTAGGTCCAAGTACAAAAGTCCCCTCTGTTCAGGAAGGACAAAAACTTGCAAGAGACCTTATTAATCTTGGGCACAGGCTTGGAATGAACGTCGAGTGTGCAATTACCTACGGCTCATCGCCCATAGGAAGAAAAGTTGGACCTTCGCTGGAAGTGCGGGAGGCTATGAAAGTGCTGGAAAGCATGGAGGGTCCAAACAGTCTTATTGAGAAGAGTGCTGCAATTGCGGGTATTCTGCTAGAAATGGGAGGTGCGGCTCCAAGAGAGCGTGGAAAGGAAATTGCACTTGAAACCCTGAGGAGCGGAAAAGCCCTTGAGAAGATGAGACAGATCATTGAAGCCCAGGGCGGAGATCCGAACATAAAATCGGATGATATACAGGTAGGGCAATATACAGCTGACATCTTTGCTTCCGCAGACGGGTATGTCATCGAATTTGACAATAAATGGATAATCGAGATAGCAAGGCTTGCAGGTGCTCCTAATGACAAGGGAGCCGGAGTCTCTATCCATAAGAAAATGGGTGAAGCCGTTCGAAAAGGAGACTCAATCCTCACGATCTATGCTGAGAAAGAATTCAAGTTAGAAAACGCATTGACAACTGCACAGAGAACAAATCCGATAATTGTTGAGGGCATGCTTCTAAGAAGAATTCCCGGAACCTACGGGTTCCAGTAATCTTCTCTTTTTTCAGTGAAATCTTTTAATACCTTGCAGGGTGTTAGCACGAGCATGAAAAGGATTGTTTTACTGCGCCTTGGGCACCGCCCGGAAAGGGATAAGAGAATTACCACCCATGTGGGCTTAACTGCCCGTCTGCTCGGTGCAGAAGGTATGCTCCTTGCCTCAGACGACCCAGGAATAGTACAGACGCTTGAGGACGTTGTCAGGCGCTGGGGCGGAAGCTTCTACGTTAAGAATAACGTCAATTTTAAGCAGGAGATCCGGGAATGGAAAGATGCTGGCGGAAAAGTCTGCCATCTTTCTATGTACGGAGTCAATCTTCCCGGCGTCACTGACGAGCTTAAAAGCTGTGACAGGCTTATGATTGTCGTAGGAGCAGAAAAAGTCCCTCCTGAGATTTACCAGCTCGCGGACTGGAACGTCGCAGTTGGAAACCAGCCCCATTCCGAAGTTGCAGCAGTTGCTATTACCATGGACAGGATTGCAGATGGTGAGCCGCTTGAGAGGGAATTCCCCAATGCTGAACTGACAATTGTGCCTGCAGAAAGGGGAAAGCACGTTATAGAAAATACCAGAGAATGATAGAAAGTACTAGAGATTGACTGGCACGGAAGATTAAACCTAATCTTTTTACTTTATTTATTTTCGCTATCTTTAATACTCGGCCTTTTAATTTCTCCTAACTTCTATTTCAGTTCTCAGGAAATCCGTTTTCAATTTTTCAGAACATTCATCTTGATTAGCATGAATATTTTAATTCTATCCAATCTCTTTTCGTTCAAGTTGTTATTTTTTTACCTGTAGCTTTCAGTGATAACTTATATAATAATATAATTCAGTGTAGCTCAATTTATTATTACGATTTATAAGAAAAGTGTTAAATATGAGTTCCACATAATTCAAATGTCTACAAACAGACAGCTCCTCCTGTTAAAGCAGTATCCGGATTTTTCCGTTTCTGTTCCGCCATAAGGGGATGATAGGCATGAACCCATAACGATTCTCCGGAGATTGCGTTAGGGCTCGGTAGAGGGATGCAGGGGCAGAAATGTCTTTTGGTCAGATTTCTCGCTTAACGGGCATCCTATCCGGCTATTTTTATTGAAATAAAATAAGTAGCTAAAAAACTTATTTCAGATCATAAACATTCAAAATTATTTATTATAATGTACAAATCCAGAAGTTTTTAAAGTATATATTACATATTATAAATAGGGTGAAATTCTGGATTTTAATGAACCGAATAGCCAGAAGTACAACCAGGATAGCCTTGAATAGGAGTTGCACCTTACAAGGCAACTTGTCCTCTGTAAATACGGAGTTCTGCGAGGAAGTAACTGCTGCAGCGCCTACAGACCTGAAAACATCCTGTATCTGACCCGCTGTTGCTGTCTTTACTGTGCAAACTCAATCTGGATAGGGGATGAGAAAAGCGCGATAAACCCTTTTGCTGCCCTGAAAGGGGACCCAGTCTATGCAATCGAAGTCGTAAGGGAAGAATCTCCGGATGAGACTGGGATAAAGGCGAGAATCTGAAGCCAAAAAGCGGAAATAAAAACGGAATTTCCTTTTTTAAATCGCAACTTTTAATATTCTTAACTTGCTGTTTCTTGCTCTTTTTAATTCGTAACTTTATAATTCATAAATTCATAACTTTATAATTCACAAATTCATAACTTTTCTTATCCCAATTAGTATGCTCTATTGAATTAAAAAACGATAAAAAACAATAAATAGGGATAGGGCACGTGTATACACCGATTAGAACGGAAAAAAGGAGTAAATATGTGTGGAATAGCAGGAGCAGCCGGAGCTCCTGATATCAATGAAAAAGTAAAAAGAAGGCTTGTAGCCCTGGGATACAGAGGGCCCAATGCTTGTGGAACATATCAAGTCGAAGGACTGAGTACAGGAAACACTCTGCTTAAAATTACAGGCGATATGCCCCAACCACTGGTTGGAAAAGGGGCTCTCGTATTCGATGGAGAGATTTTCAATTTCAGAGAACTCGGGACAGAGCAGGGGGTAAAAACCGATTCCGATATTGAGATGCTCTTTACTCTGGTAGAAAAGAAAATTAAGGAAAGATATTCCCCGATAAACGCAGTCTTTTCCGCACTTTCTGACGCAAACGGAGGTTATGCCCTAGCTTATATCCTGGATAATGAGCTTGTACTCGCCAGAGATCCTGTTGGAATCAAATCCCTGTTTTATTCCCTGGAGAAGGAGGCAGAAAAGCCGAAAATCTTCTTTGCCTCTGAAAGGAAAGCTTTCTGCGATGGAAGAAGTAATATGCAGCCTTTCCCTCCTGGCAGCATAATGAGTTTCAATGCTCGGAGCGGAGATGTTAAGAAGAAATTTCTTGAAATTGAACCTCCACAAGAAAGGATTGTGGAAGAGCATGAAGCAGCTTTCCGGCTGAAGGCTGCCCTCGAAAAAGCTGTGGAGATAAGGCTCACAAAAACAACAGGAATCGCATTCTCAGGAGGCATTGACAGCACTTTTTTAGCGGCCCTTGCAAAAAGAATTGATCCCTCGGTTCCACTTTATGCTGTAGGGCTTCCGAATTCCCATGATCTGGTTCAGGCTGAGTTTGCGGCTGAAGCGGCTGGCATGTCGGATTCCCTCAAAATCCGCCTTCTTTCCTCCGAAGAAATCGAAGCCGCAATCCCTGATATAATATACTCGACAGAATCAATAGACCCAATGAAAATTGCAATAGGACTTCCCCTTTATTTTGTTGCGAAAACTGTAAAAGAAGATGGGAAACGAGTTCTTCTTACGGGGCAGGGTGCAGACGAGCTTTTTGGCGGTTACAGCAGACATGAAGTTTTTTTTGAGCAGGGGCTTGAGGTCCTTGACAGGGAGATCTACTCAGACCTCAAAAAGATTTCAACTATAAACCTTGAGAGAGACAATATGGTCACCGCGGCCAATTCCGTGAAACTCAGGGTACCTTTCCTGGATAAGGAAGTAATAAGAACAGGGCTTGCAATCCGCCCCGAACTTAAAATACTTAAAAGAAGTGACCGCTATATAAGAAAGTACATCCTGAGAAAAGCCGCAGACGGTCTGCTCCCGCCGGAACTTCTCTGGAAGGAAAAGAAAGCAATCCAGTATGGGACAGGAGTTCAAAAGGTACTTGACAGGCTTGCCCGGGATGCGGGATTTTCAAAAAAGGAAGGAAACCATATTGAGAAGTACCTTAAACGGGTTGCTGCAGAAAAAGGGTTCAATTTTATAACAAGGTGAGTTAATTTCCTTTTCATAGAAAGATACGAACTCTTTCTTCGATAAATAAAGAAAAAGTATTTTTAATGCGTAATCAGGTATATTAATTCCTAAATCTTTATTAAATGGAAAGACTTTAAACAATACTCTATATGGTATTACGAAACGAAGTCGGGGATAAATGAACAGGTATAAACAGTTTGAGGTTCTTATTCCTGCTTAAAAGTCACTGTAGTTAATCTGAACCAATGTTCAGGGGGAATCCTCATAAAAATAGCAATTACCGGAAAAGGCGGCGTTGGAAAAACAACTCTCTCAGGTACTCTGGCAAGACTGCTTGCAAGGGATGGATACGAGGTACTGGCAATAGATGCAGACCCGGATATGAATCTGGCATCTTCTCTTGGGATAGAAAACCCACCAAAGCCCCTGACAGATTTCAAAGACCTTATTCAGGAGAGGGCAGGTGCCGAAGGTGGGGCATTCATCTATAACCCTAAAGTCGATGATATTGCGAGCAAATACGGAGTTATAGGCCCCGATGGAGTAAGAATGCTTGTCATGGGTACCGTGGACCGCGGAGGAAGCGGGTGCATGTGTCCTGCTTCAGCTTTCCTTAGAGCTCTTCTCAGGCACCTTATGTACAGGGAAAAAAGTGCAGTTATCCTTGATATGGAAGCCGGAATCGAACATCTCGGGAGAGGCACTACAAGAGGAATGGACCTCATGATCGTGGTAGTTGAACCCGGAGCAAGATCGCTTGAGACGGCAGAGAGAATAAAAAAGCTCTCTTCAGAAATAGGGGTAAAACACCTTGCTGCCGTAATTAATAAAGGAAGCTCCGGTAAAGTTAATGATAAGCTTGAAGAGCTTGGTATCCCGGTGCTTGGTGAGATTCCCTTTGACCCCATGTTAATGAAAGCCGACCTCGAAAAACGGGCTCCTATTGAGGTAGGTGGCGAGGCTGTGGACGCCATAGTAAAAATTAAGGAAAAACTTATGGAAATTGTTGAGGAGATTAGAAAGGAAGAAGCGAGCAAAAAGTAAAGGCCGGAAACTGGCCCTCTCCACTCCCTTCCAGGAATTTTCCAGTCCTTTTTGGCAATATTGCTTTTTTTTCAATATTGCTTTTTTTTCTAATATTGCTTTTTTTCCAATATTGCTTTTTTCTTCAATGTTGCTTTTTTCTTCAATGTTGCTTTTTTCTTCAATAGTGCTTTACTCTTTATGATTTTTACATTTATTTTTTATCTATGCCTTCCTTTTTACAATCCATGTGATTCTTTTGACAATACTCATTTTCTTCTTGTGATCCCTTCAATTCTTTTTTGATCTGCTTACGACTTATCTCTAATTTAAAAACCCATTTCAGAATTTTAAAACTTTTAAGTTCAGTTAATTTAATTAAATTTAGTTATAGCCGCTGTCCGGAGAGTTCACCATTGTTCCTTTTTTGTAAATCATCTCAAGAAGTCTCATTTGCTTCTCTCTGATAAGAACATCAGCCGGATCGATCTCAAGCGCTCTGTCGTAACACTTCATAGCTTCCCCATATCTATCAAGGCTTTCCAGAGCCAAGCCCTTCTGATATAGTGAGAATACATCATCGGGCTTTATTTTCAGTACCTCGTCGTAAGACTCGATCGATTTTTCAAATTCCTTTAAGTTATTGAAGGCAAATCCCTTGAGACACTTAATTCCCAGGTTTTCAGGATCGATTTCAAGAGCTTTATCATAGCAGACAAGAGCCTCTTTTGATTTTCCAGTCCTGTCCAGGGCAAAACCTTTCTGAATCCACGCATCGAAGTATAAGGGATCCAGTGTTAAGGCTTTATCATATAGCCTGAGTTTGTCCTCGTAATTATCAGTCTCATTGGCCTTTGTAAGGAGTTTTCTGGGATCCTCTGGTTCTTCTGTTGTTCCTGCCGCTTCCGACTCCTCTTGCTTTGCCTTATTCATTTTCGCATTCGCATTTTCTTCTGTCATATAGGAATCCTCGCTTTTCCAGTGAAAGCCCATTCCGGACCCCTTCAGGGTTTTTTGCCGCACCTTGCCGTTTTTACATTTCATGCATGGAACCAGAGCTAAAACTGGTATTTTGCACTTTTGTTTTCAATGAAATATACCTTTTCTGATTGGAATTTTACCGAATATAAAAACTGTCTTTTAATTAAAATACAGTTATTTTAAGCTTAATGCATTGTGCACAGGATAATAAGGCTGACAGAATAATATTACGGACATGAAATAAAACAACAAATAAAAAGAAGTGAAATGGCAAAGTGATGACTGGAAAAATTAAAAAAGGGTTATTGAGAAGACCTGGCCTTCTGCCTCTGGATTTCCGAGAGTATCTTTACCTTGGTTTCAAGTGCAGGAACGAAGCCCGGTTTCAGTTCGAGAGCCTGGTTGCAATTTTGCAGGGCTTCATCGTGTTTACCAATTTCGGAAAGGACAAAACCCCTGGCTGCCCAGAGGCGGGGCTCGGTCGGGGCAAGCTCAAGTGCCTTATCATAAATTTTCAGGGCTTCCTCTAACCTGCTGAGTCTGGAGAGCAGACTTCCAGCCGAGGTAAGGGCTTCAAGGTAATCGGGCCTTATTCGAAGAGCGGAACTGTAAGCTTCAAAGGCTTCTTCTTCTCTGCCGAGAGCCGAAAGTATGGAACCTTTGCCTGCCCAGGCTTCAGCGTATCTGGGATATTTCAAAATGATTTTCTCATAGGTCTCCAGGGCTTCCTCAAACCTGCCAAGCCTGGCAAGAACAACCCCTTTATTGTCCCAGGCAACTTCAAAAGTCGGTTCAAGCTCAATAGTCCTGTCATAAGCAGCAAGCGCTTCTTCAAGCCGGCCCAGCTCAGAGAGGATAACGCCTCTGTTATACCATATCCTGTGATCTTCAGGAGCAATCTTCAGAACCTGTGCAGTAAGCTGCAGGGCAGTCTCAAACCGCCTGGCTTTATACATGAGCACTGCCTTCTGAAAGAGGGCTGTAGCGTCCTGAGGATCTTTTTCAAGTCTCTCAGTGCAGTACTGCAGCTCCTCGAAGAATGGGAGGGAGGCATAAATGTCTCTCACAGCCAGGAAAATAGGCAGGATTTCATATTTTTTCCCGTGAAATGTAAGTGATTTTGTTACCGTATTATATGAGAAAGCTGCCGATTTCTCCTGACCAACTTCTCCTTCCGGTACACTCTCCTTTTTTCTATTCTCAGAGGGCTTTTCTATTTTTATAGTCTTTTCCATTCCTTCGGTAACCAATATTTCCGCAGTTTTTTCTTTTCCTGCGTTTTTCTCTTTCTCTATTCCTTTAATCACAGCTTTCAGCCCGGAGAAACCCGCTGGAGAAAGGGGGGAATTGCCTGAGATCGAGAGTACGGATCTGAATGTTTTCCCGAGTATTTTATCGTTATTTCGCCATAGGATCGCTGAAACACCCTGGCATTCATTGAGGAACTTTCCCAGGCACAGCCTCAGGGACACCTGGCTCTCGGACTGCTCAAGTGCAGTAAAAGCTGAAATTGCTGCCCTGCAGTGATCCCTAAGCTCGTTCAGGGAATTGTTTATTCTGGAAGGATAAGCCTCCGTTTTAAGCCCTCCTTTGCCTTTTTCAGCTACGGTCGGAAAAAGCGCCGCACATTGAGCGACCTTCAGGTGGAAGAATTTTCCCCTTTGCCGCAACTACAAGCTTTACAGCCGATCCGGCAGGGAGCATCATGCCTGGCTTTGGGTCCTGCCTTATAACTTCTCCGATCATAATCCCTATGGGAAAAACTCCTTTTTGCTCGACTATCTCTCCTGCGGTAAACCCGGATTCTTGCAGGATTTTCACGGCTTTCTCAAGGGGCTGTCTTACAACATTCGGAACCTCTACATTTCCTGTTACGGTTCCTTCTCCTGCTCTGATTTCTGGCCCCGATGTGCCCTCTTTTCCTTCCAGCACTTCTTCAAGCAGGTCGATTGCACCGCTAATGCGGAGGAGGGTCTCATTAAGACCCTTTTTCCGATTTTCGAGTTCTGCAAGCTTTAACTCGATGTCTTTGAGGATTTTCTGCCCAGACTCATATTCTGCCTTTAGCTCAGCTAAACGCTGTTCAAGTTGTGTTCTCATACTTCTGTAAACCCCTTTTGATCAATTGCTTTCATTTTATTCAGACTTCTTCATTTCGTTCTGAATTTCCATTCGATTTAGACTTGCCTTTCATTTTGGATTCAGAACCACTTTACCTGTGATTTTACCTTGCTTTTGCTTTATTTTCTTGCCAGCTCTTCTGATTTAAGCATGATTTTATCTTTTGATTTTTATCTTTTGATTTATATCTAGTTTCATTTGCTGCTTTCTATTATTATGTACTTTTTCCTTTCTGTAAATTCCAGCCCAATACATTTTAAGTTTTATATTTTACACGTAACCGGATTAAAAAGATATAATCTTTGAGATAATCTCTGAGATGAGGGAAAAACTTTCTGGATGTAGAAAGAAAAAAGAAATATTGCTTCAGAGTCCTATTTAAGCCATCAGTGTTACACTATATATAATAAAGTTATATGAGGGTGATTTTATAGAAACAGCCAGTCCCGAGAAAATTAAGGAAATTAACGAGTACGGTAAAGAGATGATCGAATTACTTAAGCTGGAAACTTCTCCTGTAGCAGTTGCCCTGGTGCCGGAAGGTACCGAAGTACCTGAGAATATAAAGAAAATTGACGAAAGTATGAGGCACTGTCAAATGGTTGACCGTGTGCGTAAAACCGGGGAAGAGTTTTATGCAACGCTTGAGGATGAGACCTGCAAAGGAGGAGCAGCAGCCCTTGGCCTGGGAAAGATGCCTCCCAAAGTTGAAAGTGGAGAGTTCTACTACGAGACCCTGAAGCACTTCAAAACCCTCGAAGCCTCGCGGAAAACCCTGGAGAAAATTCCCAGGATCGAAGCCGGGTCAAAGGTCGCAAGCATATATGCACCACTTGAAAGTGCCACTTTCATGCCTGATGTTGTTGTGATTATCTGTAACGCAAAACAGGTAATGCTCCTGACCCAGGCGATTCTTTATAATGAGGGCGGCAGGCTCGAAGCTGAGTTCGCAGGCAAACAGAGTCTCTGTTCAGATGCCGTTGCCCAGCCCTATCTTACCGGCAAAATGGGAATAACAGTGGGCTGTTCGGGAAGCCGAAGTTATACCGGCATTGAGGAATCAGAGTTAACGGTTGGGATTCCTGTAAACCTGCTAAATGACCTGATAGAGGGCTTGAGGGCAATTGTCGGAATAGCCCCTGCAAAGTAACAACCTGAGGGAATTAAAGAAATCTGAGGGAATTAAAAAAATCTGAGGGAATTAAAAAATCAGGAAGATGAAAGCAATTCAGGGAAATAAGAAGCCATTTTATAAAAAGTACAGGATCACAGGCAGTAAGATGACTCCCATTGCATGAGATTTCCTGACATTCATAAAGGAAGCCAGCATGCCTATGGGAGTCGAAATTACAAAAATGAAAAACCCGAAGAGTCCTGTGAAGAGATAAACCATTATTGCAAGCCCTACAAGAACCCCTGCGCAGAGTTTGCTGTAATCGACTTTTTTTAGAATGAGATGTGCATTATCTCCGATCCAGATCGTGGAAAAGTAGGAAAGCAGGGCTGTTAATACCATAGCGGCAAAGAAAAGCAGCAAAGAAGGAAAATCAAGTATATTCGTTCCCAGGATGTCTTCTATAGCAACCATTGCCCCGCTTCGAGTCCTTCCTATTACTACAAACGCTATCAGCCCGAAAATCGCGTTAGAGGTATTTACTCCGGAATTTGAAATTATGAATTCTTTGGAACTATCAAGCGTTTCAGGGTTACTGGCATAGGGATCAGAATAGAGAGAGGACTTGAACTTTCCGAGTTCGGGTTCAGAAACTTTTTTCTTAAGGGGAATCCTGTCAAAATCGACTTTTGCAGCAAGCCCGGTAATAAGTGCGGCAATAGCAGAGGAGAGACCTGGCAGCCATGCCACAAGTGAGCCTGCTGCGCTGCCTGTCAGAATTCCTCTGAGAATTCTTTTTCGGGAAAGTCTGAGTGCAGATACGGATTCCTCGGGAATTTTAGAGCTTGTGAGAAGGCTTATTATTAGCTGGGATGATCCGAAGAGTCCGCTCAACAGGGGCAGGAGTATGGAAGGCTCCCCGAAATTAATAATAGGAACCATAAGCGATTCCCTGGCAAAAGCGAAGAGTCCAAGCACTCCTGTAATCAGAAATAACACCAGGGCAAAAGCTTTGTACTTATACTTTGCAAGTGAACCTTTTTTCTCCTTTGGGTCCTCACCTTTCTCAGTTGCAAGCATAAGAAACACTATTAGAATAAGAATCGCTGCCATGTGCGCTTCAATATATGGATAGACAGCCTTGAAGAAAAGAGAGAATGGCAGTACGAAAATCAGGGAAGCAACTACTGAGCCTGCGCTTCCGAGTGCTGAAAGCCGGACTGCCTCAGCTCCTGCCCCTTCAATCAAAAGCCTGTGTCCTGGCAGGACTGTAAGCGCAGTATCCCCATCAGGTGCCCCTAAAAATATTGAAGGGATAATATCGTGAAAAGTCTGTGAGAGCGCATTTGAAAGAATAATCACGGCTATGTAAAAAGGTGAAAGCCCTTTTTCAGCCAGGAAAGGCGCGAGGGCTACAAGGGCAAGTGCAAAATTATTGTTATGTATCCCTGGCAAAAGCCCGGAAATTATACCAAGCAGGTAACCGCCCAAGACTGATAAAAAGAGTAAAAATAGAGAGATATCTTCCACTCAGCCAACCACCGATAACTTGATTTTAGATTTTAGATTACACACAATAATTACAATTATCTCTATTTATAGATATTTTATGAGTAGGTATGAGAAGAAAATTATTTTTAATTTTAGAGTGAGTACAAAAAATGATTGCTGCTGAGTGAATGATGGCATTGATTGAGCAATTAGCATTGATAAAATAGAGAGAATAGAGAGAAAAACTGTGTGAAAGAATATAGAGATGAATTGCTGAAAGAAGACAGAATATGTGAGAGGAAAGTGCCATATAAAGAGGAAAAAGACCACTATGATAAAATATAAATTCCAGATACTAAATGTATGTTTCAATTTGCAAAAGTAGTATATTAATTTAATATATTTGCATAATTACTGCATTAATTTAAAATATAATTATTAATTTAAAATATAATGGAATAAAAAATCTATCCCAATAATTCAGGTATTTATAGCATAAATATTTTATGTCCAAATTCGGACAATTATCAAGGGAATTAGCTAATGGGAATAATTATAGCCCTTCCAGACGATAAAACGTTTAAAAATTTGAGTTTTCTTTATCACATCAACGTAAAAGAAAAATCAATTCCACTTATGTTTTATATAAGACTGATATTCTATATTTTGCTGCTCTAAATGCTAATATTGAATGGGGTTCATGAGTAGCATTTAGCAAAATTCAGAGCAAGGGACATGAGGTTCGCCATTCCTCAACCCTGCCCTCCATAAACCCGAGGCCCCTCCGAATGGGAAAGATCTTGAGGTTTTGCCATTCCTCAGGTTTGAATTCAGGAGAGGTTTCAAAAAGGAAACGGAGCGAGGTTTGCCATTCCTCACTCCGGATTCCGGAATATTAGAAGCAAAAATGAAGTGAGAGGCAAATCCCTCTCTAAGCTATTTTTACCTCTCACTTCAACTCTTTTCTAAACTTCTTTTAACTCTTTTCAGAACTTCTTTTGACTCTTTTCAGAACTTCTTTTAGCTCTCCTCTAAACTTATTCTCACCCTTTTCTAAACCTCCTCATAATTCTTTTTAGGTGCGGTCCTGCCTTCAATGTGGGTTCTCATGAGCCTGCCTTAATTTCCAGCCAGTCTCTCTTATGACGGTTTGTTTTTCAGCCACTTCCTCTTCCTGGCTGTTCCTCTCTTTTGTCACTCCCCCTGTCAGGCTGTTTTTCTTCAGTTTCCCTTGACTGTTCTGATCCTCCATTACTTCCCCTATCAGGCTGTTCCTCTTCGACTTCCACCGAATGCTCCTGCTTTCCATTACTTCCTCTTCGAGGCAGCTCATTTTCAACTTCTCCCGATTGCACTCGCTTTCCATTACTACCTCTTCGAGGTTTTTCGTGCTTTCTTTCACTTTCCCTCTCAGCTTGTTTCGGACTCATGCAGTGCCTCTTTTTCTGCTTTTTATTTTAGCTCATTTTGTTATTTTTTATCCTAATTTATTATTTTCACACTTCTTTATATATTTCTGTGCTTTTTATATATTTCCATGGTTTTTATATATTCCATGAATTTTTATATATTTCCATGGTTTACAGGTACATCAATCAGCACTAACTCTGCAAAAGTAGCCGTTTCAAGGTGAATGGTTTCTTCCTCATCAAAACGTGCCTGGTCTCCCTGCCCGAGGCTCTGGCCATTGACAGAAAGTTCTCCAGTTGAGATATATATGAAAACAAACCTGCCTTCCTTTGAATTAAAATGAAGCTTATTTTCTTTTTCGAGGCTGGCACGGTAAACTGTCGCATCTGCATTAATTTTCAGGGCATCTTCAAAACCCTGCCCTGAAGCCAGAGGAAGCAGCTTGTTCTTCCAGCCTGAAGGCTCGAATTTCTTTTTAGAGTATGTCGGTTCCAGATTATTTTTATAAGGAGAAATCCAGATCTGGTAAAAACGCAGGGGCTCCTTTCCCCTGTTAAACTCCGAATGTTCGATGCCCCTGCCTGTGGTAATACACTGCACTTCTTCTTTTCCCAGAACCCCCCTGTTTCCCATATTGTCTTCGTGAGTGATTTCTCCTTCAAGCACTATTGTTGTTATTTCCACTTCGGCATGTGGATGAGATGAGAAACCCTTGCCTGGTTCAAGAATAAATTCATTAAAAGCCCGCAGGCTTCCGAAATTGAGATTTTTAGGATCGTAGTAGTCAGAATAGGATAAAAGAAAATAGCTTTTAACCCAGCCTTTATCCCTGTAGTACCTTGCCTCTGCCGGAATAATTCTGATCTTAAAACCCCCTGCTGCCCAAATATTACATAATTACTTAAGCAATATGTAGATTTTTATTAGCTGAAAAGGATAATACCCCTGGAAACAGAGATTCTGAACTACATTTATAGGGCCTGAAAGGGGCAGACAGGAATAACAGAAAGTAAACAAAGGAGCTTAAAAACGGTTTTTTATAAAAACATAAAAAGCCATATATATTATCGGTCCCTTTCCTAAAAGAATTGCGGCACTGCACAGTTAGAAGTAGTTTATTATATTTCAGCTAAAAATATAATTATACTTCCGTTTATCAAATTTTAATTTTTCAGTTATTTCTCGTTAATTGGCAGAAAAAAGGATTTAAATGACAATCAAATGCAAAAAATGCAGTAATGAAGCTATTATTTTTCAGAAGTATTCCGGGATGCACCTCTGCAAGAAGCATTTTGTGGAGGATGTCGAAAGGAAAATCAAACTGACTATCAGGAAAGAATACAGTATACGCAAAAATGAAGTTATAGCCGTCGCTCTGAGCGGAGGTAAGGATAGCTCGGTTGCCCTATATGTGGTGCACAAAATTTTGGGGATCAGGCCTGACATTGAAATTATTGCAATTTCTATCGATGAAGGAATACACGGATACCGTCCGCATTCCCTCGAACTTGCAAAAAACCTCACTGAGATACTCGGAGTACGGCATATCATAAAATCTTTTAAAGATGTACATGGGGTGACCATGGACGAGCTGGCAGCAATGGATCGAGAAAAAGGCACATGCAGCTACTGTGGTGTACTCAGAAAAAATATCCTTAATAAGACTGCGCTTGAGATCGGTGCAACAAAACTCGTCACAGGGCATAACCTGGACGACGAAGCACAGACAATTCTTCTAAACCATTTAAGGGGAGATATGGAGCGTATGGTCAGGCTTGCACCGCCTGCAGCGGTTGAAGGCTTGGTCCTGCGGGCAAAGCCCCTGAGGAATATTCCTGAAAAAGAAGTAGCACTCTATGCCCTGGTAAACTCCCTTCCTGTGGACTTCAGCGAATGCCCGTATGCCGGAGAAGCCCTGCGAGGGGAGGTAAGGGAGCTTTTGAATAACTTTGAGGCAAAACATCCTGGTACCAAATATTCCCTGCTAAGGGGCTTTGATAAGCTTGTAGGAGCCCTTTCAAAGGAAATGCCTCCCGCAAAAATCGAAAAATGCAGGATTTGCGGCGAAACCTGCACTGAGGATCTTTGCCAGGCCTGTAAATTGCTTGGCAGGTCTTAAAAATAAAAATCAAAACAAAAGCTGACCCTCTAGAGACCTGCTTTTCAGAAGCTATCCGGGTCTGAAAGCAGTTCTGAAGGGTTATATAGCTTCCTTCCTTTTCGGGTCATGTAGAGGCGTGTCCACAGGACAGCAGTGAAAGGTTGCAGAACCGCAGGAGGAATGAATAATGTAACTGCTGCAACCAGATTGTTTCCCGGGCCTGCAAATTCGCCGACGTAATTGTTGATTAAAAACAGCCCTACAGTGAATACCCACATAAAGAAAACATCAAGCTTATTGTTCATAAAGAAAATAAAGCTAGTACTTAGAGCTTCCAGGGGCCCGAGTTCATCGACCACAAGAGCATATGAGCTCAGGGAAAGCACGAGATTTACAATTACTATGTACACTGTCCAGAGAATGACTCCTATAACCAGCGCGGTCATGCCATGTATAGACGCTTCCGGATTTTCAACCAGCGCGCTTAAGTTCCCTATTGCAAGGGCACCGGGTACCAGAAATATGATTCCTACAAGCAGGATCAGGGCAGTCAGCAGGACTGCCAGGAAGAGCCTGAATATGTTTTTCGAACCCGAAACCAGCATGTCCGAGATTCCTGTATCCCCAGTCTCGGAGGCTTTCTTTGCCATCCCTATCGCCCCTGCCGTGAAATAGGACTGAGCGAATGCTCCAATCAGGAGAACTCCGAGAAGCAGGAATACTGATATTCCTAGGTTTTTAGAAAACCCTTCCCATATCATGGCAAAAATTTCTTCGTTAGAAAGAGTAGCAGGATCTATAATAGTTCCGGTGCTTGAGGTAAAGAACAGCAAGCCTATTATCACAAAGAAAAGGAGGTAAAGAATCAGGTTAATAAAAAAACTAAGCATATACGGAATACAGATGTTTAGATTTCTAACCCAGGTTTTGAATCCTCTGTTGAGTACTGTCCCAAATTCTTCATGCATGTGCTGTGACCTTCCAGTATAAAGGCAGTGAGCCTACATCCCTTTTGCAATCATATCCTGACAGCTTGCAAAAGTATAATTTGTATGCAGGCTCACAGATACCATTTTTGAGTACATATGCAGGAAGATAAATATAAAATCTCTTGTCTTCGTACGAAGAAGCATGCACTGAATACCAAAAGGATACTAGAAAGTGCTGAGCGAATACCAGAGTTGAACTAAAGGCAATCAGTAAATATACAGAAGGCGACAGTAAACTGACAGAAAGCAAATTTTGTAAGCCGACAGAAGGCAAATGGTAAACATATCGACGCTGTAGTAAACATATAGAAGGCAGACAATAGACATATAAAAGGCAGATATAGGTAGAAGGCGAATACATATAAAGGCAGATACAGGTAGGAAGAATACTGGTAAGGCAGACACAGGTAGGAAGAATACAGGCAAGGCAGACACAGGTAGGAAGAACTCAGGTAAGGCGAAATAAAGGTGATGAAGTGAAAAAGCTGGACAATTGCAGATATTCTCAAGTTCCCGAAAACCCGACTGCCGGCGGCGATAAAGAAGAGATTCTGGTTATAAGCCATTGCCTGCTCAACCCCATTGTAAGGGTGAAAGGCGTAAAGCCCGCCCGTCCTATCGACACGCAGGGAGCAAACATTATCCAGCTTCCCTGTCCCGAAGCCATGTTTTTCGGCATGTGTCGCCGGGAAATTACTAAAGACCAGCTCGACCATCCTGCCTACCGGCGCTTTTGCCGGGAAATCTTTACCCATATCGCAGACCTGCTCGAAGACCTCTCAGCAAGGGGCGTAAATATAAAAATTGTCGGCGTTCCGAAGAGCCCCTCCTGCGGCGTGGAAATAACATCCGTCGGTGGAGAACCAGGCAAAGTTAAAGAGTTTCACCACAGGCATGAACCGGGACCCGGGGTGTTTATGGAAGAGATTATAAAGGAGCTTAAGAAAAGGAATGTGAGGTTTGAGATAGAGGATGCGGGAAAGTAAGAATAAAGGGATTAGTAGAATATCAGCGAGGGTCAAGGTCAATTTTTTATTTCATCTCCCAGAACCATAAGAGTGAACAGGTTCTTAAAACCCCATGCACTCACCGATCGTCGCAGGCGACCGGCTTTCTTATAAAAACACATAGACAAAGACATAAAAAATGAAGAGACCAACTTTTTAATTGATCTAGCTCATATCACATAAGACAAACCTGAATAGAGATCATTTACCGCTTTTTTGATTTCTTACTTTTTAGGTATATTCTCATTATTTCGTTTAACCTCAGACCAAAGCCACAAAAATTGGGTTCGATCATAACAATTTTGTTTAACTTTTCCAACCAGGTGTCTTCGGTATCAGATTCTTCGTTTACTTCATGTAGTTTTTGAAGTACTCTCAGTAACTTGTCCCCATTGCTCCGATTCATTTTCCGTTATTCGCAGTATTTCTTCCAGCAATGCTCTTTCGTTACTTCCGTTAATTACTGTTCCAAGAAGATCACTTACGTTATACTCGTCATCAGAGCCATCGGGCATGTAGGTTTCATGTCCCTTTAACTCCAGTTTAATTTAGTGAGCATAACTTACAGTTACATCTGGATTATCAGGTAATGGAATTTTTTTCTTATTACTTTCAACTTTTCGAAGCTGTTGTTATTTCCCTGAACATCTAGAGGATAACGGAGAAATAGTTTCTTCTTTGATTCCCATTTACGCAAATGCTTAATTTCCATCAACCTCTCCCAGAGATCCTCTTCACCAGCAAGTTTTGCCTGCACCGCCGTCTCCTGCCAGTAAAACTTTAACTTCGTTTAATGGTTAGATTTCCCATATTCAAGAGATTTAAAATAATTTATAACGGCCTCTCTACCTTTTTTTACAATCTCAATTGGAGGATTTTCAAGAGGGTTTCCTTCGAGAGATATCCCTTTCTGTAGAAAATGGTACTTCCATTTAATATCCAGACCTAACTCTAATATTTCAGGAGGCAGAGAAGTCAATTGATTGCAAGATATGTTAAGTGAGGTAAGATTTTTCAGCTTGGAGATTTCAGAAGGCAGAGAGGTCAATTGATTGTCAGATATGTCAAGTGAAGTAAGATTCTCTAACTTGGAGATTTCAGGAGGCAGAGAAGTCAGTTGATTGCTAGATATGTCAAGTTCAATAAGATTTTTCAGCTTGAAGATTTCAGGAGGCAGAGAAGTCAATTTATTTACAGATATGTTAAGTATTATAAGATTTTCCAACCTTGAGAGTTCTGGAGGCAGTAAAGTCAATTCATTGACAGATATGTCAAGTGCCTTAAGTTTTACCAACTTGGAGATCTCATGAGGCAGCGAGGTCAATATATTCCTATGTATGAGAAGTGTCTCAAGGTTTTCCAACTTGGAGATTTCAGGAGGCAGTGAAGTCAATTGATTGCCATATATATAAAATCTCTTAAGATTTCTCAACTTTGAGATCTCAGGAGGCAATGAAGTCAACTGATTGTTAGATATGTCAAGTATTTTAAGATTTTCCAACCTTGAGATTTCAGAAGGCAGAAAAGTCAATAGATTGCCATATATGTAAAGTGTCTTAAGATTTACCAATCTTGAGATTTCAGGAGGCAGTGAAGTCAATTGATTGTTAGATATATTAAGTGTTTTAAGATTTACCAATCTTGAGATTTCAGAAGGCAGAGAAGTCAATTCGTTGCCATATATCTCAAGTTCAGTAAGATTCTCCAACTTTGAGATTTCAGGAGGCAGTGAAGTCAACTGATTGTTAGATATGTAAAGTGTTCTAAGATTTACCAACTTTGAGATCTCAGGAGGCAGCGAAATCAATAGATTGCCAGATATGTTAAGTTTTTTAAGGTTTTCCAACCTTGAGAGTCCTGGGGGCAGTGAATTCAATCGATTGTCAGATATGTCAAGTTCAGTAAGGTTTTTCAACCTTGAGAGTTCCGGAGGCAGTGGAATCAGCTGTTTTGGAGTCAATTGTTTATAAGATATGTAAAGTGTCCTAAGTTTTACCAACTTTGAGATTTCAGGAGGCAACGAAATCAATTGATTGCAAGATATGTGAAGTGTCTTAAGATTTTTCAATCTTGAGAGCTCTGGAGGCAGTGGAGTTAATTGATTGCCATATATGTAAAGTGTTTTAAGATTTTCCAGCTTGGAGATTTCAGGAGGCAGTGAAGTCAACTGATTGTTAGATATGTCAAGTGAAGTAAGATTTTTCAGCTTAAAGATCTCAGGAGGCAGAGAAGTCAATTGATTTTCAGATATCGCAAGTTCAGTAAGATTCTCCAACTTGGAGATTTCAGGAGGCAGAGAAGTCAATTGATTGCAAGATATGCAAAGTGTCTTAAGATTTTCCAGCTTGGAGATTTCAGGGGGCAGAAAAGTCAGTTTTTGACACGAAAGGTCCAGCATAGTCGCGTTACTTTCTTCAGCTTTTATAATCAGATCTTTGATCTCTCTCAATTCCATTGAAAGCCCACATCCCTAAAAATAATTAAAGACCAATGTTTGTAATAAATCGTAATTCTTGAAATTATAATATATAATACGATATCAAATTTTGAATTATAAGCTTTTACTTAAATAGTTTTCTATCCTAATTAATGTTAGGCGATAATTGGGAAATGTAAGGCAAAAAGGACAGGAAATAAAGTTCTGTCATCTGGATATTTCGGAAATTATCGAGAATATGCAGTCACTTTTAATTCAGTTTCTTATTTTTTACTCATAGACCCTATAATAATTCTCATATCCTCAACCGTATTAATATTCACAAAAGTCCTCAATTCAGGATCAATCTCCCTAATTTCCGAAACATCAACAAACACTACGTCCTTCATTTCAAAAACCGGCGCAAGTACAGATCTTTTTTCTCTCTCAAAGGCTTTTTCGATCTCAGGAATAAGTTTCTTTGAGTAAACCGCATGCAGAGGTTCGAACTTCTTATCTTCCCATTTAGGAAGGGCAGCATCGTGCCCGCTTGCTTTCTCAAACAGCAGGTCTACAACTTTGGAATTTACAAAAGGCATATCCCCAGCGCAGACAAAAGAATATTCTGCTCTGGATTCTAGCAGCCCAGCACGGATGCCTTCAAGGGGGCCGACGTCTTCCAGGGTATCAAAACAGAAATGGATCTCGCGGGCAGGGAATTTTTCAAGCACAGGTCTGAACTTTTCTTCCTGGGTTTTGTCCCGGATTGAGAGAATAACCTCGTCCACAGCTCGGAAAAGGCTTTCAAGCAGGCGTTCAAGAATCGTTTTTTCTTCGAATTCTAGAAGGGCTTTTTCAACCATGCCCATTCGCCTGCCCCTGCCACCCGCCAGCACGACGGCGCTTCTGAATTCTATCTGTTCCCTGTCTGGTTCTGTTTTTCCGCTCATTTGCTCATTTCCGGGGGTTTTATTGCTCTGGTGTAACTTTCTGTTTTTTCTTCTGTTTGCCTATGGCTTTTAATTTTTATCTTCCCTCTCCAGGTTTGTTTCTCATCTGTTTCTCATCTGTTTCTCATCTGTTTCTCATCTGTTTCTCATCTGTTTCTCATCTGTTTCTCATCTGTTTCTATCTGTTTCTCATCTTATTCTCTGTCGTGCACCCAGAATTCTTCTTTTTCCGTAAATTCCTTCTTCCAGATAGGAGCTTCGGCTTTTATGCGTTCTATGGCTTCGCTGAGTGCAGGGAAAAGTTCGGCCCTGTGGGCGGCTGCGATGACGATGTAGACTATGTCTTCTCCGGCTTTGATAACACCTGTTTTGTGATGGATCAGGACTTCAAGGATGCCTTCTTTCTTTTTCAGGTTTTCCCGGATGCGGTCAAGGGCTTTTGAGGCTTCAGGTTCGTATTTCTCGAACTCCAGCTTTGAGGTTCTTTCATTTCCTGCCAGCTCGCGGACTATTCCGGTAAAGGTGCCGATTGCGCCTGCTTTTCGGATGGCAGGATTTTTTCGGGCTTTCTTTATAAGGGCTTCCAGGGTATAGCGGTCTGGCTGGGCAAGGGCGGTTCCTACAAGGGAGGCTGTAAGCTCTTCATGCATATCAATATCGGTAGGCACTCTAAAAACTACATTTGAAACTTCCTGCAGATCGCCAATCACGATTTTTGGAAGCTTGCTCTCCTTAAAGCCTTCTACCACGGCAAAATCTATGCCCTGGTCGCAAAGCAGGTCAAGTGCATGCTCAAGGTCAGAGTCCCTGGAGAAACTGACAAGCTCGGTACCGGTTGCTTCCGTGCCTGTTATTCCTATTACCACGTCAGCGCCTGCATCAAAGTGCCTTCCCGTATCGGTATCTGTGGGATTGAGGCGCTGTTCCCCCATATGTTTTACAGTACCTACAGTCCCGAACCCGGAAAGGTTTCGGACAAGCGCGGAGACAAGGGCAGTTTTGCCCGATTTCTTATACCCGACAACTGAGATGACTTTCATTAAAGAGCGTTATATACTTCCCGGTATAAGTAAGGGCCGGCACTTTTTCTCATCTTCTCTCTTTTTTTCTCTTCTTGACTTTACCGGGCATTTGTGAAGATTCAAATATTGAGACTTTGATATTATCCGTAAAGAGTTTAACCAGTCTAATCAGTTTAATCCGTATAAAGAATTGAAAACAAGATGGGAAAAAGAGGGGGGTAACTTATGGAAATAAATAAGATCAGGATTCGCGATATCCCTGAAGAGGAGCGCCCCAGAGAGAGGCTTATTCGAAACGGACCGGAATCGCTTTCAAACGCTGAACTGCTTGGAGTTATCCTGAGAACAGGATCAAGGGAAGAAAATGCTGTCAGCTTAGCCAACCAAATACTCTCAAAATATACTATTAAACAGCTCAGTCTTACAAATGTTTCAATGCTTACGCAGGTTCACGGAGTCGGGAAGGCAAAAGCTGCCCAGATAGCTGCGGTTTTCGAGCTTGCCCGCCGGCTTGAGACTTTTGTGGAAGAGCCGAAAAGGAAAATTTGTTCCCCAAAAGATGTATATGTCCTTATGTACCCTAAAATGCGGGAGCAGAAAAAAGAAAAATTTATAACGCTTTGCCTTGATACAAAAAACCAGGTTCTGAAAGAAGAAGTCGTATCCATCGGCAGCCTTAATGCAAGTATTGTTCATCCGCGTGAGGTTTTCAAGTCCGCCCTTATGGAATCCTCGGCATCGGTAATTATGGTCCATAATCATCCTTCAGGAGACCCGAGCCCGAGCCGGGAAGACATAATGGTAACCGAGAAAATAGTAGAAGGAGGAAAACTCCTTGGGATTGACGTGCTTGACCACATTATTATCGGGGACGGCAGATATGTGAGCCTTAAAGATGAGGGTTTTGTAAAGTGAAATATGGCTTAAAGACCAGAACCCTCAATATAAAAACTATAAATACAGAAACTGTCAAAGCAGTTGAAAACTCTGAAAATGCTGGTACAACGAAATCCTTTGAAAAACAGATAACAATGCAATCCTGCTCAAACCTTATTTGAGAAATTGACAAAAGTGGAAATTTAAACCTGACCCTTTATCTGTCAGGGAAAAACTCATTTAATGTGAGCGAATTTATTAAATCGAGATCTGCAGACTTCTGTTCTCAGGGGCTATAGCCAACAAATGCCAGAATCAATTGCTTTACCTTCAGTTTATCATCCTGTCAAACCTGTATTATTGAATTTCTTTTATCGGACTTACTAAAATTACGATATCTATATATATTTGTAAGAAATGGGCTTTTCGATTAAACAAATTTTCCTCCCAGTCCCTATCCCCTTTAAAAAGGAGGTCTTCTGAATTACAAAACATATAAACGCCTGTACACTGGATAGCAGAGAGATTGAGGAAATAACCCTGGATGACCCTTATACTGTACCTTATAAGGGCATTTACGCTATCTGTGATGCAGCAAATGAATATGCGGAAATCATTGAGCACTCCAACTGCTACAGCGGGGCCGCCTGGTCCCTTTATCATTATGCAAAAGCACCTCTTGTCCTGAAAGCCCGTTCGACCGGAAATATGATCCGTTATCTCATGAAAACCGGGTCCTCAAAGCTTGAACTCAAGCCATCGGTTGCAGCTGCGGGCATTGAATCCGTGATTGTGCAGGGAGATGAGGTAGAAATCACCTATGTTGGGTTAGGAGGCGGAGGCGTGGGCGCAACCCGCTGCAGGGCATTTGCAGATGGAGTGCTTCGTTATAGCATCTCTGAGTCGGGAGGCGAGAAATGCGCAAAGGGAACGATTACAGTTCCGCGTAGGGATCGCGTTCTTATAGGCATAGATGACACCGACTCAAAAGAAATAGGAGCGACCTGGACCCTGACTCACAATATTGCAAAGAAACTCGACTGTCAGGAAGCTGTTTATCTTTCCCATGCGCTTGTCCAGCTTTTTCCGGTTCCGGAAAAAACCCAGAATTGTATGTCTACAGTGCTCGAATTCGGCTGCGTGGACGAGAAAGCTAAATCAAGGCTGGTAAACGCTTTCAAAAAAACCCTTAAGAAGTACAGTGCTTCAGCCCAGACCGGAATGGTTGTCCTTTCGGATTTCTATGCAAAAGAATTATATGAATTCAGCAACCGCAGTCGGACTGAAAGGGTTTCGAAAGCTGAGGCTTTGCAGTGCGCCAGAGAAAACGGCGTGAGAGTCTTGCTTGATGGCAACGGAGTAATAGGTGCGCTTGCTTCTCTACCCTGGTTCGCAAGACCTGAAGAGTCTATAATTTCGGGTACTCAGATCAAACCCCTTCCCATTAAAAAGATTAAAAACGACATCTAAGAAGCAGGAAACAGCAAAACAAGAATCTTGAAATAGAAACCTCAGCCGAGAATGAAAGTTTATTTATTCGAAATTTTAGAGTATAAAAGTAGAGTTACATGAGGCTTTGAGTTACATGAAACTTTGAGCTATATAACTTACTTTATAAAGGTTGAATTCAATATTCTTTGAATTCCATCAGTGTGGGGTCAGTTTGAAAAAAGAAAAAGAAGTATTAGAGTTCACCGGATTTGAAGCCCTCTACCTTGCAGCCCTTGATAGCGATGTCAGCCTTATAACAGGTGTTCCCGGGTACCCGATTACCTCCCTTATGGAACTTTTTTTGAGAAAACCCGAGGAAAAGGAGCCTGCTGAAGCTTCTAAAGATAATCCCCGGGTTTCCAAGTCACCTGCTTCCGAAATTCCGAGGGACTATAACGCCATGTGGCTGACAAATGAGAAAGTTGCCCTGGAATTCGCTCTCGGGGCATCGGTTTCGGGCAGAAGAGCACTTGTGCTTGTAAAGCATGTAGGGATGAATCTCCTCTCAGATCCGCTTATAACCTCGATTACACACACCATAGGAGCCGGTCTTGTTATAGTTGCAGGTGATGACCCTGGCGTAAAAGGCTCTCAGAATGAACAGGACTCCCGCTGGTACGGTCGGATTGCAGAGGTAGCTGTGTTTGATCCGGCTAACCCAAATACGGCATACAGGGCTCTAAGGCGGGCTTACGAGCTTTCAGAAGAGACCAGGACACCTGTTATCCTCAGAGTTACTGCAGGCCTGGAAAAAAGTAAAGGGAAATTAGAACGCCTTCCAGAATCTCCAACTTTCCATCCTGAATTCGACCGCACAATCTGGAAAAAACGGATGGTAGAAAAACACCAGCTCTTCCACTCCATAACCTATCCACTGCTGGAAAAGGAAGCTGAGGGCACGTACCTAAATGAGGTAAGGGGAAGGATAGCTGAAAATACGGACCTTGGTGAGGTAAAGGAAAAAGCAACTGAAAACACAGGACACGCATCAGGTCGGGGACATGAAAAGATAGGGATTATTTCCTCAGGTTTTGCATCCTCGACTGTCGAAGAAATTCTCAAAAAACAGATTAAGCCCCAGGCTGAGGATTCCTATCCTGAGATCTCGCACCTGTCCCTTACCCTTGTGAACCCGCTCCCCCTTGAGAAAATTAAGGCTTTCCTGAAAAACAACGATAAGGTACTCATTGTCGAAGAGTCCGAACCTTTTATAGAAGAACAGATTCGGATCGCAGGCAAGGTTTACGGGAAAAAGACAGGACATCTTCCATACGGGCAGGTAAAGCCTGAAGATCTCGAATTTGCCCTTGAGCATATCGGAGAAGAGATCTCAAAACCTGCAATTTCTGCGGTACTTAAAGCCGGAGGCAGGACTTTAATTTGCAACGACTGCCCCTATCTTCCCCTTTATCACCTACTTAGCAGGCTTGACGTGAGGGTTGCAGGCGACATGGGCTGTTCCATCCTAAGTGCACCCGAGCCCCTTGCTGCAGTCGATGTTAGCTTTGCCCTTGGCTCGGCAGTCTCGGTTGCCTGTGGTTTTGAGAAAAAAGGCATAGCCATAATTGGGGATTTTGCCCTTGCACATTCGGGCATTATCGGGCTGTTAAATGCTGTGACTACAGGCTGCAATGTGCTTGTGCTCGTACTCCAGAACGAAGTTGCAGCCATGACCGGTGGGCAAACTGTCCCTGATCTCAGGAAAGTGGTTGAGGCAATAACTCCTGATGTTTCATTTTTTGATATCGACACAGATGAAGAAAGAGTGCCGGGCAAGACAGGGGAAGTAATAGATAGAAATGGGAATGTGACATATGAGACTGAAAAAAAGACAGATAGAACCGGGAACGATAGAGAAGCGAGGAATGAAATAGAATACCGTATCCCGAGTACCAGGCTCTCGGAACTGATCCAGACGAAACTTATGCTTCCCGGGCTTTCTGTGATATTCATAAAAGGAAAGTGCAGAAAATATTGATCTGGAACTTTTTATTATCTGTCCCTTGAGCTTGATCTGGAACTTTTTATTATTTGTCCCTTTAGCTTGATCTGGAGGCAGTAAGGCTCTAAAAGATCATGAAGAGGGCTATTGAAATTGTAAGTACGAGAATAGCTTCTAAATATGGAAAATGTTTCCTGTCAGAGTTGATCAATAACCCTGGCTACCTGCAATAATTCACTCTTATTCATGCTTCTGCAGCAAGTTCTCCAGTATTTCACATAATTTTCTGTTATTTCAATAAACTTTCACTATTTTTTATCTCGCCTTTGATTTCAATAAAATTTCACCATTTTTTTATCTCTTCTTTGTACTTTTTTTTATAATATGACAGCAAGGTTCAGGTATAACCTTAAAGCCCCGTATATTCGGAATAAGAGCTTATTATCCTTTTTATCCTGTGCTTTTTAAGAGGTTTGTATACAGGGGACAGGATAAAACATAAGTTTTCCAGAGAGAACAAGAACTTGCAGGCTTAAAAATATAAATATGTATAGTAGCACCTGATGATTATTATATAGAAATCTAAATAAAAAAATCGCAGAGTTTATATATAAAACGATTAATTTCTGTTTAAAGTATTTATGGTTATAAATAAAAATTATTTCATAAGTTCACTCTTCAGTAAACAAGCGCTGTATGAACTTCACAACTATTTGAGCTTTAATTTACAGAGTTGAGATTATGAAAAACAAAATAATCGCATTTGATTTTCTTAGGGCTTTAGCAATAGCAATGATCATTCCGGCTCACTTAAGTAACTTTTTGTCTTCTACTTACAGCAAGTTAGCCCTTTACGCGGTTGACCCTTATTTCGCAAACATGGGTCTGGGACTTTTTATATTCATGAGTGGGTACTTGCTATACTTTAATAATCACTCAATACATTCATTCCAGAATATATTGTCTTTCTACAGGAAAAGACTTCTGAGGATTTTCCCTCTTTACTGGGCTGCTATTGCCGCTTTTACACTTGTATTCTTTATATTTGCCCCGAAGTTAAACTCAGGCTTTGTATACCCTAATGCTGAGCATGTGTTTACTTTTCATAATTTAATAATGCACATACTGGGACTACAGATTTTCCTTGCTCCTGCTTATGCATCTCCTATGCTGACACTGTACTTTATAGGTCTGATTATTGTCTTTTATGCGATTTATCCATTGATAATAATGCTTTCAAAAGATTCAAAGCAGCTGTTACTTTATTCTTCTCTAGTGTTTTTCGGGTTTTTATTAATCTCAAGGAGTTTTAACATTATTGAACACCGTTTTTTTATGTTTTTCCCTGTATTTATATTTGGAATCCTTACCTGTAAAGAGAGTCTGTTTGAAAAGTCAATGACATCCATCTTGAAGATTCCCTTTGTCAAGATATTCCAGGCAGCCCTTCCTATTATATTCGTACTGATTATTGTTCTGGGCTCAAGAGTGACCCTACTTCTCGACCCCAAGGTTTCGTTAACCATTATGTCAGCAGGCAGCGGCACTATAGGTTCTTCCACAGTTGTATCGATGCTGGAAAGCGTTGCGAACTCTTTGGGTCTGGGGTACGTTACCCTGAAATTTATCATCGACTCTGTACTTCTTAATGTTTTCATAATTACTTTCTGTATTCTGGAGTACGGGTTTGCAATGAAATTCATTGATGATAAATTATCAAATTTCTGGAACTCTGCCCTTACGTATATCGCTACAGCTTCATATTGCATTTACCTCTTCCACAGGCCTTTCCTGGCACTCTGGAATTCGGCTACAAACTTTATAAGCAATCCATTCTTGCACGATGCCATCGTAATGTTTGTAGCTTTACCACTCCTGCTGTTGATCTCGTATCACCTCCAGATTCTGGAATTAAATCTGAAGAAATCCTTCTCACACAAAAAAGCCCCTTACAGGGATTTCTCCCTAACAAACTCCTCAACCAACTCCGGCAAGTTAGCAAGTAGCCGGTCGAAAGTGCCTGGAAGAAGATCAAAGCTTTAAAACCCTCCAAGCCCATACAGCAGTTTTCGCTCAAGCCTTTTTACGAAAAGGTTTGCGGTCAGATCTTTTTTGGGAAGGCTTGCGTGCAAGCAGCTGAATAACTGATGCGGCAACCTGTAAAACACAAGGGTAAAAGTAAGAACGAACGCAACTTTTGAAGAAATGCATGAAAAAAGACGCTGAGGGGGAGATTCGAACTCCCGCAGCGCGAAGCGCTACCGGTTTTCAAGACCGGCGCCGTAGTCCACTTGGCTACCTCAGCAGGTTGATAGAATTATCTTTATAGCTCCTGGTAGAGCTATGATCAAATCACTCTGAAATTCCCGCAAGCGTATACAGAAAACCCGATTATGATATATAAAATTTGCGAAGAGGAAGAACTCTTCGCTTTTTTGAAGATTTAAGGTGAAATCAGGCTTCAGATTCTGAGGATCCGCCGGTTTCAGCCTCGGGCTCAGGTTCAGCTTCAGTTGCAGTTTTGGCTTCGGTTTCAGGTTCAGCTTTGGTTTCAGCTTCGGGCTCGGCTGGTACTTCAGCTTCGGGTTCAGCAGTCACCTTTTCAATGAACTGGACTTCCTTATAGCCAGCGTACTTAAAGAGTTCGGATGCGACCCTGTTCTTTGCCATGAGCCAGCGCTGGTTGAAGGTCAGGCCAGTGGGGATGTAGATTTTTGCGACGCCGTCAGCTGTTTCGATTTCCAAATCCCTCAAGCCGGTGTAGAGGGCGAGCAGGCCCTGAATTTTCTCAATGTCGGTCTCAAGAACCTTTTCGATAGTATACTCATAAGTAACAGTTTTGCCTGCGAGAGGGCTGTTAAAGTCTACAGTTACCCTGCGGCCTATAACCCTGCTGACAATACCTCTTCTGCCGTCTACCTCAACTGCAAGGCCGGGGCGGACGTTACGGTCTTTTAGTTTTGTAATGGAAATGGTCTCTACAAGTTTGGGGTTGCTCGGGCCAAAGGCTTTTTCCGGAGGGATTACAACCGTTCCACTGTAACCGACTTCCTTTCCTTCAAGATCCTCGTCAAGGCCTTCAATAGTATGACCTGCCCCGACAATAACAACGTCTCCGCCGTAAAGCCCACGCGGGTTAAAAATATCTTCTTTTTTTGCAAGATCTTCGTCTGTTGTGTCGAAAACCCTGCCATCTTCGAACTTACCTGTGTAGTTCAACTTTATAAAGTCGCCTTTCTGGATTGCCATAATTCTCAACTCTTTCATAAATTAACTAAATTGATAAGCAAGATAGCTATTCACTTTCAGCCAAATTCAGCATAAACGTGTTTCACGCTATAGAACTCTGCCTTTAATAATCTTTTGGGAATCCGCGGGGTTACTGCCTATTATAAGAACAGTTCTAAAAACATAAGACTCCTGAACAGTTTTATCTGAATCAGTATCGATCGACTACAAAATTCACTTTTTATAAAATAACAGTCCTGGATGTGAACAGATAAAACCGTTTTATATTATATTTATAGTGATCGCCAGCTTTTGCAGAAATGCTCTCTCCTGCAAATTGCCCGGACAAAAGCAAAAGTTCGGGCACAAAAACTCGTATTGCTGTGTTTTAAGTCTGATATATTTCTAAGTCTAAATCACTTTCTTATATTCCATATGTCTTTCGATTACTATTTATGCTACTAAATTACAATAAAATATTAGAATATAATTCAGGGTATAATTTTGGGGAATTCGGGAATGTAATATCTGCTTTTCCCATTAAGTATCCTTTTATATTTCATCAGCCGGACTGTGAGGATACTTAACAGAAAGTTTCCGTTTCCAAGAGAGGGTATATGGAAAAGAAGCTCATGAGAATCGGAATTTCCCTGCCTGGGGAACTTCTGGACAAATTTGATAAAACTCTTCTGAAGAGAGGTTATTCATCTAGGTCTGAAGGAATAAGGGATTCCATAAGGACATACAACCAGCACTACGAGTGGATGCAGCAGATAAGGGGCAGAAGAGTTGCAACGATTTCGATTGTATACGATTGCTCAAAAACAGGGGTATCTAACGATCTGGCAAAAATTCAGCATGAAAACATGGACCTGATAAACTCCTCAGTACGTTTCCATATTGAGCCAAACTCCTGTTTTGAAGTGATAATTCTGCAGGGCGAAGGGGAGAAAATTGTAGAGCTGGCTGAAAAAATCTTGAGTTTAAAAGGAGTTAAGCACTCCAGACTAATGACTGTCCCTATAGAAAAAATTGAAAAGACGCCTTAAAAGCCTTCCAATCCTGAAATAGTTCGAAGCAGATTTTATTTTCAATTAACGGGATGTGAAATCTAAGAATTAACAAGAAATAGATTCGCTAATTGTCAATTTGACTAAAAGTGATCTGAATGGACCTGACAAAAGTTCATTTCACGTTAAATGTGTATTTGATTAGTTTTGAGAGATTGGTACGGGATATTATTTCCACTTTATGTATAAGGAAATGGAGACAGGTAGAAAAAGAAAATGTTGTATCTATAGAGGATTCCATGCTTCCTGAGATTATCCGAATTCAGGCAGAGGGTTTTGAAACTAAAAGCCGTAACGGCATCAGGCGATACTCGAAACGACTGAGAAAAATCTTTTACGTGGTAATGAACCAGGACAGAGTTGTAGGTTACTGCATATATTATATAAAGCCTGTCCTGTCTCTAAAGGGCTTTAAGAAAAAGTCGGTAATTTACTCAATTTCAATTGATAAGGACTTTAGAAGGAAAGGTTATGGTGAAAAACTCTTAAGAGAAAGTGCCAGAGAAATGGGGGTAAATGGAATAACCTCAATTCTTTTATATGTAAACACAAAAAATCTTCCTGCAATAAGGCTATATGAAAAAGTAGGCTTCAAGACGACTAATGAAATAAAAGACATATGCGGACTGAAAGAGACATGTTATGAGATGGAACTGACAATTCTTTAATCTCAGGTTCTCTGTAATTTCCTGATCACTATCACTCCTTCATCATTATCATCCCCTAATCTCCATAACTCTCTCATCTTCATCATTCCCTGATTTCCATCGCTTCCGCAATATTCCTCAAACTTCTTGATATCAACTTTTAGATAAATAAGTAGTTATGGGAGACTGATTTTATTCAAATGTCTTTTTACCTGATAACACTTTTTACCTGGATTTTCTCTCTTCCATTACGATATTTGGGCAAATTTTGTTAAAAGATATATTTAATAAAGATTGAATTATCTATATATGTTTAATTAATTGCCTGGTTATAGGAAACTCCTGTTGCCTCAAAGGTAATAATATTGGCTTCGAATTAAAAATTTTTTAAAGCTAATTTCACCAGCTTTTTATTCTAAGGCGATTCTATGGGTTTTGCAAAAATTCACACTCGATCAGTTATATACTTAATGAATTTTAAGAGGCTACTGCGAGATACCGCTGGCAGTCTTCTGGTAAAACAATGGAAGCCAATAGAAAAAAAAGACATTGTGTCAATTGAGGACTCCATGCTTCCTGAAGTTCTTAGAATCCAGGTTGAAGGATTTGGAAACGGGAATGAGGAAAAACTGATAAAATATTCTAAAAAGTCAAAAAATATTTTTTACGTCATCAAGGACAAGGATAAAATTGTAGGTTACTGTGTTTACTACCTGAAACCTGTACTTTCTCTCAAAGGTTTTGAGAAACAATCAGTAATATCCTCAATTGCAACGGACAAAAATTATAGAGGAAAAGGTTTTGCTGAGAGATTATTAAAGGGCAGCATTGAAGAAATGAAGGTGAACGGAATATCCTCCATTCTCTTATATGTCAATGTAAATAACCTTCCTGCTATAAAGTTATACGAAAAAATTGGCTTTCGCATAATTAAACAGGTAGAAAACATATGCGGCCAGAATGACAAATGTTATGAGATGGGATTGAGACTCGCTTGAAGCTTTTCCCTGCGTGACCTGTTTTTCTGCTCTGGCAAATTTTCCTCACTTTCTTAAGTAATTCTCAACTTTCTGGTTTTTTAGTAATAAATCGATCTACGTATAATGTTGAGTGAGATAATTTTGATTTTTCGTATTTTTCTCGCATACATTTTCAGATTATTAAGTATGCTCATGCCAAATTTATGCTTTAAGATATGTTTAAATAAATCTCAGGCTCACACTTCAATGTGCCTGTAATTAATATCCTTATATTTCTTGGCGGGCTAGTATTGCTCGTAAGAGGAGCAGACCTTTTCGTATTAACTTCGTCCCGAATTGCAAGAAGGTTTGGAGTATCCGAATTCGTAATAGGATTGACTCTTGTATCTGTGGGCACGTCGATACCCGAACTTGCATCCTCCCTTGCGGCATCTTTTCAGCAGGCAAGCGGAATAGTCATGGGCAATATACTCGGGTCAAACATTGCAAATATAGGGCTGATTGCAGGTACGGCTGCTCTCCTGATGAATATCAGAACTGAAGAAGTCATGCTGAGAAGGGACGGCTATATAATGTTATTTTCTTCTTTTCTTCTTTTCCTTTTTATGCTTGACTTTAAAATTTCGAGGTTAGAAGCCTTAATTTTTATTTTATTCTACCTCATCTATCTTTTGTTCCTGTTTGAAAAAGTGAAAAAGCACGAAGGAGATATATATTTTAAAGATTTTATGATTTATATAATCAAATTCGAATATATTTTTGATCTAATATCAAGAATTAACCTCCAGGCCCGGAAATACCGAGAAGAAAAGCAGGGAGCAGGAAAAAAAACTGAAAGGAAAAACGGAACCGAAAAGAGAATTATAACCGAATCAGAGACCGAATCCGTAACCGAGGAATATGAAGATGTTGACATCGATGTTACAGAAGAACATCTTCAAGAAACCAGCCTTTTAGCAGAATTCTTCAAGCTGATTGCAAGCTTAGCTGCAATCATAATTGGGGCAAATTACTTTGTCGAAGAGGCAATCTTCTTTGCTATGCTGTTCGATGTTCCGGAGACGATTATAGGGATCAGCCTTGTTGCGGTTGGGACTTCAATTCCAGAACTTATGGTAACTGTCTCGGCAGCGCGGAGCGATTACGGTGGAATTGCCCTTGGAAATGTAATAGGATCAAATATTGCGAATATACTTTTGATTCTAGGCTGCTCAGGGCTTGTCCATCCTATAATGACAACAGACATCGGCACTTTTTACATAGCACCTTTTATGCTGATAATAAGCACCCTGCTCCTTTTATTTATCCGAACGGGATGGAAAGTAAAACGGTTAGAGGGGGTTGTCATGCTCCTTCTCTATTTCGGCTTCATGATAATGATCATCAGTATGGAGTAAGAAATGCCTTGCTAAGTGTATGCCCAGGGAGATATAGAGATTAAGGTTTAAAAAATAGAAATCCAGCAGGCTCAGAAATCTCAGGCAAAAGCTGTTACCAATAAAAGCTGTTTGCAATTTAATGATACATGCGGGCTAACAGCTCGATAATTATAATGACGGTTAATAAAGCCGTGTTGTGTTTATCCAGGCTCAAATTATTCTGCATTTTTTTCCAGATTTGAATCATTCTGCATTTTTATCCAGATTCGAATCATTTTGCATTTTGATTCATTATATCTTATTTGAATATAAACAGTTTTCAGGATATCTTTATATCCGTTCCCGGTCTTTATTATTTTCTCATAAATGTTATACAAATAATGGGGGATATCTGTCTATCTGCTGACTAGCACATCGGAACCCTGGAACACTCTACTGGAACATGCCTGATGTATAAAAACTGGCTTAAAATGAGACAACAGAATTTCAGTAAGTAATCATAACGGAATAAAATTATATATAAATAAGAGAGTATTAAAAGGGCAGGGAAAAAAGATGATAACTGAGATGATAACTGGCAATATCGGGTTTTTCATCTATATGTTCACATCTATCTTTGTGGTTGTTAGCCCAATAAGTGGAGTAGTAACTTTCATTTCCCTGACCAGCAAAATGACTCGTGACGAGAAGAACGAGATTGCAAAAAAATCAGTCACACTTGCATGTGCAATTGCCCTTTTTTTTGCAATAACAGGAAGCATAATACTTAATCTCTTCAGCATTAGCGTCGATTCACTCCGGGTCGCAGGTGGGCTCTTACTCTTCAGCATTGCCTTTGATATGATGCATGCAAAGATTTCAAGAGAAAGCATAACCGATGAAGAGATCTCAGAGTCTCAAGAACGCACGGATATTTGGGTCTTTCCTATAGGTCTTCCGCTTCTGACAGGGCCGGGTACTATCAGCACTGTAATTGTCCTGATGGAAAGTACAGCAAGTATCGAGCAAAAAATAATAATTCTTGTATCGATTGTACTGACATTCGTACTTTGCCTGTATATCTTCCTTTTCTCAAGAAGAATCCACAAGTTCATAGGATATAACGGAATGCTGGTCTTTACAAGGCTTATGGGACTTCTGCTTGCAGCCCTTGCAGTAGACCTGACTTCAACAGGACTAATAAATATTTTTAATTTAACAGATTGAGCGCCATCTGGGAAAACAGGCAAAATCTTGAATAATATGTCTTTTTTTCCTAATAGTGCAGGAGCTATTTTTAGAAGACAGAGAAAAGTAAGAAAGATTGAAAAATATTATGGGAACAAAAAACAAGAAATGCAGCAAGATAGCATGAATGAAAGCCAGAACCGAATACAAAAGATTTAAAGCAAAACCAGCAGGTCATAAACTGGTTAATCGACTAGAGTTTATGAGGACCGGTTTTGCTGAAAGTCTCTGATCCTAAAACAGTTATTTCAGGATGCCAGATTTTCAAAATTAATTATTTGATAGGCTGGGCTGTACATTGAGAAGACACACTTGCAAATGCAGCCGAAGAAGTACACCCGCATTTCCTGCAATAATAAAATACATTTGAACCAATTACCTGCTTTTTAAGAGGTGTGCCACATCGGACACATTCTACATAAGATTCAAACATCTCAGTCTCACTCCATGATTATAAATGGTTCAAGTCTCACAGTTTCCTTTTTTGTCCAGTACCCACAAACCTGACAGTACTGGAATCCTTCAAAAAGGTTATTTTCAAGTTTGGAATGGCACTCCGGACAATATTTTAAGAAAGACATTCAAATCTCTCCCAGTAAAAATCATTAATTAGAACTCCTTCGATTTAATATTCAGACAAATTTAACTGTTCTAGTTTACTTTTTCAGTTCACTTCATCAAATTCCCAGTTCACTTCATTAAATTCCCAGTTCTTTTTCTGTTTCCAGAACTTTAAGAGTGATCTTCATAACCGAATCAGGATTGAGTGAAATGGAGTCTATGCCCTCCCTTACAAGAAATTCCGCAATTTCGGGGAAGTCGCTCGGAGCCTGACCGCAAATTCCGCTGTGCTTTCCATTCCGTTTTGCTCCCTGCACAGCCATTGCCATAATTTTCATAACCCCTGGGTCTCGCTCATCAAATTCTGCAGCAAGGAGTTCGGAATCTCTGTCAACTCCGAGGGTCAGCTGGGTCAGGTCATTTGAGCCTATGGAAAAGCCATCGAAGAATTCGCTAAACTCATCGATAAGGAGAACATTGTTCGGAATCTCGCACATAACATAGACCTGAAGTCCATTTTCTCCTCTTCTGAGCCCATTTTTCTCCATTTCGGCAATAACCTTCCGTGCCTCTTCAACCGTCCTGCAGAAGGGAATCATAAGAATAAGATTTGTAAGCCCCATTTCATCCCTGACTTTTTTCATAGCTCTGCACTCAAGGGCATATCCCTCCCTGTAGCGCTCATCAAAGTAGCGGGAAGCTCCCCTGAACCCTATCATGGGATTGCTTTCCTCCATTTCGAAATAACTACCCCCTATAAGGCTTGCATATTCATTGGTCTTGAAATCGCTCATACGGACTACAACAGGCTTCGGATAGAAAGCCGCAGTAATAGTCCCGACTCCCTGAGCAAGCTGTTCGACAAAGTAATCTTCTTTCCTGTAGCCCTGAGTAAGCTGTTCAATTTCCTGAAGGACTTTAGGGTCTTTGATCTTCTCAGGGTGCACAAGCGCCATAGGATGGATCTTTATATAGCTTGTAATGATGAATTCAAGCCTCGCAAGCCCTATTCCATCGTTTGGGATCATGGATAAACCAAAAGCCTCTTCCGGATTTCCCAGATTCATCATAATCTTGGTTTTCGGGCGTTTTATGTCTTTCAGGCTCAGGGTGTCTTTATGGAAAGGAAGAATTCCGTCATATACAAGCCCATCTTCGCCTTCGGCACAACTCACCGTGATCTCCCTACCTGTCTCAAGTACCTCGGTTGCATTGCCTGCTCCCACAACAGCAGGAATCCCGAGTTCCCTACTGACAATAGCTGCGTGGCAGGTTCTTCCTCCTTTGTTTGTAACAATAGCAGCCGCGGTTTTCATTACAGGCTCCCAATCCGGAGTTGTGGTATCCGCAACCAGGATTTCCCCAGGTTTAAAAGAAGGCAGGTCTGAGATATCCGGAATTACATGCGCTTTTCCCGATGCAATCTTGTCGCCTACGCTCCTGCCCCTCACAAGGACTTTTGATCTTTTTTCAAGTACATAGGTCTCAAGGACATCTTTGCTCCGCTGGGACTGGACCGTTTCCGGCCTTGCCTGTACTACGAAGAGTTCCCCTGTTATACCATCTTTTGCCCATTCAATATCCATTGGCCTGGGTTCCCTGAACTTCTCAGAGTAATAGTCTTCTATGGCTATTGCATACTCGGCAAGTTTGAGCACTTCGTCGTCATTAATACAGAATCGCAGCCTGTCAGCCTCGGGAACCTCAACGTTGCGGGTAAGTATTTTGGAGCCGCCCTGGCCATAGATCATCTTGATTTCCTTGCTCCCTACCTTTTTCTGGATAATCGGTCTGTATCCTTTCCTGAATGTCGGTTTGAAGACATAGAACTCATCAGGGTTAACTTGCCCCTGCACGATATTTTCCCCAAGCCCGTATGAGCCGGTAATGAAAACCACGTCCCTGAAACCGGTCTCCGTGTCCAGGGTAAAGATAACCCCGCTGGAAGCCAGGTCCGACCTTACCATCTTCATAATTCCTATGGAGAGAGCTACTTTAAAATGGTCAAACTTGTTGGTTACGCGGTAGGAAATAGCCCTATCCGTAAAGAGTGAAGCAAAACAGCGGATACAGGCGTCACGAAGCCCGGGATAGCCCCGGATATTCAGATAAGTCTCCTGCTGACCTGCAAAAGAAGCTGTGGGAAGATCCTCAGCCGTCGCTGAACTCCTCACTGCTACATCCGTATCTTCCCCGTATTGCTCACAGAGGCGGTCGTAAGCGGCTTTAATTTCCTCCCAGAGGTCATCCGGGATTCCAGCCCCAAGGATTAGGTCTCTTGCAGCTTTTCCCCTTTTTGCAAGGTCTGCAATGTTCGAGGTATCGAGCCCTTCCATTGTTCTTTTAAGTTTATCCAGAATACCTCCGGCTTCAAGTGTATGCCAGTAAGCGTCAGCAGTAACTGAAAACCCGTTTGGAATTTTCACCCCCTTCTTGGTAAGCTCCCTATACATCTCCCCAAGCGAAGCATTCTTCCCGCCCACAAGCGGGACGTCATCAATCGTGGTCTCTTCAAACCAGCGGATGTATTTGCTTTCTTTCTCAAACATCTCCCAGAAAATCCCCTTCTAAAATTATTTACTGTAATGTAAAGTGCGGCAACAGATTTAAACTTTCATGTTAAATTTTATAAATCCCTGGCTAAGGTCAGGATGTCCCCTATAAAATTCAATTTCCTAATCGCATGTTTGATACCATCAATGGTATTAATGATACTATCAATGGTATTAATGTTCCAAATATATTTATGCGCTAATCAAAGAAATGAGTTTCCTGTCATGTGAGAGTTAAAGAATGTTCATTCTCATCGCTTCTTCTCGAGTCTTTAGCTGTGCTGAAGCCTCTAAGACTCCACCAGAAGGAAAGATGACCTGCTTCTGCTATATTACCGCCTGACTTTTTAAATTCTGAATTACGGACATCAATGTTTAAGATCATCCATGAACAAATACTGAACCAAAGCTATTTTTTCTAAAACTATTTCCTTGCTTATGGGGCTAGCTTTATGGAACTGGCGGGTATCGACATACTTGACATTCTTACAACGATAGACCAGTTTATCTGGGGACCACCACTTCTGATTTTGCTTGTGGGGACCGGGATCTTCCTGACATGGAAACTCGGGATGATCCAGGTGTTCAGGCTTCCCCTTGCACTCAAATATGTGTTAAATTCAAGAAAAGCTGAAATTGGAGTGCAGGGGGATGTTTCGAGTTTTGCGGCGCTCAGCACTGCGCTGTCCTCAACAATAGGGACAGGGAATATAGTTGGGGTTACAACTGCAATAAAAACCGGGGGTCCAGGAGCTCTTTTCTGGATGCTTCTTGCAGCTTTTTTCGGAATGACAACCATGTATTCCGAATCCCTGCTTGCAGTCAAATACAGGACTGTGGATGCAAACGGACAGATGTCAGGAGGACCCATGTATTATATCAGAGACGGGCTTGAGGAAAAAAAGTATAGCCGTGTTCTTGCATCCGTTTTTGCTTTCTTTGGAGTAAGTGTAGCCCTTTTCGGGATAGGCACTTTTCCGCAGGTAAATGCTATAGTCGATTCGGCAAGGATTGCCTTTGATATTCCTGAAGCCCTGAGTGCAGCTGTAATAAGCCTGCTTGTAGCATTTGTCACGCTCGGCGGGATAAGGAGGATTGCAGCCGTTGCCCAGTTTCTTGTCCCTTTCATGGCAATTGGCTATGTACTGGGCTGCATGTTAGTTATAGGGTTAAATCTTGAAAAAGTTCCTGAAACTCTTGCCCTGATAATAAGCTCCGCATTTACAGGAACTGCTGCGCAGGGCGGCTTCCTTGGGGCAGGGGTGATGCTTGCAGTAAGAATGGGAATTGCTCGGGGGATTTTCTCAAACGAGTCAGGACTTGGAAGTGCCCCCATAGCTGCTGCGGCTGCGAAGGTAAAAGAGCCAGCAAGACAGGGCCTTATTTCCATGACAGGAACTTTTTTTGATACCTTTATCATCTGCCTCATGACCGGAACAGTACTGATTATAACGGATTCCTGGAAAGGCGAACTTGCAGGTGCCTATATGACAAGCTACGCTTTTTCTACCGTACTCTCAGAAACCGGAAGCTATATCGTAACAATCGGGCTAATTTGCTTTGCCTTTACAACTCTCCTAGGATGGAATTACTATGGCGAGCGCTGTACGGAATTTCTCTTCGGGGTAAAAGGAATTCTCCCTTACAAGCTAGTTTATATCCTTATTGTCGCCTCAGGCGCTTTCCTGACTCTCGATGTCATCTGGGTGCTTGCAGACATCGTAAACGGTCTCATGGCAATTCCAAACCTCATTGCCCTGCTGGCTCTTCGGAAAGTAATTGCCTCCGAAACCAGGCAGTACTTCGATAAACTGAAAGTTGAAACCTCAAACACGCCTAAGGTATCGAAATAAACTGTTGCACCGCGATCGTTGAGCCGCAACCCTTTTACGAAAAGGCTTGACCGAAAATGCTGTTTTTGATCAAACTTTTCTTAAAAAATTTGTGTTTGTCACGCCGGATGGGTTTGGGAGATAAGGTTCTCAAATCGATGCTTGTGTCGTTTTCGCTCAAGCCTTTTTTGAAAAGGCTTGTGATCAAACTTTTTTTGAAAAAGTTTGTGATAGAAAAATACAACATGTTAGAGGTTGCAAATAAAGTGCAAACGTTATAAACCAGGTATTAGGACTGTTACCTATGAAGCTCTCCTATTCAGAAAAAAGTTCCTGCCCCGAGAAAAAGAAACATAAACTGATAGATCGAGTGTCGGCAAAAAGAGGGTCGGTAGATAATGAAAAGCTGAGAGACAGAAAATCAGTGTATAAAATGTCTGTAAATAGAGTACAGGCATCGGCTCTCCGTTTTGCAGTTGCCGTGTTAATGATATCTGTCTTTCTGGCAAGCCCGGTTTCTGCAGTTGTAGTGTCCGGAAGTACACAGCTTGGAGTTGAGGTGTCTGAAATCACTCCCAACCCTGCAAGGCCGGGTGAAGACCTGCTCATAAGGATCAATATACAGAATATCGGAGATGATCCTGCAGAGGACGTGATAATAGGGATTGAGGAAATTCCTCCTTTCGTTTTTAAGTACAGCACGTCAGAAGTGTACGGCTCCGGGACTAACATGGAGCGAATCTTCCAGATTCAACAGATACGGCAGCGTTCTAAAGTCGAACTGAACTTCTATTTCAGGGTGGACCCGGAAGCTGAGTCCGGGATTTATCAGCTTGAATTTACTATCAAAGACAATAGCGGAACAAGTTTTTCAAGAAGAATCCCGATTCGAGTGGTAGGAAACCCTGACCTTGTGCTTACAGGTACTGAAATCTTTCCTGTAAATGAAAACAATTTCTCTTCAGGAGCCATAGTACCTGGACAGGAGTTCTACCTCAGGACAGCAGTTAAGAATGCAGGAAATGGGGACGCTAAAAATGTCAGGGTAATACTTAACCTTAACAGCTCCTCGCCTTTGATCCCGCTGGAAGATAATGTCCGTTTTTTTGAGAATCTTAGTGCAGGCAGCTCCGAAAACCTGTCGTTCAAACTTTTGCTTGGCAGTAATGCCGATGTGCAGCCCTACAGGATTCCCCTGCGGATAACAGCCTCGAATAACACCGATACCTTCCAGATAGACAAGGTCCAGGAGATCGGGATTAACGTGCTTAACCGGGCGAAAATCGATGTTTCAAGCCTGAAATTCGATCCTGGCATGCCTGTGAGAGGACAGCAGGTGTCCATGACTGTCAGGCTTGAAAATGTTGGAGAAGGGGAAGCCCGTTCAGTTAAAGCCAGGCTTGAAGGGCTTGAAGGTTCGGGAAGTACTGCCGCCTTCCTTGGACGCCTGGATAAGGATGACGATGCCCCTGCAGTTTTTACCTTTACCCCTGAGAAAGCAGGTGAGCAGGAAGTGACGCTGCTGGTTGAGTATGAAGATGACTTCGGTAAACATCAGCTTAGCGAGGATCTTACATTCAGTGTGGAAAGCCAGGATGGAAACATTGTTCCGCTTGTGCTCGGAGCAGTCTTTATTCTTGCAGCTATAATTTTTTATATGAAAAAGAAAGGCAAAATCTGAGATGCGGAGATTAAAAAAGCAGAAAATATTATTAACCCTAAAGGATGCCTGTTATGCTCGAAAAAGCGAGAGTTTCCTTCTTCCTTGCCAGTCGCTCTATAACCAGGGGTAATAAAGGGATTACGATCTTTACGGTCTTTGTCCTGACCCTGATCTTTGTGCAACTTGTGCTCTTTTCAACCATACTTGCAGGAGTTACGGCACAATTCAACAAGCTCCTTGTAGACTTCCAGACCGGAGACGTTGTAATCGAACCCAGGGAAGAGCAAAGATATATTGAAGACGCTTCAGCTCTGCAAAGAAAGATAGAGAGTTTACCTGAGGTCACAGGGACCTCTGCTCGTCTGAAGTCATCGGGCTCCTTCCGCTACAAGGGAAAAGAAATGGGAGCTACTGTATATGGAGTTAACCCGACGGAAGAGAGCTTTGTCACGGGGCTTGAAGGAGCTATGATAAGTGGAGAGTTCTTAAGCAAACCGGATAGGGGCGAAATCATACTGGGCAGGGAAGTTTCAGGAGGCTTTGGGGGCCTGATGGAGTCTCGTTCTCTTGGTGGTGTAGAAGTCGGAGACAGAGTTGAGGTTACAATCCAGGGCAGAACTAAAGAGTTCAGGGTTAAAGGAATCTACAGCACTCTCTTTTTTATGATCGATGCTGGCGCCTATATAACCAGAGCTGACATGGAGGAAATGCTCGGTATACAGAACCAGAATCTGGCTCAGGAAATTGCTGTCAGGACTATCCCAGGTACGGACGAGGCCGTAACCCGAGAAAAACTCCTTTCTCTCGGGATAGGAGAAAATGTCCGTACCTGGAGGGAATTTGCCGGTATACTGGGCATGATAGAAGACACTCTGGGGATGGTCAGGAATATTATGAACTTGATAGGTCTACTGATAGCTTTTGTTATAATTTTTGTAGTTATCTACGTCAATATTGTAAATAAAAAAAGACAAATAGGTGTTCAGAAAGCGATAGGGATCGAGCAAAACGTAATAATAGCTTCTTTTGTCCTTCAGGCAATGCTTTATGCAGGTGCGGGTGTGATTTTCGGTTACATACTGATGAATTACGGAATCGTCCCGTACACGGTTTCCCATCCTCTGCAGGTTCCGGCAGGAGCGGTCAGTTTGGAGCTGGATAGCCTTGAAGCCTTAAATCGCGCTATACTACTTTTCCTGGCTTCCGTGATAGGTTCCGTAATCCCTGCATACAAACTTGCAAATAAAAACCTTCTGGAACTTATCTGGGAAAAGTGAAACTGAGGTGAAAAAAATGGAATCACCGATAAAAACCGGAGCCAGACCTCAAAAAGAAACTGAAGGTAAAGCCGGGATACAGAACCTTAACTCCCCTGTACAGGTACCAATTATAGAAGGCATAGATATAGTCCGCACTTTCTGGATGGGAGAAGTACAGGTTCGAGCCCTGCGCGGTGTGAGTGTGAAGATCGCGCATGGAGAATTTATCGCGATCATGGGACCGAGCGGCTCAGGGAAGACAACCCTCTTAAACCAGCTTGGATTGCTTGATACTCCAAACTCGGGAAAAGTCATTATAGAAGGCACTGATACCTCATGCATGTCCGACAGCGAGAAAGGCAAATTCCGGCTGCATAACCTGGGTTATGTCTTTCAGGACTATGCCCTTCTTCCCGAACTCAATGCTTCGGAAAATGTCTATATCTCCCTCATGATGCAGGGTAAGAGCAAAGCCGAATGCGAAACCGCAGCCGCAGAAATCCTTACTGCAGTTGGCCTTGGAGATCGCCTGCAGCAGCTTCCCTCCAAAATGAGTGGAGGCCAGCAACAAAGAGTTTCAATAGCCCGGGCTCTTGCCCACTCTCCAAGAGTCCTTTTTGCAGACGAGCCCTGTGCCAACCTGGACTCTCAGACTTCAAAGGAAGTCCTTGACCTCTTTAAAAAATTCAACCAGGAACAGGGGCAGACCATTGTAATGGTTACCCATGAGGAATGGCATGCTGATTATGCAGACAGGATAATAAGGTTGAAAGATGGAATAATTCAAGAGTGAATATTCTTCACAAGCCCATGTATCTACGTAAACTGGATGTCCTATACAACACTGGACTTTGAATAGATCAATATATGTACCAGGATCTATCAGGGAAGTCAAAGATACATATTGATTTGCTGGTACTATGCCAGAAAAGTAGTATATATGGCATATCCTATGCTTGCTTTCCTCATATCTCTAGTATAATGCCGTTATCATACCTACAACATACGTATGAAGTAAGCTGGATTTTCAGGCTCATTTCTTATGCTATTGTTTTATTCTGGCATAATCCTATGCTTACAATTCTTCTGCCCTGAAGTTATTCTATTCTGGAGCTACCCTGAAACCAGTTTCAAGTGTCTAATTGTTGAGATTTTTTCATTCGGTTTGGCGCACAATTAGTGTAATAATGTAATTATTAGATCAATGATATAAGCATTAAATCAATGAACTGAGGTTAGAAAGGTATACAAAAAAAGATAAATGAAACAATATTAACAGTTAAAAATATTATATATAATAAGTGCATAGTATAATCTGCGTTCTCATCTTTTTAATACCCCACTAGCAAATAACACCTACTTCAGGACATTACTCCACTGTAAAGGGATAAAAAGAGAAACTCACACCCCATGAATTAAAATACCTCAATACCTCTTCCCCAGCTAGAGAGAAGTGAGTCTCTTGAACACCGTTCGGAACTCCCAGGATTTCGGTGAGAACGCTACCTCTTTTTTAAAAGAAATTTTAGAATCCTCAGGATAAACTGTTTAACCACGACCATTGTGCCGGTCGACTACGCTGTCATGCTGATTTTTGATCAAACTTTTTTTGAAAAATTTGCGATAAAGCCTTTTCTCAAAAGATTATCGCTCAAGCCTTCTTTGAAAAAGTTTGTAATCAAACTTTTTAGAAAAAAATTCATACTCCAGTTTTTTAAGGGGACCTGTTAAAAGGCTTGCAGGGACCTAAAAATAAGTAAAATTTCTGTCCCACAGATTAAGCCCTCTTGAGCGAAGCGAAAAGGGCACCGTCCTCCCGAGACGGAACTCGGGCAGCAAAAAGGGCAGCGTGCTGTTGCACTTGCAGTGCAACTCCCAGAAAATCGAAGATTTTCTGTGATCCCGAAGCGCAATTCGGGGCGTACACCCGAAAAGGACCTCGGGCAGCAACTCGGGCGATGACTCGGGCAGCGGTTATCAGGTAGTTCAATGCTATAAGGTTAGGTCGGTGAAAAAAGATTAGACTCTTATACTAAGAAAAAGTAGCTTAAATAACATTATGTGTTAAAAATATTATATATGGTGCGAACATAGTATAATTTGCGTTCTCATCATAAGACCACATAGCAAGACCTATTCCACAAGAAATACTTCAACGCCTACTCCGAAAAATTACTAGAAAAGTGAAGAGACAAGATAAAAACTCGCAACCTGTGAGTCCAGTACCACACCTCTTCCTGAACAAGACCTGATAAGTGCCGTTCGGAACTTCCAGAAATTTCCAGATGAGAACGCAATCTTTTCTCTAGACAAAGTATTACTGCGGTTTTTCAAGATAGTAAGAATATTGTCTTCAAGATAGTAAGAATATTGGAAGATAATTAACATCTGAATATATATAAGCACTAGAAGATCAAAACGGCAAAGAGCGGTAAAAAGCAGCAGAAAACGGTAAAAACAATAAAAGAGAGTAAAAGATAATAAATAAAAAAGGTAGTATATAAAAAGAGTTTTTATACTGAGATTACCTCACTTTTTTGCCGTTTGAAAATCCCGATTACTTTCCCTTCTTCATCGATGTTATCCTTTATCCAAACCAGTTCCCAGCCTTCGTTTCCGATTCTTTCAAGTTCTCCCATCATCTGTGGCAGACTTAAGCCATCAAGTTTGCGAGAATCATACTCCCATAGATGTATCGTTTAATACCCCTCCAGATAACGATAAAAATAAAATTTTTAATGTTTTATATTGAAATAAAACTATAAATAACCTGAACAGAAGGAAAAAAACAATCAGGTACTAAAACAATCAGGTACTCACCCTGGATTAAGCTATATCTTTTTTTATCTAGGCTCATTTACTCCATTTTCCCTTTTCTGCGTTCTATTTTTTAAGCGAGATTTACTCTATCTTAGAATCGTATAATTCCGGAATTTCAGACCGAAAGAGTATGCCATTTTCATACCTTAGTCTGCGGATTCTCTCCTTTGCCATGAAATCTAATATGAGCTCGATTTCTTGGGGGTATCTTGCACCCGGATACAGAGGTATGAAAGGCTCCGAGTTTTGCCTTGCAATATAGAACATATTCTCGCCGAAATAGGTAATAGAATCAAGTTGATATTTCTCGAATACCAAGCGAAGGAACTTTTTTGAGAGGGGAGGTTTTGCAAACTCAAAGTCCGTGTCGCTTACTTCGATTCCTGCTTCGTACATAAAAAAAGGATGTCAGGATAGGATATAAATTGCCATGTAAGGAGTCTGCAAGCGTTTCAATTCTCTCCTCCCAGATCAGAACCTTTTTTTCTTGCGGTCTTTTGTTAAGGATGACTTCTTTTGCTCAACCCGTTCAAGAAGGGCTTTTCCAAGGTTTGAGTATTCTTTTTTTACAGGTTTTTCTTTTTTCGCAGTTTTCTGAGTAAAAATAACTTCCTCTTCTTTATTCTCTAAAAGCGCTGAATATGTATCAAAAGTTTGAATAGAGTTTTGAAGAAGCTTTTTTTGCCCGGGCAGGTCGCCAGGGCTGAGCTTTCCAGCACGTGTGAGAAGTTCTGCAAACTGTTCAAAAATTCCAAGTAATTCTTTATCTTCACTGCTGATTTCTTCAGCCATTTTTGAGAGGTATTTCTCGCTCTCAATTCTTGCTATGCTAGGTCTGTCGCTGAAAAGGATGAATAACAGAGCCTGATAGAAATGATAATAGAATTCAGGAATATGGAAGCCTATAGAAGCTTCGGATGCCTCTTTAAAGTAATTGACCGCTTCTTTTAACCCAAAAATGTAAGTTGCCTCGTTTTCCGCCCTCAATGACCTCCAGAGGGAAGCTTTTCCAAGGGAACGAAGAGCATACCTTCGAACATAAATGTACGGATTGTCAGTAAGCGCCTTCAAGTCCCTCCAGGCCTGGGTTTTGTCCGGCACATGGAAAAAGGCAGATCCAAGCACACGTACCGCCGTCCTCTGCACAAAACTATCGCTGTGATCAGAAAGTCTTACCAGATCCATCCAGGCTTTTCCTTTATCTGGAATCTCTGCAAAGCCTGAAGATAGAGCGAGAACAGCCCCTTTCCTGACTTCCCGATCTTCAACGGACACGAGTTTGACAAGCTCGTTCCAGGCTGCCTGCTTATTCTCAGAGTAAGCAAAAGCGGCAGCAAGAAGTTCTGCTGCTCTTTTACGGATCTGGGCATCCTGGCTTTCAGTGAGCCTGACAAGGTCATAAAAAATTGCAGATTTATCCTCTACTGCCGGAAAAATATTCTTAAGCATGTCTGCAGCATCCCTTCTGGTGCCTGTGTCTTCATCCCCGGTCAACTCAAAGAGTTCGCCCCAGATATCCTGCGCTTTGCCGTTATATCTTGAATAAGCCGCAAGCAGAGCTTCTATTTCAGCTTTTCGTCTCTGGGGATCCGAATCAGAACCCAAGCGTATGAGCTTACTTATAATTTCTTTCCTGTCCGGAATGGAGCCTGACCCTGCAAACAGATCAGCCATATTTTTCTTTCGTATGTATGCGCTGCTGTCAGGTTCAGTCCTGGCAAGTTCGGAGGCAAGTTTGCTACGACCTTTTTCTTTAACCTGCCGGCTGCCGTTCTCCTTATTTTCACCGGAGAGGACAGAACTCTGGGAATTAGTTGCTTCCTTTCGAAGAAAAGTACCCTTTTCTGATGCAGTTTCATAGGCTTCTCCAGCCTTACCTCTTTTTTCGAGCTTAACCTGTACTTCGGATTTATCTTTATCTCCGAAGAAATCGTCTTCTTCCAGCTCTCGATCTTCTTTGGATTTGCGATCTTCTCCGGACTTGTACTTCTTCCGGTGTTTATCCAGCTCTCTCCAATCACATTTTTCTATCTCTTCCAACTCCCTTGCCTCACGTTCATTACATAGTTCTGGATAAGCATAAATAAGCATATCTACAACCTTTCGGAGCACAGAACTCTCCTTCGTTTCAGCCAGGCGTACAAGTTCGGAATATGCCTCGTTCCTTAAGGGGAGATATGGAAAAACCTTCGTGAGAATGTAGGATACTATGCTCCGTACATCTTCATCCTCATCCCCTGAGAATTCCAGGAGTTCCATCCAGAGTGAGTCTTTGTTATCCATACCCGGGAATAAGGATATAAGCGCATCAGCTGCCGCACTCCTGACCCGATTGTCACTGGCCCTTATCAGGCTCAGGAAATCATCCCAGACCTTTCTCTTATCCGGCATATCAGGAAATATAAAGATCAGGGCACCTATCGCCTGCTTCCGGATATGTCCATCCTCGTCTCTCGTAAGCCTGAGGATATCGTCCCAGGCTTTTTTCTTATCCGGGATATGAAAAAAAACCGAGGGTAGAGCCAGAAGGATTTCACTCTGAACCTCAGGATTTCCCGATACTGCAAGTTCCAGCAGAGTCTCAATGGTTTCATCCTTCATCTCATCCGGCATCTGGGTGTAAACAGTTCCAAGAGCACGTGCAGCCTTTTTTCTGACTTCTTCATCCTCAGACTCCGTAGCCAGTTCCAGTACCTCGTTCCAGATTTCTTCCTTTTCCTTATCTGTCAGTTCCGTGAAAACAAGACTCAAAAATGAAGCCGACTTCTTCCGCACATAAGAATACTCTGAAGTTCCCATTGCAAGCAGGTCTCTCCATACCTGCTGTTTATCAGGAATTTCTTTTATCAAATAGTAAAGCGAATTGACAATTTCGTTGTTTACGTCCTCCATGCTTGATCTGGAGCTTATCAGCCCGGTAAGATCCCTCCATGCCATGGATTTATCCGGCATGAGAGAAAAAACGCTAACCAGAGCACTGGCTGCAGCCTTCATTACATTTTCTGCCGGATAAGCTGTCAGATTAAGGAACTTGTTCCACACAAGTTCCTTATCCGGGACATTCGGAAAAACGGTTACAAGGGAGTTAATGGCTTCTTCCCTGACTGCACTGTCCCTGTCAGAACAAAGCCTTAGTAAATCCTCAAAAGCCTGTTTCCTGTCAGGAAAAGCTTCAAAAAAGATTCCCAGCTGCTTTGCGGCATCTATTCTCTCATCCAAAACCTGACTGAAAGTTTTATTATGTATCCCTGGCTGCTCACTCAAGAATTGCCACCGACCTCTGCTCTAACGCCGTCCTGTTTGCAAGCTCTTATTTACAATCCAATCTGGCAGATTCCCTCTTATAATTTCCTCTTATAATTATTGATTCCAGATTTCAACTGGCAATAAAGAATGATGAAATGCCAGGTTAAGTAGAAAACTGGACGAATCATATCTAAATCAGCAATTTCTCAGGCAAGAGGCAGGATAATCTTTTTTTTCCGAGGAATGGTGAAATACGCAATTTCTACCCCATTGTTTTCCGGCAGGAGTTTAAATACGTATGTACATGAACACTGCTCTTCCTCAAGCCAAGGTATCCAACCCAGGGCAGAACCCCTTAGGTTGCATATCGCCCTGCCATTGAGCTCATTACCCTTTTGCCAGTTCTGAGAGATTACTGACCGGCTGTGCGGAAGCGCCGCTTTTTGTTATTTCAATAAGTTCCATACCCAACCTTGTTGCAGAAAGCATTAAGGTATAGATAAATCAGATTAGATTTATCTTATTTTGTAGTATTGTCGTATATTGTTGTTCAATTCTATTATTTTAAAAATGTTCTTCCAATATAGGACTATTTGAATATGGACTTATATAATTATGAATTATGTAGTCATTGAGGGTGTTACACCTGGTGTGTTGCACCTGCCTCTATCAGTTTATTGAGACTGAAGAGGAAAATACGAATAACATATTATGTTAAATGGAAGGCTGAAATAATGCGGCAACAGGACATAATAGCCAAACAACTGGCGCAAAAAGTAACAGATTTTATTGAACCTGTTATTCCCTATCTGGTCATAGAGTCCAAAAAAGCGATTGAGGAAGCCAGCAAACAGGTAGGACCTGAAGTCTGGGAGATTAAGAGAAAATTATGGGGAAAACTATGTTCGACAGGGTGCGTTGGGTTGAAAGAAGCCGCAAAAAATATGATTGTTGCACCCTCTGATACGGAGGTAAGGCAAGTTCTGACTCAGGAGATTTTAAAATTGCTTGAAGAAAACCCTGATTTAACTGAAGAAATTTCGTCTTTTATGGAGGATGAGTCCATACAGAGGCTGGTGCCCGAATATAATCTGGCCAGGGCTACAGATCAGAATTCAAAACAGGAATCAAAACAGATCTCGAAGCAAACCCTCATTGATAGACTTAGAGTGTTTGAGGAGTTTAACAGACTGCTTGAGGGATTTGTAGCAAGAAAGGGCACTTCTGAGGGTCCGGAGCGGTCTGAAATGCCTGACACCGAAAAACTTGCTGGCTCGGGCATTACAGGTAAAAAAAGTGCAAGTGCTCTGAGAATTGAGCAAATCGCAGAAATTAAACAAATTGAAAAAACGGACTTTGCAAGAGCTTACGCCGCAAAGAATAATCTTGCAAAAATTAGTTTTGGAAATACAGGCGTTGTGAAAGCCGAGGCTGAGCTCCAAAATGAATCCGAGAGGACAAAGAGCCTTTTATTGCAGATTTCTTATCTGGAGAAGCCGGAAAAACAAGAGGTATTGGAAAAAGCCCTTGATTTTGCCTCCCGAATCCAGTACGGGGACCTGAGATCACAGGCTCTTTCCCTGGTTATTCCACATCTTAACGGACCAGAGAAAGCCGAACTTATCGGGAAAGCCCTTGAATCCGCCTCCCATATCCATGACGAGGATGAAAGAGCCCTTGTCCTTTCTTCACTTCTCCCCCACCTGAGAGGTCAGGGCAAAGAAGAGCTTATTGAGAAAATCTTTGGCTTTGCCTACTTCCTTAAGTACGGGGATATAAAATTCCAGATCCTTTCCTCGCTTCTCCCTCATCTCTACGGATCAAGAAATGAAACACTTATTGAGAAAGCCCTTGAACTGGTAACAGTGATTCACTCCAGATATCAAAGGGTACAGGCTCTCTCATCTCTTATTATATACCTGAGTGAACAGAGAAAACAGGAAGTTATAGAACAGGCGCTTGAGCTGGCTTTCACTCTTAAGGATAAAGACATGAGGCCTGAAGCTCTCTCATACATTCTTCCATATCTAGAGGAACCACAGAGAAAAGAAATTCTTAAAAAAGCTCTTGATATGACGTCCAAAATTAAATCTGAATATCAAAAAGCTGAAGCTCTTTCCTCGCTTGCTCCATTCCTTGGTGAGCTAAAAAATGAAGAAGCTATGGGCTCCTGACTCTCTATTCTTAACTTCCTTCATTTTTTTCTTAAATGAAAAATATAGACCAAGCATTAATATGGTTTGTAAAAGAGTGCGACAGTTCGAAGAATTAATAAAGCTTGTAAATGGGCTGCACACACCTGGTTTTGATGCTTCAGAGTTATCTCTTTAGCCATTTAACGTATATTTAGTCCCGATTCTCAGTACCGGCGCTCTCACCGGCTGCCAAGCAGCCGGCGTTTCCCTCAAAACAAAATAGAAAGAGACTGAACTTTAGAAAACAGCATTATTATCGTTTTTTTCTTTATTCGCTTTATCTCTTTATTCTCTCAAGCAAAACCTCCGCCGTCTCATAATCCCTGCCTTCTCTTCTTGCAATCTCAGCCTCTGTCTCAACAAGTTGACCGAAAAACGCAGGTTTTTCGAGTTCGTTCGATTTTTGATTGACATTTTAACTAAATGAATTCTTATTGGACCTAAAGCTTAATGTAATCGTAATCTATAATTTTGCTAGAATCATAATAAATAAAACATTAAAAGTCATTTGGTAAAAATTTACAAAAACTTGCTAATTCAAAAAGATTGTAATAATCAAATGAAAATATTCTGAACATAAACAAGCAATCAATAGATGGTAATTTAATGAAAAATTTAAACCACAAACAAAGAGCTCTTCTTTACACTATATATAAACTACATGAACGGGACTTATCTTCTAAGTTTATGGTAGTGAAGAGTCTTTTTTTGTTAGTGCACGTAGAACGAATTGACAAGTTAATTAAATTCTACAATTTTTTCCCTTATAACTATGGACCTTTCTCCATCGTTTGTTATAATGATATTTCCAAGCTGCAAAAAGAAAGCTATATCATAGAGAAGGATAAGCAACTTGAACTAACCGAAAATGGTAAGGCATTTCTAAAAGGAATTGACAAGAAGGTAGCTCTAAAAATAAACAGAGTTGTCGGGAAGTTTAATTCTGACAAAGAAATTAAGGCATATGTCTATCGAAAATTCCCTGCTTATACGATAAGAAGTAAGCTTCTACCCCCTCAAGAGGAGAGAAAACAGGAACCATGTCTTTTCACCATAGGATATGAAGGAAGAGACATTGACCTTTTCCTTAATATCTTAATCCAGAATTCCATAGATATTCTTATTGACGTTAGGAAGAATCCCTTCAGTATGAAGTTTAGTTTTACAAAAAATAGACTTAAAAATTATCTTGAGAACTCAGAGATTCAATATATTCACATTCCTGAGCTTGGAATAGAAGGAGAAAAAAGAAAAGCCCTTGCCACATACAAAGATTACGAAAAGCTCTTTGAAAATTACGAGAAAACCACAATAAAAGAAAACCCCGAACTTTTAGATAAAATTGTGGAGTTAAGCCGAAACCATCGTGCTGCACTAATGTGTTTTGAGGCGGACGTAAATAGGTGTCATCGTGGAGTTATTGCACGAAATATAGTCCAAAAAGAAAATGTGAAAGTTTTAAATATCTGAAACACATAAATGCCATGTAATACTATTGTCCTATTTTTTGGAGGCTTTTCCTGATTGAAACAGGAAACCGAGAGAATCTTAGTTCTGGTGAGGGCTACACCAGAAGAAAGTAAAAAACATGGTTATCTTGTATGTGTTGCCGGAATAAATGAGAAGGGAGAGTTCAGGAGAGTTTATCCTTTCGAATTCAGCTATGGGGAAAAGTTAATCGATTTTAAGAAAAAAGACAGGATTGAAGTTGTCCTTACAGAACCGGATAACGACCAAAGAAAAGAAAGCCGAAAGCAAATCCGCTACAAGAACCTGCATTCCCCTGTTGAGGACGAAGAGCTAAGAAATTTACTCCGGTCGAAAGTAAGTTCAATAGAAAAATTAACAGAAGAGAATGCAAGTCTTGGAGTAGTAAAGCCTGAACTTATTGATGTAAAGGTCGAAATAAATAGTACTGAAATATACGACAAGCAGCAGTACTTCAATTTGATGGGCGATTATCTGGTCGAGAAAAGAGAAAAAGTCAAAATGCCTGTCGAATTAAGATATAATTTCAGGTGCAAAAACAATCCTGCCTGCAAAGGACACCAGATTATCCTGCTTGACTGGGAATTTAACGAACTTGCAAGAAATATTATGCGGACTGACACAGACCCTGCATCCATAGAAAAAAAGATTCGAAACAAGTTCTATGACTTCATGAAGGAAAGAGATCTTTATTTTGTAATGGGAACCCATTTCCGCTTCAAGACTTGGATGATTATTGGGATTTTCTATTTAAAGAAAAAAGACGAAAAGCAGAAGGAACTTTTTGATTTTTGAAAGTTTTTATGTATCAGTTGATCCTGAAAGTGTTAACCTTGAAGAAAACTATGTAGTGCGCTCCGCAATCGAAAGGAACTTTCAACTTGCTATAGAATGCGCCATAGATATAGGGGAAATAATCATTTCAAAAGAAGGGTTTGAAAGACCTGAGGACTACAGAAGTGTTTTCTTGATTCTTGGAAAGCATGGTGTGCTCCCTAAAGATTTTGCAGAAAAATTCTCAGCTGCAGCAGGTTTCAGAAATTTTTTAGTCCACATCTATGATAAGATTGACCTGGACATAATTGAAAAGTATCTTGTAGAAAACCTTGGAGATTTTGATATTTTTGCTTCTTATGTAGCTGACTACGTAGAAAATGTTCAAGAATAAGCTTTCTGATTTCTTACTGAGGTTCTTAAAATATTTTATAAACCACAATAAGCGGAGAGTTGATGCTGCTGTGAACTTATTATCTTTTTATCTTAAACAATTAGACTTGTTTAGGGTCGCATTAGGGCTTTAAAGAAAGTTTTTAACTGCTTATTAGTAACTTATAACTTCAAGCTCTGGCACTTCTTTGAAGTGGCTATCTCTGGTAACTATTCTCTCGCCATGAAGTAATATGATAGCAGCTATGAGTTCATCAAATGCTCCGACGGCTCTTCCTTTTGAAAGTAAATTTGCAGAGAGGGAAGCAAAAACTTCATAGACCGATTCTTCAAGCTCAAGAACCTGAAAACATTCCAGAAGCTTTTTGATTTCTTCCAGATTTTGATGCGTTTTTCTGGATAGGTACGCTCCACGGTACAGTTCAAGGACATTAATCTCAGTCGTGCTTAAGGGAATTTCCTGAACTTCCATCTCAGCCAGCTTCTGGAGAGCCTCTTTATTTCCTCTTAATAGATCAACGATAAAAGAAGTATCAAGCACCGGCATCAAGATCAACTTTCCTCAAGGTCAATTTCCCTCATTTTTGCCTTTCTCATATCTCTGGAAGCTCTTTCTATTGCATCGGCAAGTTCGGGATTGGGAGCTATCTCTGCTGGAACTTCCGATAGCTTTCTTTTTTTGGGATAGTATCTGAGGATTACATCTGAGAAGCTATCTTTTTCTGAGGTTTTTAGACTTTTGAGTTTTTCGTAGGCTTCTTCACTTATGCTGATTGTTCTTGTTGGCATGATAATAGCTGTGTATGTATGTGTATTTATACATATGTATTTCAGAGATCTTAATTAACACATCAGAAGTAAAAAAAGATAAACTGCTTCTGCCCTGGAAGTTGAACTTAAGGTTATACTGGCATTTTTATCGAAATTCGCAATGTTATTGTTCAGCTTAATAGTGCTTGATTCTTGAATATCGAATAGTTACCGTTATTTTATTTTGAGCTCATTTTTACGTTTTAATTTTCTATCCATACCTTTGCAAAGACAGAAGCAAAAAAGTAATATTAGTTATTAAAACCATTGAAATAACGAGTTACTCTTCCTTTCTTCATCTTCAATCTTTAAATCATCAACCTTGCCTTCTTCATTAGACATGTAATAAGACTCTGCAATCAATTTTTTCAGCTCTGGTGTTTCTTCAGTGAGATTAGTTAGGCCCATGATTCCGTAATAAACTATGAAATAATCTTCTCGAGTTTCAAGGAAAGGTCTCTTGTACACCAGAAAATATCCTGAAGTTTCAGGGCTTTCATACCCGGTTGCGTTAAAAGAGGTGATATTACAGGAATTTTCAACTTCACGCCTTTCAATTTCTTCTTGAAGTTCTGCACTAATATTCAGTTCCTGATGGAACACATTACCGTTTTCTTCCAGATACAGATAAAGGGTATCTTCCCCTTTTAAGAATTTAGATTCATCGTCAAAGTACCAAACGTTTATGAATTTTCCTTCAGAGTAGTTTCCTGCATTACAGTAAGGAGAAATCTTCGGAAAAGATGAAGTACAGCTCTGTATATTTCCTTGCCAGGCCCCAGGAATGTACCATTTAGGCATTGATTCTGAAGGGGGAAGTCCTGGGCCTATCCGAATGAAATCAAGCACAAGCCATACTCCAATAAAGATAACTATGAAAAATATTAGAAACGCTATTTTTTTATTCACTTTCTTGTAGAACATTTGCCTGCCCCAAGTTCAATATAATAAAGACCTTTGCCTTCGGTTTATATAAAAGTCCGCGGGAAGCCTTAAATTTCCTGGATCTCCCATATCGTAAGAAAGATTTGACATTCTCCATACAACTGGATAAATTTTTTGTTATGAAATATTTATGATTAAGTTAAATAACTGCTTGACGGAACTCGATTCTTAAATCAAAACATAACAATAAAAGGAAACAGTAACGATAAGTATTCAACCTATCCAAAATTAAAGTAAATTAACAAATAGCTTTATAGAAGATATAGTGAAGTTCAAATAATCAAGTTAAATAAAATAAACAAAAAAATAATATGATTTATAGGAAGATTTTGTGAAAAATACTGTTATTTAGTAGATATCTGCAAACACTAGGTTCAACCGTAACCTTTGACAAAAAACTGGCTACTTTAATATCTTCTAATATGTTGCTCGCCTTCAAGTGTATTATTTGTGCTCTCAGGGCCAGACGATACTCTAATTTCAGCCATAAAGCCTGCACTATTACCTTGCAAAGTATTATTATGAGATTTTCCCAGCGTAATTTCATATGAGTATCCAATTGATTTGACGCTATTGTCAAGAAGTTTATTATTATTTGAGTTGTTTTGAAGACTAATGCAGAAATAGTCATCTATAACTGTATTTTCGCTTAGTTCATTGTTTGAAGAGTTTTTGAGGCGTACACCATCCCAATTTCTTGATACATTGTTACCTGTTATCTTATTGTAATTTGAATTTTTAAGAAGGATTCCGTTTCTATACTCCTCTCCATAGAGCCAATTATGATTTACTTCATTATTTTCCAATGTATTTCTGCTGGAGTCTCTCAGGTAAATTCCACACCCATTTTGAGATGCATTGTTATTTTCAATTGTAATGTTTTCGGCTTCTTTCAGGTAAATTCCGCGTCCGTCAGAAACCAGTTTATTGCCAGCGATAATACCACCAGACCCGGTATAACGTATGCCTGCCTTGTTTGTTCCTGTCACATTGAATCCAATAATTGTTACATTGTCAGCAGTTACATAGAAGATATCCTTTTCCGGATCTGCAGCCTGAATCATAGTCTCAGTTGATTCTCCAGGCTTTGAAATTATAATAGGAGATTTGTTCACAACAAGGTTCTCCTTGTATAATCCCGGGTAAACAGCAATAATATCGCCAGAACTCGAATTGTCTATTGCTTGCTGGATCGAGTCTCCGGGGTGTACGTAGACATTTATTGAATCATCGCTGATATTATCGAGAAAATTACTTATCAAATTATTGCTATCGTTATCAGGAGAATTATTGGGATATATCCAGGATAAAATTACAGAAATTGTAGAATCAATGAAAGATTTGTTTTCTATACCCTGATCCTTAGTCTCATTCTTAGAAGTACGATTGGGAGAATCATCTGGTAAATGATCCACATCTGAATTCCCAATATTACCTCTCAAAGTGTTATTATTTGAGCCAGCAAGTTCAAAGCCATGTTTCCTGTTTGAATTTGCAATATTATCAATTAGGACGTTATCTCTTGAGCTTCCTAGATCAATACCTGCATACTCGTTTGAATTTGCAATATTATTGTTTAGCAAGCTGTTACTGCAATTGAATAAATTAATTCCATCACCATTGTGATTTGCAATATTTCCATTTACTTTATTTTGTATAGAAGAACTCAAAGCTATACCGTTATCTTTATTAAAATTTGCAATGTTGTTATTCAATTCAGTATTGGTTGATTCGTGAACATCAAATCCATTGATATTAGAATTTGCCACGTTGTTACTTAAGTGATTATCAGTGGATGCAACTATTGCAATGCCGAACATATTATTAATTGCAATATTATTCAACCCACTGTTATTATCCGAGTTAACCAGAATGATTCCAACGGCGTTATTTGATAGGATGTTGCTGTCAAACCTTGAATTGCTTGTATTAAATAAAGCAATGCTCTGGGAGTTGTTTTGGAGAATCTGATCTTTTATTGTCATATTCTGGCAGTTGATGCAATAAATGGCTCCAGCATTTAAGGTAGAATTTAGAGTAATATTCGAAGCATTTACAAGATAATAGATAGGTTTTCCATTTACAGTATTGGTAGTATCGATATTGTTCTGCATACTAGCATTTCTATATGCAACATAAATTTCAAAATTATATGTATTGTTGACCATTGCGTTATTAATAAGCGTATTGTTGCTTGCAAGCTCACTGTCATCTGGAGACAATCGGATTCCTGACCAGCTATTGTCTGATGCTGTGTTATTGATCAGTATATTGTTGCTAGCATGCCAGAGATGGATCCCAATGCCATTAGCCTGTAAATGGTTGTTTGCAATAATGTTATATTGCACATTGTCCAGATAAATGCCACTTCCTGAGCTGGAATTTTTCAAACCAAACCCTTTGATGGTCACGTTATTCGCAGTTACATGGAAAACATGATCATATGGATGAAGAGCTTGAATTATTGTATCTTCTGGATTTCCCGACTCTGAGATTACTGTTAACTTCTTATTTATGTCTATATTTTCAATATATGTTCCTTTATTAACAAGTATTGTATCTCCATCGACAGAGTCGTTTACAGCTTGCTGTATAGAGGTATAATTTTCTTTTCCACTGTTACCAACAGTAATCGTATCCGCCGCAACTGTGTTTATATTTATTAGTAGAAAAGAAAGCGCAATCACAAAACAGATTTTAAAGTGCAGTTATACCCCTTCTGTAGTACTTTAATTATCATTTGTTTTTTTGCTATAAAACATTATTGAACTAGCTAGCTAAATACATCAGTAAACTTGACTTTAAGTTGGAATAGATATTAAAAAATAGTTAAAAAAGATAATTCCACCAACTACGTAAATTAGTTCATTGACATTGATATTAAGATAGTATACAAAGACGATTATTAAAGGCAAAAAACAAAAATAAATAAATGTATACCAATTACAAAATTAAATTAATAGATTTGCTCATTGAATCTTAATAATAATTAATTCAAAAAAAGAAGAAAAGAAATAAAGCTGCAAAACGCAGCTTCACTTAAACTTAATGCTCGTGAACATGCTCGTGCCCGTGTATTCTGCCCTCTTCATGGGCTTCATCAAGTTGTTCTCTTTTAAACCTGATATAAGCCTCATTTATGGATTCCAGGCATACTGAACAAACCGGAGCATCCTTTTTTACAACCCCTTTTGAAAAACTGGGGATCTGTAATTCGACAGGGAAAACTCCACCTTTTCTGCCACAGAGGGAGCACTTGCCCCTCCTGCACATAGTTCCGCTTTTGCCTTCATTCAAGTAGGTTTTCTGGGCGGAATCGAGGCATATCTCACAGAGCCCTTTCCACACACCCTCAGGATAGGCGAATTTGAGGAGGGGAGGGAAGGTTTTGACCGGGATAACGGTCGGGAGTGCACGTCCGCAAAGATCACAATCTGTCATTTCTCATACCTCCTTAGGCTAATACCTGTGCTGCATCCATTGCCCACTGCAGGAAGGGTTCGGACCAGATTCCCATTGCCAGCACGCCGGCTACTGCAATCAGGAGAGCTGCTGCATATGGGAAAGGCATCCCGATCTTTTTTCCTTCCGGGGGCAGGAAATACATGTATCTTACAAGCCGTGCATAATAGAACAGCGAAAGGGCACTGTTCAGGACTGCGATTACTGCAAGCCAGGCCATGCCTGCTTCAATGGTTGAAGAGAAGAGCACCAGCTTTGCCATGAAACCTGCAGTCGGGGGGATACCTGCAAGGGCAAAGACGAAAACCGTCATTGACAGAGCCGCCAGCGGCATTTTTTTTCCAAGACCTTTGAAATTGTCCAGATGATCCGGAGTGATTAGATCCCCTGTCTTCTGTGAGGTTACCATCCAGACAACGGCTGCGGCTGCAATAAATGCTCCTCCTTTCATAAAGGCATGGGCAAGGGTATAGAAGATTCCGCCTGTAAGCGCCATTGGGGTCATTACCACAAAAGCCATTGCGATATACCCTGCCTGGGCAAGGGAAGAGTAGGCAAGCATGCGTTTTACGCTTGTCTGCGATACTGCAACCACGTTTCCGAAGGTCATGGTAACGATTGCAAGAATTGTAAATGCAAGCTGCCAGTCAACCTGAAGAGCTGGAAGAGCCAGAATAAAAACCCTGAAAGCTGCCACAAAACCCATCTTTTTCGACCCGGCTGCAAGCAGGGAGGAAACAACTGAAGGCGAGCCCTGGTAGGCATCAGGAGCCCACATGTGGAAAGGCACAAGCGCCATCTTGAAGCCAAAACCTGCAATAAGCAGCACGACTGCGACAAGCCCGATAGGATTCTGAGCCAGAAAAGCGGCGTTTTCAGCAATTGCAGGAATTCTGGTAGTGCCTGTTGCCCCGTAGACAAAAGAGATGCCAAAAAGCATGAGTGCTGAAGAGATTGCACCTATTACAAAATATTTCATGGCGCCTTCGAGCGACCTTGCATTCTGCTTCTCATAACCTGCAAGCGCAAAAGTGGCAAGGCTTGCCAGCTCAAAGGCACAGAAGAGCAGTATCAGGTCGTTTGCGGATGCCACACCCATCATCCCGAAAGTTGCGAAGAGCACAAGGCAATAGAACTCTTCGGTATGGTCGCTGTTTTCGTTGTACTTTATTGAAGCAACCGAGACTATCAGTGCAACTGCCAGGAATACCAGCTTGAAGAACTGGGAAAGGGCATCGATACTGACAGTATTGTAGAACATCACAGTTTCGGTACCGAAACTCTGCACTGTCAGGACTAGAGCTGCAAGCACTCCCAGAGTTGCCAGGTAACCGAGCACATTCTTGGTCCTGGGGGACATGAAGACCCCTATTAGCAGTATAATCAGGGCGGTTGCAACGACTGCGATTTCAGGTGCAAGTAACATAAAATTCACCATTTTTTACACCCCCAGGGCAGCCCCAAGGCTAACTATTGCTTCCGAATTCGTAATCATCATATTAAGCACCGGACTCGGGTTCCAGCCAAAATAGATCACAAGAAGGGCAATTACTCCCATCGAAAAGACCTGAAGGGAATTAATATCGCTGATATCCCCGAGTTTCGTATTGTACACTCCGAACATCGCCCTCTGCATTGCCCAGAGGTGGTAACCTGCAGTAATCACTATTGCCAGCAGGGCAAACAGGACAAAACCAGGCAGGTTGACATAGCTAAAGGTAAACACCAGGAACTCGGCTATAAAGCCGCTAAGCCCGGGCAGGCCGAGGGATGCCATAAATCCGACCATCATAAGCACAGTCAGTTTCGGCATTCTCTTTGCAAGCCCGCCAAGATCGTTGATGATCCGTGTGCCTGTTGTGGCCTGGATTGCGCCTGCAGACATGAACAGTATGCTCATTATAAGCCCGTGGGAAAACTGCTGGAACATGGCACCTGAAACCGACAGCGCAATGAAGCCAGCTGAACCCAGTACGACAAATCCCATGTGGCTCAGACTGGAGTAAGCTATCATGCGTTTGAGGTCTTTCTGCCTCAGAGCCACAAGCGCCCCGTACACTATGCTGAAAGCTCCGAGCAATCCCAGCATGTTAATTATAAGTTCAGAGCTGCCTGTATTCGGGAGCATGGGTAGCGAAATCCTGAAAAGCCCGTACCCTCCGATTTTAAGCAGGATAAAAAGTACACTACCTGCCGTAGGGGCTTCGGTATAAGCATCCGGAAGCCAGGAGTGGAAGGGGAAAACCGGCAGCTTTGCCAGGAACCCGAAGATAATCGAGAGGAAAATCGCATCCCTCAACAGGCTGGATTCAAAAAACTGGAACTGTGCAACCAGTTCTCTTATATCGAAGCTGGGAGCCCCTGTCTGCTGCCAGGAGGCGTAGAAGAGACCGAAGATCCCGAGCAGCATAATCAGGGAGGCTACATGCGTGTATATAAAGAACTTGTACGACGCATGGACCCGCTTTTCTCCTCCCCAGATATTCACCATGAAGAAGAGGGGAATAAGGGTAAGCTCCCAGAAAATATAGAAGACCAGGAAGTCAAGGGCTACGAAGACTCCTATAACTGCAGCCTGCATGGTAAGGATCAGACCATAGAACCTGTTAGGGGCTTCCCTGTCTTCCTTCCAGCTGTAAAGGATCAGGAATGGGATAACAATTGAATTCAGGAGGATGAGAGGCATGGAAATACCGTCGATTCCTACTGAATAGTTAACCCCGAGAGAGGGAATCCATTCTATAGACTCAAAGAACTGAATGGTAGCAGTACTGCTGTCAAAGTTCAGGTAGGCATACAGGGTAAGACCAAGAGTCGCAAGGGACCCTAAAAAGCCCATGCCTGCAGCCTGTTTTTTCGTTTTTGTGAAAAAGGTCACGGCTGCGAAAATCAGCGGCACCAGAATCAACAGCGATGCAACCGGCAGCATCAGAGTACCTCCATTATTAACTTAACAAGTATAATTAGCAAACTCACACCCGCAATTAAGGCAGTTGCATAAGTCTGGACAACTCCGGTCTGAATTCTCCGGAGTTCCTCACTTACACCGACTGTAAGAATTCCGATTCCTTCCACGATGCTGTCAACTATTACATCAAGCACCTGAGTAAGAAGAGCAACTACACCGTATACTATTCCGAGTGAGAAGAACTCAGTATATATCTCGTGCTGATAATAGCGTTTGTAGAGCAGCCTGTAAACCGGATTCTTCATTGAAGCGAGAGGTCCGAGTTTGATTATCCTCAGATAATAGATTACAAAAGCGACTGCAAGACCTGCAACGGCTACAATCAAAGGCATCCACAGGACAAGAAGAGGCTCATGCCCTGCTGCCTCTACAAGCTCATATCCGCCGATGCCTGCAAGGCTTCCTATATCAAGATTCACGAAAGTGTTGACAAAGGTCTCCTCAAGGAAAGCCATAAACCCTGTCTGTGTCAGCCCTCCAAACACTAGGGAAAAGACTGCCAGAATGGAAAGGGGGATGGTCATAATGGCAGGGGACTCGTGTCCATGATAGTCACTTCTGGGCTTTCCAGTAAAGGTCATGAAGATCAGCCTGAATATGTAAATCGACGTGAGGAGTGCAGCTGCAATCGAGAACAGGTAGGGAACCCAGTTGTTGCTGTGCTCTCCAAAGATATAGGCAGCTTCAATAATTGCATCCTTTGAGAAGAAACCGCTTGTTCCTATTGACGTCCCTGGAATTCCAAACCCTGCAAGAGCCAGGGCTGCAATCGCCATAGTGACTGCTGTAATCGGCATTACCTTTCCTACGCCTCCGAGTTCCCTCATATCCTGAGTGCCGACGGCATGAATTACGCTTCCTGCACAGAGGAAAAGAAGAGCTTTGAAGAAAGCATGGTTGATCAGGTGGAATATGGAAATGCCGACGGCTTCAAGTCCGATTGCCGAACCCATTCCAAGACCGAGCATCATGTACCCTAGCTGGCTTATGGTTGAGTAAGCAAGCACACGCTTGAGGTCGTTCATTACAATGCCCATAGTTCCTGCAAAAAGTGCGGTAAAGCCTCCGAGATAGGCAACCACCATAAGGGATTCAGGGGCTGCAATAAACATCGGGAAGGTTCTTGCGACCAGGTAGACCCCGGCAGTAACCATTGTTGCAGCATGAATAAGGGCTGAAACGGTTGTTGGGCCTTCCATTGCATCAGGCAGCCATACATGCAGGGGAAACTGCCCGGATTTTCCTATGGCTCCTCCGAAGAAGAGCAGGGTAATGATAGTAAGGTGGCTTACCTCAAAGCCGAAAATATTTGCCTGAAGAGCTGAAAGCTGAGGGATATAGCTGAAAATCTCGTCAAAACGGAGCAGGTATGTCCCGTCCTGGAGACCTCCTGAAAGTTTCAGGAGATCAGATGTCAGTATGATTATCCCGGTAAGGAACATTACGTCTCCAACCCTGGTTGTCAGGAAAGCTTTCTTGGCAGCGGCTGCAGCCGAGGGCTTTTCGTACCAGAAGCCGATAAGTAGATAGGAACATAACCCTACAAGTTCCCAGGAGACAAAGAATTGAAGAATATTGTCCGAAAGCACAAGGGAAAGCATTGCCGCAGTAAAGAGCGCAGTTTCTGCGAAGTATCTGGGTTTTCCCGGGTCATGGGACATATAGCTGACTGCATAGATATGGATAAGCAGGCTTACGAAGGAGACCATTGACAGCATTACTGCAGCCAGAGGGTCAATCAATATTCCGATATTGAGCACTGCAAACCAGGAATAGGACTGGCTTATAACCTCTTCCGGGTTTGCCAGCAGCCTGAACGTAATCACTAAAGAGATTATGAAGGAGGCAGCAATTGCCAGGATAGGAACGATTGCACCGCCTGATGGCATTTTTTTACCGAAGAAGAAGGTGATTACAAAAGCCAGTGCAGGAAGCAGGGGGATTAAAAATGCAAACTCTTCCAGAGCCGTTTTTACCACCTCAGGATGTTGAGCTCATCAAGGTTGATATTGTCGTGCATTCTGTAGATTGCCATGAAGATTGCAAACCCGACTGCTGCCTCGGCAGCTGCAAGGGCAATTGAGAACATAGCAAAGACCTGACCGTCAAGCGTATTTGTATAACTTGAGAAAGCTACAAGGTTCAAGTTTGCGGAGTTGAGCATGAGTTCAATGCACATTATCATCCTGATGCCGTTTTTATGTGTCATTACGCCATAGAGTCCGATTGAGAAAAGCAGGGCTGCAAGCCCTAGGTAAAAACTTAAAGGAATCATCGGTTTCCCTCCCCTCTTGCCATGTAGATCGCTCCTATAAGGGATGCTAGCAGGACAATTGAAAGGACCTCAAAAGGCGCTACATACTGAGTAAAGGTCAGCACACCTATACCCTCTATATTACTCTGGTCGGCAGGATTTGCAGGAAGTTCGGAAACTGTATTCCAGGAGGTTCCAAAGGCTCCGACTATCACGACAGCTGTAAAGAGCAGGGCTACAAGAAAGGCTAGAAGCTGATTAGTCCGCACCTGGCTCACCCCCTATCTCACGTTTTGTAAGCATAACTGCAAAGAGAATAAGTACTCCGATAGCTCCTATATAAACCAGTACCTGGATAATTCCGAGAAACTGGGCGTTTAAGAGGATATAGAGAGCAGCTATTCCGAACATGCACATAATAAGAGCAAGTCCAGCCCGGACAATATCTTTTGCAGTTACCACAAAGATTGCAAAGAATACTGTGATAACAGCAAGAAGCCCGAAAACAGCCATTTGCACAGCTGCTCCAATTGTCTCGAGTCCTATAGTCTCGAGTCCCATTGCTTCGAGCCCTATCATCTCTCGTCACCTTTCTCAAGATCGACTTCTCTGGCGAGTTTATCAGGAGTCATAAGCAAGTCTTTATGTTTCCATTTAATGAGACCTTTAGCGTATTCCTTACTACTTGAAAGCGCGCCTTTCGGGCACTGGTCTATACAAAGCCCGCAGAAAAGGCAGTGTCCTATGTCAATCTGGGGGAACCAGCGTTGTTTCTCACTGCCTGGTGCAATAGGAGCTTTTACGATCTGGATTGCGGCGTTAGGGCAGGTATTGGCGCAGATGCCGCAGCCTATGCATTTACTTTTATCAAGTATCTGAAGCCCCCTGAACCGGTCGGAAAGTTCTGTAGGTTTTTCCGGATACATCCTGGTAACGGGAGGCCTTGTAATGCTTCTAACCGCGTATTTAATGTTTTTAAGAACCATGATTTCACGCTCCCAAGTAGAGTCCGAGCACCACAGCCCAGACAAGGTTTAAAAGGGCAAGAGGAAGCAGTTTCTTCCAGCTCAGGTCAACAACCTGATCTATCCTGAATCTCGGAACAGCCCATCTAAGACCTATAATTACCATAAGTACAAAGACAGTTTTCACAAGCAGGAATCCTGTTGGGGCTATAAGACCAAGCACAGGGCTGTTTGCAACAAAGGAAGGTACATTCCAGCCGCCAAGGAAGAGCAGGGCTACAAGGAAAGAACCGAGGATCATGTGGATATATTCGGCAAAGAAACCGAGCCCGAACCGCATTCCACAGTACTCAGTAATCCAGCCTGCTATGAGTTCTTCTTCAGACTCATTCTGGTCAAAGGGAAGCCTTCCCATATCAGCCATAAGTGATACAAAGAACACGAAGAATCCAATAGGTTGAAGGAAGATATTCCATAGAAGTCCCTGTGATCTTGATATTTCCACAATACTCAGGGAGCCTGTCATGACAGCTACACTTACCACGCTTAATCCGAGAGGCACTTCATACCCTACCATCCGGGCGAAGTTTCGGAAAGCTCCGAGCAGGGAATATTTATTGTTCGAGCCGTAAGCCACCATGAAAATCCCGAAGATCGAGATTGCGGACATTGCTTCAATATAAAGCACACTTATGTCCATCTGAGTGACTGCAAGCGGGTATTCGACCCCATTAATAAAGACCGCGCCCACGGGGATGGCTACCAGCATAAGAAGAACCGAACTGATCATAAAGATGTTAGCATTATTGAAAAGTAAGCTGTCAGCATTCAGTGGTCTTAAGTCTTCTTTTGTAAAGAGTTTGATTGCGTCGGCTACGAGCTGCAAAAGCCCGTATTTTCCTACACGGCAGGGTCCCATCCTGGACTGGATATCGGCAGAAAGCTTTCTTTCGAGCCACACAGCTCCCATAGCTGCTATGAAGATAACTCCAACCAGAGAAAGGCCGAGAGTTCCGCGAATCCAGGGGAGTAAAGGAAGTATAAATTCAGGAATTTCTATTGGCATTATAATCACCTGTCCGCTTCACTGGTACAGCCGTCCATACTGCCCGAAATTGCTGCTACGTCTGCAACAGTCGTGCCTTTGATAAGCGGAGGCAGAGCTTGCAGGGTTGGGTAGTGAGGGCCTCTGATCTTTACCCTGTACGGTTTGTCCGAGCCATCGGAGATCATATACATTCCCATTTCCCCTCTCGGGTCTTCCACTCTGTGGAATACCTCACCTGGTGGAACTCTCATTACCGGGGTTCTCCTGCTGTACAGGGTATCTTCCGGAAAAATTGGGCCGCCTGGAAGCTGGTCGAGACACTGTTCTATTATGTAGATGCTTTCCCTCATCTCATTGAGCCTGACCTGCACTCTTGCAAAAGAATCTCCTGCGGTTTCCGTGCAGATTTTGAAGTCCAGATCTTTATAAACCAGATAAGGCTCATTTTTCCGAATGTCAAAAGGTACACCGGCTGCACGCAGGGGAGGCCCTGAAACCCCAAGTTCTTTTGCGACATCGGCAGTCAGGACACCGACTCCAACGGTCCTTTCCCTGTAGATCCTGTCAGTGTGGAACATTTCCTCAAAGTCGTTGATGGATTTTTTCAGATTGTTGAGGACAGGAATCGCTCTTTCTTTAAAGCCATCCGGAAGGTCGTCACGCACCCCTCCAAATCTCAGGTAGCTGTGAGTAATCCTGGCTCCTGTGACCATATCGATAAGGCTAAGAACCTCTTCTCTTTCCCTGATCGTGTACATGAACATGGACACGAAGCCAATGAATTCTCCAAATTCACCCATACCCAGAAGGTGGCTCTGAATCCTTGTGAGTTCCTCAAGAATTACCCTGATATACTGAGCCCGCTCAGGCGGCTCGATGTCTAACAGTTTCTCGGTACAGCCTACAAAACATTCTTCGTTCATAAGGGCTGCAAGGTAGCATATCCTGTCCACGATTGTAATTCCTTGGAGGTAGGTCTTATTCTCCAGGATTTTTTCAATACCTTTGTGAATGAATCCCAGTTCTACCTCGGCATCCACGACTGTTTCTCCTTTTAATCTCAGGTTCAACCTGAAGGGTCCAGGTTGCATGGGATGCTGAGGGCCCAGGTGTATAATCATCTCATTTGGTTCAAGCTTTTCTTCCATTTTCCACCCCCTCATACCAGATTTCTCGCTGTTTTATTAGGGAAGCCCTTGTAATCTTTCCTTAGAGGCCATTCTCCAAGCATATCTTCGGGAAGTACAAGTGGCTTCAGATTAGGGTGGTTTTTGAACAGGATCCCAAAAAGTTCGTATGTTTCCCTCTCATACCAGTTTGCATTCCAGTATACCGATACAATGGATTCGATTTCCGGATTATCTCTCGGAAGTCTGGCTTTGAGCGTAAGAACTACAGGATGGTTATATGATGCAATATGGTAGACTACTTCAAGCTCATTCCTTTTTATGTAGTCCACTCCGCAGACTGAACAGAGGTGGTCGAATTGAAGGGAATTCTTCAGGTACTGGCAGACTTCTTTTGCTTTCTCCTTATCGACGTAAGCCCTGGCGCGGATTTCGGATTCAGCGGTTGCTTCGAAAATTGCCTCAGGAAACGCATTTGTTAGTGACTTAAGAATTTCTGTAACATCCATAATTTCCCCTCGAATGAATCTGAAAGTCAAAAAGAACCTAAACAGTCTTAGTATTCCGTGCCCCGGTCCTTTTTGGCTTTAATTTTTTCTTGAAGCTCCACAAATCCCTGAATCAGGGCTTCGGGCCTTGGAGGGCATCCAGGAATGTAAACATCAATCGGGAAGATTTCATCAATATTCTGCACAGTGCTATAGGATTCGTAGAAAGGCCCGCCGCTAATGGAACAATCTCCCATACAGATTACCCATTTCGGAGATGGCATCTGTTCCCAGAGCCTCTTTAAAGCAGGCAAGTATTTCTTTGTCACATAACCACTGATTATCATGACATCAGCCTGCCTCGGGGAGTTCCTCGGAATTATCCCGAAACGGTCAGTGTCATAATGTGCACAACCTGTAGCGATCATCTCAACCCCGCAGCAGCCCATAGGCTGAGTCATAAACCAGAGCGAGTTTTTTCTTCCCCAGTTGATAATGTCCTGAACCTTGGATTTCTTGAGAAGATTGTGAATAGCACTGGTTGTTGTCGTGATGACTCCAGGAATTTCTTCAGACTTTTCATTGGTTGTATTCGTTTTTTTCTCCTTCACTTCACCCATGTGAGAGCCCCCTTCTTCCAGAGATAAATGTATCCAAAGAGCAGTACAAAAACAAAAAGAAACATCTCAACTACTGCGATAGAAGTAATCCCGTGTCCCTTATAGACTGTGGCCCAAGGATAAAGGAAAAGCACCTCCACATCAAAGATCACAAAAGCGATCGCATAGAGATAATACTCAACATTGAACTGGATCCTTGCAGTTCCTGTGGGAACCGAACCCGATTCATATGTCGTGTACTTGCCTGCTGCCTTGCTCCTCGGACTCAGATGCTTTACCATAAACATTGTCATTGGTGGCATAATAAGTGCCACAAAGAGAAATATGGCGACTGGTATGTAACTATCAATTATTCCAGACATTAATATCACCTATTGGAATGCAGCAACCTGAATTGCAGCGTCACATGACATCGACTGCGGGGTTTGGGACATAAACTGCATCCGAACACCCGAGTTTTAAGCAAATCGCGTTCAGTCCACAACACAGGCCTTTCTGGAAATGCCTGAATTCACTAATCCTTAATTGCAGTAAAGGAATTCCTGCATTCTGACATTTGCTTTAGGATTCCTGCATTCTGACATTTGCTTTCGGGCTCTGAAAAATTTAATTCATTTGCCCGGTATTGTATCATAAATTGTTGGAAGTGCGGATATTTCCTGTTTCAGACAGTATTAATTCAGTTGCGTGAAATTTAGTATAATTAATAATTATCATTACAACTAATCCTGCAATTGTATTAGGAGATATTTATAATTATTTGCTAGATAATTTGTATTTATATAATTATTAAGTTTAAGTAATTAAGGATGTTCTTTTAGAATATGAGCATGTTTAAAAAATAGAATAAAAGCACTTACCCATTTATGACATCATATAACCCTTAATTATGTTGTTGCCTATAAAATGTCATAACTCTAATAATATAATTTATTACATATATAAGTAATCATACGTTAAGGATTACTTATATATACAAATTAATTATTTCAAATAAATAAAAGAACCACATAAATATTATGAACAATTGTAATAAATCTATGAAAAATCGTAATAAATCTAAAGGTTGAAAATTTAATAGTAAGTATTGAAATATAAAATAATAAGCTTAAAATATTTTTAAGCTACCTGTGAAGGCTGGGGCGAGGGATTTCATTTCTGCTTCGGCTTGTACTGCTGCAATTAAGATATATTCCGAACATTACATTATAAAATATTCAATATGGAATAAATAAATCAAATATCATTGACTACAACAATTACTGATCACAACGTATAGTTGCCGCATTCACGGCAAAGGTAAAATTCACGCCGGAATATAAGCCTGAGAACACACTGTACCAATACATTATAATAAGTCTTTCATGATAGGAAAGCTGGTGGAATCGCATGAAGATCAATGATAACTGTGTAGGATGCGGCCAGTGTGCTTCTTTTTGTAAGAAAGAAGCAATAGAGGTAAAAGGGAAGGCACGAGCTACCGATGCCTGTATAGACTGCGGGATCTGTGCTGTCTACTGTCCCGTTAAAGCCATAGAGGTGCCGGCGTGAAAGCAATTGTAATTGGTGCAGGGCTTGGAGGGCTCTTAAGTGCAGCCAGGCTCTCAAAGGCAGGATATCAGGTTGAGGTTTATGAGAGACTTCCTATCACAGGAGGAAGGTTTACAAACCTGAATTATAAAGGATTCCAACTTTCGAGTGGAGCTCTCCACATCCTGCCCCACGGACCTACAGGCCCTCTAGCTCAGTTTCTCAGTGAAGTCGGAGCTGACATTGAGATCGTGCGGTCAGACGAGACAACAGTGCGAGTTCCCCTGAAGAAGGACAGCCCAGATTACAGTAAAGGTTTCAGGGATATTCCTTTTTCCGATTTTCCCACACTTCTCTCGCATAAAGACCGCCTGAAGATTGCCCTTCTTACAGTGAGTACGCGAAAGAACCGACCGAGAGGGAGCACTCTTCGGGCCTGGCTCAGGAGCCAGATTAAGGACGAATGGCTTGTGAGGTTTGCAGATTCTTTCTGCGGCTGGGCGCTGAGTCTCAGAAGTGACGAAGTGCCTGTAGAAGAAATCTTCGAGATAATCGAAAACATGTACAGGTTCGGCGGGCCTGGTGTTCCTGTAGGCGGATGCAAAGGAATAATCGACGCCCTGGAGAGTGTGATTGCCGCACACGGCGGAAAGATCCATACCAGAGCCGAAGTTTCAAAAATCCTTCTGCAGAATGGTAAAGCTGCAGGTGTGCTTATTGGCGAGGAAGTTCATAAAGCCGACCTGATCATCAGTAATATCGGGCATGCTGCAACAGCCTGCCTTTGCGGGGAGGCACTTTCAGGAGAGAAAAACTCAGGATACTTGAGACAGCTTGAGACCATGAGACCGTCTGCCGGCATAAAGATCTGCCTTGCTGCAGATGAGCCGCTTGTAGGGCATTCCGGCGTCCTTCTCACCCCATATGCGAAAAGGGTAAATGGGATAAATGAGGTTACCCAGGTTGACTCGAGACTTGCTCCACCGGGCAAACACCTTACAATGTCCCATCAGTATGTAGCCCCTGAGAATATAAAAAATCTCGAGGCTGAAATCGAATTAGGGCTTCAGGATCTTAAGGAAATCTTCCCAGATAAGAGATACGAAGTCCTGCTTATCCAGTCATACCATGACAGCTGGCCGGTAAACAGGGCAGCGTCAGGTACTGATCCTGGTAATGAAACCCCTATTCCAGGGCTCTATGTCGTGGGGGATGGAGCCAAAGGAAGAGGGGGCATAGAAGTCGAAGGCGTGGCTCTCGGCGTGGCTGCAACCATGAAAAAAATTCTTGGTTAAACAAATTCAGCAGGTGTTTTATTATTCCACCGAAAAATCCCGATTTTGTAACTTACTCGAAGAACGTTTTCATCCCTGTAACCAATATATGCAGGAACCGCTGCGGGTACTGCGGCTTTCGGCGGGAACCCGGGCAACCAGACGCCAGGCTTATGAAGCCTGAAGAAATTCTTCCTGTGCTTGAGAATGGGGCAAAGGCGGGGTGCACTGAAGCCCTTTTCACCTTTGGCGAGCTTCCAGAAGAGGTGCCGGAGTACAGAAAGTGGCTAAAAGAACTTGGCTATTCTTCTACTCTTGAATACCTTCTCTTTCTCTGTGAAGCTGCGATCGATATTGGAATTCTTCCTCATACGAATGCGGGTATCATGACGCGCTCGGAGCTTAAGGCTTTAAAGCCTTTGAATGCAAGCATGGGGCTGATGCTTGAGAGCACGGCAACTCTTGATGCACATAAAGACTGCCCTGGCAAACTTCCCGAACTCAGGCTTGACACTATCCGGGAAGCCGGAAAGCTCAGAATTCCTTATACTACCGGCATTCTTGTAGGGATAGGGGAGAAAAGAGAGGACAGAATAGAGTCGCTTGAGGCTATCGCAGGTCTTCACAGGGAATATGGGCATATCCAGGAAGTTATTATCCAGAATTTTACCCCAAAACCCGGGACATATATGGAAAACTCTCCAGAACCTTTGGTAGAGGAGATAGTTGATACTATATGCCTTGCCAGGCAGATCCTTCCTCCTGATGTGGCAGTGCAGGTTGCCCCAAACCTTATAGACCCTAAGGCCCTTATCGCAAAAGGGGTTAGTGACCTTGGAGGTATATCCCCGTTGACAATTGACTGGATTAATCCTGAAGCCGAATGGCCGGATGTAAAGGACTTGCAAAAGAGACTCGGATCATTTCTGCTCAGGGAACGCCTGCCGATTTACCCCCAGTATGTGAAAAGAGAGTGGTATTCAGACAGGTTATGCGGGCTGATAGCACAGCTCTCGGACTCGGAGGGTTACAGGAAACAGCCCTGAAAAGGGCATGCGGAGAATTAGAAAAATGAACAGCAAAATTCCCGAAGACCTTATAGAACGCGCATACCAGGGGAAGTGCACAAAAGAAGACGGGCTTCTACTCCTTGAGGTTCCTCCTTTCGAACTCTTCAGGTTTGCGGATGAACTCCGCTCCCTTACAGCAGGGGATGTAGTTACTTACGTTGTAAACAGAAATATTAACTTTACCAGCCGGTGTGTGGGAACCTGCGGGTTCTGCGCATTTAGAACGAATAACGGCAAAGTTCTGACCCTTGAAGAAATAATGGGAAAAGTAAGGGAGGCGGCACAGGCAAATGCTACTGAAGTCTGCATCCAGGGAGGACTTCTGCCTGACGCTGGTATTGACTTTTATCTCGGGATTGTAGAAGCCATAAAAGCCGAATTCCCTGATATGCATATCCATTCCTTTTCACCGATGGAGGTTTACCATGCTTCCCGTATAAGCGAAATCCCTGTAAAAGAAGCTCTGCTAAGACTTAAAAAAAGCGGGCTTGACACCATGCCCGGCACGGCAGCCGAAATTCTTTCGGACAGGGTAAGGGAGATTATCTGCCCTTCAAAAATCAAAACCTCGGAATGGATAGAGGTGGTTACCCAGGCACATGCCGCAGGTATTCCTACGACTGCAACGATGATGTACGGGCATGTCGAAACTCTTGAAGAAAGAATAGAACATATATTGATCATCAGGGAAATCCAGAAAGAAACAGGCAGAATTACGGAATTTGTGCCTCTGCCTTTTATGCCTTATAACAACCCTTTAGGGGAGAAATTAATGAAAGAAGGTAGATACGCCACGCCTGGTCTTGAGGATCTTAAGAATTATGCTGTTTCCCGTATTCTTCTCCACGGGTATGTAGACAATATTCAGGCAAGCTGGGTGAAGTTAGGGAAAAAACTTGCGCAGTTTGCTCTTCACTGTGGGGTTAACGATCTTGGGGGTACTCTTATGGAGGAAAGTATTTCAAGATCTGCAGGAGCCTCTAATGGAGAAGCGATATCTGTAGAAGAACTCGAGTGGATGATTTATGGAGCCGGGAGAGTTCCAAAAGAAAGAACCACTCTGTACGGAAGAGTGAATGAGCTGGTTCCGGGAAATCCGAGGCGATTAGGGTTCAGAATCTCAGAGTGAACCTATCTATCGGGATAGATATATCAGAGATAAACAGGAATGATCGGGATGTACATGAAGAAGCTGGCAGCAATTCCTGATGATGTCCTTGAAAGGGCACATCAGGGTAACTGCACAAAAGAGGATGCATTTATCCTGCTTGAAGGAAGCCCATTCGAGTTATTCGAACTTGCCGATAACCTTCGGGCCAGTACCACAGGCGATATTGTTAGTTATATCACGAACAGAAATATTTATATTACAAATAGATGCGCAGGAAATTGCGGATTTTGCGCTTACAGGGCAGAAAAAGGGTATATACTGAGCGTGGAAGAAATCCTGAAAAAGGTGCGTGACGCCTGGAAAGCCGGAGTTGTTGAGGTTTGCATTCAGGGAGGGTATATTCCGGAAATCGACATGGAATTCTACCTGGAGATTGTAGAGTCAATAAAAGCTGAATATCCAGAACTCTGTATTCATGCCTTCTCCCCTATGGAAATACACTATGCGGCAGAAATCTCAGGCATGTCCATAAAAGAGGCTCTTCGTAAGCTTAAAAAAAGCGGGCTTGATTCCCTTACCGGAACTTCAGCTGAAATTCTTTCCGACAGGGTGAGAAATATAATCTGTCCCGAAAAAATCAATACACAGCAATGGATCGATATTATAAAGACCGCACATAAAACCGGAATTTCCACAAATGCAACTATTATGTACGGACATGTTGAAACGATCGAAGAGCGTCTTGATCATGTTTTTACTATCCGCGAAATACAGAAAGAGACCGGTGGATTTTCAGAGTTTATCCCGATGTCCTTTTTGCCCTATAATAACAGGATAGGGGAGAAGATGCTAGCATCTGGAAAATTCGCAAGCACAGGGCTTGAAGACTTGCAGCTCATTGCCATTTCCCGCGTAATCCTGCACACCCACGTAAATAATATTCAGGCCACCTGGGTTAAACTCGGGAAAAAGCTTGCTCAGTTTGCTCTCGGGTGCGGAGCTAATGATCTAGGAGGCACGCTTATGGAAGACCAGATCTCAACCGCGTCTGGAGGGAATCACGGAGAATACATGTCTCCTGCCGAGTTCGAATGGATGATAAAAGGGGCAGGAAGAATCCCTGTACAGAGAGATACCCTTTACCGAAAAGTGGAACCTGGTTTCCCGAATAGAGTAGGCTCATTGCCAGCTCTCGGAAAGGCAAAGATAAGCAGTAAAGAGTAACCGCTCGCCCTCATCGTGAGAAGGCTTGAATTCAGTTTAGACAGAATTGTAGCCCCCAGGCTCCGACTCGGGAACATTGTCCGTTTCGCTTGCTTCGTTCGCTCAATAGATTAATCTGTAATTTATCGGAAAGATAAACCAGATCTCACTTAGTTGATATATGAGAAGGCTCAGAATTTTACTTGATAGGGTGAGTCTTATTAATTGTTGATTTCCGTGTGTCTCTTCCATGTGATTTGACTATGATAAATCAGAGCCGTTGAGAACTCCTGCAAGCTGAACTAACAGGAAAATCAATGAACTTTTTCGGGCTGCAGGAGTTTAATTATCTAAATTTCAATAAATTATGTTTAATATTCATGTTTATGTCCTAATCATATTTTCAGGAGTTCAGATGAAAGCCGTAATCCCCTATAAAAAAGCCGGTGCAAAATCCAGATTATCAACTGTCCTGAGTCAGGAAGAGAGAGAAGAACTTGTGGAACTGATGCTGAATCAGGTAATAGATACCCTTAAAGAAGCCGGAATAGAGACAATTGATATTCTCAGTCCTTCGATGTATGGACTTGAGAACATGACAAAGGCCACTGTGCTTCTGGATAGAAACGACCTCAATGAGGCTCTTAACTGGTATCTGGAGCAGGCCGAGGAGCCGGTTATGATTGTTATGGCTGATCTTCCCCTTCTGTCTCCAGATCATGTTAAAGGGATAATTTCAACTGAAGGAGACGTTTGCATCGTCCCGGGAAAAGGTGGGGGCACAAATGTATTGTTTATTAAAAATCCTTCTGGCTATAGGGTCAGGTACTACGGTTCGAGTTTCCTGACTCATTGTTCGATTGCGGAAGAAGCAGGGCAGAATGTTGAGATTTACGACTCTTTCCTTGCAGGTATAGATATAGATGAGCCCGAAGACCTGGTAGAACTGCTTATACATGGAAGCGGAGCTTCGAAAGAGTATATTAGCAAAAAATTCAAGCTTGAGATTAGCAGAGGAAGAGTAAGGCTGGCTCCGGTATGAGATTAGCAGGGGCAGTTCTCAAATAACTGGAAAAGCAGAAAGGTTATATGAAATTTGAAATAAACTATTATGGGGTAAATAACAACCTGACTAGCAAAATTGGGCTGGTTGGATATGGCTCGGGGGCGCAAAATCAATTTTGTGTGGATAGATGCGTTTCGGAATTTTAATTTTGGAAACCTTGTGTTGAAATCTTATATTAAAAACTTACATTAGAGCCTTATATTAAAAACTTACATTAGAGCCTTATATTAAAAGCTTACATTAAAACCTTATATTAAAAGCTTACATTAAAACCTTATATTAAAAGCTTACATCGGAACCTTATATTAAAAACTTACATTGAAACCCTATATTAAAACTTTATATTAGAACCTTTATATTCAAACCTTGTACTCAAACCTTGTATTCAAATCTTAATTAGAAAACTTATGCTAGGACTAAAAAAGTCATGTATTGAATTTTTCAATCCGGCTTCAGATCAAAAATTATAAATATGATTTACTAGTTGGTTTGAAATTGAATAATATGGAAACAAACTGATAGTCTGAGCTTTAAGTATTCAGGTAATTGACCTGTAAACAAATCGAGCTTGTTTTCCAGAGATGCGTATTTATATGTAAGAAAAAGCTTTGATACTCGGAAGTTAAAGGTTGGAAATGAAAAATGTTCAGATCTGGTAGTTTTAATCAACAAAAAATATATGGTAGAGGACTGCTATTACTGCCTTAAAATTAACATGATTTGCCAAACTGCCTAACATGCCATAATTGCCTTATTTGCCTTTAAAAGTTACAGGTGAGCTGGTGAGCTTCAAGATAAACCGATATAAATGTGGATATTGTGGTGCCTGTGTGGGAGTCTGCCCTAAAGGAGCACTCGAACTTATAGAGACCTGGGTCGAAGTAGATGAAAATACGTGTATTGCATGCGGAATATGCGATCGCATCTGCCCTGTGGGAGCAATTGAGGTAATGAAATGAAGGACATGTACGATGTTTTAGTGATTGGAGCAGGTCCTGCAGGCTCCATCGCTGCCAGAACTGCAGCTGAAAAGGGGCTTGATGTACTTTTAATTGAGAAACGCCAGGAGATAGGCGACCCTGTACGCTGTGCCGAAGGCGTGAATAAAGAATACCTCAAAAAACATGTGGAAATTGACAAAAAGTGGATTTGCGCGGACCTTAAAGCTTCTCACATCTACGCCCCTGACGGTACAAGGATAGAGATGGCAGAAGAAATCTCTGGTGGAGAAGTAGGCTATGTCCTTGAGAGAAAAGTGTTTGACAGGGCACTTGCAGAACAGGCTGCCCGTGCGGGGGCTGAAGTAAGAGTAAAAACCCGAGCAATTGACCTCATACTCGAGGATGGTTTCGTCAGGGGAGCCAAACTAATGCACCTGGGAAAAACATATGATGTGCGTGCCAAGATAGTTATAGGTGCTGACGGAATCGAATCAAAGGTAGGTCGATGGGCAGGCATAGATACTTCCCTGAAGCCCATAGACATAGAAACCTGTACCCAGTACCTGATAGCTGGAGTGGATATAGCCCAGGATCATTGCGAGTTTTACGTAGGAAACGAGATTGCGCCGGGCGGTTATATATGGATCTTTCCTAAGGGCGAAGGCAAAGCCAATGTAGGGATTGGTATCCTCGGAAGCAGGACAGGAAAATTCAAGCCAAGGCCTGTAGACTACCTTAACAGCTTTATGGAAAAGAAATTTCCCGATGCTAGAATTATTGAGATGGTTTATGGAGGAGTTCCGGTATCTGGCAGCATTGAGAAAACGTCGGCTAACGGTCTGATGCTAATTGGAGACGCTGCCCGTCAATCCGACCCTATCACAGGCGGCGGAATCCTGAACGCTATGGAAGCAGGGAAGCTTGCAGGAGAAGCTGCATATGCTGCTATTTCCTCAGGGGACGTTTCCCTCCAAAAACTTGAAGAGGTTTATGAGAAGCGCTGGAGGGCAACCATAGGGCATGATATTGACATGAGCCTCATAGTAAAGAATTGCTTTATCAACCTGAGTGACGATGACCTGAACTCCCTTGCCCATTCCCTGAAAGATGTAAAATTTGACAGAATGAGCCTCCTCGATTTATTACAGGCTCTCTTTAAAGCCAATAAAAAACTACTCTGGGACCTTCGAGTCCTTTTCAAGGACGCCGCAAAAGAAGTAGCAAAAAGTAAAACATAACGCCCGGAAACCCGGGCATTTTCTGTTTTTATATTTTTTCTTTAACTTCCCTCAAAGGATTTCCTGTATCCAAATTTATTTTATAACCTCACAGGCGCGTACTATTGCGATTACGTAGCAATTAAAAGAAATCAAAATTTTCTGATTCTGAAATGCAATTCGGGCAAGACGGGTTTCGGGAGACATAGTTCGGGGATATCACTTTTTCCAGAACTCAGGAGTGAAGAGTAAAATTACAGTATAAACTTCAAGCCTGCCAATCCACATATTCGCAATCAGGACTAATTTCCCGAGAGGGGGGATAGGATCAAAACTGCCCATAGGGCCTACGACATTAAAGCCTGGTCCTCCATTACCAAGCGTAGCTATGGACGCAGTAAACGAGGTTATTATGTCCATGCCCAGAACAGAGAGAATAAGGGTGCTTGAGACAAAGATAAGTAGATAAATGACAACAAATGAAACTATGGAATTGACAATCTCCTCGGGCACGTTTTTACTGTTTAATTTAACGCCTTTTATGGCTCTTGGATGAAGGGCCTTAAAGAGTTCCATTCTACTGTGCTTGAGAAGGATAAGAACGCGTACAACCTTGATGCCTCCGCCTGTAGAGCCGGCACAGCCTCCAATAAACCCAACTATAATAAGTATCATTTTCGCAGAATCAGACCAGAGATTGAAATCCGTTGTCACGAGCCCGGTAGTTGTCATGACTGAGATTACATGAAAGATTGCAAGTCGGAATGAATCTGAAAGGTTTGTACCAAAATCTCGCCAGAGCAGGAAGGTGAGAAGCCCGCTTGCAGCAAGGATCAGGGCAGTATAAAACTGGAATTCTTCATCTTTAAGAAGGGTATTTTTGTCTACAAATATTGCTCGGTAGTAAAGGGCAAAGTTTGCACCGGCAGCGAAAGTGAATAACGCTGTTATATACTCTACAAGGGGGCTGTTAAAAGCTCCAACACTCAGTCTGTAATTGGAGAAACCTCCACAGGACACTGTAGAAAACATAAGATTAAGTGAATCATATAGGGAGACTCCTGCAAGCATAAGGACGATAACCTGCAGGAAAGAAATTACAAAGTAAATTGTCCAGAGAATTCTTGCGGTTTCCCTTACCCTGGGCTTCAACTTATCCTCGGTGGGTCCGGGCATCTCAGCGCGGAAAAGCTGGCGGCCTGCAACCCCTAGCTTGGGCAGGATAGCAATGAAAAGCACGATAATACCCATGCCCCCAAGCCACATAATCATGCCTCTCCAGAAGAGAATGCTTTTAGGGTGGCTTTCTATATCATTAAGAATTGTTGAGCCTGTAGTGGTAAATCCTGACATGGATTCGAAAAACGCATTTAAAGGAGAGATTCCGTCCATAATAAAAGGAATTGCTCCGAAAACGGCAGCTGCAAGCCAGCCCAGGGCAACGATTGCAAAGCCTTCCTTGCGCATCCATTCCTCTTCGGTCTTATAGGAGAGCAGGAGAAAGCCTGTTAGAGTGGTTACGAGAATTGAAACCAGAAAAGGAGTTAAACTCTCCCCGTAATAATATGCGACTCCGAGAGGGATTATCATGAAAAGCCCCAGGAGCCTGAGCAGACCGCCAAGCACATATAAAATAATTCTAAAATTCATGCAGATCCACTGTTTTAGAGCTGTTAGACCCTTTTGGATCGTTTGTATTTACCTGTTCACTTAAAAAACTTCTCCACAGCCGGAACAGCGGAAGATAAAGCAAAGATTATTACCCTGTCTCCTTCCCGAATTACGGTATCTCCTCTAGGTATAATAGTATCATCATTATGGACTACCATTGTAACAAGCGCTCCTTTGGGAAACTTGACCTTATCAAGGGATTTTCCGACTATTTTTGAGCTTCTTGACGCTGTATACTCGATGATTTCGGCCTTTTCGCCTTCAAGAGTGGCAAGTTTTTCAATACCTCTTCCCATTGTAAGCTTCAAAACCTCATTTACTGTTGCTTGCCTGGGACTGACTGCCATATCTATCCCAATCATTTCGAACAAAGGCACGTAATCCGGACGATCAGCCCTTGCTATCACTTTCTTTGCCCCAAGCTGTTTTGCAAGCAGAGCGCACAGTAGATTTTTTTCATCGCTATTCGTAACTGCAAGCACAACGTCCATATCTTCGATATTTTCTTCCCTCAAAAGATTGACATCTGTACCATCCCCGTTTAAAATGAGGGCATTTTCCAGCATTTCAGCCACTTCTATGCAGCGGCTTTTCCTGTACTCGATAATCTTGAGGTCTGCATTCTCATCTTTATCAATCAGTTTAGCAAGATAAAATCCTACAATTCCGCAGCCTATAAGGAGAATTTTATTCCTGTGGGGCTCTCCGTTCCCGAAGACACGACCAAGTTCTTCCAGGGCTCTGGGCTTGCCTACGACCACCATATGGTCATTTGCATTAATAGCATCGTCTCCATGAGGAATAACTACTTCGTTTTTCCGAAAGATCGCACTTACAATGCAGCAGTCATCAAGATTGAGATCCTTTATCTGCTGCCCTACAAGCCTGTTGTCTGGATGGATAGCGAATTCCATCATCTGAACTTTTCCCTCGGCAAAAATCTGCGCATCTATAGCTGACGGGCTTGAGAGCACCTCAGCAACCTCAGAAGCAAGCGCAAGCTCAGGACAGATCATGACATCAACTCCAACCTGAGCCCTTGAAGTTACAGGCACATCAATATAATCCGGGTTGCTCACTCTCGCGATTGTCTTTGTTTCTTTCCAACCTGGATGGGACCTTAGTATAAGCTTTGCAGTCATGCAGGCAACGATATTGACCTCATCGACCCCTGTGACAGCGATCAGAATATCCGCGTCATGAAGGACACTGGTGAGAATATCAGCGTTTGCGCCATTTCCCTCCAGAACCTGAACATCAAGTTCATCCGCCCTTTGTGCAACCTCCTCGTCTTTCTCAACAACGATCACATCATGTGTAAGAGAGAGAAACTTTGCGATATGGTATCCAACTTCGCCTGCCCCTATAACTACAGCTTTCATAAGAGTTCCTCAAAAAAGCTTGGTTTCAGGTAAATTAACCTGCTTGCTTAAATAATCATGGAAAAAGAAAAAAGTAAATGGTGGTGTTTATGATGAGTGTTATACAGTAATACCATAATAAACCTTCAATGGGAAAAAGTGAGATTTTACCCATAGTGAGAGGAAAAGGCAGCTCTATGAAGATATGATTTTATCTGAAAAGTTTCTCAATTTCCGATATTGCAGAAGACATAGAAAAGATAACCACTCTATCCTGATTTTCAATAATAAAATCCCCTCTCGGGACTACAGTCTCTTTTCCCCGAACTACCATATTGATGAGAGCTCCTCTTGGGAACTTTACTTTGTTCAACGGTCTCCCGACAATTTTAGAGCTTTCAGAAGCCGTATATTCTATGATTTCTGCTCTTTCGCCTTCAATAGTTGTCAGGGTTTGTATTCCCCTGCCCATTGTAAGCTTCAATACTTCATTTACAGTCGCTTCCCTGGGACTGACTGCCATATCTATGCCGACCATTTCAAAGAGAGGAAGATAATCCGAGCGGTCAGCCCTAGCAATTACTTTCTTTGCCCCAAGCTGTTTTGCAAGCAGAGCGCACAGAAGGTTTTTCTCATCACTGTCTGTGACTGCAATAACAACATCCATATTCTCTATATTTTCTTCTCTGAGCAAGCTGAGATCAGTGCCATCCCCATTAAGTATAAGGGCACCTTCAAGTGTTTCTGCTACCTCAATGCAGCGGCTCTTCCTGTGCTCAATAATCTTAAGGTCAACATTCTCTTCTTTGCCTATTAACTTAGCCAGATAGAAACCCACAATTCCGCAGCCTATGATAAGAACTCTATTTTTATGACGTACTTCGCTCCCGAAAACGCTGCTCAGGCTTTCCATAGCTTCAGGCTTACCAACAACCACCACATGGTCATTTGCCTTTATAACATCACTTCCGTGAGGAATAATTATTTCATGATCCCGAAAAACCGCACTTACAATGCAGCAGTCCGCAAGCCTGAGATCCTGCATCTGCTTTCCTACAAGCTTGCTTTCGGGGCTTATTGCAAACTCGGTCATTCGGACTTTTCCCTCAGCAAACATCTCGGCATCTATTGCGGACGGGCTTGATAGAATTTCAGCGACTTCGGAAGCAAGCGCAAGCTCTGGACAGATCATAAGATCGACTCCAACCTGAGCCCTGGAGGTTACAGGTGAATCTATGTAGTCTGGGTTGCTGACCCTGGCAATGGTTTTAATATCCTTCCATCCGGGCTTGCTTCGGGCGACTAGCTTTGCCGTCATACAGGCAACAATATTAACTTCATCGAGACCGGTCACAGCCACAAGCAGATCCGAATCTTGAAGAAATTTTGAGAGAAGCTCAGCGTTTGCACCGTTTCCCTCTATAGCAAGGACATCAAGTTCGTCTGCCCTTTTTAATGCTTCTTCAGCTTTTTCAATAATTATTACATCGTTTTTGGGGGAAAGGGCTTTTGCAATGTGATAACCTACTTCCCCAGCGCCAATAATTATAATCTTCATAGCACACCTTCAGAAGATCTGTTTTTAACTAACCTGATATTATAAAACCTTGCGGTCCAGAAGCAAAAAGTACGGAATAAATCAGGATAGGACAAATATAATGAAAAAATGTGTGAAGTTAAGCGAGCATGGACAGGACAAAGTTGTAAAATGTGGTCAAATAAATTGTTTTTGATGAAATTAATCAGCGTGTTGACCATCTCTGGAAATTAGATACTTTGCGAATGAATACAAAGACTATATTTCTTGTAAAGCAATTTCAGATTAAAGCTTTAGTAAAGTTTTAAAATTGAGCAGTTATATATAAATCTTTTTAGATATCCGAGAAATAAATACGAAAGTAAGCGAAACTGTAAAAATAAAATAAAAGCGAAAGGAAAGAAGGCAGAAAGAAAGGATAAACGGAAAAGAAAACTACCTGAAAAAGCTAAAAAGATAGAAATCCAGGCAATGATAAACAAAAAAATTTTACTAAAGATAAGATGTCAGCGTGGAAATAAAAGGAAAAAGATCAGGGAAAAATATAAAAAGGAAGTATATTGGGATTAAAGAGAAAAGTCTCAATATTAAGAATCTGATTATTAAGAATCTGATTATTAAAATCTGAGCATTAAGAGTCTGAATATTAAGAGTCTGAATATTAAGAGTCTGAGTATTAAAATCTGAGTATTAAGAATCTGAAAATTAAGAATCTGAGTATTAAAATTCTTAATTCTCAGAATCCCAGTACTAAGGAATCCCAATATTACAGAATTTCAACTTTAAAGAGAAAAATATCTTTAAAAAGATTAAAATACAGCTAAAAGCGCTTTTAGCTCTCAAAGGCATCCTTTACTTTCTCAAAGAATCCTTTGCTTTTTTTGGATTTTTCTGTAAATTTATCGTGCTTGCCTTTTTCGCCTCCATTGGGGTTTTTACCACTGCTCAGTGCTTCAAACTGGCGAAGAAGTTCTTTTTGTTCGTGGTTGAGATTTGTTGGGGTTGTTATTACAACCCTGACGAGCTGGTCACCTCTTTTGCTTCCATGCAGGTGCTGGATACCCTTGCCTTTAAGCCTGAATACGGAATGGGTCTGAGTCCCTGCAGGAATATTCATCTTGACCTTGCCGTAGAGGGTATCTACCATAATATCAGTCCCGAGCGCAGCCTGAGCAAACGAGATTGGAATCTCGGAGATTACATCGTAGTCTACTCTCTTAAAGAGTTTATGCTCCATAACATGAAGCACTACATAGAGATCTCCAGGTGGAGCTCCGGGGTCCCCCGCATCACCTTCTCCGTTAAGCCTCAGGCTCATGCCTGAATCAGCTCCTGCAGGTACGTTTACTGTTATTTTTCTCGTATTCCTAACCCTACCTGTACCACTGCAGACCGGGCACGGAGATTCAATAACCTGACCCTTGCCGTGACAGGTAGAACAGGTGGTAGTGCTTACAAACTGCATGCCCAATCCTGTGCGTGTGGTGCGGATTTGACCTGTGCCGCCGCATGTTGGGCAGCGTTTTGGGCTTGTGCCGGGTCGTGCCCCTGTTCCGGAGCAGTTAGAGCATCTTTCAGTCCTCGGGACATCAATATCTTTACGGACTCCAAATGCTGCTTCCTCAAAGGTTATATAAAGGTCATACTGGAGATCTGATCCTCTCCTCGGTCCCCTGGGACCCCTTCTGCTGCCTCCGCCGAAAAACATTTCGAAAATATCCCCGAAGCCGCCGAAATCCGCACCCCGGAAGATATCTTCTGCGCTGTACTGCCCATTTATTCCTGCATGTCCGAAACGGTCGTACTGAGACCGTTTCTCAGGATCTGAAAGCACAGCATAAGCCTCAGAGATCTCCTTGAACTTTTCCTCAGCCCCAGGTTCCTTATTCCTGTCAGGATGATACTTTAATGCGAGTTTTCGATAGGATTTCTTTATATCCTCGGGTGAAGCATCTTTAGATAACCCAAGAATTTCGTAATAATCGCGCGTTGTGGCCATCAGGATTCCCTGTTATTTTAAAAAAGATAAAACTCCGGAGCCTGCAAGTGCAGGTTTCCGGTAAGGCCTGAGAATCTCCAGGCCTGTCTTATTACTTGCTCTTTCTTTATTTACGCTTTTCGTCGTCAACTACCTCATAATCGGCGTCAACGACCGTCTCATCAGGACTTTTTGCATCTGTTCTTCCTGCTCCGCCTGCTGCCTGTTGAGCCTGCTGGGCTTTCTGATACATTGCAGTGGAGATCGGATATATAGCTTCCTGAAGAGCTTCGGTTTTTGCCTTAATCTCTTCGCTGTCCTTACCTTCAAGAGCTTTTTTAAGTTCGTCAATTGCGGCGTTTACCTTTGACTTCTGATCCTCTGTAGCTACATCTCCGGCTTCCTTCAGAGTCTTTTCGGCAGCATTGATCAGGGCTTCGGCATTGTTCCTGGTCTCGACTTCTTCTTTGCGCTTTCTGTCTTCTTCGGCATGCAATTCCGCGTCTTTTATCATGCGGTCTATTTCGGCATCTGTGAGTCCACCTGGTTTCTGGATGGATATAGACTGTTCCTTGCCAGTTCCAAGGTCTTTTGCACTCACGTGCAGGATACCATTTGCGTCAATGTCAAAGGTAACTTCGATCTGTGGGATGCCTCTAGGAGCTGGTGGGATGCCGTCAAGAGTAAAACGCCCAAGGGTTTTGTTTTCGGAAGCAATTCCTCTTTCTCCCTGAAGGACATGAATCTCTACTGAGGGCTGATTATCAGCTGCCGTTGAGAATATCTGGCTCTTCTTGGTCGGAATTGTCGTGTTTCTCGGGATCAATGGGGTTGCTATGCCTCCAAGTGTCTCAATTCCAAGGGTGAGAGGAGTGACATCAAGCAGCAGGATATCTTTTACCTCGCCCCCGAGCACACCGGCCTGGATGGCTGCCCCGATTGCAACGGCTTCGTCAGGGTTAATGTTCTTGTAGGGTTTCTTGCCCGTGAAGTTCTCTACAAGCTCGACTACCGCAGGCATCCTTGTAGCGCCACCGATCAGAATTACTTTATCGATATCGTTTGGCGTAAGCTTTGCATCGCTGAGAGCCTGGCGCATGGATACGAGAGTTTTCTCAAGAAGATCCTCGGTCATCTTCTGGAACTGGGCTCTGGTCAGGTCAATATCAAGGTGCTTTGGTTCCCCATCTGGACCAACTGTAAGGAAGGGAAGGTTGATGTTGGTGCTTGCGACACCGGACAGTTCAATTTTGGCTTTCTCTGCAGCATCGGTTAAGCGCTGGAGTACAGCTCTGTCCTTCGAGAGATCAATTCCCTCAGTTTTTCTGAATTCGGCAAGTAAGTAATTGACAATGCGCTGGTCGAAATCGTCTCCTCCGAGATGGGTATCGCCGCTTGTGGATTTTACCTCAAAGACTCCGCCTCCAATCTCAAGAATTGATACATCAAAGGTTCCGCCTCCCAGGTCGTAGACAAGAATAGTTTGCTCAATTTCGCCTTTATCAAGCCCGTATGCAAGGGATGCGGCAGTCGGTTCATTGATAATTCTGAGAACCTCAAGACCTGCAATTGTCCCTGCATCCTTTGTAGCCTGCCTCTGGGCGTCATTGAAATAAGCAGGAACTGTAATAACAGCCTGTTTGATTGCCTCTCCAAGATAAGCTTCTGCATCGGTTTTGAGTTTCTGGAGAATCATTGCAGAAATTTCCTGCGGTGTGTATTGCTTTCCCTGAAGGGTCACCTTGTAGTTGGCTTCTCCCATATGCCTCTTAATGGAATAAACAGTGTTTTCAGGGTTTGAAATAGCCTGTCTCTTTGCGACCTGACCTACAAGTTTCTCCCCTTTTTTGGAAAATCCAACCACTGACGGGGTTGTCCTGGCGCCTTCGGCATTAGGGATCACGACAGCTTCCCCGCCTTCCATTACTGCCATGCATGAGTTAGTAGTACCAAGGTCAATACCCAGTATTTTTGCCATGTTCTATCCTCACTAGATTCCTGGTTAAATCTTCACTTAATGATTTAGATAAAAGTTCTCTGACAAGTCATTGAATTAATTTATTTATTAAGTTAACTGGTAAGCTATTCGATTAAATTCAAGAATCAGGTCATAACAGAATTCAGGAGTAAAATTATGCCTGAATCTCCTTTATTCCTTAGTCTCATTTGGATTTCTGGCCACTGAGACCATAGCAGGCCTGATAACTTTCGAGTTAAGAGCGTATCCGGCTTTGTAAACCTCTACTATTGTATTGTCCGGAAGTTCAGAGGTCTCAACATGCTGAACTGCTTCGTGCTTGTGAGGGTCGAATTCGCTGGATTTTTCACTCTCGATTCTCTCAATCCCATATTTTTCGAGGATTGAGAAAAACTGTTTTGAAAGCTGTTCTAATCCGCTGGCGATCGAGCTCATATCCTCTGCAGTCTTTGTAGACTTGATGGCACGATCGAAATTGTCCGTTACCTCAAGGAAATCGAGAAGTACCTGCTCAAGCACAGCTTTTCGGTTTTCCTCCATCTGGCGGGCGGTACGTTTTCTGAAATTGTCAAAATCTGCTGCAAGCCGAAGAAGCTGGTCTTTGAGAATCTCGTTCTCCTCCCGGCACAGAGCCTCAGGGCTTTTTTCAGTTTCGGAACTGGCAGAAGCCTCTTCGGGACCACCCTGTGCTTCTTTAGCTTCTTCGGGACTACCCTGTGCTTCTTTAGCCTCTTCTTCCGAAGAACCAGAATTCTTAGCATCAGGATCTCCAGCTTCAGCCTGGGTATCTTCTTTAGAATCCGTATTTTCTTCTTTATCGAATATTTTCATTAATCGATCCCCATCAAGTAATTATAACGGTTTCGCTCGTCCTGATCTGTGATTGTTTGTAATTCTATAAATACTTTTCGGATAACGAAAATATCTTCTAATCAAAATGGGTGAGAAAAAGAAAAATCAGTAAAAGTGATTTTGAAGTTTATATGAGAGTGTTTTGAGTATTACAACGCTTGCAATCATGGAAGCTGCGATTGCTGAAATCACCTGATCCCACCCGATTGCCGAGATTCCTCCTCCCAGTGCAAACTGCACGCCGCCTACAAGCGCCACAAAGACAAAGGAAAAACCGAAACCTGCAAACGCTCCTCCAACAAGAGAACTGAGAGCGTCCAGTCCCTGTCTTTCGTAAAAAACCATACCTGCAATAAATATCACAGCAAAGATCAAAAGTACGACTGCAGTAGGCAATGGACTTTCTTTTGTGGAAAATATCCCAAAAAGCCCGAGCCCCATGTCAACCAGGAATATGCCCATGAGAACCGCGATAGAAAGGGTTTTCACAAACGAGTTTTCAAAGACCGACTGAGAGTTAGGGTTTCTGCTGCTAATAGTACCAGGCACCTTTATGTTTTACAATGTTTAACTTTTATGGTATAACCGTATAATTTATATAAACTTTTACATAGCAAATTTAATCCTCAATTCCAGCCGCTGCATCGCAACCCTTTTACGAAATGGCTTGACCGCAAACTTTTTAGAAAAAAGTTTGATCAAAAACCGGCATGATGGCGTGATAAACCGGCGCAACGGTTTCGCTCAAGCAGTTTTTTGAAAAGGCTTGCGTTGCAAAAGTAATATATAAATGACCGGGTTTTTCCTTTCCAATGAAAATTCTGATTGCGGAATTTGCTGTCGGCACAGACATTGAAAAGTCCCTTATCCCTGAGGGAGCAGCTATGCTGGAAACCCTTGTAGAGAGTTTTGTCCGGCTTGGGTATGAGGTTTATTACCCATCGGCAGGCACGAAAATCTATTCAGGCACGCGGGTTGAATCTACAGCCGAAAATTTCAGGCAGGTAATTGGGAGAGAAGCAAAAAGTTGCGACGCGGGGCTGGTTATTGCCCCTGATTCAATGCTTCCCGAGCTGAATGAGGTTCTTGAGGAAAATACTGTAAATTTGGGATGCTCCCCCCGGTCGGCAGCCTGCTGTGCGGATAAGTTGCTCTGTACGGAAATCCTGAAGAAAGCCGGGATTAAAACTCCTGAAATTGCAAATGAGCCGGAAAAAGGTAAAAGATATATCACAAAACCAAGATTCGGCTGCGGAGCAGAGGCAACATACCTGGTCACAGAGTTCGAGAACAAAGAGGGACTTTTTACGAGTGAGTATATTGAGGGAGAGCATCTGAGTGTAAGCCTTATTGCAGGAAAAAAACCGCTTCCTCTTACTGTAAATCGTCAGTTCATAGAATTTGGCAAGAAAGAAGCTGAATCCGGAGAAAAGGGGAAAGCAGGAGTTTCCGAAATAAAGTATAACGGAAGCCTTACTCCTTACCAGACTGAAAGAAGGGAAGAAATCTATGAAACCGCAATCTCCACAGTGAAATGCCTGAACTGTTTCGGATATGTAGGTGTGGATATTGTACTCACCGATCTTCCGTATGTAGTGGATGTGAATCCAAGGCCCACTGCTTCGCTTTTCGGGATCAGCCGTGTTATGCGGGAGGAAATAGGAGACCTGATACTGAAAAACAGGTTTGGAGAACTTCCTGACCATGTAAATATTGAGGGAGAATTCTGTTTTTCAAAGGATGCTCTGGGCGAACTTTTTGGAAGGACTTGAAAAATAGATAGCAGATTAAAGATCAGAAAAATAAAAACGTTGGAAAGCTTAAAAAGAACCTAATAAAGGGCTCAAAAATGAATTCAAAAATTATCGGGCTTGATATAGGAGGAGCGAATACCAAACTTGCTTCCTCGGACGGAAAGATCGTAGAACTTCACTATTTGCCTCTCTGGAAGAACACGCGGCTTCCTGAAGTTCTGAAGGAAATCGCACAGCGGCTGCAGCCCGAGAAAGTTGCTGTTGTTATGACCGGAGAACTTGCAGACTGTTTTGAGGATAAGGAACAGGGCATTATCTTTATAAAGGCATGTGTTGATTCTGCCTTCGGGCCCTCGAAAGTTTCATATATAAACAACGTGGGCAGGTTCCAGCATGAGACTGACGATATAAGGAAACTTGCTGCTGCCAACTGGGCGGCTTCTGCCAGGCTGATAGGAAAAGAGTTAGGAGATTGTATTTTTGTGGATGTTGGAAGCACCACAAGCGATATTATCCCTATCGTTTCGGGTGAGCATAAAGCAGGGCTTACTGACTTTGAGAGGCTTTGCAGGAGTGAACTCGTGTATGCAGGTACGCTCAGGACAAACCTTGCCGCACTTCTCGAAAAGGTAAAGCTTGAGAGGGGCTGGTGCAGGACGGCTTCAGAACTCTTTGCTACAACTTCGGATGCTTATCTCCTGCTTGGAAAAATCGATGAGAGTATGTATACATGCGAGACCGCTGATGGAGCAGGCAGGAGCAAAATCGATGCTATGCGCAGGCTTGCAAGGCTTGTCTGTGCGGATCTTTCTGAAATTCGGGAAGAGGAAATCTATGAAATCGCAACTCAGGTAAAGGAAAAACAAGTTTTTACCCTGGCTGAGGCGATTTCCGAGGTTGCGGAGAGAAACGGGCTTAAAAAAATCGTAGCCGCAGGCCTTGGGGAATTTCTGATAAAAGAAGCTGCAGAGAAGCTTGACATGGAATTCGTATCGATATCCAGCCACTGGGGAGAAGAAATCTCAAAAGTTTTCCCGGCATATGCGGCTGCCAGATTGATTGAGATGTGAAATCTTCACCTAAGAAATTCCAGTCTCAGGGCAGGCAGGTTGAGAACAAACACCTGATAATTGAAACCTGAAAGGAAAACTATGAGATTGGTGGTTAAGATTGGGGGAAGCCTCATCAAAGAGGCTACCGAGCTTGTAAATAGGCTGGTAAAGGAATTTGGCTCAGGAAGCCAGAAGATTGCAGAGGGAGGGTACACAGCCGACAGATTCCCTTTTTCCGTTCTCATAGTGCCTGGAGGAGGCATCTTTGCCGAAGTCGTCAGAGAAACCGATGAGATGTTTTGCCTGGGTGCCGACACAGCCCACTGGATGGCCATTCTTGGTATGGAGCAGTATGCCTGTTATCTTCAGGATAAAACCGGTGCAAGGGCTGTAGACTCAATAGCAGATGTGCCTGAAGGAGTTTCAATTCTCTTTCCATACAGGCTCCTGAAAGAAGAAGATCCCCTGCCTCACAGCTGGGACGTAACATCCGATACTATTGCAGCCTGGATTGCAAAGCAAAACGGAGCAAGATTAATAAAAGTTACGGATGTAGATGGCATATTCAGGAATGGAAAGCTAGTCAGGGAAATTTCTGCTTCCAGTTGCGTAGGGAACAATGCGAGCTGCATCGATCCTGCCCTGCCGAAGTTTCTTCTGAAAAACCGAATGGAATGCCTGATTGTTAACGGAAAATCTCCTGAGAGGGTCATTAGGGCCGTGTACGGAAAGCCTGTACTTGGTACTGTGGTAAAGGGGAATATTTAAATCGTATATCGTATATGACTAGGGGAGAAGCAAAGCGTATCGCAAAGCGTATCCAAAAGCGTTAATTAAATTCAGTTAATTAAATCTGCTAATGTTTACAAAGGCGCCAGGGAAAACAGAAGCTCAATGCTTAAGGAAAGCGCCTTATTCACGGCAATTCGTTACCGTTTGCTATTCGAATTAACATTTAAGGAGAAAAAAAATGTCAGCACAAAAAGTTGAGTACTGTACTTCGTGTGGAATTCGCCTTGTGGAAAGGGGTTATGTAAAGTTTCCCTGCCCGCAGTGCGGATCAGAAATAGGAAGATGTTCAAGCTGCAGGCAGCAGGGTAACGTATACACATGCCCCAAATGCGGATTTAAGGCACCCTGATTCAGGTAAAAGCTTAATCAGATCAATGCCAGTGTATAAAAATCCTTGAACTCGATCAAAAGACAAAATAAAAGTATAAGAGGAATCAGAATGGGTGATGTTGCAGCAAAAATTAAGATTATGCCAGAAAGCGTTGAAACCGACCTTGTAGAATTAAAAGAGAAAGTAAAATCCGTAATTCCTGCCGGGGCAGACCTTCACGGAGATATTGTTGAAGAGCCTATTGCTTTTGGCCTGAAGGCTCTGATTGTAACATTAATTGTAAATGACGAAGAAGGCGGAACTGAACCTGCAGAAGAAGCCTTTGCAAAAGTTCCAGGTGTCGAGAACGTTCAGGTTCTGGAAGCCTACCGTATTTAAGAGGAGAAAAGACCGGACACAAGTCCGGAAAACAATCTTTTCAATTCTCCTTTCCTTAGAAGGGCTCGTAGATCAGGGGAAGATCGTTACGTTCGCAACGTAAAGGCCGCGGGTTCAAATCCCGCCGAGTCCATTTCTTTTTTTCGTGATAAGGTATTCATTTGATGATAAAAAATAGATTCAAAGAGACAAATTTGAAGCCTCGGATGATCTCCAGTTACACACATTTACTTGCCGAAAACAGGGACTATAATTCCTAAGTATATTTGCTCCTAAATACATTTTCTCTGAGAGTTTTGGATTATTACAATTATAATAGTATCATGTATTTAGAAGATAAAACACGACAGACATTCAAGCTCTTGAGCAATAAGGCACTCTCCGCAAATGTCATTTTAAGCTGCCTGATTTTAACTAAATTATGCCGAACTTTCAAAATCTTGGAATATATCAGATACTTTTTAAATAGTGAATGCATAACGGATCAACATATATTTTTAATAAGATAATAATAGAATAAGCCAGGAAGCACTGGACTCAAAAAAGAGTGGAAAAGTGAGGAAAGATCCTCAAAAGATATTCTTGGCCTGGATTTCGATAAAGATAATGATATCTATTTCTGTACGGCTAACAAATATATGAATTAAGAAAAACGGGGGATTGTACATTATTAAAGACAACAATTTGCTCGGAAAAGCAGAAGAGATACTCGAATCAGGTAAAGAAGAGCTGAAAACGGAGCTTTCCCCAAAAGACCCAAATATTTTCCTGAAATTGGGAAAAGAGGGAACAATTCTTTGCGCTAATAAGGCAGCTAAGGCTCTTCTTGAATATTGGGGTGTAAAAGAAGGGCAAAAAGTACCTGATGTACTGAGGCACAATATAAAAAGAATCCTTGCGCAGAAGGAACCGAAAAATTTTGAGATTCAGGCAGGCAAGACAACATATGCTGCAGTACTCTATCCTTTTCCGGAAGAGAATTATGTAAACCTTCAAGCTTTTGATATAAGCTTCAGGGCTCTTAACGAAGAAAAGCTCCGCAAAAGAGAAAAACAATACCTTTCTCTGAGCAACCTCAGCAGGATCTCCTTAACCTGCAAAAACTTACAGGAAATTCTGGAAAGAAGTGCCCTGCTTATTGCTAAAGGGCTTGGTACGGACTTTTCCAGAATCCTGGAGCTCATGCCCGATGGAACTTTTATTATGAGGGCAGGATACGGCTGGAAAGAGGAGTACATAGACAGCGTTATTGTAGAAGAGAAGTCTCAGGCCGAATATTCCCTTGTTTTGAAAAGACCTATTATCCTGGGAGATATTGAAACCGAAACCCGTTTTGAGTGCAGTGAGTTTATCAGGCGGCACGACATAACTAGCGGAGCAACGGTTCTGATAGGAAATATGGATAAGCCTTTTGGGGTAATGGAGGTTTATAGTCGGGAAAAGAGAGAGTTTACTGAGGATGAGATATATTTCCTGGATTCTGCTGCTTTTTTATTGTCCGAGATCATAGAGCGCCTGCATGCCGAGGAAAAACTCCGGATTCATCAGAAGGAGTTGGAAAAGCTCGTCGAAAAAAGAACCCTTGAGTACACGGAAGCAAATGAGAATCTTCTACATGACATAATAGAAAGACGAAAAATTGAAAAAAGCCTCACGAATAGCCTGAAATTTCTTGAAACTCTCCTTGATACGATACCCGCACCTGTGTATTATAAAGATAATAATGGCAGGTATCTCGGTTGTAATAATGTTCTAGCCAGGCAGGTCCTGGGACTGGAAAAAGAAGAAATTATAGGAAAAACTTTTGCTGAAGCGCACAATAAGTCGCCAGCAGGGATTTCACTTGAAATCCATGAAAACGATCTGGAGCTGTTGCAGAGAGGGGGAAGCGATGTATCTGAAAAAGAAATCATGTGTGCTGACGGCATAAAAAGAGACTTCCTGGCAAGCAGGGTAACTTTTCTGGACGAAGAAAAAAACGCAAGGAATATGGTCGCTGTACTGCTTGACATAACTGAACTCCGGAAAACTGAGAATAAGCTCCAGAATAATGTGAGGTTTCTGGAAACCCTGCTTGACAACATTCCAAGCCCGGTGTTTCAGAGGGACTTGAATGAAATATACATAAACTGTAACGAGAGTTTTGCCAGGCAAATTATGGGGCTTCCCAAAGTTGAAGTTATAGGGGGCTCTTTTAGAGAGTTCCAGAAGAGAGTTCCAAAGGAGCTTGCAGAGATATATCACAAGCATGATAGGAATCTTCTTGAAAAAGGAGGAAGCAACTATTACGAAACCAAGGTGCTCTGTGCAGACGGCATAGAGAGAGATTTTCTTTTCCATAAAGCCACCTACCAGGACAATTCGGGAAAAGTAGCTGGAGTAGTCGGTGTAATGCTTGATATAACCGAGCGTAAAGAGGCTGAGGAGACCTTCAGGAGAAGTGAGGAAAGATATCGGATCGCTGCCGAACAGACAGGGCAGATTGTGTATGACTATAATACAAAAACACAAGAGGTAGATTGGGCAGGAGCTATTCCAGAGCTTACCGGTTACAGTTTTGAAGAGTTCCAGAAAATCACTCCTGAAATGTGGCTGGAGCACATTCATCCTGATGACCTCGGAGAAATAACAGAAAAAATCGGGGTCTTCCTTGAGAAAGGAGAGAGATTAAGAGAAGAGTTCAGGTTCAGGAGAAAGGACGGTAATTATATTTATGTAGAAGACAGGGGAGTCCTTTTCAGGGACGCGGAAGGAAACCCATATAGAGTGCTTGGGGTAATGAAGGATATTACGGAGATAAAGCTTGCATCACAAAAAATGAAAGAGAGTGAAGAGCGCTACCGATCCTTTATGAAAAATTTCAGGGGCATAGCTTTCCAGGGAACTCTGGATTTTACACCTATACTGATTGACGGGAGTGTGGAAGAGATTACAGGGTACCGGGGAGAAGATTTTATGTCCGGAAAAGTAAACTGGCACCAGATTGTTCTCCCCGAAGACCGGCAAAACCTTGTTAATAATAATGAGAGATTAATAAAACATCCACTGCTTGTTATAGAACACGAATACCGTATAAGACATAGGGATGGAAAAATAAAATGGGTTCGTGAAATTGTCCAGAATGTTCCAGATTTTACAGGCAAGAGAAGAATCCTGCAGGGTGCAGTCTATGATATAACCGGGCAAAAAGAAGCCGAAGAGTCTCTGAAAAAAGTAGAAGAAATCCGTAAAAAAGAGATCCACCACCGCATAAAAAATAACCTCCAGGTTATATCCAGCCTGCTTGAACTCCAGGCTGAAAAATTTGACGAAGAAGAAGTCCTTGAAGCTTTCCGTGAGAGCCAGAACAGGGTTGCCACCATGGCTATAATCCACGAGGAACTCTACAGGTCAAAAAATAGTGAGACCCTCGATTTCTCGGAATACCTTCAGAAATTGACCTCAGATCTTCTTCACTCCTACACTGTCAGGAGAGGCGATATCAGGATGGAGCTGGATATTGAGGAGATCTTTTTCGGGATGGACACGGCAGTTCCTCTTGGGATAATTATTAACGAGCTCGTATCTAATTCTCTAAAACATGCTTTTCCTCAGGGTAGAAAAGGAGAAATTCGGATAAAACTCTGCAGGGTTGAAGAGAACGGAGAGAATAAAAGTATAAGTAATAGCACCAATAATATTGGTGCTAAGAGCTCAGTTGACAAAAGTAGCCAATATTCGCTGGTAGTTTCGGACAACGGATTGGGTTTTCCGGAAAAGCTCGATTTCAGGAATACTGGTTCTCTGGGTCTGCAACTTGTAAACATTCTTGTTGAACAACTGGAGGGTACAATCGAACTTCAAAATGGTGCAGGGACTACCTTCAAAATATTGTTTAAGGAAAACGACTGACTATCCGGAGTCTTATTCGATATTAAAGGGGAGATACAATGAAAAAAGCAAAAATTCTGGTTGTCGAAGACCAGAATATCGTGGCTCTTAATATCAGAAATAAATTGAAAAATCTTGGTTATACTGTGACTGGTACTGCGTCCACAGGAGAGGAAGCCATAAGAAAAGCCGATCTGTCGAATGCAGACCTTGTCCTTATGGATATCATGTTAAAAGGAGAAATGGATGGAATTGAGGCTGCCCGTGAAATTAAGAACAAGCTTAAAATTCCAGTGCTCTATCTTACCGCCTATACTGATGACGAGACCCTGGAGAGGGCAAAAACAACAGAACCTGCAGGATATATCTCAAAACCTTTTAAAGAAGAAGATCTGCACAGCAATATAGAAATGGCTCTCCACAAACACAGAGCTGAGAAAAAGGAAGCTGAGAAAGAGGCGGAAAAAGAAAGTGAGAATACCACTGAGTAATTTTTCACCATAAGCCCGATCAAATCAAGTCTCAATGAGAAACTTTAGAGGAAATTCTCACTGGCACAGGAAACTGAAACTCTAAAAGTGGAATTGAGAATAAAGAAAATAATCTCAATCTTAGAAAGAATCCTCTAAAATCTCTTTTAGTGAACTACCCCTCTGCTTTCTGATGAAAACGAGGAAAGGGATTTCCCGCCTTAGATTTAAAATTAGCGTTCTAGCATACGCTCTTCCAGTGTAGATTGGACCGAAGAGAATAACCGCCTGAGATATGTCAGACAAGCTTTTTTTCTTTTATTTTTCAGGATACCTTTTATTTTTCAGGATAAACTCAGCCTAATAGATTCCACGCTGCAGAGAATCGGGAGTGATTTACTTGCGCGGTTTACTTACTGAAAAATTGAGAATGCCGTACAAATGGAACATGTTGTATTAAAGCGGCAAGTCCAGAATGCAGGGTGAAGACTTTAAAGGGGAGAATCAGGACTCTATATCTTTCATGAATAAGCGCTTCCAATCTGTTATAGTTACATTCCCTGAGTAAGGGCATAAAAGGTTATTAAAATGTTTAACAAGCATTGTTTTGCCTGATTTCTGTGCGGAAGGCTGAAGAAGAAACAGGAAAGCGATTTTGATAGGAAGACTAATCTGCTGTAAAGACAATAAGATTAACAAAGATTGGTGTGGGGCATGGTACTTCGTTTGTAGATGAAAATGAGCTTGATGAGGTCAGAACTATTGAAGAAGGGTTCCAAAAAGCGTATAGTGGAGACCAGAGAGGCACAATAGAAGCCATCAGAAGGTTAAGGGACTTCGTGTTTCAGCTTATTCATCTGGACGCCAATGCTGAAAACGAGCTAGATTTGAAAGCACTCATCATCTCAATAGGGGATATAGCCAGGGTTGCTGCTGAAAAGGAAATGCAGCAGGCATGTGCAGTTTCATGTTATGTACTTGGGGATATAGTGTTTGAGGCTGCCGGTCAGAAGAGGGAAACTATTGCTATAAAGGCTTTATCCATTATAGGAAGCCTTGCCCAGGAGTTTGCGGAAAAGGGTCTGGATACGGCAGCGAAAAGTGCAGCTGAATCGCTTGGGAACTGTGGGAAGAACTCTTCAAGAATGAAAATGGAAACCCTGGTAAGCCTTTCTGAAATTTACCTTATGCAGGTAGTCCTGAAATCAATAGAAAAAGGTCTTCCTTATGCCGGAATTGCTGCCACAGGTTTTCTTGGGGAAATAGGTGTAGCTTCAACCGAACAGGCAATTGAATCCAATGCTCTGGAAGCTGCAGTTATTCTTGAAGACCTGGGTAATGCCGTCATAAGAAGGGAAAACAGCGAGTCCCATGCAAAGGCTATAATTGAGGCACTTGAAAACTTGGGCAAGGTAGTCTCTCAGCACGGCATGAGAAACGTAATCATCCAGATTGCGTGGTCTCTGGAAACAATACGTGTGCTTACTCTTGAACGTGGTATGAAAGGAGCATGCTTTGCCGCAAAGGCTGCACTCGAGTCTGTCAATACATCAGGTCTGTTTGATGAGGTACAGAATCTGGAAAAGATCAGGGAAATAAAAGAGCTCCATTCTATTGTCTTGAGAAAGCGTTAAGAAAGGAATAGTTGAGCATTCAAGAACTCAACAGATGGCAGTGGGATTTGAAGATATGCTTCCTAGAAAACAATGTTGTAAAAAAATAGTGTAGAAGATCAGTAAAAACAAAAGCGCATCATAAAATTTGTAAAAACGTTATAGAAAAGAAATCATTATAGAGAAAAGAAATCATTATAGGAAAGGAGTTTTGTGTAGAAAAGAGTATGGTGCTCCGGCCGGGATTCGAACCCGAGTCTTCGGCTCGAAAGGCCGGAATGATTGGCCGGACTACACTACCGGAGCACATTGCATTTCATTGCGCATCTCACAGCGCATCTCACAGCGAGACCTTCAATAGATGTTAGTAATATATAAAGCTGTCCCTTTCCAAACCCATTTGGGGGAATCTATTGGTCAGATAAAGTTTTATGTGAGAACTATTTAAAGGAATTTTATCCCTTTTTATAGATATGCCGTGACTCATTAAAAAAAACTTTCTCTAAGCCCTTAAAACTTTTTAAAAAAGCCCGATTCAAAATCAGTGAATTAGGGCGGGCAGGCGGCAATAAATCATGGACTTAGAGCTCACCTGAGACTCACATGAATTACTGGCAACTAGCAGCACTACCTGGACAAGATAATACGTTATAAATCATATGTTCTAAGAAAAGTCATAGGAGTCGATTCTCTTAATTATGGAAGTTATTTGTGAAGAATGTGTAAAAAAAGTATGGTGCTCCGGCCGGGATTCGAACCCGAGTCTTCGGCTCGAAAGGCCGGAATGATTGGCCGGACTACACTACCGGAGCGTTTTGTATGTTGTTTCCCTTATTGAAGGAGGTTCTTCAATAAGGGGTTCTTCTATATATAATTGTCGGCTGCCTGTACTCACGAGATCTTATTAACTGCTGTACTTGGTAATCTTTCAAGATTTCTTCTTAAGCTTCATTCATCTTCGATATCGACATTAATTTCGCCAGATTCCTCTGATCTCTCAGCTTCCTGAATGAGATTTTCAATCCATTCGCTGAGTCTCCCACAGTATTCGGGTTGACAGTCGCCGGTGCAACCTGTACAGGCCGAAAATAAATTTCCTGCAAGCAAGAGGTCATATTTTTCTTTAACCTCTTCTTTTGCTTTCAGCAGGTATGTTCTTGCACCGTTTGAGACTCCAACCTCTCGTACAATAAGATCTTTGTCCAGAAGCTTTTTTATGATTCTGGAGCATTTTCTGCTATCGATGTTCAGCTCTTTCCAGATAAGGTTCTGGAAAACGCCTTCTTTATGTCTTTTTATTATGCTATAAGCTTCTTCTTCAAGATCCATGATTCCACACTATGATGTTCCTTATGCGCACTATGATGTTCCTTATGCACGCTATGATATTCCTTCTGAAGTTTATTCTTCGACAGGAGTGATCAGTATGATGTTATTACCACGAAGTACTACAGAACCAAGGGAACGGACTTTTTCTCCTTTTACGATCTCCATGGTGTCCTCGAGATGAAGGTTCATGTAGTCATCCACACTCTTAAGAGTGCCTTCAAGCAGATTAAGGTCGCCTTTCATTTCTACCTGGATCTTTGATCCAACGATTTTCTGAACTTTTTTATTTGGGAACAAATTTAAACCCTCGCTTATTTGTTCTGCATTTTCCCCGTACTCCCGGGTTCCTGTTTCTTATGTCCCAAGCCGGTAAGGGCGAGCCGCATCAGAGCCGCATCCACACCTGAGGTCTGCTCGCTGTCTGTATCAGCCGCTTCCTGTCAGTAATCGAGAAATTCTTCTAATATCGTCACTCCACCGGCTTTTAAGAAAACTGAAAATTACATACCCTTTACAGAGATATATAACCATCGATCTTCCGGGTTCTCAAAAGACTTCCTGGATAAAATAGCTCCTTATGAAGTCAAGTTCGATTTTCCAGTTAATCAGTATCCTTCAGCTATTTTATCCTGACTCGAGCTAGGATCAGATATAACCCTGAATATCCGTACTTTCGTCAATAGGCTTTGCAGAGTCTTTTTTTGGTCTCGGGATTGCTCTTGCAATAGGTCCGAAAACGGACTCATATTCGTTTATATGCTGGGTCAGCCACCTTGAAAGCTCAAGTGCAGCAACAGGAGAGAGTATAATCTCGGCTTCGACACGCCTCTGGATAACCCTTGATTCTGAGACATCCCCAAACATTTTAGGAGTGTCGTTGTAAAAACCGATCCTGAAATCGTAGGGGCTGTGCCCTCCTGCAGCTCCGATAGCATATATCTGCCTGAAGTTATCAGGTTTCATAAATTCTATTGTAATGTTTTTTTTAACCTTCTTTGAGGCTTCATTTTCAATGTTTTTCTTGGGTTCAACGTCCTCAGTCATAAAATTCCCTCTATCTTACTCTCTTAAAATTCTGTTATTAATATATCCTGTTATCGAATTCTGATATAATATACTGGCTGGATTTTGAGAAAACCTGTCAGCCCTACGTATAAACAATTCATTTTCCATATAAAACAGGAGCATCTTAACTCATTATACAATGCTATCTGCAAAAACGTTTTTGATCTCTTAACCCTGGACTTTCTTTTTAAGCTTTTTTGATTCCTCTGCCACTACCTTTTTGGAGTGCACCTTTGCTATAAGTTCTACAGCATCAAGATTACGGACTGCGTTGTCCAGGTACCCGAAAATATCTCCATGGTATGCGGAAATTCCGTATTTATCTTCAAGTCTCTTTACAATCTGTTCAGGTTCAAGCGCTTCTGTACGCAACTTGATAATTTTTTCCGAGAACTTCTGTTCTGCACAGCCGCAATAAGGCGAATCTTTGCAGGCACAGGTTAGAAAATCCGAAGCAAAGTTCAACATTAATTCCCGGATTTTTGCATCAAGCTGGGATAGGGATTCCCCGTCAAAGATTATATCAAGGGTAGCCCCCTGAAAGACCCTTGAAGGCATATTAACATGCAGAGAGCTTCCTATCTGGTTTACATATTTGAAGTACGCCGCATCGAAAAACTCCAGGTTTGTCACAATCTGAAGGGGTTTGTTCTCTTCAAGCACAGCATCCCGAATAAGGAAGGCTTTCGATACCGGAAGGAAATGAGTCGCAATAATCTTTCCAAAACGCGTAAGCGTTATCCGGTTTCCTTTTCTTTCCAGAAAGCGATAATTCTGGAGGCGCTGGATTAATCTTTCCAGGTCGTAGTTCCCAAACATCTGGTTATGGATCTTCCTGAGATCCTGCACCGAAGAAGTGACTGCAACTGATGCAAGCACTTCCTCAAGCTGCTCGGCTTCTCCGTACTGTACGCCTGCTGAGAGCATTTCTCCCTGAAGCAGTTTGATCGCAACCTCTTCTTCGGTATCTGACTGGGAGCCTGAGTAGGATTTTCCAGGCACGGGCATAAGCACGACAACTCCACGGTCATGATAGTCAGGCCTGCCTGCCCTTCCGCTCATCTGCAGGAAGTCCTGGACTGAAATCCAGTCTATTCCCATTGCCAGAGATTCAAAGATTACCTGGGAAGCCGGAAAATCCACACCTGCCGCAAGGGCAGCTGTAGTCACGACTACCGGAAGCTCTCCTTTTGCAAAGCGAGTTTCAACTTTCTTTCTCTCGTACTGGGAAAGCCCGGCATGATAGGGAGATGCCTGAATTGAAAGGGCGGCAGCGAGCCTGTGGCAGTTCCGGCGGGAATTTGTAAAGACAATTGTCTGCCCCCTATGCTTTTTAGAAGAGAACATCGAATACTCCTCTTTCGCCAGCTGGGAAATTAGCTTTGCCTTCTCGTTTTCCTGGCAGAATAAGAGATGCCTGTCAATAGGAACCGGTCTGTGCTCGTAGCGGACAAGCCTGGCTCCGAGCTTTTTTGCATAGCCCTCAGGATTTGCTACGGTTGCTGAGAGATAGATAAACTGCGCTTCGGGTGCCACATACCTCAGCCTTCCTATAAGCCCGTCCAGCCTGTGCCCCCTTTCCTGGTCTTCGAGAGTATGGACTTCGTCCACAATCACAGTTCCGATCTTGCCCAGGTAATCGGCATTTCCAGACCTGAGCATATGGTCTATACCCTCGTAAGTCCCTACGATTATATCCGCACTCGGGCTGGTCTGCATTTTCACGCGCTGGGAGGTTTTTATGAGAATTGCTCCAATCTTTATTGAAGTGGTGAGCCCGAGTTTCGAATATCGCTCTCTGAACTGGTCGTATTTCTGGTTTGCAAGTGCCACCAGGGGAACCAGATAGAGCATTTTTCCTTTTTTGTTAAGAAGGTTCTGGATTCCTGCAATCTCCCCTATAAGGGTCTTTCCGGTTGCAGTCGCCGAGACTACAAACTGATTTTTCCCTTCCAGAAGCCCGGCTTCAACCGACAAGGCCTGAACAGGCAGTAAGGTCTCGGATCTTTCGAGCAGCATATCTTTGAATTTCTTTTGAAGGGGCAGGTTCTTTACCCTGACAGTAGAACTCGCAGGGTTTGTCCTTATAGTATCGTAACGCGTAAACTCAGGGTCCAGCCTCTCAGGGGTAAGCATCCGGATAGTCCTATCAAGGTCCCTGGTCTTCACGAGAACCTGCTCAAGGAAATCTATGGATTTCTCCCCATACTGCACACCAGCCGAACGGACTGCACGCAAAAGTTCTTCCTTTGCACAGTCCAGGCAGATGAGTTCATTGTGGTATTTGACGGATTTACTATTTACAAAGTTGAAACGTTTGTTTATCAGGCAGTGTTTGCAGATTTTAACTCTATCTGCACTGAGTTGAAAACCTTTGAGCATCTCCATAAACGCAGTCTCATTTGCGGGGTTCCCTCCTTCTGCAAGCATTATCCGGTTTGCACTGCGTAAGAGCTCTATAAACTGCTGGGGAGGAATGAATTCTTCTTTTTTGCCGGTAAGGAGCCTTATTTTATGAGGGCGTGGTCCTTTGTAACTATCCTTTACATAGAGTTCCGCCGTATAAATCGGCTGTTTCATCCGGTCTTTTATAGCCATAACTCTTATCTTTGATTTTTCAGCGTAGCCTAAGACCCAGAGTGTCATTTTTATCCTGATCTATTGAAATTTATTAAATTCTCTCAAAATCTACTATTTACACTTTTAACTTCATTCGGCGCACTGTTTTACTTTACTTTTCCTTAGCACACCTTTTTTATCTTTCTTTTATCCTATTTGCAACCTCATCTTATAGGGAACTATTATATAAATATTTTATCACTTAATAATTATATAAATAAAATAATCTGCTCTTTCTTGAAAGTCGCAGTATTGAATAAGCTACTTGAAGCGTATCTAACACGCAACTTTGTGAGATGACACCAGGACTCATTTAAAGCAATATCGAAGAAGTCACTTAAGAGAATTGTCTGGAAAATTTCTAAAGGCATGCTTAAAGAAAATGTTAGTAAGAGTACTTATTGTAAAGAAATTCTGGAAAAATATCTTATCAAGAATCTATCTGTAGAGATTGTATTTATATTGAGTCTGCTTCCCTGCTGCCTTTTTAAAATAAAACCTTATAATAGGATACTTCTTCTGCAATTTCTTTAAATAAGACCTTATAAGCATGCTCTTCTCTCTTTTTTTCAACCTTTTAACAAAAAGGTTATGGTTTACAGGCATGCTCCTTCTTTTGCAAATCTGCACCTGCAGCTTCGGGCTTCTTTGAGATTTTCTATTGTGTCCGAAATTATTTCAAAGATCAAATCCTGGGCTTTTCCCACAACTTCAGTGACTTCATCCGCTGTTAGTTTCTGTGTGGTGAACCCACATGCCTGGTTTGTGACAATGGCGAGAGAAGCATAACAGAGGCTGAGTTCTTTTGCAAGGATTACCTCAGGCACACCCGTCATGCCCACAACATCGGCAAACTGGCTCATCATTCGAATTTCGGCTCGGGTCTCAAAACGCGGACCTTCCGTGCAGGCATAAATTCCTTCGGTATAGGAAAGCCCTTTTTTTTCCAGGGCACATCTGAGGGCTGTCCTGATTTCCGGACAGTAGGGCTCAGAGAGGTCGACATGTACAGTCCTATCATCATAAAAGGTAGAGAGTCTGTTCCTGGTGAAATCTATGAAATCATCAAGCACTACAAAACTGCCCACAGAATGTCCTCGCATTGACCCTACGGAATTTGTAGAGATTATACGCTTTGCCCCTATGGCATGTACTGCCCAGATATTTGCCCTGTAGTTAATTCTATGTGGAGGAATATGGTTTTCTCCTGCATGCCTCGGAATTATTGCAACTCTTTTTCTTCCTATGGTAGTAAAATAAGCGGTAACTCCTCCATATGGGGTGTGTACTGGCTGGCTTTCAAATTCCCTGTATGAATTGAAACCAACACCGCCGAGCACTGCAATCTCTACATTTTCAGCTGCCTTCTCCATTTTTATCTACCTGATGGTTTTTACCGTTGCTACGGTTTTCTATTCGCCTGACCTATCGGATTCTGGTTACCTGGCAAAACAACTGTAGTCAGGCGAGCTTTTTCTTTCTTCTACCCCTTTCTGGGTTTCCATTTTCAGAAGCCTGGTTTGATACGCTGTACTTTATACCGGCAAGAGCAATAAGAATTGCAACTGTGACTGAATATACAAAATACTGGAGGGCAAGAGTTGTATTATTAGTAATGCCTTCCGAAAGGGAGGCTGCCGCTAAAATATACGTGCTTGCACCCCAGAAAAGCAGCCCGGTTGCGATTATAAAGAGAGAGATCGCGACATTTTTATAAATCGGCTTTTCCTCCATCCTTAGATCGAAGATTTTCCCAAGATCAGCAAGCAGCAGGGCTCCTGCATACCACCAGACTGAGGCATTTATGAATACCGAGACAAGCGTTAGGGTTCCGTGGTACCAAACCCCTTCTGCCGAATAAAGTTCCCATACTTCCATGGCCCCGTATGCAGTCGCTACAAGAATTGTAAGCAGGGCAGCCGTATAGCTTATGAAAACCATCCTCTGTTCCAGAAAAGCGTCCCAGAGCCTTTCTTTCTCAAGGGCGACAAGATCATCCAGTCCAAAGCCCCTGTACAGCATGTAAAGCCCTACAGCTGCAAGAATTCCCACAACTGCACCTTCAGGATACTGGGCAAGCAGAAATATTGCATAAATGAGAAAAGCAAGCCCTAAAGGTACAAAGAAAGTCTGGGAAATCTTTGGGTCGCTGAATACATGTTTCAGAATATAATAGGTACTTTCAAGATTTTCACTTTGCATTACTACGATTCTTTTCACGGAGTCAATTTTCATACGGGATTGGACAATAGGCACAAGTGTCTCGTCCTCTGCACCGTCTGAGACAAAAATTGCTCTCTGCACATTGTTCGTATTGAGAAAGGTTTCGAGCTGTTCTGCAATTTTCTGGTCTGAGATTACTCCAACGTTTTTGTCTCCTGCAAAAGAGACTATCTCTGCATCGTTTCCTTTTGCCCGCAACTCATCAAGAATCCTGATCCCGCCGAAAATTGTATTGGTATCAGAGTCCTCCGGATCTGTGATCCCAAGTGCGACGGCAGCTTGAATATTTGCCTCCCGTCCTACTATCGGGGTTTCGAGCTTTGCTTTTTCGCCCAGATCATTATCTCTGTCTATGCATATAACTAAGGTCTGCATATTTCCTCTATAGCCTTTAATGGCTTACTCTATCACAGAGAGCTGTTTTTCCTGAGTACGGCATCTCAATCCGGTCCTTATATCTTTCCGGCCAGAGTTTTTCCATAAACTCTTTGAATCAGTTAACTAGCCTTACTTTTACAAGCATACTATTTTAATTTATACTTTATAAGCTTGTAGCGTAACATTAATTTATTTTTTAAATTAGTTTCTGGTTTTGGGGAGTTCACAGAGTTTTACTGGATAATATTTAAACAATTTCTAAAAACTTCAGGTAAAACTTTATTGGGTAGTTTTATGATACTGAAAGTTCATAATAAATATCCGAAAAACAGGCTTTCTTTTGAGAGAAATCCATTATATTTATTAAATATATTATATTTATTGAATATATGAAGGGGTCTATATGGCACAAACAATGGAAAGTGAAAGCAAAGGAACAGAAACCGGAAAAAAAAGTCCCGGAATTCAGGAACGGTTTGGAAAGCTTGGAAGCGATATCGATCTTCTCGCAAAGAAGACAGGGGATGAAGCCTCGAAACTTGCAAAGAGTATAAATTCAGAAATAAAATCTCTTTCCGAGGAGATGAAGTCCATTGATGTAAAGGATGAGGTAAAAAGCATCACTGGCAGAGTTGATAAACTCATTGATACAACCGGTGAGAGTGCAAAAAAGCTTGCATCGGACATCAAGACCGATATAAAGAAACTGGTGGACAGGTTCGAAAGCTCTATCTCAAAGAAAAAATAAGAGTGACAAAGTGACGGATGAGAAGGTAGAAATCTTCCACTGGGGAAGATAGAAATCTTCTTTCTAACCTTTTCCATACTAATTTTTTTACTATGAGCACTTTTTTATTATGGTATCTAAATTATTAATGGGGAGTCATTTGCGCTAGAGGAATTAAGGAAGGTTTATTATGCCTGTTTCTTTCAATCCGTACAGTTTTATCCAGAGCAATCCTGCAAGCTCTCAGAGAGCTCTCTCAAGCCATTCGTCTGATCTCTCTTTTTCTCCCGAGCCCATAGAAGAAATAAAGCTCTTTCTTGATATGGATGGAGTCCTTACGGACTTCACAGGTGCCTGTGAAAAACTGGGTGACGATATGATGTTCTGGTACAGCAATGATAGAGAGTTCTTCTGGAAAAAAATTACATCGGCAGGAATTGAATTCTGGTCAGAGATGCCCTGGATGCCAGGAGGAAGGGAGCTGCATGGGTTTCTTAGAAGTTCGGGCTACTTTCCTACAATCCTTTCTGCGCTCCCAGGGCCTGAGAGAAAAAAAGCCTTAATCAATGCGAGAGAAGGAAAAATCAAATGGATCAGGAAAGAACTTGGAACCTCTTATGCAGAAAATGCAATCCTCTGCTACCGCCCGGAAAAAGCCCTGCAGTCAGGGGCTGCAAGGGTCCTTATTGATGATAATTCCGAAAACATCCGCGAGTGGGAAGAAGCAGGAGGTATTGGAATTCTGCATAAGAATGCCAGCCGAACAATCAGGTGTTTCAGTAAAATTCTTGAGGTTGAGCAAAAGTTCTGATACTAATTTTAAAATAAATCTGTATAAACTTGCTAATGCCAGCTTTTTGGAGGCGTTCTGTCGATTTACGCTTCCTGCTTACAGGCTACAATAAGGGCTACAATATTTTCCCTGTGATTTTTGATATCTTCTCCTTCCGCACTCTTCAACCATTTTTCTCCGCCATGGATTGCGTGGTCTCCGCAGATAAAGAAAATCGTCCCTTTTTCTGCACTCCGGAAAATCTCGCCCAGGTTTTCATCTATGGTTTTTGCAGCTTTTTTCAGTTCTTCCCAGCTTTCTGACCTGTGGGAAAAACGATCAAGAGCCCTTAGGTGAACCGCCAGGATATTGGGCTTTTCTTTGAGAGCACGCACAGCATAATTCGTGATCTGAAGGTCATAATCCAGGATATCTTCGGAATCTGGAACTCCATAAAAGTCTTTTATTCTTCCCCTGAAACTTTCCGCACCTTCGTATTCAATGACCGCTGACACTTTCATGCCTGCCCTATAAGCCCATTCCATTATACTCTTCAGTTTCGGATTTTCCGAGTCTTTTGCTCTTTCGGTATAGATATCTTGAGTCGAGTAGATATTATGCATTTCTGGCGGATATCCTGTAAAGATTGATGCAATTGCAGGGGATGTTGTTGATGCAGCCGATTTGCACCTGAACAAAATTCCTTTTTCGGCAATCTCACTCAGGTTTACCATTAATTTAGAAAAATGCTTGTAAAGGGAAAACCCAAGACTGTCAACCACAATAATTACTGCTGCTCGCTTGCAGCCTCTTTCCTGTGCGTAAGTTTCTACTACTTGAATTGGTCTGCCAGCAGGCGGAACCATAGGGATTTTCAGCAGTGTCGCGATCGTAGGGGCAATATCAATTATGCTGCATTCTAAAATTTTCATATGCTCTCCAATACATTATCTGGTAAGCCGGTTTATATTTATTTTCCCGTACTGCCGGTTTTAAATTCAGATTTACATAACTCAGACCTTTTACAGCCCTGAGGCTATTGCTGCAGGCGTGTGCTGAGTTCGCCGCTTGCAGGATGGACAAATGAAAAGTACGGTTGAATTTTTATGAGAGACAGCAGTACCTGTGATAATTTATATATTATTACGTAGACTACATATGTAGTGTAAATACTACATATTGTGTGGTAACAGGCGTTTGCAGTTATTGTAGTAATCCATTATAGTTGATTACATGCGGAGACAAAAGCAAAAATAGGTGTAAAGGTGCATAAAATGAGAAAGGCGATAACAGCAATTCTGCTGGGAATACTGCTTGTAGGAGCCTCCGGAGCAGCAGTCGTCAGTGCAGTTACTTCGGATAACGCAGGGACAAATTACGGATTTGGATCACACAGGTGGGCTGCAAGATGCACGGGCTCGGGTCCGTATGCAGGAAATTTCTCCGGTTGCCCTTATTTCAACTCAGATAATCCCGCAGAAGTTGAGGTCGAGACTTCAGATGAAGCACTCGAGATTGCAAGGAAAGAAATCGATAGTAAGGTTTCTAAAGATGACATTTCTCAGATGCGCCGCTGGTGGATTGTTTCCTATCAGGACGAGGATGGGGTTTACAAGCAGGCAAGAATTGATGCTGTCAGCGGTGAAGTATTTACTGACTACCCGGTTTGCGCAGGAGCACAGGCAGGCGAGAGGCACTGCAGGGGACAGGGTTACTGCAGAGGATATAGTTATTGAGAATATTGCTTATGGTTGTGTGCCGAGGCTAACTCTTAATAATATTATCTTCTTTATTTATTCCCTCACATTAGATTTTAAAGTTACAGCTTAAGCATTCGTTTTATCAACCTTTTATCAGTTATTTCTGTCGAGGTTTCATCTTTGAGGTTACCTTTCTACCGGATATTCTTTATATTCATGGTTAGCAATATCTGAGGAAAAAGCCGATGAAATAAGAAAAGCGAATAATATCAAGAAAACCTGTTTTTTCGAGGTGGAAAGCTTGAATGGTATGGGATACGGCATGATGGGCTCGTTCTGGGGATTTCTCCTGAACCTTCTACTTATCTTGCTTATAGTAGGTGCAGTGGTAGTGCTGCTGAACAGGTCTGGGTATGCAGCTCCAAGGGATAATGAGCGAATAGTTAAAATGGAAAGAGATATCGAAGAAATCAAAAAAACAGTGGAAGAAATAAAATCCAAACTGGAAGAGATCTAAAGTTTAGTCGGAGTGCTAGAATTTAATACAACTGCGGCAGGTTCAGGGAATCTTCCAGGTCAGGTGCAACCAGAAATATGTGAGGATATTCAGGATGGAAAAATCACTTGAACAGATAGTGGAGATCGGCGAAGCCCTCTCTCATCCTATAAGGTTGAAACTGCTCTACCTGCTGGCTGAGAGGGAGAGGTATGTATACGAACTCGCCAAAGACCTGAACCTCTCAAGGCAGGTAGTAAACCTGCACTTAAAACGCCTGGAAAAAGCCGGATTTGTTGAAAGCGACCTCAGACTTGATGATGACGACATGCGGGCAAAGAAATTTTTTAGATTAAAAGAGTTTGAAGTTTACCTGTCTATTGAAGATATAAAGCAAATTTTTGGATAAGGCTGGTGCTTTTACAGGGTTCAATATATTTTCCGAATTATTTGATTTTTCTTTTCTACTGCCCGGGTAAGTATGTAATTCTTTTCCTCCTTATTTCCGGAATATGGATAATTCTCAACAGGAATATATTCAGGAGCGCCATAATAATCTTCGGGGATTGTATGGTCGGCACGATTAGTGAGAATCTGGAACTCTCAGAAACCACTCTAGAAGAGATATTCGGCTTGTATCAAGATATAAGGGAGCTGTCTGATGAAGAGATTCTTTCCTGCCCTTCGGACAGGGTTGAGAAAACATTCCTGAAACTTGATGCTTTAATTACCCGTGATTTGTACAGCGATAAAGATTTTGACCTTTTGAATAAACCAGAAATGGAACCGGTTTTTGCTCACATGAACCGATTCCGAAATTTATACACTGTGAGGCTGGAAACCAGATACTCAAACGAGATTCTTGCAAGCCGGTCACCTTGGGAGGTACTTGAAAAATATACTTTTTACAGGAATTACCTCAGGCTTGTCAGGACAGAATATGAAGGTTTTGGGCTAAAGCCCGGGGACAGAGTCTTCTTTCTAGGGAGCGGGCCTCTTCCTCTGACCCTTATTGTTTTCCTCAGATTCTACGGGATAAGGGGCACAGGAATAGAGCAGGATTCTGCAAGAGCACAGCTTTCAATAAAAGTACTTGATAAGCTCGGGCTTTCGGAGGATATAACCATAATTAATGGGAATCATCTCTCTATGAGCCCGATTGATCTCATGGACTCTGAAGCCGGGGCAAAGGCTCTCATGATAGCTGCCCAGGTTGAACCTAAGAGAGAAATCCTCAGTCACCTGTTAAAGGTAATACCTGAAGGCTGCAGGCTTTCTTACAGGATTTACGAGAAAGGCTTAATGAAACTGTTAAACCAGGACTCTTTGTTTGATCTGCCTGAAGGTTACAGGGAGTATAAGAGAATCCGACCTATCCCTCCTGCATATAATACAGTCGTATTTCTGGAGAGAACAGAATTTCTGAAGAAAAAAGAATAATTGCTCCAGAATCCCGGAGCATTATGAGATTCATTTCCAACTGAACCTTAGTAGAGTTCTTTTTGGTTTTCTTGTAAGCTCAGTTGCTTTCAGTATATCGGTGTAGTACTTCTTGGCGGTACCTGTGTATTATTTGCTGGTGGTGTGGGACAGGTACAGACATTTACTATAGAGGATTTGAAATCCGTACAGTTTTCATTACTTACGGTCAGGTTAACTCTATAGCTCCCAGGTCTCGTGTATACGTGTAGAGGGTTCCAGTCACTTGAATTTGTCCCGTCTCCAAAGGTCCAGTACCATTTAGTCGCACCTTTTGATAGGTCCGTAAATTTCACCGCATAAATGGGCTTGCTACTGAAGTTTGCAGTAGGACATTTTGGTACTTCTGGACAGATTTCTTTAATAACGGGTTCTTCAAAAATCAAGTATTGAGTCTCTGAATAGGCTCGTTAATTAACTATTTTTTAATATAATAAATTCAATATAAAATTGCATAGTGGAATAGCTTTTATTTATCTTTTTCAGAAAGCGTGTGGATTCGAAGGAGGGGAGCATTATAGAAAAGGACTACGATATTATAGTTATTGGGAGTGGGACCGCTGGCAGAGCTTTTGCGGACAAAGTTGCACAGTCAGGATTAAAAATAGCTATCATTGACTCAGGAGAATATGGGGGAATTTCTCCTCCTAGAGGCTGTGATCCAAAAAGGATGTTTACAGATATCGCCGAGATCACGGACTGGAACAATCGACTGATAGGGAAGGGTGTGGGAGCACAAAATCCTTTAAAGATTGACTGGCCTTCACTTATCGAGTTCAAAAGAAAGGTTACTGAAGAATGTCCGAGGAGAACTGAAAACCATTTTGTCGAATTAGGAATTGATACATATCACGGAAGAGCTTATTTTGAGAACCCAAACACAGTAGTTGCTGGAGAAAACAAACTTAAAGGAGAATATATTTTTCTTGCTACAGGTTCAAAGCCGAGAAAACTCGACATTCCAGGAGAAGAGTACATTACTACAAGTGAAGGATTTATGAAAACCGAAAAACTCCCTGAAAAAATAATTTTCATTGGAGGCGGCCATATCTCTTTAGAGTTCGCGCATGTTGCACGAAGAACCGGGGCAGAGGTTACAATACTGCACAGAAGTGAAAGGCTCCTGAGGCACTCTGATGCTGAAATGGTAAATTTGCTTGTAAAAGCAACCGAAGCTGCAGGAATTAAGATCCTTATGAATAAGCCAGTAGCCTCGATAGAAAAGGACGATAATGGCTTTCTGGTCAAAACTGAATCTAAATCCGGAACCGAGAGCTTTCGTGCAGATATGATAGTGCATGGGGCAGGACGCGTCCCGAATATAGAAGACTTACATCTCGAAAAAGCTGGGGTTAAAGTTGAGAAGGGAGCTATTGCAGTTGATAAACACATGAAAACCTCAAACCCTCGAATCTATGCAGGCGGAGATTGCGTATCAAAAGGTATGAAACTTACTCCTGTAGCAACTCTTCAAGGGGAAGTTGCCGCGATTAATGTCCTTGAGGGTGATAGTACAGAGGCAGATTATACAGGCATTCCAAGCGCAGTTCATACAATACCTGTCCTGGCTTCAGTAGGAACCAGTGCTGTTAATAATAACGATAATAAGTATATGGTAATATTCCGGGACAGAAGTAACTGGAACACGACCAGGAGAGCAGGAACAGAATTTGCAGCCTCAAAGGTGATTATCGATAAGGAAAAAGACCGTATAATTGGAGCTTATATTCTGGGTCCAAATGCAGGAGAAGCCATCAATGTTTTCGCTGCTGTAATGAGGCTTGGACTCAAGGCATCAGACATAAAAAAACTGGTCTTTACCTATCCTACTACGTGTTCGGATATTCCATATATGCTATAACCTGAAGACAGGATACAAACGCAAACGTTCAGACCTATGTTCTGATGTCTCATCAGGGTCGACCTGGAGATAAGGATTATACTACCCTGAAAGCTCATGCTAAGCTGGCAACAGAGCTTTTAGGTCGAGAAGTAGCCTACGAGGATGATATATTCAGCTCTTGTGTAAAGGATGCTATAAAACTCCTTTTTCAAGAAGATATCTTGCTTCTGGAAAATACACGCTTCAACGCCGAAGAAATCACAATTAATGTTCCTGAGGAGCAAGCCAAAAGCCAGATGGTCAGGAACCTGTATCCAATGTTTGATCTCTTTATAAACGATGCTTTTTCAGTTTTTCATAGATCTCAGTGTTCTGTGGTAAGTTTTACAGGGGTTTTTCCTGGCGCTGCTAGCACCCTCATGGAAAAAGATATTACAGCCTTAGACAAAGCCCTGAAATGTCGTGAGCATCCAGCAATATTAGTTCGTTCTAAAACTTGAGAAATATTCTATCTCAAGGTCAATTCACACATGTTTTGAGACTTTCTATTAATTTGCCGTCCTTAATAAAAATCAGGTTAAGTGGTCTGATTTTCATGCAATTACCTCTTAATTAAACTGTATAAATTCAGCCATATTTAATTCATCCATATTTCTTTAAAAATCTCTTAATTTTTTACTTTTTAGACAATTAACTGATGCAAAAGGCTTTGTATTCTACGACATTTTATTCTTTTAAATCCAAATGCAAATAGCTCAGGGCTTACGCAGCGAATTGAAAAAAGGTAGCATGAAATCTCAAAATGTTAAATTATATTGTGACAGTTCGCTCAACTTTTGCTCCAAATGCGCAAGTCCTGGAGGCACAAGATTATTGAATTTTATTAAAAAGGGGGGCTTTAAGTGAGAACATTGACACATCAGAATCCATCAATGCATTTGGGGAAGAATTTACAGCATTTGAATAAGCGTCTATCCAAAAAGTCAGTACGCAGTTAAACTGAATTATAGATGTTGTTGACCTTTAACTGCTTAAGGAGCGAATTTAACTGTCACGTCTATTGTACCTTATTTTGGACTTTAAGCACATGAATCCTAAGATATAGAAGTAAAAAGGACAGGATAACAATGGCTAAACCAAAAATTGCGGTAAACGGTTATGGAACTATAGGAAAAAGGGTTGCAGACGCCGTTAGGGCTCAGGACGATATGGAAGTTATCGGAGTTTCCAAGACAAGGCCGAATTATGAGGCTGCAGTGGCACATCGGCTAGGATATGATATATACGTCCCTGCTGAGAATATTGAGGCTTTTGAGAAAGCAGGAATGCCAGTAGCTGGAACTATTGAAGAAATGCTAGAAAAGTCTGATCTGGTTGTGGACTGCACTCCAGGAGGAGTTGGGGAAAAAAATAAGCCTATGTATGAGAAAGTCGGGATAAAGGCAATTTGGCAGGGAGGCGAGAGCCACACTATTTCAGGTTTTTCATTTAATGCGGAGAGTAATTACGAACAAGCCGTAGGCCGCGACCTGGCAAGGATTGTCTCGTGTAATACTACAGCACTTTGCAGAGTCATTTCACCTATAGACAGAGAACTCGGAGTAAATAAAGTGCGGGTAAGTCTCACAAGAAGAGCAGTCGACCCCAATGATATTAAAAAGGGACCTGTTAATGCAATCGTACTTAATCCGGTTAAGCTTCCGTCTCATCACGGACCGGACGTAAGGAGTGTGCTCCCGCATATTAACATCACAACTGCAGCTCTAAAAGTCCCGACCACTCTTATGCATGTGCACACTGTAAATATGGAAGTCAATAAAGACTGTACTGCAGAAGACGTTAAGAATATCTTCGGTTCTCAGTCCAGGATCCGTTTCATAGATCAGGGAATTACTTCAACAGCCGAGATAATTGAATTTGCGCGGGATATTGGACGCCCCAGACACGATATGTGGGAGCTCTGTATATGGCCTGAGTCCATTACAGTGACTGAGAAGGAGCTTTACTTCTTCCATGCTGTCCATCAAGAATCTATTACAATTCCCGAAAACGTGGATGCAATAAGGGCTATGATGGAGCTGGAAAGTGACGGCTCGATATCAATCGAGAAAACAAACAAAGCTATTGGATTGAATAACAAATAAGGTTGCGGATTAAACTCTTTGTAAAGCTTCAAGTTTTTGATGACTCTGGAGGTTGAGTCTGAGTCTCCAGAGTCTTATTATTGAAACTAAGAGGTTCATGTTTAATGATTCACATTTTATTAAGAGGTTCATGTTTAATAATTCACGTTTTATACTAGATTTTCTTTATCAATTAGTTCTTCATAAAGTAAGTTTGTTCTAAAATCACTAAGAATTTTAGTATTCTTTTCATAATCAGTCAAATTTCTGATTATTTAGCTTAAAGAAGCAACTTTAAGTTTTGGGGCGAGTTGTATGAGTAATCATTTTTAGCTCTATGAGTTTAAAAAGCCGAGACTTAAGTATAAGATATCTTTTAAATAAATAACCCTTTAAAGGCTAGAATGATTTTTTTATTTTTTCCTATTTTCTATGACATATATTTAGCGGATTGAATTAACATTAAAGCTTTATTTAGTAAATGGAGAAAGAAGTAGCAATTCTCAGGATGAAGGATAAAGTTAATAGTTTTACATAAGGCGGGAAGGTTACTTTTATAAAGCAAAAGCTAAAAAGTTTAGCAACTTTCAACAGTAAAATTATTTTTACTTAGATTGCTGGATAAATAAGGCAGTTTCTTAAAAAAATACTTTATTTTTTCTAAAACTTACAATCTTATTATGAAAAGCCTGTAACATCAATTTTAATGTTACAATGGGTCTATAATCTATAATGTCCAGTATCATCAGATATGTTAGTATCATCAGATATCCGTTATTGTTCAGATTGCGTACGAAGACAATTATAAAGGTTATAGTTAGTCATAAGCAATTTAGGATATGCTCTAAACTGGGGGAGTGGGATAACATGATATTGAGTGATCGTGGGGAACTGTTTGTCCGATGTAAAAAGAACCCAATACTTACCGTTGACAATTGGCCGTATAATGCCAATTCAGTGTTTAATCCTGCAGCAGTTATTGTTGACAATACAACTGTACTGCTGGTGCGTGTTGAAGACCACAGGGGCTTTTCTCATCTTAATGTAGTTAGAAGTAAGAATGGAATTGACAGTTGGGAAATTGATACCAAACCAACTTTTGCCTCGGATCCAACATATCATTCTGAAGAGATATATGGTATTGAGGACCCGCGTATAACTTACATTGATGAAATAGGAAAATGGGCTATAGCATATACAGCTTACTCTGACTCTGGTCCATTAACTTCCCTTGCATATACCGAAGATTTCGATACTTTTGAGCGAGTAGGACCTGTCATGCCTCCTGAAAATAAAGATGCTGCTCTTTTTCCTACAAGAATTAATGGCAGATGGGCGATGTTACACAGGCCCGTCTCTAACATTATGGGTGCAAAGGCAAATATCTGGATCTCTTTTTCGCCTGATATGAAATATTGGGGAGAACATGAGGTTCTTCTATATGCTCGAGAAGGGGGATGGTGGGACGCACGTAAAATCGGATTATCCACTCCACCAATTCAGACCTCTGATGGATGGTTAATTATGTATTATGGAGTACGCCAGACAACATCTAAAAGAAGCTATCGGCTCGGGGTTGCCCTTCTTGATCTTGAGGATCCCAGAAAAGTGCTCCACAGATCGGAAGGCTGGGTTTTTGGGCCTCGTGAGATGTATGAACGGACTGGGGACGTTAATGATGTTGTTTTCCCTTGTGGATGGGTTCTTATAGATGATGAACTCCGCATCTATTATGGAAGCGCGGATACGTCTGTAGCAATGGCAAGTGCGAAAATGAGCGATGTTATGCAGTATATCCTTGAATGTCCTGGAGAACAATGCCCTGAATGATAGCAAGAAAATTAATCCAAACTACTCTTATTGCATTATATAGAGGATGTTTCCGGGTTTTTCCTTCTGATTATGCACAGCTCCTGCTGTATAGACTAAGTAGATTACGACACTTTTCTCGGATAGACCTTGCCCGTTACGGGCACGTTATTTTTCTGCTTTTTGTTATATTCCCAGTTCCTTTTCTGTTTCCAGAACTCTAAGGGTTACTTTCATAACCGAATCAGGATTAAGAGAAATTGAATCTATTCCCTGTTTCACCAGAAACTCTGCAACTTCGGGGTAGTCGCTAGGTGCCTGTCCGCAGATTCCGCTATGCCTTCCATTCCGTTTTGCCCCCTGAACAGCCATTGCCATTATTTTCATAACCCCTGGATCCCGCTCATCGAATTCTGCCGTAAGGATTTCGGAATCCCTATCAACACCAAGAGTAAGCTGGGTCAGATCGTTTGAGCCTATGGAGAAGCCATCGAAATATTTACTGAATTCATCGGCAAGGAGAACGTTATTTGGAATCTCACACATAACATAAACCTGCAGCTCGTTTTCCCCTCTTTTGAGCCCGTTTTTTTCCATTTCGGCAATTACTTTCTGCGCTTCTTCGACTGTCCTGCAAAAGGGAATCATAATAATGAGATTTTTAAGCCCCATTTCTTCCCTGACTTTTTTCAGAGCTCTGCATTCAAGGGCAAAACCCTCCCTGTAATGTTCATTAAAATAACGGGAAGCTCCTCTGAAACCCAGCATGGGATTATTTTCTACAACCTCAAAATAACTCCCCCCAATTAGGCTTGCATACTCATTGCTTTTGAAGTCACTTGTGCGAACTACAACATCCTTAGGGTAAAAAGACGCAGCAATGGTTCCAACACCCTGAGCAAGCTTATCTACGAAATATTCTTCTTTATTATTGGAGTTTAGGGTAAGTTCCTCTATTTCCTTAATAACTTTAGGGTCTTTGACCTTTTCAGGATGTACGAGAGCCATTGGATGAACTTTGATATAATTTGAGATAATAAACTCCAGCCTTGCAAGCCCTATTCCATCATTTGGGATCATTGAGAGGCTAAATGCCTCATCAGGGTTTCCAAGATTCATCATAATTGCTGTTTTCGGGCGTTTTGTATCTTTCAGGCTAACTGTCTCTTTATGGAAAGGAAGAATACCATCATATACAAGCCCATCCTCGCCTTCAGCACAGCTTACCGTAATCTCCCTGCCGGTCTCAAGCACTTCGGTTGCATTTCCTGTTCCCACAACTGCCGGAATTCCCAGTTCTCGGCTAACAATGGCTGCATGAGAGGTCCTTCCTCCCTGGTTAGTAACAATTGCAGCTGCTATTTTCATCACAGGCTCCCAGTCAGGAGTTGTGGAATCCGCAATCAGGATTTCTCCCTTTTTAAAAGAAGGCAGATCTGAAACACTGGGAATCACATGTGCTTTTCCAGCAGCGATTTTGTCCCCCACGCTCTTGCCTTTTGCAAGGACTTCGGACCGCTTTTCAAGCACATAGGTCTCCAGAACATCTCTGTTTTTCTGAGACTGGACCGTTTCCGGCCTTGCCTGCACTATAAAAAGTTCACCTGTTATGCCGTCCTTTGCCCATTCAATGTCCATAGGCATGGGTTTCTTATTTTTATTTGAGTAATAATCTTCGATGGTAATAGCATACCATGCAAGTTTAAGTACTTCGTCGTCATTGATGCAGAAACGGCGTCTATCAGCTTCAGGTACTCCCACATTTCGGGTAAGCGCTTTGGAACCACCCTGTCCATAAATCATCTTGATTTCTTTATCCCCTAAATTTTTCTCGATAATTGGCTTATACCCCTCTCTGAAAGTTGGCTTGAAAACATAGAATTCATCTGGATTAACCTGCCCCTGCACGATATTTTCCCCAAGCCCGTATGAGCCGGTAATGAAAACCACGTCCCTGAAACCGGTTTCCGTATCCAGAGTAAACATAACCCCGCTTGAAGCCAGATCAGATCTGACCATTTTCATTATCCCTATAGACAGTGCTACTTTAAAATGATCAAAGTGATTTATTACCCTGTAGGAAATAGCCCTGTCAGTAAAAAGCGAGGCAATACAGCGTACGCAAGCGTCCCTGAGTGCAGGGTAACCCCGGATGTTAAGATAAGATTCTTGCTGGCCTGCAAAAGAAGCAGTGGGAAGGTCTTCAGCTGTAGCCGAACTTCGTACGGCTACGTCCGTATTTTCTCCGTACTGCTCGCAGAGGCTGTCATACCCGGATTTAATTTCCTGCCAGAGGTCATCCGGAATTCCTGCTCCAAGGATCAAATCTCTTGCAGCCTTCCCTCTTTTTGAAAGCTCAGTTACGTTTGAGATATCAAGTCCTTCCAGTGTTTGCTTGAGCTTTTCCAGAATTCCTCCGGCTTTAAGGACATGCCAGTAAGCTTCAGCAGTCACTGAGAAGCCATTTGGGATCTTTACTCCCTTTGGAGTGAGTTCCCTGTACATTTCTCCAAGAGAGGCATTTTTCCCGCCTACAAGCGGAACATCTTCAATAGAGGTCTCATCAAACCAGCGTATGTACTTGCCTTTGTTCTCAGACATTTCCCAAAGTCCCCCTTACCATTGCCACTTTCTCCAGATAATTATAAAGTGTATCTAAATCTAAATGTTTCTAAAGTCCCATACATTAGTTGGAGCGTTCCCCAGAACGTACATGATATCCTTGAATCAAGAGATTCCATTTGCAGTTTATGATTTGCAGTCTGTGTATAGATGAAAGAAATGAATTTCCCCTCATTAGACTTTCTAATATGATAGTACACTTACGGATTATTGTTCCCTGTAAGTTGTAGCTATTTCATATCCCACAAGAAAGCATATAAAGAAGATATAACTGAATGTAGAATTCTCAGCGGTTATAAAAGAATAGCAGCTTAATATTTCTTGGTCAGCCCTCAAATCATTATTATCTTGCAGGATATTCATTTGAGAGTTGAAAGCTTCTCTGCTCTTGTTACCATGTTCAAGCCTTCCTGCATAAGTTCCTCTGCTCTTGTCTGACTTTTTGCTTCAGCAAAAATTCGGAAGATTGGTTCCGTGCCAGAGGGGCGCATCAGAACCCAGCCATCGTCGTACCAGATTTTAACCCCTATCAGTTGTATCTATTTTGCGCCCGAGTCCTGAAGCCTCATTTTTCACTATTTCCATAGTAGTGTACGCACTGGTAAGTTAATTATATAAATGAACTTTTGTATGTTTTGTAGAGATTTCTAAGTCAGATTTCTCACATATTTATACTCATTATATTATAAAATAGCTCTCTATACCATTTTTTACGGAATGAATTCTGCTTTGATAGCAGTAAGAGTACAAGAAAGTAGAGGTGCATTATACAGTATCATTTAAATCTTACAGTAAAAGGTATATCGCCGGAAATCCAAATTATATCTCAACTTATTAACAAAATTATATATCTAACAGATTCTAGAGGGATTATTAGAGTATTTTCTGAAACTTGGGGGGACAAATTACTTGCTGGACAGTGAGATAAAATATCTAAGGCATCCTGCCGAAATACCTCTTTTCATTATATGTTTGCTGGTCAGTGTTTTTATCTATATTACTTTAATGACAGTTCCGATTCTATATCCTGATCTCTTCGGGAAGGAATATATGCTGATAGTCCCGGGAACAATTGCTTTTCTCTCATTCGTCTCCGGGCAGACCTACGGGGCAATGATGGCGAATGCAATCAGGCTTTCCGATAAGCAGTTTCCTGAACTCTACGAGATTATAAAACGCCTTTCCTTTGAGCTGAATCTTAAAGAAGTTCCAGATGCATTCTTAATCCAGCAGGGTGGGCTAATAAACGCGTTTGCTACCAGGCTGTACTTCAGGAGAAATTATGTAGTTTTTTACGCGGATGTGGTTGAGGTCGCATACAGGGAAGAAGACTTTGATTCTCTGGAGTTTATAGTTGCCCACGAGTTGGCACACATAAAAGCAGGTCATGTTACTCTGCTCTACAACCTCTCAATCTTCCCGGTTGCCTTTGTGCCTGTGCTAAAGGATCTTTTATGGACTGCCCTTAGCCGGGCAAGGGAATATACTTCAGACAGGATTGCAATCCGGCTTGTTCCTTCAGGTAAAAAAGGGCTTATAGTCCTCTCAGCAGGCGAACATCTATACAAAAAGGTTAACTACGAGGAATATCTTGAGACTGCAAGAAACCCTGAGGGCTTCTGGACCTGGTCAACGAATCTCTATTCAACACATCCAACCCTGGTGAGAAGGGTAAAAGCCCTTAACGAAAACCAACCTGGAAAAATTTTTTAAATGATATATTTTGAAAGTATAGATCTTGAAAAATTTATCTGGGAATAGAAATGGGAAGTTTTTCAGCCCGGAACGAGAGAAATAAAGGGCTTAAAATTGCAGTTTCTGGAGCAAGGTTCCAGAACAGCGGCAGAAGCCGCAGGGAAAATCAACCGCTGAATGGGAAATAAATACGGCTATAAGCTTACAAAAAGATAAATTTTTATAATGCTATAAATAGGTTTAAATTATTATCCATCTAATACCTCCAAAATGCCATATTTGACTGAGATTGTAATCGTCCTTGTTCTCATCGCACTCAATGGCCTGTTTTCCATGTCAGAATTTGCCCTTGTTTCTGCCAAGAGAACTCGCCTTAAACAGCGGGCGGAAGAAGGAGACACAAGGGCAGATGTTGCGCTTAAGCTCGCGAATGAGCCCACGCCCTTTCTCTCAACAATCCAGATAGGAATTACCCTTGTAGGGATCTTTGCAGGTGCATTCGGTGGAGCCACGATAGCAAAGGAACTTGTAGCTTACCTTGGAGAATTCCCTGCTCTGGCTCCATACAGCGGCGGTCTCAGCATCACTATCGTTGTAGTTTTGATTACCTACCTTACCCTGATTTTTGGGGAACTTGTCCCTAAAAGGCTTGCACTCAACAATGCGGAGTCCATAGCCTCCGCTGTCGCAAAACCCATGTTCTATCTTTCTATTATTGCAAAGCCGTTTGTGATAATTCTCAGTTACTCAACCGAGTCTGTGCTCAGGGTCTTAAAGGTCAGGAAGATTACCGGGCCGCCTGTTACAGAAGAGGAAATCAAGATCATGCTTGAGGAAGGAACCGAAGCCGGAGTGTTTGAGAAAGCCGAATTGAACATGATAGAAGGTGTGCTTGAGATTGGCGACCGTCGTGTCGATTCCCTGATGACGCATCGCTCTGATATTATCGGGCTTGACCTTGAAGATTCGACCGATGAAAATCTGCGGAGGATGATCGAAAGTGGCAGGTCACATTTTCCGGTATATGAAGGTGAGCTGGATAACATTGTTGGTATGATCTCCGTAAAAAAGGTTCTTGAGAAGTTTGTGGAAAGCGGCACTGTTGATCTCAGAGAACTGGTTACAAAACCGGTCTTCGTACCTGAAAGCGCTTCAGTTCTGAGGCTTCTAGAATCGTTCAAGGAGACCGGCGTGCATATTGCCCTTATCACTGATGAATACGGGAGCATTCAGGGCGTGATAACCCTGCACGACATCCTTGAAGCCATTGTGGGCGAAGTCCGTTCTCTGGGCGAGCCTGCGGAGGCGGAGATTAGAGTTAGAGAGGATGGCTCCTGGTTGATTGATGGGGATACGCCCATTGAAAAAGTTAAGGATTTTCTGCCTGTGGATTCCTTTCCAGGAGAGAAAGAGGGTTACTATCGGACAATTGCCGGGCTGATTATCTTTATCCTGCAGAGAATTCCAGTTACTGGAGATTTTATTATACACGGAGGATTGCGGTATGAGGTTGTGGATATGGACGGCAATCGAATAGATAAGGTGCTTGTAACGCGAATTCCCCAGGCTCCTGAAGATTAAATACTGCTCCTAAGATTTGAGTGTCTGTAATCCACTGATAACTTTCTCGCATCTGAAAGATAAAGTTTCAGAGTGGTATTGAAGAGACTAAATGCCCTGCAAATTAAAAAAAGAAATTAAAGAGAATTTCGATAAACTGTATTTTTATTTCTGGAAATGAAGGGGTTTTTCAAGGTTGTCACGTTCGAAATTCTCGATCCTGTTTTTATCAGGCTTGAACAGGCGATTAGGGCCTTTCAAAGATTTTATTTGCTGCATTTTGACTGTTCAGAGCCAGTCTTGCAGTCGGTCTGATCACAGGTCTCTTCGGAGTTGCCAGCGCAGCTTTCCTGGTCGCATGCCTGACCACATTCATCTACACAGTTTTCACAGCAGTCGCCATTACATTCTGTCACTTCGGAATTATCTGCACAGTCCCCGTCATCACAGTTTTCGGTACAGTTTTCACAGCAGTCTCCGGTGCAGTTATCCTGGCCGCAGACGTCTGTACATTTATCACAGCAGTCGCCTTCACAGTCTGCTTCGGTACAGTCGTCACAGCAGTCTCCAGTGCAGTTTGATTTGTCGCAGCCGCCGTTACAGCTGACAGCTTCATTAGCGGGTAAGGGAAATGTCTTGTCTCCAAAACAGCTCTTGTCATAGTCGCCAGGGAACGGGCTGTTTTGATCACAGTAGGCAGGAGATTTCTCAGCTTGGCATGCCGAGGCTGTAAACACTCCTAAAGTTAATAACATTAATACAACAGAAACAGATGCTGTAATTTTCCAGATTGACTTTCTGTTAAAAACCATTTTTTTCCTCCTAATTTGCTTACATTTGATCCGAGAATACTCGCAATCGAAAACCAACTGGATAAATTAAAATATAAACATACTTATTTCTATAGTCGATTATAAAAATCTGAAAAGGAATTTAAAGCTTTATAACACTTTATTTTCAAATGTTAAGGATTATAAAATTATAGATTGTTTTTAACTTTGTTAAGAATCAATTTAAGACTAAACCTGAGACTCTTAAGGAGGTTATATATCCTAAAATCTTGATACAGTCCTTTGCAATTGAACAAACCAGTCATATGGAGAATTTTTCTTCATGCTGAATTCTTAAAGGCCAAAACTACAAAGGAAGCTCATATTTCATACGTTTAATGAAAAGCTAGCATTAAAAATGCTTTTTATGCTATTTTTTTATAAATCCTGTCAATTTCTCTTAAAATAGTGAGATGTATAACCTTATCAACGTTTTCTGGAAACAACGCGGGATTGTAAAGCCTCTATTGCAGGCATTTCCGGATATACCCTAATAATATTAAAACTTTTTATAAAAGAGTATTAGTAAAAAAGACTATGACCAGATACTAAAAGGAGAAGGAAATGAATGGAAATATTAACTATTATATTTGCCGTACATTATTTCCTTCTCACTGATTTACTTTTATTTTTCCTGTGTATGCTCCGAAATCCAGTTTCCGATAGTCTCCAGAGCAGTCGGAGAGATAGTTTCTTCTATTCTCGCGTACTCTGTGGGAGATCCTGTTTTAGCGGTCTGGAATAAATGGTTAAGACCTGGCAGCTCTTTAACTGAATAATCTTTATTGCCTCCTGCCCTGAGAGCCTCATCAATAGCGTGGAGGTTTTCTTTAGGCGGAACCTGAAGGTCTTTTTCCCCATTGATTGCCAGTACGGGACATTTAACTCTCATCAATGTTGGCTTTGGGTCATATGTCAGGAAGAAGCGCATCCACGGTGAGGAGAGTTCTTTTACCTGTGCGTCAATAGCAGCCTCGGAATCGCCTAAATTTGCTTTTTCCTGTTCGCTAGGATTTGCCAGCTCAGCCCTTAGAATCTCACGAAGCTTCTCCTCAGCAATTGTATTATTTTCTTCCTCTTTTACTACAGAAAACATTCTACTCATCAAAGCTCTATTTTGCTCAATAGTCTCATTACTTACTCCCTCGGCTCTTGAAATCAGGTCACTTTGCATATACAGAATTTCCTCACCAGTCAGCCCAGGGGCTGCCATCAGTACAATGAATGCAATGTCTGGAGATTTTACTGCCACCATAGGTGCAATCAGACCTCCTTCGCTGTGCCCTATCAATCCTATTTGATCTGGATTTATTTCAGTGCGGTTTTTGAGATATTCAACACCTGCAAGTACATCTCCTGCAAAGTCCTCAGTTGTAGCCTGTGAAAAATTCCCAGTCGATCCTCCAATACCTCGATCATCTACCCGAAGCACGGCAATGCCCTGGCGTGTCAGATAATCCGAAAGTACAAGGAACGGACGGTGGCCGAAGATCTCTTCATCACGATTTTGCTGTCCTGAGCCAGTTATGAGTATGACTGCCGGGAAGGGTCCCTCTGACTGTGGAAGCGTTAATGTTCCTGCCAGCTTTATTCCTGCTTCTTTATTTTCATAAATAACCTCTTCTTCAGTATATGGATATGGTTTTACCGGGTTCTGAGGTCTTTGCACTTCAGGGATCTTCTCAGTCCTGTTAAGGATAAGTGGGAAAGCTGATCCTGCCTGTTTCCATTCTCCTTCAATAGTCTCGCTACTCTCCTTATATACCCCTTCAAAACTTCCTCCGATGGATTTCACCTCAAGGTTCAAATTGCCTTCTTTATAACTAACAGTGTCAACCGGTATACCGCTTACTCCCTGATCAGGGCTATCCATGCTGGCATTGATAGACCCATCAGGATTAGTAGAAATATTGAATACTATCCTTAACTGCAACCCACCTGGGACTGTTAAATTTCCCATCCAGATGCCTTCTATGTCGCTGAGATCTTCAGTACCCTCATCAGTCATATTATTTATTTGGGAATTGTCTTGTTGCTGCCCATCTGGTTGAAAAGTGCATCCCAGACTCACTATAGTAATAATCATCAAGACTAAGCAAATTGTTACTTTACTTCTCATAATTTCCTCTCTTTCACATTTTTAATCTGGCGTTTTTCTTCCCCTCTCTATTTGCTTCTCTTTAAATATTTGGTCTTCTAATGGAATTGCTTCTGCGCTTGTAGAGTCGGAAAGGAAAGCATATTAGAAAAGTGAATAAGTTAAAACTTATGGCTGAAATTCTAACTTCAGACGGTAAAGCTCGGAAAGTACGTTTGAGAAATGATAAATGAGATATCAGGAAAAGAGGAAAGCATGTTTGAGAAATAATAAATGAGATATCAGGAAAAGAGGAAAGCATGTTTGAGAAATAATAAATGAGATATCAGGAAAAGAGAAAACAAGTTCAAGAAAAGGCAAGTTAAATAGTGATAGTTGAAAGCTATATTAGAAAAAAGATAAGCAAAAAGAGAATAAGTAAGAACTCATCTTCTGAAAATCATTGTTCTCAGCCTATCAGCAGCGCTTGCGGACTTATCGGCAATGCCTCCTATCCTCTCGACAAGCCCCATCAGGTGGCAGACGCCGGCGCCTCCGATAGCGTCCTCATGTTCGAAGATCTCTCTTAATAGGGCTGTTTCAAGCACATCCACATCATGCTCAAGCTTTTCGACTTCAGGAATTATGGTCATTGTTTCCTTTATCTCTTCCTTGCTGAAGGAAGTTGCAAGAAGCTTGTAAAGCTTGCCTACGAGTTCATCGTATAGCCTTGTAGTTTTCAGGGAGGTGCCCATTAACTCCATAAAGCCTTCCTTAATCTTATCAGGAACGTTTTTGCAGGGTCGAAGGGTCATCCAGTAGGCGGCAGCCTGGGCGTAGTCAGCAATGGAATCCTGCTGCTTAAGGAAAGAAAGAAGATCCTTTTTGTTCACTGGCAGCCTCACTGAAGAGGGAATGCCTGTCCTTATCTTCTGTTTGAGTTTGTCAGCCTCATGTTCCAGCTTGTCAATCTCTTCTGTCCTCTCTTCAAGTATGGCATAATTTCCTTCACAGTAGGCTTCCATTGCTTCAGCCAGCTTTTCAACTGCCAGCACTCCCTTTTTAGCGTGTGCTTCCAGAGGCACAAAGGGAGATTCAGCGACCACGTCAAGGACGGAGCGGATGTAGTCTTTCATAAGAAGATCACCTCAAGCCCTACAAAGATCAATGCTGATGTAAGAGCAGCTATAGGAACCGTTGCTATCCAGGAAGAAATAATCCTCCATATAACGCGCAGGTCAACCGCTGCAATTCCGCCTGCAAGCCCGACCCCTATAACCGAACCTACAAGTGTGTGTGTAGTCGAAATCGGGAGGGAACTGTAACTGTGAAGCAGAACCACAGAAGCTGTTGCAAACTGAGCAGAAAAGCCACGTGTTGGAGTTAGTTCCGTAATCTTGGAGCCGATGGTTAGAACCACTTTATAACCCCAGGTGGCCATTCCCATTACCATTCCAAGACCTCCCATTACAAGCACCCAGATGGGGATTCCGGCTTCTACTCCTGCCACTCCCATAACCTTAAGCGCTGCACCGAGAGGACCTATAGCGTTTGCTACATCGTTTGATCCGTGAGCAAATGCAATATAGCAGCCTGTTATGAGTTGCAAGGATATGAATTTTTTCTCAACGAAAGGCAGGTCTATAGCTCTATGAAGGTAAATCTTTCTTATTATAGAAAAGGTCACGTAAGCAAAAATAGCCCCAAGAACTGGAGACACAAACCAGCTGGCAACAATTTTTGAAATCTCTCCCCAGTGGATGTCAGAAAAAGAGATAGTTCCGTTGTAGGCTGCAACCAGCCCAAAGCCGAGTACAGAACCAACAATAGAATGGCTGGTTGAAACGGGGAGATTGTAGAAGGTTGTAAGGGTTACCCAGAAGCTTGCTGCGAGAATTGCAGCCAGCATTCCAACTGCAACTATATCGGGATGGATGCTTCCGACCGCATCAATGGGAACAATGCCGTTTGCAATTGTCTCAGTAACACGATCACCGAAGAGTACGGCGCCTAAAAGTTCAAAGACAGCAGCAATAATGACCACCTGTTTGATTGATACGGAGCCTGTTCCAACCGAGGTCCCCATAGCATTTGCGAGGTCATTTGCCCCTATATTCCAGGCCATGTAAAGACCTGCTAAAGTAAGCGCTATGATAAGTAAATCCATTTTTTCTTACTCCACAAATTTCAAATTTCAGCTTGTTATAATTGTTATAAACTTTATAATCACCATAAAAACAATATTTTTAAGTTTCATTGATCAATCGTTATGTAAAATCTTTATAATTTCAAAGTGCCTATTTAAATTTGGAATCCGTATAGTATTCCAGATAATTTCATTATATTTTACAGTTTCCATATACTTTAAAAATCTCTATATAAACTATAGATCTATATACGCCTATTTTTGGTATATTTATACTCGTTATCTCAAGCTAATATCTTCAATTCTCCAGTGTAAAGACAATGAGGAGATATTCTGGAAGAACAAAACTTTTCCGTTATTCAAAATAGCATAAAGTTTTTATCCAGATGTGCCTTTCAGGGAATTTATTGAATATCTAAAAGGAGCTTAAAGGCAGTATAATTCTGAGGCATGTTTAGAAAAGATGTTTGAAAAGCTTATTGACCAATGATTTTTTACTCCGTGATACTGGTATGCATCAGTAATCTGGCTTTCAGAAGAAGATTTCCAAAAAGTTTCTTCCAAAAGACCTTTTTCATAACGTAAACCTTATAAAATGATTGGATTTTGCTGCATAATCTTTTCAGAAAAAACAGAAAGATTAGTATAAGAATGTTAACTTCAAAAAAGCCAAGTTTTTGTATTATTCTCTCCTGTATGCAGTTTCCTTATCCTTACAATAGGGGCAGCAAAGGAAGGTTATAGAGAATAATATTTAGAGAATAATATTTTTCAGGCCTCCAGCCCTTGAAATTCTTGATCTTTCTGTTCTTTTTCCCTTATCCTCTCTCTGAGCAGGTCAAGCACCTCTTCATCCGAGACATCGTACCATCTCTCATAAACCTGGGCAACAGCCCTGAAATATGCAGGAGTTTCAAGCACTATGAGATCATCCACCTTCTTCTGAAGTTCCTCTGCAACCTCTCTTCCGGCTACAGGTACTGCAACCACGACTTTTCCGGCTTTTCGGTTTCTGCAAAGTTCAATGGCTGCCCGCATTGTAGACCCCATTGCAATGCCGTCATCAATAAGAATTACTGTTCTTCCCCTGATCTCTGGCAGGGGCTTGCCTCCTCTGAGGGTTTTTATGCGCCTTTCTATCTCGGCAATCTGTTGTTGTTTTATCCTTTCAATAGTTTCCCCTTCAAGCCAGTAGTATGCACTTTCTAAAATAAACGTACTCCCATCCTCGGCTATTGCCCCGAATCCGGCTTCGGGGTTATCCGGAAAAGGCAGTTTCCTTGCGATAACGAGGGAAAAATCAGCATTCAGCTTTGCTGCAACCTGCAGTCCTACTTCCACTCCTCCGCGAGGGATTGCAAGAATAACGGGATTTTCTTCCCTGTATTTCTCAAGAGCTTTTGCAAGCTTCTCCCCTGCATCTTTACGGTTTTTAAACATGGTTCCACCTTAAGTTCATAAGCTGCTCCTTTTCTGTGCAGATATCAAAATCAAACTATCCTTACAGGCCGCCTGTAAATCTCGACTGAGGAGCCTGAAGGAAGCGTTGTTTCAGGCAAACAGAGTTCCAGAACCTTTTTTGCAACATCTTCGGGTTTGAGGACTGGTTCATCGGTATGCAGCGACCGGTACATTCCGGTGTCCACGCTAGCAGGGCAGACCGCATATACATGAACCCCGCCTCCGGTTTCGTAGGCAACAGACTCCGTAAAACCGATTACAGCAAATTTTGAGGCACAGTATATTGATAATTTTGGAATTCCATGCTTTCCTGCCCCTGATGATATATTTACGATCCTGCCTTCCCCCCTTTTAAGCAGGTGGGGAAGGGCGTACTTCGTGCATAAAAACATTCCCTTTACATTTGTATCCATAATCTCATCATATTCTTCAGTTGAAGTCTCCACAAGATACTTTCTATACGCCACTCCTGCATTATTTACGAGGATGTCAATCCTTCCAAAGGCATTCATTGCCTTTGAAACCATGTTAATGACCTCCTCTTCTTTTCTAATGTCCGTCTTTACCGCAAGAGCCCTTACTCCCTGCTTTTCCACCAGCCTGGCAGTTTCTCGAATTTCCCTCTCGGTTCTTGCGACAATTACAATATTGGCTCCTTCTCTTGCCAGCGACAGGCAGATAGCCCTGCCAATTCCTCTTCCCCCACCGGTTACAATGGCTGTCTGGCCCTTCAGTTTCATAGCTGTCACTTTACAGTCACTTTATTAACAGTCACTTGATTAATTATCGGGCAGGATAAGGATATATCTTTGGAAGCAATATTTCTGAACTATAATCAAGTCCGATCTCGGTATTAAAAAAGAAAGAGAATAAAAAAGAGGAATACAAGAGCGCAGTAATACCTGACAAAAATATTGTAAGTTCGCCAGAATTGCCGGACTATGCTCTACTCTCTCGCAATCAAAGCTGAGGGACTGGAGGAGCCTGAATCTCGATTATCTTGCCTGATGTAACTCTTGAATCAGGCGAAGCAAGTTCCAGAACCTTTTCCGCAATATGCTCGGGTTTGAGTGGAGGTCTCTCTGCAAAAAATGACCTGTACATGTCCGTATCCACAGCACCCGGACAGACTGCGTAGACTTTTATTTCTCCTTCCAGTTCGGCGGCAATGGATTCTGTTAAGCCGTTTACCCCGAACTTTGAGGCGCAGTATGCAGAAAATTCCGGAATCCCGTGTAATCCCCCTACCGAAGATATATTGATGATTTTTCCGTTCTTACTTTCTCTTATATATGGAATCGCATATTTTGTACAGAGAAAAACTCCTTTTAAGTTGGTATCCATAATCTCGTCATATTCTTCCAGAGTGGTTTCCTCCAGCCTTTTCTTGTGAGCCACTCCTGCATTATTGATAAGAATATCAAGCCTGCCGCATTTATCGATTGTCATTGAGATCAGACGCCTTACATCCTCTTCACTGCGGATATCAGCCTGAATAGCCATGGCTTTGCTGCCCATCGATTTTAACTTATTCATTGTCTCTTCTATCTCACTCTCATTTCTTGCTGCAATGACGACGTTTGCTCCTTCTTTTGCCAGAGCAAGGCAGATAGCTCTTCCTATCCCTTTGCTTCCCCCAGTTACAAGAGCTGTTTGACCTGCTAAACTCATTGCTATCCCTTTTATGCTTTTTTCTTACTTTTATCGCTTTTTTTCTTTGTTTGTATTATTTCTTTTACTGTTTCACTTCTTTAATCACTTCACTTTTGAACAGTTTATTTTTATCTAATCGTTTTTTATTTAATCAAGGATAAAACTGGTAAAAAAGGGGATATATTTTTTGAAATTAAGTTTCTGAAAAAAGGTTCTTTGGATAAGGTTTACAGCTCATGTGACTCTAACCTTGGTAAACCTCCACCTTGCAATAAGAAACATTATTCCCGCAAAAGCCAGCAGAGCCATGAAGGAAATAAGGGTTCCCTGCTGGGTATAAGTATAACGGAGTCCGATTGATGAAAAATCGCTCCCTATTGCAAAGTACCTTATCCCGCTGACAAGATGTGTTAGAGGATTGATTGTGGATAGAGCCCGGAGCACAGGAGGAAAAGAGTTTACAGGATAAAGCGCATTGCTCGTGAAAAAGAAAGGCATGGTAAGCAGGGTTATTACAGCCTGCATTCCTTCCGGGCTTTCCATTGTTATGGCTATTGCAGCTGAAAGGAAAAGAAACCCGAGCGAAAATGCCCCTATGAAAAGCCCGATCCCCAGTAGCGAGAAGATAGTTTGCGCAGGAGTATATCCTTCAAAGAACTGGACTCCAAGCAGAAGCCCGAACCCCATTATAACACTTGCCTGGATAAGAGATTTCGTCATAGCTGAAAGCCCTATCCCTATAATTATATGGATTCTGGGCAGAGGACTTGAGAGTGTTTCCCGCATAAGCCCCCAGTTTTTATCAAAAAGCAGAACTGTCCCCCCGAAAAGGCTTGTAAAAAGCGTGGTCATGGCAATAACGCCTGCTCCTATAAAAGTCAGGTAACCCACAGTCCTGACCCCAGGAGTGGCTGGCATGGTTGCAGTCAATCTTTCAAAGTTGTTTGACATTGCGATTCCGAAGAAGGCAAGCCAGAGGGCAGGCTGGACAAGTGAAGCAAACAGAAGAGTCCTGAACCGGACAAACCTTAGCATATCCCGCCAGTAGATGGTAAGGAAACCTGTATGCATCTTTAGCGCCCCCTCGCCCTCTGGGACACAGTCGAGCCTTTTTCCATGCCGGTATCCCGCAGTTCCCTGCCTGTATAATGGACAAAAACATCATCCATTGACGGTTTTTTCAGGTTTACGGCTCTGATCTTTATTCCTTTGCTTCTAAGCTTATCCATTATCTCGGGCAGCAGGTAGGTGCCGTCCACATTGACCATAACGATTATCCCTTTTGATTTTTCCCGTACTCCTTTTACACTCTCTAGCTCCTTTAACAGGTCTGAAGCAGTCCAGTTGTCGCTGGTTTCAAGATATATGAGATCCTGGCCAAGTGTGTTTTTTAACTCCCAGGGCCGGCCTGTGACAACGATTTTCCCGTGATCAATAATGCTTATCCTGTCACTTAGCTGGTCGGCTTCATCCATATAATGGGTTGTCAGGAAAATGGTCGTCCCCTGCTGGTTTATATCTCTTACATAATCCCAGATCCTTATTCGTGTCTGAGGATCAAGCCCTAGTGTAGGCTCATCCATGAAAAGCACTTTCGGTCGGGTCATAAGCCCCCGCGCAATCTCAAGCCTGCGCTTCATCCCGCCGCTTAGATGCCTTGTCAGAGTATCTCGCTTTCCCTCAAGTTCTACCAGCTCGAGAAGCTCATCAATTCTCTCCTGCCTTTCAGCTTTTGGCATAGAATAGAGCCTCCCGTGATATTCCAGGATCTCCTTCACGGTCATATCCCTGTCAAGGGTCAGTTCCTGAAAAACAATCCCTATTGCCTCCCTGACCTTCTCGGGCTCTTTTTTCAAATCGTAGCCTGCAATTTTCACGTCTCCTTTCTGAACGGGCAGCAGCGTTGTAAGGATATTAATCACAGTACTTTTCCCTGCTCCGTTCGGTCCCAGGAAGGAGAAAATTTCCCCTTTTTTCACCGTAAAACTGATATTATCGACAGCTTTTATCTCGCCGAAAAAATATTCAAGGCCATTTACTTCTATTATATTGTCTTCCAGAGCCAGTACCCCATACCCAGTTTATCTTTTCCTCAGGAAAGATTGAACCTTTAGTGATAAATAGATTCTTTGCTCCGTGAAGCCTGAACTGGATGGGGTCAAAACTTATATTCGTTCAAAATAATAAACAAAATCAGAATTAAAGGGTATATTGAAAGGGGGAGTTAAATGATAGAGATTATAGAGGGTTTGCCGGATAATGTAGTAGCAGTTAGAGTAAGTGGAGAGGTAACCGGGGACGATTACAGCAAGGTGCTAATTCCTGCTATTGAAGATAAGATACAAAAGTATGGAAAGATCCGGATGCTTTACCAGATGGACAAAGAACTCGAGTGGTTCACCATCAGTGCCATGCTGGAGGATGCTAAGGTTGGCATAAGGAACCTTACGGCGTTTGAAAAAATCGCAGTTGTTTCAGATGTGGACTGGATGAACAGTGCAGTTGGGCTCTTTAAGTTTATCATTCCCTTTCCGGTGAGAACATATAAAAATGAAGAACTCTCTGAAGCAAAAGCCTGGATCAGTGAATGAGTTTCTAGTACCCGTCCTCTCACTCTTTATTATTTGCTGCGGATATAAGCGTCTTGCTGTGGATATAAGCGTCTTGTATGACTGAACTTTTATATGGCTGAGCTTATGTTGTCGAGCTTACATAACTGGTAACTATTCCACTTTTTCAATTTAATCTGTGAACTTTTGCTTTATCTCTCCAAAGTCTCCTTTATATTAGTTAAGCTACTTTTTATGCTTGTCAGGTTCTCTTTTATATCTGTTAAATTCTCTTTTATATCAGTAAAGTTCTCGTTTAGAGCCGTTAAATTCTCTTTTTCACGTGTTACGTTTTCTCTCATACCTTCAAGTGTAGTTGTCAAATTTTCTTTTTTACTTATCAGATCTTCTTTTGAATCTGTTAAGTTCTCTTCTATGCCTGTTAAATTTCCGTTTTCACCTTTTAAGGTCTCTTTTATTTCTTGAACCTGATTCGTCAGGTTGTCTTTTTTCTCAGTTAAGTTTCCTTTTATGACCTCTAAGTTTCCAGTTTCGTTTCCAGACGTATTTAGAAAACTGCCGGAAGATAACAATATTAGTGAAATAAGTACCAGTGTAATGAACAGAAAGCTAAAGAGTTTTATTTTTCCGATTGTCTCACCTTCCGTTTAATGATATTGGGTATGAGAAGATGCATCAGAGAATTATATATTCCGTGTTCATATAATTTTCTTTAATCTGCTGTGATTTCTTTGTAATAATTCCTGAAGCTCCTGTCGAATATCTTTTACAGTTGTAGATTCCTCTTTGAGCGCCAGAATAGCCTGAAAAATAAAAAACGAGTGTTATATCTCAAAAACTTTCCCCGGGATCAAAACCTTAATTTTTTTATTTGGGCGGGAAAGATTTTAAACTTAGAAATTAAGGAAAAATACAACTTATATTCATAATTCTATAATTTTAACAGCATTACAGGTAAATTTAGAATCTTCATCGAATGATTAGGAAGTTTTCCGGAGGGGGTAATCATGGTAAGTACTAGCTTTACGCGGGATGTTCAGTTTCCGCCTTTGCCGCTTGAAGAATGGGAAGATACGAAGAATACGCTGCACCTGTTCCTGCAAATCGTGGGGAAGGTCAAGCTTGGTTTGTCTCCGAAGATGAACCACTGGTGGCATGTCCTGTTTTATGTTTCCGTACGCGGGCTCACGACAGGGCCAATTCCCTACGAGGATATGGTTTTCGAAATGCAATTTAATTTCCGGGACGAAGAGCATTTTTTAAGTATTGAGACCAGTGAAGGCGACTCAAGGGTAGTGCCATTAAAGGGGCTGTCGGTTGCCGGATTTTATGACAGGGTGTTTTCAAGCCTGGGAGATCTCGGGATCGTGGCGGGCATCAGGCCGATGCCGTATGATATACCTGAAGTGAGTACCGAGCCTTTTCCGTCCGATTACCAGCATGCGTCCTATGACGAAGAATATATTAACCGGTTCTGGAGAATCCTTGTGCAGGTCTCTTCTGTTTTTCAGATTTTCAGAGGCTGGTTTACAGGAAAAAGTTCGCCTGTGCACTTTTTCTGGCACCATGCCGACCTTGCCCTTACTCTGTATTCAGGCAGGTCTGTACCTGTGAGGGAAGGGGCAAACCCTGTCGAGCGTGAGATTTTCTCAAATGAGATGATAAGCTTCGGTTTCTGGGCAGGAGATAAGAACATAAGGGAGCCGGCTTTTTATGCATACATGTACCCGCAGCCAGCTGGTTTTATGAATGAGCCGTTAAGCCCGAAAGAAGCTTTCTGGAGCCATCAGTCAGGGCTTGCACTTCTAAGGTATGAAGATGTACGAAACGCAGCAGACTCCCCGGAAAAAGTGATTCTAGACTTTCTTGAGAGCGTGTATCAGGCGGGAGCAAAAAGAGCAAACTGGGACATTGAAACTTTCAGGCTTCCTTCATCCGAAAAACAACTCAAGGAGCAGGCTCAAAAGCAGTATAGAGGACAGGCAGATATACTGGAAAAGCTGGAAAGACCTGATGCCTAAATCAAAATTTCTTAATTCAAAACTACAGGGATCTTAAAGAAGAGCTTAGGGGACATCTCCTGTTTTCCCTTTTCTATCTTTTATTTTTTCTTTTGCTCTTCGGTATCGAATTCAAACAGAATTTATCTTTTATTATGCTTCGTTGTAGTCTTTTAACCCGGAAATTATTCCCGGTTGGAATAAATATATAAAGGCTATTTTTGCACATAAATCTATATATGGGGATTTTTAAAGAATATTTATGTATTTAAAAACATAATAGAGCAATAAATTCAAATTAAAGTTTTAGAAATACTTATTATATTAATTAAACTGTTTTTGAGCCATTTTAAATGTAAGTATCCTTATATTTAATCCAGCCAATAATATAAGACTACCAATTGAGGGGAGTCTGCAAACAGTTAATAATTTCTGTAAATTCAAAGGCGGAACAGAAATTGCAGGCACCTTAAACTCTCAAACTGGTGAATTTAAAAATCGAATCCCTTACTATAAACAAGACTCACCAATTTAGAACAGATGCTCTTCAAGCTTGCATAAATTCGATTTTCAATTAGTTAAATAAATCAGAGGTATAATGTATGGAAAATAAAGAATCTGGTAGAATAAAAAAGGTGCTTGCTGTTTTGCTGGTAGTCTGTTTTATATTATCAGTAACGGCAGCATCAGCAAGTGCAGCTAATAGCAGCAATGGCTACAATGACGGCTACAAGAAAGGTTACGAAGGCGGCAAAAAACAGGGTCAGAAAGACTGCAATAAATACGGCATAAAAGAAGTTCTCTCGAAGATTCCTTCCCCTTTAAATGACAAAAGATGGACCAAATTTTACAGAGATAACTATAACAGAGGCTTCCAGAAAGGGTACCTCGATGGTTACAACAAATATAGGTATCTGTGCTTAACTATAAACAAGACTCACCAATTTAGAACAGATGCTCTTCAAGCTTGCATAAATTCGATTTTCAATTAGTTAAATAAATCAGAGGTATAATGTATGGAAAATAAAGAATCTGGTAGAATAAAAAAGGTGCTTGCTGTTTTGCTGGTAGTCTGTTTTATATTATCAGTAACGGCAGCATCAGCAAGTGCAGCTAATAGCAGCAATGGCTACAATGACGGCTACAAGAAAGGTTACGAAGGCGGCAAAAAACAGGGTCAGAAAGACTGCAATAAATACGGCATAAAAGAAGTTCTCTCGAAGATTCCTTCCCCTTTAAATGACAAAAGATGGACCAAATTTTACAGAGATAACTATAACAGAGGCTTCCAGAAAGGGTACCTCGATGGTTACAACAAATATAGGTATCTGTGCTTAAAGTAAGATGTTAAAAGGTGTTAAAAATAAAATGTTAAAGTACGAAGATATGGAATTGAGGTCATACATTATTGTTTGCACTTCTGCTTTACTCGCTCTGGGGGTATCTGCTTTACCTGTTTCAGGGGTACCCTTCCTAGCAGACAGCAACGTCACTGCAACCATTCACGGGGCAACGTATGCATGGGATACCTTTGAGCCCCTGAATGATACTGTTATTAATATAAATTCCAATCCTCCTCAATCCATAGTAGCAAAAAATGGCACATATTCCTTTGAACTGGGGCCTGGGGAATATATTATTACAGCCAAATATTACCGGAACGGGACTGTGATTTATTTAAAACAAGCACCTTTAAAAATTGAAGATGAAGGCAACTATGTTTTCGATCTCCTGCTTTATCCAGTGTCCGAAAATCCGGCAACAGGAACAGTTGAAGATAAAAGTGGTTATGACGATGAGGTGAGTCCCACCGAAGAAGCCAAGACGGGCTCTTTTACTGATTTTTCTACCTTAAGTTACCTGCCAACTTTAAGTTACCTGCCAGCAACCCTTATGTTTCTCTTTCTGCTCGGCGGAGGCTATAAACTTTCCAGAAAGCTAAGTGAGATTAAAGGACGCAGCCCTCAGACAGGAAAATCCAGTACAAAGGGAATTCTGGCAAAAATTCTTGATAAAAGTCCTGGTTTTGAGGCAAAGCCGGAGTCTGGAGGTACAGGAGAAGTAACTTCCATAAAAGGGTCAGTAATAGAGCCGGTAATAGAAACTGCAGGATACTCTGAAATTGAGACTGCTGCTTTGAGAAAACTTCCTCTTTCAGAAGAGCTGCTTGAGATTCTGAATATAATTCGTAGTCACAAAGGCAAGATTACCCAGAAAGAACTTCGCCACAAGCTGAAGTACTCCGAAGTAAAAGTCAGCCTCCTGCTTTCAGAACTGGAAAAGAGAGGACTGATTAAGAAGCTCAAGCATGGTCGTGAGAATATTGTGGTTTTGACGGATGAGGGACGCAAATAGGGCAACATGATATAAAGAGCCTAAAGCTTGTGTACAGAAAGGAATAATAAAACTTGTGCGGTAGATAACGAGAAATTCATGAATAACAAGAAATTCATATGACTTAGAGAGGATTTCTCTCACTGACAACAATGGAACGAAAAAAATCTAGGGAGGAGGTCACTATCTCTCGATGACGGTTTCATGGACCTCCTCACTCTTTGAGCAGTAAGAACCATACTGCTCTGGATCTTACGAGTTCTTGATCCAAGTTCTGCTTCTTTAATCCAAAGGGGTATTCAAAGAATACTCATCGGTTTACTTTTCAGCCTTTAGTTTTCAGCCATTTCTCACAACCTGATTCAGTAAAACTTGTGATAGTTGCTGAAGAACTTGTTGTAACCGAAGAGCCATTTGAGGTACATCTGGTACCATTTCATGTAAAGTATGTTCCATCTCTTGAAATCTTTGCTGTTCTTCTTAAAGTTCCATTTCTTCCTTTCATTGTCCCATTTCTTTTTTTCTTTGTCCCACTTCTTTTTCTCGTTGTCCCACTTCTTTCTCTCGTTGTCGAACTTCTTCTTGTTGTCGAACTTCTTCTTGTCGTCGAACTTCTTCTTGTTGTCGAACTTCTTCTTGTCGTCGAACTTCTTGTCTTTATCAAAGGGTGCTGCACCAACTGATGCAACGGTCACTGACAGTACAAAACAGACTGCCATGAGAATTCCAATTATCTTTCTCATTTTCACGTTTATTCACTCCGAAATCCTATTCTTTTAAACTCTTCAAAGTTTATTTAAACTCTTCAAATAAACTCTTCAAAGTCTATCTATACCCACTTTAGTTGATCCAATTTGATGATAAGCACCGACAGATTAGCACAATTTGATGATAAACACCGACAGATCTATACAGATTTGTTTCATATCTGTTTCTGAAGCTGTCGGTTTTGTCCTTCGTTTTTGTTTTTCTGGCTATCTGCCGGTTATTGGAGCTATATTCAATTGTCCTGCCGCCTGATTGCGGCTTGACAATGTTAAAATTAGCTAGATTAAATATAAATATACTTATACCCAAAAACAGCTTACGGAGGATTATTTAATAAAATAATAGTTTAAAATTGTTATATTGAATAAATAAGCCTTTATAAAGTTTATAATCTAATTATATAGATTTATAATGAGTTTTAATCGAATTAGAGGTTTTAAACTTTAGTTTTTGAGGGTAGATAGTTGGAATTCAGGTATAAAAATCTCTTCACATTTTGTGGGTCATCAAAATATGTTTGTTTTCCAAACTGGATAAGTATTCATCATTTCTTAGCTCGTGATTTTATATTCTGAGCATCCTTTTTATTCAGAGCATTCTCTTAGCCCTGCAAATGCCCCTATCAATTATTGATTAAAAGTTTTTCTCATCTGAAATGCAAACAATTCTAAATCAGAAAAAGTTTAAAGGTGATATTCCAGGAATAAGTTTTTTTAAACTTTTTATTGTCAGAATAACCTTAAAAATGTTTTTAATTTCCTAAAGATCCTTCTAGAAATGTAAGATTTGGAAATTATGCAATATATTTGCCTGTTAATATATTTCAAACACAAGCATTAAACTCGCCTTAGCTGCTGAAAGCACGGATTCCGGACGGATCTCTCGGTTGCCTGAACATTGTGTCGCCGCTCTCTGTCATTGGCTCACAGAACGTGCAGGAGATAGCATTGTGTACATTTGCCCTGTCCGGGATTCGTATAATGTGTTACCCTGACCGAATTTGAAAATAAGTGTACAGGTGTGGAACGTGTAGAAGGTTTCTGGTATGAAACTGTGTGCCGAAAAATAAAAGGTACTATCACGCATATGCAATAGCAACGATATCGCTGGAGAAAAAAGGATACAAAAAATATGGCATTAATTTAAATTGGGCATCCGGTTATTGGGGAGTTGGGGGAGGGGGTATGGGGGGGGTTATTAAAAAGAGCTAAAAGGTCTCTTATGACCTTCCCAGATGCCCAATACCGTAGAGTACTTCATTGTATATAAACTTAAAGATTTAATCGCAAACTGGCGAAGTATAGTCAATCCATCTAACAGATAAACGGGCATATGCGACCTTATGCTGGAATGGCGACATTTAAACAAAACTTTTAAACTTATGGCAGCTAAATTATTACTGCTTTTATAGGATGATCTTAAATTTACGATCTTGCATACGATGTATTATTTCAGGGCTGGCGCCCGTATATGGGCTCTTACTTAAGAAGATCGTTACTTAAGGGGATTAATACCAGAGGGCGAAATTAAAACTCGGGAGATAGATTATCTTTCGTTCAGAATTCTTACAATCAATGGCTTTAAGGATGAAACGTATTCCACTGCTGTGTTCCAGATAGCCTCAAGATCAAGACCAAAATCGCCGTAGACCATTTTGTCGCGCAGTCCGGATATTTCTCTCCACGGAACCTCAGGATGTTTCAGTTTCAAGGAATCCGGCAAATCTTTCGTAGCCTCTCCAATAATTTCAAGAGCCAGAATCACAGCGTATATGGTTTTATCATCTGCAGAAAAATCCTCAAATTCAAATCCCTCAATGAAACTCTCGATTTTTTCAATTGAATCAAGAATGTCAATCAAAGAATCTTCCGGATCTTTTTCTTCGGCTCGCATAAAGCCATTACCTCGTTCAGAGCTCTCATCTCAATAAAAAAATATGTTTCGTATATACTTATTACTTTCTCCTGCTTTTTCCTGTATAAGAGAGCCGGGATACAATGCGCTTCCCTGGAGATGATCACTCAGCAACTTTGAGTAAAATCGTCGATGAAATCGGGAAAGTAATAGCAGTATGGGAAAATAGCAGCTTAGAAAAAAAATAGAAACACAGATGAAATTAGAAAAATAATATGAATAGTTGAAGTCGGGAATTTTACCTTGCGCACAGCTGCTGCTGTCTTGTATCGTCCAGAACAAGTCCAGAAACCAGGAAGAAGAAAGCCATTATAAACTGATAAAGCTGCCCGCTAATAAATCCGTAAATAAATAAAATGAGACCTGAAGTCATAAGCAGTACGCATAGAAGGAAGATCGACGATTCTTCATGGTTCAAATTAAAGAAGTGATAAAAGATTTCACCGGAAAGGTGTCTCCTTGCGCCGCTCGTGTAATTGCCTGAATGAATAGAATTCCCCGAAACAATATCTCCAGAATTTATACTATTTGAAGAAACTGATTCGCTGTCTACCAAAATACCCCCTTCCAATGTTGTTTTTAAATTTGGCTTCTTTTTCGTTATAGTTAATATTACAATCTTCCTAAATTTAAGTTTACTGTGGGGGTGCGTTCTCATATTGCTCTTTCAATTGCAGACTTATGGGATCTGAACAATACTCTATCCTTATTAAAATTGCTTGATAGGAAGAATTATAGGGGTGATAGTAGTTATTGTCCTCCTGTCCGCTGCTCTTTATTGCCAGAGGAAGAGAAGGGTGTTGAAGGGAATAAACACAGGATTAGGTAAATAAAGCTAAAATTTAGCAAAACTAGACATATATTAAATGGAAACTCTGCATCCAAATGTAAAGATATCAGGATAAATAGTAAAAAAATAAAAAGTGGTGTGTATTATGAATGGGTATCTGTAAAAAGGCGAGGTCAGAGTATTAATAAAACTCCTGGATTTGTTTTGAGACGTGCCTTCTCAGAAATCCGTACTAACTATTACCTTTCGAGTATATAATAGGAAGGTATCTTAAAGTATACTGTGCTTTCATCTTCTAAGAAGAGCCAATACAAGTTTTACCGACTTCAAAGCACGTATTTCCAGCCGTCTTTTTTCAGATTGTCCCTGTGTACCTGATAATCAGGCATCAGTTCCCTGACCAGCTTCCAGAACCGCAAAGAATGATTTTTCTCTTTTACGTGGCAGAGTTCGTGTACTACCACATATTCAAGCTGATCGGGCGGAGCCATGATAAGCTGGAAATTTATCCTCAGGACATTGTCTGCGGAACAACTTCCCCAGCGCCGTTTCTGATGCTTCACCTTAAAAGCCGGAGTAACTACCCCGAGTTTTTTCGAATAAATCCTCAGAAGCTTCTCAATTTCCTCTCTGGCACGTTCACTATAAAAACTCCAGATCGTTTCTTTCACAAGGGACGAGATTTGATCTTCAGAAGTATTCCCAGGAATCTCAACCCTAAGTTCAGAATCCTTAAGAAGAGCCAGGGGTTTTTTAATACTATCCGTGAATACGATTTTCAGAGGATATTCCTTGCCGAGATAAAGATAGCTTTCACCTTCGGAATACTGCTTACTCTGATCAGGCAGCCTGTTTGCCTCGAAAAATTCAAGTTTTTTAACAATCCACTGCGCTTTTCCTTCAACCATTTCCCTGATAATATCCGCACTCAAACCCTGAGGCGCCCGGAATTCAATTCTCAGGTCGGGGCGGACTAAAATAGCTGCTCTTTTTCTCTTTTTACTATAAATAATTTCATAACTTATAGTTCGGTCACAGGCTTTTATACTGTCGTATTTTCTCATATTGATTTCTCGATTAAATCTCGACTCTTGCTGATCTTACATCAGGCTCCGTTTTAATTTTTTCCTTTTTTCTCAACAAACCGCTGCACCGTTTGACCACGCCGTCATGCCGGTTTTCGCTCAAGCCTTTTTTCGAAAGGCTTGTGATCAAGCAGTTTTTTTAAAAAAGTTTGCGCTGCAACCCTTTTACAAAGAGGCTTTACTGAAAAGCTTTTGCAGAAGAAAGTTAGTAGGAAGGTTTATGGAGTTCGGGAGTGAGACCTCACACATAAGCGGTATACATATTGTATGCCCGTGTATAGTGTTCGAGAACAAGCAAGGTAAGGATGTTCGTGGTTTTGTCGAAAGTATAGACAAGCACAAAGGGACCGATATGTATTCTCCATTTTCCCCTGAAATTCGGTTTCAAGAGGGATGCCCATCTCTGGTCTGTAAGCCAGAAGGCTGAGGCGGTGTTTTACGTAATCGTAACTTTGCCTGTCAAGTCGGTACAGGTTTTTAAGGTTTCTGCGGACCGAGGGGTGAAGGGCTACTCTGTATGTCATTCCTCTACCTTTTCGAAAAGTTCATTAAGCTCAAAAGCAGGCAGGTTATGGAGTAAGCTATCCTGTTCCACTTTCCGGATCTTAGAAGCGAAGGACGGCTGAAATGCAGTCTCTGGCGGATACTTGATTTCATTGAATTTTTTCTCGAGCTCTTTTAGCTGGCTGAAAATTTCCTCAAGCATCATACTCATCAACTCGTTCAATCCACAGATCCATCTAATAATCCCAGGATTAAATCAGGCAACTTCCCGGATTAGTTTATTAATTCCCGGTCTGACTCCGCCGATTAGCAGTGGAATTTAAAAGTTTATACTGGACTTTAATGTCAGGCTTTAAGCACTGTTTCTCATTATTTTTGAACCTTTGTTTAAAGGAGAGTTTAATATACTCGTTTATATAAATTTCGGGTTTTTAAATATGGTTTAGAATACATTCCATACAGTTACCCACGTACTATTTATATTTTTAAATAAAATATATCTCCGCATTTTTAATCTAATGCGCCCCAATTACAAAGAATCCCAATTCTAAAAAATGGACAGGAGGCATTTAAATACAATACAGCATGGGCATTGACGCAGGAGGCACCTACACAGATTCGGTCATTATTCGGGATTCCGATGGTAAAGTGATGGATTCTAGCAAGGCGCCTACCACCTATCCAGACCTGCTTGAAGGAATAAGGAACTCCATAGATGGGCTGGATGAAAGATATCTAAAAGATGTAAAAATGGTTTCGGTCTCTACCACGCTTGCAACGAACACAATCCTTGAGAAAAATGGCTATCCTGTAGGCTTGATTCTTGTAGGAGACTACGAAGTTCCGGAAAAAATGGATATTGAGTTCTATACTATTGTAAAAGGAGGTCACGACCACCACGGAGCCGAACTTACTTCTCTTGATCTGGAAGCTGTAGAAGCCTTTGTCCGTAAGGTTAAGGACAAAGTCTCGGCTTTTGCAGTCTCTTCATACTTCAGTGTTCGAAACCCTGCCCATGAACTGGCAGTCAAAGCCCTCATTAAGGAGCTTATCGGAATGCCTGTAGTCTGCGGGCACGAACTTTCTCTTGACCTTGGAGCCTATGAGAGAGGGATTACAGCCTACCTGAATGCTCAGCTTATTCCTGTTGCAAATCAGTTCATCCGTTCAATCAAGGAAGAAATTTCCAGGCGGGGAATGGACTCGAGGCTGCTCATGCTCAAATGCGATGGTTCGGTCGTGGGCATTAACGAAGCTCTGGAAAAGCCAATCGAGTCCATCTTTTCGGGCCCTGCGGCAAGCCTTGTAGGAGCCTCTTATCTTTCAGGGCTTGATACCTGTGCGGTTATTGATGTAGGCGGGACAAGTACGGATGTTTCCATGCTCGAAAACGGGCTTCCTGAACTCTGTGCCGACGGGGCTGTAGTCGGAGGCTGGCAGACAAAGGTTAAAGCTATCAGGATGGAAACTTCGGCAATGGGAGGAGACAGCCATATCTGGGTCCGAAATATGAAAATAAACATCGGTCCAAGACGAGTTATTCCACTCTGCGTTGCAGCTGTCAAATACCCGGGTTTTCTCGAAACCCTGAAAAAAGGAAGAATCCCCGGAACTATGCACCTTGAGGAAAATGTGCAACCCACCAAGTTTTTTGTAAGGACAGGGGTCGAACCTTCCGACCTTGGAAAGCTTGAAAAGGAACTCTTTGACAGGATAGGAGATTTCCCGGCATCTCTTAACGATATCTTCTGGGAGACCCAGAAAACGCTTTCTCCGGGTCTGCTTGATTCGCTTATAAGGAAACGCCTGATACAGGCAATTGGGTTTACTCCAACGGATGCGCTTCACGTGCTTGGGGAATACACAGCATGGGATGAAGAAGCTTCAAAGGTTGGAGCAAAACTTCTGGAGCGCTATACCCAGACCGACCATATCGAGCTCTGCAAACAGATAAAAAAAGATGTTGCGCGGAACATGGCTCTAAACCTGGTATCTTTTGTTCTCAAGGATGTGCCTCCGAAGGAAATCGAGAAAATCCTCCTTTCCGACAGGTTTACACAGTTCAGGATGAAAATTCCTGTAGTGCTCATTGGAGGCCCAGTAGTCGCATACATAAAAGAATTGAAGCAGATTCTTGATGCTGAAATTATAGTCCCTGAACATGCCAAGGTAGGAAACGCAGTCGGAGCTGTTATGGGCAAAGGCATAAAAAGGCTTGAAATCTTGATCAAAAGCACATATTCAAAAGACAAGAAGAGAATGGTTCTTTTATTCTCCCCATTGGGCAGGGAGACCTTTGGAAGCTATCCCGAGGCTCTGGAGTATGCTGACACCCTTGGAAGAAGACTTGTTATGGAATATATGACCGAATCAGGTTTCGATAAAGGGCAGGTTCAGATAGAAGTCAGCAAAAAAGATATCTCTTTGAGTGAATCTGGGGCAATACCCGTAGAAACAAAACTTGTTTTTGTAGGTGTCGGGATCCCAAATGTCTGATTTCCGGAAATTTTCCGGAACACTCTATTACCTTAACCTGCACTGTAATTGACGTCGGCGGGACAAGTACCGATGTCTCACTGATACAGAAAGGGCTTCCTCACCTTAGCGAAACCGAAGCGGTTGCCGGCTCTTGGCAGACAAAAGTCCGGGCGCTTCGCATGGAGACTTCGGCTACCGGGCGGGGACAGCCAACAAAATTCTTTGTCCGAACAGAGCAGAGGCCTGTTAATTTAAGCCGGAGGAAAGAGAACTCCTCGCTCTTATAGGAAAGGAACCTCTTTCCCTCAAAGATATTTATTGGGACCGAAATTACTTTTCTGATTAAAGGCGTGGATAGGACTGAGATTTGGAAAATATTTGAAGGTAATTTCTTCTGCCGTTTTAAAGTGGATATTCCTGTTGTCCTTCTGGGAGGGGGGGCGTCTAGAGCTTATGTGAACGAACTGAGAAGCTAATAGATGCCGAAACTCCTGTTCTTGAGCATTCAGAGATGCTGGAAATGCGGTCGGAGCTCTTGCAGGAAAAGGGACAAAACTTATCGAAATAACCGCGCGCACACTTTACAGTGAGTCAAAGTACGACCTTAAAACAAAAGGTATTTTTGTGTATACCCATGCATGAAGGAGGCATTTTGTGATAAGGAATGAAGCCATGGATTTCGCTGAAGAATTCGGAAAAAAGTCTATTCTTGATTACATGGCTGAGTCTGGATTTTTACCTGAACAGGTTACAGTTAGTGTAGAAAAGAAAGATATAAAAATCCATGCAGGTGAAATTCCAGCGGAAACGAAATTTATTTTTGAAGGAATTGTGAATTACAATGTCTACGAAAAAGCTCTATCTGGACAGGATAAATCCGATAAGGGCTTCAGAGAACTAACTGAATTGAATTCCCCTCTGGACTGCACTCTGGACTGCACCTCTAATTTGGGGTGTTAAGTCTTTAAAAGCCGAAGTTAATATGATAAAGTTCATAACTCTGGTGTACATTTGAGTGATGAAAAATAGGACTATCAACCCAATAGTTCAGTTTACTACTTTAAAAAACTTTAAACTATCTATGTGTATTGGTTGCTTATACAATGGAACCCGCATAGCAGACACATAAAATCCCTTAAGGAGTTAACATGATCCCAAGAAAAGCATTTATGACAAAGGGTACTGGGGTACACAAAGACAGATTAGCATCCTTTGAACTTGCGCTGAGGGATGCAAAAATCGAGAAATACAACCTTGTAAGTGTTTCAAGCATCCTGCCTCCCAACTGCAAAATAGTACCTAGAGAAGAAGGAATCTTAGAGTTGAAAACTGGTGCCATTGTCCATTGTGTACTTGCAAGGAACGATACTAACGAGCCTCATCGTTTAATGGCTGCAGCTATAGGGACTGCGGTACCTGTAAACGAAGAAAACTACGGGTACATCTCCGAACACCACTCCTTTGGAGAAGAAGAAATTATTGCAGGAGAATATGCTGAAGACCTGGCAGCAACTATGCTTGCAACCACCCTTGGTATAGAATTTGATGCAGAAATGGCCTGGCATGAGAGAGAGCAGGTCTACAAAGCAAGCGGGCATATTTTCGATACGTTCCACATCTGCCAGACCGCAAATGGCAATAAGGATGGAAAATGGACTACTGTTGTTGCTGCACTGGTCTTTATTACAGAGTAAAAATTAGTTAAAGAAAATAAATTAAGGGCTATTTTTTAATTGAGTTAAGGGGAAGAGATTCCAGCTTCCCCCATCTGATAAAAGATCTAAGGCTGGAAGAAATCGTCTCGAACCCGAAAAATTTTTTAATTTTTTTCCATCATCCCGACGATTCCATCAATCACATGTGTGCATAAAAGCCGAACTGCTTCATCCGGGACACGGTAAACAATGAAAGATAACCAAAATAACCTAAGAAATACATGATTTCCTGAAATCTTTGAAAACACCTTTCATTCTGCAAAATAGATCATTTTGTTGGGCAGAACTGTCAGTTCGCTATCCTCGATTCCTGAAAGGATAAGTTTTTCGATCCTTTCCGAGGTGTTTTTGCGGGTAGTTTTTATCCCGAGAACCCTTGAAGTCTGGACAATAAGATCCTCAAGTGGGGTTGAATACTGGTTGTTCAGGACAAAACGAATAGCTTCTTTTATTTCCTCGTCGCAGATCCATTCAATTTTTGCAGATGCGTCTCCAGCACGCCTGCGCAGGAGACAGGCAGGTTCCGAAACCGGCCAGTAAAACTCGCCTTTTACTCGAATTTTCCCGGAATTTTCGGCACTATCCGCAGCATCATATATCCGCTGCTTTATCTTCCCGAGCATGCGGGGAATTCCTGTATGCGACTTTATCCGCTGCGGCAGGAGTTCTGCATGAATAGGACCCTCACATGCTACAATCCTTATAATTGCTTCTTCAAGCTGCCTATCGGAAACCTCAGAAAGATCGCTGGATTGCGGAAGTCCTGAGGAAAGGCAGACCTGGTAAAGGGGTACCATCGCTTCCAGTGAATTGTCTTTCCCGGATTGTTTTTCGGGCTCGTTTTTATTTTTGTCAGGGTAACTCCCGTCCTCATCTGAAAAACTGCCGTTTTCTGGATAGTCATCTTCTAAGTCAGGCTCGGATTCAAAATAACCTCCCGAACCGTAGATATAAGCAAACTCATTAAGTCGCCTTCGCTTCTTTTTTTTCTCGGGAACTGAACTGAAATCAATCTCAGGATAAGCCTGGAAGAAACTTACTTTCTCAGGCTCAGGCTCGGGTATGAGTTCAGTTCTGTCTTCGTCCGAGCGAGGATCTGTATTAAATCTAAGAAGTTTTGATTTTCCTGACCTTCTCACAGGCTTCCTGCGTGAGTTTGCGTCGGCAACCAGAGCCAGTGACTCTGCCCTTGAAGTCATCTCTGGCAGAAAGTCCTTACCTGAAGGGGCAGTAAGCCCTTCTTCCAGTCTGAAATATGCGCCTGAATAAGGCTCTTCAACTTCGGTTACAAAGGAAGTCTCGGGAAGAAGTTCAGCTTCTAAAGATTCTGAAAGGGAGCTTCGATCAAAAAACCCGGTTTCGAGTTCTTCGCTGCCTGCATTTTCATTACTTTCTGCGGGCAAAGCCGAAAAAGAGAATAAAACCGGATTTTCAGGGGAATCCGAAAACTTTCCTGCAGGAGTGTGATTTAAGGGTACAGCCCAAGAAGACGGTTCGTTTATGGCAATAATTTCGGGCATGGTTTCGGATTTTGCCTGTTGCTTTGCCTGTTTTACAGCTTCTCTTACAGCTTCAAGCAGCTTCTCCCTGCTCTCTTTCGGATGCAGGTACCAGTCCGTTGACCAGACTCTGTAGATCTTCCAGCCAAGCCCTTCGAGTACCTGCTGGCGCAGACGATCACGATCCCGTGCAACATGCAGGGAATAATAATCTGCTCCGTCACACTCTATTCCAAGCACATAGTGTCCTGAATGAACAGGGTCAGGGACTGCAAGGTCGAGCCTGTAACCTGCGCAGCCGATCTGCCTGTGGACTTCGAAACCATTTTCTGCCAGGAAAGCAAAAACTGCTTCTTCGAAAGGCAAATCTAGGGTTTTCCCCCTGCATACAGGCGAGGGAAGCCTGCCGTTCTCTGCAAACTCAAGGAAGACTTTCAGGGCTCGAAGCCCGAAAGGCGAATTTTCTTCCAGATTCAAATCCCTTGATGTAAAGTTTGAGAAAACAACGCATTTTTCCCTGGCACGTGTAATTAGAACATTGAGGCGTCTTTCCCCCCCTTCACGGTTAAGGGGACCGAAATTAAGAGAAAGCTTTCGGTTGCCATCAAAGCCGAAACCCACACTCAGAAATATGACATCCCTTTCATCGCCCTGTATAGTTTCGAGATTCTTAACGAAGAAGTGTTCTCCCTTCTCATTTACTGAATTCAGGTCAAATCCCGGATTTATTTTAAGCAGGGCTTCGATTTCTTCCTGGATGGCTTCCTGCTGTTTCACATTAAAAGTCCCTACACCGAGGCTTTTGTCGGGATACCTGCTGAAGTGTTCGAGAACCGCCTTTGCAACGGCTCTTGCTTCTAACCGATTAACTCCGCTTTTGCCCCTGTCATAAACCGCATCCGGAAGGTGCACGAACTTCAGCCCGAGCTTTTCGTCTTTTTGCATTGGCGAAGGGTAAAAATAGAGCTGGTTATCGTAGAATTCCTGATTTGAAATCGCGATGAGGGATTCATGCCTGCTCCTGTAGTGCCAGCGCAGGGTCTTTACCGGGAAGCTGCGTTTGCAGACATTCAGGATGCTTTCCATATCCCCGGCTGCAGTATAGTCATCTGGCTCACTCTCAGGAGCGAGCACAGTATCGAAAAATTCTGTTGGAGGAAGCTGCTTTGAGTCTCCCATTACCACGACCTGCTTTCCGCGCAGGAGAGCTCCAACTGCATCTTCGGGCCTGACCTGACTTGCTTCGTCAAAGATGATCACATCAAAACGGGTGCTTCTGGGGTCAAGATATTGTGCAATGGAAAGCGGGCTCATCAGGAAACAGGGCTTGATCTTCTGAATAATGCCACCTGCTTTCTTCATAAGGGCACGGATAGGCATATGCCCTCTTTTCCGGTTGAACTCATTGAGTAAAATGCCTGCTTCCGAAGCTCTTGAAGCGCCTGAATTCAATTTTGGGGCTTCTTCATAAGCCAAACATATTATCCTTCTCTGGTTTTCCAGAAGCACTTTTTTGTCAAGTTCCCTGAATTTTTCAAGTTTACCTTCGTGCAGTTCACGGATGAATGTAGAGAGCGCAGGCCTCTCCCTGAAGGTGCGGTTCAGGAGGGTCTCGGCGTAGTTGCCTTCAAAAGCAGGAATCGCATCAGAGACATCAAGTTTTCCGGATTCAAGATCCTCTATCATAGGTGCTGCCTTTGTTTCCAGACAAGCCTGCCGGTATCCGAGGTACTGGCTCCAGAGTATCAGGGAAGAAGTTTCGTTTTTCCATTTCATTATACGGGATTTTAACAGGCTCAGTTTTACAGTTTCCAGGCTATGCCCAAACATTTTGCTGAAATCCGCGCCTATTCGAATCCCAACCTTATTAAGTGACTCCAGAAACTCTTGCTTTGCGGCAAGCACCCGGTTGGCTGCCGATTCAAGAGCCGTATTGTCAATTCCGGCTGCTATAAGCCTGAAACTTCTGTCCGTCAGAATACCTTCTTTCAGGTATTTCCTGAAGGGAATTACCCACTGGCTGTACTCCTCAAGAAGAGCAGGATCGCTTTCTAAACCTTTCCAGTAATCTCCGAAATACTTTTTACCTTTTGCATTCGAATTTTCAAGCTCCAGCCTGCAGGCCTCATACTCAGAAAGCGAAGCAAGATCAAGAAGGATTTTGCTGTCCCGCAAAGGTGCTCCTGAACGATAGCAGGCTGAAATCTCTTTCCTGAGCTTCCTGTATTTTGGGTTTAAAAGCTTGAGGAGACTGCTGGAAAGCTCCTCGAATTTAGAGGTATCAAGGTCAAAAATTGCAGGGTTAAAGGTTTTCTCCGCAAAAGTCCTGAGCTCAATGTACTGCTTGAGGCTCGAAAGCAGAGCGTCAGCCCCGGCTCTTGAGGTTTCGGATTCCCACTCCGGATTCTGAAGCATTCTTTCAGGCAGGGGCTTTGTTTTCCCTAGAAGCCTTGCGGCTTCGATTGCAGTTTCAATTCCTTCGAGAGTTCTGGGCTTTGAGGTTGCAGAGAGGTCATTAAGTGTTTTTATGGCTGTCTCCAGGGCTTCAAAAGCTGTAGCGTATTCGCCTGTAAAGACTTCGATTTCTCCGAGATCTGAAGGCAGTACAAGCCCTGGTTCGCAGCCATACCAGGGATTTTTCCGGACAGGACTGAGAAAAGGAAGTACCTGACCCAGTTTTTCCAGAACAGTTTCTGCATCGGTCCAAGCATCAGGCTCCCAGGCTTCAGGCTCTTGAAATTTGTAAGCAGGCATTTTCAGGTTTTTTGATTCGAAGTAAGCCTTTGTTTTCTCCCTTATGCCATAAAGGGTATAGAGGCTGGGATAGAGATTTCCAGCAGGCTCTCCAAGGGACAGGGCATACTGGTTGAGCTCATGTTTTAGCTTTTCGAGCTCATTGAGATCTTTGTCAGGGCGTATTGGGGAGGGGACTGCACGATTCAGGGTTTTTTCCAGTTCTTCAAGCACGGCTTTTTTCCGGGTCTGGTTACTGTGAATCTCAAGACAGAGTTCTCCCAGGCCAGCTGAATCCAGCCTGCTCTTCACCACCTGAAGGGCAGCCATCTTTTCACTCACGAAAAGTACGCTTTTTCCCTGTGCTATAAGTTCTGCGATGGCATTAGCAATTGTCTGGGACTTACCGGTTCCGGGCGGTCCCTCAACGACAAGATTTTTTCCGGCTTTTATGTCTTCAATAACCGCGATCTGGGAAGAATCAGCATCCATTATCTGGTAAGTGTCTTTTGCTGAGAGTCTCAGGTCAACCTCATCTTCAAGGAAGCCGGAGTCCTCACACTCGGGATCCTCAGGATTAAAAACTTTCTGGATCAGGGGATGGTCAGCAGGAGTCATGTCCTCAGGCCAGGTTGCAGGGTCGAGATCTTTATACATTACAAATTTTTTGAAGTTAAAAAGGTCAAGGCAGACCTCAGGCAGGAGTTTCCAGTCCTCTTTTTCACGGATTTCCCGGGATACAGCCCTGAAGTACTCTTCAATGCCTGTAGCTTCCTCAGGCATCTCGAATTCGGGAAGAATGACTCCAAATTCCTTCATTTTTGCCTGAAGAGTAATTGAAGTAAAGATTTCGTCTCCTGTCCACTGGATGCTGAAAACACGGCCTTTTCCTATACGTTTGAGTTCGACAGGAACCAGGAGAAGGGGAGCTTTAGGATTTTTTACGGCTATCCTGCTGTCGTTCCACTGCAAAAAACCCAGAGCAAGGTAGAGCACAGGATATCCCTGTTCTTCAAAAATAGAATTTGCTTGATTAAAAACATAAAAAAGCTTCTTATCAAGGGTTTCGTTGTCATCCGGGGTTTCCAGGAAGGATTCAGAACGGGAACACCGGATATTGTCTTCTTTCTGGAATCTGTCTTCTTCGGAAACAAGGATTTTTCCTATTGTTCTCAAAAGCTTGCTTTCCTTTTCTGAAGCCTCATCTTCTTCCCCATTTTTGGTTTTTCTTCCTTTCTTGGACCTGGCTTTTGCTTTGAACCTCAATGACTTTTCATGAAGGACAAAAAGTTCATAAATCTCCTCTGGTTTTCTACCTGAGATTGAGATTGTCCTTCTCTGGGAAGGGCGGTAATTGAGAAGATTATTTCGAAGGGACAGATCAAGCAAATTCTGCCTCAGTGCTTCCAATTCCTTAACTACGTCTACCATAAGAATACCAGGTTCTTTTCAAACAATCAATGAAGTATATGCGATTAATAAGATGCAGAACATTTATTAATAAATTTTACTCTGTTCCATCAGCCATGAAGTTTGGAATGGAGGAGAAATACAACCCGGCTCGATGAGAGCTCCTTTAAAAGCAACATATTTAAGAATAATACATTTAAGAATATTTTTCTTCTTATATCTGAAAACGATTTCCCTACTATTAGAGTTTTTCTTTATGTTACGATTACTCCTCCCAGAGCTTTGAACGCAGCTATTGTGTCGAAACCGTTGGGCTGCAACCCTTTTACGAAAAGGCTTGACCGAAAACCTTTTGAGAAAAGGTTTTATCGAAAACGGCGTGATGGCGTGGTCAACCGGTGCAAAGCTTGGTGATAAACCGGCGCAACCGTTGCGCCGGTTTATCACGCCGTTATAAGCCCTGTTAATTAAGAATCGAGCCTGTGAGTGTGATTGTCACCTTGAGGAAGAGGGGCTCGGGAAGGTTCTTGGTAAGCACTGTCTAAGGGGACTGCCAGATACCTGAAAGCGTAAACAGCCCGAAAAGAGCTACCCAGGGCTGTTGACAGCCTAGTTTTATAAATCATGGCTTAACAATACTGTCAAAAAAATCATTTTATAAAAGTAATTTCGATAATCTTAAATCCTGTCAAAACAAAATATATAGCGGATAGGCGAGTGCGGAAAAAGATTGATAAGAGGCGTGTTTGGGTTGCTTTCTCAACTATCATCACATCACCCCCAAACACGCCTTGCTTCTTATTCGCATATCTCCATGAAGCCACCGGCTCTTTTTTGCAGCTTTTCTTTTTTCAGCTTTGGGGATTACAGATCTTCCCTTACACTCTTTTACTATACACTCTCTTACTATATCCTTTCTTTAATTTCTTCTCGTGATCTAGTTTTTCCTCGTAGCCCCAAATGCAGATGCCGACGTGTCAGGCTTGGGAAGGTTGCTCTTGACTCCAAGTATCCTGACAATAATCAGGCTTAACTCAAAGAAAATTACCATGGGCACGGCAAGCATTACCTGACTGAACACGTCCGCTCCTGGAGTTATGGTGGCTGCAATAATCATTATCAGGACATAAAGATGCCTTCTATAGGTTACAAGTGTCCTGTATTTTACAAATCCATTTCGGGTAAGGAAGGTGAGTATTATCGGAAGTTCGAATACCAGACCGAACATTGCCGTTCCTGTGGCTACGAACGAGATGAACTTGAAGATAGAATAAGTTGCAGTCACCCCTGAACCGGCTGCATCCATATAGAGGTATTTGAGGAAGAGGGGCAGCATGAAGAAGTAGGCATATGAAGCCCCGAGGATGAACATAATGATGGCACTAATGCCCAGTACGACAATCTGACCTTTTCCTATCGAGATTGGAACCCGAATTGAGTACCGCCTCGAAATGGCCCTGTAAGTATAAAATGCGATTAGAGGCAGGGTAATGAGCAGCCCTATTATAACCGACAGTTTGAGCTGCAGCATCATTACTTCCAGAGGGGTAATGTAAATAAGTTTTGCACCCTCTGGGAGGAGATCTTCTTTCATCCTCTCTATCAGGGGTCCGGTAAACTGAAATGAGAGAATTATACCTGTAATAAGGACCCCTGCAATCACAAGTAGCTTATTTCGCAGGGTCAGCAGTATTACACTGAGATTTTCAATGGCTTCAGACATATGGAGTACCTATCCGGAAAAGCAAAAGAAAGTTCCTTCTCCCGTTTAAGGGAATTCTGGCTCATTGCAGGAACCCAGGGCAAGGAGAACTATTCACTGCAGTGTTTTTTATCATCAACTTTCTTTTACCTATTTTGTTTTTTCGTTCTTGGTTTGTTTGGCTCTTCTCACGGAATCCTTAGAATGTTCCACGGAACTGCCAGCCATCCAGGAGGAATTCGGTTAAAGAGAGCCAAAGTTCGAGTATGAGATAATGATGTTAAAGTACAGGTGACAGGGAAATGCAGTTACCTTAATACGTTACCTTAATAGGATATATTAATTATAATAAGTATATTATATTAATTATCTTAATCTAGTTATATAATCTGAAGGATTATATCAACTATCTTAATCGGGTTATAGTAATTACCATAACTATATTAAACAAATTTCTCAAATAAATTATATCAATTGCGATAACTATATTATGTAAATTATCTTAATTAAGTTATATTAATTACCATGGCGCAATAAATAATTATCTTAATTTGGTTATATTAATCATTTTAAGTGTTTTCCATTATATATAGTAACTCAGCTGCCATAAGTTTTCAGGTACGCCCTTCTTAAGGCATGTTACAATCAAATATGCAAGGTGTAGTAGAAAGATATTGTGAAAAGAACCGTGAAATGCACTTCAAGTTTCCCTGCACAGGAAAATCGGAACCCTGGCAGAAGGTTTGCAGATCCACATTTAATAATATTTACATTTAATAATATTTACATTTAATAATATTTACATTTAATAATGTTTATATTTGTAATATTTACATTTAATATTATGTTCCGATATTAATATATTTATCCAGATACATATGAGCGGAAAAAATGGACTCGCAGCACACAGACAATAAAAAAACAATTTCTACCGGACAGGTATCGGGAACGAATACTTATACCTCAGGTGTTCCGGGAGATATTGAAGAACCTATTACTGCCCACCTGTTCGAGCTAAGGAACCGGCTGGCAATCGTTTTAGTCTGGCTCTTTCTGGGGATAATTATTGCTTTCCCATTTTCGGCAAAAGGGATGCTGCTTCTCTGGAAGGAGTTTATAAGTACTGACCTTTACATGACAGCGTACTCGCCCCTTGAATGGACTTTTGCCCGCCTCAAGCTCTGCCTGGTTTTCGCCCTTGCAATCTCAGTTCCGCAGTTCTTCTACCAGCTTTACAGGTTTGCAGGCAAGGGACTTTATCCTCATGAGAAACGGTTTTTCCTCAAGGTTATTCCGGCATCTTTCCTGCTCTTCCTCTTTGGAGCGGCTCTGGGTTACTTTGTCATCCTACCTGTGATGTTCAAATACATCCTCCTTTACTCGGGGGATATGGCTACAGCCCAGCTCTCAGTCCAGAGCACCCTCTCAGCCGTAACTACGATCCTGGCAGGCTTTGGAATTGTGTTCCAGCTTCCCCTGCTTGTAGTCTTTGCCGTAAAGATGGGGCTTGTGGAGTACCAGACCCTCAAAAAGCAGAGAGTACTGGTTTACAGTATAATTCTGGCAGTTTCGTTGTTTCTCTCCCCTGATCCAACTTTCATCGCCCAGATGGTTGTAGCACTTCTACTGGGATTCCTGTTTGAGTTCAGCCTGCTGCTTGTCAGGTTATTTTGAGATTATTCGGTCTATTTAATCTAATTTCTTTCTTTTAAAATATGAGCTACTCTAAAAAAACCTCAAAATAAACCAGTTCCCCGATCTTTTTACAAGAACTTTTATATTTGATTGTTGATAATAACCAGCAATGATAGGTACGGCAGAATTGATAGCAATTATCGTTGCTGCTCTCTTCCTCTTTGGGCCCCAGAAGCTTCCTGAGCTTGCACGGTCTTTGGGAAATGCAATGGGAGAATTTAAAAAAGCACAGCGTGCTGCTGAGCTTGATCTCACTCAATTCGATGCCTATACCCGAAAAGCCAGTAATACGGCAACTCCGGGAGAGAAAGAGAAGGAACAAAAGGACACTCCAGGCAGCAGTAAAGAAGCAAAAACCGATACAGGTTTAAAAGTCAACAATACAGACATGGAAAATTCGCTCGAAGCCGGAAAATCTGCCACTGGACTGGAAGAGCCCAGAAAAGACTGAAATTTAGGACTTAACCGTAATGAAAAGAGAAAGGTCTGGAGGATAGATTTTAGGATAGAGCCAGGGAGATAGACTGAATGGAAAAAAATGAATAAAAAGAGTTAAATATATAAAATATCTTATATAAAATATCTTACAATAAATAAAGTAGAAGCTTTATATATTATAAAAAAACTTAGCTTAACTTAGCGATACTTAAAATTTTTATCCCATCTACTGAATCGATTATATTTAAGAAAACGATAGTTGAGGCAAGCCAATGATAGGCACAAATGAACTCTTAATGATTTTCGGGGTAATTGTACTCCTTTTCGGGGCATCCAAACTTCCGGAACTTGCCCGGTCTATGGGAAGTTCAATGGGAGAATTTAAGAAAGCCCAGAGAGAATCGGAACTAAGCCTGAAGGAATTTGAAAAGTCCCTTAAGGAGCCCGCAGCTCCGAAGAGCAAGATACAGGAAACCGCCCAGAAACTCGGGATTGATATAAGAGGTAAAACCGACGACCAGCTCCTGGATGAGATCCAGAAATCCACAGAAAAGCCAAAAGAAGTCTCCGAACCCTGAGAATACCTGAAAAGTGAGTCTCTCTGCTTTTCATGGCATTTAATTCAGGTTTAACCTTTTATTGAAGCCTGTCATTTTAATTTTATTTTAGTCGATATTCTTAGTTTTATTTTTAATCGGATCCGGATAGTGCTACAATTTATCAGGAGACCTTTTGTGGTTGAGTTAATCAGCGAAGTTGACAAAAACGATAACTTTCTCAGGCTACGCGATCGAGAGGAGTTTTATTCAGGAGAGCACATCCACAGGGCTGCTCAGCTTATCCTGCTCAACCCTGAGAATAAAATGCTCATACAGAAGAGGTCGTCTAAAAAACGCTGGTATCCTAACCGTTACACATACTCGGTAAGCGGTACTGTAGCAGACGAATCTTATGAAGCCTGCATGATGCGGGAAATGCTTGAAGAGATCGGAATCTCAGTTCCTTTCAGGAAACTATTTAAGATCTCCTGTATTTTCGAAAACAAAGGAGCCTTCCATACGGTATTTTCAGGTCGATGTTCGGCAAAAATTGCAAACTTAATTCGGCCAGATCCGGAAGAAGCCGATTTTGTTGAATGGATAGAACTGGAAGAATTGCACAGGGCTGTTAGAGCCGAACCTGAAAAATATACGCCTTCCCTGCGGGCAGGAATTATAAAAATCTTCCAGGAAGGGTACGAAAAATATCTCTTCTGACAGAGTAATAACTTTTTTTAAGTAATGAAAACCTTCTTAGTCTATATGCGACAAATGAAGACATTGACTAAATCAAAAGGAAATATAAACCTTTCAGGCTGAGAAAGAAGCCATGATACAATCCTGGTATGGTTTATTTCTCTTTTATGAAAAGTATCTTTAGAAATCTATTCCAATCACAACACGCCAGTATACTGAGAGATATTAAAAGAATCATCAAGCAAAGTAATGATAAAAACATAATAGTTATTGTCAACAAATAATTAAATAGTTTAGCATGTAGTAGAAAGCAAGCCAGAGAATAGATTACCGGAGTAAAAAGAAGCTGTGGAAATTCAGCTATCTTGCAGGATAGTAGATTACGATATTTCTAAAAGAAATTTCAGGTAAGCTTTTTCCTGAATCCCGGGCAATCTCCTGCTTTTTTCTTTACTGGCTCTCACTACTTCGGGCTTCCTAACACTTGTATTTATCCGGCTCAGTATCCATATTCATCTAATGCCTCTTTTAAGCCAGCGTATTCACCTATAATGGGAATATGTTCCCCACACTTTGGACAGGTCTTCTCAGGTGTAATATCATACTTTTCGATCTCGAAGAAGCCCCGGGCAATTAGCAGTTTTCCGCAATTCGGGCAGAAGGTATTGTTTTTCTCACTGCCGGGGACATTGCCCATGTAAACATATCTAAGCCCTTCCTCAGTTGCGATTTTACAGGCTTCTTGCATAGTTTTTACAGGTGTGGGGGAGATGTTCTGCATCTTGTACTGCGGATGGAAACGTGTAAAATGCAGAGGGGTCTCAGGCCCCAGGTTTTTGTAGACCCATTTTGAGAGCTCCCTGAGCTCATCAAGGGAATCGTTTGCATCCGGTATGATCAGGGTTGTAATCTCTACATGGATGCCGAGTTGTTTTGCAAGGGCTGAAGCCTCAAGCACAGGAGCCAGTTTTGCGCTGGCGATATCGTGGTAAAATTTTTCGTTAAATGCTTTGATATCGATATTTGCGGCATCCAGATAAGGCGCAATATGTCTTAGGGCATCAGGCGTCATGTACCCGTTTGTTACATAAACTGTTGCAAGCCCTGCGTCCTTTGCCAGTTTTGCACACTCATAAGTGTACTCGTGCCAGATCGTGGGCTCGTTATAAGTCCAGGCAATTGAACCTGAACGTGAGAGAAGCGCTCTTTCAATCAGCTCGTCAGGAGGGATATTCATTGTATAAGCATCTTCCAGGCAAGCCTGGGAAATTGCCCAGTTCTGACAGTGCTTGCAGCGGAAATTGCATCCTATCGACCCTACTGAATAAGCATAAGATCCCGGATAAAAGTGATAAAGAGGTTTCTTTTCTATAGGGTCAACGGCTTCGCTTGAGACTGTACCGTAAATAAGAGTATATAATTGTCCTTCCCTGTTCTCCCTGACCCCACAAAAGCCCCTTTTCCCCGGAGGAATTTTACAACTCTGGGCGCAGAGATTGCAATGCACTTTGTTATCCCCGATTTTCTCGTAAAGCATGGCTTCTTTTATCACATCAATCCCCATCTAGAAATTGTTTTTTTGTATAATAACGGTTGTTGTTATTATATTTCCCTCTGTTCTGGAAGCAAGTGAAATACTCTTTTCTGTTACTAGAAAATTGAAATTGCCATCAAGACGAGGGAAAAATACAGCATGCTCAAGGATTTTCTCATGCACTTCGGGCTTGATGAACACACCGCAGAAGAAGATACCTGCAAAATTGAGCATGTTCTTAATCCAAAAACAGCACGTACATTGGAAAAATTTATAGAATTTATGGATAGGGAAGAAGAATCTAAAATCTGGATAGATCATTTCAGATATTTAGTTATTTCTTATATACTCTTGTTTAAACTGACACTTTAAATAGAAAATGCAGGGCAAGAAAACAATTTAAAAAAGGAATTTAGAAAGATGCATCTACGTAATCGACTGGTCTTTTAAAAACAGCTGTTATCATACCGTTTTCGTCAATTTCATCCGCAAACTTGATGAGTTCCCAGCCTTCAACACCAAGGCGGTTAAGATCTTCTTTTGTCTTTGACCACTCACTGAACCTTATCTCTTTAACATCATATTCCCAGATGGTCACTTTAATCATCTCCAGTAAAGTTGGGTAAAGTTAACTCATATATTAAGTTGTGGCATCTGCTATATTTATCTTTTTAAAAAATAGAATTGCGATCAAAGCAAGTAAAGTTGAGTTATGGTTTGATCTGGGAATTGATCTTGAAATTGGGTTGGCACCCGGGTTTCTTGAGAGGAATGAGTAAAAAGGAAAAACTGTTGAGAGTCGATTTGTTTAAATCAACTCAAATCTCAATCAGTTTATACTCCCGGCTTCCAAGCCCGATTTCTTCTCCATATCTGAGCTGGTGAGTTCCGTCAACCTTTGGCCAGGCGCCCTTGAATTTATCGGCTCCGGCTTCGTGGTTAAAGTGCAGGGAGGAGCTGATAAGCCCTTTCTGCTTATTTACGAGGTCGTAACTTGCCTGGTCAAGGGCAACAGGATCAGTTGAAGCCAGGATTCCTATATCCGGCACAATAGGCGCATCGCTCCAGGGCACACAGTCGCAGTCAGGTGTAATTTTAAGCAGGAAATTAATATAACCTACCCTGTTTTCCTTTCCTTTCACCGCGCCATATGCGTATTCTGTAACGCATTCCAGAAACTCCGGGATGTCGTTCTCCCAGTCGATATCAATTGCCCCCGACGGACAGGCTTCCATACACTGCCCGCAGCTTATACAGATATTGGGCTCGATCATTGAAACCTCGCCTACAAGAGCAGAAGCCCCAACCGGACAGACCTCAACGCATTTTCCGCAGGCTACGCACTTTTCTTCAACCACGTGCGGGCTTGTCCTGAAATGCTGTTCTTTCTTGCCGACTGCGGGAGCGCAGCCCATAGCAAGATTTTTGATAGCCCCTCCAAAACCGGCTACGATATGCCCCTTAAAATGGGACATCACAATCATGGAGTCCGCAGCAGCAATATCCGACCCTATTTTTACGGAATTGAAATGCTTCTGCCCGATCTCGACCTCTGCCGCGTTCTGGCTCTTCAAGCCGTCCGATATAATAAGTGGAGCCCGGACGACGGAATAATCAAAACCATGCTCTATTGCTGTTGTCAAATGATCGACGGCATTATGCCGGCTGCCCGAGTAAAGTGTATTCGTATCCGTAATAAACGGTTTTGCCCCGGCTGCCCGGACCTTTTCCACAACCTGCCGTACAAAGACCGGATTTATGTATCCATCGTTCCCGTACTCTCCAAAATGAACCTTTATTGCAGTCAGGTCGTCTGACCCCAGAAGCTCAACAAAGCCTGCTTCATCAAAAAGCCTTTGAATCTTGCTGATGGTATTCTCCTGTGGGTTTCTAGCCCTGAGATCTGCAAAATAAACTTTACTTGCCGTTTACGTCCCTCCTAATCTAGATTTGTGCTTTATCCTGAGTGTGAAATTAAAAGTGTGAAGTTAAGAAAGTGTTTTTTATTTTTAGGTATTGCGCTGGAGAGAAAGAATAGTTACTGGTCAACAAAGTTCACATATTACAAAAACTCTGTAAATAAGTTTAAAATATGCTTGGATGGCGATAAATTCGTAGTAATTCCTGCCTGAAATCTAAATATTTTATAAATCTTATCTTATGGCTATTTTATAAATCTTATCTTATGGTTTTCCAGTAAATTTTTTATATTTTTTAATATCCACCGCTATTTTCTTGAATCTTTCCTTTTCAAGCCGCTTGAGCCCTATCTCGGTTTTTTTCGTCTGGAATGCAAGTTCTTCAGTTAACCTGTGATAACTGGCAAGCCTTTCTTTCGGAATAAGCCCGTCTTCAACCGCTTTCAGTACAGCACAGCCCGGCTCGTCACGGTGAGTACAGTCTTTAAACTTGCAATTGCGGGCTGTATCAACGATCTCTGAAAATGCTTTTTCAAGCCCTTCTGCAGAGTCTCCTAGCTGGATTTCCCTGACTCCGGGATTGTCTATAAGGACTGCTCCGTTCGGAAGCGGGAACATCTGGCGGACTGTTGTTGTATGTCTCCCTTTTTCATCGTCTTCCCTGATACCGCCGGTTTTCTGGACGGTTTCACCAAGAAGAGAGTTAATAAGTGTGGATTTCCCAACCCCTGAAGAACCGATTAATGCAACCGTTTCTCCTGGATTGAGGTAAGGGCTAAGTGTATCAAGCCCGGTTTTTGAGAGGGCACTTAATGGAATAATCGGCACGTTTCCTGCAATAGACTGGATTTTTTCTACCAGCCGAGCTGGATTATCTTCAAGGTCAATTTTGTTAAGTAAAATTACAGGTCTTGCCCCGGAAGAATATACAATGGCGAGATACCTTTCAAGCCTTCTAAGGTTGAGATCTTTACCAACAGAAGTCACGATGAAAATGGTATTAAGATTTGCAGCAATTACCTGCTCTCCGCCCCCGTCTCCTGCTGCCCCTCTTGTGAGACAGGTTCTTCTGGGAAGGATATTAACAATCATGCTTGAGCCCAGTTCTGGCTGGTCAAGCAAAACGACAAAATCACCTACAACCGGTTGCTTTCCGATTTTCTGAAGTGCACCGGAAATTCCAGCCTGCACGAAAGCTCCAGGGATAAGAACCTCACAGACCGTTTTATGCCTTGATTCAACTCTTCCGGGAACGTAGGAACCCTTGTAGGCAGAAAAAGCAAGCTCAAGCTCTTTATTCCATCCTGGAATTTTATTGATGTCACTGTGAACTGGATTATGACCTGAAGTTTCTGCTTCGCTATGATTGTTCATGAAATGGAAGTATCTGATTAAATGGATAAATATTTTGATATTTTGCCTTTTCTCGGTCAGATAGTTCCTGAAGACTTCTTTCCTGCCGGCTGCAAAAGTTTTCCTGTCCGATAACTGGCTCTATTATAAATCCCTTTTCTCTACTTCCTTTTTCTCTATTTTCAAATTCTTTTTATAGTAAAGTAGCAAATTCAAAATAATGATCGATTCCGCATCTTTACAAATAATTGCAGTTTTTACTGTCATTGTTATAGCTATTTTACTTATATCCTTACATTTATGGAAAAGGCTCGATAAGGCTGAAAAATATATTGAAAGCTCTACTGAAGAGAAAGAAAATGAGAACAAGAATGAAGAGGGGAATTCGATTGCGCTTGGGCTTTCCTTTGGCATGTTGTACGGTTTGATATTTGGAGTGATAATAGACAATATAAGCCTAGGAATTGCTCTTGGATCTTCCTTTGGATTAATTTTCGGAGCTTTGTACGAAGAAAATAAACGGAAGAAAGAGGACATGAAAAATAGATAATAACGTACTTTCTAACGTACTTTCATGCCAGGTAAATAGGATATATTGGAAACTTCTTAAGAAATTTCATAACCCTCTTTACTTATTATGGAAATTCCAATAGAACAGCCGGTTTCATTTTTATGATATGTGTCCATCAGGACTAAAAAAGCAAATATTACAGTACTTAAAAAGCATTAAAAAAGGAATTATCAAGTCTATGAGAGCCAGGAATTATTTCAGCTACATTCGAGCCTGTAAATTTGTTTAACTCTCTTAGACCTGATAGTACTGCTAATGGTAATTTTAATAGTTACAAAAGCCACGGATCATTTTCGGGTTCAATGTAAGGATCGCCGTTAGTGTCAATCTCCCTGCCTGAATCTCTTTTCTCTGTAGGTTGATTTAATTCAGGATGCTTATTGTTTGCTTCATAATTAGCTTGTCTTGAAGTACGCGCTGGCAAATTTAAATCAACGGTTGAGATGTCTATCCCCAGTGCTTTTGCAACGCCCTCACCATATTTGGGATCTGCCTGATAGCAATTGTAAATGTGCCTGTGTTTGATTTGGAGAGTAGAATCGCCCATATTTCTAGCGGTATTTTCAAACAAAACCTGTTGCTGATCAGGAGTCATAGCTCTGAACAACTCTCCTGGCTGGGTGTAATAATCACTGTCATCTTCTCTGAAATCATACCTCAAGATATCTGTTGAACCTGTTTTCTCAACTGGAAGTGCATATTGAGGTTGATCTTTCCAGTTTCCATAGCTATTGGGTTCATAATTCAGTTGACTTCCTCTATTGCCATCAACTCTCATCTGTCCGTCTCTATGGAAACTATGATAGTTTTTAACACCCTGAGGAGAATTCACGGGTATCTGATGGTGATTTACACCTAATCTATACCTCTGTGCGTCTCCGTAAGAGAACAAACGTCCCTGCAACATGCGGTCCGGAGAAAAACTAATTCCTGGGACTACGTTAGCCGGTGAAAAAGCTGCCTGTTCCACGTCTGCAAAGTAGTTTTCAGGATTTTTGTTTAACTCAAATTCACCCACAGGTATCAGTGGAAAATCCTTTTTATACCACATTTTGGTCAGATCAAAGGGGTTATTCTTCATAGAGTTAGCCTGTTCCTCTGTCATAACCTGTATATACATTTTCCATTTTGGGAAATTGCCTTTTTCAATGGCTTCGTAAAGGTCTCTTTGATGGCTTTCGCGATCCATTCCAATAACTCTTTCAGCTTCCTGGTCAGTGAGATTTCTTATACCCTGTTGTGACCTGAAATGGAACTTTACCCATACCCGTTCATTATCTTTATTTATTAAACTGTAAGCATGACTGCTAAATCCATGCATGTGCCTGTAAGAAGAAGGTATTCCACGATCACCCATAATAATAGTTATCTGTAGCAGAGCTTCCGGTAATGATGTCCAGAAGTCCCAGTTAGTATTTGGGCTACGCATATTGGTACGCGGATCACGTTTAATAGCGTGATTCAAATCAGGAAACTTTAGAGGGTCTCTGAAAAAGAATACAGGTGTGTTATTCCCTACCATGTCCCAGTTGCCCTCTTCAGTGTAAAACTTCAAAGCAAAACCACGAATATCACGCTCTGCATCAGCTGCTCCACGTTCACCCGCTACAGTAGAAAAACGTGCAAACATTTTGGTTTGCTTTCCTACTTCAGAGAATATGGCTGCTTTGGTGTAATTGGTAATATCATGAGTTACAGTAAATGTTCCAAATGCTCCTGAGCCTTTTGCATGCATTCTGCGTTCTGGAATTACTTCTCTGTCAAAATGTGCTAATTTTTCCAGAAACCAGATATCCTGTAGCATAAGAGGTCCGCGTCTACCACTTGTCATGCTGTCCTGATTGCTTTCCACCGGAGCTCCTGCTACTGTAGTTAATTCAGGAGTGTCCCCTACTGTTTGATTTCTGCTTGGAAGCGGCTCCCCTAATTCATTTTTGTCCATTGGATTTTTATAGTTGTCGCCTTTCATAAAACATCCTCAACTATATGCTCTCACGTAACTTTTCATGTTCACATTTGAAGTTATCAAGTCCATTAGAAAAAAACCATTTCCAGCAGAACTTAAGCATGTAAACTATTTCTTCCCCATAGACCTGACGAGCCTCAAAATCTCTTCAACTATAAAGCAAATTTCTTTACTGTTTAGTTTACTATACAGTTAGAACCTTATATTAGTTTTGGTTAACATTTATTGCTATATTTGTCCAACCTTTGTGTAGTACTAATGCCGTCATTTTCCAATTCATCTTCATCCTGTAATTTTAATTTTTTATACATAGGCTTTTACGTGAGACTCAAAAGAGTACTGTTATTAATCATTCCGACTTTCTATACATAATTCAAAAATGTAAGCTATGATTATAAGTTTGTCTTCCATTTTTGATCTTTCAAAATTAATTGTAGCTTTATTATTTATAGGGAATAAATAGACATTTATTTAAATGACAATTCCAATTTATTTCATAACTCAAACTCATTTGAAGAATATGTAAGTTTTAAAAAGTTGAGGGAGAAGGAGAGATGGAAAGAGGAGAAAAAAGGAATGACAAGGGAAAGAGAAATGAGAAGCAAGGACAGAATCGAATGTGAACAGGTCAAAGAAAAAGGATGCAGAATATCCACCTTTAGTTTCCTGGAACCTGCAGATGACAGATGCAAATATCTGAAAAATGATTCAGAAGAGTCTCTCGCAAAATCATATTCAAGTCTTCCAGAGAAAGAGAAAATTATAGAAGAACTCCTTCGACTCAGTTCGGATCCGGACCCACAGATAAGAAGAGGTGCGATCGATTCTCTTCTTACTATATACTCGCTAAAATCAGGCAAAGAGCAGGATATATGGAATGAACTTCTAAGAATATCTGGTGATACGGACACAGGTGTTAGAAAGGGTGCTGCAAGCATGCTTTCGCGTGTCTTTCCGGCAGTTAAGGAAAAATCTACCGTTTTTTCTGACCTTGTAAAGCTTACTGAGAGTTGGGACTCCCAGCTCAGGAAGAAAGCTGCAGAGCTTTTTACTGTCGCATTTGCATACTCAGATGATAAGCAAAAAACATGGAACGATCTTGTGAGGCTTACATCCGCTGAAGACAGAGAGGTAAGAAAAGAGGCTGTACTTGCTCTTTCGTCAGGTTATTCAGAAGTTCCGGATAAAGCGAAAGTCTGGAGCGACCTTATCAGACTTTCGACTCACGGTGATAACTTTGTTCAAAGGGTAGCAACAAGAACTCTTGGATCTGCCTTTTTTTATGTGCCTGATAAAACACAGGCATTTAAAGACTTGAAGGTTCTTATTGGTAACCCTTATATCTACGTCCGTATTTACGCACTTCGATCCCTTGGAAAAGCTTCCCTCTGGAAGGCTCTCAAGGCTGAAAACGAAGCTACTTATCTTTTCGGGCTTAAAGAAGCAGTCAAATATTTTAAAGAATCGAATGAGGCCTCTACCAGCACTGCTATTCCCGGATTATACTATCCCTTTTACGACGCTCTCTTACAGATTCTTTTCGGGGAAAGATCTTCAAGACTTGAAAGTGAACGATATATTTCAGAGGTAACCCATGAGATCAAGTATCTGGAAGAAGACAAGAGACTTCTTAAAATTATGGAAGAATTCTCAGACCTCCTTCTAGCAGCAGGAAATCTGACTGCCGAAGATTTACCTGCCCGGAAGAAACTTCTTGAGACCAGCATTGAGGCTTTTAAAAGAGCTTCAAGACTTCTGGATATTATGGAAGAAGACGCTATTCTTGAGCAAAAAAACTTGAGAAAAGAGTGTTCTATAACGGGAAAAGTAATTACGGAACAAAAGCTAAAAGAGGTTCTTTCTGGAATCAGGTATAAAGCAAGAACAGCATGCTTTAAGGCAAAAGGCAAGCCTACGGAAAAAATTACATGTGCTGTAAATCAGAGGGTCAAAACATGGAGTTTCCAGGATCTTGAAAAAGATAGGAAAGAACTGGACAGGCAGCTCGAATCTTTGCTTAACACTCTAAGAGTTCAAATTCCCTTTATCCCTGAAAATATGTATATTTTTCAGAAGCTTGATGATATCAGCCAGGAACAGTGCCTTCTTGAGCGCTACAGGCAAGCTAGTAGATTATTAAGCCTGATACCCGGAGCCAAGATGTATTCAAGAGCCTCAGGTAAAAGAATCCAGAGGATAGGGTATGAAAAATAGGTGCTTTATAGATCTGCAGCTTCGGGACTTTCTGACTATGAAAGGCAGGAGAGACGGAAACAGAGATATAGTCCTCCTCTTAACTTTCGTCCAAACCCTCTCTCAGTGAGAAGTACAAATACTTCAAATCTTAACTTATCCTCAGCTAATACTTCAAATCTTAACTTATCCTCAGCTAAAACTTGCGGTTCTCTCTTACTATAGGTTTGCCCGCCAGTGTGCAAGTCTTGTATAGTATCATCCTTTGAAACCTCAATATCTGGAGATGGAAGCATGTTGGAAAGCAAAATTATAGCCGCACAATCTGATGAAAATTTTATAGAAAGGATGCGCTTTGAAAGCGAGATTATTTCGGACATCGATATCGCAAAGATAGAATTTGAATCGGTACAGTTTATACAATGCCAGTTCAACAAATGTGATTTTTCAAAAGCCAGCTTTTACAATTCGGTGTTTGATAACTGCAATTTTGCAAATTGCATTTTTATTGGGAGCTATTGGAAAGGCTCAAAAATTTTAACGTGCAAGGGGGATGGCAGCAACTTCATCAAGAGCCACATGAAAGAAACCTCTTTAACGGGCAGTTCGTTTCGATATGCAAATTTTTCAAGTTCTGTACTGGAGAACTGTGCCATTCATGACTGCAATTTCATGGAAGCCTTATTATCCGAGATTCGGTTAAAGAAGCCCACGCTGAAAGAGGTTAATTTCACAGGAGCAGACTTCTTTAAAACTTCACTCAAAGACATCGACTTATCGGATTGTATCATTGACGGGATGATAGTATCCGATACACGCAACGAACTCAGAGGGGCTATAGTTAATGCTTGGCAAGCAACAGAACTTGCTGCGAGGTTCCTGGGAATCAAAATTATCTGAAAATAATCGTTACCGCGTCCTAATTTTTCCCTTTAAGCATTCTAATCTCCCATTATGCCTGCAATCTACACTTTATCCAGGTCTCTGCAGCCTATCCGCAAATTTGCCAATATGAATACTATTAACAAGTGCATGATGAACCTGGACTGCAAACGGCATCATAAGTTTGCCTTCTCATTTCTGAATTTTCCCCAATCCTTTTCAATGTTTTAAATCTGTTATCTGGTATCTACTTCCTATATTTACGCCTTAGTTCGATACAGTCTACATTATAATATATTTTCGTTTCAGTTTCATGACCTATTTTTTGCTATAAATCATACATTGCTGTTTCTTTAAGCTTTTTTCTAGATATTATAGTGGTCGGACTCAAAAAGCCAGTGGAAATTAAATCTTGGCAAGGCAGAATGGCATATATTAATATGGTATTAACCTACTATTAATATGGGATATACATGGTTCAAGCGATAATAAACATTGATGAGCGCACTAATCGAATTTTGAATATTATCAAGGCCAAATACGGTTTAAAGGACAAAAGTGCTGCTATTAACAAAATGGCTGAAGAGTATGAAGAAGAAATTTTAGAGCCAGAGTTAAAGCCTGAGTACGTTGAAAAACTGAAGAAAATAGTAAAACAAGAAGCTATAGAAGTAGGCACGGTTGAAAACTTAAGGAAACGATATGGTCTTTGATTTTTATGTATTTTTTGAAAATCAGATTGGAACTTGATAGTAAATTTGAAAAATTAGCAAAAAAGAATAAAAAACAACTTGAAATTATTTTAGATAAAGCAAATGAGATCCTGGAAAATCCACATCGATACAAGAATTTAAAAGCTCCGATGAACCATTTAAAAAGAGTGCATATCGATAAGCATTTTGTTTTGGTTTTTTCTATTGATGAGGAATCAAAGACTATAACCCTGGAAGATTACGACCATCACGATAAAATATATTGACTTTGAAGTTTTGTTTATTTTTCTGGCAGCCACTTGAAAAACTTCCTTCGTGTGCCCGGAGGAATAATCTGTTTTTTCTATTTCATTGATGTACAGATGTTAAAGTTTTTCCCTGTTTCCGAAATCCATGTGCGAAATATGCGTAATGTATCCACGGCAGGACAGGGAATTGATATGTATCATTCCGTAAAAGAAGCAAAAAAGGATTAAAAGCGGTTTTTGTGACAGCTCATCGATAAAAAATTACCAGATTCATCATTAATAAATAATAATAAAAAGTATTCATATGGTGATAAATATGAAAGTTAAATACGCTACCATCATAGTTGAGGATATGGATGAATCGATTAAATTTTACACGGAAGTTATGGGACTTAAAATAGATAGCCAGCACAACCCTCAACCTGGAGTAACAATCACATTATTGAAAGGGGAAGGGGATGCTATGATAGAGCTTATAAAGAGTACAGAACATGAAACTGGCCTGTTTTCAGTGGGAATGGATGTTGAAGACATAAACACTACAGTGGAAGAACTCAAATCCAAAGGTGCCAAAATCACCATGGAACCCACACCAATATCAGTTGGAACCCTTGCCTTCTTAGAAGATCCAAACGGAGTCAAAATAGCGCTAATTCAACATCACTAACCCTTTTTTCAATTCATTGCGGTTCTTATTTTCTTCCTGCATAACCCGAGAATCATCTCTAAGCTTTGCAGCTTCCTCTGGAGTCCAGCTTGCAGCCTGTTTGCAGGAACTCTCCTACACACTCACAGATAATCAGATTCTAAGCTGAAGTGCAAGCAAAAAGAAAAAGAGAAATTCTCTACGAGCCTTAGGCAGGGTTCTGAGCTATTTATTCGGGGGAATTTTTTGAAAAGATAAAAATCCTGACAGCATGAGAATTCTCAGAACTAATCGAAGGGTTTCGGGGTTCGAATCCCACTTCTCGCACTAAATTTATGGGTAATAGGGATCTTTAATAAAGTGTACGCTAGTATAGAATAATGCACAATCGTATTTTTAGAGAAGTTTAGTATGAGATTAGATTCAAACAGGGAGAAGAAATCAATGAAGGATAAAGAGATATAGACTTTTTGTTTGATAAAAGGACAGTTGATTTCTAAATATGTTGTAATGAAAAATATACGACTCCGTCTACATGTAAACTTGGAAAGAGGAAATGTCATTCTAAAGGTTCAAAGTTAAAAGGATAAGAGTCTTTATTGTTAAAATCTGACAATAATAATATTCTTAAATAAGTCATGAATCAATAATTGTAAACCTGAATTATAATTGGCTCTTCAGTTTATAATATATAAACTGCTAATATAAGTCTCAAAAATTACAGATCTAACTATCAAACTTCAATCTCATTAATATAAAAATATGACTAGTTCTAGAAGAATTAACTTAAGAGACTTTTTGATTTTAATGATTAGGAAGCAAAACAATGATTTATGAAATTGATCCAGTAGAATATGAGATCAAAAAATCAGATCTTACTTCCTCCATTCTTAGTGCGGTTACATTTCTCAACAAAATATTATAATCATGTTTTACAGAATGAGCTCATCCCAAAACCCGGTTTTAATCTCAATTATCTGAATTATTCAGGATTGCTTCATAAGCAGGGGCAAGATTTGTAGCTTAAATACGAGACATAAAGAAGCAAAATTTGAGTTTTGGGATCGGCTCAATATTATAATAAGCACAATGGAAACGCGGAAATTTATTTTTCATAAAATATTATCTTGTTGTTTAGATCTAAAATCATTTTATTTGCGTTGATTAATTCCTTACGAGTTAGCGAAAGCATAAAAGATCCAAAAAGCTGAAGCATTATACCAATTACAATGGGTAAAATCTGTGCTAGAATTAAAACATCTGATATATCTAAGTTAATCATATTTTCTGGAGTTATATTTAACTGTACCCATTTGATGATCCCTATTGCAATAATTGCGACAACAGAGAGTTCATAAAACCCGCTAACTATATTGATTTTCTTTATTTTGATATTTCTAATTTTGCTGTTAGGCTCAAGGAGTGAATAAAGTAATACGATTATAATACCAAATATGTACATCATTATAATTGAAATAAGTAATCGGGTAGAATTATTAAATTCAAACCTTGACATTAATTCAGTTGCTTGCAGAAAGAAGGTATGTTCATATGTTGAAATTTTAAATAATAGATTTATACAAAATTTATAATAATATACTCCAAAAGAAATAAGTAGTATTATGAGTGGGACTACTGTTAATGTTAATCCAGTTAATAAAAGATTGTTGGCTGTGTTAGAATCATTTTTAAGATTATCCAGTTCCTGATTTGCACAAACAAGCATAAATTTTAGCTGTTTTAAATCTCGATTTTCTAGATTAAGGGATTTGCTATTTTTAATTGCGCTTTTAATTTCATCGTTTAAAGGATAATCACTTTTTTTAATATGCCATTCTCTATTAGAAAACCTCTCAGATATTTTTTTGGAAATATACTCGAAAATTCCAATTTCTTTGTTGTTTAAATCTGTAACATCTTTTTTTGAATCGGAGATAAGCCATTTTTTTAGCCAATAACAAAATGTAAAAACATTGATAAATAGAATGACCAATGTCAAATAAATAAACAAACTAAAAGTTTTATCAAATCCTTTAGTAGCCGATTCTATAAGTAGAAAGGTAACAGGTATACCAAAAAAGATAACAGGATATCTTATTCCTTTCTTTATTATTAAAATATTATATATAATTTTTAAAGTATATGGTATAAATAGTAGAGTTAAAAGAGCACTGAAGTTAAGAACAGAAGAATAAAAAAAGTTATATCCAGATATTTGAGGCTTAATCAAGTCATAGCAAGCCATAGAAATCAAATAAATTGTTAATGAGGCAAAAAAACCTTTAAGATATCTATAATCAAAACCTCTTTCCTCAATTCGCAATAAGTAGAATAGAATTACAAATGGTAACAACAAACTAAAGAAAATTAAAAAAAATTCCAAAATATCATTTAAGGACAAAGGGTATTCGTAGGCAAAACAATAGATAAAATACAATAATAACTACATCGAAATAAACAGTAAAAATGAGAGTATCATTTTGATGAAGGAATTAAATGTGTAAGATTCTGTATAAATTTTAAAGCCATAATATAAGAAAGAAAGAGCAAATAAATTAATTAAAAGATAGAATGCTCCAAATAGAATAGATCCTGTTTCCACACAACATCATCTTTTAGTATATTGTTTTATGATGTTAGTGAGAAGAGAGCTTCTATATAAGTATTTTTAAATTATACAAGAGAAAGTCAATACCTATTGATAATCCCATAAATTCCTAATAAGGCAAGTACTATAGCAACAACTATAGCCACTTGTTTAAAAAACATTTAATATTTAATTTTTGGTTAGGGCAACTCTTGAAAAAAGAGGGTTGTGAAAACCCTCACAAAACAGCGTGGCATTTTTTTTCTTATACCTATATCCCCGCACTAATTTATGGGTTATAGGTATCCCAAAAAATGCCACTCTTGTAAAATCTTTTCACCCAATAACAACGTCTCCCTGACTTCGGTCTTCACCGTTGCAGTCTGTGTGAAATCTGCCATGTCTTATTCATACTAAAAAAAATTTAGCCTTCATCAGGTATCTGATATTTCTCTTTTGAAAATATTCTTATTAACTCACAGTTATTTATTAACCAACAGTTATTTAATCACCAATCGTTATATTATAACTTGAAGTTACACTATTAATGGAGTAAATAAAATGGAAATAGAATCTGTGAAATTAGTTTATTTTTCACCTACCAGAACAACAAAAGCGGTTGTTCAGGGCATTGCGCATGGTATTAATCCAGGCGCCGTGGAATTAATTGATATTACCAGACCGGATGCAAGAAAACAACCATTAGTGACCTCAAAAAATGAATTGCTTATAATTGGAGTTCCCGTATATATGGGAAGAGTGCCGGCACTATTAAGTGAATGGCTGAATGCTATTCAGGCTCATAATACACCGACGGTTTGTGTTGTGGTTTATGGCAACCGGGTATATGACGATGCATTACTCGAACTAAAAAATATTGTAATGAAATGCGGATGTGTTCCCATTGCCGGGGCAGCATACATCGGGGAGCACTCATTCTCAAATTCCGAGACGCCGACAGCACAGGGACGTCCTGATAAAGATGATTTACGCCATGCAGAAGCACTTGGGCAGAAAATACGCGAAAAGCTGCAATCTGTTTCATCAATCTCTCAGGTTCCTGACGTGCATGTGCCTGGTAATTATCCTTATGGGGGAGTTACGAAACTGTGGACTGTTGATTTTATCGCGGTCAGTGATGAGTGTTCGCAGTGTGGAACCTGTGCAGAAAAGTGTCCTGTCGGTGCTGTTGATGCAGAAGATTCCCGCTTGATTGACATAGAGAAATGCATTACCTGCTGTGCGTGTATCAAAAACTGCCCGCAGAGTGCCAGATCCATGAAACCCGGGATGGTTAAAGATGCATCAGTGCGCCTCCATACGCTCTATAGTCAGCGGAAGGAGCCTGAATATTTTATCTGATGAATATATCTTGAGAATATCCTGAAAATATCTTGGACATATCCCAATTGCTAAAAGCGGAAAACTGGAATACAATCATTCCTTAAAATCATGTAACTTTCAGTTATAATATAAAAAATGCGTTTGTGAAATAGGTCAGGTTGAGTAAAACTATGGGAGTCGCCGATAGAAGACAACGAGAAAAGGAACAGCGAAAGACCGAGATTATCGATGCAGCCGAGCGTCTCTTTTTTTCTCGGAGTTATGAAGATGTTTCCATGGAAGACATTGCCCGCGAGGTCGAACTTAATAAGGCTACTATTTATCTGTATTTTAAAAACAAGGAGACACTTTTCGCAACAATTGTACTCCGTGGTATCCAGATCCTTAAGGAAAAATACATAGAATGCATGGAGAAAGATGTGCCGGGTATTATCAAAGTAGCCCTTATGGGCCAGGCTTATTACCAGTATGCACAGGAGTATCCCGATTATCTTCGAATGATCCATTTTTACGGTTCTGAGCGTTTTTCAAAAGAAAACCCGTGTACTGCAGAGATTGGAAAAGGATACGGTACCTGCCGTATGATCCTGCGGGACGCGATCCAAGAGGGTGTCGATGACGGTACAATCCGGGCCGATCTCGATCCTTTCCTGACCTCGATGTACCTCATGATTTCCTTCATGGGTATACTGTCAATGGAAAATAAATGGAAACTGGTGATCGAGGCGGAAGGGTTCAGCTACGAGCAGTATGCCAGTGAATTTTTCCGATTTATCATTCCTGCTATCTCTTCCAGTGAGAAATCACACAAAATGGATGTCAAAGATTTCACACCGTTTGGATTCTTTTTAACCGAGCCTGTGGAACCTGAGAAGAAAAAGAGAGAAAAATCTTAAATTTTTTAGAATTTGAGGTTGAATTTTTCTTATCTCTGCTGCTGGATCATCTGAAATAAGAACATGGTATATTCACTCTTTCCTGGTTTTATAGAGGTAAAAGATCTTTCGTCAAGGTGAATAAAGTGTATCGAAAAAGGTAGAACTGGAAATGGAAATCTGAAAAATTATGAATCCGTCTTAAACTTCCATCCCTTCTTCTTTGAGGAAATGGTCAATCAACTTTCTCGCAATGCTTATTTTTCCAGGCAGAACAGGCAAATCCCCAGCCGGGAACCATCGGGCGTCCTCGATTTCAAACCCATCGGGCTGGATTTCCCCTGAACTGTATTCCGCAGTAAACCCGATCATAAGAGAATTAGGAAACGGCCATGCCTGTGTCCCAAAATAATTAATATTTTTAACCTCAATTCCTACTTCTTCCCTGATTTCCCTGGCAACCGCAGCTTCGGCGGATTCTCCGGGTTCAACGAAGCCGGCTATCAAACCATACATGTCCTCTGGGAAGTTTGGAGACCTGGCAAGTAAGATTTCATGCCCTTTCCGGATAAGCACGATAACGGCAGGCGATATTCTCGGATAAAACAACTCCCCGCAATCAGGGCACTCTTTTCCCCTCTCTCCGGGCTTTTGCAGGGTTTTTGTCCCGCACCTGCTGCAAAACTGGCTCGTCCTGTCCCATTCCATGATCTGAACAGCTTTATTAACAAGCGCAAAACACTTTTCCCCTATTTCTGTATATGCCTGCCTGAGATCCATAAATTCCATTCCTTCAGGCGGCTGTGCGTTTTTCGGAAGCTCCACGGAATAGCAGTGTGTTCCTTCAAGGGCTCCGAGATACTGTTCCCTGACACCTGAAAGCCCAAGCTCTCCCAGGTCAATCAGCCTGGGAATTGCTCCAAGATTTTTATTAAGCTTGAGGAGAATCTCACGGTCCCGGAAAATAAACCAGAGCGCTTTTTCGGCCCTATTGGCTGGCGGCTCTACACCTATGACAAATTCCGAGAAGGTAGGATTTTCCCTTTTTATTGAAGTCATAATGTTCATACTTATTGTTTTTCTTTCTATATATGATTACAGCAGCTTTTTTATTCTATTGCTTATTCTGCTGTTTATTCTTTCAGTTTCATTGGCTCTCCACAACAGTCCATATCACCCGCACAGCCTGTAGCGCAGCTGTGATCTGTGCATTCACTTATCACTTTAAGTTCAATCCCGCATCTTTCACAAACAAGAGTTTGACCAGTTTTCAGATCATTACAATTCATTCCAATCACCCCTATATACCTGACGAAAAAGTATGTAATTTAGATTCAAATTGCTTGCGAAACATCAATTCTGAAGTTTGGTCTGTGAACCTGAAATTAAGATAAAGAAAAAAGAAGGTAAAAAGGAGTGATGAACCAGAATAGGTGGAAAAGCTGTCCGCAAACAGAACTTTAAACCGGTTTCTCAGGCTTTGTCTTCGTGACTCTTTCTGGCAACACAACTCTCAAGTGATGCATCTGCAACGGCTTTTGCAACCGCGGGTACTACATGCCTGTCAAGAGGATAAGGAATTATGTGATCTTCTGAAAGCTCGTTGACTTTTACGACGTCGGCAAGCGCATGGGCTGCAGCCATTTCCATTTCAGGCGTTATTTTCCTTGCACAGGTGCTCAGAGCCCCTTTGAAAACCCCGGGAAAGCTCAGGCAATTATTAAGCTGGTTTGGAAAATCCGACCTGCCTGTTGCAATAATTCTTGCTCCTGCCCGCTTTGCAGCATCTGGCATAATCTCAGGGATAGGATTTGCCATCGCCATAATAATTGCATCTTTTGCCATAGAGCGAACCATATCCTCGGTAACTATGCCTCCTACCGAGACCCCGATAAAAAGATCAGCTCCCGGGAAAGCTTTTTCGAGCCCTCCTTTCAATTTTCCTGGGTTTGTAAGCCTGGCAATTTCTTCCTTTACAGAGTTCATGCCGTTCTTTCGGCCCGGGTAAACGAGCCCTCTACTGTCACAGGTAAGAATTTTAGCGGGATTTGCTCCTGCACGAACCAGAAACCGAAAAATCGCAACACCTGCAGCGCCAAGGCCTGAAATCACGATTTTAAGCTCTTTTAACTCTTTATTCACAATTTTAAGGGCATTTATAAGCCCAGCAAAAACTACAATTGCTGTACCGTGCTGATCATCGTGCATAACTGGCAGTTCGAGGGCTTCACGCAGCCTGGATTCGATTTCAAAGCAGCGGGGAGCACTGATATCCTCAAGGTTAATGCCTCCGAAAGCAGGAGCAAGGTGCTTTACCGCTTTTATCACCTCTTCGGTTTCCTGTGTATCCAGACAGATAGGAAAGGCATCAATGCCTGCAAATTCCTTGAAAATTATCGCTTTTCCTTCCATGACAGGCAGGGCAGCATGGGGCCCTATATTCCCAAGCCCGAGCACTGCAGACCCATCAGTGACAACAGCAATGGTATTTCTCTTCAGGGTATAAAGATAAGCGAGCTCCGGGTCTTCACTTATTTTCCTGCACGGCTCGGCAACCCCTGGTGTATAGGCAACGCTGAGGTCATGTATAGTTCGAAGGCGGATTTTACTTGCAACCTCCAGTACACCCCCAAGCTGTCGGTGAATTGCAAGCGACTCTTTATACAGGGATATGTGTGTATCATTGTCTTTTTCCTGGTATTTTCCAGCATCCATTCCAGAGTTTTTTTCCAGGCCCGTTTCTGAGTCTGAAACCGAGTGTATATCTTTTATTCTAGTACCCCCTGATAATATTCAGCACTGAGAGCTAAGCTTCAATCCGACAAGGCTCTGAGAAATAAAATCTCCTGTACAATAGTCTATGCAAACCATAAATAAACCCGCTGCCAGATAATTACAGAGCCTGACCTGTCGAGCAAAATGTTCCCACAACGCTAGCAGCCTTTAAAACCCGCGAAAACTTCAGTTTTTAAGCAACCAGGGTAAAAATCGCTCTAATTCAATCGGTACACTCGGCAGTCATTACCTCAGAAAAGATATACCTTTTCAGGAGAATAATCCCTTATGAAAATTAAAGGAATAGCCCGCGATACCCTCAACTTTATCCTTGAGGCCAGCAAATCCATGGCTCCTCAAGAATTTGCCGGACTTTTGCAGGAAAAAGGAGGCATCATTACTGAAGTTCTTATATTGCCTGGCACAGAATCAAGTAATAAGAGCGCAATTCTCAGGCTTTATATGATGCCAAACATTAAAGCCGTCGGTTCGGTCCACAGCCATCCGGGCCCGAATCGCAGCCCCTCCCAGGCTGATCTTCGTCTCTTCTCGAGAACAGGGAACTACCATATCATAGTGGGACGCCCCTACAATAAAAAAAGCTGGACATGCTATAACAGAGAAGGAGAGATTATTGAGCTGCCTGTACTCGATGTGGAATTTGAGGATTACGAGGAAAACTGATTTAAGGTCCAGTCTGTAAAACTGCAAATCACAGGCAAACTACAGGCAAACAGTAAACTACAGGCAAACGGCAAACTACAGGTAAACAGTAAACTACAGGTAAACAGTAAACTACAGGTAAACAGTAAACTACAGACAAATGGCAAACTCCGGCAAAAGCTTCCTGGTATATAAATAACTTTAATTAGTTGTTGTAATTTTCCGGCGGTTGCCCTGATGTAAACCTGCCTTCTTTCTGATAACCACCAAAAATGTTTTATTTACAGATACATATTATTTAGAGATGCATCCCTGTAATTAAGAAATCTGAAAAGAAGTGATTTCTTGCTTCAGAGGTTGTATCCGGGCAAACACTCTGGGATAAAAACCGGGTGGCCTTCACATATTTGGAGGTAGTAATCCAAATGCCTACATGCCAAGATTGTAGATTTTATACGGCTATTGATGAAATGAAAGGCGAATGTTTCAGCCTGGGCTTTGAAGTGCATGGGAAAACTGATTCCAAGAAATGCCCGGAGAGGGCTTTCAGGCCAAACAAAGGCCACAAATCAAGAAAATCCAGAGCCCACAGTTATTAAGAGAATGTGAAAAACGAACGTAGATAAAGCAAGACATAAGAAGCGTTGATAAAGCAAGGCATAAGAAGCTCGAGATGACAAAAAGAGCTCAAAAAGAGGTTAAAGTATAAAATGAATTGAAACAACCTCCAGCCCTGATAAAAATTCCGGAGAATTAATTACTTATTTTTTGCTGCCGGAATTAAACGAGCTAAAGAAATCCTATTAATTTTTTCTCTATATTCCTGCATACTCTTATATCTATAATAATACCATCCATGTCGCATTTTGCACATAATGAAATTTTTTAAAACGCTAATCTCAAACCATATCTATCAACTGATCTGATATGGAGAACGTGCCTCATTTGTGACCTCAAGGATTTCCTGGGCGATCTGGATAAGCCTGAGCCAGGTATTGAGGGCTGAACGAAGGGAAACGACATCTTCGGCTTTTACGCTCAATACCAGCCTGTTTTTGTCCTCAAGGGACAGGTCTATTACAGACCTTTCGGAAAAGCTCTCACTGAGCTCGGGCAGGACAGCCCTGTAGATCGTTTCTGCGGTTTCGGTTTCAAAGGTGAATTCTGCGAAAAGTTTCAAGGAATTCCTCCTAAAGAATCTGTTTTTAGTATTTTAATCATTTTTACGGTTTTTGAATTAGATGGAAAAATCGATTTATAAAAGCCTTATAAAATAAGGGTCTGGAGGTCAGTACCTTTTAAAACCCCGGAGATTAAGTTTAAAAAGCGACTTTCCGCTGCCAATAAAATCGATATACTTTTCCCCGACAACTATCAGAGTGGAATCCGGAGGAAACTGATCTATTTTGTCGCTTTCAACTCTCTTGAACTGGAAAAAGGACTCAAAGGCATCTGCAATCTCTCCCTGACCTGAGAGCGCAGGCTCGACATCAGGGAACCAGTAGGAATCAGTTTCCTCGGAATACCAGTCCGTAAACCTGATAGAGAAAAGGAGCTTCCCGTTTTCATCATAAAAGCTGAGCTCTCCTGGGTTTCCATGGTATTCCCCTATAACTATGAGAGGTCCGCCATCCGCAAACTCCAAGAGTTCCTTCATGCCCATTTTTCCGCGTGTTATACACCTGCCGGCTATAAACCGCGAAAGCAACTTGCAAAGCGACCTGGTTCTTGCAGAAGGTTTTCGAGAGGTAGTAATTAGCATACTTCCCCTGACAGATTGGAAGTATATATTAATTTCTCCTCGCGGGGTTGAGATTTATTCTGTTTTGAGGTTGTTAATCAGTTTTCCATTAAGCCTATCCCAAAATTCAAGGTTTACTTTTTTGGAGCTCATATTTTAAGCGATTAGTCATGCTTATTACTATGCAGCTAATCTTAGATATTTCTTATATTTTAAAAATAAATATAGTTGTAAAGTTAACTCTAAAAATAAACCTTTTGATAACTTTTTACTCCTTTTACTTAAGAGATACAGGAAATATTAATAGTTCTAATTAATAATTAACATGAAAGGCTTTTATATTTTTGTTATAATATCCTTATATTGTGGTAGGATAATGTGGGGCTGTTTAGTAATTACCCAACTTTCCTGAGATTCTGTCAGGATTATGGAAGCTAAGGTGTTTTTCAGCTACAGTTGAGCCTTTAAATGCCCAGCCCTCGTAAATTTGAAAGTACAGCAAATTGTATGAAAGGGGTGGAATCTTAATGAGTCGCCAATCTCCTCCAAAAAGGAGAGGTCAGAAACCAAAGTTCGATCACGAAAAAATCGAAGAACTCCTCAGAGCAGGTGAGAAACCTGTTAAAATTATGCTTCTGGTAGGTTGTTCTTATGGGGTTTTACGATATGTACGAAAGAAAATGGGGAGAAAGAAAGTATAAAAAGTATAACCCTGAAGAGGAAGTATATTTCTGAAAAGATATTTATTTGTATTCGGTTAAGGTAAGACCTGTAAGAAATATGTTGCTTTTAATGTATTTTCCTGTTAACCAATTATCACGTTTATTGAATTAATTATTGAGTTGTTGAGGGTGAAAAATATGGCTAAAAGAATATTTGCAATTGCTTTTACCTCCTTATTCATAATAGGACATATGTTCAGGCGGTGGAAACATACGCAAAAATCTTCTGTCTGGAGAGGATTTCTAAGCGAATCTATGTGGATAGAGGACTATAGAAATCTATCACTTTTCAGGAAACTAATTTTCTGGGTGAATTATCCATTCTCTTATGCTAAGTATTTATGGGTTGTTATATGGGATCGTATTGACAGATTATCCTTTAGAGATTCAAAGGCGAGGTATGCTAAAATAGGGATGAAATACCAGAGAGCTTATTAAGTGCAATGAACATGGTGAAGTTAAGTTTTGTTTAATAGCCTGACAACTTGCTAGTGTCTCTTTTAGCATCTATTTTAGCATCTATTTTAGCATCTATTTTAGCATCTATTTTAATATCTCTTTTAATTATTTTAATATCTCTTTTAATTTCTTTATACCGACACATCGATTATTTTTTGTTTCTTTTCCATTTTCTCAAAGAAGATATAATAAAGAACAGTAGCCACTACATATAGGATGCATGTCAGGAGGAAGGGAAGGGTATAGAGACCATGAGCCATCATCAGGCCACCTGCATAGGTACTTAGTCCTACAAAGGTGTAGCAGCTCATCCAGATCAGGCTGTTCACAGTTGCCCTTTGATCTTCACTGACTATCTCCATATTGAAACTGCTCAATACTGGATTTGACATATTCATTATAGCTGACCTCATAACAAATCCGAAAGCAGCTATTGCGAGTATGGATGTGGATATAAAGAGCAGGAGGAAAGGTATTGAGGCAAGCTGAACCAGGGCTACAACTTTTACCTTCCCGAGACCTTCTGTAAGTATGGGAACAAACAGTAAGGTAAACATCATCACCAGCTGAGAAAGAGAAAAGATTGCGCCTATTTGCTTCGAACTGGCTCCTAATACAATATCAAAATATACATTAAAATATGGAAGGGCAAGTCCCCATCCCATGCCTATTAGCCCGTTTACCAGAATCAATTTTTGAATTGTCACTGACCTTAAAGTGGAAAAAAGGGTGGAAAATGCGGCTGATCTTTCCACCAGGTTGTTTCTTTTATTATTTATGAATATTAAAGGTAACAGGGAAATTAATACTGCGGCAAGTGACGCATATAATGAAAGCTGGTAAGAAACCGGTCCTGTGGAGTTAATGTCGAGGAAACTGATGAATATTTGCGGCAAATTGCCTCCTGCAAAGTTTCCTATCATGACCCCTACAGTGTATAGCAAGTAGTACATCGAAAACAGGTGCATTCTCTCATAGCCCGTAGAGTTCTCAACCATGAATGTGGGCGCTGTAACTATTTTGAGCGACGAGGATACACCGTAGACAACGCTGAAAAAAGCCAGCAGGACTTTTGAGGTGGTAGTGTACAGGATTGAAAAGGATAATAGGAGAAGCGAGCAGGATAATAACAAGGTATTCTTTCTGCCTGCCCTATCACAGAACATGGCTGCAGGTATTGCGAACAGTCCGGTAGATACGGAAACAAGTGAGAGCATAAAACCCAGAAAATCCTCTCTGTATCCAAGCCTCAAGATGTATAGATTGAAAATCACTTCGTAGATTCCCAGACTCAATGAGATGAGAAATACATATACTAAAAACAAGCATGCATTTCTACTAAAGCCGTTTAGCTTTGCCCTGTACCCGGCAACCGCATTTATGGCTGTATTTAGAACAAACTTACCGTTAAGTGATGGGTATTTTCTCATGGTAATTACTCTGAAGAAATATAGAACATAGGGTCTTAGTCGATGTCCTTCTTTTCTCTTGGGTCAAGCAGGTCCCTTAATTCGTCTCCTAGGTAATTAAATGCAATAACTGTAAGCATGATGGCAATCCCAGGGAAAATCATGATGTAGGGAGCAGACCGAATGTATGTTTTTCCTTCACTTAGCATGGAACCCCATTCCGGAGTAGGCGGTTGCACACCAAAGCCCAGGAAGCTGAGCCCTGCTGCAGACAGTATCACATATCCCATTCCTATAGTTGCCATTACTATGAGGGGAGATATGACATTTGGAATTACATGGCACAGGATCACATGCATATCTCCTGCCCCAAGCCCTTTAGCAGCCTTGATGTAATCCTGTTCTTTTACTGTCATGACAGAACCCCTGGCAAGGCGGGCATAGCCAGCCCAATCCACTGTTATTAAGGCTATGACCAGATTCATGAATCCTGCACCGAAAAGCCCGGCTATACCAAGTGCCAGCAGCAGGCTAGGAAAAGCTAGGAAAGCGTCAACTATCCGCATAACCATCTCATCCAGCCACCCCCCATAATATCCAGACAGAGTACCAATGGCAAGACCTAAAATAAAGGAGGAACTTACTACCAGAAGTCCTACTAATAACGATACTCTTGCGCCAAAAATTATGCGGCTTAGTATGCAACGGCCAAGATGGTCGGTTCCAAACGGGTACTCTCTGCACGGCTCTTTAAGTCGGAGTTCAAGATTTGCTTTTTCAGGGTCGTGGGGAGCTATATATCCTGCAAAAAGCGCTGCAAGTATGAAAAAAATGAGGATCCCTGCACTGAGAAACAGTCCCAGATTGTTGTTTTTAAGTCTTGCTTTCATATCTGATCTTTGGGTTAAGGTAAGCATAGGATATATCCACTGCAAAATTAACCAGGACAAATATCACAGCAATGAAAAGCACACAGCCCTGTATCATGGGGTAATCCTTGCTGAGTATGGATGAAACGATGAGGTTGCCTATCCCTGGCCAGGAAAATATTGTCTCAACTATGACAGAGCCGTTCAGAAGATACCCGAAATTCAGCCCTGCAACCGTTACAACAGGGATGAGTGAGTTCTTTAAAGCATGCTTAAGAATTATTATATGTTCAGGAACTCCTTTGGCTCTGGCTGCCCGGATGTAATCTTGCTGCATCACGTCCAGCATACTTGCTCTCATCAGTCTCATGGTTACAGCTGCATAACTCGTTCCAAGGGTGATGGCAGGCAAAAAAATGTAAGTCAGGCTTCCATCTCCATATCCTGATGAAGGCAAAATCTCCAGGATAAGCGCGAAGACTATGATCAGGATATAAGCTTGCCAGAAGCTGGGCATTGAGACTCCTGTAAGGGCAAATAACCTGCAGGCAGCATCCACAGCTGTTCCTTTTCTCAGGGCTGAGAGAATGCCTAAGGGGATTGCAATGATAAGGGAGACCAGCATACTGATTACAGCAAGTTTCAGGGTGACTTTAAAGCATCTGAGAATTGCCTCCGAGACATTCTCACCTGTCATGTACGATTCTCCAAGGTCTCCACGGAGGACTTTCTCCATCCAGTTAATGTACTGGATATGTACAGGGTTATCAAGCCCTGTTTTAGCCCTGAATTCTTCTACGGCTCTCTGATCGACACCTCCCATGGGATTCATAAGTGCATTCTCTGCCGTATCTCCAGGTGAGATATAGGTTATAGAAAAACTGATAACAGAGACCAAGAAAAGGACAGGGAGAAGAAGTAAAAACCTTCGAGTTATGAACTCTATCACAGGTCATTTCTCCTTTATATGTCCAAAATTTCTTTCCAGGTTGCTTATTTTTCTGCTTTGATGAAGTAAATCGGATCGGAGGAATCATGTTTATCAAACAAACTGTCTTTCTCCTTTTCAAATTTAAAAAAGTCCTCCATCCGTGTTATACTGACAGTTCCAAATCCGGAATCCTTAAAGATTTTAGATAAATACTCAGGCTTTAAACTGAATAAAGGAAGATCTTTTTTAATGGGCTCATACTGCTTTCTGAAAATCTTCATGTAATTTTCTTCCTTCTTTCTTCCGGACAGGCTTTGCTGATTCCACTCTCCATCTATTGCAATTATTTTTCCGCCATCTTTCAGGACTCTCCTCCATTCCATCAATGCTTTTCTGGGATCTGGAAGAGTCCAGAGTAGATATTTATTAACAACTACGTCGAAATATGCATCAGGTAGCTGGAGGTTTTCCGCATCCCCCTGGAGGAAGTCTATCTTAAGTGATCTTTTTAATGCATTTCTTCTCGCCTTCTCCAGCATGTTATTTGATAGATCAACCGCTGTTACTTCATTTCCCATTTCAGCGAATAATAGCGCCAGAAAACCAGGGCCGGTTCCTACGTCAAGGACTTTCAAGCCTTTTTTTCCCTCTACAGCTTTTAAAAGCATAGCTTTCCAGGCATTGCGTCCTTCTTTAGAATTTTCGATAACTCCGTTGTTATAACTCTCACTGCGGTAATCCCAGTAGCTCTGGATAATTTTTTTAGTGTCCATATTATTCCTCCAGGTAAATGTCTTTGGTCAGGAATGACACTTCATTTGGAAATTGTTTAAATCCGCCAACCTTTGCATTTGCTCCGAATATAGAATTCTGGTAGAACACGAAAAGTTCAGGACAGTCTTCCATTACCTGCATTTGCACACTGTCATAGTATTCCTTTCTTTGTGCCGGGTCCATGGTCTGCCTTCCCGCTTCAATCCATTCATCTACCTGGGGATTTGAGTAGCCAGTTTTCTGTGCCTCGCTCCCAGTAGACTCAAAATGCTTAGAAAGGATGTAGTCAGGATCTCCAGTAGGAGCTACTCCCCAGGCATAGAGAGAAAGGTCATAGTTTCCGTTATCCATGTCGGTTTCAATTGCACCACTTTGCAGGATATTGACACTGGTTTTTAGCCCAATTGATTCAAACTGAGATTCGATTACCTCTGCTGCAGGCTTAAGCTGTGGGCGGGTAGTATAAGTCTTTATATTTAATTCAAAGGGCTCTCCATTATATTCCAGCCAGCCGTCTGCATCAACATCACTAAAACCTGCTTCTGTCAATAATTTTTTAGCTTTCTGCTCATCACGGGAAAGAGCATCTATCTTATCATTAATCGACCATTCCATTACAGATGGGAATATACTCTTTGCAGGGGTTCCCCCTACACCTTCAAGTGCAGAATCCACAATTTGCTGGCGATCAAGGGCACAATTCAGAGCCTGTCTTACTTTTACGTCATCAAATGGTGCCTTTTTCGTGTTGATATACAGGAAATATGTTCTTAGCGTTTCTTTGTCGTATACAGTAAAATCAATATTATTGCTCAGCCTCTCCACTTCGGATTGGGGAATATCGCTAGCGATGTCAACTTCATTATTTTCCAGCTTGAAGATTCTGGACATTTCATCAGGTACGTAATATATGATTGCCCCATGGAGCCTGGGAATACCGTTCCAGTAATCTTCGTTCCTTTCCACAACAAGGCTTACATCCCTGCTGAAGCTTTTAAATTTAAAAGGACCTGTCCCAACTGGATTGGTACTGAGATCTTTCGCACTAGGACTGACTATTGATGTAACAGGGTCTGTGAGGCTTGCTATGGTAGGAGCGTATGGATATTTTGTTTTTATTGTGACGACATTCTCAGAATCTTTGGTTATGTACTCAATAAAGTCATATTCCCCTTTTCTTGAATTATTAGAGTCCAGCACCCTGTTAAGAGAATATATTACCGCATCTGCATCCAATGGGGTGCCGTCATGGAACTTTACTCCCTCCCTAATATGGATCTTCCATTCAGTATCTGAGATCTGTTCATATTTCTCAGCAAGTTCGGGTTGAAGGTCCATATTTTCATCATAACTGAAGAGGGTTTCATATATCCCGGCTTCTCGCATAGACCAGCCAGTCCATTTTATCGTCGGGTCAAGAGTATCAGTAGGGATAGAAGCATCGGCATATCTCAATATTCCTCCCTGGCTCGATATATTGGTCTGGTTTGCAGATGCCGTTTTTTCTCCACTACTCTGGTCGATACACAACGATCCCAGGACTGTAGCCATGACTACCAGCATGACGGGAACTGTAATCCTATATTTTTTATTGATGTACATAGAACCCTATCCATATTACATTCATTCTTTCATTTCTAAGATCCAGCAACGAGGTCAGGCAACAAGCTGATCACTGGTAACACCCGTTTTACCTGCGTACCTGTCCTGATAAGGCTGCTGAGTACTTTTTTCAAGTACATGATGACATGCAACAAGTTGATTTTTCAGCTCTTTCAATTCTGGAGTTTTTGTGAGGCAGATTTCTGACCTGAGGAGACATTCCTGATAATACGGACAGGTAGTTCTCAAAGTCTTTTTGATTTCACTGACATTAACCTCAGAATCAGCTTCCTCTGCCAGCAACAATTGTGTGTAAGGGTGTAGAGGGGAGTGAAAGATGTCTTCTATTTTTCCAGTTTCCACAATCTTTCCCCTATAAATCACAGCTACCCTGTCGCACATATGTTTGATCAACTCAAGATCGTGCGAGATGAACAGCATAGTAAGGGCGTACTTTTCTTTCAAGTGTCTTAGCAGGTTCAATATCTGTGCCTGTACCGAGATATCCAGGGAGGCGGTTGGTTCATCAGCAACAATAAAAACAGGTTTAAGAGCAAGCGCTCTTGCGATAACTGCTCTCTGGTTCTGGCCTCCACTGAGCTGGTAGGGAAAGCGGTTGACATGTTCGGGACTCAGCCCAACCTGCCTGATAAGCTCTAAGACCCTGCTTTTAACCGCCTCCCGATTGTTACCCTTAAGTTTTAGTGGTTCAGCTATGCTCTGCCCAATTGTCATTTTGGGATCAAGGGAAGAGTCAGGGTCCTGAAATATCATCTGCATGCAGGGACGGATGTTATTCAACGCCTTATTATCAAGCGCGGTCAATTCTATTCCATTAAAAATAATCTTTCCTGCTGTTGGTTCTATAAGCCTGAGGATACACTGTCCCAGAGTAGATTTCCCACTCCCGCTTTCCCCTACAATGCCAAGAGTCTCCCCTTTTTCTATGTGAAAGGATACATCATCCACTGCTTTGATTCTGGTTCTGGGAAGGAAGCCGGAAGTAAATATTTTTTTAAGGCCTTTTACCTCAAGCATAGAGAAAACACCTCACAGTCCTGCCATTTTTTTCGAGTATGAGAGGGTGTTCGGTTTTACACCTATCACTGCAATAACTGCAACGAGGATGGAATCTGCATCCCTTGGGAGGATCGATTAAAGAAGGGCTGCTGCCTTTTATTGGTTTAAGCCCCCTTGCAGGGAGAGAGTTAAAAAAGCCCCTTGTGTAGGGATGCAGCGGGTTTTTAAATATTAATGCTGCAGGTGCAATCTCCACTAATTCTCCTGCATACATCACAGCAACCCTATTGCATACTTTCTCTGCAACCTCCAGGTCATGGGTGATGATTAACATCGTATTTTTTTCAGAAATGTCTCTTAAAAGTCTCACTATTTTCCTTTTTACAGTTATATCCAGACCCTTTGTTGGTTCATCGGCAATGATAAATCGAGGTTCACTGGCAATACCCATGGCTATTACTGCCCGCTCTTTCATCCCTCCGCTAAACTGGTGAGGGTAATTTTTTGCTCTTTTCCGAGGTTCTTTGATCTTTACGAGCCCCAGAAGCTTCTCTGCCATCTCAATAGCCAGGCTGCCTTTTACTTTTTTATGCAACATTATAGGCTCAGCTATCTGAGAGCCGACTGTCAATCCTGGATTAAGAGAACTTCCAGGGTTCTGGAGTATCACGCCAATTTCCTTGCCCCTGAGTTTTCTCATGGCGTCTTCTTCAATCGAATACAGGTTTTTTCCACAGTAGAGAATCTCCCCTTTGAGAATAACATCTTCCTGCAGTAACCTCATGACAGAAAGTCCAAGTACGCTTTTGCCACAGCCTGATTCCCCGATAAGTCCTAAAACTTCATTCATTTTTATGGAAAGGTCTACCCCATTTACTGCCCTGACCAGACCGTCGTCAGTGGGAAAATCCACGTATAAACTGGAAATTGTGAGTAAATTCAATAAAAATCACTCTCTTATTAATTTGGATATAAAGCAACGCTCCTTCATTTGCTGGAGTAGTTTTTTATAACAGATACTTCCAATGTTTTTCATTTTTAAAACACTATATCATATGAATAATGAATTTAATAAAACTAAATATTAATAATTTCTAAATTTTTATGCTGGGAATAAACATAAAACATGATCATTATAAAACTTTCGAATTTATCCTGTATGTAAAAGTAATAATATTGGTTCATTTTTATTGCAAAAATATGAGGATAAAAGTAACAATAATGTTTCTTTTAAGATATACCTTTTAGATGCATTTTTTAAGATACGGCTTTTAAGACATACCTTAAATTTTGATTTAAGGTTATTATTGATCAAAACTGCTGCTAAATAATTCTGAGAATAGTTTAATTCTGCTTTACAGGAGTTTAATAAATTTAATGTTGATTTTCAGGTATTTGGTTAGAGATTTACTGTCTCTTTTCTCTCATTCCTATGACAGAAAAATCAATTGTTTCTCATTTCTGTTTTCTCATTGTTTCCTGTAAACTTACATTTTTAAGCGGATTTTTCTTTTTTCTATCTTACTCATTCTTATGGATTTTATTATATCAAATCTTACGGATTTTATTATATCGATTCAAACTAATGTTAAAAAAAGTTAATATTTTATATGCTTATAAGATATAGTGTTACGTTTAATGAGATATTTATTCACATACTTGGTCATTTTAATTAATTTGCCCTTAGGCAAATGATTTTCTTAACTCATCTTATGGGTGAACATATGGAAATTAAAGAAATGATTAGAGATTACTGGGATTACCGCAGTGAGGTTTATAGCACTGGCATTGTAGAATACTCAGAAGAAGAGCGCACTGCTTGGAAAAACATGCTTTCATCAGCATTAAACCGAAGAGAACAGCTCGAAATTCTCGATGTCGGTACAGGTCCAGGTCAACTTGCTTTGATGTTTGCAGAGATGGGACATCATGTGACTGCAGTTGACCTTTCAACCAATATGCTGGATAAAGCTAGAAAAAATGCCTTGAAGAGATCTCTGGACATAAATTTCATTCAGGGAGATGCAGAGGATCTGCCGTTTCCGGACATGCAATTTGACGTAGTATCCAGCAAATTTCTCCTGTGGACGCTTCCTGACCCGCAAAAGGCTCTGTCTGAGTGGGGGCGGGTGTTGAAGAAAGACGGCATGGTCATTGCCATCGACGGCGACTGGTTCAACTCAGGGATATTCCTTAAATCGATCCGTACAGTATCGGATTGCATACGTTCCATAAAGGAAAGAAAACACCAAAATCCCTTTAAGCAACACTATAACCTGATTAAAAACGACCTGCCTCTTTATAGCTTAAAACCTGATCAGGTATTTAGGTTCTTAAACGATGCAGGTTTTGAGAAGATTAATATTGAGCGTATGGATTCCCTCTGCCGTTCAGCCAGGAAAAAAGGGAGCCTTCTGGATAAGCTCGACTATGCTCATCCTATTTATTTTATAAAGGCTGTTAAAAGACAATCATTATAACTCTGTTACAGGGGAACTAGGTTTTTAAATTATTAAAAAATAAACTGTCAGAAATCTTAAGAAATACCGTTCAATTCTTTTCTTCGAACAGCCGGGTTCCACCAGACCACAGCTGACCGGTATTTTCTAACATAGGGTCCTTCCCCGGAATCTCTATGTAACTCATCTCGAATTATCTCTTCAACCTCAGGTGTTACCTCTGTATAGATTGAGTAAAAAACTCTGTACATTCTAAGCATATTCTCGAGTTTTCTCGCACTTGTATAATTTATAAGCCTGACATGAGGAACTCTTCCATGCATGTAGAGGAGGTTATAGATCAAAGGGTACTCCGGGTACTGGGGATAAGGCACATTGCCCATAATCTTCTTCCAGAGTTCTGTTTCAAAAGTTTGCCCTGTGCTGACCCCACCAACCACACAGCAGTGACCACGCGTTACCTCTTCCATCCGGCTGATTTGAGTCATAATATCGCGGAACATCCAGATGACGGTTGATGCGATAGTAAGATCATATCGACCCCGGAGATCTTCAATATTCACATCCTGCCAGATTTTAGGGATAATATCATAGTTTTTCACTCCGGCTTCCGCAGCATTTTGAGAAATCATACGCCTCATACCTTCTGCAGGCTCAACAGCAGTCATATGATCAACCTTGCGTGCAAAAGGTATTACAAATGTTCCCGGACCTGCACCAATCTCAAGTACCCTTGAATCAGGAGAAACGACCTCATGGAGGGCAAGAGTAGAGTATACTAACTCTCCGAACTCGTAATTATTTGTCCGCCTTGATTCTGAGTAATCTTCTGCTCTTTCACTCCAGTCATCTATTTCGTAATCTTTTAACATTATTCTTGATCGGTCATCGTAGCTGTCTTCCCAGAGCCTTACCCAGTCTACAGGAGCTGTCAGAGAGTCCAAAGTCATGCTACCTTCCACCATAGCACACCCATCCTGCCGCTAACCTTATACATACCTTCTATAGCGTGATCTTGCACATACTCCTGAATAATCTCACAATCCTTAGAATCCAGTGGTCGGTATTTCTCGACAAGTTTCTCAACTGAAGATACTGCTGAGGCAATCGATCGCGTAAGAGTGTAGTCGATAACATCAACATTAGGATACACTCCGGAATCATTGAGAAGGTTGAATATTGTGATGAACTGATCAAACTCACCCTCATAGATCCCAAGACTTTCCATTAATTTGCTGGTCTCTGAAGGAGCTTCGAATCCATGAGCAAGACAGCAGTACCCCCTGGATACTGTCTCCATGCGTCGAACCTGCGAGAGAATATCCGGAAATTGCCAGAGTGCGTGGCAGCATATGACTAAATCGTAGTTCTTTGCATGCGCTGCCTCATCCATTTCCTGCCAGGTCTGTGGTATTATATCAATATTGGTAATTCCTCTTCTCTGTGAATATGACAGCAGCGCTTCTGCCATCTTCTCTGCAGGCTCAACAGCAGTTGCCCTGCATACCTGCTCTGCAAAAGGGATAGTTATCGCTCCAGGTCCAGATGCAATATCTAAAATATGCCACTCCTTCTGCAGTAATCCTTCCCGTTCAAACAGGCTTAGGATATTCCTACCGTGATTGCAATCACTTGCCATTACCATATCGGAATAGTCCTCTGCCCGTCTGTTCCAGTAATTTGTGGTAGAAAGCCTGCTCATCTCATCGATGCCTGCAGCCCATGCTGTCTCCCAATCTATTTCTATAATCATATTATTCCCTCGAAAATAATAAGTAATCAAGGATTAGTATTAACATATAATAATTTATCTACTTAATGTAGTGAAAGATAAGAAAAATAGTTTAATTAATAATAAAAATGTTCTATAATTCTCATATTAAACGATAGCAGATGCAGGAAGCTGATCATAAATTTTGATGTTCAGTAGTTTTATATGAATTTTTCTAACTCAAGCATAATTGTTCAGACTACTTATAGAATTAACGATCAGTAAATGTGTCAATAAATTTAAATTGTTTTAATGGGATGGTAGGAGTAGAACTTCCAGTAAAAAAGGGCAAAAACATATTTAGAAAGAAAGTTCTTGAATTCCTTCAAGTAATTAGAATTGCTCCCCTGAGGAAAGAATATATGCCTTTATTATTCATTAAGTAGGTGAATATTTTCGACATTTACTTGTTGCTTTGAAAATGTTAGTGTTAAGTCATAATAATTTATATTTTTATTGTAATAAAATATAAAAAATATATGTGATAACATACACCCTTAATTGTCATAAAAAAGATAAGCAGATGTCGAAAAATGACCACGATTCTAGATGTACAACAGTTGCATGTGCATCTTCCCGTTTCAAGTACAATCATCCGGGTCGTTGATGGAGTTGATATTACCATTAAACAGTCCGAGACACTCGCAGTCATTGGAGAAAGCTTATTGTTAGAGTAAAGATTTAACCTGATGATGGTTTTTACCTGTAAGGATAAATTACAGAGGAAATATGCAAGAAGATATTCTCCATTCTAATCGCCACTGTTTGATACAGAAAATAAAAATAGAGTTCTATGTATTGCCTTGATAGAGAATATATTTTAGAAATTATTTGTTTTTCTGTCTATCCTACACGTCGAATAATTAGATAGTAGGGCTCATGTTCACAGAAGCCCAGTCTTTATCTAATACTTCATTTGCTGCCGAAAAATTTAAACAAACTCTTTATTCGGCCTTAATGCGCTTGATGGTTGTAGGACGCTCTTTTACCAGGATTCTGTGCCCGCAGTAGGGGCATCTTATGCCTGTGTACTCGTAGTCGATTTCCACTTTCTGCTTACATCGAGTGCATTTGTAACCCATACAACCACAACCTTACAGATTTACTTTGCCTCAGCAACATTCTTCATAGTGCGCAGAAGAGTCTGACCTACACTGGTATACGGGATATAGGTTCCGCCAGCGAAGGTGTGCCCGCACTTGCTGCACTTCCAGATACCAGTTCCGATCCTTTTAACAGTCGGGCGGGCGCATTTTACACATACATGTGGGGCTCGCATGCGTTCTTCCAGGTCTGCAACAAGCTTCCTGTCCTTTCTTCCGTATCTGGGACCAAATCTGCCTGCTGATCTGGAAATTCTTCCTTTCTTAGTAAGCTTTTTTGCCATCGTTAATAACTCCTTAAAATGTAAACATTTAATCCGAAACGACTCAATCTGAACCTGCTGGCCCACGGGTCAGGTACCTGAAACCCAGCTTCTCAGATTCTGTTGTCACTTATTGCCGTGTACTTAGACCGTAATACTGGCATTTCATATTTATATTTAATTCATCCTACCTGAACCATTCCGGCTAAATCATTCCTGTATTACCAGGCCCTCCAGGTAAAGTTCCCTGAGTTCGGCTGCCTTTTCGCGCGCTATATCAATTGCTTCCAGCAACTCAGCCTCGGTTAAAGGAGCAGAGCCCATTTTCTGCATGCCTGCAATGGCTCCATCCGAACCTGAGACCACAGTCAGTTTTGTCTCACAAACAGCTTCCTCATCCAGAGAAGGGTCCACCATGAGCTTTGAGCCTATCTTGGCAAGAGTCACGCCCACTGGAAGTTCTTTCATCGGAAGGGGCACATTCGGCCCGATTCCCTGCTGCTCGTTTGGGATAATAGTGGTCATAAGAGCCGCAATAGCAGCGAGACAGGATGCATCAATAATATTTCCATCGTCATTGAGGACGTGGACATCTATAAAGACAATCCAGACGGATTCTCCAACGGTTATGCAAAGCTTCTTTATATCAATTGCGCCCGATTCCCGGATTCCCCTGTCTACAACCCTTGCCATCTCGATTGCTTCTTCTCTAGGTGGACCCGGCTCAAACTCGGGGGAAGCAATAGGATTGAGTTCCAGGTTGGTAATAATCACGCCTTCGTCCTGAGAATCCGGAAAAGGAGTTCCTGTCTGAAGCTTGACCCCTACAAGCACCTGGGTATTTCCCAAAGTCACTTTTGCCGAACCCTCGGCTTTTGAGATAACATTGGTTTCGAGCTTGATATCCCTGAAATCTTTAAACCCGCGCCCGTCCTGGCGTTTCCCCTTAATCATAAGGTTGTAAATGTAGTCCTTCTTAAGTGTGGCAATAACTTCACTCATAGTTTTCACCTCTGCTTCCGGATTCAGAGGGATCCTTCACTACCTTCCAGGGTCCTTTGCACTCCTCTTCTACGGGCACTTCCTCGGCTTCTACTGCCTTTTCCCTGGATTCGGCTTCAGGTTCGATCTCTTGTTCGGATTCAAAAGTTTCTTCTGAAGCAGCCTTTTCAATCCCGGCTTCTTCCTCAATCTCAGGTTTTTCCTCAATCTCAGGTTCTTCCTCAATCTCAGGTTTTCCCTCAATCTCAGCTTTTTCTTCAATAACGGCTTCCTCTTCAGCAAATTCCTCGGTCTCAGGCTCGAATTCTGCTTTTTCAGAAACAGTTTCTTCGGGACAAAGTTTTCCAGTCCTCATAGATTCGGAGAATTCCTCATAAGAAGCCTCAAGAGCAGCTTCAAACTCAGCTTCATCTTCAAAAGCTTTCTCTTCAGCTTCTTCTTCGATTTCTGTTTCAATTACTTCTTCTATAGCTTCCGCTTCTATTACTTCGGCCTCAGCCTCTTTAATGATCTCTTCGAGTTTTTCGCACTCGGGAGCTTCTTTATCAACAGCACAGGCTTCAACCGTTTCCTCGGAAAGCTCTTCCTCAAACTCCCCGGCTTCCTCAATAATTTCTTCTACAGCCGCTGCTTCCGGAGCGTATTCAAGAGAAGGTTCAGCTTCCACGGCTTCAATTTCAGCCTCTTCGGTTTCTTCTTCTTCTTCTTCTTCTTCTTCTTCTTCAGGCTCTTCGAGAGGAGTCTCAAACTTCTTTCTCAGGACTGCCCGCTGGATTTCAAGGATTTCTTTGCAGCCCTTCTTTACAAGTTCAAGACCTTTCTTGATTTCATCTGGAGTGAGATTTCCGTCCATCTGGAGCAGGGTAATATCTCCATCCTGGGTCATTGCAACAGGAAAATCCGCCTCACCATAATTATCCTCTTCCTTGTTAAGGTCGAGTACTATCTGCCCGTCAACTTTTCCAAAAGCACAGGAAGTTATCAGTCCCTTCATGGGAATGCCTGCATCGGCAAGAGCTATGCTTGAGGCATTGATTGCTGCTGTCCTTGTTCCTGCATCAGCCTGAAGCACCTCCACAAAAATATCAATTGCGGTCTTCGGGAAGAGCTCTGTCATAATTACCGGTTCAAAAGCTTCCCTGGAGACTTTTGAGATTTCAATGCTCCGTCTGCTTGGTCCGGGTCTTGCACGGTCTTCCACGGAAAAAGAAGCCATATTATATCTGTAACGGATAACTGCATTATCTGCACGCTGTGAACGGCGGGGGTGGGCTTCTCTCGGGCCGAATACACCTACGAGAATTTTATTTTTCCCCCATTCAAGATAACATGAACCGTCGGCTCTAGAGAGTACGCCGATCTCAATTTTCATGGGCCTGATCTCATCCGCACGCCTCCCGTCAAGGCGCAGCCCATCGTCAGTGATTAATTTTTCAGGTTTATCACTCATACTTTAATCTCCAAAAAACTCCTAAAACAACTACTTTACAGAAGCTTTCCTAAAATCCCTCATAATATCCGGAACTCAGTTCTTTGGATCCAGCAGCACATCGATCTTCCTGTAAATCTCTTCGGAATGATCTTCTTTAGGCAGCTTTACCTCTTTCTTTCCGCTTTTAAAAAACTTAGCGGGTTTAGATTCTTTCTGTTTGCTCCTTTCATTTTTCAAGAAGTTGTAGACCCGATCTGTCAATCCGGAACGCTGGGCTTCGGCTTCGATCTTCCTGAGAGCCCTGCTTAAAAGCTCCACATCGTCGTCCTTTCCATCGATCCATATTCTACCGTTCTGGCCAACAAAAATGCTGCAGTTTGTCTCTTTCTTCAGCATTGAGATCATGGAACCGCCGTGTCCGATCACACGTGGGACTTTTACAGGCTCAATTTCGACAATATGGCCTGTTTTAAGTTTATGGAAGTTTGAATCCCGGAGGGCAAGCTCGACTTTCATAGAACTGTCTACATCTTTTACTCTGAGAATTATAGAGTCGCCTACGTCCAGAACTTCGGACATTTCTTGGGATTCTATTCTTCTGGGATACTCGGATACATGGAACAGGCCGTCATAAGGAGAGGCAATATCCATTATCCAGTTGGATGGCGTAACCGCAATAACGACCCCGATCACCACATCATTCACGGAAGGGATATAGGCTCCCGCAAGAGGGATCACTCCAACTTTATCCTCTTTGAGATTTTCAATACCGCAAAACAAAGAATAAATCTTATCGTTCTTGACATAAGTCCCGTATCCGGCTTTTTTGGAATTTTCGGATAGCAGGTCACCAGGGATCACTATTTTTTTATCCATCCAACATCCTCTTATAAAAGTTTAGTTTGAGCCTCTCCCTTTGTAAGATGATTTATAAGAGCGTAAAAATCAGTCTGGACTCCGGCAGGAATTTTTACAACTGCAATCCAGGAGCCATCACGCTGCCATTCTTCTTTTGTAATGCTTCCGATTCTGGAAATTTCTCCGTATGCCTTGGGAGCATACTCGGGAGGGATTTTCACAGCAATACTGATCTCCTCAAAGCGTATAGGTATAAGCGGGCGAATGGCTTTCATTGTAATATTGACCAGCTGATCCACGCTTTTTAAGGGGTCTATATGCACCTTTGCTTCTTCCATCGCCCTTTCGATCCGAGCGGGTGGATGCGGTGCTTTTGTTTGGGGGTTTATAGCATTTCTGGAAATGGTATAGATAACCTTTCTCTTTTTTTCTTCAATCATGCGTTTTCTCTGATCAGCAGTGAGCTGAAGCTCCCCGTTTTTCAGAATCACGGCAGCAATCTTTAAAGGATCGGTCGTCTCAAAAGCATTGACAATATCAGACTCTGCTGCTCGATCCCCTCGGTTTGCATCTTCGAAGATAGTCTCAACCGCCAGGATATCTTCAAGGTTTATGTCTTCTCCTCGTTTGTAGGCCAGAGCCCCTTCGGGCTCGACCAGGACCTCGAAGTGTTTGTTGCCTCTCTTGAGCCGTGCAGTCACTGCCTCGTCCAGGGACACCATTTTCGAATACCTTCTCCAAAACATTATTTGAGAATCCGAAGATTCTCTGATTACTCACTCTCAAATATTATATAGATTTTATTCTTTGCGCTCAGCTCCGCGGTATTTCGCAAGGATCTGCTGAACATAATTCTCGACTTCTTCAGGAACTAATTTCCTGAATTTCTTATCCTGAAGAGACACAACACCGACCTCAAGGGTAGATGCATCAAACTTGCCTTCAGCAGCCCTATAGAGCGCATCCATGCCAAGAAGGATAGCTTCATCCATGTTCATATTTTCCCTGTACTCAGCTTCAAAGACTTCAACGACCGCATTTCTGCCTGCTCCGATAGCTGTTGCCTTGTATTCAAGGAGCGCCCCGCTCGGGTCAGTTTCAAAGAGTCTGGGCAGATTGTCATCCACGCCTGCAATCAGAAGTGCAGTCCCATACGGGCGAACTCCGCCGTACTGAGTGTAAGTTTGCTTGTGGTCGCAGATTTTCTTGGAGATAACCTCCACACCTATGGGCTCGTCATAAGAAACCCTATTGATCTGCGCTTCTACACGGGCTCTGTCAACAAGGGAGCGGGCGTCCGCTACAAGCCCTGAGGTTGCGGCCCCTATGTGGTCGTCAATCTGGAAAATTTTCTCAATTGACTCGGCTTCCACAAGCCTGCTTGTTATTCGCTTGTCAACCAGCAGCACTACCCCATCGGCTGCCTTGATCCCCACGGCTGTTGTTCCCCTTTTGACCGCTTCGCGGGCATACTCTACCTGAAAAAGTCTTCCATCAGGGCTGAAAACAGTAATTGCCCTGTCATAGCCCATCTGTGGTGCCATCTGCATATTCCGTATCTCCCTTAATTTCTATTTTGTATCGTTTTCATCTTCCCGGCAAGAAACCGGTCTTTCTTCCTTTAAGTATCTTCTGTCCGCAGGCTTGTCAGCTAAATCACCGCCTTCCCCAAAAGGGCTTTGGTCAGTGATTATGAACTGCTGCGCGAATATCCCGAGAATTCAGGACTGAAGGACTGAAAGTCCCCGACCCATTGTTCAGGTAAGGAAACCGACTTTTGATTTCTTATAACGTATTTCTACCTTATTAGAGTTTTTAACCTTCCATTCGGAACTTTCAGTTCTGAAAGGAATTTCCGGACGAAACCTGCGGAAAATACCCCAGTTGCAGGAATTCAAAGGTATTTCTACCCTGCAAAGTATGTTTTCCAGATCTGAATACGCACACTTTAATAGCCTTTTTTAAGTTTTTAAGTCCAGTTCCAATGGTAACTACGTTCGCTAATAAAGTGTATTTACTCAGTTATAATGCTTGTGAAACTCCTAGTTTTTCAGCGTTTAAAGCCGGATTTTGATATCTTTATAGAAAGGCTCTAAGTTCCACAGCATCATTCTATTCGGGTTTCTGTCTGCTTTCTAATCAGACCCGCAATCGTCCGGATTTGGTTTTCTTGCCAACTGTTTTCCTATCAATCAGTCCTGCCAATCAATAATTATACCTGTTACACTAATATACTCATTAATATAGTCATTCATTATAGTATATATTAAACAGCATCCCGATAGTTCATTAAATAGTTTTCTACTGTCTCAAGACCGAAACTTTCCAAGCCTGGCATAAAAATCAGTGACTCCGAAACTTACTTAATCTGGCTTTCCTGAATCCTGCCTTGCCTATTATTCTTCAACCCTTCTGGATTTCATTCTGATTTCAGGCTTAAAAACCGTATGATTTTGAAGAAATTTTTCGGTTGCTTTTTTAACCGTGCCCGATGTCCCAAGTACGTGCAAAGTCGCCCTCTTTCCGCCAACCCTGGTAAGAGTTGCCAGGGAAGCCCTTGTTTCTTTCACTTTAGTGTGAGAGCACTGGATAATGCCTTTACAGTCTTCGAACCCCAGTACCCTGATATCACATTTACTTGCAGTGACATCCCCAAGCAGGGAAGAAGCCGAGGACATAACCTCTTTGACCAGATCACTCCTGCTGACCTGCCCCTCAGAAACCAGCTCAAAAGCCAGATAGCGTTTTTTTGCACGAAGCGAAGGAAGCAGGCGTTTCAAAAGTAATTTCCCTCCTCAAGCACCTCTACACCTTCCCTTATATACCCTGGACCTGGGCGGTTTCTCGAGATTATTCTTTCAGGCACAGTCGTCATGGCTTCAAGGGCTTCGTCTTCTTCAAGCCCGCAGACTTCAGCGAGGGCAAGGGCATCCATAGGAGAACGAAGGTCAAAACAGGACATCGCATCGCTTGAAAGGACAAGGGGAACATCATATTTTCTGGCAAGGTCAAGGTTTGCCCTGAGATCCGACAACAGGCGAACGCGCCTTGGACCTCTTGAATGAAGAAGGGGCCTTAATGTCAGGCCGATTGCAACGTTATTTTCAGCTGCGGCTTTTGCAAGCACCTGATTTAACCCGCTGCTCTTATCAAAAGCCGGATGGTTAAGGATATCCACTTTCGGATTTTCCAGTGCAGCCCTATTGACGTTTTCGGAACCTCCGTGCACTATAAGGACATCCACAGATTTCCGGAATTTTCCAATGAGCCCATGAAGTTTTGAGGGATTTTCCTCTACAAGCTCGATTCCCCTGAAAACCTCAAACTCATTAGTAGAAGATAGTACAGGTTGCGATTGAGGAAGTTTATCCGAGTGGTTTGCAAGCGTAATCCCGCTGTACCCAAAATGTCTGGCAAGGGCAGCAAGTTGCTCAGCAGTATTTTCCCCATCTGGCACCGCATGAACGCAAAAATCATAGAATTTCGGTTTACCCAAACAACTCCTCCACTATAGCTCCGGCTTTTTCCCGATTCTTCGGATATGTTTCGATCTTGATTTTTGCAGTGATCGCATCCGAGGAATTGGTCAGCCTCACCTGCTGCAGGTATGCAGCCTGCTTGTCAAAGCGGAGATGGAAGACCTGGTCGTCGTCCAGCCTTTCAGGCATTTCTTCCCTGAGCTTTGCTACGTCTTCTTCGGAAAACCTTTCCCTGACAAAACGGGCAAAATTCAGACAGTCTGCCTTTCTTTTGAGCTGTACGCTCAGGATAGTAATAGGATTTCCATGGTGCCCTTCAGCCTGAAGCTCTTCAATCAATTCGCTTCCTTCCCGGACGCCGGCACCAGATAAAAAAAAGTCCAGAGCCTCGCGGACTCTGGAAACATCTTCGGTTGCGTGGGCGATCACACGCAGTATTATGTGATGAATCACTTGCCTCGACTCTTGTGTGCACGGATACTCGGTCTGGTCTTTTCAGTACCTTTTCCGCGTGTAGACATGCCTCTGCCCTTGCGGCCGGCACTGGTCTTACCCCTTGCGGCTCTGTCCCTGATAGACGGGTCGCAGACCCAGTTCAGGTTTTTGTCGCTCTTTATTACGGGGTGGTGGGGATCTACAAGAATAACTTCATACCACTTGTGCTTTCCATCCTCTCCTACCCAGTAAGAGTTCAGGACCTCAAGGTTGGGGTATTTGCGGTCTGCACGGGATTCAGCAATCCTCTGAATGCTCATGCCACCTGTGATCTTGTTTACTCCCATTCTCTGGGTTCTTCTTCCACGGTTGAACCTTGTTTTACCAAGCCCTCCGCGGCGTACCTTTACCCTGGCGACTACAATGCCCTGCTTGGCTTTGTATCCAAGGGAGCGTGCCCTGTCAATTCTGGTCGGTCTTTCAATTCTGGTCACAGATCCCTGCTTTCTCCAGACCTGCAAGCGCTCCCAGCGGAGGTCGTTCACATAAGTCTCATCAGGGTTTTTCCATGCATCGCGTACGTATGTATAAAAAGATTTTACCAATTTAAACACCAAGTTTCACTTTTGTTTCACGGTTCAGCCCTGCCCTACAGGACCACATTCCAACGGGATCTAATCCCGAAAATGAAACATGCGATAAACTGAATCATTTGATTTAAAGCTTTGCCCGTGTAAAAGCTTTTGTAAAGGTAAAAATCCGCAAAAAAGAGAAAAAGCACTGGATTAGTTAAGATAGAAAAGTCGCGCTTGATACCTGTATTTTCTCGTTTCACATGCCGCTTTTCTTTTTTATTTCCGGATTTCTTTTTGATTTCGGGAAATATGCCGAATAAGGTGCAAACTTTATAAAAAAGAGATTCAGGTCGCCCATCGTGCCTTATTTCGGTTTTACACTGCTTACCTGCCTGTTTTATTTTTTACTTGATATGGGATTCCAGCCAGGAGTTACAAACATTGATTTCTTTGGAAATAGTGCCCTTTACGGTGCCTATTCCATTCTGTATGCTCTGGATCCGCTTGTTTCTTACAATCCGCCTCTCTGGTTCCTGACCTGCCTTTTCGTAACCGAGCTTCTCTTTTACAGGTTTGCAAGAAATATTATCCGGAACCGGGAAAACTTGTACTATTGATTACTGCAGCCGGAGTGATAGGATACCTTTACTCGATCATTTTCCTTATTAATAACTACTTTCCTTTCCTCGCGGGAAAAAAGAGTCCTTCTACCGGATTTGAAGGGTTTAAGGTTTATTTCAGGAAACCTGCGGATTAAAAAGGTTTATTCTCAGACTAGTAAAGAAAATAATGCTTCTTTTGTGGGAAATACACCGGTTTCCTCAAAATTCAAAATCCGCCTGTAGTAAAAATTATTTTTTTAAATAACTATGTGAAAGCCAGCTTATGCATCTATATTGTTAAACCATATAGTGAATTTAGTTCCTTGATCGCTTTTAACTTCAACACAGCCATCTATCTGTTCAACAAGAAGACTTACGAGCTGGAGCCCGAGAGAACTTGAATTCCCGATATCCATCTCTTCCGGGATGCCTTTTCCATTATCCGATACTTCGAGTTTGTACTGGAAGCCACCTTTTTCCGTGCAGTCTTTATCTGGACAGGAAATGTCTCTTCCAGCGTAAGTGGTTCCTATTCTGCGAAGGTTTATCCGGATTTCACCTTCTCTTCCAGCAGGAAAAGCATGCTTAAAAGCGTTTGAAACAAGCTCGTTTACAATAATTCCAAGGGGGATTGCGGTGTCAAGGCCAAGATCCACCTGCTCAAGGTCAAGCTTTAAATCAATGCTCTTATTTCGAATACTATATGAGCTGAAAAGTTCTGCTGTCAGCTTCCGTAAGTAAACTGAGAAATCAAGGGTATCGATTTTATCCCCTTTATACAGCTCTTCATGAATAAGAGCCATTGAAATTACGCGGTTCTGGCTTTCCATAAAAGCCTCAACAACTTCAGGAGTCTTGCAGGTCTCAAGCTGAGAGAAGGTCTCTGCCTGAAGGTCAAGCAAAGAGGAGATAACCTGCAGGTTATTCTTAATCCTGTGATGGATCTCCTTTATGCGGATTTTTTTCATTTTTGCAAGGGCTTCTTCAGCCTCTTTTCTTTCAGTAATGTCATATCTCGCACCCTGATAACTATCCGGTTTTCCATTCCTTCCGGGAATCTTCTGGTAAATTTCATGCACCCATTTTATTTTCCCATCCGTGCGAATTATCCGGTAATCGATTTCCCCAGAAGCTTTATATCGAGCATTCCTGACTCTTTCCTCTTCTTCATAAATCCGGGGCAGGTCTTCAGGATGAACAATATCCTTCCAGCGTCGTTTTGACATAAACTCTTCTTCACTGTACCCTGTAATATCCTCAACAGTCCCGTGCATGAAGACAGGGATGAAATTTTCGTCTGCCTGAAAAGCAATTCCCTTAAAGTTCTCTATAAACGAGCGGTATCTTTCTTCACTCTGCTGTATTTTTTGTTGAGCAAGTTTGCTCTCTGTAACATCCTGAACTGTCCCTCTCACTCGAACAGGAATATTTTTCCTATCAAAAACAGCTTCACCCTGCTCATGGACTATGCGTTCTTTTCCCTCAGCTAAAACTATTCTGAAATCTATATTATAGGGCTCTCCATTTAATGCTCTTTTAATAGCCTTATTCACATACTCTCGATCATCTGGGTGTACACAATTAAAAAATGTACTGATAGTTATTTCAAATTCCTGCGGCTTAAATCCAAAGATACGATAAGCCTCATCAGACCAGTACACCTTATCAGCTGCAATATCCCACTCCCAGTTTCCAAGATGAGCCATCCTCTGGGCTTCAGCAAGACGTTTTTCACTCTCTTCCAGCGATTTATAAGCACTTTCGAGCTGTATTGTTCGTTCTTTAACTTTTTCTTCCAGATTGTCCAGAGTCTCCCTCAGTTTAGCTTCTGCTTCTTTCCGCTTGGTAATATCGGTTATCATGCTCATAGAGCCTGCGAATTTGCCAGCTTTATCAAAGAGGGATCTGGAGCTTACAATTGTCCATAGTGGTGAGCCATCTTTACGTAAAAATTTAAACTCATACCTCTCATCTATACCCTGCCATCTCCTCTCAATATACTTTTTTATGAGTGGCTTGCCCGCCTCATCGGCAAAGTCCCAGGCAAATTTGCCAGTCATTTCATCCTGAGAGTATCCCAGCATCTCGGTCAATCTTTTATTGGCATAAATCGTCCTCGCTTCAGGATCACCAATCCATATACCTTCACTGGCTGTCTCTACGATATTGCGGTATTTTTCCTCGCTTTCCTGCAGCTCTTTCTCTATTCTTTTACGTTCGGTTATATCTCTAAGAATCAACGCTAACTTCCCTTTCTCAGGCCTGAAGGCATAAATATCCAGATGTCTCTGCGTTATCTGGCTCAAGATCTCAAAGTGGACTGGCTTGCCTGAAAGTGCCACCTCGTCAAATTTTTCGATCGCTATGGGGTCTACATTTGGAAATATCTCCAGGATAGTCCTGCCTAACATCTGTTCCCTATTTACGCCCAAACTGAACTCAAAAGCAGGATTCACATCAAGATAACGATAGTCGTAAGGTCTACCGTCCATGTCATAGATGACATCTACAAGGCCGAAACCATCGGTCATGTTTGTAAAAAGCATACGGTAGCGTTTCTCACTTTTTCGGAGGGCTTCCTCAGCCTTTTTTTGGTCGGTAATATTCAGGAAGATAGCAGCGAACCGACCTGGTCGGATCTGGTATGCTGATACTTCGTAATGGCGTCTCTGAACATCGGCATAATAGGTAAAATGCGCAGGCTTGCCTGTAAGAGCTACTCGACCATAAGCCTGAACCCAGAACGGATCCAGTTCCGGATACATACCAAGCGCAGTATTGCCAATTAATTTTTCAAGTGGAACTCCGGTCTGGGTTTCAAATGCCTGGTTTGCCTCGATAATACGGTAATCAACTGGCTTGCCTGTCTCGTCGGTAATGATATCGGCTATGAAAAAAGCTTCCTGCATAACTTCAAAGAGCCTGCGGTCCTTCTCCCTTGTTTCCTGCAGTAATTGCTCATTCTGGCTGCATTCAGTGAAATTTCTCCGCCAGGTGGTTTCGGTCTGCTCCCATTTACCTTCTCTCTTAATCAAAGCAAATCCGTGGTTTGCAGCAATCTCCAGGGTTTCGGCTGCATTAAACGTTGCAAGCGAATACGTGCACAGGACTGTTACCTGAGACCTGCGCACAGTAGCTTCCACTTCTCTCTCATAATCCGTTAAGTCATTCCAGATTCCTTTTTGCGGTCGGCAAATATCCTCAATCAATCTCAAGCCATTATAACCACTCGCAAGAGCTTTGTCAATTCTCTCGGTCAGATCTCTCAAGGCTCTCTTTGAGTCAAAGACACCATCTCTCATGAACCAGTTAGCACAGGAAATACTCTCGATTTGTCCTTTCCGCAGGAAAATATCAATACCGGGAAAATCGGTTATCAAGGCTTCTTTTGCATCTTCGGCATCAAGAGACTGTGGGGTAATCCAGATACAAGCCTCATTGTTTTCCAGGGCTGCTCTCAGGTAAGGAATAACTATATCCATGAGGTCTTCTTTTGCCTGGTAGAACTGGCAAAAATGTGCTCCCCTGGGCACATTTACAGTATTGTCAATACCAGCGTTTTCGGTATTATTTCTCATCGATTTCTCTCCGATTTAGTAGAGCTAAAAATGCACAATCCGGGATGCCCAGTCTATATTATGCTGTGCTGCCTGTAACTTAAATTCGATCGGTTCACTCTTTACAGACCCCTTATCTTTAGTATACTCAATCTCTTTAAGGAAAAATGTAGCCAGACCTTTCTTCCGCCAGAACAGTATCTATCGGCAGAGATATGTTCACCTCAGTAAATTATTTCGTTGATTTTATAGGCAGACTCTATAAGTGCAATCTCTTTATGATATCATTGAAAACATCAAGGAGCCTGACTTTTTACTATATATATACTTATATATAATTTGTTTTGTGATAAAAACTGCAAACTGGATTTATCGCATGCTTGAGAATTTCCTTTAACAAATCCAGACCGAAAAAAATTGGATTATTAAGTTTATCCTTTAACAAATCCGGACCGAAAAATTGGATTATTAAGTTTATCCTTTAACAAATCCGGACCGAAAAATTGGATTATTAAGTTTACCCATAGTCGCAAAGAGTAGATGGAATATTGAAAGTTTATGCCTCTTAATTCGATGCTTTCTTCCAAAATGAGGAACTTTTGATCACAGAAACGGATAAAATTGAAAATCGGATAACGATAAGAACTGAATAATAAGCAAGCCTGTAGCAAATCAGAAACGGACTTAAATGAAATTGGAAAAGTAATAAAAGTAATAAGAAAGCACTAAAAAGCAGATTCAAAATGTAGAAAATTTCTTACCAGTTATGAGAAATCAGCTTACGAAATATTAAGAAATCGGTTAGTAAGAGTAAGAAGAACCTCAAGGCGCCGAATCCTTTTACTGCATCCCCCAAATGCAGTCACTCCAAAGTTATGCTTCCCCCAAGCATACTGATTCGAAGAAAATTCAGCGATTCCTATGAGGTTCTTCTATGCGGTAGATCTCAGTTTGCCCCTTTACTCCGGTTTCCCACTCCAGGATATACTAATGATCTAAATTATTTTAAATTAATTATATCAAAAATTGTATTCAATGAAAAAAGATTTTAACATGAAAATTTTCAACGCAAACATAAAATTCAACTGTATACATGTAATTTTATAGTGTATACTCGTACTATTAAATAATTAAATACATCTGCTTTTGATTTTTGTTATAATTTAAAGTGAGAACTTCTCTTCGTTGAAGAAGTGTACTATAAAACCGCCTGCAATCTCATACATATCCTGACCCATGTGCGTGCCAACCCCATACTGGGCATCTCTGGTATTTCTAACGGTATAAATATTTTAAAAAATGTTCAATAATAATTCAAAATTGCTTTATAAAAATCTATAAAGTTACCTACGCCAGTTTAAACTTTACAAAGAACAGCCACCAGCGGCTCTGCTCATACCCAAGTATTAAGAAGATTCCGGATAATTATATTATCCGGAAGATAATAAGGGTTGGGGGAAATTTATTGGGGCTTTTAGATGCTTCCTGTGGGGATGCCAGAGAGGCAAAACTCAGGTACTTGCTATTGAAAACAGTCACTTTTTTGCTGCTTACTATCTGCCTGGTATCTCCAGTCAGTGCAAAATACTCACTGGAAGAAGCTGAGACACATATAACAGTTGATACCCGCGGGGTTGTCCACGTTGAAGAGTCGGTTTCATATGCATTTGATGGGAAGTATATCGATGTTCACAGAGAAATAAAAGCCCTGCCGGGAGAATCTATCGAGAATGTTGAGGCGCATTTTTCCGATAAAGAATGTGAACTCCTGATTGAACCGATTCAGGATGGGTACAGATTAATAGGTGTGCTTCCAGACCCTACCCCTAAAAGATTAACATTCCATATTTCTTATGATTGCTACGGTGTAGTCAAAGTTCACAGGGATGTCTCCGAACTTAACTATAAGCTGTGGGGTGATGAATGGGAGAAACCTTTAAAGAAATTTAAAGGAAGTGTTATGCTTCCGGTGAATAACGAGAGTGAAATCAGGTACTGGATTCATCCGGTTGACTATACCCGGGAAGTAAATGTAAAAAATGATGTCATTCTGGTAAGGACAGACGAGATTCCTACCACCCAGTGGTATGAAATCCGGGCGGTCTTCCCGAGAATTGCATCCCCCAATCCCGATCTTGTCCAGGTGGATAATGCCGCAGGGCTCGAAAAGATACTGGCTACTGAAAGTGAATATCAAAAGAAAGGGCTGATCCTGGAAGATCTGTATAGTGCGACAGTTTTATTTGCACTCCTTGTCCTGGCGTTTCCTCTTTTTATATACTATCTCTATGGAAGAGAACCGGAAATCGATTATAAAACAATATCTAAAAAAGAGATATCTGCCGATTCCAAACCTGCCGTTGTAAATGCCGTTATGAAAGGGAACATGGGTATCCCCACAATAGATGGATTTACTGCAACCATTATGGATCTTACTAACCGGGGCTATATTTCATTCCGGAACTTAAAACCCGAAGAGAAAGACTCGCCAGATATTCAGGAGCCCGGATCCAGCGACTTTATGATAGAACTTCCCGGCAATGAGAAAGATCCTCAAACCAGCAGAGTCTCCACTGAACTTGAAGATTTTGAAGAAGATGTGCTCAGTCTGTTAAAGGCTCATGCTTCCGAAGGGAAAATTTCCTGGAAAAAATTTGAAAAAGAGCTTCAAAACGGACAGGATTCCTATAAGTTCTTAATTGCCTGGAGCAAAAAAGTTCAGGCATACACGGGGTTTGATAAGTTCTTCCAATTCACCGGGAATGTGTACATGTACTGGTTTGCTCGATTAGTTTTAATCGCATCAATTGTTTATTATATTTTAATCACCGGGTTTTTCCCGTCAAAAGCTTTTCCTCTGACATCAAAGATTTTCGTGTTGACGGCTTCGATTGGGATCTATGGATTCATTATGACAAAATACTCAAACGCGTTTGTAACGGTATTTGGACGGTGGACTCCCGAAGGAAGCCTTTACTACAAACGTTGGAGCAATTTTAAAAAATATGTTACAGACCTTTCTGCTCTAAAAGAGCATCCTCCTGAATCAATTGAGGTCTGGGACTCTTATCTTATATATGCTGTCTCCCTCGGAGTCGCAAAGGAAATGCTTCAAAATATATCCCAGATTGTTCCGCCAGAGCAGATAAAAAAGAGCCGCTTCCATCCCATAAGCTGCAATTATTATAACCAGTCTGGTTACGAACACGGAAATGCCTTCTCATCATCTTATCAAGGAGGAGATGGAGACAGAGGGGCTAGCAATATAAAAAGTGGTTTTGAGGAGAACAGCGGAACCGAATAATAACTGATACCTTGAGAAATATCAAAAAACCATGAGAATCAATAGCCTATAATTAACTAGTTTTTAAGGATTTTGTGTTCTTTATTGTAGTGCAGACATTTATAATTTTTTTATTTTGTTAATTTTTAAGAGAACTCCGGTAAAATTTAATATAATGAACGTAAGAACTCCAGTAAAATTTAATATACTGAATTTAATATGGGGTTGGAGGAATCTGGTTGGGATTTTTGAGAGGATCGTTTAAACCTGTAAGAGAAGCAGGTACTAATCCTGCATTCCTGAAAATAGCTATTATAACTGTTACTCTGCTAGTTCTTTTTTGTCTGGTGCCCTCAGCTAGTGCAAGAGACTATACTCTGGAAGAAGCGACAACGAATATAACTATAGGTCCCACAGGCATTGTCCATGTTGAGGAATCGATTTCATACACTTTTGATGGAGATTATAGTGAAGTTTTTAGAGTTCTTGATGTGTCTCCAGGAGAATCTATTCGGAATATCCAGGGATATTGTTCGGATAATGCATGTACTTTCAGAGTAGAAGAGACTTCCGAAGGATACGAGTTGATAGGTGAACTTCCAACCCCGACTCCTGAAAAAGTGACTTTTTTCATTTCCTACGATCATTACGGTGTAGTTAAAGTCCATAACGATGTTTCCGAATTTCACTATAAGCTCTGGGGTGAAGAATGGGAAAAACCTCTTGGAAACTTGAAAGGAAGCATTACACTCCCTGTTGAAAACGAGAGTGAGATTCAGTACTGGATACACCCGACTGGCTATACTCAAGATGTTAGTGTGGAAAAGAACACTCTCAATTTAAGGACAGAAGAAATTCCTTCATACCAATGGTATGAAATCAGAGTTGTTTTTCCAAGGATAGGATCTCCCAACTCCAGTATTGTTCAGATAGACAACTCAGAAGGCTTAGAAGAAATAATGGCTATTGAGAATGAATACCAGCGAAAAGGATCAATTTTAAATAGCCTTTACGGTCTGACAGTTCTTCTCGCTCTCATTTCTCTGGCAGTTCCCTTCTTCATCTATTTCAAATACGGAAGAGAACCGAAAATAGAATACGAAGCAGTATATGAAAGAGAACCTCCTACCGATTCAAAACCTGCGGTAGTCAATGCTATAATGCAGGGGAAAATAGGCACCCCTACAATGGATGGATTTACTGCTACGGTTATGAACCTTGCCAACCTTGGTTATATTTCTCTTCGTACTATAACATCTGAAGAAAGCAAGGCATTTGGTTTGTTTAAATCCAAATCTGAGGACATTTTAATTGAACTTGAAGGTCCAGAATCTTACGCGAAAGCTGAGAGGAAGTTCCCAGAACTAGCAGATTTCGAGAAAGACGTGCTCAATTTATTGAGAAAACATGCTTCTGGAAACAAAATTTCATGGACCAAACTGGAAAAAGAACTTGGAGAAGGGACTGATTTCTATGATTTTATTCTAGCCTGGAATGAGAAGGTTGAAAGGCATATTGCAGTTGAAAAACTCTTCAAATCCACTGGGAACGAATACATGGGTATTTTCGGTGCAATTACTATAATTGCAGCAATCATTTATTTTATCGCAGTTTCCAGATTTTTCCCATCAGATGCATATCCTCTGGCATCAGATGTAAATATACTTATAATTTTGATTGCGGCTTTCGGGATAGTCATGATAATTTTCTCAGCGGTATTCGAAAAGGTGTTTGGGCGCTGGACTCCTGAAGGGAGACTATATTATGAACGCTGGAACAACTTCAAAAAATACCTCACGGATTTTTCCGCGCTAAAAGAGCATCCTCCGGAATCCATTGAACTCTGGGACTTTTATCTGGTGTATGCAACCGCTCTTGGAGTTGCAGAAGAAGTCCTTAAAAACATGTCTTTAATGGTTCCTGCTGAACAAATGAAAACAAGCCATTTTTACTACGTGCACCACAACTTCGGCCAGTTTGGTTCAGGCTTTGAGAGTGCTTACTCATCTTCATCTCCATCTTCAAGCGGGAGCGGAGGGGTAAGCGGAGTGGGCGGAGGCTCAGGCGGCGGAGGCGGTGGAGCCCGTTAAGGTATATTTCAATATAACGGATGGTGATTTGTTGTTATTGGAGATCTCAATAATAATATTAATTCTTGGATTACTTCTTGTTATAATTTATAACGACCTTATAAAACAAAGAAACAGGGTAGAAAATGCCTGGGCTCAAATAGATGTCCAGCTTAAAAGGCGCTATGACCTTATTCCAAATCTTGTAGAGACCGTGAAAGGCTATGCGAAACACGAAAAAACCCTTTTAGAAGATATCACAAAAGCCAGAGCTGCGGTGATGTCTGCAACTAGCGTCAGTGAAACGGCAGAAGCATCAAATTATCTGTCTTCAACCCTCAAGTCACTATTCGCAGTTGCAGAAAATTACCCTGAACTGAAAGCCAATCAGAACTTTATGCAACTTCAGAGAGACCTCATGGAGACCGAGAATAAAATTGCCTATTCAAGGCAGTTTTATAATGATACTGTCATGAAGTACAATATCAGCATTCAGACAATCCCTAAAAATATTGTCGCATCCCTCATGGGATTCACGAAAAAAGATTTATTTGAAACCCCGCAGGCAGAAAGGGAAACTCCAAAGGTTAAGTTCTAAATATTGCCACAGGAAATGACTGGTATGGTGAACAGGTTGTATGGGTTGGAAAAAATCTCTCTACCCGGGAACATTTTTAGTTAATAAATAACTACGAAAGCCTCCGCCAGTTTGCTTGACACCCTTCACAAAAAGCAAATGGAAGTCGAAGAAAAAAATTGAGAGAAAGCAAAAAGAGGAAGCATTAGCCCTCTTGAACGCAAACGTCACGCTGCAACCCTTTTACGAAAAGGCTTGACCGAAACCGTTGCGCCGGTTTATCATCAAGCGTTGCGCCGCTTGACCACGCCGTCACGCCGGTTTTTGATCAAACTTTTTTCTAAAAAGTTTGCGCTCAAGCAGTTTTTTAAAAAGGCTTGCGGTCAAGCAGTTTTTCAAAAGGCTTGCGGTCAAGCAGTTTTTCAAAAGGCTTGCGGTCAAGCAGTTTTTCAAAAGGCTTGTGAAAAGGTCCCGTTCTCCCGAAGCGGAACTCCAGTGCAAAAGATTGTTATATAAAGGTATTTATTTTTTAATAGGATGAGACTTCAATGGATAGATGCTTTAAAAGGAATCGGGATTATACTTGTTGTGTTTGCACACCATAAACTGCCCGCCGCGCTCGATACTTACATCTTTTCCTTTCATATGCCGCTTTTCTTTTTCATATCCGGGCTGCTGTTTGATTTCTGGAAACATGCATCATCGGCTGCAAATTTTGTGAAGAAAAGATTCAGGTCACTTATTGTTCCTTACTTCGGTTTTGCCCTGCTTACCTGCCTGTTTTATTTATTACTGGATATATGGTACCAGCCAGGGATCACGAACATTGACTTTTTCAAAGCCAGTACTGCCGAAAACCTTCATTCCATAATGTATGCGCTGGGACCCCTGATCTCTTACAATCCTCCCCTCTGGTTCCTGACCTGTCTTTTTATAACCGAGCTTCTCTTTTACGGGTTTGCAAAGAGATATTACACTGAACCGGGAAAGCTTATGTTCTGGCTCACGGCTGTCGGAGTGATGGGGTATCTTTATTCGGTCTATGTGCCTTTCAGGCTGCCCTGGAATGCGGATGTGGCTCTCACGGCTGTAGTTTTTTATGGAGCCGGAAATTTATTTAGAAAATTCCTGGAACCCGAAGAGCAGAAACTGCTGGAAAAGCCTAAAGCTAGCCTGAGTCCCCAGCTCTAGCCAGATGCGAAACTCAGAAAAGGGTTTAACAAGGTCTGGAAGTTTCTTCTCGGTATTCTTACCTTTATAAACCTGCTATATTTTGGATACCTTTTACACTTTCCTACGGCAGAAGAGATGAATATGAACGTGCTGAAATACGGAAATTTCTTTTCCTACTACCTGCTGGGCTTTTCAGGAATTTTTACCTTTGTTTATCTCTTCAAAAACATCGGGAGTTCAAAGGTACTGGAATATTACGGGAGAAATAGCCTGATTGTTCTTGCTCTCCACTTCCCTCTAAAAGATATTCTTACAAAACTTATAGTTCTGGTCTTTGTGGTTGATGTTGAGGCTTATTATTACAATGCCGGCTTTGCTCTTGGCTTAACGGTGCTGAACCTGCTCTGCCTGATACCTGTAATTTTCCTTATCAATAATTACTTCCCTTTCTTGCTGGGAAAAAAGAGGTCTTCTGAGGACTCTGGAGGTTTAAAGGTTCGCTTGAGGAAATTCGTAAATTGATGTTGCAGAGTTTTCAGGGTATCTCCCGTTTATACTCCGGTTACATTAGCTTATTATATTTTTGGATTGTTCTCTAACAGCTTTATACTTACACTTTACTGTTACACCCTGTAGACTGATGCCAGAAGGACTGCGAAAAAATAGGAAAGAAAAAAGCAAAATACTATAAGAATAACATCCGGATAGATCTCCAGCATAAAATAAAACGGTGCCGAAAAAATGGACATTTCCCTCTTCCTAGATCAGATTCAAGCTTCCAGCCGCTATGAAAACCAGATCGTTCATAATGAAAAAATTCCTGCAAGAGAAGCTCTGTATGCGCCTCTGGAGCTGAAACCGCAGGTAAAAGCAGCCCTTTCAGGCATCGGGATCGAAAATCTGTATACGCATCAGGTAGAAGCCATAGAAAAAGTCCGGGAAGGAAAAAACGTTGTATTATGTACGACTACAGCAAGCGGAAAGTCCCTTACTTATATGATTCCTGTTTTTGAGACTATTCTTAATGAGCCCGAAGCAACCGCCCTTTACATCTCTCCTTTAAATGCCCTTGTAAACGACCAGTTAAAATCTTTTCTGGAATTCGAAGAAGCTCTGAAATCAGGTGCAGGCATAGCCAGATATACAGGCGCTCTCTCAGAAGCCGAGAAAAGGAAGGTAAGAGAAGGGCAAACCAATGTGGTTTTAACAAACCCTGAAATGATCCATATGAGTTTTCTTGCCTGGCATCACCTCTGGAGGCACTTTTACTCGAACCTCAGGTTCATAGTCGTTGACGAGAGTCATTACTATCGGGGGGTTATAGGCAGCAATATGGCAAACCTACTAAGGCGGCTTTTACGCGTGGCTGAGTATTACGGTGCATCCCCGCAGTTTATTTGCTGTTCTGCAACTATAGGAAACCCGGAAGACCATACGGAAACCCTTATCGGGCGGAAAGTTGCAGTGGTTGAGAACAATGGTTCTCTTCAGGGCAGCCAGCAGTTCGTTTTCTGGAATCCGCCACTTTACATAAACAATAAAGGGTGCACATTGAGGAGAAGCAGCTTTTCCGAGGCTTCCTCGTTTTTTGCAAAGGCTGTACAGGCAGGATTCCAGACACTGGCTTTTACCCGATCCAGGCAGGGAGTTGAGAGGATGTATAAAAGTTGCCGGGAGCTTTTAAGGAGTAAAAATCTTTCCTCTGCAATCTGTTCTTACAGAAGCGGCTATTTTGACAGGGAAAGGGAAGAAATCGAAAAGAAAATGAATTCCGGGGAACTTCGGGGGGTTATATCTACAAATGCACTCGAACTGGGGATAGATATTGGAGGACTTGATGTCTGTATTCTGGACGGTTATCCGGGGACAGTTATGAGTGCAAGGCAGCAGGCAGGCAGGGCGGGCAGAAGGGGAAACGAAAGCCTTGTTGTCCTTGTAGCAGGCACAAACGCTCTTGACCAGTATTACATGAGAAATCCTGCCGACTTTTTTGCAAGAAGCAGTGAAAACGCCGTACTCAACCCCAGAAATCCATATATCCTTGCAGGACACCTGCTCTGTGCCGCAAAAGAAATCCCTCTAAATGCATCTGATGAGAAATACTTCGGGCAAGGCTATCCAAGAGTTGTGGAACTTCTGGAAATCGAAGGTCTGCTTGCAGGTGACGACCTTAAGTATTCTACTGACCCGTTCCCGTACAAACACGTTTCTCTCCGGGGAATCGATAATAATACTTACTCTCTGCTTGCTTTTGAAGGGGAAAAATGCTTCCCTATAGAAAAAGACATCGAAGAAACTCTAGCCTTCAGGGAGTGCCATCCCGGGGCTGTTTATATGCACAGGGGAGAACCTTATTACATAAACAGGATCGACCATGAAAAGAAGGAGATCCATGCCGTAAAAACGCATGATGCTTATTATACGAGACCCATGATCGATTCGTCTGTGATTTTACAGGAAACATATGCGGTAAAGCCTCTGCTGCACGCGCCGGAGGTTGAGGTCGGGCTTGGGGAAGTCGAGGTGACGGACAGGGTTATTGGTTACAGGAAAATCCAGACCCAGAGTAATGACATAATGAGCGCACACAACCTTGAGATGCCTCCGGTCAGCCTCCAGACAATGGCTGTCTGGCTCAAGCTTCCAGACAGGCTTCAGGAACTTGTAGGGGAGCATAAACTGGATTTTGCAGGCGGAATCCATGCCATAGAACATGCAATGATCTCAATGTACCCTCTTCACCTGCTTGTGGACAGGAGCGATGTAGGCGGGGTTTCCACGCCGTCCCATCCTGACCTTGGAAACAAAAGCGGGATCTTCATTTATGACGGGCACAGGGGTGGAGTGGGGTACGCAGAAAAAGGTTACGACCTTATAGAAGAGGTGCTTGACGGCACCCTAAAAGCAATCGAGAGCTGTCCCTGTGAAAGCGGCTGCCCGAGCTGTATCCAATCCCCTAAGTGCGGAAATAATAACGAGCCACTGGACAAACACGCTGCAATCATGCTCCTGCATGAGATTCTCGGAAAAGCTCCCTATATCCCGCCTGAAAAGAAAGAAAAACACCTTTCCGAAGTCCGGAGAGCTTCAAGGCAGGCTCCCGAAAAAAGAAGCACAGAAGATGCTCTGAGCAGGGTGAGGCGCCAGCTCAGGCGGGAAACTATAAAACAGGAACCGCCTGCAGGGCAGGATAAAAAAGAGAAAACCTTCATTGCCACGGACGAAAAAGGAGGAATGATCGGAGTAATCTCTGCCTCTGCTCCTGAAAAAGCTGCTGCTAAAACCTTCCACCAGAAGCTCAGAGGAATAAAAGAACCCACAAGGGAGAAACCCCTTGAAATACGTATCAGAGACCTTGGAGCAGGCAATGATTACAGCTTCCGGCTCTGGGTTGAGATCTCCGAAAATAAAGGAAATGAAGTCGTTAATGGAGAAAATGGAAAAAAAATTGTAAAGAAACTGATTATCAGGAAAGTTGTCTGAGAAATAATGTGCCTGATAATGTTTCTCAGATTTGTCAGGAAGGTTAAGGACTTGCTTTACCAGAGAAGTCTACTTTTAAGACCTGACGGCTAATTTCCATTTGCTCCGCAGTTCTGGCTCTTCGCTACTTTTTTAATTTTTCACTGGTTTTTCATAAGATATTCATTTCCCTTCATAGACCGTGATATACCCGGGCATAATCTTGGTATTGCTGCCGTTTTGATTTGTTACTGTAAGGCTTACATCGTAATTTCCCGGCTCAGTAAATATATGCGTCGCATTTAAAGCATGTTTTGAATTGATGCCGTCTCCAAAGTCCCAGTGCCAGAAATCTGGTGAACCTGTACTGTTGTCAGTAAATAATACTTTTAAGGGTGCGTTTCCCGAGGTCACATTCACAAAGAAATCGGCAACAGGTGTTTTTAATGAAGGGTCTATTACCGAAACCGTACACATGTAAATATCTCCACTTATTGTGTCAGGAACAGCATCCAGCGTATATTCGTTACGCCGATCCGTCCAAATAATCCTGTCGCCATAAATTGCAGGGTCTGACTGGTCTGAATTGTTTGAAGTAATCTGAGTTTCCGTGTTAGTCGAGAGATTATACATGTAAATATCAGCGTTTCTATTGCGGTCATCTTCCCACACTATTCTGTCGCCGTAGATATCCGGGTTATGTGCCGATCCGCTGGTGGTAATTTGAGTTTCTTTCTTGGTGGATAGATCGTACATGTAGATATTTGGGTTATCATGCCCATAGCGCCAATCCATCCACACTATTTTGTCCTCATAAATAACAGGAGAATACTGACCTGAGTCATCAGCAGTAATCCGGGTTTCCGTAGAGGTTGAGAGATCGTACATGTAGATGTCGGTAAGGTTATAGTCTTCTCTGTTGCGAGAATCCTGCCACACTATTCTGTCCCCATAGATAGCAGGATGATCCTGATTCGATTCATCTGCGGTTATCCTTGTTTCCCTGTCCGTGGAGAGATTATACATGTAAATATCTGCATTTCCATTGCGAACGTCCGTCCAGACTACCCTGTCTCCGTAAATATCAGGATCAGACGCATTTGCGCTTTTTGTAATCTGAGTCTCTTTGGAAGTAGACAGATTATAGACACGAATACCGGAGTTTTCCCATGTTCCATTGTTATTACGATGTGCCTTCCAAACTATTCTATCACCATAGATTACAGGATGTGTATCAAAATCATAATGTGAAACATTGGTAGAAATTTGAGTTTCCCTGGAAGTAGAGAGGTCGTAAATATAAATATTGTAATATTTCCGTCCGTTGCGATTATCTAAGAATACTATTCTGTCGCCGTAAATAGAAGGCTTTACCTGATTTGATTTGTTTGTGGTGATCTGAGCCTCCTTGAAAGTGTATTGAGGCCTATTGGTTGCTATTACTGGATATAACTTCAAGGAAGTGCCGTTTGCATTGCTTACTGTCAGATTAACAGTATAGGTACCGGATACAGGGTATACGTGAACTGGTGCTTTATCGGTAGAGTCAATGATTCCATCATTCTCGAAGTCCCAGGTCCTGAATGTTGCATTTTGCGAAAAATCCGTAAACAGGACAGAAAGAGGTACATAACCGCCAGTTATGTTGGCATGAAAGTCTGCAACAGGAAATACTGGCTGCCTATCTCTGGACATAGAGACGAGAGGAAGGTAATCAATATCATACGCACTGACCGTATAGATAGAGTCCCCAATTCCATCTATATTCCAGTCGTTGCAGGTTTGAGAGAATCCGGTTCCGTCAGGTTTTGCCCAGAAATTCCCGCCCAAGTAGGGCCCGCCTACAATGTTATTACCTGGGGCTTTTGTGATATTCAAGGCAACAGAAATTTTTCTGGAACTAATGTTTGTTGCCTTTGCAACATGATAATTGCCTGTATAATTGCCTGTATCATTAAAGAAATTATTTGTATTATTGAATATATTATTGTAGAGCCGATTATTTCCATCGTGTGACATTATATACATTAGATGATAAAGGTGGTTGATATATACTCCATAACGTTCGTTTAGCTCCACTGTGTTATTGGCTACCAGATTTCCGTAAGAAAAGCCTTCGAATGATATTCCTATGTTATTGTTTGAAATCGTGTTATTTAAAAATAAGTTGTATCCTGAGTCACCATAAATTCCTTTGTCATTAAACATCAGGGTATTATTGTAAACTATGTTAGACCTCGATAAATGGGTTAAAAAGATACCATTAGTACAGTTTACAACCGTATTGTTTTCTATTTTATTAGAAGCAGATTCAGAAAAGAAAATTCCGTAACCGTTGTACATCTCGTAACCATTATACATCCCATTTGAAATACAATTGCCAGAAATTGTACAGTCAATACATTCACCTAGCGAGATGCCACCCTTCAGAAGGGTATTATTAAGCAAAAAACTATAAGGTCCGTGAGAAACACCAATATTTCCGCTAACAATTAGATTATCAGAAACTGTAAAATTAGAATATTCATCTGGCCCCGATATGGAGATGCCTGAATTCAAGATTACGTTTTTCTCAATAGTGGAATTGTAGCAGTCATAAACCTGAATACCTGATTCCAGAATATTATTCTTAACAGTACAGTTCTCAATTTTATCATACCAGTTATCATTTCTAGGACCCTGTAAATTCAAATATTCTTGTACGCTAAAACCGCTTAGGGTAATATTATTCGCACTCAGTTTAAAAGCCCTAACAGTAGTATCCTCAGGATTTTCAGATACAGAAAGGATGCTTACATTATTCCATATATCCACACATTCATTATAGAATCCCGGATAAACAAGAATGAGATCACCTGAAGAGGAATTGTTTACTGCCTCCTGAATAGATTTGAAGTCTGCACCTGAACCATTGCCACCTACAGTAATCTCCCTGGCAGATGCAGGGTTATAAACTGCAATCAAAAGAAAAATAGCAACTAATAAAAAGACAATAAATCTACTTACCCACACCTATTCTTCCCCCTTTAAACCAAACCAGATTTACCGAACAAATAAGATTTTAGAAGATCTTAAACCCTTAAAAAGATGTCCGATTAAGGACTAATTGAATTTCTTTTCGGTATTATATAATTGTTTTTAATTTCTTAGCAAAAATAAGGTAAGTAAGGAGGCTATATATAATTTAAAAGGCAATGAATACACGAATTCTTTTTTTAATGCATTTCAAGTTTTAAATTTTTTAACCGGATATTTAATTTAGATAATAGGTGCCTCAGCTATTCTTCAGACGAAATAGAAGTTTTTTATACGGACAATTTCATACTTGATTATGATATAAAGGAAAATTATGCCTGACTCTGATATGGGGAAAATTATACTTAATTATGGTACAGGAGAAAATTGCTAGATAGGAAAAATGTCTGCGAAGATTGCTTATATAACAGGCTTCTATTGATCTTTTACAGCTTGCATTTTCTCTCACAATAAATTATAAAGAGCATTTCAGGAGCCAGTTAGCGTTTTGGTTTGAACTTGGGGATTTACAGAGAGGACTTTGAAAAGATTTAGGTTTAAAATTATTACTGTTTTCAGGAGTTCTCTATGCTGAGACTGGAAATTTCAGGATGTTTGAATGCTTAAAAAACTGAAAAGGTGCTACGCATGGATAATGAAGATAAATATTCAGGGAAACGGGAGAATGAAGACAAATACTCAGGGAAGCGGGAGAGAAACTCGGACTATGATGTGATAATCGTAGGGGCAGGACCTGCCGGAATGTTTGCAGCTTATGAGCTTGCAGAGTTCAAGTCTTTAAAAACTCTTATCGTGGACATGGGCAGGGACATTGATGAACGCATGTGCCCAATGAAAACCCAGACATACTGCATGCACTGCACACCCTGCGATATCATGTGCGGAGTAGGGGGCTGCGGGACTTTTTCGGATGGGACCTTAAACCTGCGACCTGATGTCGGAGGGGACCTGGCAGCCCTGACAGGCGACCAGACCGAAGCCTGGCAGCTCGTGGAAAAGGTGGATAAGGTTTTTTTGAAGTTTGGGGCGCCACAGGAAGCTCTGTTGACCGAAAGCCCGGAAATAGAGGAGCTTAAACGCAGGGCTGCCTCGGTAGGAGCACGTTTTATCGAAATAAAACAGCGGCATATAGGTTCGGATAATGCCCCTACAGTAATAGCACGCTTTAAACAGTACCTTGTTAATAGAGGAGTGGACTTCCTGCTTGAGACCGAGGTAAAGGACCTGCTTATCGAGGACGGGATCTGCAAAGGAATTATACTGTCTGATGGACAGGAGATGCGAGCCAGCTACGTGCTCCTGTCACCTGGAAGACGGGGCTGCAACTGGGTCTCGAACATGATTGAGAAACATGGGATCGAGGCAAGTTATGGTGGAATTGACATAGGAGTAAGGGTAGAAGTCCCTGCAATCGTAATGGATCCTGTAACGAAAATTAATCGCGACCCTAAATTCCATATCCAGAGCCGCCGTTATGATGATTTTGTCCGGACTTTCTGCACAAACATGCGCGGATTTGTTGTAAAGGAGGAGTATGAAGGCTTTATCGCAACTAACGGCCATTCCCTGGCAAATACCCAATCCGAAAATACTAATTTCGCCTTCCTTGTCCGAATTGAACTCACCGAGCCCATTGAGAATACAACAAAGTACGCCCGTTCAATCGCAAAACTCGCAACCACGATAGGGGGAGGAAAACCGGTCCTGCAACGCATGGGTGACCTTAGAAGAGGTCGACGAACAACCAAAGAACGCCTTGCAAGAAACCTTGTTGTAAATACGCTCAAAGACGTAACCCCTGGAGATATCTCAATGGCTCTTCCTCACAGGATAGTTATGGATATAATCGAAGGCCTTGAGACCTTAAACGAGATAATTCCCGGGGTCACCTCTGACTCGACCCTGCTCTACGCCCCTGAGGTCAAATTTTACGCAATGCACCTGAATGTCAACAGGCAGATGGAAACCAGCATCAAGAATCTCTTTGCGGCCGGAGACGGAGCCGGGCTCTCAAGGGACATTGTCAATGCAGCTGCTACAGGCATTATGGCAGCTGAAGGAATTATGAAAATGGTCAAAGGGAGAGAGGAACAAAAACAGGGACAAGAGAATAAATAAAAATTATAAAAATTAAGGAAAAGTTGCACAGAGAAAAGAGAAAATTTTGTTTAGAGAAGGTCGCGTTCTCACCTTAAGCCTGGATCGTTGAAAAACATTCAAAATGCCCAGTTTCATAGTCTGAGAAGAGGTTCGGAGTAGAATTCAGGACTGAGTTTAAGTTTTCAATCCCTTTGCCTGTATGCTGCAGATCTTTGTGGAGTAGGTGTTGCTTGTGGAGTTTTGCTTCAATAGATGAGAACGCAATTTATACAAAGCATTCATGGCATATATTATTTTTAAGATGTAATGTTACTTTATTGGTATAAGTCTTAATAAAAAATGACGAATCTCAGTTCATTAGCTTAATGATTTTGTTAGTGATGTAATGGGAAATTATTGGGCTGGTCCAAGTAGTAGAGATCGTTGAAAATCTTGAATCTACGCTGGAGCAGTTCAGCAGCATTTATCAGGAACTGGAAAGAGAGATGTAAAATCCTCTCCAGTCCATGGGTTTGTGTGATGAACTCGAAGCAAAACTCAGAAAACAACGGGAAGATAGCGAAAAACTTATGGAAGCAGTTGTTAAGGGTTTGTTAGAAGGTGAAAAACCGAAAAAACGAGAATTTGAGAAGCCTATTCCATTACAGGCGGCGGTTGCTAAATTGAAATAAATTAAATATTTGAGATTATCCCGAGACTAATATTATTGAGTTCATCTCAAAACATGATTCCCCTTCAAAATAGCTGCTAAGATTATAACTCAAAGGTATGATATTTCTTTAATCTCATATCTTGGAAACACTTTCTTACACTATTCTATCCAGAAAGAGTCTTTCTATTGTATTTTCTTTTTAAACTCTTCCCAATCTGCCTTTATTGATCTTCTTCTCTTCTTTTATTATACTGTTTAAAGAACTTGTTGAAACCCAGTAGAGAATTTTAATTCTGTGATGTGTGATTTTGATTCAAAGAATTTCCTAATTTGGTTCGGCAATTTTTCTAATTACATCCATCATTCCTTCCGATTCAAAAGGTTTTACTACAAACCCCATAGTGCCTATCTTCATGGACTCTGTTATCAGGACCTGCTGACCAAGGGAGGAAAACATTGCCATTTTTGCGTCATGGTCTATAGCAAGGATCTTGTCCAGTAGCTTTTTCCAGTTCATACTGTCTGGCACATTATCCGGCACCATTATATCCATCAATACGAGATCTGGCTTTACCTCCAGATACTTTTGAATGGCTTCGTCCCCATCAGCCACCTCAGCAACCACCTCGTGTCCGTGCTTAAAAAGAGTGTCCCGGATTGCCATTCGCATAAATTCGGCATTGTCTACAATCATAACCCTTGCCATTAAGTTCCCTTCTTTTTTATTTTTATTAAGTAAACTATATTATTTTACGATTTTATTTATTATTTTTTAGTCTAATGCTTTTCAGCCTGCCTGTAGGTAACAAACTTCCTATAAATCTACAGAACTCAACTGTTTTATTCTTTTTGGTCAGTATTGTAAGGGAACTCATAACAGTGAAGGAGAACTCCATAACAGGAGCGATGTATACACTTTATACGCCTGCAGTCTTGCGAAGGACATTATTTATGCAGCAGAAAATAAATGTAAACTTGTTCTATGTTACAGCACAATACCTTCTTTAATCGGAATATAAAAGCGGGAGTATGGACGAAGTTTTATGGGAATTGAAGATTGCCTGGTTGATTTCCAGATTCCGGAATACCTTCATTATATGGATAGTGCGGCAACCAGCCTTATTCCTGAGCCTGTAATAGCTGCAATGAACGAATATGACCGACAATACCGAGCCAGCGTTGGCAGGGGAATGCACAGGCTTGCAAGGGTTGCAACCCAGAGGTATCAAGACGCACACGATAAGGTCAGCAGCTTCATTGGCGGGAAAGGAGGCACGACCGTCTTTACCAGGAACGCCACCGAAGCTATCAATATGGTTGCTGCCGGTCTTGATTGGAAGCCTGGAGACCGAATAGTTACAACTGTTGTAGAGCACCACTCCAATTTGCTTCCCTGGCTTCGGTTACGCCAGAAAGGCGTTGAGGTAGTTGTTATCCAGCCTGGTGAAGCCGGGGTTTTCGATCTCGAAGCATTTAAGGAGGCAATTACTGCTGGAACAAAACTGGTTGCTGTCAGCCATGCCTCAAACGTACTCGGTACAGTGCAGCCTGTCAGGGAAATTGCTGACATCTGCAAAGCGCAGGGAGCCTACTTTCTTGTTGACGGGGCACAGTCCATTCCCCATTTTCCTGTAGATGTCCGGCACATTGGATGTGATTTTCTCTGTTTTTCCGGGCATAAGATGTTGGGACCTACCGGCACTGGCATTCTGTGGATGCGGGATGAAATTATTTCTCCTCTCATACTGGGCGGAGGCACAGTCGAGGACGTCACAACCGAAGGGTACACCTTAACAAACGGTTACCGGCGGTTTGAAGGAGGCACCCCAAATATTTCAGGCGCGATAGGGCTTGCACAGGCTGTAATATATCTCGAAAACCTGGGAATGGATTCGATGTTAAGACACGAGCAGAGACTTACTGACCGTCTGCTTTCAGGGCTTGCCGGAATCGAAAACGTCACTGTCTATGGGCCTGAGGATGTGAAAAACAGGATAGGGGTTGTCTCCTTTAACATAGACAAAATCCATCCGCATGAAATCGCTTATCTGCTTGATGAAAGAACCGCAATTCTCGTCCGTTCGGGAGACCACTGCTGTATTCCGCTAATGAAGCATCTTGGGCTTGAAAGCGGTACAGTAAGGGCAAGCCTTTACCTGTATAATACCCTGGAAGAAATAGACCTGCTTATTGAGACCGTGGAAGAGATTGCAAGTACCATATAAAAGATAGCTTGGAATGTGAAGGAATTTTGCATAATGGAGATATAGGCAGGCAAAATGCTCTTGATAAAGCAACAGGTTACGGGTTGAAGCACGATGTGGATTTTTCCGGGACAATTTTAGCCTCTTCGGGGAGGCTCTCTTCGGAAATGATAAGAAAATGTCTTATAGCCAATATTCCTATTATTGCCTCAAGAGGCGCAACCACCACGCTTGCCGTAAGGCTCGAGGAACAGTCAGGTCTTACATTCTCGGTTTTGTTCGGAGCCAGAAGATGAATATCTATACAGGCATAGAAAGAATCAGGAATAAGGATTCTGTCTAACCGTAGCTTCTGATTACAATACTCGTGTTTATGACCCTACGATGCAACTGGCAGTAACGGATAAGTGCTAAAACGTCTATTGAGGAATCCTAATGAATAACCCGTTAAAAACAATAAGAGAAAGAAAACCCCTTATACATCATATAACGAACTGGGTAACGATCTATGACAGCGCAAACATGACAAGGGCTTTTGGCGCGCTGCCTGTAATGGCGCATGCCCCTGAGGAATGTGCTGAGATGACAGGAATTTCATCGGCTCTTGTGCTAAACATTGGAACCCTCACCTCCGAAATCATCGATTCCATGCTGCTTTCGGCTACTGCTGCAAACGAAAAGAAAATTCCTGTTGTGCTTGATGCCGTAGGGGTTGGGGCTACGAAATTCAGGGATGAGATGGCTGCAAAAATTCTCAACTCGGTCCATGTAGATATTATCAAAGGCAATTACTCGGAGATTGCAAAACTGGCAGGCGAAAGCGCTGAGACAAAAGGAGTTGAAGCAACTGCAATCAGTGCAGACCCCGAAAGAATTGCAAAAGAATTTGCAAAGTCAAGCTCCGCAATTGTCGTGATGACAGGAAAAGAAGATATCATTAGTGATGGAGAGAGGGTATTTGTTGTAAGGAACGGGCACGAACAGATGGGTTCTATAGTAGGAACCGGGTGTATGGTCGCATCGGTGATAGGCTCTTTTGCTGCCGTTAATCCGGATTACTGCGAAGCCTCAAGAGACGCTCTGTGTTATTTTGGAATTGCAGGAGAACTTGCAGCCGTGAAATCAAGCGGGCCTGGAAGCTTCAAGGTTAACCTGTATGACGAGGTGTTCAACCTGTCGGATGAAAAAGCGAGAAGCATGATGAATTTTGAAGAAAAGCAAGCTCAAAAATAAAAAGCGGCAATTTCAAAATAAAATGAATTTGGAAGAAGACGTTTTTGAAAAATGTGCATGAATAAACGGGTTTAAGCATTATGAACCAGAAAAATTTCAGCCGAAAAAGTTCCCTTTTAAAAGAAATTGACTTCTACCTTGTAACAGACTCCAGGCTCTCGAAGAAAGGGACTTTATCCGATGTCAAAGAAGCAGTGGAGTCAGGATGCAAGATTGTTCAGTACAGGGAAAAAAATAAAAGTACTAAAGTGATGATCGAAGAAGCCTCCGAAATCAAGAGGATATGCAGCAGTAAGGCTATATTTCTGGTAAATGACAGGATAGATGTTGCTTTAGCGGTTGATGCGGATGGTGTTCATATCGGTCAGGACGACATGCCTCTTGAGACGGCAAGGAGACTTCTTGGAGAGGATAAAATCATCGGGCTCAGTGTCCATGACAGGGAAGAAGCAATCCTGGCGGAAAAAGCCGGAGCTGACTACGTGGGTCTTGGCCCTATCTTTGATACAGCCACAAAAAAAGATGCTGGAGAAGGGATCGGTCTGCTTAAAGTAAGGGAAGTTAAAGCTGCAATAAGAATTCCTGTAGTCGCTATTGGCGGAATAAATAGAGAAAATTGCGAGAGCGTCATTCAAAACGGAGCTGACAGCCTGGTCGCGATTTCTGCTGTCCTGTGCAGTGACGATGTAAAAAAGGAAACTGAATATTTCATTGATACAATCCGGAGAATAAAAAGGCAAATATCGGATAACCCATAGAGAAAGTACTGATCAAATTGATCTCTTTTTATTTACAACTAGCAGGATTATTTAGTATCAGAACTGGTTATGGTTGCTTTCTTGATCCAGAACTCGATTGGCTACTTTAAGTCCGAGGTTCAAAGGAGCAAGTTGGAGTATATAATCGGCTCATTATCTGTTGATAATCGGCTCATTATCTGTTGAAAACACATACTGTTTCAGAACAAACTCCTTCGCCTTCCAGTTCAAGTGTTGAGTGTTCGATGTGAAACTCCTTTAATTTGCTTTTAATAGACTGCTTTATAGCATCTGGTTCTTGCAGGTATTTGTTCTCAACAACGATATGAGCTGTTAGAATATCCGTTTCTCCTTCCAGAGACCATATATGGACATCATGAACCCTTTTTACTCCTTCTATCGATAAGATGGAATCTTTGACCCTATCAATATCAATATATGCCGGAACACCCTCTAGAAGAAGGTTAAATGTTTCCTTTGCATTTCTGAGAACTCCCCATAATACAAAAATCGTGAATCCTATCGTCATTATGGGATCAATAACAGGTTCGCTCCAGAAATTTATAATTACTGCCCCGATTAGCAGGGCTACCCATCCCAGAATGTCTTCCAGAAGATGCCATGACAGAATTTTCTCACTCTGGCTCATCCCTTTCTTCAACCGAACAAACCCCAGCCCGTTTATTATGATCCCGATGATTGCAATTACAAACATTCCTTCGGCATTTACGGGTTCAGGATTGATCAGACGCGGTATTGCCTGGGACAGTATTAATAATGACCCGGCTATAAGCACAATAGTAGCAAATACCGCAGATAAAAGGGATAACCTTCGATATCCAAAAGTCATTTTACCTGTTGCGGGCTTTTTTGCTTTCTTCTCTGCAAACCATGCTATTATCAATGCAAAACTGTCAGCAAAATCGTGCAACGCGTCAGCCATCAATGCCAGGCTGTTTGTTAAGACCCCTCCAATAAATTCTATAACTGTGAAGAGTATGTTCAAAGCTGCAGCAAATCCCACGTTTTTTTCCCTATCGCCCATGGACAATACATCCACTCGTATCGTTATTAAATTTTCTGTATTTTATTTAAATTGAAATGAAAAACGATTATTCAGTTCGCTATAAATACAAAGTTATCCATATATCAAAAAGTCATCACATATGTGAACTACGAATACTAAAGGTTTTATGACTGCAGCAATAAAAACTAATAAAATTATTAACAACATACCCTAACATTATACCCTCGTCATTGATAAAAAGTCCTTCAGATATGTGAATAGAGAATCCATTTATCTTTAAAAGCATTCGGATGCTTGAAATAAATAAATGTATTCAGATGCTTGAAATAAATAAAAGTATTGAGATGCTTAAAATAAATATATATTTTCATTGTAAGCCTAGGTTTTGCTATGCATAGTTTGTTAAGTTAGCTATAATCTGGTTGCCGGGATAAATTACTAAGAACCGTGAGCACAGTGACTCCTTTACATTTTCTCAATACACAAAACAATGCTCGATTTCTCGTGTTTATTAAGAATTTGCCTCCTGATCTTCTTATATTAGAAGTTTATAATTAAACAAGGGATAAAAATGAATGAAAAACATCTGAGATACATACAGCAAAACAGGAAAAAAATAGGAGTTTCCGCTGTAATCCTCTTTTTCTCGATTGCACTGGGAATACTTATTTTTCATACTATAGAGCCCAGCTTTTTTTCAAAGCCGACAAATAAAATTGTGTATGTAGCTGCTGATGGAAGTGGAAACTTTACCTGTGATGGGAGCGATGATCAGGTAGAGATAAATCAAGCTCTTGCACTTGTTGCAGAAAATCCCGAGTATTCAACTGTTTATTTGAAAGGTAATACTACTTACGTTATCTCTGACAGTATTTTAATTGGGAGCAATACAGTCCTTCAGGGAGACCGTACAGCTGTAATTAAACTCGAAGACAATGCAGACTGGGCAGTGGGCAAGCCCATGATAACACAGATGGACCGCTCCGGGGTCAATAGAGTCTCTATAAAAGGATTCGAGATTGACGGAAACCATGACAAAAATCTAGATAAAAAGAGAGGGCAAGGATATTACAATATGATCCATTTCTCTGATTCTAAGAATATAGATGTGCATGGCATGTATATGCACGATGGGCATGGAGATGGGTTAAAAGTAGAGAGAAGTTCTGATATTATATTTTACAATAACAAGGTGTATAAATTAGGACATGATGGTCTCTTTGCCATCGACAGTCAGAATATAAAAGCGTGGAATAACAAAATAACATGCAGGACGAATGGCGGACTTAGAGTAATGAACTCAAACCATGTAAAATTCTATGATAATGTGATTGATTCTTTTTTCCACTGGAGTGCAGGTGGATCTGGAATTCTGATTGAAAAAACAACAGGTATCGTTAATGATGTAGAGGTTTACAATAATACTATCCATGATACGTATGGGCCCGGGTTGTGGCTGATAGGCTATGGGAACTCTTATTCTAAGAAAGAGGCACAGAACGTCCACATACACCACAATACCTTCTACAATACCGGTACGAATCCCAATATTAATTGGGTAGGAGGGATAGTGACAAGCGGGTTTTTTGATACGTTTATTGAAAATAACGTATTTGACGGGGTATATCATGGAGCCATTATTAACATGTATCCTACCACCGCAGATGTAGACCATTCAGTTGATCTTTCACCTAAGGGAACAGGATATAAAACCATTGTCCGCAATAACATAATCATTGCCACCCAGAAGCGCACGAAAGATCCTGATGGAACAGGATATGCAATAATTAATTATCTCCCTGAGACACATACGATTGTGCTGGAGAATAACTGTTTATACATAAATTCGGGAGGAAATTATAAAAACGCAAGTTCAACTACAGACATCTATGCAGCCCCTCTCTTTGTAAACCGGGATAAACATGATTACCGCCTGAGACCAAACTCTCCCTGCATTGGTGCAGGATATCCCTCAGCAGGTTCTTCTGAAAATGGTACTAATATAGGAAGATACTAATAAAAAAGAATCCAATTTTTTGAATCAGTTGGAGAGTAAAAATTGGTATTTAAAATACCAATTTTATATTATTTATTCGATGTCGTAGCCGAAATCTTCTACTTTCTCAGTAATTTCCTGTTTACTAACCTTGTCTGGATCAAAGGTTACCACAGCGACTTTTTCTGGAAGCCTTATGTCAAGTTTTTCTATGCCATTAACACCCTCCAGGGCTTTACGCACATTCGCTGCACAGTTGTTGCAATCCACACCTAAAACCTTTAAAGTTTCCATCTTTATTACTCCTTTTTTCTTAAGTTTGTAGATTCAGGTCTAGTCTTTGTGTTTCACTCTCAATAATCTCATTGCATTCAGAGTAACCAGAAGTGAGCTGCCCATATCCCCTATTACAGCCAGCCACATAGTTAGCCATCCTGGAATGACAAGCAGAAGAATTAATCCTTTTATTATCAGGGCAAAAATGATATTTTGTTTGATGATGCCCAGAGTTTTCCTGCTCAATATAACTGTATCGGTCAGTTTTGTAAGGTCATCTGCCATCAAGGCGATATCTGCAGTTTCCAGTGCAGTATCAGTTCCTGCGGCTCCCATTGCAATACCGACTGTAGATATTGCCATAGCAGGGGCATCATTGACACCATCTCCCACCATAGCCACCTTTCCATGTTCGGCAAGAAGACCCTTAATCGCATCCACCTTGTCTTCAGGCAACAAGTCTGCCCGGAAATCATCGACTCCTGATTTTGTGGCTATAGCACGAGCAGTGCTTTCATTGTCTCCTGTAAGCATAATGATTTTTTTAATACCTGCTTTTTTCAGCTTACTGACAGCCTGCCCGGAATTTTCCCGCAATATATCTGCAACAGCTATAAGCCCCAAAATGCGTTTATCGTCTCCCAGCATCATTACAGTCTTTCCTTCATTCTGCAGGCGAAAAACCTCATGTTCTACAGGTTCTACATCTATTGCTTGTTCAGTAAATAATCTGGAATTACCGATTTGATACGTCTTACCATCAACTGTTGCCTTGGCTCCTTTTCCGGGAATTGCCTCAAATGCTGATATACTGGCTAATACGCTGGATATCTCAGCCCCCTGTTCTTTTGAATATTTTACAATTGCCTCGGCAAGAGGATGTTCTGATCTACTTTCAATCGCTGATGCTATTGCCAGGAATTCTTTATTGGATAGACCATTTGTTGGGATAATATCCGTCACCTGAGGCTTTCCTTCAGTAAGAGTACCTGTTTTATCAAAGGCAATTACTGACAAATTCCCGGCTTCTTCCAGATACATACCACCTTTAATAAGTACGCCATTTTTCGCCGCGTTGCCGATTGCGGATACAATGGATACAGGTGTAGATATCACCAGTGCACAGGGGCACGCTACCAACAGTAAAGCCATGGCTTCGTAAAACCATTTTTCAAATGCTTGTCCAAAAGCCAGTGGAGGTACTGTAGCAACTAGAGCAGCCAGGACTATAACAGCAGGAGTATAATATTTCGCAAACTTATCGATAAATTGCTGAGATGGTGCACGCTGTCCCTGAGCTTCCTCAACCATGTTAATAATTCTGGATATTGTATTATCCCTTGCCAGCTTGGTGACTTCAACTTCAAGCGAACCGCGCCCATTTATGGTTCCGGCATATATCTTGTCTCCAGGCTGCTTCTCTACAGGAATAGACTCTCCTGTGATCGAAGATTCATTTACAGTAGAGTAACCAGCAGATACTTTGCCGTCCATAGCAATTCTTTCTCCGGGACGGACAATTATATGGTCTCCTGTGTTAATTTCCTCTACTGGTAACTTTATTTCGGTCTGCCCTCGCCTGACTAATGCTTCATCTGGGGTAATCTCCATTAAAGCCTGAATAGAATTCCTTGTTTTATCGAGAGTATAGCCCTGCAAAGCATTTCCAAAAGAGAATAAAAATACAACACCTGCAGCCTCTTCGAACGAACCGATAAAGGATGCGCCAATGACTGCTATGGTCATCAGGAGATTCATGTCAAATTCCCATGCGTTAATAAGGACAGAAATGCCATTCTTAGCTGGTAGAAAACCCCCAAGAAGAATTCCGGTCAGAAATATCCCATTAACTGCTAGTTCAGGTGCTCCAAGCTTTCCAGCAGTAAATCCCAGAATGAACATAATGAAGGAAATGATAGTGGGCTTGGCGTACTGGTTCGTTTTCCAAAAACTGACTGGCTCTTTTTTTGTCTTCAATCCAGTATCTACTTTTCCCGAGTAACCCAATTTTTCAATTGTTGACAGAATTTCTGTCACTGATCCGCTGTGAGTTACCGTCATTTTGGAGGAGCCGAAATTTACCTGTGTCTTTTTGACTCCAGGAACCTTCGATATGCGTTTTTCTAACTTAGCTGCACAGTCGGCACAATCCATTCCTATGATGCAAAAGTCAGTGGTTTGAGAAATTTCTGAAGTCTTTTCTAATTTTTTCTCCTCTTCTCGTGCTTCATAACCTAATTTTTTAACTTTATCTATTACCTGATGAGTAATGCCGGTTTGTTGAGGATCATAGTCTACGTTAAGTCTTCCAGCAGGGAAAGTAATTGTAGCGTTAGTAACACCTGGTATACGTTTAACGGCTTTTTCCACTCTGGCTGCACAATCCGCACAATCCAAACCTGTAACAAGAAATCTGGACGATATAATCGATTCCGTTATTTGTGCCTCCTGGATCGCAACTTATTCTTCGTTTTTTAACTCTTATTCAGTAACATGCTCCAGCCCTTGAGCGAATAATTTCTCAATATGATCATCAGCCAGGGAATAAAACATGATTTTACCTTCTCGCCGAAACTTAACAAGGCGTAGAGTCCGGAGGGTTTTAAGCTGATGAGATACTGCCGATTCAGAAATGCCAATAACAGCTGCAAGGTCGCAAACACAAAGTTCTCTGGTCATTAAGGAAAACAATATTTTTACTCTTGTAGGATCTCCCAGAGCCTTGAACAGTTCTGCCAGCGAAACAGCTGTGTCTTCGCTAAATAGAACCTCTCTTACTGCTTTTACCGCTTCATCGTGTATACAATTGATTTCACACCTGTCTTCTAATTCGACCACGCTAACTCTCCAATATGGCTACTTTTAAATACTATTATATATGAACATTTGCTCAAATGTGCTTATGAATAAGTATTCAGATGTATTAATACCTTTCCTTCAATTGAAGAGTGTTCTTCAAAAGCACTTAATGCAGCTTTGATAAGAGTATGAAACTATTATGTTATACATTCAGAAAGTTAGACTTTAACATCTCAGAATAACTTAACAATTTTTTATGACTTGAGGAGAAAAAAGAGAGGATAAAGCTAATTTCACATATTGCAGAACAAAGTCTCTCTGCAGGCATAAATACAAAATTCATAAGTTATCCAGGTAATTCATAAGTTATCCAGGTAATTCATAAGTTATCCAGGTTCAACTTTCTAATGTAAAATCAATCAGCATGGGAAATAAAAGAAATAGGCTTCTCTAAATGAGTCCCTTTTTTGAGATTGTCCTAAAAAGAGTAAAAGGTCTCATTTTTGAGGCTTTTTTTACCTTCTAAAATATCAAATTGAAAATTATTTTCTACATTCAATATGAAAATAGTCCACGTTAGGAGAACTTTTAGAATACTATTTCAGGTTCTCCATGTGTTTCCATCCCACCACTGGCTGTCATTCCACCATCTATTGCCATCCCAGCGCCAGTGGTTCTGGTCATCCCACCAGTCATGTCCGTCCCACCTTAAAGTTTCATTTCCCATCATATGGGGCATCATCATTGTTTGATTTGCCATCGTAACAGGCATCATAGTTTGATTTGTCGTCATGAAAGGCATAACCATTGTCCGGTTTTCCATCATAAAGGGCATGGTCACTGTTTGATTTCCCATCATTGTGGGCATTATAGTTTGGTTTCCCATCATAGCAGGCATCATCATGAATGGCATCATTACTGTTTGATTATCCATTGTAACGGGCATCATAATAAACGGCATCATCACTGTTTGATTTCCCATTGTAACAGGCATCATAATCGTCTGATTTGCCATCATGCATGGCGTTACTGTTTGATTCCCCATTGTAGCGAGCATCATTGTTTGATTCCCCATCATATGGTGCATCATATGTTGCATCATAGTTTGATTTCCCATAATGTCTTCATGGTGCTCGTCCATCATATCGTCGTTGTGATCATCGTCCATCATATCCCCGTCATGACCAATCTGTCCTGCGATGGGCTCTATTAATGCAATTAATATTATTCCCATGAGTGCCAGTAGCACTGTTGGCTTTACTGCCCCAGATTTGCTCACTTTATCCCCCACTATTTGTTTAGTTTGGCAGACTTAAATTTGCCATGTCATATATGTATTGATTTATATAAAAGTTTATCACATTAATTGCCCTTCTGAATTCTTTTTTTACACCTCAATCTGGCAAATTTTACTGATTAACGCCGTTTACTTGTAAAAAGTGCATTGTAGTGACGTAATAAATCTAGGAATGAAAAATGTAAAGAATTAAAAAATACATGGTAAGATTTTGAATTATCTGACGAAAGGAGAGATTATGAAATCTATTTATTCATTGTAAAATATATGTTTCTGCTAAACAGGACTACAAAATCAAGGTGAAGTTTAAAAAAGGATTTTGTGGAAAGAAGACTGTCTAAATAAACTTTAAAGAAGGTATAAATAAGAAAGCTGTATAGGGCTGTTCATTTGTTTATACCGGCTTGTGTTTCCAGAAATTTCGCTGAATAAGCACTCTGAACTTTTAACTAACCTGCCAGAGTATCAGGTGCTTATCTTAACGCACTGTCTGTCTTTTGAATTTATCCCAGCTCCAGGGCTCGTCGAGGATATTAACGTTAACTTTTTCTATCCCTTCAGCGCTCAGGACTTTTCGCCGGACCTGTTCCTTAAAGTACTCGATCATGGGGCAGGAGCTTGTCGTCAATACAAGGTTTACATCCACATTTGGACCGTCCACTATTACTTCCTTGACCAGTCCCAGTTTTACGATATCCATGCCTACGCCAGGGTCAATCACGTCTTTTAGCAGGGAATAGATTTGCTCGTCCTTAAGTGCTGCTTCCTGCGTAGTTTTCTCCTCTCTGGAAATTGACTCTTCATGTGCCTTGAACTGGTCTTCTAACCTGCTCAGCCGATCAAGTATCTGGCCTATCACAATAAGTCCAGGGTCAGGCAGTTTATCATGGTCCAGTTGTCCTGCAGAAGGGGATGGTCGTGGCTCCGCAATTCTTGCAGGTACTCCCACAACCGTAGCTCCGGGAGGGACTGGTCGGATAACAACCGATCCAGCACCTATTTTTGCGCCTCTGCCAACAGTAATTGGTCCGAGTACGGATGCTCCTGAACCAATTACAACATCATTTTCAATAGTTGGATGTCGTTTTTTTCTTTCCAGAGCTGTCCCTCCCAGCACGACCCCCATATATATCAGGACGTCATCCCCTACTTCAGCTGTTTCTCCGATTACAACCCCGGAACCGTGGTCTATAAAAACTCGCCTTCCGAGCTTTGCCCCGGGATGGATTTCAATACCTGTCAACATTCTGGATATATGAGAGAGCAAACGAGCCAGAAAATAAAAGTGTCTATTCCAGAGAGAGTGGGATACCCTATGTATCCAGATAGCATGCAGGCCCGGATAGCAGCAGATAACCTCAAGTGTAGACCTTGCTGCAGGGTCTTTTTTAAAAACCGTCCTAATATCTTCCCTTATTCCCATTCGTAATCTTCCGGTGTTAATTCTTGAGTCGATCAGTCAGCCCGCTGTCAGATGGATAAATAATCAGTTGCCGATATTTCAGTTACACAGTTGCCAGTAAATCAGTCAAACAGGTCAGTGCTCAGATAGCGCTCTCCCGTATCCGGCAGGATTACAACAATAGTCTTTCCTTGCATTTCTTCCCTTGATGCGACCTGAAGTGCAGCCCAGGTAGCAGCACCTGAAGATATCCCTGCAAGGATGCCTTCTTCCTTTGCCAGGCTCCGGGCTGTGGCAGCAGCTTCATCTCCCGTAACTTTGATAATTTCATCGACCAGCTCAAGCCGGAGTACATCAGGAACAAAACCTGCACCGATTCCCTGAATCCTGTGCGGGCCAGGGCTTCCTCCGCTGAGAACTGGAGATTCTGCAGGTTCGACTGCAATCGCCTTAAAAGAAGATTTCCGTTTTTTGATGACGCTGGCAATCCCTGTAATAGTTCCGCCAGTTCCCACGCCTGCTACAATAACATCGGCTTTGCCGTCAGTATCTTTCCAGATCTCTTCGGCTGTTGTCCTTCTGTGAATCTCAGGGTTTGCAGGGTTCTGGAATTGCTGAGGTATGAAATAAAGCGCAGGATTGTCGGCAGCCATCTGCTCGGCTTTATTGACTGCCCCCCTCATTCCTTCCGCTCCCGGGGTCAGGACAAGTTCTGCTCCCAGAGCCTTTAGCAGTTTTCTTCGTTCTACGGTCATTGTTTCAGGCATAACCAGTATAAGATTGTAGCCGCGGGCAGCGCAGACGCATGCAAGTGCAATGCCAGTGTTGCCGCTGGTTGCTTCAATAATAGTGGTGCCTTCTTTGATTTTCCCTTCACGTTCGGCTTCTTCAACCATTGCCAGCCCTATTCTGTCCTTCACACTGCCCATAGGGTTAAAAGATTCTACTTTCGCCAGCACATCCGCATGCAGTCCTTTGGTTATGCGGTTTAGCCTGACAAGAGGAGTATTGCCAATTGTCCAGGTTATATCGGAAAATATTCGTCCCATACTTCTACCGTCTCCTTACCTGCCGTCTTCTGCATCTTATTTCTTCCAGATTCCATTCAGTTTTTATTTCCTAAGGTTATATTATAAACTGCCAGTGATGTATGTTTTTTCACTCAAACTTTTTTCAGGCTTCATTGCAGTCTATGCATGATACTTCACCCCGCCTGAAACTTTGAGTTTTGAACTGCAATAATATTGCAGCAGCGGTTGATTCAAAACAAATTCACAATTGTGAATCTATTTCATGTTAAATATAGTTATCGAGAAATTCCCTTATTGAAAATCACATTAAAAACTGGTTAGAATTGATGCCCGGATATGGAAAGCGATATAGAAAGCGATATAGAAAACGATGAAGAAAACGATGAAGAGACCGACAAAAACCGGCTTCATTCCTCGGAATTTTCTTTAAAATCTTCTTTATCTTCTGTTTGGTTTCCTGCTTTATCGTCTGTTTTATCTTCCGTTTTAGCTTTATCATCTGCTTTATCTTCCGTTTTATTATCTGTCTGCTCTTCGGCGCAGCCGGTATTGCACTTTTTTTCAATCCCCCGGGCACTTACGCAGATCTCACAGATTCTTGCTACAAAATCAGTAACCTTATTGTCGATCAAATCCTGAGCAAGCTTTTCAATTAATTCCTTCGTCTCGCCCTGAAATTCGATCCTGTATCCTCTTTTTCCTGAGATGTACTGGGAAACTGCCGATGGGGCAATCCCAAGCAGCTTTGCCGTTGTTGCCTGTGATTGTCCTTTTTTTACAAGTTCGATTGCAAGACTGGCCCTTATTGCGGGGACCAGATCCCACACAATCTTCTGACACGGAGTTTCCATAGTTATCATCCTTTTTTAAGGTTTACAATTGAGAAGATATAGCTTAAGTACATATATTTATTATCAGTATAAAAAATAATAATAGAACTGCCGGATGGCAACATAGGAAGCAAAAATCCAGGCAGATGGTTTTGTTTTCAAGAATATCCAGATTATTTTCGGAAATGTTCTAAAACTTATTAAAGTGCCTTCTTTTCAACATATATGATAAAACTTAAATAGTCGCAATTGTTATGGCTATTCACAATTGTGAAGGTGAAAGTGTGACCATTGAAAATAAGGCAGTTTACATGGACAACTCGGCTACAACTCCTGTAAGAAAAGAAGTTGTCGAAGCGATGCTTCCTTATATGACAGAGAATTTTGGAAACCCTTCTTCCATTTATGAGATCGGAAAAACCTCAAAGCATGCAATAGACAGGGCAAGAAAAAAGGCTGCTGATGCGCTCGGGGCTGAAGAAAACGAGATTTATTTCACATCTGGAGGCACGGAATCCGATAACTGGGCAATTAAGGGAATAGCCTTTGCAAACCAGAACAAAGGAAAACACATTATCACCTCTTCTATTGAACACCACGCAGTGCTGCATACCTGCGCCTGGCTGGAAGGGCAGGGCTTTGAGGTAACCTACCTGCCTGTGGACAAATACGGAATGGTGTCTCCTGACGAACTCAGGAAAGCAATTCGAGATGACACCATCCTTATTTCCATAATGTTTGCAAACAACGAAATCGGGACAATCCAGCCTGTAAAGGAAATCGGAAAAATCGCTAAAGAGAATCAGATATATTTCCATACGGATGCGGTGCAGGCAATAGGTCATGTCCCTATCGATGTCAAAAAGCTCAATATTGATCTTCTTTCTCTTTCAGGGCACAAGTTCGAAGGCCCAAAAGGTTGTGGAGTTCTCTACATCCGGAAAGGGGTAAAAATAGAGTCTCTTCTACACGGCGGGGCACAGGAAAGAAAGCGCAGGGCAGGAACCGAAAATGTCCCTGGCATTGTTGGTCTTGGAAAAGCGATAGAACTTGCAACGGCTGAAATCGAGGAATCAAACAGAACCTTGCTGAAGCTTAGAGAACGCCTTATCAAAGAGCTTTTGAAAATCCCGAAAACCCATCTTAATGGGCATCCTACACAGAGGCTTGCAAACAACGTAAATGTCACATTCGAGTATATAGAGGGCGAATCGCTCCTGCTGCTGTTGAACGCGAAAGGAATCTTTGCATCTACGGGAAGCGCATGTAATTCTACTTCTCTTGAACCTTCGCACGTGCTTACAGCCTGCGGGGTCCCGCACGAAATTATTCATGGTTCGCTAAGACTCAGTCTCGGAAGGATGAATACCAGCGAAGATGTGGACAGGGTACTTGAAGTTGTGCCTGAGATTGTGCAAAAGCTCAGGAATATGTCCCCACTGACTCCCAAAGAGTACAGGACTCTTTGAGAGGCAACAGCAGCAATGCAGGTCAGCAATTGAAAGGTCAGCAATTGAAAAAGGAAGACCATTTTAAAGATGTTTAAATTATTTTTTTGAACAGTCAGAAATTGAGAGAACAGAATTGAAATAACACTGGAGGACAGCTAATGGACTACAGCCTTAAAGTAATGGATCATTTCTCAAACCCGAGAAATATGGGAATCATTGAAGACAGTGATGGAGTAGGAGAGGTCGGAAACGCAAAGTGCGGAGATATAATGAAAATTTATCTCAAGGTTGAGGATAACCGGATTGTGGATGTGAAGTTCCAGACCTTCGGGTGCGGAGCTGCGATTGCGTCAAGCAGTATGGCGACTGAACTTATTAAAGGCAAAACACTGGAGGAAGCCTGGAAACTTTCAAACAAAGCTGTTGCCGAGGCTCTTGACGGCCTTCCTCCTATAAAGATGCACTGTTCAATGCTTGCAGAAGAAGCGATCCACGAGGCTATTAACGATTATCTCAGGAAAAAGGGACTTGAGCCGTGGGATGACTGATTCCGTTTCTTAGAGATCTTAAATGCAATTTTTATATTTGATTCTTAATTACAGCACACGACATCAATTAAAATCAAAAAATTGAGAAAAGCTTTTTAGCAGGTTTGTTCCTTCAGTACAGGAACATGCTTGCAGTATAGGGAATAAGAGTTATCAGGAATATGCTTGCAGTATAGGGAATAAGATTGTTATGGAAAACGAGTTACTTATAGAAGAAATAAAAAAACTTAAAGCCGAGAGGAATGCAGTCATTCTTTCTCACTTTTACACCAGGCGTGAAGTTCAGGAAGTTGCGGACTTTGTAGGGGATTCTCTTTCTCTTTGCAGAGCCGCAGTTAATTCAAAAGCCGATAGTATAGTTTTTGCAGGTGTTCACTTCATGGCAGAGTCGGCATCGATAATTTCCCCTGAAAAAGCGGTGCTCTTACCCGTACCCGATGCAGGCTGCCCTATGGCGGATATGATAACTGCGGAGGCTCTGCGGGATGCAAAAGAGAAACATCCCGACGCTGCAGTCGTGTGCTATGTAAACAGTTCGGCGGCAGTAAAAGCCGAATCCGATATCTGCTGCACCTCAGCAAATGCTATTAACGTGGTAAATTCAATTGACAGCCAGGAGGTTCTTTTTGTCCCTGATAAAAACCTGGGAGCTTTCGTAGCCCTTCATACCGACAAGAAGATACATCTCTGGCCTGGATTTTGCCATGTTCACGAGAACATCAGTGATGAGGACATAGAAGAATTGAAAAAACTGCATCCAGATGCTGAATTCTTGGCACACCCCGAGTGCAGGCCAGAAGTCCTGAGTTATGCAAACGGGATTCTCAGTACCTCAGGAATTATAAGAGAGGTGGAAAGGTCAGGTTCCACGGAATTTATAATAGGAACCGAAAAGGAAATTGTTCGAAGTCTGAAAAGGAAATATCCAGATAAGAAATTTTATCCTGCATCCGAGAAAGCTTCTTGCTACAATATGAAGAAAATCACCCTCGAAGCTGTCCTGAATAGTCTGCAAAACATGGAATATGAAATTCGCGTTCCAGAACACATAAGAGTGAAAGCAAGAAAAGCCCTGAACAGGATGCTTGAGATCAGCGGGAATTAAAACACTGGTAAGGGCTTACTGGCCCTCTTTCCTGACTCTATCGACGCTCTTTTCGCGAAAAGTTATTTCAACAAAATACTTCCCTCCATTATCTAATTTGTGGTTTCTTTTTTACAGATAGTTTTTTATACTAGCATCACGATTGTGAAGATGCAATCACAATTGTGAACATATGCAAAAACCATAAGCGTCAGGATGGCAGAGTGGTTATGCTTCCGGCTGCAACCCGGAATTATGTGAGTTCGATTCTCACTCCTGACTTTCAAAAGGCTGAAATAGAATCAAATCCAGAGACTCTGAGAGTAGTCTGGCGGGATAAAGAAATATATTCTTGAGGTAAGATGAGATGAAGGATGAGAGCATAGACCGGAACGAAAAAGAGAGCAGGGGAAATAAGGAAAGTTGGACAAAAGCCAGATCAGAAAGTCTGGGAATTTCTACCCTTGCTGTGCATGCAGGTGCAAAACCTGACCCTGCTACAGGAGCAAGATCAGTTCCGATTTACCAGACAGCAGCATACGTATTTAAAGACACTGAGCATGCAGCCGATCTTTTCGGGCTCAGGGCAGAAGGAAATATTTATACCCGCCTTATGAACCCTACAACCGACGTTTTTGAGAAAAGGATCGCTGCCCTTGAAGGAGGCATAGGGGCACTTGCGACCTCTTCAGGGATGGCTGCAATTACAACAGCACTTCTCACTTTTACAAAACCCGGAGACGAAATTGTATCAGGAGATAAGCTTTACGGAGGCACCTACGAGCTTTTCAACTATACTTTCCCAAAGCTCGGTAGAACCGTGAAATTCGTAGACGCAAATAAGCCAGAAGACTTCAAAGCCGCAATCTCCGAAAAAACAAAAGCCCTCTATGTGGAATCAATAGGAAACCCGGGGCTTGATATTCCTGATTTTGAAAAACTCGCGGAAATTGCCCATGCCGCAGGAATTCCGCTTGTTGTGGACAATACGGTTTCTCCCCTGATTTTGAGACCAATTGAGCACGGAGCCGATATAGTAGTACTTTCGGCTACAAAATTCATAGGTGGACACGGAACGTCGATAGGAGGGGTAATTGTTGATTCAGGAAACTTTGACTGGAGCCCTGAAAAGTTTCCTGAAATCTGCGAGCCTGATCCCGGATATCACGGCTTGAGATATAAGAAAGCCTTTGGAAAGGCAGCCTTTATTGCAAAAGCCAGGGTGCAGTTCATGAGAGATACCGGGGCATGCATTTCTCCTTTTAACTCGTTCCTGTTAAGCCTGGGGATTGAAACTCTACCTCTCAGGATGAAAAAACACTGCGACAACGCCCTTGAGGTTGCAAAATACCTGGAAAATCACCCTAAAGTTTCCTGGGTTTCATATCCAGGGCTTGAATCCCACAGCAGCCATGAGCTTGCAAAGAAATACCTTAAATCAGGCTATGGGGCGCTGATAGGGTTTGGGGTTAAAGGTGGGTCCAGTGCGTGCAAAAAGTTTATCGAAAAGCTTGAGATCTTCTCCCACCTTGCAAATATCGGAGATGCAAAGAGCCTTGTAATTCATCCGGCTTCAACCACACATGAACAGCTGTCAAAGGAAGAACAGCTTGCCTGCGGCGTAACTGAGGACTTTATCCGGCTTTCCATAGGAATTGAGGATGAAAAAGACTTGATTTTTGACATCGAGCAGGCACTCTTCGAGGTTTGATCATGGAAATCTCTGCTCAGATTCCTTCATTTAAAAACTTTTTTTCGGGAAAGAAAGGCCAGAATCTGGGGATAGTCCGTTCAATGAACTATGAAATTCCAGGGATTTTCAGGCTTGAGAGTGGAGAAACCCTGACCCGTGTAAGGATAGAGTATGAGATGTACGGGAAGATGAATGCGGATAAGAGCAACGTCATCCTGATCTGCCATGCCCTTACCGGAGATGCCCATGCTGCCGGGTTTCATGCAGGCGACAAAAAGCCTGGCTGGTGGAATATCGTAATCGGCCCTAATAAAGCTTTTGACACTGAAAAATACTGTATTATCTGCTCAAATGTAATCGGAGGATGTAAAGGCTCAACAGGTCCTTCTTCCATTAACCCTGAAACTGGAAAACCCTACGGTATCTCTTTTCCCATAATCACCATAGCAGACATGGTAAATGCCCAGAAGAAACTTATCGAGCATCTTGGAGTAAAACAACTTTTTGCAGTTGCAGGCGGCTCAATGGGCGGTATGCAGGTGCTTCAATGGACTGTCAGCTATCCTGAAATGGTAAAGAAGGCAATAGCAATCGCAACAACCGCATCCACAACTCCGCAGCAGATTGCATTCGGGGCAATTGGTCGAAAAGCCATAACTGATGACCCAAAATGGAATGGGGGGGATTACTACGGAAAGGAAATTCCTGCACAGGGTCTTGCACTTGCCCGTATGATAGGTCACATCACATACTTAAGCGATGCTTCAATGCAAAAGAAGTTCGGGAGGGCTCAATTGGCTGAAACAGGTCAGGATCTATCAAAAATTTCTTCCGAAACTTCTTCTGAAACTTTCTCTGATAGCTTCTCGAATTTCCAGGTCGAGAGCTACCTGAATCATCAGGGTGATACCTTTACTAAGCGTTTTGATGCCAATTCTTATCTTTATATTACAAAAGCCGTGGATTTCTTTGACCTCTCAAAGAACGGGTCCCTTATAGAGGGTTTTTCCGGAGTCAAAGCGAAATATCTCGTAATCGCCATAACCTCAGACTGGCTTTATCCCCCTTACCAGTCCCAGGAAATTGTTTCTGCGCTTAATGCAAACGGGGTTGATGCCAAATACGAGGAGATCAGGTCCCAGTACGGGCATGATGCTTTTCTGCTTGAGGAGGGGCAGCTCAACTACCTTATAAGGAGCTTTCTCTCACAGGTTCTTGTAAGTGATATTATGAGCCAGAATTTCTATTCCATTTCCAGAGATGAGACTCTGGAAAATGCCTCAATGCTCATGGTAAAAAAGAAAGTAAACCATCTGCCTGTCGTATCCGAAGACGGAAAGCTTGAAGGCATAGTAACCTCCTGGGACATCACAAAAGCCGTCGCCTGTAAGATCACGGAACTGGATGAGATAATCACTCGTGATGTAAAATATGTGTACGCGGGCGAAAAAATCGAGGTCGCCTCCTCAATAATGGAAGATTACTCGATTTCCGCGCTTCCGGTCATTGATTCAGAAAACCGGGTCATAGGCATGGTTACAAGTGAAAGCATAAGCGCCCTTATCGGAAGGTTCAGTTAAACAGGAAAATTTGCTCAGTTGAAGTTTACCACAGTTCTGGCTTCTTTAGAGTAAGTCATGTTTCTATCCAAAAATGTATAAAGAAATTTGGTCAGGACATGGAGAACCTAAAAAGTGAAAATGAGATATCCATTGTTGAACTGAATGAAATGCACACTTACATAGGTAACAAAAAAGTATTGCTGGATCTGGATTGGTGTTAATAGAGTTGGGAAAATGTTCATCGACTGCTCCTTTGGTAGCTGAGGAATGGAACTGGACAACAACTCTGTGAAAAATTAGAGAACAAAGGGATTGGAAAAGTAATGACCGATTACTGGAAGGCATATGCATAGTTTCTTCCAGAAATGATTCATACTCAATCTAAAGCAGAAACGCCTACAATTAAAGAATATAACAGCATATTAAGGCACTTTCTGGCAAGGCTGAGACGAAAGACAAAGTGTTATACTAAGAGTCTAGAGATGCTAAAATTTTCTGTTCTTCTCTTAATGAAATACAGAAATAAAGAGTTAGCTATGTTTAGTTAACAATATTAATGTTTTCGACCAAAAGCAGACATTCAGGTTTTGTAAATAACCTCCCAAAATCAGCTTCAAGAGGCTAAACCTAATGCCTTTTACGTAAATATTTTCATTTACCTCATAACCACGAAAGCTGGAAATGAAAGATTATAATATTAAGAACAGAGGCGAAAAGGGAGATACCATTTAACGGAGACAAAGGGGTATAAAGGGGACAAACGTGCCATAATCACGCCAATTAGCCACAATCAAAGGTATAAAAAGCTATAATCGAGCCAGCTACATCAGAAACAAAGCCGTACATAGCTGCATTAAAACCGTAAACTAATATGATGAAAACATATAGTCACTATTCATTATAAAAATGTTATTTTTTCAATGTCTTTCTTAAACTTGATTAATCATTTTTAGAGGGGATTTGTATTCTTTTATTTCTTAATTACATATGATTTCTTAATATGGTCTAACTATTAATTTTAACGCGCCAGCTATGAAAAAGATTCCAAACCTTCATGCATTATATTCGTATATAAATAAATAACCATATGATCTTTTATTTAAAAAGATAATTGTTATGTTTTTAAAAATGATCATTCAAAAAAGACAAGAGTTTAAGAAAGTTTATATATTACATTCTCATTGCTAAAAATTATAAATGAAAATGAGGGTATTTCTCTGGATCGTAAGGTTGTAGAATCAGCTGAAAAAAAGGATATTTCTCTTAACCAAAATGTTGTTAAGTCAAATAAAAATGAAGATGTCTCTCTGGATCGTAAGGTTGCGGAATTACCTAGAACAAATGAAAGCGTTTTTTGTCGATCCTGCGGGAAGCAGATTAAATCTGAAGCCGAAATCTGTCCTCATTGTGGTGTGAGACAGAAGAAAGATGTTAGGAGTCTTTCCCCAAAGAGTCCTGGTATTGCGGCGATAGCCTCCTTTCTGTTTGCGGGGCTCGGACAAATCTACAATGGTGAATTTATAAAAGGATTTTTATTTATGATTGTTCAGGTAATTAATCTTTTACTGATGTTTCTCGTAATAGGGTTCATAACTTACCCAATTGTTTGGGCGATCGGAATTTACGATGCCTATCGGAGCGCTGAAAAGATTAACGCAATAATCGCAGAAGCTTGAATCAACTTGTGATATAGAGTGCAGAGCTTCGCGATACCTACTCTTCACAGGCTGTCCTACTTTAGTAGTGGGCTCGTGTCGGCTCTGTATAAATCCTCTAGATTTTGTTATTACTCAAAAATTTTATAAAAATGAAATTGTAAAATTACTCCCTTTTGCCTCCACAAAAAAATGAAGGAGTGTCCTATATTGTCATCAAAAATTATATTAAATTTATTGATCTCAATCTTAAAACAGTTCAGTCTTCCGATTGAATCCTTACTTCTTTAAATATTCTAAACGCGTTTTATCATAAGCCTGGATCAGTACTTAAGATCTAATAAAGATTATTGAAGCAAAACAAAGTTTAACCTTATTTACAGGCTTTAAATTGCAAACTTTCTACAGGTAGCCCATTATATTTTCTTTTACTTATATCCAGATCTTCATTCAGGATTTCAACGGAAAATCCAACCTTTTTCAAAAGGGCTAGATACTCTTCTTTAAGCAAAGCACCTGCGACACAGCCTGCAAGTAAGTCTTTATCCTTTCTCAAATCCTCTGAAAGTTCAGCCAGCAGAACCGTGTCCGAAATATACATTGCACCTCCTGGCTTCAAAACCCTGAAGGTTTCCCTAAAAACTTTTTCTTTGTCAGGAGCCAGGTTAATTACACAATTGCTAATAATGACATCTACTGACTCACTCTCAACAGGCAGGTCTTCAATATCTCCAAGCCGAAACTCGACATTTGAATAACCATATTTCAGGGCATTTGCCTGCGCCTTTTCAATCATGGCCTGAGTCATATCAACTCCGATTACCTTTCCTGAACTTCCTATTTTTTGTGCAGCAAGGAAGCAATCAAATCCTGCACCTGAGCCAAGGTCAAGAACAATATCTCCTGCTTTAAGTTCTGAAAAAGCTACGGGGTTGCCACAACCAAGACCGAGATTTGCGTCCGGGACAGCTTTAAGTTCATCTTCAGAATAACCAATAGATTTTGAGAGATCTATAACATTTGAATCTTCGCAGCATCTGCTAGAACAACAGGATCCGCCTACCATTGCAATTTTCCCATATTTTTCTTTAATTACCTGCTTTTTTTCATTTGCATCCATAATTTATCAACGCCTGAGAATTGAATATGCACCTATTGATTAGATTTGTAGTTCTTTTTAGATTGTTTATTCAGAAAATCACTCTAATCCCCACCCCAATAATCAGGAGATTTGTCTCCATAGGTGGATGATGTGAGTTTACTCTCCACACATTTTGAAGGAAATACAATATTTCTTTTTCCAGTAAAGTGCAACATTAACAAGCCCTATCATAACCGGCACTTCAATTAAAGGACCTACTACTGCTGCAAACGCCTGTCCGGAATCGATGCCGAAAACTGCTATTGCTACTGCAATTGCCAGTTCGAAATTATTGCTGGCTGCACTAAAAGAAAGAGATGTTGTCTGTCCATAATTTACCCCTATTCTCATAGCGATAAAGAAGGAGACAGTGAACATAATTATGAAATACATTAAGAGGGGAATAGCAATTCTTACTACGTCTAAAGGCAGGGTAACAATATATTCTCCTTTTAACGAGAACATAACAACAATTGTAAATAAAAGAGCGTAAAGGGAAATAGGGCCTATTTTTGGAATGAATTTTTTGTCGTACCATTCTGCTCCTTTTGAGGGGCGTAAGAAATAACGAGTTAAAAAGCCAGCTGCAAAAGGAATTCCAAGATAGATAGCAACACTCTGAGCAACCTCTACTATTGATACATCTATTTCCATTCCACTTAGTCCTATCCATTCAGGGAGCACAGTTATAAAAAAGTAAGCGTAAATTGAGAAAAAGACTAACTGAAAGATTGAATTGAAAGCAACAAGAGCGGCAGCATATTCGTTATCTCCATCTGCCAGCGTATTCCAAACAATTACCATAGCTATGCATCTGGCAAGACCAATTAGAATAACACCTACCATGTATTCAGGATAATCTCTCAAAAATACAATTGCAAGTATAAACATTAAAATAGGACCAATAATCCAATTTTGCAATAAGGATAGGCCTAATACTTTGTGATTCCTGAATACTTTGCCTAATTCTTCATATTTTACCCGTGCTAAAGGAGGATACATCATTACTATTAAGCCAATAGCTATGGGAATTGAAGTCGTTCCTATGGATAAACTCTTCAAGAAAACTGCAAAATCAGGATAGACAAAACCAAGTCCTACACCAATAAACATTGCTAGAAAAATCCATAGAGTCAAATAACGATTTAAGAATGATAATCTCGATGAAACTGTGTTTTCCAAAACGATTGCTCCTGTTATTTTTTTAGCAAACTGGTATTTTTTTATTCAATCACAGCATCTACAACTTTTCCTGAACTTTTCTAATAACTTTAAATCTTCTTTACAGATGTCGATTTTTTCTAACTCTTCATTGATAATGTTTAAAAGAAAGGGGAATTTTTGGAAGGTAGGCTCGTTAAGCCGATAATAAACCCACTGAGACTTTTTCTCAGAAGTAATGAGCCCTGCAACTTTCAGTTTATTTAAATGCCTGGATACGTTAGATTGTTTAGCACCTATAACTGCTTCAATTTCACAGACACATAATTCCCCATTTCTAAGGAGATTTATCATTCTTATTCTGTTTTCATCAGCAAGTGCCTTAAGTATATGAACAATATCCACTAATACCACATCATATATGAGTATATTCAAATATACTCATATATCATTTAAATATTTAATTATCAAAAGATTGAAGGCGAAAATTTCATAAAAGCGCATTCTAGTGTTATTTTAGATATTATACGCAATTCATAAAAGCAAACTCTAGTGTTTATTTTAGATATTATACGCAATTATATTATAATGGAAAATCAAAGAAAACATTCTGCTTTAAAAAAGAAAAGTAAGCCTGAAAAGCCCCTTCCAATCAGATAGTCAAATGCATGCGCTGAAATTCAGGCTGTCGGGATCAAGATCCTTTTGGGCTTTAACGGCACATTCGGTGCAGAGTCTTTGCCCTTTGACTGTTAATAAATTCTCGACTTCTTTTCTACAGCTTTCACACTTTCCCATGTATCTCATCCTCAAGTAGCAATATAAGTTCACACAAATAGATGCTTTAAAGATATAACTTAATTCTGGATAAAAAATAATTTTGCCGCTGGAAGAAATAGTAAAAGTAGCATTCCAGCAGGAAGCTTGCAGGAAACATAAATTGCTGGTGAAAGATAACAACCAGAAACAAACTATTAGCAAGAATAGTTAAACCTGCACTCTGAGGCAAAAATTAGCTGTAAGCCAGGGAAAATCTGAGTTTTTTAAATTAAGGAGGATTTTAAAATAATTGAAGGAACCGCAAAGAAAACCTCGGTTCCGGTTGACACAACTTTCTTTGCATCTGTGCTTCACAAGAAGCCCGGTATATTCTGGAGGAAACTTTCCATTATTCGGAAAGTCAAATTGCCTCTTCCCGAGGAACCGCAATGAAGCCGGATCAGATCCAGAACAGGCTTATAAGCGTCAACAAAGTAAACAGTAAGCTGAAAGCACCAATTATCACTTTGTTTTGCTGCATCATCTTGTTTTGCTGTATAGTTTCGATCTGTTGCATACTAACCTTCCAGGCGAGAGTGTCTTAGATAGCTTTTTATTAAATTGTCTTACTGACCGGAATCCACTTTCCTATTACGCGAGTTGAGAATAAAAACATTTCGATTTACGTTAAAGTAAAGCTTTCCTTAAATGTAACCCTGGATATAATACAGGAAAGCCTTGCTGTTTTTAGGAAAAGTGTTCCGTAAGCCTGGGGCTCGACCCGCTGTGGAATTTCAATACCAGATTATATAAACCGGAGATGCATACTTTCTAAAGGAAGAATCTGGGGGGAATAATGGCAAAAAGATTAAAGGTCGCAAATCCGGCCCGCTGCATAGGCTGCTACTCCTGTATGATGGCTTGCGCAAGAACCTGGTATGATACCATATCTTTGAAAAACAGCCGGATTGATATACAGACGCGTGGTGGTATCGAAACTCCTTATGTTCAAATCGTCTGTCATGCCTGTATAGACCCTCCGTGCATGAGGGCTTGCCCAATTGGTGCGCTGTCCAAACGGAAAGGGGGAGGGGTAAACCTCAACAAAGATATTTGCGATGGCTGCGGAAACTGTATAGAAGCCTGCTTAATGGGAGCCATCCATCTAGATGCGGAAAAAAAAGCCGTTATCTGTAAACACTGTGGGGTCTGCCCGAAATTCTGTCCCCATGATGTGCTGGAGATGATTGAGGTTGATGACAGCGGGGAAATAATAATTACTGATACAGGCCCGGCTCCGGATACAAGCCCGGTCAGCCCGACTGCATCCCATAAAGACCTTTACGACGGAAAAGAGCTTGGGGAGGAAAAATGACAACCGAAAAGTACGCTATCGAGGGGCTTAAGAATATACTCTACATTGACCTGAGCAGCCAGAGCTATCACGTTGAGGAAAGGCCGGACCTTTATGAGAAATATCTGGGAGGCATAGGAGTTGCCACAAACCTCATGCTCGAAGAGTATAAAGAAGGTACGGAGCCGCTTGACCCGGAAATGCCGATTATCCTCAGTACAGGCCCGCTCTCGGGCGTATACCCTACATGTACCAAGGCTGTTGCACTGTTCCGCTCCCCGCTTAACGGAGAACTGGGAGAATCCTACGCAGGCGGTCATCTTGCCATGTCCATGCGCTATTCAGGATACGAAACAATTGTTATCAAGGGAGCTTCAAAATATCCTGTGTATGTGGCAGTCCACGACGACAAAGTTACCTTCAGGGACGCATCTTCCATATGGCACCTTTCCTCAGCAATTGATGTGGGGAAAATCCTGCGTGAGGTAGAACCCGGTGCAGGCAGGCGCAGCATCATCCGGATAGGGCCTGCAGGAGAAATAGGGGTTACATACGCTGATGTTAATGTCGATACTTACCGCCACTTCGGGCGCCTCGGGCTTGGGGCGGTCTTTGGGGCAAAAAAACTTAAGGCTTTGCTCATCTCAGGAAACCAGGAACTGAAAAGCCCTGATCATAAAGCCTACCGGAAGACCTTCAGCCTGCTCTATGACTTAATTGTGAAAACCGAGCTTACCGAGAAGTACCACAATCTGGGCACAAGCGAGAACATCTTGGTACTGAACGAGCTTAAAGGCCTGCCTACACGAAACCTGCAGGCAGCTTTCTTCGAAGGAGCTGAAACTATATCAGGAGAGTTTTTTGCCGAAAAGTATCTATTGAGACGGGTTTCCTGCGCAGGCTGCCCAATTGGTTGCATCCATGTAGCCATGCTGAAACGGGCTTTCTCAAAAGCCCATGAGTATGAAGCTTTGAACATTTCCTATGATTTCGAATTGATTTATGCTCTGGGCTCAAATCTGGGAGTAGCCGATCCTGAAGCCGTGCTTGAGCTTATTGAAGCCTGTGAAAAGGCAGGTGTTGATATTATTAGCATGGGAGTCGTACTCGCCTGGGCTACGGAGATGCAGCAGCGTGGGAAGATATCAACCGATGAGACTATGGGGCTTGAACTCTCCTGGGGGAATAAAGGTGCATATCTCAGGGCAATAGACCTTTTAGTCAAGGCTCCGAATGACTTTTACAGAGCTCTCGGGAAGGGAGTAGTCTATGCCTCAAAAAAGTATGGGGGAGAGGATTTTGCAGTCCAGCTCGGTGGTCTGGAAATTCCTGGCTACCATACAGGGCTTGGAAATGTAGTGGGGCTTGCTGTAGGCTTCCGGCACTCCCATCTTGACAATGCGGGATATGGTGCAGATCAGAAAGCCTTTAACCATCCAATGTCGGATGAGGAAATCGTAGATACCATAATTGAAGAAGAAGACCGCAGAAGTATCCTTAACTGTCTTGTTCCCTGCCTTTTTGCGAGAAATGTTTACACATACGAAAACGTGATCCTGGCTCTTAAGTCTATAGGAATAGATCGAACCGAAGAAGAATTGAAAGCTCTGAGCAAGGACATTTTCAGGAAGAAATATGAACTGAAGAAGAAGTTCGGTTTCAAATTCGAAAATCTTACTCTCCCGAAAAGGTTTTTTGAAACACCCTCGACTACAGGGATAATTGAGGAAGAAAGGGTCAGGCAAGCATTAAAGATGTACAGGGAAAAGAGAGGGGTGTGAGTTAAGAAATCTTATAAAATGACTTTATTTAACTATTTATTAGGATGCCTTCGGTAAAGAATAACACATTGGTATTGTGAATGGAGAATGAGCATATGAACTGAATTCAAACGTTAGAACCTTCGGATGCTGCATGCTCACTGCTTACTGAAGCCTTTTCTTCTTTTTTGCCTTCTGAAGCCTTTTGTGCCATGGCAGATGTTTCTTCCTGTGATTTTTCCGTTTTTCCTCCGAGCAACCGGTCCATAACCTTACAGGTTACAAGGTCTCCAGCTACATTTACTGCAGTCCTGCTCATGTCAAGAATTCTGTCCACTCCAACTATGAGCGCTATCCCGCTTGCAGGGATTCCGACACTCTCAAGGATCATAGCAAGGACGACAATTCCTACGCCAGGGATAGAAGGGGTCCCTATGGAAGCCGCAACAGCCATAATAAGCACGATAAGGAGCTGAAGAGGCCCTAGGTCTATGCCGAAGACATCGGCAAGAAAAACCGTTGCTACGCCCTGATAAAGCGCAGTCCCGTTCATATTCACGGTTGCACCAAGAGGGATTACGAACTGGGAAACTGAAGGCCTTACTCCCAGCTTTTCCTCTGCGGTTTTTAGAGTCACGGGCATAACCGCAGCAGAACTTGAAGTCGAAAAGGCAAGAAGCAGGACATCACGGATAGCCTTGAGAAATTTGAAAGGATTGTACCTGGCAACAAGAGTGATGATTAGCAGATTAAAGCACATAAGGAGCAGCAGGCTTGCAAGCACTGTGCCGATGTATATAGCCATCCCCATTAGGGCGTCTATCCCGAGCTTGATTGTGAACTTGGTAAGGAGCCCGAAAACGGCAATAGGAGCAAGCGACATACTCCATTTGACCACAGTCATGCAAATAGCCTGCACTGAATTCAGAAAGCTGACCATAGGGGTGGACTGGCTTTTTTCCAGAGAAACAAGGGCTATACCTATAATGGTTGCAATAATGACAACCTGAAGCATCTCTCCATTAACCATGGCACCGAGAGGGTTTGTAGGAAGGAGCCCTCCAACAAGCGAAGAAGGGAGAGTAAGAATAGAAGCGTCAAAAGCCATATTGGCAGGAATCGCCTGAACCTTTCCTCCAAGCGCACTTTCAATAAGATCTCCGCTTATGTATTTTCCGGGCTGGATGTAAAGTGCCATCCCAAGTCCTATTGCCGTTGCAATTGCCGTGGTCACTGCAAAGTAGACGGCTGTAAAGAACCCTGTCTTTTTTAACTCGCTAAGGCTCTGGCTTGAGGCTACCCCGAGGATAATCGATGCGAAAACAAGAGGAACAACAATCATCTTCAGGAGCCCGAGGAAGATATAGCCGGGAAGAGCAATCCATTCTCCTACAATTTCCGCAGACACAGGATCGATATATCCTCCAAAGGGTCCCAGAAAAAGTCCGAAAAGCACTCCAAGTCCCATACCTATCAGGATTTTTAACCAGAGTCTCTTTTCAAGTAAATCAAGCAGGTTGCGGCTCAGGCTTTTAAGGGAATCATTTCTCCTCAAGTCCAGAGGATAATATATACGCGTGATCCCCTCAAGAATTTCCTGGCGGAGCTGCCTGGTTTCTTCTGTGATTTCGCTGGCAAACTCCCAGGGTTTAGGAATATAACGGTTATTTTTATCTTTCATTGAATCACAGGGAAAATTGTATAATGTAGTTTATATGGAGTATAAAGTTATAGAGAATTTGGAATTGTAGTCTGCATTGAATCGTAGGAAATTTTAGGTTGTAATGAGACTCAGGTATGCAGTTCTTTTTCGAGAAATTTAGTTACGTATATTATTTGTCCACTGATTATATAAAAATTTAGGAAAAATATGTTAAAATATTTATCTTGTGCAACGCTATTATTAAAGCACATGGTTGGATTTCATTGACTTTATAGAGGCAAGTTTTTATAAACCGCTATGCTTACTTTTAAAAACTGGAAACTCCACGATGACAATGGATACCCCGACTATTAATCCTTGAACTTAAGTTAAAAGTTTTTCATATTTTGACCGTTAAATGAGAAAAGTTGAGCCAGAAAAGCTAGTATGAGAGTCCTATAAGCAGATGGATAACACAGTGAAGATATTTATACATTCTTTTAGGTTATATTATAGAAATGAAAATGAAATTTTTCTGACTAATAGGGTTGCATATAATAACTATGACCTGTAACTTGACTTTGATTTTTCTATTTTTATTCAAATATTTCAAATTCCTTATTATCAAATTTGGCAGAAAAACATATAGTTATTTATTCAAAAGTAATTAATAGTTTTTAGAGTACTAGTAAATTTCATTTTAACTCAATGCATTAGTAGGTGAGACCATAAGCAATATTCTAAAGTACGGACTTTTTCTGATTGTTGCTCTTTCTTTACTGACATCAAATGCGGTAGCACTGTCCGGTCCTTCAGATGAAAGTATCAAACTCGAAAATAATGATTCCTCTCAGGCTGGAATCAAAACCGAGAACAGAAGCCGTGAACCCATTGATATTAACTTATGTATAGACTTTATACTATACGATCACGAAGAATTAATAGAACACTCCGACACAATTTTAATAGGTACCGTTAAAGAGATACTTCCATCCAGATGGAATACCAAAGACGGGAAACATCCTGGTAAACCAGCTGCTGAACTTGACTATTTTGACGACACCATCTACACTGACATCGTTATAAGTGTAGATGAATACCTTAAAAACCCGTTACCATCCAGAGAGGTTATTGTGAGAGTTGTAGGTGGGACTGTTGGAAGAGTTAGTATAACTACAGATGCTGACCCTAAATTCAATAATTCAGAAAAGGTTTTGCTTTATCTGTGTAATGATACTAGCCCTGCTACAAAGGATATTAGCCCTGAACATTTCATTGTTACGGATTTTTACCGGGGAAAATATACATTAACCGATGATGGGAGAGCCATAACACCTGATGAGAATACCACTCTGAGCGAGTTGCTGAGTACAATTAGTCAGACCAACAATAAGGCAAATGATACTGAAATATCAAATAGTACAGAAATATCAAACGACCCCGAAGTGTCAAATAGAACAGAAATCACAAATGACCCCGAAGTATCAAATAGTATAGAAATATCAAATGATTCCGAAGTATCAAATATTACAGAGATATCAAATAGTACAGAAAAGACGGCTAAACAGGAAGTAAATTCAAGTTCCACACTGGAATCAGAAAATGTCTCGTTTATAAGCTCTTTCTGGGCACTTACAGGCTTGTTTGGGGCATTTCTGATTGTAAGACACAGACATCAATAAATCATTTGATCTTATTAAACGGCTAGTGGTTGTTCCGTTTCATTTAGAAGGAAGCACTATTAGTTTACTATAAAACCTGAAGATCAAAGCAGTCTGCAGAGGAAGTAGAAAAGTGAGTGTTTATAGTTATGGCATTCTTTTGTTCAGGTTCAGGAATGAGAGACTCGAAGTAATGCTGGTTCATCCGGGTGGTCCATTCTGGGCAAAAAAGGACGAAGGAGCATGGTCAATACCTAAAGGGCTGCCCGAGGGGCATGAGACCCCTCTGGACACAGCAAAGAGAGAGTTTAAAGAAGAAACAGGTTTTGAGGTTGACGGAGAGTTCATTGATCTGGGAGAGTTAAAACAGCCCAGAAAGAAGATAGTGCACGTATGGGCTCTTGAAAAAGATCTGGATGTAACAAGTGTTGTAAGTAATACATTTAAGCTTGAGTGGCCAAAAAATTCCGGGAAAATACAGGAGTTTCCCGAAGTCGACAAAGCAGGCTGGTTTGATATCGAGCTAGCCAGGAAGAAAATCCGAAAAGGACAGATAGGTTTTATTGACAGACTTATGAGTGCTATAGATTACTCTCCGAAGGAAGACCACCCGGAAAGGGGAAAGAGATACAGGCAAACTACATTATTTTAAACATTGAGCAAATGAAATGCCACCAGTAATATTTCATAATAGTTTCAGTTTCAATAGCTTCAAAATCTAATGTTAGTTTGCCGCATGTAAATTAAAGTAGACTGTCGGTTGTGAATTAAAATATAGATTGAAGAGAATAAGAACAGTTTACCTGCGCTTTACTGCTTTCCGTGCCGTTTTTTGTGCTGATTTCTGAGCGGCTTTCTGTGCTGCACGTTCGGCTTTGCCTTTTGGTGCCTTCTTTGCATTCTGTGCTTTTTGTGATTTAATTTTGTCAATAATTGAGGTTTTTGACGGTGAAGGTGTTTTTATTCTTTCTCTTCTTGCATCATCTCTAGCTTTTTTAGATACCATTCTGGTTTCGGCTTCTTTTTTACCAAATATCTTTTTCAATATGTCCATTATATGAACCTCTTTTATTTCTTTATAATATTATTTCATGTTAATTAAATCATCCTCTAAAACATAAGAAAGATAATAATAAGAAAGGGTAAATAGTTCCTGAAATGTTTAAAAACCCTTAAAAGTTCTTAAAGTTTTTCAAAAGCTTTTATAGCTCTTTAAAACCGGTTAAATCCTCTCAAATCTAAGAATTTTACTGCCACGTAACCTTAAGAGGTTTCCTGCGAGGGATTCCATGTGCTTTGTACTGTGGGTAGCCGAACATCATTGCATAGGCAAATTTTCTTCCTGCGGGCAGGCCGAGTTCTTTCTGGAGAGGCTCATAAAAGGTGGCTGCCGCTGCGACAAAGCCAGCCCAGCACGTTCCGATTCCGAATGCTGGCGCAGCTATATCAAAATGGGTAAGGGCGATAATGGCATCAACAGGTGCAATCGGGCTTTCCTCTGGGATATGGGCAAAAAGCAGGTGTGGAGCACCCCGGCAGATGACATCGTTACCATGCTCCCATGCCGAAATAATTACTGGCACGTAACCACTCATGGGATTTGGGGTATTTTCCAGGCTCTTCATCCATTCAATGGTTAGTTCGGCAACTTTCCTGACCTTTTCCGGATCATGGATAACCAGCCACTCGACAGGCTGACTGTTGGTTCCCGATGCGGCGTAGCGGGCAATATCGAGCACCTCGAGGATTTTTTCCCTTGGCACGGGCTCTGAAGTATAATGCCTCACAGACCTGCGTTTTTTAAGATAAAACCCTAGGTCTTCCGCGGAAATTATACCGGCATCGATTGGCAGGGAAACCTTCTCCTCAGGACGGAGGTTCAAAGTGAGAGCCTGGGAAGGGCAAAAAGCTTCACAATGCCCGCAGTACATACAGTGAGAAGCATATTCTTCCTGTACCTGCGGGAGATGATCTTCATCAACCGGACCTATAATGCCCGATGGACAAATCTTTACACAAATACCGCAACGCGTGCAGCTATTCTCATCGACGATAATTTGAGCCATTAGTATCAAAACCTGTTAAGAACGACTATTTAAACAGCCAGGACTTATTATTTTCTTTTTCTTTCCTGTGGAATATATTGATTTGATAATTGCATGGACGAAGGATACAATGATTACTTAATTTCTTATTTTTATTCTGTGGAAGTACATTTTACATATATTCCACCAGTCAAATTCTTAAGTCTGGAAAGACCTTCTCACATAAAAGATTTACCATCTGTTCTTTGACGCCGAATTTAAATGATAATTGGTTATGAAGGTGTTGCATTAAATGGAATATTGCGCTCAAGAGAACTAGATGCAAGTGCTTTTAAAATAACATTATTCACTGTATCACGCCGATCTGCACCTTCTTTTTTTTGAATGGCTGCCAGACAAGCTGGCGGAAGCATATTTACCATTAGATTAAAAACCGGTTTACAGGTCAAATAAATTACTTATCAGACCGGCGAGCCGATTTCAGTTCTGCAAGGAAGCAAAAGAGAAAATAAAATTCCAGAAATATGTGTTGCTGGATACTCTCAAGTATTAATCAAGGACCGCCGATTACTTCTGCCTTATGATATTCTTAACCCGCCTGTCCCATTCTGTAGATTCAAAAAGCTCCTTCAGTTCCGGAGAATCTTCGATAAAGCAGAAACCCCAGTAAACCGCAGGCAGAAGCTCCCGTTTCCACTGTTCTTTTTTCTTCTTGTCAAGGAACTGGTAGGTTTCCGAAGACGAGAGGCGGCTTACAAAGCCTAGCACCTTTACAAGCTCAGGGATGGTTTTCTGCGCCGAACCGAGTTTCAGGCATTTGAGCCTGTGGCTGTCTATCTTCCGGAAGTCGGGCTCAAAACCCATGGTTTTTAAGATCCGGTTCTTCTCTGGCAATGAGAGGTGTCCTCCTTCGTACTTAAGGGAGTTCAGAGCCTGGAGTTTAAGCAGCCATTCGACTTCACCGAAAACCTTAGGTTTGTGCTGCCTTGAAACGTCCCCAAGCCTGCGGTCTTCATAAGCCTCCCGCTTGAGCTTATTAATATTGGCTGAAAGCTCTGCTAACTCTTCTGCATCCCTGAGTTCCCTGACCCGGAATCTCAGAGCAGCCCGCATGAGTTCTCTTTTTTCTCGTTCAAAAGCCCCGACATCCTTCTCCTCTGTCAGTGCAAGCAGGCGTGAGAAGTATTTTGCCCGAATGGCAGTTGGAGGAAGCCTTACAGGGACTTCTGTAACCTTAGCACCTTTTCCCTTTCCACGGAGCCCGAGTTCCACCTTCTTAATCTCGATCTTCCCTTCCTCGATCGCCCTGGCTGCATCCCCTTCGGAGAAAAGCTCTTCAAGGCGGATCTCAGGCTGGAGCATCTGAACCTGGTCTACCTTTTCCCCGGAGAAAACACCTTCCCCAAAACGCTGGTAGAGAGAATCAATACTGTCCGAAATCTCAAAGATGTTGCCCTGCTGCTTTCCTGATATAGGGGAAAGCCTTGTCACCCTTCCTACCTGCTGTTCAAAGAGACGCATGCTCAGGGTGGGGCGCAGCAAAATAAGAGTTTCCAGTCCCGGAAAATCAAAACCTTCAATCAGCATGCCGACTGTACACAATACATAGGGAGGCTTTCCCATCTCCCTGAAAGCTGCAAGAATAGCATTCTGTTCATCCTTGGGCAGCTCGGAACTTATAAAAACAGCGTCTCGGAACTTCCCTTCAGGAGTATAGTTCTTAAAATCTACAGGTAGACCAGGTTCTATATCTTTCTCGAATTTCCTGGCTGAAATATCCCCATTGAAAATCGAAGAGGTAAGCTTTGCATGGAAAGCGTTAATTTCTTTATCATCTCCCCCTACGCCATAGACGCGTTTCCTGACAGGGGCACAAAAGACAAGCGTTTTTGCATGCCTTTGTTTTACCATGGAATCATACACATCTTTTGCAAGCTGGGTTCTTCTGATTACCTTTTTCAACCGGTCGGGAGTGCTGCAATCAAGGAACAGGTCCTGTCTATCAAGCTCGCCAAGTCCTTTTTCAAAGTCAAAAATCTCAAATATATCTTCCGAGCTCTCGGCAATCGTATATTTAAGGGGTGCAAGTTCATTGTCCAAGATGCACTCAGGAAGGGTTTTTGCGTATATCTCCCTCATGTCCCCTGCAATTTCATCCACGAATTTGACATTCCCGACAACACCCTGGAACGGGGTTGCGGTCATTCCCAGAATTTTTGTCCTTTCCCCGAACTCATTGAGAAAATCATTTCCCCGGTTATTTATGAAATTATGGATTTCATCTACAATAGCAAGATCGGTAAATTTAAGAATCAAGTCTTTAATCTCAGCACTCTGCTTCCCGAGTACAGTTTGCAAAGAGGCAAAAAGTACGAAACCTTCGCCCTTTTTCTGACCCTGGGCTCTCAAAGTAGCAGCAAGTTCTTTTCTGTCCACCCTGTGTTCGGAGGACAGAAGGGCGCTGTTGGGAAAAAGAGGCTGATTTCTCTTCCTGTCGTAATAAGTCTGGCTAAGAAGAGGGTTATTTTTCGAGACAAGGAAAAGCACAAGTTTTCCCTCATCATAGTACTTTTTCATTATATGCTTCGAAAGAAAGGTCTTACCCCAGCCTGTAGGAACTTTGATATAGCCGCTCTGATTGGTTTCAAAGTATCTCAGAATATCCTCGAAGATTTTCTTTTTATCTTCTCTCAGGGGTTCAAGCTCGACGGTTTCCGTACGTGCTGGAATTTCATTTAAACTTGTCATCAGTACGCTGTCCTTATACTTTTCACTGTAGAAACTTTTTAATGCTTATTCAAAACCAGAAAGTGCCTTACAAAAAGGTTTCTGGGAAACTGGTATAGCCATGCAACAGGAAATGTTGCAGGTAGTGTAAACCTTATAAGAAGTAACTCCCCGTAACTTACAAATAATTGGTAAAAATTTCAGTCCAGAAAACTTGAGTCAGGATCATTTCATCCAGAAGCGAAGAAAAATAACCCAACTGTTTTTATTCAAAAGGAATCCCTTTTCACTAATAAGAATTACGTCAATATATATTTTATGCCGAAAAAGCCAGAAGGAAGAAGCAAATAAGGAATTTTGCTTCCTCGATGGTCTTCAGGTAACTCTTTTCAGATAATTTATTGAGTTTTAAAGCATTTAGAAGAACTTCGGTCTTAAAGAGAGACGTTTTGCAAGTGGTAGTTTTCGGTACGGTTTTCCTGCAATCTCGCTTCTGACCCTCATGTTGAGTTCTTCCGGAGTAATCTGAACTTTTTTCGGCTTATCCTGTGCAGACTCGACTCGGATGGTTACGTTAATGCTGCCTTCCTCGATTTCTTTATCTCCAATGACAACTACGTAAGGAATCCATTCCCTGCCTGCATCCCTGACTTTCTTGCCTATTGACAGGTCGCGGTCGTCAATATCAATCCTGCAGTCCAGTTTTTGTGAAACCTCTTCAGCAAAGGCAATGTGTTTTTCTGAAATTGGCAAAATTCTTACCTGGGTAGGAGAAAGCCAGACAGGCAACATGGGAACCTTTCCTTCTTCAGTTTCCATTGCAGCCTTTTCAAGAAGGGCGTAAATGCAGCGCTCGATTGCTCCGCTGGGGGAGCAGTGAAGCACGATGGGTCGTTCCAGTTTGCCATCCTGGTTTACATAGGAAATATCGTACCTCTCTGCGTTTTCAACATCAATCTGAACCGTGGAAAGTGCACTTGCCTTTGCAAGGGCATCTACGAAGTTAAATTCGAACTTGAGCACGAAGTAGAAGAAGCGGGTATCCCACATCTCAACAAGCACGGGTTTATTGACTGTCTTTGCCATATTGACTACAAGCTCTTTATTCGACTCATAAAAGTCTCTGGTAAATCGGATAGCAACCTCGTAATCATTAATATGGATTCCAATATTTTCAAGCACATCTATACAGAGGTCATACTGCTGCTTAAACTGGTCCACAGCCTGGTCCATATCTGCGCAGAGAGTATGCATATCAGGCATGGTGAAAGCTCGAAGCCTTCTCAAGCCCACAAGTTCTCCCCGCTGTTCCTTCCTGAAACTGTAGCGGGTCATTTCAATCATCCGAAGAGGCAGGTTCCTGTAGGAAATTGTCATGTCATGACTCATAAGGAACTGTCCGAAACAGGCTGCAAAGCGCAGAAACATTTGCCGTTTGTCGGACTCGATTGAGTACTGTCTTGCAGGGAACCTGTCAAGATATTTTTTCAGGGTTGGATGGTTCATGTCGTACATGATAGGAGTTTCGACTTCCATTGCCCCGAAACTGGTTGAGACATCAAGCACATAGTTCTCAAGGAGGGATTTTACAAGCCTGCCTTTGGGATAATAGCGCATATTTCCGGAGTCAGACCCAGGCTCGTAGTCTGCAAGCTCAAGTCTCCGCATAAGCTCCACATGGGGAGGAGTACGCTCAACAGCCCTGCTCTTGGAAATTTCGTAGTTTACGAACTGCTGAAGTTTGGGGTAAGGCGAAAGGTCAAAGTTCTCAACTTCATGAAGTTCTCCATCAGGAGTGAGGATACGCCAGTAAGATTTTGCCGTACATTCGGCTTTGAGAGCTTCGGAAACAACCTCTTCCTTTTCTCCGGTTGCTTCTACCTTGCCTGCCGGCTTTGTCGCCGCCTCAGGGCGGATGCTTCTGGAAAGCTCAGAAAGCGGATGCCCTTTACAGCTTATACTGAAAGCCTTATACCATCCGAAGGGAGCACGTTTAACCTCATACTTACCTGAGAGCGCAGTCTCGATTCCTTTAAGAACCTGTACTGCAACTTTCGGAGAGGAAAGATCCGAGCTTAAGTGAGCATAAGGATAGAGCATTATACGGTTAGTTTTGACCTGGGCAGCTACCTTCTCGATTTCAGAAACTGTCTTTTCTATAGTCTCTTCAGGATTTGCCTCGTCTACACTTTCCACAGCCATAAAAGCGGTAAGTGCTTCCTCAAGCCTGCCGGACTTTAAGGGTTCTTCGATTTTTTCAGCAACTGGGGTTTGTTTTTTGGTTTCGTATTCAATATAATCAGAGTGAATGAGCAATAACTGCATTCTATCACCTGTTTTCACAATGGGATTTTATCCCGAATTAACTTCGATCTGGAATTCTGTACCGAATTGCTTCGGCTCTGAATCAAACAATTAATTTATTCAAGACGGTTTGCAGTATGTACCCGTCAGTAGAGCTCGATTAAATGGGGTAAAGAAGAATATATGACAGTCCTAATATCCTTCAACGATATAAAATAATCCCTTTCGATTGATATTTTCATATCTTACATACTCTTATGTTTCAGACCTTTTTCGGATTATTTATGGTCTGATTTTCTGGGAGTTACTTCTCTGAGCCAGTGCTGCAATGGTATCCAACGTTTTTAACGTCGAGGTTAGCCTCTACAAGTTCGGGATGGATCTGTTCCTGATAAACCCTGTAAGCTGCAACCAGAGCTCCCAGAAGAATAGGAGCTGCAAAAAAACCAGCAATTCCTCCGACAAAAGCTCCGCCAAGGAAAGCAAGCATGAGCAGCATAGGATGAATCCGCGATTTCAGGCTGGTCAGGTAGGGCCTTAGAATCAGTTCTGGAGGGCCGTAGATTATGATGGAGGAGACTAAAAAGAAAAGCGCTGCACTCTCAAACCCGAGCTCCAGGTACCGCATTAAAGCAAGAGGTATAAGTATCATGTATCCGGCAAAAAGAGGAATTATCGAAGCTATGAAGACCAGGGTTGCAAGGGCCAGCACATGGGAAAACCCAAATGCGTAGAAAACAAAAACTGAGGTCACACTTACTATCAGGGCAGAGTAAGCATTGCCAACGAAAATTCCTTTAAGGATCATATCGAGATGACTTGCGTAACGGTTTACTATTTCCTTGTATTCTTTTGGTATCACGCCAAGAAAAGCGCAGTAAAGCCGGTCTCCATCTGCAAGTATAAAATAGCAGAAGATGATCGAAATTATAAAATTGATGACAAAAAGTCCGATACTCTGTGCATATGAAAGAAGCCCTATGCTGCCCACCGCAGGGAGCAGCGAGGTAAAGAGATCCCAGATAGCAATATTAATTCTTACCAATATCTCCCTCGGAATATTCAGGGAATTTACAAAATTTAGAATTGCTGCCGCAACTGCTGTCTGATGCTCAATAACCCAGGAGATCTGGTTAAGAATCTCAACAATGCCTGCCCCAACAATGAATACTATAGGAATGAATATGCACAGGCTGGCTATGAGAGCCCCGATTTTTCTATACTTTCTGAATTTTACCTGGATAGGCCTGGCAATGTAAGCAAAGACTATGCCCAGTACGATTCCGTCTGCAAGGGGCAGCAGGATTAGAAAAGCAAAGTATAGAAGCAGGGCTACCGCCAGGGCTGCTCCGATTTTCCATTTACTGGCGATTAACTGGCTTACTCCGTCAGGGGTTTGATTGAATCTCATTCTTCAATTCCTTATATAGATAAATAATAACAGGTTAGCAAATTTAAATTTAACTAGCGGAATTAAGTCAAATATATATCGTAAGTAATAAAAATATAAATATTTAAGCTAATTTGAGAATGCGATATCTAAATATAATTAGAAACTATTTAAAAATATCATAGCGATGGAAAATCCGAACTTTTAATTTTTCATATCTTTAACCTTTGATCCAGGTCAGGTACGAGTTTATCAAAGTATCGGGTAACCACACAGGATTCCGTACATTTTCCGCACCTGATACAGGCTCCACTTACGTGCGGGATTTTTCCTTCGAGAGACACTGCTCCGACTGGACAGGCTTTTACACAGATTCCGCAGCCGGTACAGCGGGAAAGCCTTACAAACTGTCTTGCAGTTTCCTTAAAAAGTGAAACCGCCTTTTCCTTTGTTTCCGAACTTGCAAGCAGGTTTCCGTTCGAAAAAAACTTTACAGTTCCGGTTCCGGTTTTAATGAGCAGCATTCCCAGGTCTTCGGCATAAACCGTATTCCCAAGCACGTTGACGAAACCTGCGGCTTCTTTTTCCCTGATGCCTTTTACTCCTGCCTCTATGGAATAACCGCCTGCACGACAGGGGGAAATTCCTCCTACGACTTCAATTTCAAAGTTTTCGGTGTTTTCTCCGGGCAGGACTGAGATTCCGAGCTCTTTTGCCAGCCTGAGCATTTTAGGAGGTAGTTCTTTCCAGCGCCAGAATCCATGTTCTACGAACTTTTCGGAAAGTCCCCTTTCTTTAGCCCATTTCAACAGGAAAGCGTTCCATCTTGCGTACATTTCAGGGTGCAGGTCTTTTACCCTGGAATATTCCGCAGCAAGGGCAGATGGACAGAGCCAGCAGCCTACTCTTTCGAAGCCGAGGTCATAGAGAGGATTGTAGGAAAGCCCTCTCCAGTGGATATAGAGCCAGACCTCAATTGCCTTCCAGTCCCTGATAGGGAAAATATTGAGCTGGGCAGGGACAAAGGGATTGGTCTCGCTTGCTGCAATCCTTGCTCTTGAGAATGATTCGTGTTTCCGCTTACCGTCAATTGTCAGATAAGTCACATCACCGGAGCTTTTTAGAGAGAAATTCTCTTTCCCTGCATCAATGTCGCCTGCTGATGCCAGTTTGCAGACCTTGCAGCACCAGCGGAAGTCTTTTGCAGGTGGCCCGAATTTTCCTACCTGGTCCCAGAAAGCGGAACCCGCATTTGCTTCATTTAAAGTAATCCCTTTTTCCCGGCAAAAACTTCGCACAAATTCGACTGTTCCCGGAAATTCAATACCTGTGTTAAGGAAGAAAGCTTTAAGTTCCCTCTGCTTGAGGGATGCACGAGCTAGATCAAGTGCTACAAGGCTGTCTTTTCCGCCGCTGAAAGATACATAGACAGGCAGGTTTCGGTATTCTTTCCTGGAAATAATCCCGCGGATAGTGTTGATCGCATTTTTTCCAAGCACCTGGAGGTGCTTCTTATTGGCTTCTATGCATGCACCCAGATCCGGGGTTTCAGGATGAAGCGTGATTTCACTGCCGTCAATCTTCCTTATCCTGAGAATTTTTGCTCTGGCTCCGGTTGAAGATCCCAGTTTATTCCTGTTCTCGGTTTCAGGAAGGGCTGTGTAGTCCAGAAAGTCATCTCCATCGATTAAAGAAACCCCGTATCCTGTCAGGCTGCCTGCGGTAATAAGGACGAAGTCCCCTGCTTTTATATTGATGTCAAAGGCTTCAATAGATTCCGAGGATATGCTTTTTCCATTAAGATGCCTGTTTGTTTTCTTAAGTTCTACTTTCCTGCCTTCAGCGTGTTTCAGGAGAATTTTTGCTCCCTGCAGGGTAGGTTCAAAGCTGTAATCCATTTTCGAGAGGTCAAACCTGAGAATTCCGAACACAAAGCCATCTACGAGCACTTCATCGGTTTTATCCTCACCAGGGATTTTATTAAGGAGAATTAGCCTCTTCCCCAGGGGATTGCAGCCAAAGGCTGAATAAAGCTCCCTATCCAGGACTTCCCTCTCATAAGGAGAACAAAAACGGACATCTGCAGGCTGCGAGAGCTGAAGGTTTTCTCCCCTACCTCCACATCTTCCACATTCCTCACCTATCAGGGGTAGGTTACATTTTTTACACCAGAAGATCTGATCGTCTTCATACTCGAAACGATGGGAGCTTTTTTTCTGGTTAACCATATCCGGACTTTTCTCAGAGCCACGGCTCTTGCTGAAAGCCTGCTTTCCCTCCGAAGATCCTTTTTTAAAACCTGTTGATCTGTTTTCTGTTTTGCCCCTCGGGGTATGAGTACTCTTTTTATCAGGACTTCGAGAGGCTTTATTATCTGGATTTCGAGATGTTTTATTATCTGAAACCCGGAAATCTTTTCTGTCCTGATTATTTCTCTCTGGTTTCAGTGAACCCGAAGCCTGGAATTTTTCTTTTTTCTGCTGCATGGATACCCTGGTTATTGGTTTGAGGAAATCGTTAAATATTTGATTTCAGTTTATGGTTCAGTTTCACAAGGAATGCGTTTATCAATATATTAAAATTGTGAAGTTGAAAAACTCTATAATCTAAAATTTCGCCTGGAGCATGTTGCGGTATAGAGGGCAAAAGACAGACGAACTTAAAAACTCAATAAAGAATCATCTGATTAATAAATGAGGATCTCATCGAAAATCATTATCTAAACGATATAAGGTTAGTCTGAGAATTAAAAGATCATTCTGACCAGTAAAATTTACTTCTTCGGTATAATATAACTTTGCCTATATATTAAATTAACAATTTTAATTATGCTTATGAATTATGAGTATATTAAGCTTCCTGCTATGGCAAAGGCTTACTCTCAAAGGTAATGCGTTATGAATTATGATGTTGTTGTGGTCGGAGCCGGGCCTGTGGGATCCACTGCAGCTCGCTATGCAGCCCTGAACGGGGCAAAGGTTCTCCTGCTCGAAGAACATGCTTCCATAGGGTCGCCAGTTAGCTGTACCGGGCTTTTGAGCACCAGAGCGGTTGCAGAATGCGATCTCAAGCCTTCAGACGAGTTTGTGTTCAATTCCGTACGCGGGGCGATGGTGTACGCTCCTGACGGACAGTGCCTGCCGATCGATGGAAAGCAAACAAGGGCATATGTGGTGTCGCGGAAAAACTTTGACCGCGCCCTTGCAGTGATGGCTGTGGAAGAAGGCGTAGAACTTTCTCTCAGGACAAGGGCAGTGGGACTTGAGAAAACCAGCCCGAAGACCGGTAAGGAAGGAAATGAAGGCTCTCAGGTAAAACTATGGGTACTCAGGAACGGAAAGCCAGAAACGATATGCACATCTGTCGTCATAGGGGCGGACGGCGTAAAAAGCCGGATAGCCAGCTATGCAGGGCTTAAAAAACCTGCCCGTGTGCTTCCGGGAATCCAGATTGAAGCTTCATACGTTTCGGACGACATCGATTTTGTGGAACTTTTCCCTGGCTCTTCTGCTCCCGGTTTTTTTGCCTGGACCGTACCTGTTGATGAAAAAATCTCAAGAATCGGGCTTGCCCTTGAGCCCGGACTTGCCTGGAAAAACGGTCAGGAAGAAAATTCTCCCCTCGCTTACCTTGAGAAATTCCTCAGCTCCAATCCTCACGTAAAATCAAGATACTCAGGAGGCATGCTTGATTTTGTAGTCGGAGGGATCCCTATAGGTCCCACAGAAAAAACGGTTACGGACGGGATTCTGCTTGCAGGTGATGCGGCAGGGCAGACTAAACCGACTTCAGGAGGCGGGATTTATACCGGAGCTTTTGCAGCAAAAATCGCCGGAAAGGTTGCAGCTAAGGCTGCACTTGAGGGGGATACTTCGACAGGGCGGCTCTCAGAATATGATGAACTCTGGCGAAAAGCCCTTGGAAAAGAGCTTGAGATAGGCATGAAAATCCATGACTACATTGGAAAGCTGGAAGACAGACAGTTAAACGACCTTATAGGTTCGCTGAATACCCCTTCTATACTCAATACCATTACCGAATACGGCGATATGGATCATCCTTCTGTCCTTATGAGAAAGCTAATGTTTTCAGGAAATTCCTTAAGACTTATGAAAGCCTTTGGGACGTTTTTAAGAACTCTTTTTTAAATGTTGCTTCCTAACGGATTTGGTGAGTGTAAAGAGCAGGTTTCCAGCAGATATTTAAGTTCTGGAGACCCATTATTTAAAGGGGTAAAAAACTGTGGGTTCTCGTCATTCCAAGCTTCTGGAAGATGTTAAGCAGCATCTGTGCACTTGTGCAGAGGGCCTTAAGCTCACGCCTGATATGGAAGCATTCCTGGAAATGCCTATGAGAGAACTCTATGTTTCCCTGCCAGTCCACATGGATGACGGTTCTATAAAAGTTTTTAGAGGTTTTCGGGTGCAGTACAATGAGGCTCTGGGTCCCACGAAAGGAGGCGTACGTTTTCATCCAGAGGATACCATGGAAACAACAAGAGCCCTTGCAGCCCTTATGACATGGAAATGCGCCCTTCATAAGCTGCCTCTGGGAGGAGCAAAAGGTGGGGTTATTTGCAACCCAAAAGAACTCTCACACAGGGAAATCGAGCGTCTGAGCAGGGCATATATCCGCGGAATTTACCAGATAATAGGTCCGGACAGGGATATCCCTGCCCCTGATGTTTATACAAATCCGCAAGTCATGGCCTGGATGATGGATGAGTACTCAAAACTCGAAGGTAAGAACGTATTTGGTGCCATTACAGGCAAGCCGACAATCCTGGGAGGTTCGGCAGGCAGATACGATGCCACGGCACGAGGCGGCTTATATACAGTCCGGGAAGCCGCAAAAAAACTTGGAATAAACCTGAAAACCTCAAGGGTTGCAGTCCATGGGTTCGGAAATGTGGGGTATCATGCCGCTTACCTGGCAAAGAAGATGTTCGGCTGTAAAGTCGTGGCTGTAAGCGACAGTAAAGGTGCAATCTTCTCAGATGACGGGCTTGATCCTGAAGATGTTTCAGGGCATAAGCATTCAACTGGTTCGGTACTGAACTACCCGGGAGCAAAAACCCTTACCAATAAGGAATTGCTTGAGCTGGATGTCGAGATCCTGATTCCGGCTTCGCTTGAGAATGTTATAACCGAAGAGAACGCAGGAAGGGTCAAAGCCAGGATTCTTGCCGAGATGGCTAACGGGCCAACCACAGTAGAAGGAGAAGCGATCCTCAATTCAAAAGGGGTCCACATCATCCCAGATATCCTCTGTAACGGAGGTGGAGTCATTGTTTCATACTTTGAGATGGTGCAGAACTATTCAGGCATGCAATGGGAAGCAGATGAGGTCAGGAGCCGCCTTGAGAGAAAGATGAAAGAAGCGTATCATTCTGTATACAACTTCGCATCAAAAAACAATGTCACGATGCGGCAGGCTGCATATACTCTTGCTGTCGGTAGAGTGGTTGAAGCAATGCAGCTCAGGGGCTGGATATGAAAACTAAAAATATTAGCAAAGAAGGTTAACAAAGAAGGTCATAAATTAAGTGAGATTTTAGCACGGATAGCAGAAGCATAAAATTTTGAAGCTAACTGAAGCTTATCAGTGATTCATCAAAAAAGAGTGGTTCGAATGTACAGATGCAGCAACTGCGGATATCTCTACAATCCCCATCGCGGGGATTCCTCACAGTCCATAGCTCCCGATACACCTTTTCAAAACCTCCCAAAATCATGGAAATGCCCCAGATGCGGAGCTCCCAAAGAAAAATTTAAAGAAATCTGACAAAGGAAACCTGACATGATCTGTTAAATGAAACCATTGCGCTGCAACCTTTTTACGAAAAGGCTTGACTGAAACCATTGCGCCAGTTTATCACGCCGTCACGCCATTTTCGATAAAACCTTTTCTCAAAAGGTTTTTGATCAAACTTTTTTCCAAAAAGTTTATAGGCTAGCGTTTTTTCAGGCTTCCTCTGCGTTCATCCTATTTCTTTCAAGGTTCAGGATTCTTCTTATGATTAATTTTTTAGATCCGATCCCGATATCTTCATTTTCAGGGTAATTCTCCTTTACGTACTCATAAAGCTCATTTACGCTCATCTCATCAAGCTTTCTCTTGAGTAGATTAAGATCCTCCACAAAAAACACCTTCCTTGCATTTCAGGTTTTAATCCTGATCTCAATACTAGTTTTTATAATATTCGGGTACACGTATGCAAATATTTTAATTTGAACATCTTTATTCAATTGTTTATATTGAACGCTTTATTTGTATACTTGAAAGTCGAAAATTCTTAAGGAGTAATTGTAGAATTTGCAGGAGTTGGTGAATTCCTGAATTCAGGGTTTTTATAAATATACACGGCTAATTATTTGGAAGGAACAGAAAATATATTGAAAAACTTATATAATTTATTTTTTGATAAATTAACAGAATGTTAATATGTTATAAGAATTTAAAGATAACAGCCAGCTAATGCTTAAAAAATTGACCTGAGTTCAGAACTCGGGCATAAATAATCTGTAAGCTTGACAACAGCTTACTAAAAACGAAGAGATAAAGTTAGGATGGGGGCCCTGGAATAAATCGGAAAGACAGTATGGGTGCGGAAACTGAAGAAAACTGGATGAAATATTTTCTTATAAATAGCCCTGATCCTATTCTGAGAGTAGGAAAAGACGGAACAATTCTTTATTCAAATAAGGCAGGAAAAATTTTACTTGAAACTCTTAAAAGCCAGGTTGGAGAAATAGCTCCTGCTGAAATTCTGAAGGCTGCACGCCAGGTAGCGCTTCAACAGATACCTGCGCAAACTGAATTAAAAGCAGGCGGAAGAACTTATTCAATCACCCTTACTCCCATACTTCCCTGCGAAGGCACGATTATCTCAGCAACCGAGATTACTTCCCTTAAAAAAGCTGAAGAGGGAATACTTTTAAGAAAAAGAGAACATGCTGTGCTTTCCAGAATCTCCGAGCTTTCTCTCTCAATCCCCGATTTTCAGGCTTTGCTCGATCAGGTTCTGCCTCTGGTTGCAGATAAACTTGGCGTAGAATACTGCGGCGTCCTGAAACTCCTGCCTGATGGGAATTTTTTGTTTGAGGCAGGAGTTGGCTGGAACTCGAAAAATATAGGCAAGATAATTAAAAGAGACTCAGCCTCACGCGCAGGCTATACCGTACTTTCGAGCCAGCCTATCCTGCTAGAAGGACTGGAAAGAAAGAATTCCATCAGGACAATGGGCCTTGAGGATAACCAGGGCGTAATTAGCGGGATAAGTGTGCTCATAGGAAGCATTGAGAAACCCTATGGGGTGTTGACAGCACACAGCATGAGGAAAGAGAAATTTAGCGAAGAAGATGCTCGTTTCATGAAAGCGGTTGCAATAATCCTCTCATTTGCAATTCAACAAAGAGAGATGGAAGCCGCACTCAGAGACAAGGTATATTTCCTGGAGACACTGCTGGATACTATTCCGGCTCCTGTATTTTACAAGAGCCGTGAGGGCGTTTATGAGGGTTGCAATGAGCTCTTTGCAAATATAATACTTGGGAGTTCAAAAGAAAAAGTGACCGGGCACACTATAGATGAGCTTTTTGAATCAATTCCTCCAGAACTCGGAGAGGTTTATAAACGGATGGACAGACAGTTGTTCCAGAAAGGAGGAAGCCAGGTTTACGAGTCTAAAGTAATGTGCTCTGACGGGCTCAAAAGGGACTTTATTTTCAATAAAGCCGCGTACAAAAGTTCCTGCGGGAATATAGAAGGGCTTATAGGAGTCATGCTTGATATCACAGGGCGGAAGAAAATGGAAGAAAGGCTGCAAAAAAGTGAAGAGCGATACCGCATTATTGCAGAACAAACAGGGCAGCTGATATATGATATTGACCTGAGAAACGGTCATGTTGAATGGGCAGGGGCAATCACTGAACTTACAGGCTACAGTAATAAAGAAATTGAGAACCTGGATTTTTACGGCTGGCTTGATCACGTTCACCCTGAGGATTACAGAAGAGTTCAGCAGTCATTGAAGAACTGCTGGAATACAGGAGAAAAAATTAATGAGGAATTCAGGTTCAAGCGGAAGGACGGAAGCTATTTTTATGTGAGAAATAAAAGGGGTATATTTGAGAGATGAAGATGGCTGTATATGCCGGGCTCTCGGGGTAATGGAAGACGTTACCGAGATTAAGAAGTCTTCAGAAAAATTGAAGGAAAGCGAAGAGCTCTACAGGTCGTTCCTGCAAAATTTCAAAGGAATCTCTTTTAAGCTTGACAGGAACTTCAATCTCCTTTTTCTTGAGGGAGCCGTTGACGAAATAACCGGGTATACAGAGAAAGATTTTTTTTCGGGCAAAATAAATCTCTTTGACATTATTGCCCAGGAAGACGTGCCATTGCTCAAACAGAGTCGGAAAAAAATGATTTCTTCCCCGAACTCCATTATGGAGTACGAGTACAGGCTCAGGCGGAAAGATGGAAACGTAAGATGGGTTCATGAGCTAATCCACAATGTCTGCAACGCCTCTAGAGAGACCATCTTTATCCAGGGGTATGCCTATGACATTACTCAGAGAAAAAAAGCCGAGGAAACCCTTGAAAAAGCAGAAAAAATCGGTATGAGAGAAATTCATCATCGGATCAAGAATAACCTTCAGATAGTCTCATCCCTTCTCAGCCTTCAGGCTGAGAAGTTCACGGACAAAAAGGTTATTGAAGCCTTCAGGGAAAGCGAGAACCGTGTAGTTTCTATGTCCATAATCCATGAAGAGCTCTACAAGTCAGAGGACGCGGCAAGCGTTGATTTTGCAGCATACATCAGAAAATTGACTGCAGACATCCTTCACTCTTACAGGATAGGAAATGAAAAAATAAGGCTTATTCTTGAGGTTGAGAATACACCTCTTGGAATCGATACTGCAATTCCCCTGGGAATTGTGATTAATGAACTTTTCTCAAACTCTCTTAAATATGCATTTCCAAAAGGTACAGAAGGAAAGATCAGGATTTCCCTTTCCCGAGATGAACCTGAAAGGGAAAAGACAGGAGACGTTGAGGGAAAGAAACCTCCAGAGGAGTCTTCGAGGTTTACCCTCACCTATTCTGACAATGGCGCTCGTTTTCCGGAAAATATTGATTTCAAGAAGCCCAAGACTCTGGGTCTGCAGCTTGTAAACGCCCTGGTTGAGCAGATTAACGGAACAATTGAGCTCGAAAGAGGAAACGAGACAAAATTCACGATCAGGTTCGAAGATCGGGGATCAGCCTCAAAAGCGTAAAAACGGCTGTATCTTACCATCCGGTTAGTCTCGCTTTCAAAACATGAAATTAGGCAGTTTTTCTTAACCGGACTGTCTTTCCACTTAATCCTGAGAGCAAATTTTTTGCATGAATGGTTCTTTTCAATTCAGAATCTTTTTGTCATATAAGCTTAAAAATACTGTCCTTGTGCCCCAAAGATACGGCAGGGTGCAGGTAGAAGCAAATAACACAGGCTTCTATATTAAGAACTCATCTGAAACTTGACATTTTTAAATTTGATATGAATGATATATGACTGGTGTATATGACTGGTATATATGACTGGTATATGACCGGTATATGACCGGTATTTATCAGAAATAAGAAAAAATAAAAGAATAACACATAGAGCGAGGATAGGCGAATTGTGAATGCTAATAGGAATTGATGTCGGAGGCACTACCACGGATGCAGTGCTTATCCGCAATGGAGAAGTATGCAGTACTGCCAAGGTTTCCACTGAGCCAGAGAGACTTCTGAATTCCCTGCTTGAAGCCCTTGATGCAGTCAGCAGAGGCATTCCTCCAGAGCAAGTGGAAAGGATTGTATTTAGTACGACCGTGATAACAAACCTCATTGCCGAAGGCAAAACCGACCGTGTGGCTCTGGTGCTGATTCCGGGGCCGGGTATTAATCCGAAAAGTTACAGCTTCCCTGACAGCTTTTATCTTAAAGGGGCTATGGATTACAGGGGAAGGGAAATCCAGCCCCTCGATGAGGCTGAAATCAGGAAAACCGTGGAATTGATCCGGGAATCAGGATTTGCAAGAGCAGCCGTTATAAGCAAATTCGGGCAAAGAAACCCTTCCCATGAACTGATGATAGAGGAAATCTTCAGGGAGATCTATCCCGGCTGCAAACTGGAACTCGGGCATAAGGTTTCAGGAAAACTGAATTTCCCGAGAAGGGTAGCAACTACCATGCTCACTTCTGCCACCAGGGAGCGCTATCAGGAGTTTGTCGAGAAGATCATGAAAGCTCTTGAGGAGAGAAGGATTCGGGCTCCCGTATTTATCCTGAAAGCTGATGGAGGAACTCTCCCGGTTGAAAAATCAATAGAATTCCCTGTAGAAACTATATTTTCGGGCCCTGCTGCGAGTACGATTGGAGCCCTTGCCCTTACCCCGCAGAATCAGACTTCGGTTGTGGTGGACATAGGAGGGACTACGACAGATCTTGCACTAATTCTTTCAGGCAATCCGCTTCTGGCTTCTAAAGGTGCAAAACTCGGAGGTTTCCTCACACATGTTCGGGCTTTTGCTGTCCGGTCGATAGCTGTAGGAGGAGACAGCGTCGTAAGGGTAAGGGAGTCGGATACAGGCAAAAAAATATTAACGGTCGGTCCTGATAGGGCAGGTCCTGCTTGCTGCATGGGAGGAGAAAAAACTACCCCGACTGATGCTCTGAACGTTCTTGGGCTTATCAATGTAGGAAACCCCGAACTTTCAAGCAAAGCTATTAAAACCACAGCTTCTGACCTGGGAAAATCCGAGGCTGAAACTGCAGCACTGATAGTGGATAAAGCTGCACAGATGATTGCTGATGCAGTCAATGAGATGTTTCTTGAGTGGGAACAGGAGCCTGCCTACAGGATATGGGAAGTCCTGCAGGAGAAAAAGGCGAGACCTGAGAATGTGGTTGGAATAGGAGGAGGAGCAAAAGGTCTCATTGCCGAGATTGCGAAAAAACTCTCTGCCAAACCTGTCATCCCTGAGTATGCTGAGGTAGGAAATGCTATAGGGGCAGCCATTGCAAGGCCCACGCTTACCATAAACCTGCACATTGATACTGAACAGCAGATATATTCAGTAGCCGAGGAAGGGGAGATAGTTAATCTGAGTGCAGCAAACCTTGGGAATCTCAATAAAATACACCTCGAAGAAGCGGAAGCCTTTGCTGCAAAGCTCCTGAGGAAACGTGCAGAAGACTTTGGAATTTCCGAGTATGCGGATGAAGCCGAGATTGTTAATAGTGAAGTTTTCAATGTCGTCAACGGCTGGTATACCACAGGGCGGCTTTTTGATGTGAGTATGCAGATTCCTGCGGGCTTAATCCCGGGATGGAAAAGGAGGGAAAAAGCATGAAACTGGGGCTTGGAAAAATCAGGGATGTACTGAAAGCTGGCTCCGGCGCTGATATGCAGCAAGAGAAAAAAGAGCATGCAGAAGGGAGAAGTAAGGCAGAGAAAGAAGAAACCCGGATAACAGAGAGTGAAGAAAATAAGCTTGAGACAAATGAGGGGAATTTAATGGAATTGAAAAAGACCGGACAGGAGACAAAACAAGAACCTCTATCCCCGGCAGACCGTTCCAGAGCTGAAAAGACAGGTCTGGTTTTCTTCCCGGCCTTTGACTGGGCTATTTCGCCGACCCATCCGGAAAGAGAAGAACGCCTCCTCTATACCAGGGACCAGATCTTTGAAGAAGGCCTGATGGATCTGCCGGAAATAGCCGAATATAAACCCCGCCTTGCTGAGTACAGGGACATTGCCAGAGTCCACTTCTGTGTGCCTGATATAAAAACCCAAGCTACAGTTCCCCATCTTATCGCAGCAGGGAGCTGCCTTGTGCTCGGGGATGCCTTGATGAGAGGAGAAGTTAAGAATGCTTTTGCGCTTGTCCGCCCGCCCGGTCACCATGCAATGACAGTAGCACACGGAAACAGGGGGTTCTGCAATATAAATAACGAAGCTATTCTTGTAGAATACCTGAGAAAAAAATATGGAATCCGCAAGATTGCAATTGTGGATACCGATGTGCATCATGGGGATGGAACACAGGAAATCTTCTATAATGACCCGGATGTGCTTTTTATTTCTTTCCACCAGGACGGAAGAACTCTTTACCCCGGATCGGGCTTCATAAGCGAGCTTGGTGGCCCAAAAGCGCGTGGCATGACAATTAATATTCCCTTGCCGCCTGGAACCCCTGATGAGGGCATACTTTATGTGCTCGATTCTCTCGTGCTTCCGATTCTAAAAGATTTCAAGCCTGAATTAGTCCTGAACTCTGCTGGACAGGATAACCATTATACCGACCCGCTTGCGAATATGCGCTTTTCCGCACAGGGATATGCAAAATTGAATGAGAAACTTGCCCCTGATATGGCTGTGCTTGAGGGTGGCTATGCAATCCAGACAGCACTGCCTTATGTAAACACAGGCATAATCCTTGCAATGGCAGGGCTTGATTATTCCTGCGTAAGGGAACCTGACTTCAAGCCAGGGATGTTTGTCCAGGCTGCACGGGATAGAAAGATACTGGAAGAGACCGTTGCAGCCCAGCTCGAAAACTGGAAAAACCGGGACAGGCTTGTAGAAGCCGAAGTAGCAAAATATGGAGATTTCTACAGCCGGAGAAAGCAGATCTTTTACGACACGGATATGATTCAGGAGTTCCAGGAAGAGAGAATCCGGATGTGCCCTGACTGCCAGGGCTACAAGACCATAGATTCCCACGCTCACAGGAGCGTATACGATGCCAGGATTTTCGGGGTCTCGGTTCCGATTTATGCCTGCGAGAACTGCCAGGCTGAAGCCAGGGAAGAGTACAGAAAAAGGCTTGATGACACGGAATATGACCATATCTACTTGCAGGATAAAAAAGAGGATGAATACAGGGCATATAATACGAGAACAAAGCAGGAAACGGTTTATTGAGACGGGAAAGAATTTATTAAGCAGGAATAAATTTATTAAATATTAAAGATTTTTTTTCTTTTCATCCTGCTTATTTCTCTTTGTTTTTTCTAGCTCTTTAATTCTGTAATCTCTTATTTTTCTATAATCTCCGGAATCTTCCTTTGTTTTTCATCCAGCGTATTATCCTGACCTGAAGCGAGTTTTTCCAGCCTCCTGATATTTTAAAAGAATACGGGACGATGAGTGAACCTTTTTCAGGTTTTTATGTTCAAAATTTTAATTCATTTTTATATCAATATCCTTTTTAAGGAGTATATGAAAAGCGATATATATTCTTTAAAAGAAAATTTGTGAAGAAGGCAGCACTTTTGGAGGGAACTTACTAAATATATTAATTTTATCCTTCGAAATCAAATAATCATGCTGTTCGCAGGTTTGTAGATAAATTAAAACCGGGATTGGATGACTGCGAGGAAGTTGAAATGTTCTGATTAACGCTATCAACAGGCAGGTAAAGATACAAAAGTTAAGATGTTGTCGGCGTTAACTTATTTTCAGTTTGTTATAATCGAAAAAGATAGTGGAGACTAAACGAGAACGAAGTAGTAAGAGAATTCCAGCAAGCTGAGACATTATTTTACGATTTTGTGCTTTTTAATAGTACCAGAAGTATATTGACAGAAACCGTTATGTTTATATTCTAGCCGCGATTAGTTTCTAATTAATTTAAGGGAGTGATATTTATAATTACTTTTATCTGTATGGAGGAATTGAACATAAATAGATTAAAACTTTTACTACTAGCATCTTTTATTTTCACACTAAGTTCCTTTATCGGAGCAGCTGCGACATATACTGTAGCCGCTGACGGTACGGGAAACTATGCGACAATACAGGCCGCGGTGAACGGTGCAGGTCCGGGTGATACAATTATTGTAAAACCTGGAACTTATAATGAGAACATCATTATAAATAAAATCGGACTAAAGGATTTGGAGTTGAAGTCTGCATCCGGTAATGCTGCGGATACAATAATAGCCAACTCTACAGGCAATCATGTAATCTCTGTTAGTTATGGAGATAATTTAACAATTAAAGGATTTACGATCAGTGGAGCTGGAATCGAAAATGCAGGCATCAACATGGTTGGAAGTCACCACTGTACAATTGAAAATAATATATTTTCGAATGATGCCCTTGGAGTACAACTAAGATCGAACTCTAATTACAACACAATTCACAACAATATATTTGTCAAAGATACTGCTGCTGGCAGAGCAATTAATATTGAAGGGTCCGGGTATAACAAAATCTCGGGGAATACAGTTTCAAACCAGAGGTATGGAATTTATATCAGTAAGTCTGATTGGAATGAGATTTCAAGTAATACTGTAAGCCAGAACAGTGATGGCGGTATAGTTATTTCCAGTTCAAAAGACAATACCCTGGAAAAGAACATTCTAAGCTTGAATGATGGTCTTGGGATCAATTGTGCAGACTCACCCAATAGTAAACTGATTAGTAATACGGTGTCCAATGGTTCTAACGGGATTAATCTTGTATTTTCCCCTGGAAGCACAATCTCAGGCAATGACGTATCATTTACCCGTGACCATGCTATCTTTCTGGATAACTCCAGTAATGGTAACGTGGAAAACAATAATGTTTCAAGCAGTCCCTACGGAATAGCTCTGAGATATTCTAACAATGGTAACGTGGTCAACAATTATGCTTACAACAATACCAGAGGCATTTACATTACCCTGTGGTCAAATAACAACATGCTCTCAGGCAATAAGGCATATTCAAATAATTATGGTATTGTTCTTGCATACAATGCCAATAATAATATTATCGAAAACAATGAAGTAAATTCGAATAACAATTACGGTATCGTGCTAGGAACTGTATTCGATAATAAAGTGTTAAATAACAAAATATCGCAAAATGAAAGGGGAATTTCCCTCGATTCCTCATCCGTAAGAAATATACTCTCAGGCAATACTGTGAACTCAAATAGAGGTTATGGGATTCTTCTGGAAAACTCTGATTACAATAATATTACCAGCAATATTGTCCAGTCAAATAAGAATGGAATTTACCTGGTGAATTCGAATTACAGTTTCCTTATCAGCAACACCGTGCCTGACAGTGAGAGAGCTATCCGACTGTCGAACTCAAGTAATGACAAGCTTATTAACAATGATCTCTCGAATAACCTCTATTATGGAATTCTTCTGGAAAATTCCAGCAATAATGAACTTTCCGGAAATACTGCTTTTAACAGCACTGTAGGCATTTCCCTGAGCTCGTCAGTAAATAACAACATTTCAGGTAATACAATTAATTGGAATAGCGATAATGGCATTTTCCTGTGTGCCAGAAGCTTCGATAACCTTATCTATAACAATAATTTCTACAACGCTGTAAATACCAATGTTAGAAATAATAGATGTACCTGGAATGTAGCAAATACCAGTGGCAGAAACATTATGGGTGGTCCATACCTTGGCGGCAACTACTGGGCAAAACCAGACGGTACAGGCCATTCACAGATCACACCTGATGAAAACAATGACGGATTTGCAGATGAGCCATTTAATACGAGCAACGTTACAGACAATTTACCCCTTATAGATGTTCCTGACCCGATTGCTCCGATTGCAGACTTCAGTGCCAATCCCACTAAGGGAATTGTCCCACTCACGGTCGAGTTTAAGGATCTTTCAAAATATGCAACCTCGATAAACTGGGATGTTAATGGTGACGGAAAATCAGACGGTAATAATAGTACCCTTATCTATGTGTACGATACTCCAGGGAACTATATTGCCACTCTGACAGCGACAAATGAAAACGGCACGAGTATAAAATTTATAACAATAAATGCAGAGAAGTTTATAGTTTATCCTCTCGCCGACTTCAGTGCCAATCCCATGAGCGGTTATGCTCCACTTTCGGTCCAGTTCAACGACCTGTCGCAGAACGCAACCTCAAGGAACTGGGATATTGGCATTGATGGAACTATCGAGTCTACAAATGCCAGCTTTACCTATGAGTTCTCAGTGCCTGGGAGTTATCCTGTCAGATTAACCGCAATTAATGAGAACGGCACTTCCTCAAAGGATTTGACAATAACTGCCATACAGCAAAGCAGTTCAGGTGGAGGAAGCAAAAAGAGCGGTGGTAGCAGCCGTGGCGGCGGTGGCGGCGGTTCCCCTGAGCCTGCAAGAAATGTTGAAGTCAAGGAACTTTCACAGGTACGCGTTGTAAGCGGAAATCCTGTGAAATTTGATTTCCCAAAAAATGCCACCTGCGTTGCGTATGTGAGTTTTGATGCAAAGAAGACCGCAGGCAAGACCACAACCATTGCCGAGCAGCTCAAAGCAAAATCAACCCTGACTTCAAATCTGTCCTCTGGTGAGGTATACAGGTACTTCAACCTCTGGGTCGGAAATGCAGGTTTTGCCACTGAAAAGAACATTGAAAATCCTGTAGTGTGCTTCAAGGTCGAAAAATCCTGGCTGCAGGATAAGAAGATTGACCAGAACTCAATAACGCTTAACAGGTACAGTGATAAAAAATGGTCCGAGCTGCCTATAAAGCTGTTGAGAGAAGATAACAAATACCTTTACTTCACGGCAGACACGCCAGGCTTCACCCACTTTGCAATAACAGGGAAAGCCGCAGAGAAACCCACGGCTGATAAAAAGCCTGCGGCTGACACTTCAGAGCTTGAGGAAGAAAACACAACAGTAAATGGAACCGAAAAGGAAGACAATTCTCAGCAGGGAACCGGGAAGGATAAAATCACAAGCATACCCGGATTTGAAGGACTTTGTGTTGTAGCCTGCCTTATTACATTATTCCTGCATAAGAAAAAATAAAGTGCAGCCAAAAAGAAAAATAGAAACAAAGATGAAAAGTAAAATCAGAAAGAGAAAGCGAAAATAAGAAAAAGATGATTAAAAAAGAAAATAGAAGATAAGAATTCGATAAAAAGAAAATAAAATAAGAGATAAGAATTTGATAAAAAGAAAATAAAAGATAGGGATTCAATAAAAAGGGCAGGATAAAGGTATTAAGCCTTTCCTTTATCTTGCCTTTTCTTTTATTTTTGATTTTTCTTATTTTTGATTTTTCTTATTTTTGATTTTTCTTATTTTTGTGACTTTTTATAGTTCTCCTTCTTTATAGTAACCTTTAATTGTTTCACCAGCCTTTTTTTCCGGATTTCCTGTTTTTATGAACGGCTCTCACTCTTTCCAATGTGTTATCCTTCCCAGAACATTTTATCAGAAACGATATTGGGATGAACTTTTTATATGTGCAACCGGTCCTTATGCAGTCGGTTCTGGTTTATTGAGCCAGAACAGTCTTTTTCACACTTGAGGGTTAAGTTTTTTGAGGACGCAGGTAGTCTGTCATGTTATACTGAAAGTTGATCCGGAACATAAGAAAAAAGACTATCTGGTTATTTTGCTGGGCTTGCTATTGGTTGCTTTTTATCTGGATTTTTATCTCTTTATTTTGATATTATTCTGATCCAATAAATTTATATTATTTAATGTTTAAAATCAGATTTATCAATAGAAAATTAAATAATAATTTAAATAAAGAGAGGGGGATTTTAATAAACCGATTTGCTACCCTAGCGATAGCTTTTTTCATTTTTACATTTTGTTCGAGTGTTGGCACTGCGGTTGAACTCACGGTCCAGCCCGGGGAGTCAATTCAATCTGCAGTAGATAATGCAAGTTCCGGAGATGAAATAGTCATAAGTCCCGGAAACTATAGTGAGAATATCATAATAACAAAGGACGATATTGTATTAAGATCCAGCTCTGGAAATCCCGAAGACACCATAATTACAGCAAATAATAATGCATCAAATGTATTGTCTATAGACGCGGATAACATAACCATTATGGGACTAACCATTACAGGAGCCGGACTTGACAGGTCGGGAATCCAACTATCTGCATCCAATTATTGTGTTATAGAAAATAACATACTCGTTAACAATGCTCTCGGAATATACTTACAGTATTCAATGAACAACAGTATCCTTAACAATACAGTGGAACAGGGCAAGAGAGCAGTTAACATTGAGAGGTCAAATTACAACACAATAATGAACAACAAGGTTTCAGGTCAGCGGTTTGGAATTTATGTCACTGCTTCCGAAGGGAATAAACTTTCGGAAAACGAAGCAAATATGAACTCCAACCATGGTATTGTCCTGGAAAATTGTAAAAATAGCCGTCTCGAAAACAACACCGCAAATGCAAACGGTGGATATGGTATCCATATAGTGTATTCGACCAGTAACGACCTGTTCGGAAACATTGCAGACTCAAACATGAATTATGGCATCTCTTTTGTTGATTCCAGTAACAACAGGGTTGCAAACAACACAGCGGTCAACAACCCCAGGGGTATTTTCCTGCAAAGGTCAGGCGAGAGCGAGATCTATAACAATCTGGCTTTGAACAACAATTACGGAATCCGTCTTTCCTCAGGAATAAACTGCAATATCTCAGGAAACGAAGTCTCGAACTGTAATGCTTCAGGGATTTCTTTACTGAACTCTGCTAACTGTACCATCAGTGAGAATCCACTGTCAAATAACAGTCTCGGAATAGACCTGGAATTATCCAATAATACCGTTATTCTTAACAATACCCTCCTGGAAGGCGGAAGGGGAGTTAGCCTGCGGGATTCGAGTTATAACCTGGTGTCAAATAACATGGCTTTAAGCAACAGGTACGGATTTTATATATCTCGCTCGCAGTGGACTACACTAATTAACAACACGGCAAGTACAAGCGTTAACCACGGAATTGTGCTGGTAAATTCCACCAATAATAACTTTACAGGCAATACTCTGAATTCAAATGGAGGGCATGGTGTTTATCTGACAAATTCGAGCACCAATATCCTGGATAGTAATACGGCTTCAGATAACAGTAGAGGCATAGAGCTGAGATCATCCAGCGGGAACAATATTATGAACAATACTGTGTTGGGTAACAGGGAATACGGAGTCCTGCTATCGTACTGCACAGGCAATAACATCTCAAGAAATGAAGTTTCTAACGGCGGACGTGGAATCCACCTGAGCACCTCCCAGAACAATGTAATCTCAAGAAATATTATCGCTCTGAACAGTATCTCAGGCATTTCCATGAGCTCTACAAGCAATGGCAATATCTTCTTTGATAATTATCTGAACAATGTCTTTAACTCAGACGTTAAGGACGGAAGCGAAGGAAATGTCTGGAATGCCACAAAAACTGCCGGTACCAATATCGTTGGCGGACCATTCATAGCAGGTAACTTCTGGGCAAAACCTGATGGCACCGGATTTTCCCAGACCGCAACCGATGGGGATGGAGACGGGATTGCTGATACGGCATATAAACTTCCGGGCAACAATTATTCGGACTTCCTGCCTCTGGTAGGCGGCTCTGCGCCCGAACGATCTGTAGCGCCTCCTGTGAACGTTACGATTCCCTCCTCCGGAGCAGGCACCAATGAAACCAAAATAATGGTAAATGAAACTGCTGTCAACAAAACGGAAACAGATAAGATGGAAAACAAGACTGAAGTAAATAAGACGGCTAGTAAAACCAAAGTAAATACAACATATACGAATAAAACTGAAATGGATGATGACAGCAAGGTAGAAATGGACATCGATGAGAGAGAAGACGATATGGAACTTGATTGAAGCAGCCTGAGCAGCCCAGAGGATTAAGCAGCAGGCCAAAACCCAGGGATAAGGGCTTGACCCTTTTTCCTTTTTTTTCTTGTTTTCCCTTTTTTCCTGTTTTCCCTGTTTTTATCTTCTCCATTCAAGTTTCATATTTTAAAGGAATCACTCTTTTTTTGAAATACCTTAGATAAATATGTGTTAATCTTGACAATACTTTATGCTCTTTGATCTTTAACTTTAAAGAACACCAACTAAATCAATATATTTATATTGTTTTGTGTTGATTCCTTAATTTATTAGAAAAGTTTCAGCAGAATGCTACTTTTATACTGGGGAATCAAAATGAAGAAATCAACTATCCTGCTAACAGTCATGATTATTTTTGCATTAGCCTCTGGAATCGGGGCGGCTAAGGAGATTCCTGTTAATCCGACGGATTCTATACAGGCTGCTGTAAATAACGCAGCCTCAGGTGATGTAATAATTGTCAAATCCGGGATATATACCGAGAATATTAAAATCACTAAACCAGATCTCGTAATAAGGTCTGAGTCAGGGAACCCTGAAGACACTATAGTCAGAGCTAACTCAAACACAAGTGTTTTCAGCATGTCAGCAGTTAACACAACGATTAGCGGGTTTAAAATAGAATCCGCTGAGACCGGAATTTATATGGCTAACTGCATTAACTGCACGGTTAGAAATAACTATCTTTCGGACAATAAGGTGGGAATAACTCTATATGGTTCGAACTATAATGAAATCTCGGAAAATAGAGTAAACTCAAACAGACAGCATGGGATTCAAATCTTATACTCTGAAGGAAACAAACTCTTAAATAACAGTGTAAATTGGAATGATAGAGGAATTAATCATTTACACTCAAACAAAAGCGCAATCTCAGGCAATAATGTCTCTAATAACATGAACTACGGAATGTGGATTTCTCACTCGAACTTTAATACAATCTCCGGAAACATAGCTAACGAAACCATCAGAGGTATCAATCTGGATTCTTCCAGTGATAATAATGTTTCCGGAAACATTGTTGCCTTTAATAACATATCCGGCTTTTATGAGTGTCCAGCCTGCCGCAGGAACCTTATTTTCAATAATTACGCCAATAACAACCTGAACGCTAATATCAATAACAGGGACACTACCTGGAATATCTCAAAAACTGCTGGCATCAATATTGTTGGCGGGCCATTCATAGCAGGCAACTTCTGGGCAAAACCTGACGGTACCGGATTTTCCCAGACTGCAACTGATGAAGATAAAGACGGGATTGCTGATTCTGCGTATACTGGCGACTTACGGAACGTTACAGATTATCTGCCTCTTGTATCAGTTTCCAACCCTGAGAAGCCAATCCCAATTCTGCCTGTTGCAAACTTCAGCACCAATGTAACAGGTGGCTATGCTCCTCTTTCTGTCCAGTTCACTGATCTGTCGCAAAATGCAATTTCCTGGAGATGGGATTTTGAGAGTGACGGAAACATAGATTCAACTGACCAAAATCCGGTTCACACATATACGATCCAGGGAAACTATACTGTTAATCTTACCGCAGGCAACGCTAATGGTACACATTCGAAAATTATGAATATCACCGTGCAGGAAGCACAGCATGAAGATAGAATCTTTCCGTTTGCAGACTTCAGCGCCAACCCCGTGAGAGGTTATGCTCCTCTTTCTGTCCAGTTCACTGATCTGTCGCAAAATGCAACCTCAAGGAACTGGGACTTCGGAGACGGAACAGGTTCAACCGAACAGAACCCTATGCATACTTATTCTACCCCAGGAACCTATACTGCTAACTTAATCGCAGCCAATGAAAATGGTACATCCTCAAAAACTATCTCAATAAACGTCATGAAACACAGCAATTCAGGTGGTGGAGGCGGTGGAGGCGGTTCCCCAGAGCCTGCAAGAAATGTTGAAGTCAAGGAACTTTCACAGGTACGTGTTGTAAGCGGAAATCCTGTGAAATTTGATTTCCCGAAGAATGCCACCTGCGTTGTATATGTAAGTTTTGATGCAAAGAAGACCGCAGGTAAGATCACAACCATTGCCGAGCAACTCAAAGCAAAATCAACCCTGACTTCAAATCTGTCCTCAGGTGAGGTCTACAAGTACTTCAACCTCTGGGTCGGAAATGCAGGGTTTGCAACGGAAAAGAACATTGAAGACCCTGTAGTGTGCTTCAAGGTCGAAAAATCCTGGCTTGAGGATAAGAACATTGACCAGGATTCAATCACGCTCACCAGATACAGTGATAAAAAGTGGTCCGAACTGCCCGTAAAACTGTTGAAAGAAGATGACAAGTACGTGTATTTTACGGCTGATACTCCAGGGTTCACTCACTTTGCAATAACAGGCAAACCAGTTGAAAAAGAAGCAGGAATTGAAATGAAACCTGAAACCAGCACTTCGGAGCTTGATCAGAATATAGCGGCATCAGAAATTGAGCAGAGCCAGAAACCCAGACAGGAAAATTACATGGGCTCACGCGAATCTAAAGAGGGAAGCCTGACAAGCGTACCGGAATTCAAAACGCTATACGCTATAATCTGTCTTTTTATTGCATATATCGGCAGGAAGATGAAAAATTAAACCAGTCAGGAAAAACCAGAAGATAAGTACGGGAGTGGGGGCTCAATGGGATCATGGGAGATTTTTGACAGGTATGCAGAAGAATATGACGCCTGGTATGAAAGTAATGAATTCGCATACAGGTCGGAACTACTTGCCCTGAGAACTTTCCTCCCAGAAAATCCGAAGAAACTAAAAGCACTTGAAATCGGAACCGGTACAGGCAGGTTCTCTCAGGTTCTGGGGGTTGGACTCGGGCTTGAACCGGCAAGGGCTATGGCAAGACTTGCAAAGCAGCGAAGCCTGGAGGTCGTGCTTGGAGTTGCAGAGTTCCTGCCCTTTAAAAAAGAAAAATTTGATTTGGTTTTGATTATTACCTCACTTGCTTTTTTTGAAAACCCTAGCCAGGCACTCAAGGAAGTCCTGAGGGTCCTGAAGCCAGGCGGACAAATTATAGCTGGAATTCTCGACAGGGATAGCCCTCAGGGGTTATATATAGAATCAGAGAACAAAAAAGGCAGGTTTTTTTCTGAGGCACATTTCTTTTCGGCAAAAGAGATCTCGGGATATCTTGCAGAACTTGGATTTGAAAGGCTTGAGTCCTGCCAGACGCTATTTAAGCAGCCCGGAGAGACCAGGGAAGTTGAAATTCCAGAAAGAGGGCATGGAAGAGGATGGTTTGCAGTACTTTCAGCCAGAAAGCCTCTTTAAGAAAGTTTTTTAAAAACTCTGGGTTAAAGGCTTAAAAAAAGTTACGATTCCGAATCTCCTTAAGCCTTGTTTTTCCTGCATCAATAATGGACATGAGTTCGGAATAGGCACATTCTGAGAGTTCGTCTCCCTGAGCGAGTGAAAAGAGAGTTTTTCCATCCGAATAAAGAAGAATTCCGTTCCATGCCGCGAAGTGAATGCCTGAAAGATACTCACAGGGCAGTTCCCATCTGGAATCTACATTTTCGAAACCTTCAAAACGGTAGAAAACAGTAGTATTTTTCAAGACTTTTGTAAATCTCAGGAGTTTACTGACCATATTTTTCATCCAGGTTGTGGTTACCATAAGGTTACCATAAAAAGGAAACAAAATAGTTTCTGCTGTTTTTAAAGGAAATTATTATGGGAATTTTAAAGGCTTAATGATCTTCCAAGGAAATCAGTTAGCCCTGATAGGAAAAAGAAATTAAGTCAGTAGGAAAAAGAAATAAGCCAGCAGGAAAAAGAAATTAAATACTGAGCTCAGTTACTTTTTCTCCTTTTGCACTGGTAATGGTTACGGATATGTCTTTAAACTTCGGAACTCCTGTGCCGCCAGTTTCATCCGAAACAAGCATATTTGACCAGGGGCTTTTAGGCATATATGCAATGCCCCTGTGAGGAGTTTCGTATCCGGATTCCTCAGCTCTGACAACAACCCGTCCAAATGAGTTTTTCAGGATGACAGTATCGCCTTTTTTTACGTTCAGCTGTTTCAGGTCTGCAGGATCCAGCTTTATGACGGCAGAGAGGTTTTTGTACTCTTCCCCAAAACGGTTTTCACGCATAGCCTTATCCTGAAAGATATCCCGATAGGTTATGATTTTAATTTTTATTTCAGGAGTCGTAAGGAAAGATCCGAAATCCATTACAGTGCCTCCATTATTTTCTTTAGGATTACTTCTTCAGATGGGTGATTTGTCTCAAATACAGGTTCAAAACTGACTTTAACCCCATCCATGCGTGTAGCACTTCCTCCTGACTCTACGCCGCTTATTGTGGTATTGATGTAAACTTTTGAATGCTTTGAAGTCAGGGTCTCACAATGGTCTATTGAGATAACAGGAATCTCAAGCAGGTTTTTCACAATGGAGTGGGGAAGGATTGAAAACGGATCAGTGCCAATAATAAGGGCTGCGTCCACTGTTTTCGCTTTAAGAGATTCAACAATTGAATACTCAGGCCCATGTTTTACAGTACCGTCCTCAAACTTCACGCTATTTACATACCCTGTTTCTGCAAAGAGCTTTTCGTTAAAGCCCACTATGTTACAGCTACTTACCATTGGGATCAGGTGGAAGTTGGCTTTTTCGTTGAGGACTTTCATAAGCTTGAAAAGCGGCTCAAGGTCTTCAATCGAGTAGATTAGCCCGCGTCCTACGAAAATTACCCCGAACTTCGCCCCTTTAAGGATATTTGCAAGCTCAAGGAGTTTCTTTGGGGGGTAATTGTAAGAGGTTTTGGGAAGCTTTCCAGAAAGCCCTGCAATCAGGGCATCGATAAACTCTGCATCTCCTTTTGGAGGAATCTGGAAGAAATAGTTCCCGCAGATCTTTGCAGTATGAGACTTCCGAACATCTATTGCAATTTCTGTTCTTTCTTCTTCCCAGCCCCGCTGCTTTTCGCTTCCTCTGGGGAAATAGGAATGCTTAGAAAGAAGGCGAGGATGAGAGTCCGATGGATCTGTTCCCCAGTATATAATTACATCAGCTTTATTCCTCACGTCGTCAAGAGTGCAGGTCTTAAGCTTATCCTGAATAAGAGCCTCGGACAGAGGGCCCAGACAGAAAGAGGATGTATCATCAAGCGTTGCGTTGATTTTTTTTGCAAGCTCAATTGCCAGTTTCTGAGTTTCATCTGTAGAATTCCCGAGCCCGAAGATCAGGGGGTTTTTTGCATTCTTGAGAATTGATACAGCCTCATTGATTGCAGTTACCTCATCAACAGGTGTATTATCAACTCGGAAACCTGCTTCGTCCCTGGTTTCCTTCATGTGGGCTACCCCTACTCTGCAGGCTGTATAAACTTTATTTACTATGTTTTTCTCGGACTCAACCTCGATATCATCGCAAAGGAGTCCACAGCCTGTGCATACATAATAGTTTTTCTCCATATCCACATTCCTCACACAAACTCAATTGCTTCTACAGGGCAGGTTACTATACAGCCATTACAGAGAATTTTATTTTTTCCGAAGCGGCGGCATTCCCCTAAGTTCTGGGCTCTTACAATGCCGTCTTCTACGGTCAGAACCAGCTTATTAGCATTCCTGGGAGCGTTTCCTGAGCCTACTCCATAAGGATCATTTGCTACATTAGGAGGGCAGGCAACCACGCAATTTCCACAACCGAAGCACAAGTCTTCATGCACTATGAGCCCGGTTTCGGTTGCTTCTTCGGATGGTTTGAAAATTTCACTTATCTTTTCATAGCTTTCTTTGTACTTTGGTTCTTCTTTAAGGGGCGGGCAGTCCTCGGGTGTGAGCTCGCGTGCCATAAGGGCTACTGCAAAGGCCATACATGAGGTTTTTCCGCACTTTTTGCAGTTGGTTTTTGGAAGCATCTGATAGAGTTCCATTGCATTTGTCATTCCAGGTCACCCTTGAGTCAAGTTTTTTAGAAGTAAATTTTTTATATAAGTTTTCCTTAGAGGGAATGAATGTCAAAATTACGATTGAAAAGTAAAATTAAGCTTGCCACTGAAAACGTATGTTAAAGAACCTTTAATTAAATATATCTAAGTACTATTCCTTAAACTCTCGCTTTTTTGCTTTCATTGTTACTTTCAGCTTGAGCAGGGAATATCCGGCAAACTTCTGTGAATAAATTGAGGTTTTCAAATTTTGATGCCCTTAGGTACGCAGGCTTTTATTTCTGGGATCTTTGAGGTCAAAGATTTCTCAAATTAATTTTCTTGGTCACAGAAACAATTGATAAGCCTCTTTACAGGCAGATGATTCCAGTGAACTCAATTTAATTCGCTTTAAAGAAAAGTTCGCAGTGGCAGTTTCCATCCCTTTCGACTTCTTCTTTATGATATATGCAGGGACATACGATCTTTCTATCTTCGTTTTCATCTCCGGTAACTATTCTGCAGGGGCAGTAACGCCTTCCGAATTTCTCAAGCTTTACTGTAAGCCCGTCAAGCACGTAATCAAGAGCTTCTTTATCCGGGTTAAGCCTGTAACCTGCTCTTTCGGCATACTTCTGAGTCCATTCATACATTTTTTCCTTTAATTCATTGTGTTCAGCCATACAAAAAACTCCTTACGCTTTAAACCGAAACAGTCCTGAACCTTGATGAGAAGTGTGAGTACAGGTGAGCCATTTATAGAATGGTAGTATTATGAAGTATAGTAGATTCTTAATTTGTACCAAGACGTACGGCAACAATTTAAGATTTAACATCAATTCCAGCTTGTAACGTTATCCCTATTTTTATTCAAGTTATTTATAGAAATACCTTATCCTTCAGGAATTATTTAATTCCTCCCATACTACCAGTTTCATCTCACTTATATCATGTGTCCTGTCTCACTTATGCCCATATAACCATTTTCTGTTAAATTTGTATTGAGTTGCCCGTTTGAAACTGGTTCCTAGACTACGAATTAAGTTCTCAAACTATAAATCAATTGGTAAAACTTCGGTGTTAAGGTAGAATTAATGATGCTAAGATTCTGACCATTACTTTTCTCATATACCAGCCAAACTGCGTATCAGTCAAAGTGAATTAACAGTTTGGAATTCAGGTTTAAATTTAAACCCGGTTAATTGGTTAGCTCAAGGCAAATAAGAAAGTTAATATACTTAAAATATAAATTCTATTATATAAATAAATTCTGTTATATAAATAAACTGTTAAATACTGTATAATAAATGATCAAATCTGTTACAACAGATAAACTATAGAAAAACATAACAAAAAATAATAAAGCTTGGAGTATTGTAACATACCTGAAATAATCTGAACCTGAAATAATCTAGATTTAAAATAATAAATTAACATTTAATAAATTTGGAAACACCATATAAAATAAAGGTTTTGATTTTGTACAAAATCCTTATGCTTTTATTCGGTTTAAATGAAAAAGTATAGGGATATGTGAAAGCTACTATCTATAATCAGGTTATCAGTTCAATACAAATAGCAAATTGTTAATCAAATAATAACACAATAAAAAATGGCAAATGTGAAAAAAATAACAATTTCATATGAAGATGAACAATGTATAAAAGTAACAAATCCATGAATTTGCAATTTTAATTGTTCCCAACAAATTAAAATCTAAAGATTCTTTAGTGAGCAGCTGTACCGGATCTGGTTTTTCTGTATGGCAAAATGCTCTTGCATATGGTTCTGAGTCTTGCATGTGGTTCTGAATTATGGTCAGGAAACATAACTTTCAGGTTATATGTAAATCTTTCAGATTGTATGTAAATATTAGAAGTTATAGATTGACGAATCGTTTAGATTCAGCATTAAACACAGGTATATGGAGTCACCAATTATGCGAATCGGAGTCTATGTTTGCCACTGCGGGTTGAATATTGCGGGAGTAATAGATGTACTGGCTCTGCAGGAAATGGCAGCTGAACTGGAAGATGTGGTGCTCGCCCGGGAAGTACAGTTTCTGTGTTCCGATTCCGGACAGGAAGGCATCATAAAGGATATAAAAGAAAATAAAATAGATAGGGTCGTAGTAGCTGCATGCTCCCCGAGACTGCACGAAAAGACCTTCAGGCACGTGCTGGAAAAAGCCGGGCTAAACCCCTACCTCATGGAGATGGTAAATATAAGGGAGCAGTGCTCCTGGGTGCATGCCGATGACCCCCAGATGGCGACCCAGAAAGCCTTTGACCTTATAAGGATGGGAGTTGCAAAGGCAAAGTTCCTTAAGGAGCTGAGTGCAACAAATTCTAAAGCCAGCCGAAATGTCCTTATCATAGGAGGAGGAGTTGCCGGGATCGAGGCAGCCCTGAATCTTGCCGATGCCGGTTTTCCGGTCACAATGGTGGAAAAGGAATCCACTATAGGGGGCAAAATGGCTCTGATGAATGAGGTCTTCCCCACTAATGACTGCTCCATCTGTGTACTTGCCCCTAAAATGACAGAAGTCCAGAACCATCCTAATATTACTCTTTACACATATTCCGAAGTCACTGATATTTCAGGGTCAGTCGGCAAATTCCATGTAAAAGTCAAACGCAAACCGAGATTCATACTTGAAGATAAATGCAAAGGCTGTGTCGATCTCTGCGCAGAGGTCTGTCCTGTAGAAATCGAGAACCCCATGAATTACGGAATCGGAAAGACCAGAGCCATATATATGCCAATTCCCCAGTCCGTTCCGCAGGTAGTGCTTATAGATCCCGACCACTGTGTAGGCTGCGGGTTGTGTTTACAGGCTTGCCCTGCCGATGCCGTAGATTACGAACAGAAACCTGAAGAGATTGAGTTTGAAGCCGGGGCAGTGATCGTTTCAACGGGGTACCAGCTCTTTGATGCGTCCAGGAAAAAGGAGTATGGGTTCGGGAAATACCCTGATGTTATAACAAACATGCAGCTTGAGCGTATGCTTAACTCGGCAGGGCCTACAGGCGGACGGGTTATTGTGCCTTCCACAGGCAAACCCCCAAAAAGTGTGGCTTTCATCCAGTGCGTCGGGTCAAGGGATAAAACCGTTGGCAATGAGTACTGCTCAAGGGTTTGCTGCATGGCTGCACTCAAGAATTCCCAGATGATTAAGGAACGCTACCCTGATACCGAGATCACGATCCATTACATTGACATCCGGGCTGCAGGGGAGATGTATGAAGAATACTATACAAGGACGCAGGCCATGGGTGTTGACTTCATCCGGGGTAAGGTTGCGGAAATTTATGCAGGCGAAGACGGCAGGCCTGTACTCAGGTATGAAAACACCCTGGAGTGCCGGGTCGAGGAAGAAGCCTGCGACCTTGTAGTGCTCTCTACGGGTTACGAGCCCAGCAAAGCGGCAGAAGGTATAGGCAGAATGCTAAATCTTGCCAGACGGCCGGACAGGTTCTTTGCAAGCGCCCACCCAAAGATGCGCCCTGTAGATGCCCCTGTTAGTGGGGTTTTCCTTGCAGGCTGCGCCTCAGGGCCCAAAGAAATTCAGGTCTCAATTGCCCAGGGCAGTGCATGTGCATCCAAGGTCATGCAGCTTCTCGGAACAGGCGAGCTTGAAGCCGATCCTATGGGAGCTCACGTTGATCCTGAAAAATGCATAGGATGCAGAACCTGTCTTGAAGTCTGCAAATTCGGGAAAATCACTATAGAAAATAAGAAAGCTGTAGTAGACGAGGTTTCATGTCACGGCTGTGGAGACTGCAGTGCAGCCTGCCCTGCTGGAGCAATCCAGATGAGGAACTTCGAAAACGAACAGATTCTAGCCCAGGTACGGGCTGCAACAGCGTACAAATCCCAGAGTCCTTTTATAGTGGCTTTCCTCTGCAACTGGTGCAGTTATGCCTGTGCAGACCTTACCGGAATGTCGCGGCTTCATTACCCGACAAATATCAGAGTTGTGCGTACGATGTGCTCTGCAAGGGTAAGCCCCGAATTCGTACTTGAAGCCTTAAAAGGCGGAGCCGATGGGGTGCTTGTTGCAGGCTGCAGGATGGATGAGTGCCATTATATACATGGGAATTTTGATGCAAAACGAAGAATGGACGTTTTAAAGGAAGTCATAAGCGATGCTGGACTCGACCCCCGACGGCTGAGAACCCTGTGGATCTCTGCTGCTGAAGGAGAACGTTTCTCAAATACTATTACCGAGTTTGTAAAGGAACTTGAAGAGATTGGCCCAATAGGCACCGAGCTCAAGATTAAAGAGACGGGAATTGAAGATACTGGAAACGAACTTGGGGAGGTGGCACAGTGAGCGAGAAGTACACAGAGCGGGAAGTTCATTTATGCAGGGGATGCTGCGAAGCCGGAGAAAACGAAGTTATAGAGGCTGAAACTGAGGAGTTCGAAACCGAAGATCTCGACGCTGAAGCACTCGAGACTGCGGAGGAGGAATCCCAGGAAAGGATTACAGTCACAACCAGCATGGATCTCCAGGGTTCCCATTTTCTCTATACCCAGGCAACCGAGAAGTCTATCAAAACCCTGGATTATGACTACAAGCGCTGTAATGGCTGTGGAATCTGTGTTGATATCTGCCCAACAAAAGCACTTGAAATGGGTCCCATTCATGAAATTGCAACCGGGCTTGACGCACCTGCGGTAATTATGGATCTTGAGAAGTGTACTTTCTGCAGAATGTGCTCAAACCTTTGCCCTATGCATGCCATCACCTTTGAGGCTGTGGGAGAGGTTCCTGATGAGAATCAGTACCCCAAGTATGATACCTATGTTAAGATAAATGAGAAGTGCCTCCCCTGTGCGCTTTGTGAGGGAGCCTGCCCTCAGGATGCAATCGAGGTGGAGTTCACCTTCCCGAAAAAAGAAGAAATTGCGCCTTTAAAGGAAGGAGCAGAGGGAGAAATTGAAATTGACACTGAGAAATGCAATTTCTGTGGAATCTGTGCCCGGTTCTGTGACGCTTTCATCCTGCTCGAGCGTGAACCCACTCCTGAAAATCCCGTGCCTTTCGAGCAGTTGCTTGTAGATGAGGATAAATGCGATTACTGTGTGCTCTGCCAGGATATCTGCCCCGAAGAAGCAATAAAAGTTAAAGGAGAACGCCCATGCGAGGCTCCAAAGGTCGAGGGGAAAGTCACGGTAGACGAGCTGAAATGCACGCAGTGTGCCCGCTGTAAAACGGTCTGCCCGTATGAAGCCGTAGACCTGCAAAAGCCCATGGAAGGGCAGCTGAGCCTTATAGAAAAGAACCTGAAGGAATGCGATCCTCAGGGCTGCCGCGGCTGTTTCAATGTCTGCCCCTCGGAACTCTGGTATGTGCCTACCGATCCTGAAGACCCGCGGAAAATTGCTTTTGCTGAGGATTTCTGTATGTACTGCGGAGCTTGTGAGAAAGCCTGCCACCTTGATGCCATTAAAGTGGAAAGGACAGATATTCACCATACCGAGATTCCTGATACTCCCTGGGCTGCGCAGTGGAGGGACGCAATCGAGTCCCTGAAGACAGGAGTAAGGAAAGGTGTCGATCGTGCCGTTCCCAGGGAAACCGAGACCCTTAAAGCACAGAAGTTCATGGGCATTGAGCCTCCTAGAGTTGATGAAGAACTTCTTGCAGCCGTGCAGGCAAAGCTCGAAGCCCTTATGCCAGCCCTCAGGAACGCTAAAATCAGGAAACTCTGGGAAACTGACTCCCCGAAAAATGTAGCCGCAGCTGTGAAAAAGAAAATTGAAGGCTGAGGGCTTAAAGAGAGGAAACCGGACCTTAAATCCTCAAAATTAGCTCAGAAGAAAATTGAGATAAGCTGAGAGTAAGCTGTGAAGAGAGTAAGCTGTGAAAATTCAGAGATAAAATTAAGATAAGAATAAGATATAAAGCTCCATACATAGGGAAAGTTGCAGGCACGGAGAGAGCTTTAAGGCTGCGATTCATAGCCTGCCGATCCCTATTCAGGAGTCACATTTCTCTTTTAGGACCATTACAGGAACTTTTGAGTGCCGAATCACTTTTTCTGCGACGCTGCCCAGGATCAGCCTGTCAAGACCTGTTCTCCCAATCATGCCCATAACAATGATATCCATTTTTTCTTCCTCTGCATACCTGATCAGTTCATCGGCAGGATGGCCCTCAAGCAGGATGGTTTCCACATTAACGTTTTCCTGTTCTCCTATCTCGTTTATGTAGCTTACAGCTTTGCATCCCTCCTTCCTCAAAGCTTCATGCATACTCTCCCGGTCAAAATCCACAGCCATGGAAGAAAAGTACTCTGTGGATACTACATAAACCGCGTAAACCGTTCCTCCGCTCAACCTGGCAAGTTCTATCCCTCTATTGGCAGCAATCATTGAGCAGACCGAGCCGTCAGTTGCAATCATTATTTTCTTAAAAGTAACGTCCTCTATGAAAAATCACCATTTACCTATTCACCTGCACGAAATATAACAGCATCGGAGATCTGAAAGTGAAAAGCCAGGTTAACTTTTTCATGTTAACCTGAGATGTCGATTTATGTTGTATTGTTATTTCCATAGAGGCTGCACCGGCTCAAAACTATAATTCTATATATGGGAAAAAATTATTGTATAACCATGGCAGATTCTACTGGAAATTTTCTCTCAACTGTAAAGCAGAATATTCCATATCTAAAGGATCATGAAGTGAATCATGAGGTAGCTCTCGGGATAGTGATGCACTTATTTATTTTCATCTGTTTTATCACTATGTTTTACCTGTTAATAATAAAGTTCATTTAACTTTAATAGACTATGACTGATACAGCCCGGCTTCAGACCTACAGTATACTGGTCAACTGGCAGACAGTATACTGGTCAACTGACAGCCGATCAGGAAAGGCAGACACAATTCATAAATTTGTAAGATAACTTTCATGACTGAAAACCCTGAGATAAAAAAGAATAAAAGAAGTGAATCTCAGGGATATATCACCGTTGCTTAAACAAAACAAATCCTGTGTATCTCAGATGCATTTTATAAGCACATGACCCACGTCATAAGCACATAATGCGTGCTATAGGCGCGGGACATGTGTGATAAAATATATGCTATTAAAACACACTCAACACTGCAAAGGTGCACATCACCCTCTAAAATTTCACGAATTTTCTATCATATCGAAAATTCTTTCAGCTTCGCTGATTATATAATCTGCATCTTCGCTTCCTATCCTGCCTTTTGTTTCCATGATTAAAACGCATTCAATGTAAAAGCCAAGCTTAACCATGGCTGCATCAGTGTCCCCAGCTTCAAGAGATTTGATCGTATACCTGAGCTTTGCATTGAGCAGATCCTTTGCAGAGGGCTCCATGTCAAGAGAATTCACATGTGCTTTGAGTTTTTTCAGCTCTTCTACGGAATTCATCTCAGACAGTTCTTTTTTTACAGTTTTTTCCTCTACAGTCTCTTTCTTAGCAGTTTTATTCTCTAAAGCTTCTTTCTTAGCAGTTTTCTCCTCTACAGCTTCTTTCTTAGCAGTTTTCTCCTCTACAGCTTCTTTCTTAGCAGTTTTTTCCTCTACAGTTTTTTCTTCAAAAGCCCGGAGAGTGAACATGTAAATATCGTTATTTCCGTTGCGGTTATCGGTCCATACAACCTTGTCGCCGTAGATGTCATCCGCCCACTGCTCAGATTCGCTTGTCGTTATCTGCATTTCTTCGGAAGTGGAGAGGTTGTACATATAAATGTCAGGATTATCCCATCCGTTACCATTGCGGTAATCCGTCCAGATTATCCTGTCTTCATAGAGAGCAGGGCGCCACTGTTCTGATTCATTGTCGGTTATCTGGACCTTGGTGGAGTTTACAAGGTCGTACATATAGATATCGGAGTTTTGATTGCGGTCATCTTCCCAGACTACTCTGTCCTTATAAATGTCAGGCCTGGAGTCGGAAGAAACACCTGAAACAAGCCTGGTTTCCTGCGCTGTTGAGAGATCATACATATAGAGATCTCCATCAACGATCTGGTGTGAGTATAGAGGCTCGCTGTTCCGCCCGTCTACCCAGATGATTTTATCTTCATAGATTGCTGGGAAAGTCTTCCATGATTCGTTCTTGGTAATCCGGGTTCCAGTCGAGGTGGAAAGGTTGTACATGAAAACATCCCAGTTTCCTTCAGGCCAGTGGTCAGCATCCAGACTTCCTCCTCCGTGCCGCCCATCCAGCCAGACCAGTCTGTCTTCATAGAGAGAGGGTGCATATTGGTCGAACTCATTTAGAGTGATCCGTGTCTCCGTGGATGTTGAAAGGTTGTAAACGTAAATATCCCAGTTCCCATTGCGGTTATCTTCCCATGCTATTTTGTCTCCGTAAATGACAGGCGAGTACTTCAGGGATGTATTGTTGGTTATTCTCATTTCCTTACCAGTGGAAAGGTCGTAAGCATAGATATCTGTAGACTCGTAGCCGTCAGCATTGCGATAATCTTCCCAGACTATAATGTCACCGAATGCCGCAGAGTTGCTCTGATCGGCTTCATTTGCAGTAATCTGAGTCTCATTTCCTTCGGCTACCGCTGCAGTTGCTGTTCCTGTAGATATTAATAATAAAGAAATAAAAAGGCAAATTATTAACGTATGTTTGATTTCCATATCATTCCCCCAAAAGATGTCTGGAAATTACTCTTCCAGACTTTAATATTTACTTTAGTATATATCAAGGAATATGAAATTCATATAAGAATTTAAGAAATTGTATTAGTAAACGTAAATTTTTGTTCTAAATTGTATATTAAAATGGAAATTTGCCCGCTTAATTTTGCTGGATATATGCGCGAACGCTGGATATCGAATTTACATTCATGAGAGCTAAAATTTGAGCAGCTGGGACATATTATATTTCCAGCTGACAATTTTATTTAAAATGCAGTTAATAAGAATTTTTCAGCTCTGAAACATAAGTTCTCGAAGGATTGCGTTTATGGCTTTCCTGTTGATGAACTCTACAGACTGAGATATAAAAGAGTGAAGGATATAGGAATGTGTGCTCCTAAATTAGATTCAAACAGAAGTTGAGATGGAGAACAAAGATCTTTGCTCATTCTATTCTTTAATAAGATATTATTTAACCTGCCAATAAGATAGATTCGCTCTTATATACAGAGATACCTTTATACCTTCTGTCATACCTTTTACATTCAATTCCTTACCCAGCGACTATCAATAATAATTGACAATTAACAGTACAGCACCTAAAAAACTAAGAGAGGAATTGAGCGCAAAAAAGTTTAAAGATAAGATAGGAAGTAACGAGCCAAGGATTTAATACCGAAGGGAGAGCAAAAGGACGCAATTTAAAGGACAGGATTTAAAAGAAAATTAAAAAGGGCTGAAGGGAATATTAAAGAGAATTTCAAGAAAGCCAGAGAAATTCAGCTAGTATTCGAGGAAATTTGGTTAGTATTCAGGGAAATTCAATTAATATTCAAAGTAATTGATAAGATTTAATGGGAGTTAAGGAGAATTAAGGCGCTTCCTGCTTAGATTCGGGTGAAAATATGGAAAAATACGATTACAGTGAACTTGGGCTGAAAGCCGGGCTTGAGATCCACCAGCAGCTGGACTCAAAGGAGAAGCTGTTCTGCAGGTGTCCGACCCTTATAAGGGATGTAAGGGATTCAGACTTTGAGTTTTTCAGGTATCTCAGGGCTACGGAAAGTGAGATGGGAGAAAAGGACAGGGCTGCGGTAGAGCAAACCAAGATCAGGAGGAAGTATATCTATAAGGCGTATGATACGACCTGCCTTGTAGAAAATGATGAGGAGCCTCCAAGAGAACTTAATAAGGAAGCCCTGGAAATTTCCCTCGGCATTGCAAAACTCTTCAACATGAAACCTGTGGATCAGATGCACGTTATGAGAAAAATAGTGGTAGATGGATCGAATACAAGCGGGTTTCAGAGAACGGCTTTTCTTGCAAGCAACGGATATATTGAAACCTCCGACGGGCGTTGCGGGATTGACAGCCTCTGCGTGGAAGAAGAAGCTGCCCAGAAAATAGAGGAAATCGGAGACTCAATCATTTATTCCCTTGACAGGCTGGGAATCCCGCTTGTAGAAATCGCCACTGCGCCGGATATAAAGTCCCCTCGCCATGCCCGAGAGGTTGCCGAGCAGATAGGAATGTTCCTCAGATCCACTGGGAAAGTAAAGCGAGGGCTTGGAACAATCAGGCAGGATGTGAATATCTCAATTGCCGAAGGCGCAAGAGTTGAAATAAAAGGCGTACAGGCGCTTGATCTCATAGAAGATATCGTCCGCAGGGAAGTAGAAAGGCAGTTGAATCTTCTTTTTATCCGGCAGGAACTAATGGAAAGAAAAGCCTTCGTCTGCGAGGAAATTTACGACGTAACAGGGCTTTTCATGGACACAAAGTCCAAGGTCCTGCAAAAAGGCGTGAAAAAAGGCGCAATTCTTGCCGCCCTTCTCAGGAAATTCGGCGGACTTGTAGGCAAAGAAGTGCAGCCAGGAAGAAGGCTCGGGACCGAGTTTTCTGACAGGGCAAAGACTGCCGGCGTAGGAGGAATTTTCCACACTGATGAACTTCCCAACTACGGGATAACCGAGAAGGAAGTTCAGGCTGTCAGGGATGCAATAGGTGCACATCCTGAGGATGCCGTAATAATGGTTGCAGATGAATCCGAAAAAGCCAGGCTTGCAATCGAAGCGGTTATTACGAGGGCAAAAGAGGCAATTAAAGGAGTTCCAGAAGAAACCCGAAGAGCCCTTCCCGATGGAAATACTGCTTATATGCGCCCCCTTCCGGGAGCAGCAAGGATGTACCCTGAAACCGATGTGCCTCCGATAGAAATTTCACAGGAATACTTTGACTCAATCGAGACTCCTGAACTTCTGACCGAGCGGGCGAAGCGTTTTATCTCCGAAAACGGCCTGAATAAAGAACTTGCTGAAAAAATAGCCTATTCAAAGTATCTTCCTCTCTTTGAGAACCTGATCGGGAGTTACAGAAAAGATGCAAACGTAAACTCAACCCTGATAGCCAGAACGCTTGTAGGAATCGTTCCGGAAATCAGGAGAAACGGAGTCGAGACCGAAAATCTTACGGACGAGCATTTCAAAGGGCTTTTTGCAGCCATCTCAAATCAGGAAATTGCAAAAGAAGCTATTCAGGACCTTCTGACAGCTCTTGCAAAAGAGCCGGAGCTGAGTGTTCCTGAAGCGATTTCAAAGCTTGGGCTCAGTGCCTTTGACCCTCAGGAGGTCGAAAATTTCATTAAGAAAACAGTCAGGGAGAGAGGAGACTTTATCAAGGAAAAAGGTCCAGCAGCTCTTGGTCCCCTTATGGGCATTGTCATGAAGGAATACAGGGGTGTGGTTGATGGAAAAATCCTCAGCCAGATGCTGAAAAAAGAACTGGATAGTTTTATTAACCAGGTTTAAATTACCCTTTTTCCTTTTTATTATAACTCCCTTTACATAGTGCAGAAGTTAACTTTTTATATTAATTAAGACATTTGTACTAATAATAAACGAGGTTGAGATTTTGCTACTTCTTATCAGAAGATGGTAAGTTGTAACTGATCCACAAGAAGGTTACAGAAAAATAGCCTCAGGAGAAGACCCCCCATGAAAGTACTGCTTGTAGACGATGACCCCCTGTTTCTAGAGCTATCAAAGACATTCCTTGAGCTTTTCCATGATATAACATCGGACACTGTAAACTCTGCACAGGAAGCCCTTGAGAGGCTGGAAAATGACTCTTATGATGTGGTAGTCTCAGACTATGACATGCCTATTATGGATGGCATTACATTTTTAAAAGCTATCCGTGACAGAAGTATTAACATCCCCTTCATCATGTTCACTGGAGTGAGCAAGGAGGATGTCATACATAAGGCAATTGAAAATGGCGTGGATTCATTTATCCAGAAGATAGGGGATCCAAAGGCTCAGTATTCCGAATTGTCAGAAAAGATCTGGCAGGCTGTCAGCAGCGGCGCAAGTTGCTAATAAGAGCTGATGACCTGAGACCTCTGCAGAGGCTTTCAACCAGATCCAGAATGTGTGGTTCAGAGCGTTCATACATCAATAGCTTTTGCTAATCCTGCTTCCGTACCTTTTTTCCTTAGCAGGTTCTTACGGAGCCTGATCGAATTTTTACTTGACCTGTGCAATAGAAAGTTGAGCTGCCCGTGGGCAAAAAAATTTCTGGAATATATTTATCTTCTTTTTATACTTATATTTTTGAGGGGATTATATGGTTCAGGAATACAAGCTGTTTATAGGGGGAGAATTTAAGGACTCGTCAACAGGAGAGGCTTTTGAAGATATAAACCCGGCTACTCTGGAAAGCGTTGCTACAATACAGGTAGCTGGATCTGAAGATGTGGATAGGGCTGTTGAGGCTGCTGAGTCAGGTTTCAGGATATGGAGCAGAATTCCGGCTCCAAGAAGAGCTGAAGTACTTTTCAGGGCAGCCCGGATTTTGCAGGAAAGAAAGGAAGAACTTGCTGTCCTTATGACAGAAGAGATGGGAAAGATCCTACCTGAAACAAGGGGAGACGTACAGGAAGCCATTGATATAACAAATTATGCTGCAGGAGAAGGGAGGCGAATGTTCGGGGAGACAACACCCTCCGAACTCAAGGAAAAGTTTTGCATGACCGTACTGAGACCGATAGGAATTGTTGGCGTGATTACGCCCTGGAACTTCCCTATTGCGATTCCCGCCTGGAAGATTATGCCAGCCCTTATAGCTGGAAACGCAATCGTATTCAAGCCTGCAAGTGATGCACCCCTGCTTGCCCTCAAGCTGATAGAAGTGCTTATAGAAGCTGGCCTGCCTCCGGGAGTAATAAACCTTGTTACAGGGCCGGGAGGAACTGTCGGGAAAGCCATAGTCCAGCACCCTCGCATAAATGCCATTTCCTTTACAGGCAGCCTTGATACAGGAAAATGGATAATGGAAGAATGTTCAAAAACCATGAAACGGGTTTCTCTTGAGCTTGGAGGCAAAAACCCGGTAATTGTTATGGATGATGCTGACCTTGAACTCGCACTTGAAGGTGTGCTGTGGGGAGCTTTCGGGACGACGGGACAGCGCTGCACGGCTACGAGCAGACTGATTCTGCATGAGAAAGTGAAGGATGAATTTATCAAAAGGCTGCTTGCGAAAGTCAAAGCTCTCAGGCTCGGCAACGGACTCCTGCCTGAAACGGATATTGGGCCTTTGATTAGTAAAGCTCAGCTTGAGAAAACGGAAAAGTACGTGAGCATAGGGAAGGAAGAAGGCGCAACCCTGCTTACAGGGGGAAACAGAATAGATCCTGGGCTTCCAGGATATTTCTTCGAGCCCACTGTATTTACGGATGTCAGGCCGGAGATGAGGATAGCACAGGAAGAAATCTTCGGGCCTGTACTCGGAATTCTTACGGTTTCTGACCTGGAAGAGGCAATTGAGGTTGCCAACAATACTAAGTACGGTCTTTCTTCGGCAATCTACACCGGAAATATAGGAAACGCTTTTAAAGCGATCGAGAGAATCGAAGCCGGAATCACATATATTAATGCCCCTACGATAGGAGCCGAAGTCCATCTTCCTTTCGGGGGTGTGAAAGGGACAGGGAACGGCTTCCGAGAAGCTGGAACAGATGCTATAAGGGAGTTTTCCGAGGTAAAAGCCGTATATATAGACTATAGCGGCAGGCTGCAAAAAGCTCAGATCGATTTGCCGGAATGAGATTTGAAAGTATTGGGAAAATGGGGAGGAATGATTTTGGATCAGGAGAAAACTTGGGAGTTTGGAGAGGTACAGGGCATGGAAGAGCCTGAGAAGGGTAAGGCGCAGGGTTCGAAGCAGGGGACTGATCTTGATGAGGAAAAAATCGAACTGCTTGATTTTGTCGGCCCAAAAGCCAGGGAGATTATCGGGCAGGACTGCAATATAATGTCAGCCTGTGCAGCTCGCCCTTATCCCCTTGTTGTGGACAGTGCAAAGGGCTCAATAATAAGGGATATCGATGGAAAAGAGTATATTGACCTAGTTGCCGGGATTGCTGTTATGAATGCAGGTTATTCTAATCCTGAGGTTGAAGCTGCAATCTCATCCCAGCTTGAGAAAATGACTCACTGCGGATACGGAGACTTTTTTGCCGAGCCTCCGCTGAAGCTTGCAAAAAAGTTAGAAAAACTTTCAGGCTATTCAAAGGTCTTCTTCTGCAATAGCGGAACTGAAGCCGTGGAAGCAGCAATCAAGCTTGCCTTCTGGAAAACAAACCGTCAGGGTCTTATCTCTTTTTATAATGCTTTTCACGGCCGGACTCTGGGTTCTCTCTCCCTTACATGCTCAAAAATCAGGCATAAGGAACATTTTCCTGCGTTTCGCACAGCCCATTCCCACTATGCCTATTGTTACCGCTGTCCGCTTAAACTTGAATATCCCTCGTGCGGGATCGAATGTGCAAAAGAGCTGGAAAATCTTATTTTCAGGCGGGATTTGAGCCCAGAGGATACTGCTGCCGTTTTCGTGGAACCGGTCCAGGGAGAAGGCGGATATATCGTTCCTCCTCCTGAGTTTCATAAGGAAGTAAGGCAGATCTGTACTGACAATGATGTTCTTCTTGTATCTGACGAGGTTCAGACAGGCTGTTTCAGGACAGGTCCTTTCCTTGCCCTGGAAAACTTTGGGGTCAGAGCTGAGATTTCCTGCCTTGCAAAAGCTCTCGGAGCAGGCCTCCCTATGGGCGCAATGCTTGCAGATCGCGAGCTTATGGACTGGCCTCCAGGCGTCCATTCAAATACCTTCGGAGGAAATCTTCTTGCTTCAGCCGCATCTCTTGCTTCTCTTGAATTTCTGGAAAGGGAAAACATGGAAACTCGGGTAAAGGAACTTGGTTCCTATATGAGGCAACGCCTGGGGGAGCTTCAGGATAACTTTCCTTGCATAGGAGATGTACGCGGTCTCGGTCTTATGATCGGCTTAGAGATTGTAAAACCCGATAAATCCATAGACCCCTCGACACGGGATAAAATTATCAGCGAAGCCTTTAAAGAAAAGATTCTGCTCCTTCCCTGTGGTGATTCGGTAATCCGCTTCTCTCCGCCTCTGGTAATTACAGCCGAAGAGATTGACCTCGGGCTCGAAAGGTTTGAAAGGGCTATGAAGAAAGCAACAGCTTGAGTTATCGAAGAAACGATTGCTTCTCTCATTAAGCAAGATAACGTTTCCATTAAACAAGAATAACATTCTTCTGGAAAGTAAGATGAAGTAAAATAGTTAAATAGAGAATAGTTTCCCTATTCTCTCAATTCTCTTCTTATTCCCTATCCTTCTCGGTTTCCTTCAACCCGCCTTCAGCCTGCCTGAGCGTTACAAACCTGCTTGCTAGAGGAGCCATAGGAAGGTCTGCGCTGAGCGTACGAATTCCTGCTTCTGTCAGCATCTTTCCGGACAGGTCTGGCAGGATCTCAAGTCCTTTTCCTGCGGGCATCTTCGGGGCTTCGAATATGGACTCCGGAAGAGGAGCAGAACTGATTCCTGTACAGGAACTGGAAACAAGCCTCGGAAGAGTTTCAGGACTCAGACGGAGATGGCAGGAAGAAGAGAGTCCCAGATTCCTGTCAGGGGAGAGCCGTTTATTGAAATCAGGCATAATGCCCATGAACTGGTCAAGCATCGGGCTTGAAAAAGTAGCGGACTCGTAAGTAGGAGTAACCTGTCGGGCAAGACTCTTTTCACGGGCTACAAGGTCAGTTAGATGAGAAGGTAAAGCTGATTTTTCGGATTTGCTGCTATTCATAGCAGTAAGGATTGTCACGATGGTATATCAATTATACGAGGACATATAATTATACGAGGGCATAATTATACGAGGGCATATCAATTATACAAGGGCTTTCTCTGTTTTACTCATTGCAGTCAAAAACATAGTAGGACAGGGCTCTTGAGCACGATCTGTTAAACAATGCCATGAGACGACCTTCCAAAGAAATCAGGATCTGGAACCTTCACCGGCTTTAACGAGCAAATCAACAATCTCGTTGAACCCCATTTCTGCCGCGATATCAAGAGCAGTATTGTTATTATGATCCTGAATAGTAAGATCGGCACCAGCTTTAATAAGTAATTCAACTACATCCTTATACCCTGACTGTGCTGAAAACATCAAAGCAGTAAGCCCGCTTTCATCCCGGATATTGAGATCGGCACCACCTTCAACAAGCATCTCTACAATATCCCTGTATCCTCGCTCTGCCGCATAAATCAGAGGCGTTTTACCGCTTTTGTCCTGAATATCAGGATCTGCACCGGCACTGACAAGTAACTCAACAATACCTTTATGCCCGAGTTTTGCTGCTGCATTCAAAGCTGTATTATGGTTTTTGTCCTGAATATTGAGGTCTGCACCGGCTTTAATGAGCTGTTCGACAAGGTCTTTATGTCCCCTGTTTGCAGCAGAAATCAAAGCAGTTTCGCCGTTCCTGTCCTGGATATTGAGATTGGCACCACTCTCGATAAGCTGCCCGGCAATATGCCTGAACCCTACTTTTACTGCAAATTTCAGAGCAGTTTCACCGTTTTCGTCCTGAATATCGAGATCGGCACCAGCTTTAAAGAGCAGGTCAAGAATATCGCCACGTTCTATTTTTGCCGCAGAGATCAGAGCAGTGTCGCCGTTCTCATCCTGGATATTAAGATCGGCACCGTTTTCAATAAACAATTGTACAAGGTCCCTGTGTCCGTTATTTGCCGCACAAATAAGACCAGTTTTACCATATGCATCCTGAAGGTTAACCTCAATTTTTCCGCTTTTCAAAAGTTTCTCTACATTTTCTGTCTGCCCATGTTTGCAAGCTTCCAAAAAACTCTGAGTCTTATCTTTGCCGAATAAATTCGATATAAAGCCCATCAATGTTTTCTCCTGAATAAAGACAATATTACTATAAGGGATGTTAAATATTTAAGGTCAGGTGAACTGAATGAAATGCAGGATTACAATTAAATTACGATTAAATTCGATTAAATTCGATTAAATTCGATTAAATTCGATTAAATTACGATTAAATTACGATTAAATTGCGATTAAACTACGATTGAATCTGAATGTTCGTAGCTTAAAACAGGCTACCTAACAATCCTTCCTTTAACACTCACTAATTTTCGCTTCACAAAATTCTTTTCCCCTGCTGGCAACTTCGTTTCCAGGACTGAGTTTCAGGGCCCGTACATAGCACCTGAAAGCCTCACCGTATTCCTTAAATTTACAAAGCAAATCTCCTCCTGTGAGAAGCGAGTCGAGGTGGTCAGGATCGCTTTCAAGAGCCATCCTGAAGGCGTTAAGGGCTTTTTCATTTTCTCCTAGTTCGAGAAATACACTGCCTTTCCAGTACCAGGCTCCGGCATTATCAGGCTTCATAATGGGAGCTTTATTCCGGGAAAAGAAACTGAACCTGGGAATTTTGCAGGCCCAGTCCGACGCTTTCCTAGGTTCGGCTGCAAGAGCACAATCGAAAGTATCAAGAGCCTTTTCCAGTAGTCCCATCCTGAAATACACTATACCCATGCTGGTCAGGATTTTAGGGGATTCGGGATCAAGCGCAAGCGCCCTGTTAAAAGCTTCCAGGGCTTCTTCATTCCTGTTCAGGGCTGATAGCACAAAACCCCGATTGGACCACTCGACAGGGCTTTCAGGCTTAAGCTCAAGTGCAGCATCAACAATTCCCAGGGCTTCCTCGTACCTTTCAAGCTTGAAAAGCGCCATTCCGTAACACGACCTCGCGTCCCAGGCTTTCTCAAGAAACTCTTTTCCGCTAGCTTCTTTCCCTTTTTCAAAAAACATGCCTGCTGCCCTGTTCCAGGCATCAGCCGCCTCGCTATAAACAGTAAGTGCCTCTTCAAACCTGCCCGTCTGAAAAGAAATCCTGCCCTTTTTGTAAGCTTCCCCTGCCGACCTGTCAAGCTCTTTAAGTACGTTTGCCATTTTTGCCATTTTTCTGCCTCAGATGTATGGTAAATGTAATTAAAAACCATATTCTCAAAATTTAAACGCCATAATTCGCATTCTGGAATGGTTTATAAAAGTAGTCTGCTCTCAATCTGAAAAATTACTCTGATAAAAGATTGGCATTCTATAATATTAATATTAAACTCCTGGGAGCGTGCCTCCAGAGTACTAATACAATAAAGAAAAAAGGTAAAAAAGTAAAGGAAAAACCAAGAAAATAAAACCAAGAAAATAAAACCAAGAGAATAAAACCAAGAGAATAAAACCAAGAAAATAGATCTGTACAAAAAGGTGATTGGAAAAGAGACTTACTCTTCTCCGATCCATTCGTTCACTTTTTCCGGGTTATTTTCAACCCATTTTGCTGCGGCTGCTTCAGGCGTCATCCCATTTTCGACATCCATCATAACAGCCTGGATATCATCGTGAGTCCACTGGAAACGGGTCAGAATACCGTAGAGATTGGGCTTTTCCTCTTCAAGGCCAATCCTTGCCAGGGTTTCAACGTGGTCGGCATCGCCATATGTGCCTTTAGGATCATCAAGGTACTTGAGGTCCCAGCGGTTAAAAGCCCAGTGAGGAGACCAGAGAGTCACAACTGCCCATTCTTCGGAATCCACAGCTTTTTTCAGGGAGGCGGTCATTGCTGCACTGTTGCCTGAAACAAGCTCCATTTCCAGGCCATATTCAGAGATTGCAGTCTCTGAAGCCTGCATTATGCCTGCGCCGGGTTCGATCCCGATTATCCTGCCGTTAAATTTTTCCTTTTCGGAATTAAGTTCCTCTATGGAATTTATGGTTACATAAGAGGGCACAGCAAGCCCGATTTTGCAGCCCTCAAGATTTGTCTGAACCGAGTCGAGCCGGTCACTGTAGGTTTCCCAGTAGTGCTGATGGGTGTAGGGAAGCCAGGCTGAGGTGGTGAAATCAAACTCCCCGTCAGCAACTCCCTGATAGAGTGGACCCGCATCAACTGCAACTATTTCCACCTTTTTATACCCTGCCTGTTCGAGCACCTGCTGTATCACATTGGTACTTGCAATCTCACCGTCCCATAAGACATATCCTATCTTTACAGGTTCGTTGAACTCCGATGCCCCTGATGCAGGGGAAGTAGCTTCTGCCCCTTCTACAGTTTCGTCTCCTTTTTCTGTACAGCCTGCTGCAAAAAGGGTAAGTCCTATAACCAGGCAGATTGCCAGAATAGAACCGAACTTCTTTATGTTTGAAATAAACCTTGCATTAGTCAAAATATCTACATCCTTTTTTTAATTTTTTTCAATTTATCTGGTCTTTATTTGTCCTTCAGGGTTTGAGATAATGCGCTTTCTTCCAAAGATGAAGAAAACGGTTATATTAAATTGGAAAAAGCTCATCCTGAGTTCCTTTTAAAGAGAGAATCAGGAAAAGGTTTATTTTCCCTGACTGAGGTTCTGGGTAATTCGGTCAAGGATCACTGCAATGATAACTATCCCGAGTCCTGCCTCAAATCCCATGCCGATGTCTACACGCTGAATTCCGAAGAGCACCTGGTAACCGAGCCCTCTTGCTCCTATCATGGCGGAGATAACCACCATTGAAAGGGAAAGCATTATGCACTGATTTACCCCTGCCATAATTGTCGGCAGGGCTACAGGCAGCTCAACCTTGAAAAGTTTCTGTAAGGGCGTAGACCCGAAGGCATCTGCAACTTCCTTCAGCTCAAGAGGTACCTGGCGGATTCCCAGGTTAGTCAGACGAATTGCAGGAGGCATTGCAAACACCAGAGTTGCAATCATACCTGGCACGTTACCTAGCCCGAAAAAAATCAGGGCAGGAATTAAATAAACAAAGGAAGGCATCGTCTGCATAAGATCCAGGAGTGGCTTCAGAATATGGAAGAGGAGGTCACTTTTCGCAGTGAGGATTCCCAGTGGAATTCCTATAACCAGTGCTAGAAATGTCGAGGAGATCACAAGCGAAAGGGTTTCCATTGAAAGTTCCCAGAGTTCCAGGTTCTCTATAAGCAGGAACCCGGCAAAAGTGCCCACCGCAAGTTTCAAATTTTTATTACCTGTGAAATAAGCCAGGAATGCAAAAAACAGTGCAATCACAAATGGTGGGAAATACATCAGAATGTCGCTGAATCCAGAAATTATTAAATCAAGGAAATTGCTTATGATGTCCAGGAACCAGCCTAGATGGAGCTCAACCCGGAATACAGCGGTCTCAACGAAATCTCCTACAGGAATTTTGGGGAGGATCATATTTTCACCTCCATGGCTTCAGAGGTCTTTCCCGGCTTTTCCACCTCAGAAGAATGGTTAATCACAGGCATTGAGTTTCCCTGCTGACAACTGTTAGAGAAAATCTCCTCATTTTTATCTTCCTGAACAGGCTCATCACCCCCTGCTGATGCTTCCTCAGTAGCATCCTCAGACATTGCCAGAGCTCCAAGCACGGTTCCACGGATAATAATTCCTTTAAGCTTTCCTTTCTCATCAACTACGGGAAGAGGATAATCACTATCTGCAATTAAAGGAATAATCTCGTACAGGGGCATGCCAGGAGGTATGGAAGGAACCTCCCTGATAATGGACTCAAGCTTCCTTTTTGATTTCAGAGCTTCCACAACATCTTTTATCATGAGGACGCCCTTCAAAAGCCTGCTTTTTCCTTCAACCACAAAGATCGATGAAATTCCATATTCCTTCATCAATTGTAAGGCGACCCTGGGCCCGGAATTGATGGATACGAGTGGTTCGGGACGTTTCATAACCGATTCGGCAGTAAATATTTTAGACCTGTCAACACCTGCAACAAACCTTGAGACATAGGAATCTGCAGGTTCGGTCAGGATCTCTTCAGGAGTCCCTATCTGGACTACTTCTCCATCTTTCATAAGGGCGATGCGGTCTCCTAGTTTCAGGGCTTCATCGAGGTCATGGGAAACAAAAATAATTGTTTTTTGTACCCGATCCTCAAGGGCAAGCAGCTCGTCCTGCATGTCACTCCTGATAAGGGGGTCAAGGGCACTGAAAGCTTCGTCCATAAGCAGGATATCAGGTTCATTGGCAAGTGCTCTTGCAAGCCCTACCCTCTGCTTCATGCCTCCGCTCAACTGGGTTATCCTGCTATTTTCGTAACCCTTGAGCCCCACAGTTTCTATGGCTTCAAGAGCTCTGGAATAACGCTCTTTTTTAGGAATTCCCTGGATCTCAAGCCCATAAGCCACATTATCAAGCACGGTCCTGTGGGGGAGCAGGGCAAAGTTCTGGAATACCATGCCAAGCTTGGTTCTGCGAGTGTATCGCAATTCTTCCGCACTCATCTTTGTGATGTCTTTCCCATCTATCAGAATTTCTCCTGCGGTTGGCTCGATAAGGCGATTTAAACAGCGTAAAAGAGTGGACTTCCCTGAGCCCGAAAGCCCCATTATGACGAAGATCTCTCCTTCATTGACTTCGAAATTGACGTTGTTAAGCCCAACAGTCTGCTTTGTTTTTTCAAAAATTTCACTTTTAGATAAACCTTTGTTTAGGAGGGAAATCGCTCTCTGGGGATTTCTGCCAAAAATTTTATTAACGTTTCGCACTTCGAGTTTTGTGTTTTTTTCCATTATGATACCCAAGTTCCACCGAAGTGTTTTTTCAAAATATCATTAATTTTTACATCAGGTAGAAGTTGTCACAAAATTGCCACAGAAAGTCATTTTATAAAATCCGAAATCTGTTCGAGAATTAGACCTCTTTACTCATATTCAGATAGCTGAAAAACTCTAGATAATTGAGAAAACTCAGGTAACTGATGGAATCTTCAGATAACTGAAAATATAAGTTTAAAAGATCTCTCGATTTTTGCAGCTTAAACAACTTATTTTCCTGACTTGTACTTCTTGTCCAATCATATATAATATTTTTGCGAAAATTTAATATAAAATAAAAATTCAGAACCATAAATTTGGCATAAAATACATATGGTTATGATCTAAAAGTATGAAATTGAGCTTCAATTAGCATATTGAAATCTTAAAATGTAATGTTAATTTAGAATGTGGTGTTAATTTACTAAGAAATTTCTCCATTGAGAAACCACTAAAGAAAACTGATATTTTTACAGGTTGTTCGAGTTTTTTACGTTAAAAATTTTATTTTTTCGTTGTAATGAAAATGATTTCCCACCATGTGAAGAAATCTTATTTTGTGTACCCGGATTTTCTGAGATTAAATCTTATTTTATAATATGCAGGACAGTTATGAAGGATAGTAATGAAGAACGGTTCTCTGGCTGAGGATATTTAATTGAAAGATTTATATATAAAAAGACTGAAAAAATAGAGAAAATCCGGGAATCAAGGAATTCATCGTAAAACTTATACATGTCTTATGATATTTACTCGCAGGTTCAGATGATGAAAGCAGTACTAGGCTTAGAAGACGGAACAGTTATTAAAGGCACTGGTTTTGGTGCCGAAGGCACAGCGTGCGGCGAACTTGTTTTTACCACTCAATTCACAGGATACGAGGAGGCTCTGACGGATCCTTCCTACAGGGGTCAGATCTTAATGTTCACTTACCCCCTTATCGGAAACTATGGGGTCAGCGGGGAGCGTTTCCAGTCCGATAATATCCATGCAGAAGGACTTGTTGTCAGGGAAGCCTGCAAAAAGCCCTATCACTACAAATCAACCCGTTCCATCCACAGATTTTTAGAGGATGAGGGAAAGCCAGGAATTGAAGGTGTAGACACTCGAATGCTCACCATAGGAGCAAGGGAACGCGGAACCATGCGGGCAGCCCTTATAACTGGCAGTGACGATGGGGAAGAAGCGGTCAATATAGCAAGGAATTCTCCACAGACCACGGACGAGGAACTTATCTCTCTTGTGACCTGCAAAGAGCCGCGCTTCATTCCCGGAGCCGAAGGCGCCTGGAAGGGCATAAGCAAACGCAAACATGCGGTTGTAGTAGACCTCGGAATAAAGCGCAATATCATAAATAACCTGCACAATCGGGGAATTGACCTCACCCTGGTTCCTGCAACTGCAAAACCCTCGGAAATCGCAAGTTACGACCCGGATCTCCTTCTTATCTCAAACGGTCCAGGCAACCCTGAGAAAGCAAAAGATGCAATCAATGCCGTAAAGGCTTTTGCAGGCACGATTCCGGTCTGTGGGATCTGCTTCGGGCACCAGATTATCTCGCTTGCTATGGGAGCAAGGACTTACAAATTGAAATTCGGGCACAGGGGAGGAAACCAGCCTGTAAAGGACCTGGTTGAAAGTAAGATTTTCATAACCTCCCAGAATCACGGGTATGCCGTTGATGCGGACTCCCTTGACGGGACAGGGCTCTATGTGAAATACCTGAATGCAAATGACAAAACCGTTGAAGGGGTTTCTCACAAAGATCTGGACATTTTCAGTGTTCAGTTCCATCCTGAAGCCCAGGCAGGACCAATGGATACTGAGGAAACATTCTTTGGTAAGGTTGTAAAGGTTCTCGGAGGTGAAGTTTAATGCCTAAACGCGAGAACATAAAGAAGGTTCTGCTTATAGGTTCAGGGCCGATCACTATCGGACAGGCAGCTGAATTCGACTTCTCAGGCAGCCAGGCCTGCAGGTCCTTAAAAGAAGAAGGGGTAAAGGTTGTACTTGTAAACTCAAACCCTGCAACCATAATGACCGACCCCGAAATGGCGGATTCGGTCTATATTGAACCCCTTGATGCAAAGATAATAGAAAAGATTATAGAAAAAGAACGCCCTGACGGGATTATTGCAGGTATTGGAGGGCAAACTGGCCTCAATATTACCAGTGAACTTGCAGAAATGGGTGTTCTTGAGAAATATGGAGTTCAGATTCTCGGGACTCCTGTCGAAGCTATTAAAAACACGGAAGATAGGGAACTCTTCAAAGAGACCATGCTCAGGATAGGGGAAAAAGTGCCCTTGAGCAGGGCAGTCCACTCCTTAAAAGAAGCCGAAGAAGTTGTTGAAGAACTCGGTCTTCCGCTCATTGTCCGCCCGGCTTATACCCTTGGCGGTGCAGGAGGCGGAATTGCCCGCACAAAAGAGGAACTGCTTGAGATTACGGAACGCGGGCTCAGACGCAGCCGGATTTCTCAGGTGCTTATTGAAGAAAGCGTGCTCGGCTGGGCAGAGGTCGAGTATGAGGTAATGCGAGATGCGAACGATACCTGTATCGTAATCTGTAACATGGAAAACATTGACCCTATGGGTGTTCATACCGGCGAATCGGCAGTTGTTGCCCCTTCCCAGACCCTGAGCGATGCCGAGCACCAGATGCTCAGGAGCGCCTCAATCAAGATTATCCGGGCACTCAAGATCGAAGGTGGGTGTAATATCCAGTATGCCTTAAAAGAAGGCGATTACCGTGTTGTTGAGGTAAATCCCAGGGTGTCAAGGTCATCAGCCCTTGCATCAAAGGCAACAGGCTACCCGATTGCCCGCGTGACCGCAAAAATCGCAATCGGAATGACACTTGACGAAATCATAAATAACGTTACCAAGAGCACTCCTGCTTCTTTTGAGCCGGCTCTGGACTACGTAATCACAAAGATTCCCAGGTGGCCTTTTGATAAGTTCAAAACTGCAGATAAGACCCTGACAACAGCCATGAAAAGTACGGGTGAAGTCATGGCAATCGGCAGGACAATTGAGGAGTCCCTGCTGAAAGCTTTCAACTCTCTTGATATTGACTCTCAGTTGGGGATAAAACAATGGGAAGAGCCTGAGATCAAAACCCTCCTCAAGACCCCTACAAGCGAACGTTTTTTTGTTATCTACCATGCGCTTGAGCGAGGCATGTCGGTAAAGGAAATTGCCGAGCTATCGAGCATCAATCCTTTCTTCATCTCGAAAATGAAAGGGATCGTGGAAATGGAAAAGCGCATCAGGAAGGAAGAACTTACACCTGAACTCCTGCGTGAAGCAAAAAGAATGGGTTTCTCGGATACCTGGCTTGCCGAGCTGACCGGCAGAACAAGAGAGGAAATCAGCGACCTCAGGCATGAAGCAGGAATTCTGGCTACCTTCAAGATGGTGGATACCTGTGCAGCCGAATTCGAGGCAGCTACTCCCTATTATTACTCTACTTACGAGGACACCTGCGAGACAAACCCGACAGATAGGAAGAAAATTCTTATCCTCGGAGCAGGCCCTATCAGGATAGGACAGGGAATCGAATTCGACTACTGTACTGTCCATGCCGTCACTGCGCTTAGGGAAGAAGGCATAGAAACTCATATCATCAACAACAATCCCGAAACTGTATCTACAGACTTCGATACATCGGACAAGCTCTTTTTTGAGCCGCTGACCCTGGAGCATGTAATGAATGTAATCGAGCGTGAAAGGCCTGATGGAGTGCTTGTGCAGTTCGGAGGGCAGACCTCGGTGAACCTTGCACTGCCCCTCAAGCAGGAGTTAAAGCGCAGGACAGACCTTGATACCGTAATTCTGGGCACTGATCCCGAAGACATGGATCTTGCCGAAGACAGGGAAAAGTTTTATCTTCTTATGCAGAAGCTCGGCATTCCGCAGCCTGAAGGCGGCTATGCAACTTCCCAGGAAGAGGCAATCGAGGTTGCAAAGCGGATAGGTTTCCCTGTGCTTGTGCGCCCATCTTACGTACTGGGCGGGCGGGCAATGGAAATCGTGTATGACGAGATAGACCTTGAACGCTATATGAGAGAGGCAGTAAGGGTCTCGCCCGAACACCCGATCCTTATTGACGATTTCCTTGAGGCAGCCAGCGAAATCGACGTCGATGCTGTCTGCGACCAGGAAGATGTGCTTATTGGTGCAATCATGGAGCACATTGAAGAAGCAGGCGTACACTCCGGAGATTCTGCCTGTGTAATTCCTCCCCAGACCCTCTCACCTGAGGTGCTTGCCCAGGTCAGGGATTATACACGCAAAATAGCTCTTGGTCTCAAGGTCAAAGGCCTGATCAATATACAGATGGCAGAAAAAGACGGGAAGGTTTTTGTGCTTGAAGCAAATCCCCGCTCAAGCAGGACAATTCCCTTTGTCTCAAAAGCCGTGGGAATTCCGCTTGCAAAGATCGCAGCCAAAGTTATTGTAGGGCACAGCTTAAAGAGCCTGGGCTACACCGACGAGCCAAAACCCAAACATGTTTCGATTAAAGAAGTTCTCCTGCCTTTCGATAAATTGCCAGGCGCAGACCCTATACTCGGGCCGGAGATGAAAAGCACTGGCGAGGTCATGGGTATCGACTATGACTTCGGAAGGGCATACTATAAGGCTGAACTTGCAGCCGACAACCTGCTGCCCCTTACCGGAAAAGTTTTCCTATCGATAAGGAATGCTGATAAAACCGAACTTGTAGACGTTGCAAGGAAACTACAGGCAGCAGGGCTTGAACTTATGGGCACGGAGGGAACTGTTAATCATCTTGCAAAGCATGGGATCTTCATGGACGTGGTAAAGAAAGTCCACGACGGAAGCCCGAATGTTATAGATATGATGCGCAGGGACGATGTTGACCTTATTATCAATACCCCGACAAGCAGACAGTCCCGTAAGGACGGCTCAAGAATCAGGCGGGCAGCCGTGGATTTCAAGGTTCCGTACATCACCACAATGCAGGCAGCTATTGCTGCAGCCGATGCCATCGAGACCATGAAGAAAGGGCAGGATCTTACGATTAAATCCATCAACGAATACCACAGCGAGATGGAACAGGCTAATAAATCCGAACTAAATCTTGGTCAGGAAAAAGAAGCTGAATCGGCAAATATCGAGTAAAACCGGTGAAAACCAGAAAGAATAGAGTAAAAACCGTCAGAAACAAAAATAATCAGGAAATTTCCGAACCAAAGTTCTACGTAAATGCTCTGAACCAGAAAAGATGGCATGTCAGCCATCTTTATATATTTCGTTTTGACTATCAGACTTATTGAATCTTATTCAATCTTATTAGATCTTTCTCATCCCATTAGATCTGTTTCAGGTCGCTCATCACTCAAAGTCACTCATCATTCTTATTTGTCTAGTCCATAAGTAAAGGGGTAGTAAAAGCATGGCAAAAAAAGTTGCACTTGCATATTCAGGAGGGCTTGACACCTCGGTGTGCATCCCCATCCTCAAGGAAAAGTACGGGTACGACGAAGTAATTACAATCTCGGTAGATGTAGGCCAGCCTGAAGAGGAAATCAAAAGGGCGAATGTAAAAGCCGAGAAGATAAGCGACAAACATTACACAATAGATGCAAAGGAAGAGTTCATAAGAGACTACATATTCCCCCTGATCAAAGCCAACGGAAGCTACGAAGGCTATGTTATGGGCACATCGGTTGCCCGACCCCTGATTGCGAAAAAAGTAGTAGAAGCTGCCAGAAAAGAAGGTGCAGTTGCACTTGCGCACGGCTGCACGGGAAAAGGCAATGACCAGCTCCGCTTCGAAGCCGTTTTCCGCCAGACCGATATGGAAGTCATCGCCCCAATGCGGGAAATGAACCTGACCCGCGAGTGGGAAATCGGGTACGCAAAAGAGCACGGAATCCCGGTGGAAGCCACAAAATCCAAGCCCTGGAGCGTTGACGAAAATATCTGGAGCCGCAGCATCGAAGGCGGTAGGCTTGAAGACCCCTCTTTTGTCCCGCCAGAGGAAATCTACGAGTGGACAACCTCCCCTGAAAAAGCCCCTGACCAGCCCAGGATTATTGACATCGGCTTTGAAGCCGGCGTTCCAGTCTCCCTTGACGGCGAAAAACTCAGCGGCTACGACCTTATAAAGAAGCTGAATGCCATCGCAGGCGAAAACGGCGTCGGCAGAACCGATATGATTGAAGACCGCGTGCTGGGATTGAAAGCCCGCGAAAACTACGAGCACCCCGCTGCAACCGTCCTTCTCGCAGCCCACGCCGACCTCGAAAAACTCGTCCTGACCCGCAGCGAACTAAAATTCAAGAAGATCGTCGACGACCAGTGGTCCGAAATGGCATACGCCGGCCTTGTGGACGACCCCCTATTTGCCGACCTCAACGCCTTTATCGACAAGTCCCAGGAAAGGGTCACAGGCACAGTGAAAGTGAAGCTCTACAAAGGCGCACTTACTATTCTTGCCCGCAGTTCGCCAAATGCCCTGTATTCCGAGGATCTGGTTTCATTTGACAGTAAGACCATTGACCAGAAGGATGCAGAAGGGTTTGCGAAGTATCACGGGTTCCAGGCTAGGATGTACAGGAAAGTGATGGAAAAATAAAGTAAAGTTTTGTCTGTTCCTTTTAGAGGAATGGACGGTTTTGGTAATTAAATATAGTTATATATTATGATCACCTATATTATTGCATGGATTGCCCAAGATGTAAGAGTTCCAATCATAAAAAGAACGGTATAGTTGATGGACGTCAACGCTACAAATGCCA